>Ga0308158_10000027_pt1 | contig 426904 bp, 388 predicted proteins | sample PhyBR2_FD_201038 | JGI IMG/M metagenome (GOLD analysis project Ga0308158, IMG submission 201038) | Phyllosphere microbial communities from UC Gill Tract Community Farm, Albany, California, United States - DLSLB.R2 | ecosystem: Host-associated > Plants > Phyllosphere > Unclassified | place...
TGTCCGGTGTGGAGGGCGTCGGCGAGTCTTTGACGACGGGCCGGGATTTCCTGGCCGGTTATTCCGGCCCCGGGCAGGACCTCGTTCGCGAGGGCGAGCCGGCGCCGTGCTTCGCCGATCCCGATCCGCAACCGGGCCCGCAGGAACTCCGCCGCGTTCCGGTACCCATCATCCAAAACACTGCCACCACCACCACCAGCCGGGACGGAGTCACCGCCACCGCCACCTTCTGACTCACCGGCTGGTTCTGTCCACCCCGTCCGCCATTCCTGGGCGCCGGACGCCGGGGACTGTCCGGGCTGCTGTGCCGGCACCGCACGCTGCGCCTCCGTCCGGGTCCGCTCCACAGCCTGCGCCGCAACGACCTGCACGTACTCCAGCTGCCGAGACAGATCCTCTACCCGGCCCGCAAAATCAGCAGCCTCCCCAAAGCCAAACAACCGGGCATCGGCAGCGACCGAACCACACAGCTCGACCAACGCCTCGGAAGCATCGTCAAGCAACTGTGCCTGTTCTGACGGACCACCTCCAGAGCCGGACGTGGGTCCGCAGCTGACAGGAAGCCGCTTACTGTTGTGATCGCTCGGGGACAAATCGCTGGAGCCTGATTGCCCGGATTGCGGAGTCCCTGAACGGAAGGACACGTCGGACGGTTCGCCCGGCCGACTGAGAACCTGCCCGTTTGTGTCCATGCAACGAGCCTGTCATGGCCCGACGCCGGCGATTAGCCCCCTCAAGGGCTATGTGGAAAAGTCCTTGAATCCGCCGGTCTTGGAAGCCGAAAATCCACCCATCCAGCTCCTGCTGACGGAGCCTCCAACGGCAACATTCTCATCATGCCGAGAGGGTTTCTGCCAGTACCCGTAACAGCAGTGACTGCTTACACTCAGCCAAAGCGTGTTAGATGGAAACATCCACTAAAGACAGACACGTTGGAGAAACATGCCTACCGCTTCCGCATTTGCCTCACCCTCGGCCACGGGCGACCTGACCCTGACCACCATTGAACGCCGCGAAGTTGGCCCGAACGACGTCCATATTGATATCAAGTTCGCGGGTATCTGCCACTCGGACATCCACACCGTTCGCGGTGACTGGGGTCCCCAGCAGTACCCCTTGGTGCCGGGCCACGAAATCGCCGGCATCGTTACCGAGGTTGGCGCCGAGGTGACCAAACACAAGGTCGGCGACCGCGTCGGCGTCGGCTGCATGGTCAACTCCTGCAAGGAATGCAAGAACTGCCTGGCCGGCGAGGAACAGTATTGCCTGAAGGGCAACGTGGGCACCTATGGCGCGGTGGACCGCGACGGCACCATCACCCAGGGTGGCTACTCCAGCAACGTCGTGGTGAATGAAGACTTCGTGGTGACCATTCCGGAAGGGCTGGACCTCGATGTTGCTGCTCCGTTGCTTTGCGCCGGTATCACCACCTTTTCCCCGCTGCATCACTGGGGCGCGGGTCCGGGCAAGAAGGTAGCGATTGTCGGGCTGGGCGGTCTCGGACACATGGGCGTCAAGATTGCCCACGCCATGGGTGCCGAGGTGACGGTTCTGTCGCAGTCCCTGAAGAAGATGGAAGATGGCCTGCAGTTGGGCGCAGACCACTATTACGCGACCAGTGACCCCGCCACCTTCGAACAGCTTGCCGGAACGTTCGACCTGATCATCAACACGGTCAGCGCTTCAATAGACATCAGCGCCTACCTCCAGTTGTTGACGCTCGACGGAACGCTCGTCAACGTCGGCGCGCCCGCTGAACCGCTCCCGGTGAACGCCTTTGCCTTGATCGGCGGTCGCCGTCGTTTCGCCGGCTCCATGATCGGTGGCATCCGCGAAACGCAGGAGATGTTGAACTTCTGTGCCGAGCACGGCCTTGGTGCGGAGATCGAGGTCATTCCTGCCAGCAAGATCAATGACGCTTACGAACGAGTTCTCGCCTCGGACGTCCGCTACCGCTTCGTCATCGACGCCTCCACCATCGGCTAGACCGAACGTCTCGAAAGGCCGCGCCCTCCAAAAGGGCGCGGCCTTTCGGCTGCCGGGACGCTGCCAAAAAACAGCGACAATGGTTTGGTGACTTTCAGACTGGACACCATTGGCAGGGGACTGGTCTTCGCCGACTCCATCCAGGACCTTGCAGCGGCCCTGTCGCAGCAGGGCGACGGCGGCACGGCGGTTGTGCAGGCACCGCCAGGTACGGGAAAGACCACGCTGGTGCCGCCGCTGCTGGCGAACCTCATTGGTCAGTGGCATTCCGGGCAGCCACGCGTCGTCGTGACCCAACCCCGGAGGGTCGCAGCACGTTCCGCCGCACGGCGGCTCGCTTCCTTGGACGGAACCCGGTTGGGCAGCAAGGTGGGCTACACCGTCCGTGGCGAGTCCAGGACGGGTCCGGACACGATGGTGGAGTTCGTTACTCCCGGGATACTCATCCGGCGACTCCTCAACGACCCCGGTTTGGAGGGCGTCCAGGCGGTGGTCCTGGACGAGGTCCATGAGCGGGGCCTTGAGTCTGATCTTCTGGTGGGGATGCTCGCCGAGGTCCGCGAACTCCGCGAGGACCTCACACTGGTCGCCATGTCGGCAACCCTTGATGCCCGGCGGTTCGCCGCGTTGTTGGGAACCGGGGACGACGGCGGCGGGCCGGCTCCCGTTATCGACTGCCCTTCCGCAATGCACCCTTTGGACGTTCAGTGGCGTCCGTTCCGGGAACACCGTTTGGACGAACGGGGAGTGGCCCGTACCTTCCTCGATCACGTTGCCCGCACCACGGCGGAGGCCCACGCAGCCGCCGTGGCCGGGAACCCCGACGTGGATGCCTTGGTGTTCCTCCCGGGCGTCCGTGAGGTATCCGACGTCGCTTCCCGCCTACGGGCGGAGGTGTCGGGGAACGTTGAGGTTCTTGAGTTGCACGGCCAAGTGGGTCCTGACGCCCAAGACCGCGCAGTATCCGGGCGGGAGCCGGGAGGCGCAGCACGGATCATCGTGTCCACGTCTCTGGCTGAGTCGTCACTCACCGTTCCGGGAGTCCGGTTGGTCGTCGACTCAGGGCTGTCCCGCGAACCGCGCAGGGATGCCGGCCGCGGCATGTCCGGTCTCGTTACCGTCTCCTGCTCACGTGCATCGGCGGATCAGCGTGCGGGGCGCGCGGCGCGGCAGGGACCGGGTACCGTGGTCCGCTGCTACGACCAACGGGACTTTGCTTCCGCCCCTGCCCATCAAACCCCGGAGATCCTGGCCTCTGACCTGACTGGAGCGGCGTTGGTGCTCTCGTGCTGGGGCGCGCCCCGCGGCAAGGGGCTGGCGTTGTCGGATACCCCGCCCTCTGCCGCCATGGACGACGCTATGGAAGTGCTCAGGGAACTGGGCGCCGTGACGGAAGACGGAACAGCCACCGCCCTGGGCAAAACTCTTTCGCGCGTACCCGCCGATCCGCGTCTGGCCCGGGCCCTGCTGGACGGATCAGCAGTTGTGGGCCGACGCGTCGCGGCCGAGACGGTGGCCATGGTGGCCGGCGATCAGCGTGCTCCCGGGGCGGACTTGACCAAGCTACTGGGCTACCTGCGTTCCGGATCAGATCCCGCAGCGCGGCGTTTCGCCGAAGACGTGAAGCGGATGGAGAGCATCGCGCGGCAGGAGGCGGCCGCCGTCGTGCCCTTACCAAATGCCCGCCACATCACGGCGGCTGAGGCGCCCGGCTTCGTGGTGGCGCTGGCGTTCCCGGACCGTATGGCCAAACGCGTTACGGGGAGTGGCCCGGACAGCTATCTGCTGACCTCGGGTACGCGGGCGGGACTGCCGGCCGGGAGTCCGTTGTCAGGGCACGATTGGCTGGCGGTTGCTGAGGTCTCACGCGCGCAGGGCCGCGACGCTGCCGGGACGGGCGCGGTTATTCGCTCGGCCGCGCCGCTTTCGGCGGAACTGGCCGAGGCCGCGGCCCCCCACCTCTTGACCGGGAAGGAGTACGCCACCTTTGACCAAGGTCGCGTGACCGCCCGCCTGGAACGGAGGCTTGGGGCGATTGTGCTGTCCTCAACGCCGGTACGTCCCAGCGTCGCGTCCGGACGAAGGGCAGTAGCAGAGTCCCTGGGCAAGAACGGATTATCCATGCTGCATTGGTCCAGCAACGCCGATGCGTTCCGGCGGCGTTTGGCCCTGCTCCACCGTGAGCTCGGTGATCCTTGGCCAGATGTCACGGAATCAGGCCTGTTGGCCAGGTTGGAAGAATGGTTGGCCCCCGAGTTGGAGGCGATGGCCACTGGCACTGCTGCCAGTGCCGTGAATCTTGCCGATCCGCTGCGCCGCCTCCTTCCATGGCCGGATGCCGGCCGTTTGGACGTTCTTGTTCCCGAACGCCTTGCGGTGCCCAGCGGTTCTCTGGTGCGCCTTGACTATCCGGACGTGGATGACGACGGCGGTCGTCCCGTTGTGGCGGTCAAGTTGCAGGAGTGCTTCGGCTGGGACAGCACGCCCCGGCTGGTGGACGGCAGGGTGCCCGTGCTCTTTCACTTGCTGTCCCCGGCAGGGCGTCCCCTGGCCGTCACGGATGATCTCTCGTCTTTCTGGTCCGGCCCCTACGCGCAGGTCCGGGCAGAGATGCGGGGACGTTATCCCAAGCATCCCTGGCCCGAAGACCCGTGGACCGCACCGGCTACCGCCAGGACCAAGAACCGGATGTAGGGCGGCCTGCTAGGCCGAACGGTCCAGCATGAACTGGATTTCCCCGTCCACGAACGTTCCCAGGACGCGGCTTGCGGCCAGCTCGTCCGGCGCTGCGCTAAGAGGGTCCAGTTCAAGGACAGTGAAGTCCGCCCGCTTGCCCTTGGAAATGGACCCCGAAACATCCCATAGCCCTGCGGCTTTTGCTGCGTGTGAGGTGTAGCCCTCAAGCGCTTGAAGCGCCGTAAGTGCCTGGGCGGGAGCGATGGGGTCCTGCTCCGGGTGGCCCGAACGGCGCCGCAGGCGTGCATCCGCCATGATGGGCAACGGCGGGAAAGGAGCGATTGGCCAATCGGAGCCAATCCCCAGGGCGACACCGGCTTCACGAAGATCCCGGCAGCGCCACGCCCTGTCGGCCCTCTCGGGACCGAGCCTGGTGGACCAGTTGTCGCTATGGTCGGCCAGGGAGTAATGAGTGCAATGGGTCGGTTGCATGCTCGCCACCACCCCCGCATCCTTGAAGCGCGCCACGAGTTCGTCCGGAACGGTTTCGAGGTGCTCGATCCTGTGGACGGTCCGGCGGAGGACATCCGGCGGCACAACATCGCGGAGGGACTCCATCGCCTCCAGCACGTGTTGCACTCCGGCGTCACCGATCGCGTGGGTCGCCGTCGGGATTCCGCGGGTCGCGAAGTAGCGGACGGCGGCTGAGTATTCTTCTGGCCGCGGCCAGAAGGGCGCCGTGGATTCGCCGTACAGATCGGGTTCGTAGAGCCAGGCCGTTCCGTTGTCCACCGTTCCATCTACGAACAGCTTGATGGCTTCAACGGACCAGCGGCGCCCACCCTTGCCCAAGGTACGGGCGAGTTCCTTCCAGTCGTCCTCTCCGGTGCCCGGCATGCACCACGGCGCAGAGCGCAGCCGGAGCGGCAGCTCACCGTCGGCCTCGAGTGCGTGGAAGAGCGCTGCGGATTCTGCACTGTGGTCCATGATGTGGCCGCCGGTGAGTCCCGACCTCGCAAAATCCCGGAGCAACGCGGCCAGCCTCGTCTGGCGCCGGGCAAAGGACTCCTGGGGGATGTGGCGCTGCACGAGCTCCATGGCGGCGGCTTCTAGCAAGAGGCCGGTAGGAACTCCTTCGGCGTCGCAGACCACTTCCGAGGCTTGCTCGAAGGCGTACCTGCCACGGACGCCGGCCACCTCCAGGGCGCGGCTGTTGGCCACGGCCGAGTGCCCGTCGAACAACCGGATCAGTGCCGGTTTGCCGCCGCTGACATCGTCCAGCATGCTGCGGTGCAAGGGCGCCGTGCCGAACGCGTTCGGATTCAGGCCCCAGCCACGCAACCACTCGTCGTCGTGTGCTGCCTGGTCGCGGAGGAGCGTCCGGATTTCATCAAGCGTCGACGCACCGGATAGGTCCACACCGACGGTGAGGTCCAGGCCGAATACCGGATGGATGTGGCAGTCAACCAGGCCCGGCGTGAGTGTTGCGCTGCCGAAGTCCACCACGTTTGTGCCCGCCTGTCGCCAGTCGTGGGCGTCAGCGCGGCTTCCGACGGCGGTCACGGTGCCGTCGCTGACCGCGACCGCTTGGACGGGCCCACGCTGTGGGTGCTCGTCCAGGGTGTGGATGGTATCGGCGAGGACGATGAGGTCAGGAGTCATGGGTTTCAAAGCTTCCAATCCGGGCGAAGACATCGGGGCGGGCAGTGCGCAGGCGGCGGGCGATCAGCAGGCCTGCGAGGAAAACGATAGGTGTGACAGACAGGAGAATGGCGTTGGTGACGGCATCGGCAAAGGTCAGCAGTTCGATGTTGACGGCGATGAGCGCCACGACCCCGAAGAGCAGGAAGGCCGATGCAATGCTCACTGGAATGAGCACTCGGTTGGTCACTGCGGCGGGGTTTCGGCGCAGGTAGATGAACGCGGCCACCGAAACAAGCCCCTGCAACGCCACGATCCCCACGATGCCTGGTGTGTTGACCCAAATGAGCAGGTGCTTGTAGGGGTCGGCATTGGCCACGGCACAGATCAGGATGACGACGGCGGCCAGCACCGTCTGGATCTGTCCCGCACGGTGCGGTGACTTGTATTTCGGGTGTGTCCTGCCCAGGAAGGCGGGAAGGATCCCGTCCTTGGCCAGCATGTAGACATAGCGGTTGATGGCGTTGTGGAAGGCCAGCTGGGAGGCATAAACGCTGGTCACGATCAGCACATACATGACGACCTCGGCCCAGGGGCCTACGTACTGGTTAATGGTGGCGAAGAACATTCCGTCGGCGAGTTCACCGGCAGCAGCCACCACGTTCCCGTTGCCGAATGCCTGGATGACCGTCCACACAATGAAGGCGTAGAACACGGACATGAATCCCACGGCGATGTAGGTCGCCTTTGGGACGGACTTGTCCGGATTACGTGCTTCACGCCGGTACAGGACCGTTGATTCGAAGCCCATGAACGCCGCGAAGCAGATAGCGAGAATGGCCAGGACTCCGGGAGTGAAGGCGTTTTCGGGGGAGAAGGAAGCGAAACTGATACCTTCGGCACCTCCGCGGGCCAGGATGCCAACACCCATGATGGCGAGGATCGCGGTCTCAGCGATGAGCAAGACGCCCAGCACCTTGGCGCCGACGTCAATTCCGCGGTAGCCGAGGAACCAAACAGCCGCTATCGCGGCCAGGGCTACCAGCGGCCAAGGGACTTCCAGGCCGAAAAGCGTTCGAAGCATGGCTTGGGTCTGGACCGCGAACAGCCCGTAGACCCCGATTTGCAGACAGTTGTAGGACACGATCGCGAGGATTGCCGAGGCAAGTCCCACCGTCTTGCCCATGGCCAATGTGATGTAGGTGTAGAAGCCGCCGGCGGCTTTGACGTGCTTGGTCATTGCCATGAAAGCGACGGCGAATACCAACAGCACCGCGCCGGCGACGACGTAGCCCATGGGGGCGCCGATGCCCCCGATTCCAATGGCTACGGGGGCCACGCCGGCCATGACGGTAAGTGGGGCCGCTGCGGAGATCACCAGGAAGGCGATGCCGCCGGTGCCGATGGCGTTCCGTTTGAGCCCGTTTCCAGCATCGGCTGCTGGCGGTCGGGTTTCCAGATCAGACATGGGGATCCTATGGGGTGAAGGGGAAAACTGGGGGAGGGAGACTTAAGCGAAAGCCTTTCGTTTATCGTAAGGTCTTGTGATCCGCAGCACAATACCCATCGGGCAACTTCTGGCTAGAGTCGTAACAACAACCTTGAATGGAGTACCCCGTATGGCACGCCCGCTGGTCCCGCTGATATCCATCGACGCACTCGTCACCGCCGCCCTGGAGTTGGTGGACGAGGCCGGGGACTTCAGCCTGCCCAAACTGGCCAAACGGATCGGCGTCAGCCAGTCCTCCATCTACAACCACGTCAGTGGACGCGAAGAGATCCTTGAACTCATGCGGGGCCGCATCATCTCCGAAAGCACTTACGAACTCGACGCCCGGCAGGATTGGGAGGCCGCCCTTCGCGCGATTGTCCGCAGCTACCGGGATGCCTTTGCCCGGCACCCCAGGCTCGCTCCGCTGCTGGTACTGCAGACGGTGCAGGACCACCAGGTCCTTGGGCTCTACGAGGACCTGGCACTGGCCCTGGAAGCCGCCGGTTTCCGCGGCCGCGACGTGTTGTCCGCGATCTCCACCATCGACAGCTTCGCACTGGGTTTTGCCTTGGATCTGGCAGCCCCGGACGTTGTCTGGGCACCTCCACAGCACGGCTTCCCGGCCCTCAGCGGCGCCTTGGCCAACGCGGGACCTGCCGATGAGCGGGGCGAAGCGGCTTTCGAATTCGGTTTGGAAATCCTCATCGCGGGCTTGCATTCCCGGCTGCGGACCGCGGTTCAGTGAACTTACTGCAAACGTGGTGGGAGGCGGTGGTCCGTGGTTTCACCCAGACCCACACCACTGCCGTACCCATGCCTGTCCTCGTTGGCATCCTCGCCTGTGCTGTGGTCCTCAGCATCCCGCGCGCGACGTGGCGATGGTTCGGCCTGTACATCACCTTCGTCCACGAACTGGGCCATGCCTACGCAGCCCTCATGTCGGGAAGATTCGTCCATGGACTCCGGATCGGGCTCGATCACTCCGGCCGCCTGGTCAGCAGTGGCCGGAGCGCCTTCGGTGCGGCGTGGTCCGGTTTCTGGGGTTATCCTGCCCCGGCCGTCGTGGGACTGTGCCTGATTGCGGCGGTCAGTGCCGGGCGGTCCGGCGCTGCCATGTCGGTCGGGGCCTTGATCCTCTTGGTTTCCCTGGTCTTCCTGCGCAACCTCACGGGGATACTGGTGGCTCTGGCCAGCGCAGGGATTGCCCAGGTTTTGCTCCTTTTCGCCACTCCCGACGTAGTCAACTACGTCGTGTTGGCCCTAGGCGTAGCCCTGACCGTAGGAGGGGTGCGTGACCTCTTCAAGCTGGCCGGCGTCCACGCAAAACGCCGTGAACGCCTCGCTTCGTCAGACGCTTTCATTCTGGGCCGGACCACTGGCGTGCCCGGGTTTGTGTGGCTCTCCGGGTTCACGGTCATCATTGCCGGCTGCGTGGCGGCGTCAGCGTGGTTGCTGTGGGGGCTGCTCACCGTTTAGCCCGGCATCAGGGACAGCGGGGGACGTGCGACGCCGCGGGCTTTGGTTCAGTGGCTGCAGGCACTTGCCGTGTGGTCGCCTCAGGGTGTCCAATCCTCTTAAAGATTCGGAGCTCTGGATGCGAACCATGAGCGTTCGGGCTCCGCGGCGGGAGAACCTCAGGAGATGCCATGTCTGCAAAGGGCACGCGGGATGCAGGAAAAGCTACAAGCCCCACCGCGAATGAAACCAGGCGCAGTGGGAACGGCGTGGTTTCTGCACACCGAGACCCCGCCAGGATACGCAACGTGGCACTGGTCGGGCATTCGGGCTCCGGCAAATCGATGCTGGTCGAAGCGCTGCTCGCGGCAACGGGAGCCATTACCAGGATGGGCTCCATCAGCGAAGGCACGACTGTCAGCGATGCTGATCCTTCAGCCATCCATCAACAACGCTCGGTAACCCTGTCCGTCGCACCGATCCTCATTGGCGACATCAAGGTCAATCTGATCGACACCCCCGGCTACACCGACTTCACAGGCGAGTTGCGGGCTGGTTTGCGGGCCGCCGACGCGGCCCTTTTTGTTGTGTCCGCCGTGGAGGGAATCGACGGCGCCACCGTCGCGCCGTGGAGCGAATGCGAAAAGATCCGGTTGCCCCGCGCAGTAGTGATCAGCAAACTGGACCATCCCCGCGCAGACTTCAGCGCCGCCGTCGAGCGCTGCCGGGAAGCCTTCGGAGAATCTGTCCTCCCGCTGTACGTTCCGGCAGTGGGTAACGCCGGCCTCATCGGTGTCCTTCACGGCGCCGCGGAAGAGTTGACCCCCACGGTCGATGTGGAAGCAATAAGGGATGCCCTGCTGGAAGGAATCATTGCCGAAAGCGAAGACGAAACCCTCATGGACAGGTACCTGGGCGGTGAAGAACTGCCGTTGACCGACCTCATCAACGACCTTGAAACCGCCGTGTCACGCGGCAGTTTCTTTCCCGTGATGCCCACCTCGGCCGAAACGGGCCTTGGGTTGCCGGAACTGATGGCCCTGCTCACCGACGCTATGCCATCGCCCCTTGAACGGACGCCACCTGCAGCCATGACGCTCAACGGTTCATCACTGAAGACGTTGCACTGCGATCCCGCGGGCCGTCTCGCCGCCGAAGTCGTGCGGACCACCGTGGACCCTTTCCTCGGCCGGGTGTGCCTGGTTCGGGTCTTCTCGGGAACGCTGCGCGAGGATTCGTCCATTCACATCGGCGGCAGGGGACTGGCGGACAGGGGACATGAGGACCACGACGCGGATGAGCGCATCACACACCTGTACTCCCCGGTGGGATCCGGCCTCAAAGCCGTCCCGGAGTGCATCGCAGGTGACATCTGTGCCATCAGCAAACTGGCAAGTGCCGAAACAGGCGATACCGTCTCGGACCGCGAAGCCCCGCTCCTGATCGAGACCTGGAACATCCCCGAACCCTTGATGCCGATCGCCGTGGAGGGCGCATCACGAAGCGACGAAGACGCGTTGGCGAAGAGCATTGGAAAGGTAGCGGCCGCCGATCCAACACTCAGGCTTGAGCGCAACCCGGACACCCATCAGCTCATCTTGTGGTGCATGGGAGAAGCGCACGCCGAGGTGATCATGGACCGCTTGCGAAACCAAGGCGTGAAGCTGCAGACCGTGGATATCATTACTCCCCTTCGGGAGACGTTCGCCAGCAAGGCAACCGGACACGGCCGCCACGTCAAGCAATCAGGCGGCCATGGCCAGTTCGCCATCTGCGACATCGAGGTGGAACCGCTGGCACGCGGCGAGGGGTTTGCGTTCACGGACAAGATCGTTGGCGGGGTCATTCCGGGAACGTTTGTCACGTCCGTGGAAAAGGGGGTCCGGGCCCAAATGCTCAAGGGGGTGTCTGCAGGATTCCCGGTGGTGGACATCAAGGTAACGCTGGTGGGTGGCAAGACCCACAGCGTGGATTCCTCCGATGCCGCGTTCCAGGCAGCAGGCGCATTGGCGCTGCGGGAGGCTGCCGCCGCCGCGAAAATCCAACTCCTTGAACCTGTCTCCTCCGTGGTGATCAGCGTGCCCGACGATTACGTCGGAGCTGTCATGAGCGACCTCTCCGGGCGACGAGGGCGGGTGAACGGCACCAATGCCACCGACAACGAGGGTACCGAGATCCTTGCGGAAGTGCCGGACCAGGAACTGCTGCGTTACGCCATCGAACTCCGCGCCCTCACGGCCGGCACAGGACATTTCCGGAGATCGTACCTTCGCCACGAGCCACTGCCCAAGTAGATTCAGGCACCCGTTTTCAAGAACACAGCTACCTCGGGTGCAAGCGAAGCACCTGTTTCAGCGGCGGTCCGTTTCAGGCCCTTGACCGCAAATGAATGGTCACCGCCCTCGCACCACTGGAGCCTCGCCGTCGGGCCGATCCTGGACACCACGCCTTCCAGGATTTCAGGAGTGGCGAAGGTGTCCCGGGTGCCCTGCAGGAACAGCATCGGCACGGTTATTCCGTAGAGGTGTTCATCCCGGAGCTTCTCTGGTTTCCCGGGGGCATGCAGCGGGTACCCAAGGTAGACGAGTCCCTGCGCGGGCATGCCTTCGGCCACCGCCATGGACGCCATGCGCCCGCCGAACGATTTGCCTGCGGCCCATAACGGTTTGCCGTCCGACAGCTCTGCCGCTGCCTCCATCACGGCCTGCCACGTTGCGATGGCAAGTGGCGGACGGTCCGGGAAGCGACGCCCGGCTTCGCGGTAGGGAAAGTTGAAACGGAGTGTAGCCACACCCTCCTGCGCCATGGCCGAGGCGAAGCCCTGCAGGAAGAGGTGTTCCATCCCGGCCCCGGCGCCATGGGCCACCACCAAGGTGGCAAAACTGTCCTCAGGCTGGACATGGAGGGCGGAAACACGGGTATCAGCGACGGCGACGGTCAGGGATGTCTCGACGGTGGGCATATGAACATCATTACCTACCGGAGCGGCAGGAGAAGAGCCCATCACGAAACACGCCCTCGGGCATCAGGCACAAGGTGCTGACGCGGCGCACCTTTACGGGGTAGCTTGTGCCCATGGCGAGTGAAGCAACCACTGTAACCGTGCCCGGTCCCAACGGCCCACGTGAGGTCAGGATTTCCAGTCCGGGCCGGGTCATGTGGCCGGACGCGGGGCTTACCAAGCTCGATCTCGCCAACTACCTGATCGATGTCGGCGAGCCGTTTGTCGCCGCCAACGGCAACAGGCCTGTGAGCCTTCAACGGTACTCAGGAAACATCGATGGAGAGATGTTTTTCTCCAAGAACCCTCCCAAGGGCGCCCCTGAGTACGTTCGCGCCGTCACTGTTACCTACCCGAGTGCGCGGTCACACCCCCAACTGGTCATCGACGAACCTGCGGCAGCGGTGTGGGCAGCCCAGATGAACACAGTGGTATTCCACCCCTGGGCTTCCCGTGCCAACGATCCCGATAACCCGGACCAGCTACGGATTGATTTGGATCCCCAGCCCGGGACGGATTTCGACGACGCCATCCCGGCTGCGATTGAGCTTCGCTCTGTCCTGGAGGAGGCCGGGCTGACGGCGTTCATTAAGACATCGGGTAACCGCGGTCTGCATGTTTACGCCCCCATCCATCCCAAGCACGAGTTCCTCGAGGTCCGCCACGCCGTGATCGCTGCCGGACGCGAACTTGAGCGCCGCATGCCCGACAAGGTCACCACGGCGTGGTGGAAGGAGGAACGCGGAAAGCGGATCTTCGTGGATTTCAACCAGGCCAACCGGGACCGGACCATCGCTGGCGCCTACAGCCCGCGGGCTGTACCGACAGCGCAGGTGTCCTGCCCTTTGACCTGGGAGGAACTGGAGAATGCGGACCCCGGTAAGTACACCATCACCACTGTTCCCGACCGGTTGAAAAAGGTGGGGGATCCTTGGGCGGCCATGCACGATCATCCAGGTGACATTGACGTCCTGCTCACATGGTGGGAACGCGATGTCGAGAACGGCCAGGGCGAGATGCCTTTCCCGCCGGAGTTTCCCAAAATGCCCGGTGAACCCATGCGGGTACAGCCAAGCCGGGCGCGAAAGCCGGAATAGTACGACACCGCCGTCGGCCTTGACCGTTATTCGAAGCGGGAAGGATCGCCCGTACCGCGCCGTACCACCTCGGCCACCCCGCTCGAAAAGTCGATCACCGTGGTTGGTTCCGAACCTGTGTCTCCGGCATCGATCACGCCGTCCACCTGGTTGTCCAAACGCTCCTTGATTTCCCAGCCCTGGGTCAACGGTTCTTCCTCATCCGGCAGCAGGAGCGTGCTGGACAGCAGAGGCTCGCCCAATTCGGCGAGAAGTGCCTGCACCACCTTGTGGTCCGGGATGCGGACGCCGACTGTTTTCTTCTTGGGGTGCAGAAGCCGCTTCGGAACCTCCCGGGTGGCCGGAAGGATGAACGTGTAGCTGCCGGGGGTTACAGCTTTGATGCTCCTGAAGATGTCGTTGTCCAGCATGACGAACTGGCCCATCTGGGCGAAGTCCTTGCAGACCAGAGTGAAGTGGTGTTTGCCGTCCAGATGCCGGATGGTGCGTATCCGGTCCAGCGCTTCCCTGTTTCCGATCTGGGCGCCCAAGGCATAGCAGGAGTCGGTGGGGTAGGCGATCAAGCCGCCGTCCCGCAGCATATTCACCACTTGGCCGATGGCGCGTGGTTGAGGGTCTTCCGGGTGCACATCAAAGAATCTGGCCATGCAAAGAGCCTACGACAAAGCTACGACAACACGTCCTTGTTGGAGAATTTCGCATACGCCAAGGCGCCGCACACCACTATGTAGCCGGACTGCAGCAGCGCGTTCGCACCAAACGATGTCCAGACGATGGGCTGCCTGAGCAGATCAGCGAAGTCCAGCCAGTGGTGGCTGAAAAGCCACGGATGCAGCCACTCCAGCTGTGGCAGGTTGTCGAGGACCTGCGACACGACGGACAGGACAATCGTGGCTGCCATGGCACCAACAGGCGCATCGGTGAAGGTCGAGATCAAAAGGCCGATCGCCCCCAACCCCATCAGGGACACCGTGATGTAGGCAGCGATCAGCAGCGACCGCAGTGCGGAATCGCCCACGCTGACGGTGTCGCCGGACAGCAGGGTGACCGGCCCTACGGGAAAGAGGACGACGCCGGCCAGGGTGCCTGACGCTGCCACAGTTGCCGTCGCGGCACAACAGAAGGCGACCGTTCCCGCGTACTTGACCAACAGCAGGCGAATGCGCCCCGCAGGTGCCAACAGCAGGTACCGCAAGGTTCCGAGGTTCGCTTCCCCTGCGATCGTGTCTCCTGCCACCACACCTATGGTGAGGGGAAGGAACAATGGCACGCATACCACCAGCGCCGTGACCGCCACGAAGAGCCCGTTCTGGGTGATCCTGTCCAGGAACAGCGGGCCGCGGCCAGGAGTTGCGGGCCTCGACGACAACCTCACCGCGACTGCAATCAGGATGGGCACGGCGGCCAACGCGACCAACATGGCCCACGTGCGGAGCCTGCGGAAGAGTACCGACAGTTCAGAGGCAAGGAGTGCCCACCCTGCCCCGGACCGCCCGGTGGCAGATCGAATATCAGCAGCGGTTTCAGCCGGCAACGTCAAACCCCTCTCCAGTGAGGGACACGAACCGTTCTTCCAGGCTTGCGTGCCCAACGGTGAATCCGCGGACGCGCACGCCTCCTGCAACCAGCGCGGCCACAATCGTCTCCGGGGCCATGCCGTTGAGTCCGGTGCCCATGAGCGTGTCGTCGCCCCTGCCTGTCGCATCACTTGGGACCACACCAAGGCGGGACAGGACGCCTGCGGCCACGCCGACGTCGGGCGTGTGGATCAGGACGTGTGACTCCCCGGAGGAGCGCAGCTCATCCAGTGGCCCTTGGGCCACCAGTTTTCCCGCGCTCATAATGCCCGCGTGCGTGCACATCTGCTCGACCTCGGCCAACAGGTGGCTCGAGACAAAGACCGTCGTGCCACCTGCGGCAAGGGAACGAACCAGGGCGCGCACTTCGCGCGTCCCTTGGGGGTCAAGTCCGTTGGTCGGTTCATCGAGGACAAGCAGTTCACGGGGACGCAGCATCGCGTTGGCCAGGCCGAGGCGCTGTTTCATGCCTAATGAGTAGGCGCGGACCTTCTTTCCGGCAGCATGGCCGAGCCCCACACGGTCCAGGGCCTCGTGGGCACGTTGCCGCCTGGTGGCTGAGGGTGCGTGGCGGTCGGCCGAGTCCAGGCGCATCAGGTTTGCCTCGCCGGTGAGGAACGGATAGAAACCGGGGCCCTCAACCAAGGCGCCCACGTGCGGCAACACGGAGGTCAAGGATTGTGGCATCTCCTTGCCCAAAACGCTGATGTCGCCGCTGTTCGCCGTGGCGAGGCCAAGCAGCAACCGGATGGTGGTGGTCTTTCCCGATCCGTTGGGCCCCAGGAAGCCGTAGACCGCCCCCTGGGGAACGGCCAGATCAATGCCGTCGACGGCGGCGCGGCGGCCGAAGCGCTTCACCAGTCCACGTGTTTCGATGGCAAGATTGTCGCCGGTGCCTGGATGGCTTGCCAGGACGGCAGGGCCGGTCAGCGGGCTGGTCGCTGGGTCGGTCACGGGGCAGGGACGTTTAACTGTTGGGCGACTGCCTGAAGCCGCTCCAACGGCACCATGCCCGCATAGACGGGGCCGTCGTCGAGAATCAGCACGCTGATCACCGATGTCGTCAGTGCGCGGCCGCCCGGAACAGCTTGGAGCGCTTGCGTGAGTTCCGGGCTGGCGGTGAGTCCGGCCGGAGCGGTTCCCGCAGGGAGGGAGATCACGGCGTCCCAGCCGGCGCCTGTAACCGTTGCACCATGATGTGGCTGGGTCGGATGTGGCTGGGTCGTTGGGCCGGAGGGCGCAGGCAGTGTCATGGAAGGAACGGGTGCTGCGGGGATCGTCTTTTCGCTGACCGATGCGCCCTGCGGCGGTACGAATTCAAACAGCGAGGCGTCCGGGGCAGTCAGGTCCAGCTGCGTGTACTCCAGTGAATAGGCGGGCCCGGCCTGCCCTTTGGCCCTCAGCTCGATGCCGAGGGGGAGGCCGGTTTCGGCATCCACATCAATCGCCACAGCGTCCACCAAGGTGCCCGCCGTGCGGGGTTTCAGGAGGAGTTTGTAGGCGCTGCGCCCGGCCACCGAGGACGAATTCCCGACGCTTACTTCAGTGCTGGCGTCAATGGCTGTCAGGAAGCGCGACGCTAAAGCCTCGGGAGTGGGGAAGGTGGGGCGCGGTGATTCTGGTACCCGGGACTCGGTGGGTGCTCCCACCGGCGGACGGGGGATGCTCACATGCGTAGCACTGTTGTCCGAGGAGTCATAGAACCACGCGTCCTCGCCGTTCAGTACAAGATCGCGCTCGGCCATCCGGTCCAGGATCTGTACGCGTGCTTTGGAAGGACCATCAATGTAGACCCTCGCAGTGTGCGAGCCTGTCAGGAACTCCAAGGCGGAGGCGGTTCCGGGCGCAACCCCGGGGCCGGCCGTTGGCACTTCGGGAAGTCCCAGTTCGGTGGTTTGTTCCAGTGTTCCGGACAGCTCCCGGACCTGGGTGCGCGCGATCATGGCCAGGATCTCGTCTGCGGTTTTGGGTGGCAGGGAGCCGCTTGCGCCCGCTTGGACTGCACCAAACAGCACGGCCATGCCCATGGCAAGGCTTATCAGGAGCGCCGGCAGCCACCGCCGCCTGGCCCGGGTCATTGCTACCGGCCACCGCACATCAAAGGCATGAGTCCAGATTACTCCCGTTGGCCGTCGGGATCACTCGTGGTTAGTTACTGCTGGATCAGTTGCCGTGCAAGTTTGACTGCGCCGAAAACGGGGGCTTGGGGGAGTATCCGGACCAGCGACGGATCCTCCAAGGACATTTTGCGCGCTACAGCCGCAGCGAGTTGGTCCTGGTTGACCAGCAAAGCGCCGGCCATCACCAAGGGAAGATCCAATCCGAGTTCGCCCAGTACTTGCCTGGCCAAGGACGCCAGGGAGTGGGCTGCCTCGGCCTGGATCCGCAGCGCCGCAGGGTCGCCGTCCTGCGCCATCTCAAGGACGAGCGGGGCCAGTCCAGCCCAATGGTCGGGTTCCGGCTTTGCATAGAAGAAGTCCATGAGCTGCAGGGCGTCCACACTGGCCGTGGCTGCCATCAGCGATTGGACCAGCGGGCCGGGTTCAAGTCCGGCGTAGTACTCCCGTAAGGCCTCGCGAACGGCGTCCCGGACTACCGAGTATCCACCACCCTCGTCGCCGAGGAGATAGCCGTATCCTCCACTGCGGGCTTCCCGTCCCTCACGGTTCCTGCCCCAGGCCACAGAGCCGGTTCCGGCCACCAGGACCACGCCTGCTTCGAGACCCGCCGCGGCGAGGATGATGCGTGTGTCATGGACCACCTCGATTTTGGCACCGGGAAAATGTTCCGAGAGGAGGGCCGACAGAACGGCCCGGCTCGCAGGGGTGTCGGCGCCGGCCGCTCCCGCACAGACTGCTGCGACACTACCGCCCACACGTGCCGCAATCCGCCGCAGCACTGCGTCCGCGCCCTGGTGCCCCACGGAAGACAGGTTTGCACGTGCTTCGGTGATCTCCAGGCGGGCATCATTGTCCGCCCCGGGGAAGCGGGTGTCGTCGGAGAGAACCGCGTGGGTTTTCGAACCGCCGATGTGGAGCCCGAGGACAACCGGGGCAGCGTTTGTGGCGCTGTTGCTCCCGGACTGCTGCATTTCCTCCAAGTGACATCCCTTCGTCTCTCGCCAAGTTTGGCACTCCGCCTAGATTGGCATAGACCAATCCCCTTGTCTACAGGTAGTTTGTCCGTATGTCCGCTGATACAGCTCCGGCAACACCCAAGTACTACATGGTCAAGACCGAAATCCTTGCCCGCATCACGGGGTTGAAGCCCGGTACCCTCATTCCCACCGAGAGGGCTCTTGCGCAGACGTATGCAACGTCCCGCACCACGGTGCGCCTGGCCATCAGTGAGCTTGTTGCCGAGGGGAAGCTGGGGAGGATCCAGGGGCATGGCACTTTTGTCGCACCCCCCAAGGTGACCCATGTGCGGCAGTTGACTTCATTTTCCGACGACGCCCGGATGCAGGGACTTAAACCTGGTTCGACGCTGGTAACCCTGGATGTCACCAAGGCCAGCCAGGAGGTCGCTGCGCACCTCGGGCTCGCGGAGGGTGGCTTGGTAACCCGACTGGAACGCATCAGGCTGATCGATGGTGCACCACTGGCCCATGAGGTTGCCTGGCTTCCGGGAAGGCTTCCACGGTTCAAGGCCAGCCTTGCCAAGGCGGGTTCGCTGTATGCCGCTCTCCGGGACACTTACGGGATAAGCATTGCCGAGGTCGAGGATACGGTGGAAACTGCGTTGGCCGGCCCGGGTGACGCCCGGATATTGGGGATTGAAATGGGGGCCCCTCTTCTGGTGGTCAACAGGCTGGCGCGCGACGGGAAAGGGGCGCCCGTTGAGTGGACTCACAGTACCTTCCGCGGTGACCGGTTCAGGTTTGTCTCGCGCGTGAAATCAGGGTAATAGCGTGGCCAACTCGACTTCCGGCGAGTCCGTCATCCGTCGGGTTGTCCGGCTTGTCGGCGCGTTCGATGACTCCCATCGGACCATGAGCGTCGCCACGCTGGCCCGCCGCTCGGGGCTGCCCGTAACCACCACCTACCGCTTGGTGGACGAGATGCTTGCCGAGGGCCTTCTTGAACGGGAAGCCAATGCCGAGGTCCGCATTGGCACGAGGTTGTGGGAGCTTGTGTCCAGAAGCTCCCGGATGGTTGGCCTGCGTGAGGCCGCGCTGCCCTTCATGGAAGACGTGCAGTCTGTGGTCCGGCATTCAACAACGCTGGGAATTTTGGAGTCCGATGAAGTCCTTTACATCGAGCGGATTGGTTTCAGGGATTCGATGGTGGACATCACCAAGGTGGCCGGACGTCTGCCCGTGCACGGCACATCCTCCGGGCTTGTCCTGCTGGCGTATTCCTCAGCCGCCTATCAGGACCTCTTCCTCTCCCGGACGCTTGAAAAGTTCACTGACGCCACGCTGACCGATCCAGCCGAACTGCGCCGCCACCTGGCAGCGATCCGCCAGCGGGGATTCGCGTCCATGCCCGGGATCATCGTGCCGGAGTCGAGTGGGATCGCCGTGCCTGTCTTCGACCGCACCAACGCCGTCGTGGCGGCCTTGAGTGTGGTGGTGCCCAGGAATAAAGAAAACGCCGCCGTCCGTGTGCCCGTTTTAATGACGGCAGCAAGGGGTATTTCGCGTGCCCTCGGTTGGCGCGGCGAACTCAAGGGCGCTCTTCGCCAAAGCAACTGAAGCATCTGATTCCCGTTCATCGGTAACGCTGTGGCTCTACTCACAGGGCCGCTGGCAAAGTGGAGGACACAGCAGGGCACTGCGGACAGGACCACCGTCCGGAGCCATCCAAGAGGACTCAGACCCTCACGGCATTTCGCCCAAGTTCACGATCAGCCCCTTGAGGCTCTCTTCCGTGCTGCCCTGCGCCGCAGTGATGTTTGAGCGCCGCAATGCCGCGGCAGGAGGAGTTTGATCATGGATTCAGAAAGACGCGGAAAGCCGGCCGATGCGGCCCGGCGCGTGGCCGGGAAAGTGGCCGTGGTTACCGGCGGCAGGGGCGACCTGGGGAGCGCGACTGCCCGGCTGTTGGCGGACCATGGAGCCTTGGTGGCGTCGTTGGACCGCGCCGGGGCACCGTTCGGAGGCGGCCGCCCGGGCATCACCGAATACGACGTCGATGTCACCGATGAGTCCAGCGTCGCATCAGCGATAGGGAGACTCAGCAAAGAACTCGGCACCCCGGACATCCTGGTCAACGCAGCCGGAATCATCGGTGCCGCCGGAGCAAGCCACACCGCCTCCATGGATGACTTCAATGCCATCTTTGACGTCAACGTCAAGGGGGTTTGGCTCATGACCAAATACGTCGTTCCGGGGATGATCGAAAAGCAGTCCGGGAGCATCATCAACTTTTCGTCCATTCATGGACTAACAGGTGGAAGCAACGTGCCGCTCTACCACGCAACGAAGGGTGCCGTCCGGCTCCTCAGCAAGTCCGACGCCGCTACCTACGGAATTCACGGTGTCCGCGTGAACTCGATACACCCCGGTTCCATGAACACCAGGATGAGCCGCCGTTCAGCGGAACAGTCCGCGATCGGGGCAGAGGCCTACTACCGGCAATTGGTAGGCAACAGCCCCCTCCCCAGGCAGGGGGAACCGGACGAAATCGCCTACGGCGTTCTTTACCTTGCCTGCGATGAGTCCCGCTTCACCACGGGATCCGAGCTGGTGATCGACGGCGGCTACACCGCTGTCTGAGCCCAAGCATCCGCAACTGAACCACAATTCCCCTCTGAAAGGCATTCTTCGTGAAATTTCTCAACGGCACACAGGCCGGTACCTACGACGTCGTCGTCGTCGGTTCTGGCGCAGGGGCACTGACAGCAGCGGCCACCGCCGCACGGGCGGGCAAGTCCGTCGTCGTGCTCGAAAAGACCGAACTTCTCGGCGGAACCACTGCCGTCTCGGGCGGCATGCTCTGGGTGGCTGACAACCACCATGCCCGCCAAGCGGGCCTGGACGACTCCAAGGAAGCGGCCGCCCGGTACATCCGGGCCGTGGCGCGTGGACGCAGCCGCGAAGAGCTCCTGGACGCTGCCCTTGATTTTGGAGACACCATGCTCCGTTTTGCCGAGGAAGAATGCGGGCTGCGCTTCATCTTCCTGGATAACTTTCCGGACTACCGCCAGGACCTACCCGGTTCCGTTGAAGGCGGGCGCACTGTTGAACCTGAACTATTCAATATCCGGGAGGCACTCGGCGACCTCGCCCGCCACGTCCGCTCCGATGGCAGGGCACCGTTCACTATGCAGGAGTATGAGAACTGGGGCGCCTTCACCAAATTTCCGTGGGCTCAACTCAACCGGCGCCAGGACCAAGGGCTCGTGGCCAAGGGGCACGCCTTGATTGGCATGCTGCTCGCAAGCCTTGTCCGGGACGGCGCTGCGCTGGTGGTTGGCGCCCGTGGTCAACGATTGCTGCTCGACGGCGGCCGGGTCGCGGGCGTCGAACTCGAATCGGGAGAAACGTTCCTTGCCAACGATGGTGTCGTACTGGCTACCGGCGGATTCGAATGGGACAAGGCCCTGGCCGATTCGTTGCTGGCCTCGCGCCTGCACATTATGTGCTCACCGCCCTCCAACACAGGCGACGGGCTCAGGATGGCACAACGCATCGGGGCACAGACCCGCGGAACCCGCGAAGCCTGGTGGGCCCCCATGTCAATAACGGGAGACACCCGGGACGGGGCACCCGTGGGCACACTGCTGAGGTTCGAACGGCAAGGGCCCGGCTCGCTCATGGTCAACCGGCACGGACGCCGCTTCGCCAACGAGTCACAGAACTACAACGACCTTGCGCGCTGCCTTCAGTCCTGGGATTCGCCCAACAACCAGACCTTGAATACACCGGCACATGTGGTCTTCGACCACGCCTACTTGGAGCGCTACGGCGTCCTTGCACACCGGGCCGGCCAGCCCACGCCCGAATACCTCGTGGAAGCACCCACGCTGGAGGGACTGGCCGCAAAGATCGGTGTTCCTGCCGGGGAACTGAGGGCTACGGTCAGCCGCTTCAACGAATTCGCCGTCAAAGGCGAGGACCCGGACTTCGGCCGGGGTGAAAGCGCCTACGACAAGTACTGGGGCGACGACGACTGCCCTTGGCCCAACCCATCGCTCGGCCCGCTGGTGACCGGCCCGTTTTACGCGATGGAAGTGGTCAATGGTGCCTTTGGGAGCAATGGAGGCATAGCCACGGACGGACGGGCACGCGTCCTGGACGTCGACGGACAACCCATTCCGGGCCTTTTCGCTGCCGGTAACACCACCGAAAATGCCTACGCCGCTGGGTACCCGGGTGCCGGTGCCACCCTGGGGCCCATCATGACCATGGGGTACCTGGCGGGCCGGACCATTGCGGGCCAACCGGCCGAATACGCGGGTGAAAGCGTCATGACAGGGGTGGAAGCATGATCCGCCATGCAGTGCTGTTCAAGTTCAAGCCGGATTTTACCACAGCCGACAAAGCCGCGTGGATGGCGGGACTGGATGCCATGGACGGCAACATTCCCGGCCTCCTGAAACTGACCCACGGCGCTGACATCTTGCAGCAGGAACGCTCCTTCGACTACGCGATCGTTGCCGACTTCGCCGCGGCGGAAGACATCGAGGTCTACAACACACACCCGCTGCACGAGCCCCTCAAGAAGTATTCGTTTCCCAACAGCGAACACATCATCGCCGTCGATTTCCACCTCTGAATCAACGCCTGGACGCCGTTCAAAGGAGAACAGCCATGCATACAACTGCCACGCAGCCAACGACGCTGCGCAAAACCCCCGGAAAAGCCGCTTTGGCCTCGTTTCTGGGAAGCACCCTCGAGTACTACGACTTTTTCATCTACGGCTCAGCCGCTGCACTGGTCTTCGGCCCGCTGTTCTTCCCTTCCGATGATCCCGCAGTTGGCCTGATCGGGGCTTTCGCCACGTTTGGCGTGGCCTACGTGGCACGGCCGGTCGGCGGCCTGGTCATGGGACATTTCGGTGACAAGCTGGGCCGGAAGAGGATCCTGCTCATCACCCTGGCCGTGATGGGACTGTCGTCCCTTGGCATCGGGTTCCTGCCGGGTTACAGCCAGATCGGCGTCTGGGCTCCGGTTCTGCTGGTCATTGGCCGGCTGGCACAGGGTTTCTCCGCAGGGGCAGAATCGGCAGGCGCGTCCACCTTGACCCTGGAGCATTCACCGGAAGGGCGACGTGGCTTCTTTACCAGCTTCGTCATGACCGGCTATGCCTCCGGCATGGTGCTCGCGACGATTGTCTTTATTCCTGTGTCCGCTCTGCCCACTGAGGCGCTGATGAGTTGGGGTTGGCGCATCCCTTTCTGGTTGTCCATTGTGGTGCTGGGCATCGCCTACTGGGTGCGTACGCACCTGGATGAGACTCCGGTCTTTGAAGAAGCAAAGGACCGCAAGGCTGTGGCTCCTTTGCCGTTACGGGAAGTCCTGCGTTTCCAATCTGCGGATGTGGTGAGGGTGATCGGCATGTCCATCATGTCAGTGATGCAGACGATCTTCACGGTCTTCGGTTTGTCCTACGCCACCGGTGCAGCAGGGTTCGACAAGGCACCCATCCTCACTGTGAATGCGGTAGCCATTGGCCTGTCCATGTTCGTGATGCCCCTGACTGCGAAACTCTCCGACAGGTTGGGACGCAGGCCGCTGCTACTGACTGCGGCCATCGGCTGCTCGGTGACGATTTTCGCCTACTTCGCGGCTTTGTCCACGGGCAACATCTTCCTGGTCTTCGCCGCAGCGTTCATCAACATGACGTTGCTTTACTCCTGCTTCAACGGGATCTGGCCTGCCTACTTTGCCGAACTGTTCGCGGCACCGGTCCGGTATTCGGGCATGGCCTTGGGGAACCAGTTGGGTTTGGTGGTGGCTGGTTTTGCTCCCCTCATCGCAGGACTGCTCCTGGGCAAGGGCCACGACGGCTGGCTTCCCGTAGCGGGATTCGCGGTACTGTGCATGGCCATCGCCGGAGTTTCCGCCTTCTTCTCCCGGGAAACGGCCAGGACTCCCATAGGAGAGCTGGGGGAGCCCTACTGGCGGGGAACGGCTGTCAGGAAGCCGTGACCGTCACGGTGTCCTGGAGGGAACGCCGGACGAACTCCGAGCTGGGTTCCGCATAAGCTGCGAGGATCCGTTTGAACAACTCGGCACCTTCGGCCCCGGGCCAGTCGGCGGGCAGGAATGCCTGCGGCAACCCGGGGTCGAGGTAGGGAATGATGCGCCACCGATCGATGCACCGGACGTAGGCAGCGAAGGCGGAGGCGCCGGGTTCGACTTCCGGTGCGGCATCAATGACCGCTGCTGCGTGTTCACGGATGAAATCCCTATGGAGTTCAGCAACTGCTTCCAAGTCCCACCATTTGGACGCCGCTTCCCGGAGGCTGCCACCCACCATGGGTGTACCGGTCACGAAGATTGTGGTTACGTTGCGCAGCCCCAGGTCCGACAATATTTCCTCCACTTCCACCCGGAGGGAATCCGGGCAGATCCACAGGCCGGCGGCCACTGTCCCGCACCCGATCCAGTGCAATCTGCGCCGCAGTTGATGACGTTTCTCACGTTCGGTCTCAGGGATCGAAAACGAAATCAGGCACCAGGGATCAGTGGGAGACATGCTCCGCGGGTTGTAGATCCGGCGGTCGCCGCGGGCAAGCATGGTGGCCGCACCTTCTGTCAGGGTGAAGCCTGGAATGCCCTCCCGGTTCTCCTGAACGAGCACGTCCTTCTTCCGCAAGCGGCCCAGTGCCGTCCGCGTGACTGTTCCCGACGTTCCCAGGGCGTCCATGAGCAACACAATGTCCTTGGTGGACATCCATCCGCCCGCGTCGCGCAAGTACAGGCCGATGACGGTGCGCAGCAATGAGGTTGTGCTCCCTGGACGGGAGTCCATGTCATCGAGGACGGCGCTCATTCCCGGCTCACCGCAATTCGGCGAGGGCGTCGCGGATAGCTGCCACTCCCAGCTCAACCTCGGCATAACTGGTGCTGAGCGGGGAGAGGCCGATGCGGAGGCCGTGCGGGGGGCGGAAGTCGGGGATGACTCCCTTTTCCCACAGCTTGGCTGTGACGTCGGCGAAGAGCGGGTGGTCCACGGTGATGTGAGAACCGCGTTCTGCCGGCTCCCGGGGGCTGACAATCTCTGCTCCGAGCGGGACCAGGAGTTCCTCGGACAACGCGATGGCGTACTCCGTGAGTTTGATGGACTTCTCCCGTATGGCGTCCATTCCCACAGTGGCGATAAGTTCGACCATGTCCTTGAGGGGTTGCATGGCCAGGACCGGGGGTGTGCCGGTTATGAAGCGGCGGATGCCCTGCGCCGGACGGTAGGCCTCGGTCATGCCGAAGGGGTTGTCGGCGCCCATCCAGCCCCAGATGGGCTGCTGCAGGCGGTCCTGCTGCGAGGAGTTGACGTAAGCGAAGGCAGGGGAGCCGGGTCCGCCGTTGAGGTACTTGTAGGTGCAGCCGACGGCAAGGTCCACGCCCCACGCATCCAGTTCCATGGGTACGGAGCCCACAGAGTGGCAGAGGTCCCAGAGCATGAGGGCACCGGCTTGGTGCACCGTGGCGGTGATTCCCTTAGCGTCCGCCAGGAACCCTGAGCGGTAGGCGACATGGCTGAGGACCACGACGGCGGTCCGCTCACCGAGGAGCCCGTCGAGGTCCGCGGCGCGGACGCCGCTGGCGGGGTTGGCCGCGATCCATTTGATCGTTGCCCCACGTTCCTTGGCGATCCCTTCGATGATGAAGCGGTCAGTAGGAAAGTTGTCACGGTCGATGATGATCTCGTCGCGGCCTGGCTGAGCGTCGACAGCGGCGCGGATCATCTTGTAGAGCATTACGGAGGTGGAGTCGCCCACCATGGTCTGGCCTGGGGCCGCTCCGAGGGTCACTTCGCCGATGCGGTCGCCCACAGCGGTGGGCTCGTCCATCCATTGTTCGTCCCAGCCGCGGATGAGGCGGCTGCCCCAGGCGTCGTGGACGAAGGAGGCGAGGTTCGCCGCTGTTGCCTTCAGGGGGCGTCCGAGCGAGTTGCCGTCCAGGTACGAGGTGAGCTGATCGGCGTCGGGGGCGTAAAAGGCCTCACGCTGGGCGGCGAGGGGATCAGCGGCGTCCAGTTCGGCCGACGTCTGCCGTGGGCTTTGGGTCTGCTGTGGGGTGGTCATGGCTTCTCCTGCGGAAGTTTTGGGCGGCGCTGCCCGGGGGGGGTGGTGTGCTTAGTTGCCGATTTCGGTGCGGACGGCGTAGAGCTCGGGGAAGAACGTCAGGTCCAGGGCGCGTTTGAGGAAGTCCACGCCGGAGGATCCGCCGGTACCGACCTTGAAGCCGATGGTGCGTTGGACGGTCCGGAGGTGACGGAAGCGCCAGGCCTGGAAGTTGTCTTCGATGTCCACAAGGTCCTCGCAGGCTTCGTAGAGTCCCCACTGAGTGTCATCCGACTCATAGATCTTCTGGAAGATGGGAACCAGATCCTTGCGGAAGATCCACGGCTCGCTCGTGTCACGGTTCAGGATGTCCGCCGGGATGTCATAGCCGGCACGGGAAAGGACCCCGAGGAACGCGTCGTACAGCGTGGGCTCCTCCAGGAGGGTGCTCAGCAGGGCATGGGCTTCGGGTTCGCTTTCAAAGACGCGCAGCATCCCGCGGTTCTTGTTACCCAGCAGGAACTCGACTCCGCGATATTGGTAGGACTGGAAGCCTGAGGAGCTGCCCAGGAACCCGCGGAACTGGGCGTACTCGCGCGGCGTAAGGGTGCCCAGGACGGACCACTGCTCCGTCATCGTGCGCTGGATTGCCTTCACGCGGGCGATGCATTTGAGCGCTTTGCCGAGGTTGTCAGCGTCGAAAAGCCGCCTGGCCTCCAACAACTCGTGCAGCACCAGCTTCAGCCAGAGTTCGCTGGTCTGGTGCTGGATGATGAACAGCAATTCGTCGTGGTGTTCCGGCTTGCTGAGCGGGTGCTGGGAGCTAAGCAAACGATCAAGGTCCAGATACCCGCCGTAGGACATGGCGTGCCGGAAATCGGTGCGGACGGTGTCCTCGATGTCGCGGACGCTCTGGGCGGAGTGGACTGGGGGCTTTTCCATGACTCGAGATTATCACTTCCATGACGCACGTCAAGAGATTGAATATCGGCTCGCTGCACCCGAACAAACCCCGTTCCCGTAGGCTGGCTTCCATCTATTGGGGAGGGGACGATTGTGGATTCCATGGGGGACGCCGTGAGGCCCGTGTCCATCTACCTTGACGTCGACGGCGTGGTGAACCCCTTCAGTCCGGTGGGAACCACGGACTGGGGCGGCGAATGGAGCATCGCCGACGCCGGCATCCTGGAGGTTGCCTTTGCGCCTGAAGCCGTGGCCGAGCTCAACGACCTCGCTGAACATCCCTCCGCCAGGTTCGTGTGGCTGACGACGTGGGAGCGCCTCGCGCCGGAGTTCCTGTGCCCCGCTATCGGCCTGAACGGCCAGGACTGGCCGGTACTTTCAAGCCAAGGCTGGGATGAGGGGCCGGAATGGTGGAAGCTGGTAGCCCTGCAGAAGGACCTGGCAGCGACCGGGAGTGAACGTATTATCTGGCTTGACGACCAGCTCAGCCAGGAGTCGGATGCCCGCTCGTGGGCCGACTACCAGCAGGATCGTGTGCTTTGCATCTCACCGGATCCCCGCAAAGGGTTGAGCCGGGGCGAACTCGCGGCCGTGCGCAGGTACCTGGGGTGAACCGGGGATCCCATACGTTTGGCTGCTCAGTGGATGGCACGTAGGATTCTTAAGGTTTCAAGCCCGCCAGAGTGAATCCCGCAAGCAGGGTCAGTTGAACAATTGCTGAACTATGCTGTGGATGGCAGGTATGGGGAAGTGAAACTGCTGAACGTCGACTCTGCAGATTGGGCAACAGGTGGATATCACCTTCATGGTCGCGCTGGTAATAGCGTTGGCCCTATTCTTTGACTTCACCAACGGGTTTCACGACACAGCCAATGCGATGGCCACGCCTATCGCTACGGGGGCGATCAAGCCCAAGACGGCCGTTGCCTTGGCCGCGGTACTCAACCTTGTGGGCGCATTCCTGTCCACTGAAGTGGCCAAGACCATTTCCGGTGGCCTGATCCGCGAAGGCTCCGACGGCATCCACATCACTCCTGACATTATTTTTGCCGGGCTGATGGGTGCCGTCCTCTGGAACATGATCACCTGGCTCAAGGGCCTGCCGTCGAGTTCCTCGCATGCGCTTTTCGGCGGTCTGATCGGCGCCGCGGTTGTGGGCATCGGATTCCACTCCATCAACTTCGAAACCGTTCTGCAGAAGGTCATCCTTCCTGCGCTCTTCGCGCCGCTGATCGCTGGCGTGGTGGCGTACATCTGTACCCGCCTGGCCTACGCGCTCACCTCGCGGCATGATCCCGAAACCGGCGACAAGCTCACGCAAAAGCGAGGCGGCTTCCGCACGGGCCAGATCTTCACGTCCAGCCTGGTGGCCCTCGCGCACGGTACCAACGACGCCCAGAAAACCATGGGCATCATCACGCTGGTCCTGATCGCCGGGGGCACCCAGACACCTGGCAGCGGACCGCAGTTCTGGGTCATCGCCGCCTGTGCCTTTGCCATTGCCATCGGAACCTACGCCGGTGGCTGGCGCATCATCCGCACCATGGGATCCGGTTTGACCGAGGTCAAGCCCGCCCAGGGTTTCTCAGCTGAAACCAGCACAGCCTCCGCAATCCTTGCTTCCTCGCACCTGGGTTTCGCCCTGTCCACCACGCAGGTTGCTTCCGGCTCCGTCATCGGTTCCGGCCTGGGCCGCAAAGGCACCTCCGTCCGCTGGGGCACCGCAGGCAAGATCGCCTTGGGATGGCTGTTTACCCTCCCGGCATCGGCGATCGTTGGTGCCCTGACCGCCCTGCTTGTTGGGGTCGGCGTCGTGGGTGTCGTGATCGCCGCAGTAGCCGGAACGGCAGCCATCGTCTTCATGTTCGTTGTATCCCGGAAATCGCACGTTGGGCACCACAACGCCGTCGAGGTTGAAGAGGCCGGCCACGCCGTCCGGTTCCGCAAGAAGAAGAAGTCCAGAAAGAACACCCCGAGCAAGGACGTGCAGCGATGAAATGGTTGGAACTGCTGCAGGTAGCCGGCGTTACCCTCCTTGCCGCCGTGACGCTCGTGGTCCTGTACTCCCTCGGCGTGCGGCTTACTGCCATTGCCGGCGACGCCCAGCAGAAGTCCCCGGTCCTGATGCGGTCCCTGGCCTACATTTGCTTTGGCTTCTGCGGGGCGGCCGTCCTGTTCGGCATCTACCTGATTGTTCCGTACTTCGGAAAGTAGCAACTGCGGGTAGCAACTACTCTGGCAGCTTCGTCCATTCGGGAGAATAATCGGCAGTGTAGCCATGAATATGACTGCGTGGTCGTGATCCGGCAGATATGGGGCTGTCATGAAGTGCCAATCCCGAAGCCGCCCGGCAGGACTTGCCCTGGTCCCGGTCCTGCTGCTGGTCCTTTCAGCCTGCTTGCCGCCGTCCTCTGAAGGCCTTTCCCCGCAGCCGGGGTCCGGGGCGCAAACGGCCGCAACCTCCGGGCAGGCCAGTCATACGGCCGGGGATCCAACGGCGGCACAACCTGCCGGCCCTGCCGGTCCCGCAGCGCCGCAGGCAGACGCGCCAGTCGTGCGATGGATTCCCATAGGGCCAGTCGGGCCCAACGATCCCACCTCCGGTCAGCGATACCTCCTTCTGCAGCAATTCCAGTGCGACGCCCTGGACCGCAGCATCGAAGGGGCGGAGGACGCGGCCGTTTGGGTGGCCGGTGCCGCTGTCTGCCGCGCCGTGCTAAGCGGCAGCCGGGGGGACTGGGAAAGGGCGTCCAACGCGGTTTCGGCCGTGCCGCGGATTCCGGAGAGTCAGTGCCTGGAGTTCAGGGTTGCAGCCATGTCGGCCTCTTTGGTGGCCCAACGTCGCAGTAACCCTGATGCTGCCTTCAAGGTCGAACCCGGGCTGGGCGAGGCATGTCCGCGCCAGTTGCTGGGCTTGACGGTAGTGGACGAACAGCTCAGGCCGGTGCCGGGGACGCCCCGGGCCTCCGGCCCAAGTTCCGGCGGCACCATTGTCCGCCTCGACGGCTACTACGTCCGCGTTGGCGAGGTCATGTTCGACGGCGTTCCGGCAGACGTCGAATTCGTGGGGGACAGAGAAGACTACGGGACGCTCTACCTGCGGATGCCGCCCGCCCAAGGGCGGAAGTCAGTCCGGATATCGGTCACGGACACCGTGGATATCGCCGGTTCAGTGACGTTCTTCTACGACGACGCCGGAGTTACCCCGAGCCCTAAGGCAACCGGAGGAGGTCCATCTACCGCCACCGGGACCCCCACGGTGTCCGTTGAAGCAACCCCCACGGCCTCACCGTGAGCGAAGAAACGGCGGCTCCAGACCGAGGCAACACCCGATGGCAACGGACCCTCGAGGTGCTCTCGGTCGTCGGTCCGCCGTTGACGGTTGTCACGGCGTTGCTGGTCTATTTCGGATGGGCACGCACCGATGCCCAGGCGAAAGCGATGGGCTTGGACGTCAGCCTGTTCGGCTACACGGTCCAGGACTTCATGCTGCGGAGTATCCAGTCGTTGTTCCAGCCCCTGGCGTGGCTGGTGGTCATCGCTTTGTTGTGGTTGATGCTGGACCGGGCAGTGGCGCGCCTCCTCGAATTTCCCGGGCAGCGGAGGCGGGTGCAGTTGACCGCCACGGTAATTCTCTTCCTCGCTTTCGCCTATGCCGCCGTGATGTGGCTTGCGGTGACGGCGCGCCCTGAACAGACTGTCCTCTATGCGCCGTTCCTCATCGCGGCGGGGCTCGTTGTCGGCGCCTGGGGCCTGCGGGTCCGACGCCGGGCTGCCGGGCTGTCAGCGCAGGCCCCGCGCGCCGGCAAGGGCGCCCTCGAAGGGTGGCTGGTATTTGTCCTGGTGACGCTCCTGCTGTTCTGGGGAACCTCCGACTACGCCCAGGCGCTGGGGCGGGGCGCCGCGGTCGACTACCAGGAGCGCTCCCACCTGCTGCCCACCGCCGTCGTTTACAGCAAGGAACGGTTGGCCGTTACCGTGCCTAATGTCAAGGAGGAGTCGGCCGGCTCGGAGGCGGCACCCCTGTACCGTTACACCGGCCTGCGCTTGCTGGTGGTCAGCGGCGGACGGATCTTCCTGCTGAACGACGGATGGTCGCTGGACCGCGGCAGGGTGGTGGTCCTGCCGGATAACGGGAGTGTCCGCGTGGAGTATGGGAACCCTGCTTCGGACTGACTAGTCTGGGGCCATGTCGACGTTCCAGTACTACGTAGCTTCCACCATCGACGGCTTCATCGCTTCGCCTGACGACGACCTCGGCTGGCTCCTGCAGTTCGACAGCGTCGACGAAGTCAACGCGGGCATTGGCTCGTTCATGGCCGGCGTTGGTTGCATCGCCATGGGCGGAGACACCTACAGGTGGCTCATTGAGCACGAGCCCGGCACCTGGCCGTATCCGGACATCCCGTGCTGGGTATTCACCCACCACGAGTACTCCGCACCCGCGGGATCGGATATCACCTTCGTCCGGGGCGAGGTCAGCGAATTCGCTCCCGACCTGGTCAAGGCCGCCGACGGAAAGAACGTCTGGTTGGTCGGTGGAGGTGACTTGGTGGCCCAATTTGCCAACGCCGGACTGCTCGACGAAATGATTGTCACCATCGTGCCTGTGGTCCTGGGCGCCGGAAAGCCGCTGTTGCCGTTGAAGGGCCCGACGGCGCCACTCGAGTTGGTCTCGTCGAGGACGCTTGGTGGGGCTGCGGTGGAATTGCGCTACCGGCTGCAGCAATCCGCACGGTAATGGCGGGGTTTCCGGCCCGAGCGGAATCAGTGGCGGTTGTCCCGGATCATGTTGGTGATGCGGGCTGTTGAGAGCCTCCGGCCTTTCTCGTCAGTGATGACGATTTCATGCGTGGCCAAAGTGCCGCCGAGGTGGATCGCGGTGCACGTGCCGGTGACGGTACCCGTTGCCACTGAACGGTGATGGGTTGCGCCCACTTCAATGCCGACGGCGTGGCGTCCCCTTCCGGCGTGCAACGATGCCGCAAAGGAGCCAAGGGTCTCCGCCAGCACAACGTGGGCTCCACCATGGAGAATGCCTGCTACCTGGGTGTTTCCCTCCACAGGCATGGTGGCCACCATCCGTTCCGCACTCATCTCCGTGAAACGGATACCCATTTTCACCACCAGGGTTCCCACGCCGTGCGCGGAAAGCCAATCGTGGAATTCTTCGGGCACCCCGGCCTCATTGAGTTGGTCGACAAAGCTGTTCGGCGTGAAATTGTCCATCATGCCAACTAGGCTGGCACCTGTGAGTGAAACAACCAAACCGGACCAGGTTCCAACGGCCCAAGCTGCTGCCATTGCAACAGCACCCGCCCCTTCTGCCACTGCTTCCAGCGTCTCCGCGGGGGAGGGCCGGCCAAGGTTGCTGGTCCTGGATGGCCACTCCATGGCCTTTAGGGCTTTCTACGCCCTTCCTGCCGAGAATTTCTCCACGGCCAGGGGTCAGTACACCAACGCGGTGCACGGTTTTACGTCCATGCTGATCAACTTGATCAAGGACCAGAAGCCCACGCATGTGGCTGTCGCTTTCGACGTTTCCGACGACACGACGTTCCGCAAGGCGGAGTACAGCGAGTACAAGGGCGGCCGAAACGCCACTCCGGCTGAGTTCGCCGGCCAGATAGGCCTCATTGCGCGGGTGATGGAGGCATGGGGCATCAAAACCATCGCCATGCCCGGATACGAGGCTGACGATGTCCTTGCGACGCTGGCCTCGCAAGCTGATGCTGCCGGTTTCGAGGTGCTGCTGGTTTCCGGTGACCGGGACGCCTTCCAGCTCATCAACGACAACGTTTTTGTGCTCTACCCGAAGCAGGGTGTCAGCAACATTCCCAAGATGGACGCGGCCGCCATCGAGGAGAAGTACTTCGTTAAGCCCGGTTTGTACTCCGACCTCGCCGCACTTGTCGGCGAATCCGCCGACAACCTGCCCGGCGTTCCAGGCGTTGGCCCCAAGACTGCGGCCAAGTGGATCAACCTCTATGGCGGCCTGGAAGGCATCCTGGAGAACCTTGATTCCATTGGAGGCAAGGTGGGCGGCGCGCTCAAGGAGAACCTGGAAAACGTCAAGCGCAACCGCAGGCTGAACCAGTTGCTCACGGACCTGGAGCTGCCCATCACTTTGGAGGATCTCCACGAACCGCGTCCCGACCGGCAGGCCATCGAAGAGCTTTTTGAAGAGCTCGAATTCCGGACCCTCCGCACGCGCCTTTTCGACCTCTATGGTGACGACACAGCGGGGGCTGCTCCGGACACCATCGATGCCCCCGAGTTCGACTCACTCACGGATGCTTCCGGGCTGGAAGCCTTTTTCGCCGCCGGATCCGGCATGCGTTCGGCCCTCGCCGTGCAGCTGGTCCCCGGCCGGGTGGGCGATGACGCCAGTGCTTTGGCCATCGTCCGCGCCAATGGTGCCGCCTTCATCGAGCTCACGGGCCTTGACGCCGCGGCCGAGGAAGTCCTGGCCCGCTGGCTGCGCGACCCCGAAGAAGCCAAGGTCCTGCACGAGTTCAAGTCGGCCCTCAAGGCCCTGCATAACCGCGGCCTTGGCCTGGAAGGGGTCGTGGATGACACGTCCATCTCCGGGTATCTCATCCAGCCCGACCGCCGCAGCTACGATCTCGCCGAACTCGCACAGGTCCATCTCAAGATCTCCCTGGCCACGGCCGCTTCCCAGTCCGGCCAGCTGGAACTCGACCTCTCCGGTGATACGGACCAGGCTGCCGCTGCCGCGCTCGTCCAGCATGCCGCCGTCGTGCACGCGCTCAGCAAGCACTTCGAAAAGGAGCTTGCAGACCGCAAAGCCGACGCCCTGCTGACCACGCTGGAACTTCCAGTGGCGCGCGTCCTGGCCCAAATGGAACTGACGGGCATCTTCGTCTCCACGGACCGCATGGATGAACAGCTGGCGGACCTCACCAAGGTGATCCAGACCGCCCAGGAACAGGCGTTTGCGGCTATCGGGCACGAGGTGAACCTCGGTTCGCCCAAGCAGCTGCAGACAGTCCTGTTCGAGGAACTGGGCCTGCCCAAGACCAAGAAGATCAAGTCCGGCTACACCACGGACGCTGCCTCCCTCAAGGCTCTGCTTGAAAAGACCGGCCACGAGTTCCTGGTCCAGCTCATGGCGCACCGAGAGTCGTCCAAGCTGGCACAGATGGTGGAGACGCTGAAGAAGTCCGTCGCTGATGATGGGCGGATCCACACCACCTACGCGCAGAACATCGCCGCCACCGGCCGTATCTCGTCCAACAACCCGAATCTGCAGAACATCCCGGTCCGCAGCGAAGAGGGGCGCCGGGTCCGCGGTATTTTCGTGGTGAGCGAAGGTTACGAGTGCTTGCTGTCCGCTGACTATTCGCAGATCGAAATGCGGATCATGGCCCACCTTTCGGGCGATGAGGCACTGATCCAGGCGTACCGGGACGGCGAAGACCTGCACCGCTTTGTGGGCTCCCGGATCTTCAACGTCGCGCCGGCAGAAGTCACCAGCGCCATGCGCTCCAAGGTCAAGGCAATGTCGTACGGGCTGGCCTACGGCCTCACCTCCTTCGGCCTGTCCAAGCAATTGGAGATTTCCGTCGATGAGGCCCGGACGCTCATGAAGGACTACTTTGACCGCTTCGGTGGTGTCCGGGACTACCTGAGGGGCGTCGTGGACCAGGCCAGGACCGACGGCTACACCGCCACCATCGAAGGCCGCCGCCGCTACCTGCCGGATCTGACCAGCACCAACCGCCAGGCCAGGGAAGCAGCAGAGCGGATCGCCTTGAACTCGCCGATCCAGGGCTCCGCTGCCGACCTCATCAAGCGGGCCATGCTGGGGGTATCGGCCGAGCTCGCCAGCCAGGGCCTGAAGTCCCGCATGCTGCTGCAGGTCCACGACGAACTCGTCCTGGAAGTAGCGCCAGGGGAGCGCGAAGCCGTGGAGAAACTGGTCATCGAACAAATGGGCTCTGCCGCGGACCTGTCAGTTCCGCTCGATGTCCAGATCGGCGTCGGATCAAGCTGGTACGAGGCCGGACACTAGCTTTCGAGTAACCGCTTGAGGGCGCGCCGCCGTGGTGGTGGCGCGCCCTCAGGCGTCTGGCTAGGCTCGAAGGCGTGGCTGATCCCAATGAAAGAAACTCCGAAAAGTACTCTGTCCAACGATTCCCTGTTGTCGCCGACAAGACTGACGAAGGCTACAGCCGTTGCACCACCTGGGTGCAGGCCGTCTCGCACGGCTTCCACCAGGAGCGGCGGGACGACGAATACCTGGCCAAAACCCTGGCTGCCTACCGGACCGACAAGCGCGAGCTGACCGGTGTCTATGTCAACGCGGACGTTCCCGATCATTCGCTCGGCGCGGATGTCCCGGTGGCCACCTATGCCACCATGCGCAAATCCCTCAACATCGGCTACGGGCGCCAGCTGGAGTCCAACCTGATTACTGCCGTAACCGTCCGTGGAACCCACAGGCGCAACGGAATCCTCCGCGGCATGATCACTGCCGACCTGCAAGGCGCCAAGGACGACGGCCTCGCCATGGCGGCGCTCACGGCCTCCGAAGGTTCCATTTACGGACGATTCGGCTTCGGTGTGGCCACTTTTGAACGCAGCATCAAAGTCGACACCGGTCCGCGATTCCGGCTCAAGGGACAGCCTGAAGGCGTGGTCGAAGTCGCCGATCCTTCAGTCCTCCTGGACGTTGCGCCAGAGGTCTTTGAGCGGGTCCAGCGGCTTTCTCCGGGTTCGGTCGACAGGCAGGAGTACTACCGCTTGGTGGCATCCGGTTCAATCGGCCATGACGGCAAGCCCGATGCCTCCGTGCGTTGCGCCTTGCATTACGACCCCTCCGGAACATTGGATGGCTACGTTTCCTACCGCTTCAAGGGCTGGGACCACAAGCCGTACACCATGGAAATCGTGGACCTCGTTGCCGCAACCAACGCCGGCTACCGCGACTTGTGGCGCTTCCTGGGCAGCATCGACCTCATCGACGAAGTCACGTGGGCCGAGGCCCCCGTGGATGATCCGCTGGCATGGGCGCTCGAGGACCAGAGGTGCATTGAGGCATCCGAAGTCCGTGACATGCTGTGGCTCAGGATCCTGGATACCCAGGCCGCTTTGGAGGCCCGGAAGTACCCTGCAGCCGGCCGCCTGGTTATTGAGGTCACCGACTCCTTGGGCTTGGCGGGCGGCACCTGGCTTCTGGAATCCGACGGCGGTGCTGTCGCCGTCGTCAAGGATGCTTCGGGTGAGACGCCGGACCTCAGCATGGACGCCGCAGGCCTCGCCTCCATTTACCTGGGTGCGGTATCGCCGGTGACGCTGGCAGCCGCCGGCCGCATCCGCGAGAACACCCCGGGCGCCGCGTTCCTGGCCCAGCAGTTGTTCACAGTGGAACGTTCCGCTCACTGTCTGACACACTTCTAGGCAGTACCACTTCACTACAACCACATAGTTACAACGTCAGTAAGGACATCCATGGGGGATTCCAAGCGGCGGCCATTGGCTGGCCGGCGATCAGTGCTGCTTGGAATGGCAGGTTTGGCAACTGCTGTCCTGGCAGGATGTGCAGACAGCGGGACCGGGTCCTTGCCGGGCGCTCCTGAAAAGGATGCGGCAACGGAGCAATTGTGGCCAACCGGTCCCGCTACGCCGCCTCCGTCCGTCTCTGCCAAGTCGAGCGAACAGGCTGCAGCCGCCCTCGCGCAGCCGACCATGAAGCCCCCGGCGGTGCCGGACAAACAAAAAATCCTTGCTGAGTTTGCAGGCAGGCAGCCCAAGGAATGGGGACTGCATGTCACCGGAGTTGTCAACGACTCTCCGGCCAAGCAAGTGGCCTTGACGTTCGATGCGTGCGGCGGGCCGGGGGGTTCAGGGTGCGACCATGAACTGCTGCAGACCCTGCGCAAGCTCCACGTACCCGCCACACTCTTCGTCAACAGCCGCTGGATCCAGGCCAATCCCGGACTTTCCGCGGAGCTGGCAGCGGACCCGCTGTTCGAACTGGCCAACCACGGGACATCACACCTTCCGTTGTCGGTCAGCGGCAAGTCAGCCTATGGGATCACCGGAACGGCCACAGCGTCCGCGGCGTACGACGAACTCATGGGCAACCAGGCAATCATGCAGGACACTTTCGGGAAGTCCCCGCGGTTCTTCCGTCCGGGAACGGCCTTTTACGACGACGTCACGGCCGCCATGACGCGCAGGCTCGGCATGCTGCCGGTCAACTTTACTGTCAACGGCGACGGCGGCGCTACCTTTCCGGCGGCCACCGTCGCCACCGAGGTGGGCCGGGTCGGGCCCGGAGACATTGTCATTTCGCACTTCAATAAGCCGGCGGGAGCAACAGCGGAAGGCTATGGGCGCGCCTTGCCGCGGTTGCTGGACAAGGGTATTTCCTTCGCGCGGCTCGGGGATGTCCTGAAGCCATAACACCGCTTTTGACCCTGCTTTGCCAATACGACTAGAATAAACGGGCGTGTACTACGTGCATGCATCCATTTTGTACTAATCCACAAATCAGGATGACCCGGCGCTTTGCCGTGTTCTGCCGTCCGGACCCGGGCGGCAGCGGTTTGCCTGACCGACTAACTATCCACAACGGAGCCCCTACTACATGACCATCACCTCCACCGAGAAGCCCGGTACCCCCGTAGTCGCCATTAACGACATCGGTACCGCTGAGGACTTCCTCGCAGCTGTCGACGCCACCATCAAGTACTTCAACGACGGAGACCTCGTCGAAGGTACCGTCGTCAAGGTCGACCGCGACGAAGTTCTGCTCGACATCGGTTACAAGACCGAAGGTGTCATCCCTTCCCGCGAGCTTTCCATCAAGCACGATGTTGATCCCGGTGACGTTGTCGCCGTTGGCGATCAGGTCGAAGCTTTGGTTCTCACCAAGGAAGACAAAGAAGGCCGTCTGATCCTCTCCAAGAAGCGTGCTCAGTACGAGCGTGCCTGGGGCGACATCGAGAAGGTCAAGGAAGAAGACGGCGTCGTTACCGGTACCGTCATCGAGGTTGTCAAGGGTGGCCTCATCCTGGACATCGGCCTGCGCGGCTTCCTGCCCGCATCCCTCGTCGAGATGCGTCGCGTCCGCGACCTCGCTCCGTACATCGGTCAGCAGATCGAAGCCAAGATCATCGAGCTCGACAAGAACCGCAACAACGTTGTTCTGTCCCGCCGTGCATGGCTCGAGCAGACCCAGTCCGAGGTTCGCTCCACGTTCCTCAACAAGCTGGAAAAGGGCCAGGTTCGTCCGGGCGTTGTTTCCTCCATCGTCAACTTCGGTGCATTCGTGGACCTGGGCGGCGTAGACGGCCTCGTTCACGTTTCCGAGCTGTCCTGGAAGCACATCGACCACCCGTCCGAGGTTGTCGAGGTTGGCCAGGAAGTCACCGTCGAGGTCCTCGAAGTGGATCTGGACCGCGAGCGTGTCTCCCTGTCGCTCAAGGCTACGCAGGAAGATCCGTGGCAGACCTTCGCCCGCACCCACGCCCTCGGCCAGGTTGTTCCGGGTAAGGTCACCAAGCTGGTTCCGTTCGGTGCGTTCGTTCGCGTCGAAGACGGCATCGAAGGGCTCGTCCACATCTCCGAGCTGGCTGTCCGCCACGTGGAGCTCGCCGAGCAGGTTGTCTCCGTTGGCGACGAACTGTTCGTCAAGGTCATCGACATCGACCTCGAGCGTCGTCGTATCTCCCTCTCCCTCAAGCAGGCCAACGAGGGCGTGGACGCTGACAGCACCGAGTTCGATCCCGCTCTGTACGGCATGGCCGCTGAGTACGACGAAGAGGGCAACTACAAGTACCCTGAGGGCTTCGACCCCGAGTCGAACGAATGGCTCGAAGGCTACGAGACCCAGCGCGCCGCTTGGGAGCAGCAGTACGCTGACGCCCAGACCCGTTGGGAAGCCCACAAGAAGCAGGTTGCCCAGCACGCTGCCGACGACGCTGCTGCTGCAACGTCCGGTGAGAGCGATTCCGGCACCACCAGCTACTCCTCGGAGCCGGCTGCTGCTGAGTCCAACGCTGGCACCCTGGCGTCCGACGAAGCACTCGCCGCACTGCGCGAGAAGCTGACCGGCAACTAATTCCGCCGCCCTCACGGGATGTGCTGAATAGCCAAAGAAGGACCCCTGCCTCCGGGCAGGGGTCCTTCTGTTTTGCGGTCAATCTGTTGGCGCATTCTTAGGCCGGAACGTCAATCCATTCGGTACCCTCGGGACGGAGGAGTGAGCTGCCTGCGGTCAGTGCCGCCACCCGGGCGTGGGCATCGCCAATCTCAGTGGCTGAGTCCTCCAGCGCTATGCGCAGGACCGCATGCCGTTCTTCATACGCGGTTTCAGCCATGACATATCCGGCATTCCGGAGTTCGTTCTCCAAACGCCCGGCTTCGGCATGGGCGACCTCTACGGCGCAGAGCCGCAGACGCCGTCGCTGAACCAGGGGAGCCAGGTCCAGGGCCGTCGAGACCGATTCCGAATAGGCACGGACCAGCCCGCCCGCCCCCAGCAGAATTCCGCCGAAATAGCGTACGACGACGGCAGCGACGTCGCTGAGGTCGGTCACCCCGGGCGCCGACTCACGTTTGATAAGGGCTTCGAGCATCGGTATGCCCGCGGTACCGGAGGGTTCGCCGTCGTCGTTCGATCGCTGGATCATCCGGTCCGGTCCGATGACGAACGCCGAGCAGTGGTGGCGGGCGTCGTGGAACTCGCGCCGTAGCCCGGCCACCAACGCGCGGGCGGAATCCTCATCCGGCACCCTGCGGAGCACGGTGATGAAACGCGACCGCCGGATTTCCAGTTCGTGGCGGAAGTCGGGCCCTGCCCGGAGCGTCGTGTACCGGGTCGCACGGCTTTCTTCCTCAATTTCCACCGCTTCAGTCTAGTGTTGAGGGGTGCTGAAAATCGGACTGACGGGCGGCATCGCCTCAGGCAAATCGGTGGTGGCATCCAGGCTCCGGGAGCTGGGGGCACTGCTCATAGACGCGGATGTTATCGCCCGGCAAGTAGTGGAACCCGGGACACCGGGGCTGGAACAGGTTGTTGAAGCCTTCGGTCCTGGCATCCTGGATCACGACGGCGGGCTCGACCGACCGAAGCTGGGTTCCATCGTGTTCCGGGAACCGGCTCAGCGCGAAATCCTGAACGCCATCGTCCACCCGCTCGTCCGCAAGTCCGCGGCCGCCATCATGAACGGCGCCGGTGCGGGTGACATCGTGGTGCAGGACATCCCGCTGCTGGTGGAAACCGGACAGGGCAGCACCTTCCACCTGGTGCTGGTAGTGGATGCGCCTGATGAGCTGCGTGTCCAACGGATGGTGGAGCTTCGAGGCATGACGCCGGAGGACGCGCGTTCCCGCATGGCCGCGCAGGCCTCCAGGGCGGAGCGCCAAGCTGCAGCCGACGTCATCCTGGACAATTCCGGCAGTCGGGAGGATCTACTTGCCGCGGTTGATGCACTGTGGGAGCGGCGTCTGGTGCCTTTTGCGGAAAACATCAAGAGTGGTGTCCGCGCGCCCCGGACAGATGGCCCCGTCCTTGTTGCCCCGAATGGGGAATGGGCACGGCAGGCCGAACGGCTGGCAGCCCGCGTCGCCCTGGCCGCTCCGGATGCGATTCTGGCCGTTGACCATATCGGCTCAACCTCTGTGCCGGGCCTGGCCGCGAAGGATGTCATCGACCTTCAACTGACAGTGCGCGATCTCGAGACGGCCGACCGGATCTCGCCCCTGCTTGGCGCAGCCGGATTCCCAGCAGTGCAGCACGTTCGCGGGGACACCCCGAAGCCCTCCCACCCTTCTCCGGAATCCTGGCAAAAGCGCTTCCATGCCAACGCCGATCCCGGCAGGGCTGTGAACCTTCACGTTCGGAAGGCTGGATCGCCCGGCTGGTATTACGCCCTGTTGTTCCGGGACTGGCTGCGCGCCGACCCTGCAGCCCGCGCTGAGTATGAGGCCCACAAACGCGGCCTGGTCGGGGCCCATGCGGGGGACAAGGACAGTGCAGCCTATGCCGAAGCCAAAGAGCCGTGGTTCACTGACGTGGCGTGGCCGCAGATGGAGGAGTGGGCCAAACGCACCGGCTGGGCACCGCCGTCGTATTCATCTTCCGCTGAGCGCAAACGCGGACAGTAGCTGTCCGGGGTCGGGGGTAGATTTGATGTATGAGCCTTGCCCAGGAAATCAACCGTGTCGTCGCACCCTTTGAAGTTGTCAGTGACTATAAGCCCGCAGGCGACCAGCCAACCGCCATCGCAGAGTTGACCGAACGCATCAACAACGGTGAGAAGGACGTAGTCCTCCTTGGTGCCACGGGTACGGGCAAGAGCGCCACCACGGCATGGCTCATCGAGCAGGTCCAGCGGCCTACCTTGGTGATGGTGCAGAACAAGACCCTGGCGGCGCAGCTGGCCAACGAGTTCCGGGAGCTCCTGCCGAACAACGCGGTTGAGTACTTCGTTTCGTATTACGACTACTACCAGCCGGAAGCGTATGTGGCCCAGACGGACACCTTCATCGAGAAGGACTCGTCCATCAACGAGGAAGTCGAACGGCTGCGCCACTCTGCCACCAACGCATTGCTGACCCGCCGCGATGTCATCGTGGTGGCAACCGTTTCCTGCATCTACGGCTTGGGCACGCCCGAAGAGTACATCGCCGGGATGGTGACGCTCCGGAAGGGAGCGGAAATGAACCGCGACCATCTCCTGCGGAAGTTTGTCTCCATGCAGTACGCCCGCAACGACATGGACTTTCACCGGGGAACCTTCCGGGTCCGTGGCGATACCGTGGAAATCATTCCCATGTACGAGGAACTCGCCATCAGGATTGAGTTCTTCGGCGATGAGATCGAGAACATCCAGACGCTCCATCCGCTGACTGGCGAGGTCATCCGGGAGGAGGAAGAGATGTACGTCTTCCCGGCCTCGCACTACGTGGCCGGTCCCGAACGGATGGCGCGGGCCATCAAGCGGATTGAAGACGAACTGGCGGACCGCCTGAAGGTCCTCGAAGCCCAGAACAAGCTGGTGGAAGCCCAGCGACTCCGCATGCGGACCACCTATGACCTTGAAATGATGCAGCAGATGGGGTTCTGCAACGGCATCGAGAACTACTCGGTGCACATCGACGGCCGCGAGCCCGGCACGGCACCTCACTGCCTCCTGGACTACTTCCCGGATGACTTCCTGCTGGTGGTCGATGAATCGCACGTGACCATTCCGCAGATCGGCGCCATGTACGAAGGCGACATGTCCCGGAAGCGAAACCTCGTGGACTTCGGCTTCCGGTTGCCCTCTGCCATGGATAACCGGCCCCTGAAATGGGACGAATTCCTTGAGCGCATCGGCCAGACGGTCTACCTCTCGGCCACTCCCGGAAAGTACGAGCTCGGCAAGGCCGATGGCTATGTGCAGCAGATTATCCGACCCACGGGCCTCATCGACCCCGAGGTGGTGGTCAAACCCACCAAGGGCCAGATCGACGACCTGCTGGGGGAGATCCGAATCCGCACGGAGAAGAACGAGCGGGTTCTTGTGACCACGTTGACCAAGCGGATGGCCGAGGACCTCACCGATTACCTTGTGGGACACGGCATCAAGGTGGAGTACCTGCACTCGGACGTCGACACCTTGAGGCGTGTGGAGCTGCTCCGGGAACTGCGCAAGGGTGTCTTCGATGTCCTGGTGGGCATCAACTTGCTCCGGGAAGGCCTTGACCTTCCGGAGGTTTCCTTGGTGAGTATCCTCGACGCCGATAAGGAAGGCTTCCTGCGTTCCTCCACGTCGCTGATCCAGACCATCGGCCGTGCCGCCCGTAACGTGTCGGGCCAGGTCCACATGTACGCCGACCGGATCACAGACTCCATGGCGCACGCGATTGATGAGACCAACCGGCGCCGCGCCATCCAGGTCAAGTACAACACTGAGCACGGCATCGACCCGCAGCCCTTGCGCAAAAAAATCGCTGACATCACCGACCAGTTGGCCAAGGAAGACGCAGATACCCAGGAGCTGCTCAACAACAACCGGCTGGCCAAGGGCGGCAAACGCGGTAAGACGTCCGCGAAGGGCGCCGCAACTGTCCGGCAGGACGGCCTTGCAGCAGCGCCGGCGGAGGATTTGGTGGGCCTCATCGAACAGCTCACGGAACAAATGCATGGTGCCGCCGCCGAACTCCAGTTCGAGGTCGCAGCAAGGATCCGTGACGAAGTCAAGGAGTTGAAGCGCGAATTACGCCAGATGCAGTCCGCCGGTCACGCCTAGGGTAAGGTTTAAGCCACGTAGGGGAGTATCCCAAGCGCTAGGTTCGTCAGCACGCAAGGCATGGTTGCCTCGCCGGGCCTAGCGGGTCGCCATGTCAGAGCATCAAACGCTCCAAGGCGGCCGGAGAGACTTACACCGTTTTCCCGTACCCTGCGAAAGGCCCTTTAATGGAGCTCCCTGTCTGGTTCGAGGTCGGCTCGTTTGTCGTCCTCGGAATTATCCTCGCTGTCGACCTGCTGTTGGTCGTCAAGCGCCCCCACGAACCCTCGATGAAGGAAGCCGGCCTGTGGGTCGCTTTCTACGTGGCCTTGGCCATGGTGTTCGCCGGAGCCATGTTCTACTTCACGGGCCCCGAGTACGGAAGCCAGTTCATTGCGGGCTGGGTGACTGAATACAGCCTCAGCATCGACAACCTGTTCGTGTTCATCATCATCATGGCCCGGTTCGCTGTGCCCCGTAAGTACCAGCAGGAAGTGCTGATGGTGGGCATCATCATCGCCTTGGTGCTCCGAGGTATCTTCATCGCCTTGGGCGCCGTGGTGATCGAACAGTTCAGCTGGGTGTTCTACATCTTCGGCGCTTTCCTTCTGTGGACCGCATGGAAGCAAGCCAAGGACTCCGGTGAGGATGAGGAAGAAGGGGCCGAGAACCCCTTGATTGCCCGCCTTCGCAGGGTGCTTCCCATGTCTGAGAAGTTCGACGGCGGCAAGTTGCGGACCACTGTCAACGGCAAGAAGGTCTTCACCCCCATGCTGATCGTCTTCGTGACCATCGGCCTGACCGACCTCTTGTTCGCCGTGGACTCCATCCCCGCGATCTTCGGCCTGACCCAAAGTGCCTTCATCGTTTTCACAGCCAACATTTTCGCGTTGATGGGCCTTCGTCAGCTCTACTTCCTGTTGGGCGGACTCATGACCCGCTTGGTCTATCTGAAGCACGCCTTGTCGGTAATCCTGGCGTTCATCGGCGTCAAGCTTGTCCTGCACGCCATGCATGTCAACGAACTTCCCTTCATCAACGGCGGCCACCACATCGAGTGGGCTCCGGAGATCCCTACGTACGTGTCGCTGGCGGTCATCGTCGGTACCATCGTCGTGGCCGTAGTGGCCAGCCTTCTCAGCCCCGCAGCACGCCAGGCCAAGATTGATGCCCGGCTTGAGGAAGACGCACGAAAGAGCTTGAGCGAAGCAGAGTAACTTCATCGAAAGTTGTAGTCTCATGGGGTGACTACCTCCCCAACTACGGCGCTGGACCCACAACGGGTTCAGCGCCGTAGTGTTTTCCTGCTCAGTGCGTCCCAGCTCCTCAGCGGAGTTGGCAATGGAGCGACGCTTTCCATTGGCTCCCTGCTGGCTGTTGATCTGTCCGGCTCCGAGGCATGGGCAGGTTCCATCACTACCGTGTTGACCCTGGCGGCCGCCATTGCCGCCCTTCCGCTGGCGCGGCTGGCCGAAGCACGTGGACGCCGGGTGGGGCTGGTCACCGGCTTGGTAGCTGCCATGATCGGGGCACTCCTGTTCATAGTCGCCGTGATGGCCAGGTCATTCCCCGTCCTGGTACTGGGGGCAGCCTTCCTGGGCCTGGGCACTGCGGCAAACCTCCAGGCGCGGTTTGCTGCCGTAGACCTCGCCGAGCCCGAACATCGCGGCAGGTCCCTGTCCACAGTGGTCTGGGCCATCACCATCGGAGCGGTTGCCGGGCCGAACCTCATCCAGCCAGGTGCCTTGGTGGGACAGGCTCTGGGGTTGCCGCCCATTGCAGGCCCCTTTGCCTTTTCCGCGGCAGGGCTCTTGCTGGCGGCGCTGCTTCTGTTCCTGGGGCTCAGGCCGGATCCCTTGTTGCTTGCCCGGCGGCTGGCATCAAGCGCCAACGGTTCGGGCGGTACCGGGAGCATCCCCGTCAGGGGCACTGTCAGGTCCGGCCTACGGGCCGTTCGTTCCTCCCCGGAGGCCCTTCTGGCACTGGCCGCTGTTATCGCCGCCCACGGGGTCATGGTGGCGGTCATGTCCATGACGCCTCTTCACCTCCAGCAGCTGGTGGACGGATCCCATGCCGGCCACCACGGGGGAACCACCGACAGTACGGATGCTCTGGTGATTATCGGGGTCACCATTTCGCTTCATATTGCCGGCATGTTCGCCTTGTCGCCGGTGTGGGGATGGCTGACGGACAAGGCCGGCCGGCTGCAGACCATTGCCATCGGGCACGGCCTGCTGCTGGTGGCCGTGTTCATCGCCGGCTTCGGGCAGCACGAACCCACGCTTGTCACTGCAGGATTGATCCTTCTGGGCCTGGGTTGGTCCGCAGCCACCATCGCTGGTTCGACGATGCTGGCTGAGAGCGTCAGCCAGGATGAGCGGGTCACCGTCCAAGGAGTCTCGGACACCTTGATGGGCGCTGCGGGGGCAATCGGGGGTGCCACCTCCGGCCTTCTCCTCGCGTGGATTGGCTACCAGGGCCTCAACGTGGCGTCCAGCTTAGTGGCTGCAGCAGTCCTTGCCCTGACTCTGGCCATGGCTCTTCGGCGCCGCCCGGGCGTGAGCAGCCGCTGAAGCTCAGCCAAGCGTTCAGCGTGCGCCACGGACCATGCCCAAAAGCCGTTTGAAGATGCCTTCACCATCTTCCGCGATACCGTCGTGGTGGAAATCGGACGTAACCCATGCCTGGAGCCCGCGAACGGCCGCAGCGGTTTCAAGTGACAAATCGTGGTCCACGTAGATGTCATCCTTGTACACTGCCGCAGCCACGGGAACCGGGTTCGCGGCCAAGGCGGCGGTGTCGTACAGCGGCTTCCAGTCTTTGCGGGCGGCAAGGATTTCCGCTACGTCGCGCAGGGGTGCAAGGGAGGGGTCCTGTTCGAAATACCAGGGATAAACCATTTCCCCGGTGAGCAGCGGCTGTTCGGCGCCTGGCTCGAACTCCGGATAATCCTCCAGGACCCGCCACGCCGCCCAGTTGGTTGCCTCGCCCTGGCCATAGATTGATTCATGCAGCACAGCGTAAAGGGGGTTGGCAGCCCTGCTGACCAGGCTTCGTACTTGCTCGAGGAACACTTCTGAGAGTCGCTCCCCGTCCAAGGTGTCGATGAACGCATCCTCCAGCAGATAGTGGAGCGAATCCACGCGGGTGTTGCCTCCCAGGAACGATCCGACCATTTGGAACCGTTCAGGGGTCAACCGCTCACCGCTTGCCAGGAACTCGGGAGTCTTTTCCAAGTGCCGGACGATCCGGGTGACCCGTTCACGGTCTTCCGGGTACCAACCGAAGTATTCGGCGTTCCGTGCAGCAACGCGCTTGAAGGTCGCCTGGTAGACCCGGTCAGCGGGTCCTTCCAAGGGAGCCAGGCCTCCGGTGATCAGGACCTCGCGCAAACCCTCCGGCGCGAAGGACAGATAGGTCAAGGCACAGAATCCGCCGAAGGATTGGCCCATGACGGTCCAAGGACCAGAGCCAAGGACGCCACGGATGAATTCTGCATCGGCAACAATCGAATCGGCCCGGAAGTGCGTCAGGTACTCAGCCTGGGCAGCAGCGTCGCCACGAAGCTCCAGCGTTTGCCGTTCAACGGGGGTGGAAAGACCGGTGCCGCGTTGGTCGAGCATGAGGATGCGGAAATCCCGCGCGGCTGCCTTCATCCAGCCGGCCAGGGAGGTGACCCGGTTCCCGCGTCCACCCGGACCTCCCTGCAGGAACAGCAGCCACGGCAGCTTGGACGCTTCTTCCGCGGTATGCGCCGTGGAGGAGTACTCCCGGGCAAAGACGGTGATCGTTTCACTGGTGGCTTCGTTGGCAGCGGGGGAATGCACCAGGGGGACGGTGAAGTAGTGTTCAACCGTGCGTACGCCACGGAATTCGTGGCGGTTCAGGACGGTGTGTTCCGGCATTGAGGAGTGCGTTTCAGCCACGGGCAAACGATTCCTCTGACTGTCCGGCCTTCGTGCCGAAAGCTTCCAGGGCCTCTCCGGTGAGGCGGAAAGTGGACCATTCCTCCATGGGGAACGCGCCGAGTTTTTTATAGAAATTGATGGATGGTTCGTTCCAGTTCAGGACGCTCCATTCCACACGGGCGTAACCACGTTCGACGGCGGTCGCTGCCAAGTACTGAAGAAGCGCCTTCCCATGGCCCTCACCACGGGCGTCGGGTTCGACGTAAAGGTCCTCCAGGTAGATGCCGTGGACGCCTTCCCAGGTGGAGTAGTTCAAGAACCACAGCGCGAACCCCTGCACGGTGCCGGCAGCGTTTTCCGCGATCGTGGCAAAGACCCGCGGGTTCTCGCCAAACAGCACCTCCGTGAGCCTTTCCGGGGTGTTCTTGACGGCGTCCGGCTCCTTTTCATAGATCGCCAGATCGTGGATCATGCGCAGGATCGCGGGGACATCGTCAACAGTGGCTTGGCGGATAACACTCATGCATTCGAGCTTACTAAAGGAAGCCCGCCTTACTGGCTCCACGCCACAGGGGATGTTCCATACCGCACAGGCGGCCGGCGATACTGCAGTTGCACGCCGTCCACCAACAGCGGCGGCCCCACGAACCGCAGCTGGCCATACGCACTCGGGGTCTCCCGATACGCAGGTTGGGGCAGACGGGCGGCCTTTACGTCAGCTTGACGGGCCGGCAACCTGAACAGTTCCTCGGCGGTGCGTGCCAGCGACAAAGCCGTCATTCCTCCTGCCCCTGTCCTCAACCTCTCTGCCAACAGGGCCAGTACGGCAGCCGCCACTCCGTAGCCTGTTGCATGGTCCAGGGCCTGCACCGGCAGAGCACCTGGCTTCCACCCGTCGTCGTCCAGGTGCCCGTATTTTCGGCGATGCCGCAGGCCGCCTGTACCAGGCTGTCGAAACCGCGCCGTTGTCTCCACGGCCCCGCGCTTCCCCAAGCCGACAGGGTCGCCACCACGAGGTCCGGCTTCCCGGCCAACAGGGTTTCAGCTCCCAGGCCAAATCTGTCCAGGCCGCCGTTGCGGTAACCCGTCACGACGACGTCCGCGGTGGAGATCAGGTCTTTGACGGGCTCCAGTCCGGCAGCGTTCCCCAGGTCGGCCACGGCAGATCGCTTATCGAAACCGCCATCCACGAAAGCCTCCTCCAATTCCGGGAGGCCCGGAGGATCGATCCGCAGGACATCGGCTCCGAGCGCTCCGAGGAGCCGGGTCGCCGTCGGGCCTGCAATGACGCGGGTCAGGTCCAGAACCCGCAGGCCGGTGAGTGGCCGTTCAGGGTCCTTGGATGGCTTCCACGCGGCTGAGGCAGAAGAAACTGGTGAGGTGGTTGACGACATCTGCAGGGCGGTTGATGGGAGAAATCGGATCCACGGTTCATCAGAGAGCGCGCGGTGCATGGCGGAGGAGGCCCATTCGCCACGGCGTCGGACCGCCGTAGCCACGCCCCGGTTGGCGTTGATGGCATCCTCGGCGTCCAGGGAGGTCATGGTCAGGAGTGCGTCGTCCACGTCCTGGGCGCTGTTCGCGCCCAACGCTTCCATCAGCCGCGCTGCGTGGTGAGGGTAGTTCGCGTGAAGGCGGATCCAGCCGTCGGAGGTCCGCCGGAAGCCCGACGCCGGTGCGAAGCCCTGGGGTTTGGCGCCCGCGATCCGCAGGTGCGTCAGCGAATCGAACGAAGCAGCCACCGGCCCAGATGACGCTGAGTACCTGCCCGCACAGCCTGTCAGGGCTTCCAGGGCAGTGGCTGCTGCCAACACTGAACCCAATGCAAGGCCCTCGACATCCAGCGCACCTTCCCACCAGCTTCTCAAACCCGGCGGGATCATCGGGGTCACGGGGGTTACCGAGCGCAAGGCCTCCAGGCTGCGCAGGCTGCTGGTCAGGTCGGGGACGGGTTCCATGGCTTCTTCGGGCTAGAGCCTGTTGACGTCGGTCACGCGGACTACGGCTGTGCCACTCTCATCGGACGCCGCCAGATCCACTTCGGCCGAGATACCCCAGTCATGGTTTCCCGCGGGGTCGTCGAAAATCTGTCGGACCTTCCACAGGCCCGGCTCCTCCGTGATAATCAGCAAACCGGGTCCACGCGCGTCCGGGCCGGTCCCGATGTCATCGTGTTCGTCGAAGTAGTCGTCCAGAACTTCTTCCCACCGCCCGGCGTCCCAGCCGGCGTCGGCGTCGAGTTCTCCCAAGGCACTGGAATCCTCGTCTGCGAAAAGTTCAACCCTGCGGAACATCTCATTCCGGACCATCACCCGGAAGGCCCGGATGTTCGAGGTCAACAGTGGCGGCGGGGGAGGAGGCGCATCGTGCGGTGTCGGAGCCAGCCCGGAGGTCAGTTCCTCCCATTCGTCCAGCAGGCTCGAGTCAACCTGACGAACGAGTTCTCCGAGCCAGGCAATGAGGTCTTCAAGATCCTCGCGCAGCAAGTCCTGGGGAACGGTCTGCCGGAGTGCCCGGAAACCGTCCGCAAGGTATCGCAGGACGATGCCCTCCGAGCGTGCCAGGCCGTAGAACTGCACGAACTCGCCAAAGTTCATGGCGCGCTCATACATGTCCCGGATGATCGATTTTGGTGCGAGTTCGAAGTCGCCAACCCACGGCGCAGCTTTTCGATAGACCTCGAACGCCTCACCAAGAATCCCGGCCAACGGCATGGGATAGGTCACTTCGTCCAGCATGGCCATGCGCTGCTCATATTCGATGCCGTCCGCCTTCATGGCGGCAACAGCTTCCCCGCGGGCCTTCTTCTGCTGTGCGGAAAGAATCTGGCGCGGCTTCTCCAAGGTCGACTCAATGACTGAAACGACGTCCAGTGCGTAGGAAGGCGACTCCGGATCAAGCAGTTCCAAGGCTGCCAGAGCGAAGGGGGACAGCGGCTGGTTGAGGGCGAAGTTGGCTTGGAGGTGAACCGTCAGCCGAACCGACCGTCCTTCAGCTTCCTGCTCGTCCTCGGGGATTCGTTCAACAACCCCGGCAGCCAACAGCTCCCGGTAGATCCCCAGTGCTTTCTTCATCAGCCGAAGTTGGGCAGGGCGGCTCTCGTGGTTCTCGCTGAGCAACCGCCGGGTGGCTTGGAAGGGGTCGCCCGGACGCTCCATCAGGTTGAGCAGCATCGCGTGCGCAACGGTGAAACTGGACGTCAGCGGCTCAGGAATGGACTCGACGAGCTTCTTGAACGTGGGTTCGCCCCAGGACACGAATCCTTCCGGGGGCTTCTTCTTGACGACTTGCCGGAGCTTCTTCTGGTCATCACCGAACTTGGCAGTGGCCTTGGCCATGGCCTTGGTGTTCTCCACCACGTGATCCGGCGCCTGCACCACAACGGTGCCTGCGGTGTCGTAACCGGCGCGGCCGGCACGACCGGCAATCTGGTGGAACTCCCTCGAGTTAAGAGACCTGGTGCGTACGCCGTCGTACTTGCTCAAGGCCGTCAAGAGCACCGTCCTGATCGGAACGTTGATGCCCACGCCCAGGGTGTCCGTGCCACAGATGACCTTAAGCAGCCCGGCCTGGGCAAGCTGTTCCACCAAACGGCGGTATTTGGGCAGCATGCCCGCGTGGTGGACTCCGATGCCGTGGCGCACCAGCCGGTTGAGTGTCTTTCCAAAGCCTGCCGCGAACCGGAAGCCTGCGATCAGTTCGGCGATGCGATCCTTCTCGGCCCTGCTGCACATGTTGATGCTCATGAGGTTCTGGGCACGTTCGATGGCTTCGGCCTGGCTGAAGTGCACTACGTACACGGGAACCTGCTTGGTGGAGAGCAGCTCTTCCAGGCTCTCGTGGACCGGGGTCAGCTGGTAGTAGTAGTGCAGCGGAATAGGCCGCTCCGCGGAACTTACCGTTGTCGTAGTCCGGCCGGTCAGTTCCGTGAGGCCTGTTTCGAAGCGGGAGACGTCTCCAAGGGTGGCAGACATGAGGAGGAACTGGGCCTGGGGGAGTTCCAGGAGCGGCACTTGCCACGCCCAGCCGCGCTGGGGATCGGAGTAGAAGTGGAATTCGTCCATGACCACCGAGCCGAGTTCGGCCGCTGACCCTTCGCGGAGGGCTATGTTGGCCAGGATTTCCGCTGTGCAGCAGATGATGGGTGCATCCTGGTTGACGCCGGAATCGCCGGTGATCATTCCCACGTTTTCCGCACCGAAGATGTCGCACAAGGCAAAGAACTTCTCCGATACCAGTGCCTTGATGGGCGCCGTGTAGTAGCTGCGCTGGCCACGGGCCATGGCTTCGAAGTGGGCGGCGATGGCCACCAGGGACTTACCGGAACCTGTGGGCGTAGCAAGAATGACGTTGGCGCCGGAGGCGAGTTCCATGATCGCTTCATCCTGGGCCGGGTACAACTGCAGGCCACGGCTTTCAGTCCACTCGACAAACCGCGTGTAGATGTCATCCGGGTCCAGGGGACCTGTGGCGGTGGAACCAGGAAGCTGCTCAAGAAGTTTCATTGGTTTCCAGCTTAGTGCCCGGACAGTTTAGGCTCAGCCCAGCAGTGTTGCCCGGCTCCAGGAGGCTTTTATGAAGTGGAATCCATCCAAGTACGCCGAGTTCGGCAATCATCGGGACCGTCCGTTTCATGACCTGGTGGCGAGAATCCAAGCCGCTAAGCCCGGCCACGTGGTGGACCTGGGCTGCGGCCCTGGCAACATGACTGCCACTTTGGCGGACCGCTGGCCCGCGGCACACGTTGTTGGGATTGACTCGTCGCAGGAAATGCTGGCCAAAGCCGCGTCATTGACGGGTCATTACAGTGGGCTGTCCTTCAACCAGGGCGACATTGCCGAGTGGATGCCGGACAACGATGTCGACGTCGTGGTGACGAACGCTGCCCTCCAGTGGGTCCCCGGGCACCAGGAGATGCTCGCCGCCTGGCTCGAAGCGCTAAGGCCAGGCGCTTGGTTTGCCCTGCAGGTCCCGGGCAACTTTTCGTCGCCCTCCCACGCATTGATGCGTGAACTTGCCGGTTCGCCGCGATGGCGGACGCGACTGGATGGGGTCCTGCGGCACGATGACGCGGTGGGCACTCCCGCGGACTACTTGGGCATAATGCTCGACGCCGGATGCTCGGCTGACGCGTGGGAGACCACCTACCAGCAGGTACTTACGGGGGAGGATCCGGTGCTGGAATGGGTCCGGGGCACAGGACTGCGACCCGTCCTTTCCGCCCTGCCCGCGCCCGAAGCCGACGCCTTCGAAAAGGAATACGCAGCCATGCTGCGCCAGGCCTACCCGTCGACGGCCCACGGTACGGTGTTTCCGTTCCGCCGTATTTTTGCGGTGGCGAGGAAGCACGCGTGAGCCGACATACATTTATGACCGGCCAGAGGAACACGCACCCTCATGTCTTGTCCCATGGTGGTGCCGCTGGTCTAATTCTCGGCATGGACCAAGGACGCAATCCGGATCTGCCGCCGACGGTGGCGCACGTGCCTGCCAGGAGCTCATCATGACGCCCGCAGGGGATTTCCCCGGGAGCTGGCGACCCAACGCCGGCAGTGCTGTGGCGCTCTTTGAACAGTTGAGGCTCCGCATCATCGAACTCGCAGATTCAGGCGTTCTCGCCGTGGGGTCGAAACTGCCGCCCGTCCGGAACCTGGCAGGTGTACTGGACGTGGCACCCCATACAGTCGCCCGGGCATATAAGGAGCTCGAAGCAGCCGGCGTTGTCGCTACCCGTGGACGCAACGGGACAGTAGTGTGTGCCCGCGATGACCGTTGGGGGGCGCTGGCCGAAGTTGCCGCCCAGTACGCAGCTGCTGCCAAGGCCCAAGGCGCTTCCTTCGCCGAGGCAGTGCAGCTTTTCGCTGCCGCTTACGACGCCGATTGATACCGATCGGTAGCATGTGAGGCACGACATGGAAATTCGAAGAAGTTTTCGATTAGCATTGGTGGGTGCCCAAAGCCTTAGCTGAAGATACAGCCATCGATTCCCTGAACAGCGCTTCCGTCGTTTCTGATAACAAACCAGCCAAGCCGGATCTGTCCCGCCTGGTGGTCAAGGGAGCCCGGGAACACAATCTGCGCAACGTGGATCTCGACCTCCCACGCGACGCCATGATCGTCTTCACCGGACTCTCTGGTTCCGGTAAGTCCTCCCTGGCTTTCGACACCATCTTCGCCGAAGGCCAGCGCCGGTACGTCGAATCATTGTCGGCGTATGCACGCCAGTTCCTTGGTCAGGTCGACAAGCCCGACGTTGACTTCATCGAAGGTCTCTCGCCTGCGGTGTCCATCGACCAGAAGTCCACCAGTAAGAACCCGCGTTCCACTGTGGGCACCATCACCGAAATCTACGACTACATGCGCTTGCTGTGGGCGCGCGTTGGCCGCCCGCACTGCCCGGTCTGCGGTGAGCCGATTACGCGGCAAACACCCCAGCAAATCGTCGACCAACTCCTGGAGTTGGAAACCGGCACCCGCTTCCAGGTCCTCGCTCCGGTCGTCCGCGGCCGGAAGGGTGAATTCGTTGACCTCTTCAAGGAGCTGACGGCCAAGGGTTACTCCCGTGCCCGGGTTGACGGCGAACTGGTCCAGTTGAACGATCCGCCCAAGTTGGGCAAGCAGTACAAACACACCATCGAAGTCGTTGTTGACCGCCTGGTGGTGAAGGAAGAGATCAGCCAACGGCTCACGGATTCCGTGGAGACTGCACTGGGCCTGGCCGAAGGCCGTGTCCTGGTTGAATTCGTGGACCTGGACGCTGAAGATCCCGCACGTATCCGTGCCTACTCCGAGAATCTGGCGTGCCCCAACGAGCACCCTCTGGCCATCGACGAGATCGAGCCGCGATCCTTCTCCTTCAACAACCCCTTCGGTGCCTGCTCTGCCTGCAGCGGCATCGGCACCAAGTTGGAAGTCGATGAGGAACTGATCGTTCCCAACCCGGAACTTTCGCTGGGCGAAGGCGCGATTGCTCCGTGGTCCCTGGGTACAGCGACCACGGAGTACTGGAACCGCCTCCTTGAAGGCCTCGCACACGAACTCGGCTTCTCCATGAAGACCCCGTGGGAGAAGCTCCCCAAGGATGTCCGGAACACGGTTCTTCACGGCAAGGACCACAAGGTCGTAGTCCAGTACAAGAACCGTTTCGGACGTGAGCGCAAGTACAGCACAGGCTTCGAAGGAGCCATCCAGTACGTTCACCGGAAGCACGGTGAAACGGACTCTGACTGGGCCCGCGACCGGTACGAAGAGTACATGCGCCAAATTCCTTGCCCCGAGTGCAACGGAGCCCGCCTGAACCCGGCATCGCTGTCCGTACTGATCAACGGGAAGTCCATCGCCGAGGTGGCCGCGCTCCCGATGCGGGAATGCGCAGAGTTCCTCGGAAGCCTGACGCTGACCAGCCGGGAAGCCCAGATCGCCAACCAGGTTCTCAAGGAGATCCAGGCCCGCCTGACGTTCCTTCTGGACGTTGGCCTGGAGTACCTCAATCTCGAGCGCCCTTCCGGCACACTGTCCGGCGGCGAGGCCCAGCGCATCCGGCTGGCCACGCAAATTGGCTCGGGCCTGGTCGGCGTCCTGTACGTCCTGGATGAGCCCTCCATCGGCTTGCACCAGCGCGATAACCGACGCCTTATCGAGACCCTCACACGGCTTCGGGACCTGGGCAATACGCTCATTGTGGTCGAACACGATGAAGACACCATCCACGAGGCCGACTGGGTGGTGGACATCGGACCCGGCGCCGGCGAGCACGGTGGCCAGGTCGTCCACTCCGGTACCTACAAGGAACTCCTCGAAAACACGCAGTCCCTCACCGGTGACTATCTCGCCGGGCGCCGGAAGATCGATATTCCTGCCAAGCGCCGCAAGTACGACAAGAAGCGGGAGCTTAAGGTTGTCGGCGCCAGGGAGAACAACCTCAACAACGTTGACGCTACGTTCCCCCTCGGTCTGTTCACTGCGGTCACGGGTGTCAGTGGTTCGGGCAAGTCCACCTTGGTCAACGAGATCTTGTACAAGGTCCTCGCCAATAAGCTCAACGGAGCCAAGCAGGTAGCCGGACGCCACCGTTCCGTGGCCGGCCTGGAGCACCTGGACAAGGTAGTGCACGTCGACCAGAGCCCCATTGGCCGTACGCCGCGCTCCAACCCCGCCACCTACACGGGCGTGTTCGACAACATCCGCAAGCTGTTTGCGGAGACCACTGAAGCCAAGGTGCGCGGGTACCAGCCCGGTCGTTTCTCCTTCAACGTCAAGGGCGGCCGCTGCGAAGCCTGTTCCGGCGACGGCACGCTGAAGATCGAAATGAACTTCCTGCCTGACGTCTACGTTCCGTGCGAGGTCTGCCATGGGGCCCGGTACAACCGCGAGACGCTGGAGGTCCACTACAAGGGCAAGACCATCGCGGACGTCCTCAACATGCCCATTGAAGAAGGTGCGGAGTTCTTCGCCGCCTTCACTCCGATCGCACGGCATTTGAACACCCTTGTGGACGTTGGACTTGGCTACGTCCGGCTCGGCCAGCCTGCCACGACACTTTCCGGCGGCGAGGCCCAGCGCGTAAAGCTGGCTGCGGAGCTCCAGAAGCGTTCCAACGGCCGCAGCATCTATGTGCTGGACGAGCCCACCACGGGATTGCATTTCGAAGACATCAGGAAATTGCTGATGGTCCTCCAGGGCCTTGTGGACAAGGGCAACACCGTCATTACCATCGAGCACAACCTGGACGTCATCAAGTCGGCGGACTGGATCGTGGACCTTGGCCCCAATGGTGGTTCCGGCGGCGGACGAATCGTCGCGACCGGAACCCCGGAGCAAGTAGCGAAATCCACGGAGAGCCACACTGCCACCTTCCTGGCTGAGATTCTGGGTTAGAAGTATTCCGGTAGCGGCATGCGAGTTTCAGGCATGCCGCTACTCGTGAGAAACTAACCCGGTGACTCAAACAAAGGTGCCCGTAATATTCGATCTGGACGGCACCCTTGTCGATCCTGCCGGCGGTATCACCGGAGGCATTTCGCTCGCCCTCCAGGAAATGGGCCTTCCTGTTCCGGAACAGGCCGTACTGAATTCCATGGTGGGTCCCAAGCTCAGTGATTCCCTTCTGCATTTGGCTGGCGTTCCCGGCGAATTGGTGGATGAGACCATTCACCGTTATCGGCGTCACTACAAGGAAACCGGTATTGGTCAAAGCCGGCTTTATCCGGGAGTCTTCGACCTCCTGGAGTTCTTTGCCGAAAGCGGCCGCCCCGTAGCGGTAGCCACGCAAAAGCCACAGTCCATTGCGCGGCTCGTCCTCGACCACCACCGGATCGCGGACTTCTTTGTTTCAATCCGTGGTGCTGCTGATGACGAGTCCGCGAAGGCAAACACGGCACCGGGGAAGGTCGCGATCGTCGGGGCAGCCCTTGCCGATCTGCATTCCCAACCAGCGGTCATGGTGGGGGACAGGCATCAGGACGTCGCCGGGGCGATGGCCAACGGATTGGACTGCATCGGCGTCAGCTGGGGTTTCGCACCTGACGGCGAACTTGAAGAAGCGGGCGCCGTGGCTGTTGTCAGCACGGCCCTTGAACTGCGTACGCGAATTGAAGAACTTGATGCTGTCCGTGCGGCGGCCCTTAGCGAGGTACAAAACGATGGCAGTCTTTGATGCGATCCGGTGGACAACCCGCGGACTGATCTCGTCCACATGCCGGCCAACAGTCATCGGACTTGAAAATGTCCCCAAAAGCGGACCTTTCATCGTGGCACCAAACCACCTTTCCTTTCTGGACAGCGTGATCGTCCAGGCCTTGATGCCGCGGCCCGTTGCGTTCTTTGCCAAGGCCGAGTACTTCACCACCAAAGGTGTCAAGGGCGCCGTGATGAAGTCGTTCTTTGAAGCCGTGGGTTCAATTCCCGTGGAGCGCGGGGAGCAGGCGGCCAGTGTGCAGGCACTCAAGACCCTCCTGGACATCCTCGAAGCCGGGAAGGGCATCGGCATCTACCCCGAGGGCACCCGCTCCCGGGACGGGATCCTTTACCGCGGCCGAACAGGAGTAGGCTGGCTGGCCTTGACCACGGGCGCCCCGGTGATACCCGTTGGCCTCATCGGCACGGAAAAGCTGCAACCTGCGGACAAGAACGCCGTCCGACCGCAGCACTTCACCATGAAGGTCGGCGAACCGCTCTATTTCGAGAAGACGGGCCCTGACCATTCCCTCCCGGCCCGCCGGGAGGTCACTGACAAGATCATGGACGCGATTGCACTGCTCAGCGGGCAGGAACGTTCTGGCAGCTACAACCAGAGCAAGTCGGTAGACTAGGCTTCCGGCGCGCTGCACTGGCGTTTAGCAGCCAGTCCGGTTCACTAGACTGGACGTGTGGCAGATCCATCAACTTACCGACCCCGGACCGGTGAAATCCCCACTACCCCGGGTGTCTACCGCTTCCGTGACCCCCATGGCCGGGTCATCTACGTGGGCAAAGCGAAGAACCTCCGTTCAAGGCTGAACTCTTACTTTGCCAACCCTGCGGGGCTGCTCCCCAAGACCCATGCGATGGTCCATGCAGCCAGCAGTGTTGAATGGACCGTGGTGGGCAGCGAGCTGGAATCCCTGCAACTTGAGTACACCTGGATCAAGGAATTCAAGCCTCGGTTCAATGTTGTTTTCCGCGACGACAAGACCTATCCCTACCTGGCCGTGACCATGGGGGAGAAATTCCCCCGGGTACAGGTCATGCGTGGCGAACGCAGGAAGGGCACCCGCTATTTCGGTCCCTATACGGCGGGGGCCATCAGGGAAACCATGGATACGCTCCTCAGGGTTTTCCCGGTCCGAAGCTGCAGCCCTGGAGTCTTCAAGCGGGCCGAAGCCAGCGGGCGGCCCTGCCTGCTGGGGTATATCGACAAATGCTCCGCGCCCTGCGTAGGCCGTGTGACTCCTGACGAGCATCGGGGGCTGGCCGAGGATTTTTGTTCCTTCATGGGCGGCGAGGCCAAGCGCTTCATCAGCCGTTTGGAAAAAGACATGGCAGCAGCCGTGGCGGAACTCGATTACGAGCGTGCTGCCGGGCTCCGTGATGACATCATTGCTTTGCGCAAGGTCTTCGAGCGCAACGCCGTGGTCCTTGCAGAGGATACTGATGCCGACGTCTTCGCACTGCACGATGACGAACTGGAAGCATCGGTCCAGGTGTTCCACGTCCGTGGAGGCCGGGTCCGCGGCCAGCGCGGCTGGGTGGTGGAGAAGGTGGAAGATGCCACCACCCCGGAACTGATTGAACATCTTCTCCAGCAGGTTTACGGCGAAGACAGCGAGGTTCAAGGCAGGATCCCCCGGGAAGTCCTGGTTCCGGAGAACCCCAGCAACCATGCCGAACTGATTGAATGGCTTGGCGGACTCCGTGGCGCCAAAGTGGACATCCGGGTTCCGCAGCGCGGGGACAAGGCCGCATTGATGTCCACGGTCCGTGAGAATGCCGAACAAGCCCTCAAACTCCACAAGACGCGGCGCGCGGGAGACATCACCGTCCGGTCCCTCGCGCTCCAGGAACTCCAGGAAGCCCTGGACATTCCGGTTCCCTTGCTGCGCATCGAGTGTTTCGATATTTCCCATGTCCAGGGCACCAACGTAGTGGCTTCCATGGTGGTGGTCGAAGACGGGCTTCCCAAGAAGGCCGACTACCGCAAGTTCTCCATCACGGGCGCGGCCGCTGCCGATGACACCGCGGCGATGCACGACGTCCTCACGCGGCGGTTCAAGCACTACCTGACGGACAAGGCCGCCCAGGTACCGGTCGTTTCGGGCGAGATCGTCAACCCCACCCGGTCCGTGTCCAGCGGCATGACCGACCCAACGACGTCGGATGCCACGATCCCGGCGCCCAAGGCCAAGTTTGCCTACCCGCCCAACCTCGTGGTGGTCGACGGCGGTCAGCCGCAGGTGAACGCAGCCGCGCGAGCCCTCGCCGAACTTGGCATCGACGACGTCTACGTCGTGGGACTCGCCAAGAGACTGGAAGAGGTCTGGCTTCCCGACAGCGACTTCCCGGTCATCCTGCCGCGGACTTCCCAAGGGCTGTACCTCCTTCAGCGTATCCGCGATGAAGCGCACAGGTTCGCCATCACCTTCCACCGGCAAAAACGCGGCAAGGCAATGACGGTGTCGGTACTGGACGGAGTGCCTGGCCTCGGTGAGGCCAAGCGGAAGGCCCTCGTGTCGCACTTTGGGTCGCTTAAGAAAATCAAGGCAGCCTCGGTCGAGGAACTGACGTCCGCCAAGGGCATCGGTCCAGCCCTGGCCGCCGCAGTGGTCCAGCACTTGGGTTCCACTGCCGCGGATGGGGAGACCGCTCCCGCAGTGAACATGACAACCGGCGAAATCATCGAATCTTAGCTAGGGTAAGAACTTGGCCGCTGCGGCAATTTCCGGCGCTGCGGTCAAGGGGTGCTCCGCCGTGTCCGGCGGGTGACACAGGCAGCTATGACACTTCCGAGGAAACGGGGACAACTGATGGATGAGGCAATGGCTGGGTCCGGCACGGAGCAGGACGGCCTGACGCCAGTCAAGCCACCGGAGGCGGAGCTCCTGGTCGTCACCGGCATGTCGGGAGCGGGGCGCAGCACTGCGTCCGATGCCCTTGAGGACCACGGCTGGTATGTGGTGGACAACCTGCCTCCCCAGATGCTGGGCACCTTGGCTGAGATTGTCTCGCATGCTCCCAAGTCCATTCCCAAACTGGCAGTCGTGGTGGATGTCCGAAGCAAGGATCTCTTCACGGACATCCAAACGGCCTTGGGTGCGTTGAGCGCCAGCGGGATTACTTTCCGCGTGCTGTTCCTCGATGCCAATGATGATGTCCTCGTCCGCCGCTTCGAGCAGGGCCGGCGTCCGCACCCGCTGCAAGGCGGAGGCCGGATCCTCGACGGGATCGGCATCGAGCGGGAGGTCCTGCGCGAACTGCGCGAACACGCCGATGTAGTGCTGGACACCTCGGAGTTCAACGTCCACGGCCTGGCTACCGCCATCACCGAGCTCTTCAGCGACACGGGACCTGTGACTCTGCGGCTCAATGTCATGAGCTTCGGCTTCAAATACGGACTGCCTGTCGACGCAAACTTCGTGGCCGACGCCCGCTTTATCCCCAATCCCCACTGGGTTCCGCAGCTCCGTCCCCACACCGGCCTGGACGAGGACGTGAGTGACTACGTGCTCGGCGCAGAGGGCGTGCAGGAATTCGTGGATCGTTATGTCCGGGCCCTGGAGCCTGTTCTGGACGGCTACCGCCAGGAGAACAAGCACTATGCAACCCTTGCCGTTGGCTGCACAGGAGGAAAGCATCGTTCGGTGGCTGTCGCCGTCGAGCTTTCCAAGCGCCTGGCCCAGTTTCCCCGCGTGACCGTAACTACCACCCACCGCGACCTGGGACGTGAGTAGTGGGTGTCCTGACGGGCCCGCTGCCCCTCATACCGCCCAAGGGAGTCCCCGGCAGCCAGCAGAAGAAGAGCCCGTCCGTGGTGGCTCTCGGCGGTGGGCACGGCCTGGCAGCGTCACTTTCGGCCCTCCGGCTGCTTACCTCGGAGCTGACTGCCATTGTCACGGTGGCAGACGACGGCGGATCGTCCGGGCGTCTGCGTGAGGAGTACGGCGTCCTCCCGCCCGGGGATCTGCGGATGGCGCTGAGCGCCCTCTGTGACGACACCGACTGGGGCCGCACCTGGCGTGATGTCATGCAGCATCGTTTCGACGCCGGAGGCAAGGCCAAGGGCGGCTCGTTGGACAACCACGCCATGGGCAACCTCCTCATCGTCACGCTGTGGGAGCTTCTGGGGGATACGGTTGCCGGCCTCAAATGGGCCGGTGCCCTTCTGGGCGCCCGCGGCCAGGTGCTTCCTATGTCCAGCATTCCGTTGACCATCGAGGGCAAGGCACGCACGGAACTTCCCGACGGGAGCCACCAACTGCAGACTGTGCGCGGGCAAGCGAAGTGCGCTGTCGCGGGCAAACTGGAAGAGGTCAAGCTGTTTCCCGAGGATGCCCCGGCATGCACGGAAGCCCTGACGGCAATAGAGCTCGCAGACTGGGTGATCCTTGGACCTGGCTCCTGGTACACCTCCGTGCTGCCCCACTTGCTGCTTCCCGAGCTGCGCCAAGCGCTCGGTGACACCGCCGCCAAGCGTTGCTTGACCATGAATCTGGACGTGGAGACCAAAGAGACCTCCGGCATGACCGCCGCAGACCACCTGGACGTCCTTAGGCGCTACGCCCCGGAGTTCAGTGTGGACGTCGTGCTTGCCGACCCGGCTGCCATCCAGGACCTCAAGGCCTTTGAAAAGGCCGCCGGGATGATCGGAGCCGAAGTGGTGTTGGGTAGAGTAGGGGCGTCGAGGCGCCGCCCAGTCCATGACCCATTGCTGCTGGCAGCGGCTTACCACGATATTTTCGGGAACAGTTAGGAATACGCGATGGCACTTACTGCGTCGGTCAAGGACGAACTGTCCCGGCTGGACATCAAGAAATCTTCGGTCCGCAAGGCAGAGGTCTCTGCAATGTTGCGCTTCGCGGGTGGCTTGCACATCATCTCCGGCCGGATCGTCATTGAGGCAGAGGTCGACCTCGCCTCGACCGCCAGGCGCCTGCGCGCCGCGATCGCCGAGGTCTACGGACATCAGAGCGAAATCATCGTGGTATCCGGGGGAGGCCTGCGCCGCGGGAGCCGCTATGTGGTCCGCGTCGTACGCGACGGAGAGGCTTTGGCACGTCAGACAGGCCTCCTGGATGGCCGTGGACGGCCGGTGCGCGGACTGCCGTCGGTGGTGGTCAACGGTTCTGCCGCGGACGCTGAAGCCGTGTGGCGCGGAGCATTCCTTGCCCATGGTTCTCTCACCGAGCCAGGGCGGTCCTCGTCCCTGGAGGTGACATGCCCGGGTCCTGAATCCGCGCTTGCGCTGGTGGGCGCTGCCCGCCGTCTGGGCATCCAGGCCAAGGCACGCGAAGTCCGTGGCGTGGACAGGGTGGTCATCCGCGACGGAGACACCATCGCTGCCCTGCTGACCAGGATGGGTGCCCATGATGCCCTGATGGTCTGGGAGGAACGCCGGATGCGGAAGGAAGTCAGGGCTACCGCCAATAGGCTGGCGAACTTTGATGACGCCAACCTGCGCCGCTCGGCCCAGGCTGCAGTGGCGGCCGGTGCCAGGGTGGACCGGGCCCTTGAGATTCTGGGCGACGACGTCCCGGACCACCTTAAGTACGCGGGGGAGTTACGCGTGGCCCACAAGCAGGCCAGCCTGGATGAACTGGGTCGGCTTGCGGACCCGCCCATGACCAAGGACGCCATTGCCGGGCGCATCCGCCGTCTTCTCGCCATGGCCGACAAGCGTGCTTTGGACCTCGGAATTCCCGGGACTGAGGCAAATGTGACTCCCGAAATGATGGACGAGTAGTAAGCACCCATAGAATCGGGAAAGTGTGGAGGAAATACTGCGAGGCAACTGCTGGTTGACCCCGGTGGAGGCAAGAGCAGTTATCTTCCCCAAGGATTTCCGGCTGGTCCGCCGGTCGGATGAACATAACGAGAGTTACCAAACCGGACGTTAGTCCATTACATTGGAGGATTTCGTGACAGAGTACGTTCTGCCCGAGCTCGGCTACGACTACGCAGCACTTGAGCCGCACATTTCGGCAAAGATCATGGAGCTGCACCACAGCAAGCACCACGCTGCCTACGTTGCAGGCGCCAACAACGCCCTTGCCCAGCTGGCCGAGGCCCGCGACAAGGGTGACTTCGCCAACATCAACCGTCTCTCCAAGGACCTCGCGTTCCACACCGGCGGCCACATCAACCACTCCGTGTTCTGGAACAACATCTCCCCGGACGGCGGCGACAAGCCCGAGGGTGAGCTGGCCGCAGCCATCGATGACGCCTTCGGCTCCTTCGACGCTTTCCGCGCCCAGTTCACAGCAGCCGCTCTGGGCCTGCAGGGCTCCGGCTGGGCCTTCCTGGCCTACGAGCCCATCGGTGGGAACCTCCTCATCGAGCAGCTCTACGACCAGCAGGGCAACGTAGCCGTTGGCACCACCCCGCTGCTGATGCTGGACATGTGGGAGCACGCGTTCTACCTGGACTACGTCAACGTCAAGGCTGACTACGTCAAGGCCTTCTGGAACATCGTCAACTGGGCCGATGTCGCCAAGCGCTTCGAAGCCGCACGCACCAACGCCACGGGCCTCATCGTCCTGTAGCTGGTGAGCTTCGGTTCACGCCGATGTAACAAAAGTCACTTTTGGCGTGAATTGAAGCGAAATGCTGAAAAGCCTGCCTCCGCAGTTGCGGGGGCAGGCTCAATTAAACGTAAGATGGATCACGGAAGGCGGTTAGCCTTCAGCAACGTGGCTGGTCGCCCTCCGATCTGATAATCACCTCTGCCCAACGACGTGCGGGGTCTGTTAGTTGGAAATATTTGATCCGACTCACTAGGCGTGCTTGCAAGAGCACCAAGGAGATTGACACATAGTGACCACCCGTATTGGTATCAACGGCTTCGGCCGCATCGGCCGTAACTACTTCCGCGCAGCACTGGCCCAGGGCGCAGACCTTGAGATCGTCGCAGTCAACGACCTCACCAGCCCTGAAACCCTCGCCCACCTCCTGAAGTATGACTCCGTCGGTGGACGCCTCGCCCAGACCGTGGAAGTTGTCGATGGAAACCTGGTAGTCGACGGCAAGTCCATCAAGGTGCTTGCCGAGCGCGATCCCGCGAACCTCCCTTGGGGCGATCTCGGCGTCGACATCGTGATCGAATCCACCGGCTTCTTCACCAAGGCCGCAGCAGCGCAGAAGCACATTGATGCCGGGGCCAAGAAGGTCCTCATCTCCGCACCTGCCAGCGACGAAGACATCACCATCGTCATGGGCGTCAACGACGAGCTTTACGACCCCGCGGCGCACAACATCATCTCCAACGCCTCCTGCACCACCAACTGCCTCGGCCCGCTGGCCAAGGTCGTAAACGACGCGTTCGGCATCGAGCGTGGCCTCATGACTACGGTCCACGCCTACACGGCTGACCAGAACCTGCAGGACGGCCCGCACGGCGATCTTCGCCGCGCACGCGCCGCAGCCATCAACATGGTTCCCACCTCAACCGGTGCAGCCAAGGCAATTGGCCTGGTCCTGCCGGAGCTCAAGGGCAAGCTCGACGGCTACGCCATCCGCGTACCGGTCCCCACCGGCTCGGCCACGGACCTCACGGTCACCGTTTCCCGCGAAGTCACGGTTGAGGAAGTCAACGCAGCCGTCAAGGCAGCAGCCGAGTCCGAGCAGTGGGCCGGCATCCTGTCCTACACGGATGCGCCGATCGTTTCGTCGGACATCGTCGGGGACCCGGCGTCGTCCATCTTCGACTCCGGCCTGACCAAGGTCATCGGCAACCAGGTCAAGGTTGTTTCCTGGTATGACAACGAGTGGGGTTACTCCAACCGCCTCGTAGACCTCACGGAGCTCGTTGCATCCAAGCTGGGCTAGGGTAGACACATGACATCTCACACCCTCAACGAACTCATCGCTGAAGGTGTCCGCGGGCGGTACATTCTGGTCAGAAGTGACCTGAATGTGCCGCTCGACGGCTCTACAGTGACCGACGACGGCCGCATCAAGGCCTCCCTCCCGGTCCTCAAGAAGCTCTCGGACGCCGGTGCCCGTGTGCTCGTAACAGCCCACCTGGGACGCCCCAAGGGCGCGCCTGAAGCCAAGTTCTCATTGAAGCCCGCAGTGGAGCGCCTTGCCGAACTCGCTGACTTCAAGGTCCAGCTTGCTGCGGATACAGTCGGTGACTCCGCCAAGGAGCATGCCGCTGCGCTGCAGGACGGCGACGTTCTGGTCCTGGAAAACGTCCGCTTTGACGCCCGCGAAACCAGCAAAGACGACGCCGAACGCGGCGCCTTCGCTGATGAGCTGGTTGCCCTGACGGGCAGCAATGGAGCGTACGTGGACGATGCATTCGGTGCAGTCCACCGCAAGCACGCCAGTGTCTACGACGTCGCCACACGGCTTCCGTCGTACCTCGGTGATCTTGTCCACACCGAGGTGGAAGTTCTGCGGAAACTGACCACTGACACCCAGCGCCCGTATGTCGTGGTTCTTGGCGGGTCCAAGGTCTCCGACAAACTGGCCGTCATCGACAACCTGCTGGGCAAGGCCGACACCATCCTTGTGGGTGGCGGCATGCTGTTCACCTTCCTTGCAGCAGCAGGGCATAAGGTTGCCGGCAGCCTCCTTGAAGAAGACCAGATTCCGGTTGTCCAGGATTACCTCAAGCGTGCTGCCGATGCAGGAACCTCCTTCGTCATTCCAACTGACGTTGTTGTGGCCAGCCGTTTCGCAGCGGATGCTGAGCATGAGGTCGTCAAAGCAGATGCCATCGAGGAGAGCACCTTTGGCGCTTCCGGCATCGGCCTGGATATCGGACCTGAATCAGCGTCGGCTTTCGCTGCCCAGATTGAGGGCGCCAAGACTGTCTTCTGGAACGGCCCCATGGGCGTTTTCGAATTCGAAGCGTTCGCCAATGGCACCCGGGCCATCGCCCAGGCGCTGACGGACACCGTGGCCTTCACCGTGGTGGGTGGCGGCGATTCTGCTGCCGCAGTCCGTACCCTCGGGTTCGAGGATTCGCAGTTCGGCCACATCTCCACAGGTGGCGGCGCCAGCCTTGAATACCTTGAAGGCAAGGAACTTCCCGGCCTGAGCGTCCTGGACCGCTAAAGCAACAAACCGGCCGGCAGGACGCCACTGCGTCCTGCCGGCCGTTCCACATCCCAACGCATTCTTTTGGAGTACATGTGACTACCTCCGCCAACGGCAACTTCGTCCGTAAGCCCTTCATCGCCGGTAACTGGAAGATGAACATGGACCACGTGCAAGGCATCACCTTGCTGCAGAAGCTCGCGTGGACCCTCTCCGACGCCAAGCACGACTACAACCGCGTTGAGGTCGCCGTGTTCCCCCCATTCACCGATCTGCGCGGAGTCCAAACCCTCGTCCAGGGCGACGAGCTCGACATCGTCTATGGCGGCCAGGATCTTTCGCAGTTCGACTCGGGAGCCTACACGGGCGACATTTCCGGCCAGTTCCTTAATAAGCTGGGATGTTCCTATGTTTTGGTGGGTCACAGCGAGCGACGGACCATCCACAACGAATCGGACGAAGTCCTCAACGCCAAGGTCAAGGCAGCCTTCCGCCACGAGGTCACTCCCGTCCTCTGCGTGGGCGAAGGCCTCGAAATCCGCCAGGCAGGCACCCACGTTGAGCACACTCTCGCGCAGCTGCGTGCGGGGGTTGATGGACTGACTGACGAACAGGCCGCGGATCTCGTCGTGGCTTATGAGCCCGTCTGGGCCATCGGTACCGGTGAGGTAGCGGGCCCGGAGGACGCGCAGGAAATGTGCGCCGCCATCCGCGCAGAACTCGCAGTGCTTTTTAATGACGCTGTCGCGGCCAAGACCCGCTTGCTCTACGGAGGCTCCGTCAAGGCCAACAACGCCGCCGCCATTATGGCTGGAAGCGACGTTGATGGACTGCTTGTGGGTGGCGCCAGCCTGGACCCCGCAGAATTTGCTAACATTGTCAGGTTCGAGAGCCACCTCGTCACGGACTAGTCCGGCTCCCGTTTTCCGCTTCTTCGAAAGGCCGTCGTGGACGTTCTTCAAGTCATTTTGCAGATTCTGCTGGCTATCACCAGCCTTCTGCTGACGCTGCTTATCCTCCTGCACAAGGGACGTGGCGGCGGTTTGTCCGACATGTTCGGTGGCGGAATGAGTTCGGGGTTGAGCTCCTCCGGTGTTGCCGAGCGCAACCTGAACCGCTTCACCATCATTCTTGGCGTCACTTGGGGCGTTGTCATCATCGGGCTGGGGCTCATTATGCGCTTCACCTCGGGCGGCGACTCCTAGCAGCCACCGGGTGGGGAGGTTCCTTGACGGGAGCCTCCCCATTTTTGTGTCCGGATCGGCACGCAACTACCAGTGCCGCCGTCGGGCCCCTCGCATTAGACTGTCCCTGTTGGCTGTAAAGCTTCCAGGGCCGTGACGGCCGACCACCGAGTCGCTAGGGGTTCGAAAATGGTTCATGGCACGCCAGGTTATCGGGGCACCCGCGTGGGTGTGGCCCAGGGGTCTGAACCCAGAAATCACAGCGATCACGGCCAAGGCGAGCAACTGCCGCGTATTCGGGTTCCCTACTGGTGTGCCAAGGGACACGAAACGCGGCTTGTTTTTCTTAAGCTTCCCGACGAGCAGATCCCGAAGACCTGGGACTGCCCCAAGTGCGGAATGCCCGCGTCACGTGATCCTGAGAGTCCAGCCAATCCACGACCGGAAGACGAACTCTTCAAATCCCATCTGGACTACGTTAAAGAAAGACGCTCCAGCCAGGACGCTGAAATTGTCCTGGCCGGAGCGTTGGAAAGACTACGCGCCCGCGGGATCCTTTCGGACCAACTGCTGGGGGACACGTGAGGCTGCGTTCTCGTCAATGAGCCATAGAGTCCTGGTGCGTCCTGCCGGCCCCGCTGCGGGAACCTGGACCGGATTGGCACCGGCCAAAGCCAAGCCCACGGCGCCGGCCTTGTCCTCACCCGCCACCACCATCCAGATTTCCTGAGCGGTATTGATCGCCGGCAATGTCAAAGAAATACGCGACGGCGGGGGCTTGGGCGAGTTTTCGACGCCAACAACGGCGCGGCTCTTCTCGCGGATGCCCGCCTGCTCGGGGAAGAGCGAGGCAATGTGCGCATCCGGTCCTACACCGAGCAGCAGGACATCGAAACGCGGCAGGTTTCCAGGCTGTTCAGGCCTGTCGTCCGACATGTCCGCGGCGTGCTCGGCCTCCGCAGCCGCCTTGAGCTCGGCTTCGTAGGCCGCTGCAGCTTCATCCGCCGTGGCGAATTGATCTGTTGAGCCGGGCTCATGCACCCTGGCCGGGTCCACCTGCAGGTGGGACAAGAGCGCCTGATGGGCCTGGCGGGTGTTCCTGTCGTCGCTGTCAGCGGCAACGAACCGTTCATCTCCCCACCAGAAGTTGACCCTCGACCAGTCCACGGCCGGAGCCGCGGCGGAGTCGGCAACGGCCTTCAGGGTACCGATGCCCACCGTGCCACCGGTGAGCACCACTGTGGCCTCGCCGTGCTTGTCCTGGACATCCACTAGTTTGGTGATGAGTCGCGCCGCGATGGCGGCCATCAACACCTTTGAATCCGGGTGGATGCTTACTCTTGGCTCAGCGTGCACTGGTTTGGACTCTCCTCTGGCTGGTAAGTGGCAGTCCCATCGTAATCACTTCTCCGAAGACTTCGTCCGGATCCAGCCGCCGGAGTTCCTCAGCGAGGCAATCCTTGAGGCTTCGCCGGGGAAGCGTGATACGCTGCGCCGGCTGTCCCGGCTGCGTCAGCTCCGCGACGGACAGGCCCGGACGGAAAAGCTGCACGTCACCACTGGCGCGGGTGAGACGAACGCGGCGAATGCCGGTGCCCGCGGGGTCCGCCACAATCGTGACAGGCGCCTGCAGGGCCAAGCTCAGCCATGCCGCCAAGAGCAAGGTGCTGGGGGAGTCCGAGGCACCCTCCACTGCGACGGCGGAGACAGGGTCACCATCCACTTGATCGAAGACTGCAGCGAGCTGCATGCGCCAATTGGTCAGGCGCGTCCACGCGAGGTCGGTATCGCCGGCCTTGTACGTAGCACGGATGTTCTCCAATGCCAGGCGGGGATCGGGCTCGTTGGCAGAGTCGGTGATGCGGCGGTGCGCAATCCGGCCTATCGAGGTTTCACAGGCGCTCTCCGGGGCTCCGTGCGGCCACCAGGCCACGATCGGAGCGTCCGGCAGGAGGAGAGCCGAAACCAGGGATTCGCTCTCGTGGGCCATGTGCCCGTGGCCGCGCAGGACGATGACTTCCGACGCGCCGGCGTCTCCACCGACGCGGATCTGGGCGTCCAGACGATCGGGGCCTTCAGACCCGGCGTCGGCGAGCACAATGATGCGGCAGGGGTGTTCCCGGCTGGCTTCATTGGCCGCTTCGATGGCTTCTTCTTCCTGCCCGGACTTGGTCACCACAACCAGCGTCAGGACCCGGCCCAAGGCAATCACGCCACCCTGTTCGCGCAGCGACATGATCTTCTTGGAGATCTTGGAAGTAGTGGTATCGGGAAGATCTACGATCATGGCCTTCTCCAGGTTCGTCCGTCACGGGCCAGCAGGGCATCGGCCGATGCCGGTCCCCAGCTGCCGGGTGCGTAGGGTTGCGGTTGCTCATCAAGCCCGGCCCAGTAGTCCTCGAACGGATCCAGGATCTTCCAGGATAGTTCCACTTCCTGATGGCGCGGGAAGAGCGGCGGCTCGCCGAGCAGCACGTCCAGGATCAGACGCTCGTACGCTTCGGGGCTGGACTCTGTGAACGAGTGCCCGTAGCCGAAGTCCATGGTGACATCGCGGACTTCCATCTGCGTGCCCGGCACCTTGGAGCCGAAGCGGATCGTGGCGCCCTCGTCGGGTTGGACACGGATAACTACGGCGTTCTGGCCGAAGTCGTCCTCGCCGTGGTCACGGAAGAGCAGGTTGGGTGCCCTCTTGAAGACCACTGCGATTTCGGTGACGCGGCGGCCCAGGCGCTTTCCGGCGCGCAGGTAGAACGGAACCCCGTTCCACCGGCGGGTATTGATGTCCACGCGGATCGCGGCGTACGTCTCGGTTTTCGAATCTGCCGGGATGCCGTCCTCGTCCAGGTAACCGAGGACTTTCTCGCCGCCTTGCCAACCGCCGGTGAACTGGCCGCGGGCGGAGTGCGTTGAGAGGTCCTCTGGCAATTTAACAGCTGCGAGGACTTTTTCCTTCTCTGCACGCAAGTCATCTGCGTTGAATGAGATCGGCTCTTCCATGGCAGTCAACGCCAGAAGCTGCAACAGGTGGTTCTGGATGACGTCGCGGGCTGCACCGACACCGTCGTAATAACCTGCGCGGCCACCGGTGCCGATGTCTTCGGCCATGGTGATCTGGACGTGGTCCACGTAGTTGGCATTCCAGAGGGGTTCGAACAGCTGGTTCGCGAAGCGAAGAGCCAGGATGTTCTGGACCGTCTCCTTGCCCAGGTAGTGGTCAATCCTGAACACCGCATCAGGCGGGAACACGGACTCCACGATGTCGTTGAGCTGGCGGGCTGATTCGAGGTCGTGGCCGAACGGCTTCTCGATCACCACACGGCGCCATTGGCCAGGCTGGGCCTGCGCCAAGCCGTGCTTGGAAAGCTGACGACATACCTGCTCGAACGCCTTCGGCGGGATAGACAGGTAGAAGCCGTGGTTGCCACGGGTGCCGCGGGTTTCGTCCAATTCGTCCAGGACATCGCCCAGACGCTCGAAAGCGTCGTCGTCGTCGAACTCGCCCTGAACAAAACGGATACCGGAAGCGAGCTGCTCCCAGACACCTTCGTCGAACTTGGTACGGGCGTGGGCCTTGACGTTTTCCTTGACCTCAGCCGCGAAATCGGCGTTGTCCCAGTCCCGGCGCCCGAATCCCACCAGTGCAAAGCTCGGCGGCAACAGGCCCCGGTTGGCGAGGTCGTAGACCGCCGGCATGAGTTTCTTGCGGGCGAGGTCGCCGGTCACTCCGAAGAAGACCAACGACGACGGCCCGGCGATGCGGTTCAGGCGGCGGTCCCGCGGATCCCGCAAAGGGTTCCGCAGGCCGCCGTTCTTCCTGCCGTTTTCAGTTTCTGGCATGTTTTTCTATGTGCCTTAGCTTTCGAGTGAGCTGGCCTGGCCGGCCAACGCAGCGACGACTTCCTGAAGCTGAGCTACGCCGGCAGCGCGCTCGGTGAGGTGCAGGCGAAGCACAGGGCGGCCATGGCCTTCCAGGACCTGGGCGTCACCGGACGCCTGGGCAGCGATGAGCTGGCCGAAGGTGAACGGACGCTCAGGGATCTCGAGGTCAGTGGACGAGGCCGCGGTGATCTGCAGGAATACACCGATGGCCGGTCCGCCCTTGTGGAACTGGCCGGTCGAGTGCAGGAACCGCGGTCCCCAGCCGAAGGTCACCGGACGGCCCGATACAGCTGCGAGTTCATCCCGGATACCCTCAAGCGGAGCATGGGTGATGCGGTCAAGGTAGGCCTGGACGCTAAGGTAGCCATCCGAGCCAAGCTGGCCGAGCAGGGCCTGCACGGCATCAGTTACCGAATCCGCAGAGCCGAGCCATTCGCCTCCGCGTACTTCCACTGCTCCGTCGGTAAACGCTGCAGGCGTGGGTTCCGGGCGGGCATCCAGCAAGCCGCGTGCAGCCACCTTGGCAGCCTCGACGTCGGGCTGGTCGAACGGGTTGATGCCAAGCAGACGGCCCGCCACGGACGTGGCAAACTCCCACACAAACATCTGGGAAGCAAGCCCGCCGGCAATCGCCACCTCGTTTTCGCGAAGTTCGATGTCGGCATCGGCACTTACCAGACGGACCACCAGGACATCCTCGGCGCCGCCAAGGGCTTCGGGGGAGTCCGGACCGGCAACCACGGGCAGGACACCCGTGCCGAGCTTGCCCGTGGACTCTGCGATGAGCTGTTCAGCCCAGTCAGCAAAGCCAACAATGCCGGAGCCGTCCTCGGCGATGACGATCTTGTTGCGCAAGGGAGAGGTACCACCCAGGGCAATGCCGAGGGCAAGACCGATGTTGTCGGTCGAATCCTCGTTCAGGATCTCGGCTGCTTCTTCTGCTTCATCCAGGAACGCCTGGATATCCACGCCAGCCAGGCCACAAGGGACAAGGCCGAAAGCGGTCAGGGCCGAGAAGCGGCCGCCTACGTTGGGATCCGCGTTGAAAACGGCACGGTAGCCGGCCTCACGGGATGCTTTGTCCAACGGCGAACCAGGGTCTGTGACGATAATGATGCGGCTCTTGGCGTCGATGCCGGCGTCGTGGAACGCCTTCTCGAAGACCCGGCGCTGCGAGTCGGTCTCCACGGTGGAACCGGATTTGGAAGAGACAACGATGGCAGTTTCAGCCAAACGGTCCGCCAGCGCAGCACTGACCTGTTCAGGGTCGGTGCTGTCCAGCACAGTCAGCTCGACGCCAGCGGTGCCGGCAATGACCTCGGGAGCCAAAGAGGACCCACCCATGCCACACAGGACAATGCGCGAGACGCCTTCGGCCCGAAGGGCATCACGAAGCTCCAGGATGTCGCCAACCAGGGACTGGGAAACCGTGGCCGCTTCTACCCAACCGAGACGGATGGCCGCCTCGGACTCCGCGTCGGGACCCCACAACGTGTGGTCCTTGGCAAAGATGCGGGTGGCGATCCTGTCTTCGACCAGGCCGTCAATGTGCTTGGCGATGGCTTGCTGCGCAGCACCGCTGGCGTCGTAACTGAGTGTGCTCATGGTCGCTTAGGAGGCCTTCCGTGCGGTGACGAGTGCGCCTTCGACGTCGGCGAGGAGTTCCTTCCAGGAGCCCACGAACTTCTCGAGGCCTTCGGTCTCAAGAAGGGTCACGACGTCGTTGTAGGAGACGCCCAGCGCTTCGAGGGCGTTGAGGGTCTCGTTCGCTTCGTCGTACGTCCCGGTGATGGTGTCGCCGGTGACCACGCCGTGGTCGAACGTGGCATCGAGGGTCTTTTCGGGCATGGTGTTCACCACGCCCGCAGCAACGAGCTCCGTGACGTAGAGGGTGTCCGGGTAAGCGGGGTCCTTCACGCCGGTGGAAGCCCACAGAGGACGCTGGGGGAGTGCGCCGGCCTCAGCCAGAACTGCCCAGCGCTCGGTGGAGAAGAGCTCTTCGTAGACCTGGTAGGCCAGACGTGCATTGGCAACGCCGGCCTTGCCCTTGAGTGCTTTGGCTTCTTCGGTTCCGATGGCATCCAGGCGCTTGTCGATCTCGCTGTCCACGCGGGAGACGAAGAACGAGGCAACGGAGTGGATCTTGGAGAGGTCGTGGCCGTTTTCCTTGGCCTGCTCCAGGCCGGACTGGAAAGCGTTGATGACGGCGCGGTAGCGCTCCAAGGAGAAGATCAGAGTGACATTGACGCTGATGCCCTCGGCCAGGGTGGCCGTGATGGCCTCGAGGCCTTCCAAGGTAGCCGGGATCTTGATGTGGACGTTGTCCTTGTTGACCTTCGCGTAGAGGTGCTTGGCCTCGGCGATGGTGCCCTCGGTGTCCCAGGCAAGGCGGGGGTCCACCTCGATGGAAACGCGGCCGTCGACACCGTTGGTGGCCGCGGCAATCGGGGCGAAGAGATCGCAGGCATCGGCGACATCGGTCGTGGTGATTTCGAAGATGGTCTCTTCGACGCTGGCCCCGGCTTCCGCCTTGGCCGCGATGGTTGCGTCATAGTCCGTGCCGGAGGTGATCGCGGCGTGGAAGATGGACGGGTTGGTGGTGACACCAACAACGTTCTTTTCGTCGATGAGCTTCTGCAGAGTGCCCGTTTCCAGGCGGGTGCGGGAGAGGTCGTCGAGCCAGATCGAAACGCCGGCGTCGGAAAGCTGCTGCGTGGGAGTTGTAGACATGTGGTTTCTCCTGTTGTGAGGTATCAGGCTGTTACGCGTTGGCGTCTGCGAGGGAGTCCTTGGCTGCAGCGGCGACGGCTTCGGCGGTGATGCCGAATTCGTTGAAGAGCCGCTTGTAGTCAGCCGAGGCGCCGAAGTGCTCCAGGGAGATCGAACGGCCGGCGTCGCCGACGAATTCGCGCCATCCAAGGGCAAGGCCGGCTTCGACGGAAACACGGGCCTTGACGGCCGCCGGCAGCACGGATTCGCGGTAGGCCTCGTCCTGCTTGTTGAACCATTCAACGCAGGGCATGGACACGACGCGAGCTGCGATGCCTTCTGCTTGGAGGGCTTCGCGGGCCTGGACTGCGAGCTGGACTTCCGAGCCGGTGCCGATCAGGATGACCTGTGCGTCAACGGTCTCGCCGTCCTTGGAGGCTTCGGCCAGGACGTAACCGCCCTTGGCAACGCCTGCGGTGGAAGCGAAGGTGTCACCGGCGGCTTCACCTTCGCCGCGGGCGTAGGTGGGGATGTTCTGGCGGGTCAGCACAATGCCGGCGGGGTTTTCGTGGTTCTCCAGCATGGCCTTCCATGCAGCGGAGACCTCGTTGGCATCGCCCGGGCGGACAACGTCCAGGCCCGGGATGGCACGCAAGGAAGCGAGCTGCTCCACCGGCTGGTGGGTAGGTCCGTCTTCGCCCAAACCGATGGAGTCGTGCGTCCACACATACAGGGACGGAACGCCCATCAGTGCGCCGAGACGGATAGCCGGGCGCTGGTAGTCGCTGAAGATCAGGAACGTGCCGGAGAACGCGCGGGTGCGTCCGTGCAGGGAAATGCCGTTCACGATCGAGGCGGCAGCGTGCTCACGGATACCGAAGTGCAGGACACGTCCGTACGGGTTGCCCTTCCAGGCATCCGTGGAGCGCGAGGTCGGGATGAACGACGGCGAGCCTTCGATGGTGGTGTTGTTCGACTCGGCGAGGTCTGCCGAACCGCCCCAAAGCTCAGGAAGGACCGGACCGATGGCGTTGAGGACCTTGCCCGATGCCGCACGGGTGGAAACGTCCTTGCCGGCTTCGAAGACAGGAAGCGCAGCGTCAAGCTCGGCCGGCAACTTCTTCGCTTCGACGCGCTCGAGCAGGGCAGCGGCATCCGGGTTGGCAGACTGCCATGCCTCGAACGATGCCTGCCATGCGGCCCGGGACTCGGCACCGCGGTCAAGGACCTTGCGGGCGTGGGCCAGGACTTCTTCGTCAACGTCGAAGGACTTGGCCGGATCGAAGCCGAGCACGCTCTTCAGTGCAGTGACTTCTTCGGCACCCAGGGCAGAGCCGTGGATCTTGCCCGTGTTCTGCTTCTTCGGGGCCGGGTAGCCAATGATGGTGCGCAGCGAGATGATGGACGGCTTGTTCGTCTCGGCCTTGGCAGCCAGAAGTGCCGAGTACAGTTCCTGCACGTCTTCGACGTATTCGCCGGTCTTGGTCCAGTCAACGCGCTGGGTGTGCCAGCCGTAGGCCTCGTAGCGCTTGAGGACGTCTTCGGTGAAGGCGATGTCGGTGTCGTCTTCGATGGAGATGTGGTTCTCGTCGTAGATCACAACGAGGTTGCCCAGTTCCTGGTGTCCGGCAAGCGAGGATGCCTCGGAAGTGACACCTTCCTGCAGGTCGCCGTCGGAAGCGATGACCCAGATGGTGTGGTCGAACGGCGACTCGCCGGCGGGAGCATCGGCGTCGAACAATCCACGCTGGCGACGCTGCGAGTAGGCGAAGCCGACGGCCGAAGCCAGGCCCTGGCCCAGCGGGCCGGTGGTGATTTCCACGCCGGCGGTGTGCTTGTACTCCGGGTGGCCCGGGGTCAGCGAACCCCAGGTACGCAGTGCTTCAAGGTCCTTCAGCTCCAGGCCGTAGCCGGAAAGGAACAACTGGATGTAAAGGGTCAGCGACGTGTGACCGGGGGACAGCACGAAGCGGTCGCGGCCCAGCCAGTCCGGGTTCTTCGGATCGTGGCGCATCAGCTTCTGGAACAGCAGGTATGCTGCCGGAGCCAAGCTCATCGCCGTGCCGGGGTGGCCGTTTCCGACCTTCTCCACGGCATCAGCAGCCAACACGCGAACGGTGTCAACAGCCTTCTTGTCCAGATCGGTCCATGACAGTTCTTGCTCTTCCAAATGTGGCACGAAAACCGAGCCCCTCTCTGTGCTGACGGCAGGCGTATGGACACGGCACGCAGGAAGCACAGGATGGCGCCCGCTGCAATGTGTCTACCAGCCGTTCACCATTGAAACGTTGATCTCTCATCCAGACCCACGGATATCCGAGAATACGGTTTCCCGGATGATCAACGTGTGCTGTTCTGCTCAACAGCTTAGCCCCAAACGTGTCATGGAACTCAGGGAATCCCACTAACTGGACAGAAATTCCCTTATATGAATCACGATTGCCCCCGGGAGCAGTGAAGATTCGGAAACATTGGCGTATTTTGCGGACATCGGGCCTCTTCCGGCCACGGTATGATATTTGGAGGCCACCAGCGGTTCATGCGCCCGTGTTTGCTTTCGAAAGCCGGGACGACATCCGCTGCGAGAACCCCAGAGCATAGAACAGAGTGACTGCCGCCGTGAGCACAACTGATACGCCCGTCAACGCTTCCCCGGCCCGGGGAAGCATCGGAACTTCCCGTAAATTAAAGGCGTATCTGGCTCTGACCAAACCCCGTGTCATCGAGCTGCTCCTGGTCAGCACCCTGCCCACCATGATCTTTGCGCAGCGCGGCTTCCCCTCCATCGGCCTGATCCTGGCAACCCTCGTCGGCGGCGCCTTCGCAGCCGGCAGCGCCGGTGTGTTCAACTGCTACATCGACCGCGACATCGACAAACTGATGCACCGCACCGAAAAGCGCCCGCTGGTGACAGGCGAAGTCTCCCCCCGGGAAGCCCTCGTTTTCGCTTGGATCCTTGGTGCCGCGTCCATCGCCATCCTGTGGTTCGGCGCAAACCCGCTTTCCGCCTGGCTTGGACTTGGCGCCATCGTGTTCTACGTGGTCATCTACACGATGATCCTCAAGCGCCGCACAGCCCAGAACATTGTTTGGGGCGGCGCGGCGGGCTGCTTCCCGGTCCTTATTGCCTGGGCCGCGGTCACCAACACTGTCGAATGGCCCGCAATCGTCCTCTTCATGGTCATCTTCCTGTGGACACCTCCGCACTACTGGCCCCTGTCCATGCGTTACGGCGAGGATTACCGCAACGCCAAGGTACCGATGCTCGGTGCGATCGCCGGTGCAAAGGTCGTTTCGGTGCAGGTAGTCCTCTACGCCTGGGCCATGGTTGCCTGTTCGCTGCTGATGATTCCGGTCGGAGGCGCGGGCTGGGTCTACACGATCGTTGCTGTGGCGGCCGGTGCATGGTTCCTCTACGAAAGCCACGCCCTCTACAAGCGTGCGCAGGGCGGCGATGTCTCCAACAGGGGCGCCATGAAGGTCTTCCACGGCTCCATCAGCTACCTGACACTCCTCTTCATCGCCTTGGCTGTGGATCCGTTCATCGGTTCCCCGATCATCGGCGGCTGATTCCACCCCTCCGTCCCGCAGCAATATCCGACGACGCCGGCACTCACCTGAGTGCCGACGTCGTTCCGTTCCCCCATCGCTCGCTCACATCCCTACCGCTTGAGCCCAACGCTCGCTCACATCCCGACCGCTTGGACCCATCGCTGAGCACCTAGATGGAGTGCCCACACCACCTATTTTGGCGATCTGACCACTCAAAGTTGATGAAATCACCACCTAGATGAGCCAATTTCCGTCTAGGTGGTGATTTTGGAGACCTACCGTTCGTGGAGGAACAAAGTTGTTCCGATTCAAATCGAGCATTGGGGAAACCATGAAAGCCGTACTTCGTACGATGGGTGTTTTGGCAGTAGCGTCAGCCTCGGTCCTGACAGGAGTGAGCGCAGCCCAAGCCGCCCCAGCTTGCTCAACGGCCAGGGTGTGCCTTTATGACAACTATTGGTTCACAGGAACCCCGCGCCCCTTCGGCTGGGTAACTTCCTACATCGGCAACGCCGCAAATGACCAAGCCAGTTCCTTGGTAGTTGGGCCGCCGTCAGACTGGGCCTCGCCCTACGTGTACTTCTATCGGGATGCCAACTATGACGGCCACGCCATAATCTTCCGGGGCGGCAACGCAATGAATGATCTGCGTGGCAGTGCCATGATTCCCGGCGTGAATTGGGATGACGAAATCTCAAGTGTTTGGGGCTGAGTTCTTGAGGACCCGGGCCGGTGGTCTCGCCGCGGTTTTTGCTGTCATCGTCACGATAGTGGCTCTGTTGGGAGCAGCTTGTTCAGCACCTCCAGCTTCACCGCCAGACCGCGGTTCCGATGGCAGCCTTCCGATCGTCGACCGTTCTGACGGAGCGGGGGCAAGGGCTTCTCTCAACGAGATCACCGGCGAAGTCCTCCTCCCCATGAGCAGCTATTGGTACTCGGATCGAGAGAACCTCATCGTCAACACCGCGGTCGCATTCCTTATCTACGATTGCGTCGAAGATGCGGGCTTCGGCGGGGCTCCGCGGGGTGGAGCCGGTAAGGCACTGCAGGACCGCAGTTACGGTCAGTGGTCCCGGGCCCTTGCCGCGAGGAACGGGTTCAGCCCGGAAATCCGCAAAATCCCGGGCGTGCTGGACGCGCAGCCCGAGCGATCTCCCGTCACTGCACGACAACAGGAAGCCGAAACCAAATGCTACAACTCTGTTGGACGGGCGGGGTTTCCGGAGCTCCTCGAAGGATTGGCCGTCGATCAGTCGGTTCAGAACAGGATAGTTCAGACTTCCTTGGCCTTAACTGATCGAGACCCGGATTACCTGTCATATCGGCGGGCATGGGAGGACTGCGTGGCGGCCAAGGGTTTGAAGCTCGCCGGCTCGGATTCGTGGTCTTTCCAAGGCGCAGCGTCCAAAGAAGAGGAAGTTCGGATGGCATTGCTTGATGTCGAATGCAAGGACTCCAGCGGCGGGGCACAGCTTCCGTATGACATCCTCGCGCAGTACGAGGCCGCGCAAATGAAGGACCATCAGGCCGAGCTCAATGAAGTCGCTAGCCAGAAAGCTGCATCCGTCGAACGGGCCAAGCAGGTGCTGAGGGACCACGGCGTGGCCGATGCCAAGCTCTGAAACCATGCAGAACCCTGAAACCCAGCTCAACTCTGCAATGCGGCGCATTCCGCGATGGTGGCTCCTCCCGTGCGTCTTGGTGCTGGTAGTGGGCGGGCTGGGGGCCGCCTACTGGGCAGGTATCAGCGCGGCGGAGAGTGCCGAGTCACCTCAGGCCTCCCAGCAAACGGTTCCTGTATCCGCCACTGTGGAGAGGCGCGCCGTCATAAAGCAGGTCGTCTTGTCCGGCAAGGTCGTCCCTGGGACACAGTCAGCCATCAAGGCTGCCGCCTCCAGCGGAATTGCCCGCCTGGTGGTGACGTCTGCTGCCAAGTCACCTGGCGACGAGCTCCTGCCTGGGCAACTTGTGGCCGTCGTCTCCGGCCGCCCACTCCTTGTCATGCCGTCCGCCGTCCCGCTCTACCGGGACATTTCACCGGGTCAGTCCGGGCCTGACGTCAAAGGTCTTCAGGAGGCGCTCACCAATTTTGGATTTCCTGTGCCCGCCAGCGGTGTATTCGACCACGGAACCCAGCTGGCACTCTCCAATTGGTACCTGGCTGCTGGATCAAAGGCGCCCACGGAGGTGGCGGCCGATAATCACGGCGACGATACCAACACCTCGGCTGTCATCTTCCGCTGGCAGGAATTCGTCCAGATCCCTGGCGATGTTGGAAAGATCGCAACTATTGCACAACCGGGAACTGTCCTCGGAGAGGACGGCATCGTCGCCAACGTAACCATCGCCCCTGACACCATCGTCGCGCGTGCCGACGTGCTGCAGGCGGAGTCATTCCCCGTGGGTGCAGCTGTGACAGTCCGTGCCGGATCGGCAACCCTTGACACAAAGGTTGCCGGAGTAAGTGCTTTCATCGCAGGAGGAAAAGACAGCAGCGACATTCCGGGAAAGGACATAACGCTGCCGCTGACGGCCGGCAGTGCAGGGTTTTCGGCCGGGCAGACACTAACGGTCACTGCCATCACCGCGGCCCCTGAAACCTTGGCGGTCCCTCTGATCGCAATCCGTCAGGAGCGAGGCAGTGCCTTCGTTGAGGTTGAGGCCGGCCCAGATGTCCGACGCGTGGATGTCTCTGTGACGGGCCAAGCCGACGGGTGGGCTGCCCTGGCAGATGTCCCGTCCATTGCGGAAGGGGATCATGTCCGACTCCCATGATCGAACAACTGTGCCTGAACCAGCAAAGTGCGACCCGAACGGCCGGCCGGCGCTCCTAAGCCTGCGTGGGGTCACCCGCTCCTTTTCGGGAACGGAAGCGCTCAGAAGCATCGACCTGGATATCCATGCGGGGGAATTTGTAGCGATCGTGGGACTTTCAGGTTCCGGCAAGTCGACGCTCCTCAACATCCTGGGCCTTTTGGATACGGCGACCAGCGGTACCTACCTCCTTAGCTGCGCGAACACGGCAGGATTCAACGAGGGCCAACGCGCTGAAAGCAGGGCCCGTACATTTGGCTTTGTCTTTCAGGACTCCCATGTGGTGGGACGCGACTCAACAGCACGCAACGCCACGCTGGGTCTTCGCGCCCGGGGGATAAAGGCGGCGCTTCAGAAATCGCTGGTCTGGCCGCAATTACATCGTTTTGGCCTCGACCATCGCGTGGGCACACCGGCGGCGAGGCTCTCTGGCGGTGAACGGCAACGGCTCGCAATCGCCCGCGCTGTCGTCGGTGATCCAGACGTTATCCTCGCTGACGAGCCCACTGGAAGCCTCGACACAGCCAACGGCGCGATTGTGCTGCAGCACTTACGCGAGCTTCACGAGGGCGGGACCACCGTCATCATGGTCACTCATGATCCGGGCATTGCCGCCTCCGCAGACAGAGTCATCACGATGCGGGACGGCCAGGTGATCAGCGATACAGGAGCGGCGATCCGTCAAGCGACGGCGACGGACGCACAGGTTTCCCCATCCGCGTCCGCCCTCAAGCGTCAGCGCATAAGTGAGTTCACCGACCTCGTTGCCGAGGCACTCTCCGCCCTTACCGGACGACCCGGGAAGGCACTGCTCTTGATTCTGGCTTTTCTCATCGGCAGCGGTGGCTTGGTCGCAGCCATCGGTCTTAGCGAAAGCGCCGCCGTTAAGGTCGCGGACCGCATTGACGACGCCGCCAGCGATGAAGTCCGAGTAAACCGCGACGGCGGATACCCATCCTGGGATGCGGTCCGATCCGACCTCGGACGAGCAAAGCAGCTTAAGGGAGTCCGGGGAGGCGGAATTGTCGCCGAGCTATCGGCTTCGGTTGTCCTCCCGTCAACCTTCCGCCCAGGCACTTTTCCTGATCAACCCGTATTTGGTGGGGCAGTCAGAGTGGCGGACTCCGGCTATCTGGCGATACAAGGCGCAACGGTTTCGTTCGGTGACCCGGCCCTGCTCGATCAATCATTTGGTGGTCCAGTGGCGTTTATCGGTCGAGAATCAGCGCAGGATCTGGGCATCGGCACCCCTGGGCCCGGCGCCGTCGTCTGGCTCTTTGGGCAACCTGTTCCGGTGGTCGGCCTCATTACGGACCCGGGACGGGACCCCATTCTGACCGAAGCTGTGGTGGTGGGACTCGGATCCTATTCCGTCACAGACAGAATGGCGGCCAGCCTGGTTTTGCGCACGGACCCCGGAATGCCTGCCGCAATTGCGGAGGCAATTCCCAAGGCGCTAAATCCCACCGAAACGGGCGCCGTCAAGATTGAGACGGTGGCTGACCTACGCGAACTCAAGCAAGGAATCAATTCGGATCTCGGCCGACTGGTAGCGATAGTCTCTGTCGTCCTGTTGGCCATCGCGTGCCTCAGCGCAGGCACCACGATGTATCTCGGAGTGACAGCGAGGTTCAATGAGATCGCATTGAGGCGGGCCCTCGGTATGCGGCGCTGGCCGCTGGGCTACATGTTTCTCCTGGAAGGGGCCATCGTCGGGGCGATCGGCGGCGCAGCAGGGGCCGCCATTGGAATGGCCGCTGTCCTTAGCTATGCGGCGAGCGAGGGCTGGGTGCCGGCCATTCCGGGGTTTGCCGCACTCTGGGGAATCGGCGCAGGCACCCTGAGCGGCACCATCGCTGCCGCGTACCCTGCCCTCGTTGCATCCAGGGCCAACCCAGCCCAGTTGATTCGCCTCTAGCCACTGGCAGGTAACCAGCTACCAGAAGCGCGTTACCCGAGGGCCTGTTCCCAACCCGACAAGTACGCCTAGCCGACCGGACTGTGTTTGGCGACGTCCGCTGCATTCGTGGCAGCGCTCATCAGCAGCGCAGCGCCCAGCATGTGCGCGCCCACCAGAAGCGCCGGAATACCGTTGTAGTACTGGGTGAAGCCAATAACTGCCTGCAGCAACGTCACGCCCAGCAAGAGGAAGGCAGCAGTGCGGAACGGACCACTGATCCTGCGCCGGACCACCAGGAACACGGCGAGGAGGGTGCCGGCCGTGATGAGGTAGGCGGGAATGGCGTGGATGTGTGAGAAGAGATCCCAATCGAGGTCATTCCTCGGAGCATCGGCGTCCCCGGCGTGCGGGCCAGCTCCTGTGACCACGACGCCGAGCATGACAGCGATGGCGGAGAACACGGCAACCGCCATCATCAGGGGACGAGTTACTGAAGGTAGTGCCGGCAGGGTCCTGTTCATGAATCGGCCCGTTCGCCCGTAGGCCCTGTTGACCAGCAAAGTTGCGAAGACGACAAGTGCCATCGAGACAAGGAAATGCAGGCCCACAACCCAGGGGTTGAGGTTGGAGAGCACGGTGATCCCGCCAATAATGGCCTGCGCCGGGATGCTGGCAAGAAGGCCAAGTGCCAGGAGGAAGAGGTCCCGGCGCTGTTTGCGGAGGTTCCACAGGTACACCAGCATGAGCGCGGCGACGGCGGCCAGGGCGAAGGTGAGCAGGCGGTTGCCGAACTCAATGAAACCGTGGATGCCCATTTCGGGGGTATTGACCAAGGAGTCGTTGGTGCAGCGGGGCCACGTAGGGCAGCCCAAACCGGATGCCGTAAGCCGTACGGCGCCCCCTGTCACCACCAGGATGGTCTGCCCGATGAGCGACAGCAACGCCAAGCGACGTACGGCCGAGTTGACCTCGGTGGGCAGTTTGGATGTCCATTGCTGGACGGTTTTCGGGAGGCGGGATGCCGTGCTCACAGTTTTCTCACTTCTTAGTTCTGCTCGGATCAGTTTTGCTCGGATTTGCTTAGTTCCATTTGAACCAGCGGATGGCCGCGCCGCCTGCCAGCACGGTCCACAGCAGCAGGATCACAACGGCAGACAAGGGAATGGTGCCCTGAAGGAAGGCATCCCTCAGTCCTTGCCCAAGTGCCCCGGAAGGCAGGAAATGCACAATGCCCTGCAGAACCGCCGGCAGGCGATCGGCCGGTACGACGATTCCGCCCAGCGCACCAAGCAGGATCCAGAGCAAATTGGTAATGGCGAGCGTAGCCTCGGGCCGCACAGTGCCGGCCACCAGCAAACCGAGAGCCGTGAAAGCTGCTGCGCCAAGGACGAGCAGGCCCAGCCCGGGAAGCCAGGCTTCCGGGCGTGGCTGCCATCCAAGGAAACCTGCCACGGCGCCAACCACCAGGACCTGGAGGGCAAGGACCACCAGCACGGCAAGGATCTTCCCTGCAATGAGGCCGCCCCTGCCAAGCGGGGTGGTGGAGAGGAAGCGGAGCACGCCGTAGCGGCGATCAAATCCTGTGGCAATGCCTTGTCCGGTAAACGCGGTGGACATGGCGCAAAGAGCCAGGATGCCCGGCGTAGCGGTATCTACCCGCGAGGGACCGAGACCGTCCAGCAGCGGGGTCACCACCAGGCCCACCAAGGCCATCAACGGAAGGACGATGGCGAGGATGAGCTGCTCACCGTTGCGTAGCATGGTGATGGTTTCGTATCGTCCCTGCTGCATGATGCGGCGGGGCAGGGACGCCGGACCTGCGTTGGGAGCGAGTAGGCCGGTCATCGGAGGTCCCTTCCGGAGATGTCGAGGAAGACGTCCTCGAGGCTTCGTGATTCCAGGCGCAGCGATGCAGGCATGATGTTCCGTTCTGCCCACCAGGCAGTCAGCCCGGCGAGGTCAGCGGGAGTTATGGCGCCGGCAATGGCGTAACTTCCGGAGCGGGACTCGGTGATGCGGAGCCCGGCTCCCACTACGCCTGCGAAGTCGAGACCTGCAGGAGCATCGAAGTACAGAGTCCGGTCTGACGCTCCGGATTCGGCGGAGTGGTCATGCCTGAGGAGTTCAGCCACTGTCCCTTCCGCCACGTTGTGTCCGCCGTCGATGATGTAGACGTAGTCCGCCAGCCGCTCGGCGTCGTCCATCAGATGCGTGGTGAGAACGATTCCCATGCCCGCGTCCCGCAGTTCGGCAATAAGTTCGAACACCATTTGCCGCGACTGCGGATCGAGCCCGGCACTGGGCTCATCAAGGAACAGGATCTCCGGGTTTCCAACGAGGGCTGCCGCCAAAGCCAGCCGTTGCTTTTGACCCCCGGAAAGACGCCGCACCCCGGTCCTGCTGAACTGGTTGATGCCCAGCCGCTCCACCAGGGCATCGACGTTCATGGGGTTCTTGTACATGCCGGCCACGTGGCGCAACAGCGGGATTGGACGGGCCGACGGCGGCAGGCCACCGTCCTGGAGCATCACGCCTACCCGGGCGCGCAGTTCAGCACCTGCAGTATCCGGATCCGCCCCCAGAAGGGTGATGGAGCCACCGGTTCGCTTCTGCAGGCCCTGGGCACACTCCAGCGTGGTGGTCTTGCCGGCCCCGTTCGCACCAAGAAGTGCGGTTACCTGGCCACGCTCTGCCACCAGGGACAGTCCACTGACCACCCGTAACATTTTGCCGTCGAGGGAGGCCAAAGGGCCTACATCCTTGATGAGTCCGTCTATGGTGAGGACAGGAGATTCGGGTGAGCGCACCAAAGTATTCTACGTGAAGTAGTACGGTCACACTTGGCGCGGAGCCAAGGTCAGTCTTGCCTTACTGGATGCGTGAAACAAATTACGACATGATTGTGTTGTGTATTCCATGAGCAGTCCAGTATCCATGCCCCAAAAGCGGCATGCTGCAGCGGGAGAGGCCCTTGTTGCCTCACCCTCGCTGCCGGACGCGGATGACCGCACCCGTGACCGCGTCCTCAGCGCCGTGCTCGAGAATGGTCCTGTCAGCGCAGCCGAGCTGGGAGATCTCCTCGGATTTACCCCCGCCGCCGTTCGCAGGCACCTTGACCATCTTGAACGCAGTGGCGTCATTGAGGTCAAGCGTGTTGCCAAGGCCGGTTCAGGTGCCGGTCGGCCCGCGCGTCGCTATGTCCTGAGTTCACAGGGGCAGTCCAAGCTGGGCGATGACTACCTGAACATCGCAAGCTCGGCCCTGCGTCGCCTCCAGGAACTTGCGGGCGAGGACGCTGTCCGGGAGTATGCGGAAGAGCGTTTCGCGGACATGGAAAGGCGCTATGCACCGGAAGTCCAGGCCGCAGGGGACGACATCACCGCCAGAGCCATGGCACTATCCAAGGCATTGAGCCGCGACGGCTTTGTTGCCTCCGCCCATTCCATCGAAGCCAAGGCGCCGTTGCCCGCAGCGTTGTCCAGCGTTCAGCTGTGCCAAGGGCATTGCCCCATTCAACGCCTCGCCGCGGAGTTCCCGGTGTTCTGCGATGCCGAGACCAAGGTCTTCTCCCGTTTGGTGGGAGTCGACGTCCGGCGCCTCTCGACGCTCGCGCAGGGCGGACATGTTTGCACCACCCACATACCTACCGGGCGATTGGCTGCCACGGTGCCCCCAGGCGCCGAAGTGCAACCCAAGAGCCCGTATCAGGAATCTAACAACCAGCAAGAAAGGCCGTGATGACGGACCAAATAGCAGAGAAAGCGGTAGCCGACGGCACTGTGATCTCGGAGATTCTGGAGAAGAATCCCGAACTGCACGGTATCGGAAACTACGAGTACGGCTGGGCCGACAAGAACGACGTAGGCGCCAATGCCCGTCGTGGCCTCAACGAGGAGGTCGTCCGCGACATCTCCTCGAAGAAGAACGAGCCCGAATGGATGCTCGATCTGCGCCTCAAAGGCCTGAAGTACTTCGACCGCAAACCCATGCCTACCTGGGGTGCGGACCTCTCGGGCATCGATTTCGATAACATCAAGTACTTCGTGCGCTCCACCGAAAAGCAGGCGGCAACCTGGGAAGACCTTCCCGAGGACATCCGGAACACCTACGAGAAACTGGGTATTCCGGAAGCTGAGCGCAGCCGCCTCGTCTCGGGCGTGGCCGCCCAGTACGAGTCCGAGGTTGTCTACCACCAGATCCGTGAGGACCTGGAAGCCCAGGGCGTCATCTTCCTGGACACCGACACCGCGCTGCGTGAGCACCCTGAGATCTTCCAGGAGTACTTCGGCACCATCATCCCCGTGGGCGACAACAAGTTCGCATCGCTCAACACGGCTGTTTGGTCCGGCGGATCATTCGTGTATGTGCCCAAGGGTGTGCACGTCGACATCCCGCTCCAGGCCTACTTCCGTATCAACACGGAGAACATGGGCCAGTTCGAGCGCACCTTGATCATCGCCGATGAGGACTCCTACGTTCACTACATCGAAGGTTGCACGGCTCCGATCTACACCTCGGACTCGCTGCACTCCGCGGTCGTGGAGATCATCGTGAAGAAGGGCGCACGCGTCCGCTACACGACCATCCAGAACTGGTCCAACAACGTGTACAACCTGGTCACCAAGCGCGCCATCTGCGAAGAGGGCGCCACCATGGAGTGGGTCGATGGCAACATCGGCTCCAAGGTGACCATGAAGTACCCGGCCGTCTACCTCGTTGGCGAGCACGCCAAGGGTGAGACGCTGTCCATCGCTTTCGCAGGCGAGGGCCAGCACCAGGACACCGGCTCAAAGATGGTCCACATCGCGCCGAACACCAAGAGTTCCATCATTTCCAAATCTGTCGCCCGTGGTGGTGGCCGCGCTGCCTACCGCGGCTTGGTCCAGGTCCGCGAGGGTGCCAAGCACTCTGCCAACACGGTCCGCTGTGACGCGCTGCTGGTGGACACCATTTCGCGGTCGGACACGTACCCGTACATCGACATCCGTGAGGATGACGTCGTACTCGGCCACGAGGCCACCGTTTCCCGTGTCAGCGAAGAACAGCTCTTCTACCTGATGTCCCGCGGAATGCCGGAGGACGAGGCCATGGCCATGATCGTGCGCGGCTTTATCGAGCCGATCGCCCGCGAGCTGCCCATGGAATATGCCCTTGAGCTGAACCGCTTGATTGAACTTCAGATGGAAGGATCCGTCGGTTAATAATGACTGATATCACTACTGAAAAGGCCCGCATCGGCGCGCCTTCAGCACAGCCCTTTATCGACGGCTTCACGGAGGAAGGCGAGAACCTCTCGCCCATCAACGCTGACGGTTCGACGGCGGCAAAGCCGTCGGCGGGTCCGCTCGCGGGCGCTTCGTCCAAGAGCCACTCCCACGGTGGCGGGGTAGGCGTCCCGGACAGCTCCCGCGCCGGCCGTCTCACCTCGTACAACCTTGACGATTTCAAGGCACTGACCGGACTCGAAGAGGACTGGCGGTTTACTCCGCTTCGTCGTCTCCGTGGGCTGCACTCCGAAGCCCTTATCGGCGCGGCGCCGGCTGTCACGGTTTCCGCACCCGCCGACGTCACTGTCGAAACTGTCGGCCGTGATGACCGCCGCATCGGCTTGGCCGGCATTCCGGAAGACCGTGTTTCTGCCAACGCCTGGTCCGGCTTCAAGGAAGCCACTGTGATCACGGTTCCCTCGGAGACCACGCTCGAGTCGGAAATCACGGTTACCCTGACCGGCGCCGGTACCGATGCCGCTGCCCAGCACATCGTTGTGGTGGCGGAGAAGTTCTCCAAGGGTGTCCTGGTCCTCGGCCACGAAGGTTCTGCCGTTGTGTCGGAGAACGTGGAAATCGTTCTTGAGGATGGCGCAGAGCTGACCGTAGTGTCCCTGCAGGAATGGAACGATGACTCCGTTCATGCTTCGTCCCAGCAGGCGAAGATCGGCCGCGATGCCAAGTTCAAGCACATCGTGGTCAGCCTCGGTGGAGACCTCGTCCGTGTCACCCCGACTGCACGCTTTGCAGCTCCGGGTGGCGAGGTTGAACTCTTCGGCCTGTACTTCGCAGACGCCGGCCAGCACCTTGAGCACCGCACGTTCGTTGACCACGGTCAGGCGAACTGCGTGTCCAACGTGCTGTACAAGGGTGCTTTGCAAGGCAAGGGTGCACACACCGTATGGGTGGGCGATGTCCTGATCCAAAAGAATGCCGAAGGAACCGACAGCTACGAGAAGAACCAGAACCTGGTTCTGACCGATGGCTGCCGCGCCGACTCCGTGCCGAACCTGGAGATCGAGACGGGTCTCATTGCCGGTGCAGGCCACGCCAGCGCTACCGGACGTTTCGACGACGAGCACCTCTTCTACCTCATGGCCCGCGGTATTCCGGAAGAAGTTGCTCGCAGGCTCGTAGTCCGCGGCTTCCTCAACGAGATCATCCAGAAGATCAACGTACCGGCCATCGAAGATCGCCTGACGGACGCTGTTGAGCGCGAGCTCGCCGCGACCGAGAACTAACGACGAACCCAACAAAGACAGGCAGTCCGGACAAGCATGAGTGAACAAACCAAGGGCGAACTGGTATGCAACGCCAATGACATCCAGGTCAAGCAGGCCCTGCGGGTTCTCATTGACGACTATCCCGTAGCGATCGTCAGGGATTCCATGGGCGAAATCCACGCCATTGGCGATACCTGCTCGCATGCGGATATCTCGTTGTCCGAAGGCGAAGTTGAAGGTTGCGCAATCGAATGCTGGGGACACGGTTCCCAGTTCGATCTCCGCAGCGGACAACCCCTCCAGCTGCCCGCCTACGATCCCGTGCCCGTGTTCGCCGTCACCCTCGACGGCGATGACGTCTACGTGGACGTGACCAACGTTGTGAACGGCGCTTCGGTAGAGAACTACTGAGCGCCCAGTACCGCCAGACTTACGAACGAAAAGAAAGAAGAGCATGTCTACTCTTGAGATCAACGACCTGCACGTCAGCATTGAGACGGAGCAGGGCACCAAGGAGATCCTGAAGGGCGTCAGCCTGACCATCAGGACCGGCGAAACCCACGCCATCATGGGCCCCAACGGCTCGGGCAAGTCCACCCTCGCCTCCACGATCGCCGGCCACCCGCGCTACACGGTCACCAGCGGCACCATCACGCTGGACGGCGAGAACGTGCTGGACATGAGCGTCGACGAGCGCGCCCGCGCCGGCCTCTTCCTGGCCATGCAGTACCCGGTGGAGGTGCCCGGTGTGACCATGACCAACTTCCTGCGCACCGCCAAGACCGCGATCGACGGCGAAGCACCGGCACTTCGTACCTGGACCAAGGACGTCAAGGCTGCCATGCAGCAGCTGCGCATCGACGCCGACTTCGCCCAGCGCAACGTCAACGAAGGCTTCTCCGGTGGTGAGAAGAAGCGCGTCGAGATCCTGCAGCTGGAACTCTTCAAGCCGAAGTTCGCCATCCTGGACGAGACCGACTCCGGCCTCGACGTCGATGCTTTGAAGGTTGTCTCCGAAGGTGTAAACCGTGCGCACGACGCCGGTAACATGGGCACCCTGCTCATCACCCACTACACTCGCATCCTGCGCTACATCAAGCCGGAATTCGTCCACGTGTTCGTGGATGGCAAGGTTGTTGAGGAAGGTGGCCCCGAGCTCGCCGACCGCCTTGAAGAAGAGGGCTACGACCGCTACGCGCCAGGCGCCGGCGTTGCCGTTGCTCCTGCTGTGCAGGCCTAGTTAGGATCGTTCCATGACCGAAATCAACGCGGCGCGCACCAGCCTCGAGGACGTCGAGGAAGCGCTCAAGGACGTCATCGACCCCGAACTCGGAGTCAACGTGGTGGACCTTGGCCTCCTCTATGGCCTGAAGTACTCCGACGAGGACGGCGCCCTCCTGATCGACATGACACTGACCACGGCGGCCTGCCCGCTGACGGATGTGCTTGAAGAACAGGTTGGCAAGTCCCTCGACGGAGTTGTTGACGATTGGCGCCTGAACTGGGTCTGGATGCCGCCATGGGGTCCGGAGCGGATCACCGACGACGGCAAGGACCAGATGCGGGCCCTCGGCTTCAACATCTGATCCGGGATTTCCGCCCGCTAATGCGGGCATAAAGAAGGGTTCCGGGCTATATGCCCGGAACCCTTCTGCTCGTTAAGCGTGAAAGCTATGGGGTTGCCACTCCGAAGGTGTCGCACTTGTTGATGTCACCTGTGCTGTAGCCCTGATAGAACCACTTCTGCCGTTGTTGGCTGGATCCGTGCGTCCACGATTCGGGAGAGACCCGTCCAGTTGCCGCTTCCTGGATCCGGTCATCTCCGACGGCGGAAGCAGCCGACAGCGCGTCCTGCAGGTCCTGCTCGGTGAGGGGATCAAGAAACGGCTTGCCGCTGGCATCAGTCTGCGTGGTGGCGTGGCGAACCCACAGCCCTGCATAGCAATCAGCTTGCAGTTCCACCCGAACGCCACCCGATTGGGGTCCTTGCGGATCCTGCTGTGCCCGGTCGAGGTTGCCCAGGATGTTCTGGACATGGTGGCCGAATTCATGGGCCACCACGTATTCCTGCGCGAGCGGGCCCCCTGATGAACCAAACCGTGTCACCAGCTCATCGAAGAATCCGGGATCGAAGTAGGCCTTCACATCGGCGGGGCAGTAGAACGGCCCGACGGCTGTCGTTGCCGGACCGCAGCCGGTGTTGGTGGCCTGGTCAAAGATGACCGTTCCTGGCCGCGAGTATTTCACATTGTATTGGGCCAGGTAGTCGGGCCAGAAGGCATTCAGGCTGTTCACGGTGCCGGTGATACGGCAGTCGAGGCGCTTGTCCGCGTCTGCCCCGGTCTGGCACTCCTGCACGCCCCCCGCTCCGGTTCCGCTTTCGACGGCGGGAGGCGGGCTCCCTCCACCGCTCAGGTCTCCGAGGATGTTGGGATTGATACCGAAGAGGGCGAGCAGCAGCACCACGATGCCACCACCGATGCCACCACCGATTTTGGTCCCTCTGCCCATACCACCGCCACGTCGGTCTTCGACTTGGGACGGGTCAAGCTGCGCGCCATCGTTGAAACTCATACTGTCAGAATAGACGTCACTTTTGATGCCAGGGTGCGGACACTGCCGTAAAATTGGCTGGATGCCTTTCCTGGACAAACTTCACATCTGGGCTGATGAGCGCCCGCACGACACCGCCGTCGTCGTGGGCAGCAGCCGGATCACGTGGGCCGGACTTCGCGACGGCGCAGCAGGACTGCTGGCCGCCTCCGGCTCCACAACGGTGCTGGCCGAACCAAACTCCGTTGACTTCGTTGAGCGGTACGCTGCCGCCGTCGCGGGGGAGCGACGCTGCGCAGTCCTTGACCCCCTCTGGCCTGCTCCAATGATTGAAGACGTAGCCTCGCGCCTTGTTGAATCCCGCAACTGCGGCGCAGCCAAAACTGCAGGAACAGCCGGAACCGCAATGGGGAGCGGTCTGCATGACGGAGATCCTTCAAGCACGTTCCTGGTTGGCCTGACCTCGGGTACTACCTCAGTTCCCAAAGCCTTCACCCGTTCCCGCCGCTCGTGGCAGGTCTCGTTCGAGGCTTCCATCGAATTCTTCGGACTCTCGCAGGATGACCACACGCTGGCGCCGGGCCCGCTTTCCGCGAGCCTGAACCTTTACGCCCTCTCCGAGTGCCTTTACGCGGGGGCCGCGTTCCACACCCTCGAATCATTCGATGTCGGAGACGCCCACGCGTCCATCAGCCATGACGGCATCACCCGCTTGGTCCTTGCCCCCACCATGCTGCGGTTGCTGAGCGAACGGGGTCTGGCAGGCGACGTGGACGCCTCCGGTATCCGCAGTATCATCTGCGCCGGTTCGAAGCTGGACGCACGGACCCTGGAAGCTGCCAGGCGCTGGGCACCGCATGCTGCCATTTATGAGTACTACGGCGCTTCGGAGTTGAGTTTCGTCTCGGGTACCCGGCTGGCCGCCGGTGAACCGCTGGATGTGGGGGGCACGGGCATCGGAACCCCCTTCCCGGGCGTGGAGCTCAGCATTCTCGACGACGCCGGCAACGTTTTGCCCGAAGGCACCCACGGCAACATCAGCGTGCGCAGCGGAATGGTCGGCAATGGCTACTTGTGGGGCGACGACGGGCACGCCCTGCGCTGCCTCAACGGCTGGTACACGGTAGGGGACCAGGGCTACCTCCGAGGAGGAGTCCTCCACATTCTCGGCAGGCGTTCGGACATGATCGTCACTTCAGGGAAGAACGTGTACCCGCACGAGGTGGAACTGGCCATGGCCTGTGTGCCGGGCATCGAGGTGGCGGTCGCCGCCGGCGCACCTGACGACATCCGCGGTCAAAAGGTGATTGCCGGCGTCGTTCCTGCCTATGGCGCCGTCACGGCGACGCAGCTCCGCACCGGGCTCGACGGCCTGCTGGCGCGGGATAAGTGGCCGCTGCAGTTCTACCTGCTCTCCGAACTGCCAATGACGGATCGTGGCAAAGTCAGCCGTAAGGTGCTGCTGGATTGGATCAAGAACCACGATCCCAAGGCACAGCCCCTTGGTTAGCACGGCGACGCAAACGGACCCCGCCCGGCAACCTGTCATCATTGCGGCCCTTCGATCGCCGGTTTGCCGCGCCAACGGGCAACTCAAGCATCTCCGCGCGCCGGATCTCCTGGCACCGGTCCTGGCTTCGCTGCTGGAGTCCACGGCGGTGGAACCCTCGGACGTGGACGACGTCATCATCGGCAACGCAGTGGGCGGGGGTGGAAACCTCGCCCGGTACGCCGCGCTCCAGGCCGGCTTGCCTGTCACCGTCCCGGGGCTAACGGTTGACCGTCAGTGCGGCTCTGGACTGGACGCCATAGCGCTGGCATCCCGGCTGGTTGCCGCCGGTGGTGATCCGCTGTTCCTGGCCGGCGGCGTCGAAAGCATCAGTACGGCCCCGGCCAGGGCCAACAAGGATCACGACGGCGGACTCGAGTTCTACTCCCGGGCCACCTTCGTGCCGCCACAGTTCGGAGACCCGGACATGGGAGTCGCTGCGGAAAATGTTGCCAGGACTTTCGGCGTGACCAGGGAGAGGCAGGACGAGTATGCCCTCCGCAGCCACCGCCGCGCAGTGGAGGCTGCCGCTGCGGGCCGATATTTCGACGAAATCGTCCCGCTGAGCGGCACTGATGGGCCCGTGATGTCCGATGACGGTCCCAGGCCTTCGCTGCGACCCGCTTTGATGGCCCGTTTCCCGGCCGCCTTCGTGACCGGTGGAACAGTCACGGCAGCGAACTCGTGCTTCGACGCGGACGCCGCGTCCGCCGTCGTGGTGACCTCCATGGCGCGGGCACGCGCGATGGGTGTGGTGGACGGACTCGAGGTGCTTGGCAACGACACGGCAGGCGTTGATCCGGACCTGCTGGGTATTGGTGCCGCCCATGCTGCCGAACGATTGCTCGCCAGTCGTGGTGTGGCAGCAAACACGCTGGACCTCATCGAGTTCAACGAGGCGTTCGCATCGCAAACCATCGCATGCCTGGAACACTTGAGCCTGGATCCTGCCCGGGCGAACCGTGAAGGCGGTGCCCTGGCGTTGGGTCATGGGTACGGTGCATCGGGGGCGGTTCTGGTGACGCGGCTCTTGGCGCAGGCCAGGAGACGGTACCGCGAGACAGGGTCCGGGGCCCTCGGGCTGGCGATGATCAGCATCGCCGGCGGCATGGGCACCGCCAGCCTTATGCGTTACTCGCGGCTCTGACTCAAGGGTGCTTCGTCGGCTTCGCCCAGCCCCCTGGCAGCGAGGGCGTCGCCGGTCTGTCGTGCATAGGCCACGGTCGAGATGAACACGGGCAGGACCAAGGCCCTGGGGTTCCGTTCAAGGCCCCGGGCGCGCGCGGAATCGCGGACATCGGCGAAGGCGCCGGCGATAAACGGGATGCTGCGCAGCATCACGGCAATGGTCAGTGCGAAACGTTCGGGATCGGCGCCGAACCGGCGGAACGGTTTGGAGAGGGACACCACGCCATCCAGCAAATCCTGCACGGGGGTGGTGGCGGTCAGCATTGAAGCGGCCACGACGCATACCAGTACATTCAGCACGATGCGCGCCGCTGTTGGTCCGCCCAACTGCCACCACTGGAAAAGACCGATGGCCAGAAGGATGGGCGTGACCATCCAGAGGGACCCCAGGAGTCGTTTGATCCCGGCACCGCTGAGCAGGAAAAGCCCGCACATGACGATGAAGACGGCCAGGGATACTGCCCAGTCGACAATCAGGAACGACGCCGTTCCGCAGGCGGCCACCACAAGGAATTTCAGCCACAGGGGAGTGCGGTGTATCAGGGAACTGCCAGGGACGTGCTGTGCGAGCAGGTGGCCGTGGCCCCTCACCTCGGTAACCCTTCCACGGGCAGTTCGACTGCTGTACCTTCGCACAGCGCACGGTAATGGGCCACGGCTTCGGCCGCGCCGCCGTCGAACACTATGCGACCGTCCTCCACCACCAGGACCCGGTCCATGTCGAGAACCAGGTCGAGGTCATGCGTGGACATGATGACCTGTTGGTCCAGCCCCGCAATGGTTCGGCGCAGGAGCTCACGGTTGCGCAGATCCAGCAGGGTGGACGGTTCATCAAGGACCAGAACCCCGGGGTTGACGGCCAGCACCGCGGCCAGTGCTAGCAGTTGGCGTTCTCCGCCGGAGAGTTCATAGATGCTCTGGTCGGCTACGCGGAGGAGCCCGAAGCGGTCGAGGACGGCTTCAGCCCTGGCAGTACGTTCCTTGGGGTTCCTGACGGAACGTCGCAGGGACAACTCAACATCTTCCCGCCCTGTCGGCATCACCAGTTGGGACAACGGATCTGTGAAAACGAAACCTACGTTCGCCCGCACGCGGCGGACATCTGAATCCGTGCTGCGGCCATGCACCAAGACTGTTCCATCAGTGGGAGCCACCAGACCGTTGAAGAGCCGGAGAAAGGTGGACTTGCCGGAGCCATTGGCACCGATCACACCGATACGACGCTCCGTGAGCTCCAGGGAAAACCGATGCAGCAGTGTCTTGGGTGCGTCGCCGGTGTCGACAGCCACGCGCACCGAGACCCCGTTGAAACTGATGCTGTTCAACTTCCCTGCTTAACCCGACGTACCAGGACATCCGGGAATGCCTTGTGAATTGCCAGTGCGATGATCACGGCCAGGACGTTCTTGAGGGTGTCCCCGGGAAGGAACGGCAGGTCAGCGAGCAGTGCCTTGCTGAAGTCGAGTTTGGCGTTGACCATCATGCCGAGGATGCCCAGGCCATGGACAACAACGAGACTGCTGGCCATGGTGGCAGCGAACAGCCAAAGTCCCCGGTATTTGACGGTCCTGCGGATCACTACGGCGGCAAGGTAGCCTGTGGCCGCCGCCGCCAGCGGGAAAGCGATGATGTACCCGGCCGAAGGGCTCGCGAGGATACCCAGGCCGCTGCGGCCTCCGCTGAAGATGGGCAAACCCGCCAGGCCCAATAAGACATAGAGTCCGACGGCGGCGAAGCCGCGACCGGCGCCAAGTACCAGTCCGCTGAGCATCACGGTCAGGGTCACCAAAGTGATGGGCACACCAAGGGCGCCCACCGGAATGCCGGGTACGATCGACGACGCGGCCACGAGGGCTGCAAAGACGGCGATGAGACCGATATCGGTTGCGTTCCAGCGTTTGCGTGAGGTGGTGGGCCGCTGCACAGTGACAGCATCGGTCTTGCTCATGACGGGTCCTAACGGATGAGATGGGTGCGATGAAAGTACTTGTTTCCCCTGGCTTCGACAATACGGATGCGGGGCGACGTGGATTTTGGAGCCTCCCTACAAGGGTGCTCGGGGAATCTTTGGTCGTTGGCACAGTTTCCGCTGTTGGAAGAGGATGTCAGCCCGTGCCCTGGGTGCCGGTAGACTTGAACAGGCTGTTCTCACGGCCGCACCCCGCCGCAATCATCGGGCCCACCGGCCCCCGCAGGCGTTCCCCATTGAAAGGCATCACCCGAATTGATTACCGTCCAGGAACTCGAACTCCGCGCCGGCGCACGCCTGCTCATGGACCAGGTCAACTTCAGGGTGGACAAAGGGGACAAGATCGGGCTGGTCGGCCGCAACGGTGCCGGCAAGACAACTCTGACGCGCGTCCTGGCAGGGGAGGGTCTTCCCGCAGGCGGCAAAGTGACGCGCAGCGGCGAGATCGGCTACCTGCCCCAGGATCCCCGGACGCCTGACATGGAACAGCTCGCCCGCGACCGTATCCTCTCGGCCCGCGGCCTGGATGTGGTGGTCGGAAAGCTGAAGAAGGCACAGCAGGAGATGGCCAGCGAAGATGCGTCCATCCAACGGAAGGCCATGAACCGGTACGACCGCTTGGAGTCGGAGTTCCTGGCCGGTGGCGGGTACGCCGCGGAGGCAGAGGCTGCCGCCATTTCCTCGAACCTGGCCCTTCCGGAGCGCATCCTCAACCAGCCGCTCAAGACACTGTCCGGTGGCCAGCGCCGCCGTGTGGAACTGGCCCGCATCCTGTATTCCTCGGCCGAAACGCTGCTGCTTGACGAACCGACCAACCACCTCGACGCCGACTCCATCACCTGGCTGCGGGACTTCCTGAAAGACCACCAAGGCGGCTTGATCGTGATCAGCCACGATGTGGAGCTGCTCGAGGCCACGGTCAACAAGGTCTACCATCTGGACGCCAACCGCGCCCAGATCGATTACTACAACATGGGCTGGAAGCGTTACCTCCAGCAGCGTGAGACCGATGAGCGCGCCCGTAAGCGCGAGCGTGCCAACGCAGAGAAGAAGGCCCAGGTCCTGATCGACCAGGCAAACAAGATGCGCGCCAAGGCCACCAAAGCCGTTGCCGCTCAGAATATGGCCAAACGTGCGGAACGCCTTCTCGGCGGGCTTGAAGCGGTCCGTGAAAACGATCGCGTGGCCGCCCTGCGCTTCCCGGATCCTTCACCGTGCGGCAAGACCCCGCTCACCGCGGAGGGCCTGAGCAAGTCCTACGGTTCCCTGGAAATCTTCACGGATGTGGATCTGGCCATCGACCGCGGCTCCAAAGTGGTCATCCTCGGCCTCAACGGTGCCGGCAAGACCACCCTCCTGCGTATGCTGGCCGGCGTCGACAAGCCTGATACCGGCGACATCATCCCGGGACATGGACTCAAGGTGGGTTATTACGCCCAGGAGCACGAGACGCTGGACCACGAACGTACGGTGCTGGAAAACATGAGGTCCTCGGCTCCGGACATGAAGGACGCTGAGGTCCGCGGGATCCTGGGTTCGTTCCTGTTCTCCGGAGACGACGTCGACAAGCCCGCGGGAGTGCTTTCCGGTGGCGAGAAGACACGCCTGGCGCTTGCCACCATTGTGGCTTCGAGCGCCAATGTGCTGCTCCTTGACGAGCCCACGAACAACCTTGACCCTGCCAGCCGTGCCGAAATCCTGGGTGCGCTGAAGAACTACAGCGGCGCCGTCGTCATGGTCAGTCACGATGAAGGCGCAGTGTCAGCCTTGAACCCGGAGCGGGTAGTGCTGCTCCCGGACGGTGTCGAGGACCACTGGAACGAGGACTACCTGGACCTCATCACCCTGGCCTAAGGGCCGGCGGTTCCCCGCATGCATCGCGTTAACGAACCAGGAGTTCCTCGGCGTTCGTGATCCTGCGGAGTTCTTCATAACTGATGGAGAACATGGAGTTGTGGTCGCCGGCGCCGGCCCAGAGGACGGGGTGCTGTTCCAGCGAGGCATCCAGGATGGTCCGGATCCTGCCGGGGTGGCCCAGCGGGGCCACTCCACCCACTTCCTGACCCGTGTGCTCCAGCACGAATCCCGGTTTGGCGCGCCGGATCCTGCCGGTCCCAAGCTGATCTGCCACGAGTGCGGTGTCAACCTTGGCAGCGCCGCTGGCAAGGATCAGCAGCGGTTCGCCATCGACATCGAATATCAGGCTGTTGGTAATAGCTGCCACCTCGCAGCCAAGGACCGCCGCTGCGGCTGCGGCCGTAGGCACCTCGTCATCGAATACTTGGACTGTGTCCTTGGCGCCGGCGGCTATCAGGGCCGACCGCACGTGGTCCACGGGATCAGTAGCCGGTTCAGTAGCCTTGTGCATCCAGGATTGCGTCTTCCTCTTCTTCGGCTGTGGGCCGCTTGTTCTTGCGCGGGGCAGGGGCACGGCGCTTCGGGCTTCCGCCGGCGGCCATGATCTGCTCGTCCTCTTCGTCTTCGGCGTCGATGGCAGCGTTGCGGGCCTGTTGGCGCGCGGCGTAGCCGAACCCAATGAACATCAGGACTCCAAAGGCGAACCATTGAAGGGAGTAGGAGAGGTGGGTTCCTTCTTCGGTGGCCGGTTTGGGGAACGGTGTCGGCATGGGCTGCACGGCAGGGTCCTCGCTGGCCAGCTGTCCGTAGGCTCCGGTGGCGATGGGGTAGGAAAGTTCAGTGGCAAAGCTTGCCAGGTCAATGGAGGCAAGCTGCCCATCCACCGCCCCGCGGTCCAGCTTCGGTTCGGCGGGCTTCAGGCGCGCAACAACGGTGACCTCGCCTGTGGGAGGCGCCGGAACGACGTCGGGACGGCCCGGTGTGTTGTTGCCGATCGGCAGCCAGCCGCGGTCGATCACCACCGCCTCGCCGGTGGTGAGGCGGAAAGGAACCACGACCTCGTAGCCTGGCTGGCCGTTCAACGGGCGGTTGCGGACAACGCGCTGCCCGTCGATGTCGTAGCTGCCGCGGAGTTGGACCTGCGTCCATTCCCGTTCGGGATCCAGCGCGTTGAACTGGTCCTTGATCTCGGAATAGGGGATGGGCGTCGCGGAATAGTTGCTGACAACGCGATTGATTTCGGCGAGCGTCTCAGCCCTGCGGTCCATCTGCCAGCGCCCCAAAAACACACAGGCAGTCGCGAAAATCACGGCCAAAACGAAGTACCCCAGCCACTTGCTGGAGAAGAGGAAACGGTACATTCAGCGGGCCTCGTTCACTGCCGGATCATCGGTAAACGGCACCGTCTCTTTCCAGAGGCCCCGGGTCTGCAAGTAGTCTTCAAGCCATTCACGGTGCTCATCGCACGCAAGCCACACCTTTCGACGCTCCGGCGTGTGGATGCGAGGATTGTTCCACAGGAGTTGCCACCCGGCATCCTGGCGGCATCCCTTCCGGGAGCATGTGACCGCTGCTGTGGCGCGACCGGAGTCCTGGCTGCCCAAGCCTGCGCTGCCAAGATTAAAGATATTCATGAAGCCGTCCGTCCGTCGCCGGGGTTGCCGGCTTCTCCTGCGTGATCATTCGTTCCGGGGTCTGCTTCTCCGTCGACCGGTGGATCGTCCACCAGTTCACCCTGAAGCACCGTGGGCGCGTCGCCATCCTGGTCATCGTCAGGCAGGTCCGACCGCTCGAGTTCCGGAACTGCCACATAGTCCAGCAGTGAATCGCTGTGGTCCTCGGCTTTGTCGTTGCCGTTGGCTATGACCACGGCGATCCAGGGAAGAAAGACCGCGCCTGCAATGGCAATGATCTTGAACCAGCCGTCAACGACGAAAATCAGGACGATGCAGACCATGCGGATCCCCATGGCGACGGCGTACTTGATCATTCGTTCGCGCATGTCCTCGGAGTGCGCGGCAGCGGCATCGGTGATGCTGTGGACTTCGGGGTCGCTGGAGACCGCGTCCGGTTCCCCGGGCACTTGCTGCAGGGGGCTGTTCTCTCGTGTCACAGCTGAATCATCACGCTCCAAAGGCCTCTTCCAATTCTCTCACCAAGGCCATAGCCCGCCCAAACCGCGCAGCGTGCCGGTTACCCGCGGGTTGCTGCAGGCGGCGGATAAGATCGAGACAGGAAAATCCCTCTTCACGCGGCATTCGATGACCGCAGAACCTGGAGCAAAAGCATGTCTGAAGCAGTATCCACCGGTCGCAGCGTCCTGATCACTGGCGGTAACCGCGGCATCGGCCGGGCCATCGCGGAATCATTCCTTGCCAACGGCGACAAGGTGGCTGTTACCTACCGCAGTGAAACAGAACTCCCTGAGGGAATCCTGGGCGTAAAGGCCGATGTCACTGATGAAGCTTCGATCGATGCGGCGTTCAAGGTTGTCGAAGAGGCGCACGGGCCGGTTGAGGTTCTGGTGGCGAACGCAGGCATCACCAAGGACACGCTCCTGCTGCGGATGAGCGAAGACGACTTCACCTCGGTTCTCGACACCAACTTGACGGGAGCATTCCGGGTCATCAAGCGTGCCAGCAAGGGCATGATCAGGCTCCGCAAGGGCCGTGTGGTGCTTATCTCCTCCGTATCCGGCCTCTACGGAGCTCCCGGACAGATCAACTACTCCGCTTCCAAAGCCGGAATGGTGGGTATCGCACGGTCCCTGACGCGCGAGCTGGGAAGCCGTGGCATCACCGCCAACGTAGTGGCACCCGGGTTCATCAACACGGATATGACAGCCGAACTGCCGGAGGACACACAGAAGTCCTACCTCGCCAACGTCCCGGCCGGGCGTTTCGCTGAGGCATCCGAAGTGGCCAACGTTGTCCGCTGGGTGGCCAGTGATGAGGCCGCCTACATCTCGGGCGCCGTGATCCCCGTCGATGGCGGCTTGGGAATGGGCCACTGACCCACTACCGCAAACGGTAGTTTTTGTCCGGGGCCGACAACGGATTTCATCGTTGCCGCTGGCATGATGGAATCCGAGCCCACGGAATTTGGATGAACTGAACAAAAGGAGCACGAATGGGAACGCTGGATAACAAGACCGCCATCGTCACGGGGTCTTCCCGCGGAATCGGCGCTGAAGTTGCCAAGATCCTCGCTGGCGAGGGTGCCGCCGTCGTCGTTAATTACCGCCAGAAGGCACCCCGCGCCAACAAGGTAGTGGCCGAAATCCAGGCGGCCGGCGGTCGTGCAGCTGCGGTTGGCGCAGACCTCACCACCGACGAAGGCGTGCATGCCCTGGCCAGCACAGCCATGGAGCAGTTCGGCTCCCTCGACGTGCTCGTGCTCAATGCCTCAGGAGGCATGGAAAGCGGCATGGAAGAGGGCTACGCGCTCAAACTGAACCGCGACGCCCAGATCAACATGCTCAACGCTGCCGTGCCCCTCATGCCGGAAGGCTCGCGGGTGGTCTTCGTGACCAGTCACCAGGCTCACTTCGTGGAGACCGTTCCCACCATGCCTGAGTACGAGCCCGTGGCCAAGAGCAAGCGCGCTGGTGAAGACGCCCTCCGTGCGTTGCTGCCCAGCCTCGCAGACAAGGGCATCTCTCTTGTAGTGGTTTCCGGCGACATGATCGAGGGGACCGTAACGGCAACCCTTCTTGACCGGTCCAACCCGGGAGCCATCGAGGCCCGCCGCGCAGAAGCGGGCAAGTTGTACTCCGTGGAAGAGTTCGCCGCTGAGGTCGCCAAGATGGTGACAGCCGATGTCGAATCCGGACACACCGAGTATGTCGGCGGCGCGGACTACTTCAGCAAAAACGCCGAGTAACTGCGGCTTCTTTCGTTGCGGCCCGGGACTTGTCCCGGGCCGCTTCCTTTTAAGCAGCAGATGATGACATTTTGATAAATTCTGACAAATCTCGCGTCACGAATTGCCAGTGATGGTTTTGTTATTCTTTTTTGCCTTTTGTTAGGTCTTCTGATTGACTCAGCACTGCATCCGGACCCTTTATAACTTCAGTGCTTTTCTGGATGCTTTGCGCATTACGGCCTTTCGACAGCCGTTCACGCATTAGTGCGGATTAGGAGCTTCTGTGGACCTGCTATTGCATGCGGATGGTATTCATGCCTCACATGACCAGCGCCGCATCCTCAAGGGTGTCGATTTCTCATTGCATCGAGGCGAGATACTTGGACTGATCGGAACCAACGGGGCAGGGAAGACCACCCTGATGGATGTCCTGTCGGGATCGCTCAGGCACGAGTCCGGATCCATGACGTTGGCGGGAGAAAAATACGGTCCCGATTCGCGCGAAGAAGCGCAGGCCTGTGGCGTGGGGATTGTTCCGCAGAACTTCCGCCTCGATCCCGATATGACAGTGGCCGAGGCCGTGTACCGGGGCACCTTCCAATCCGGAAAGGCCCATACGGAACTTCGGGGACCCGCCCTGAAACTCATCAAGGACGCCGGCTTGGATCTGGATCCTGACGCGACGGTGGGCACCCTGGTCCGGGCCGAACAAACGCTCGTTGAAGTCCTGCGGATGGTGGCTGAGGAAGCACAACTGGTCATTATGGATGAAGTGGCTGCTTCCCTTCCTGATCACGACGTCGCCGCCCTGCACCAGGTCCTCCGAATGCTGATCAGCCAAGGGCGGGCGATCATCTACATCACCCACCGCCTCGATGAAGTCCACTCAATCGCGCACCGCATTGCCGTGTTGCGTGATGGCAGGGTCCACCGAGTCGTTGAGGCCAGCCAGACCGACGCCGATGAACTGGCTATCCTGTTGCTGCAGCACAAGCCGGCGGGCGGCCAGCGGCCTGCGGAGCCGGCCGGCGATGACGAGGTGCTGCGGGTCATGAACCTCAATGTTGAGGACTCTGTCCGGGACGTGACCTTCAGCGTCGGCAAAGGCGAAATTTTCGGACTGCTCGGAACCCATCAATCGGGTGTCTACCACTTGCTCGAATCATTGGTGGGTAGGAGGCCCCGCACCTCGGGAGAGCTTTTCCTGCATGGACGGTCCATTGACATCCAGGGTCCTGAGGACGCCCTGCGGCACAGGATCGGTTACCTCTCGGACGACGCCGGACACGTGGAAACAACAACCAGCATTGCCGCCGGCCTGCGTGAGGATTCTGTCGAAGCAGGATTGCAGGACGAGATTGCCGGGCTCCGTGGAGTGATAGACCTTGTGCGCCGCATGCGCATCAGCACGACGAACATCCACGGTGCTGTTACAAACCTGTCAGGCGGGGACCGCCAGAAGGTCTCCCTCGCCAAATGGATGACGAGCGGCTGTGACGTGTTGATCCTGAGTCATCCGAGCCGCGGCATCGACATTGGGGCGAAGGACGTTGTGTACCAGATGCTCAACGAACTGAGGGAGACAGGTGTCGCGATCATTCTGCTGTCCTCGGATCTCACGGAACTGGTCAACTGGTGCCACCGGATAGGAGTTGTCCGCGATGGTGAGCTTGTCACCATCGAGGCAAACGCCAACACCAATGAAGACGTTTTGGTCTACCACATGCTGGGCAAAGCCGTCGCCTCGGCAAACAGTGGTGCCCGGAGGGTGAAAAGCCAGCGCTTGGAGCCAGTGTCCGAAGACGGCCACTAACAGGGGACAGCCACTGATAAGGGACGGCCGCGGTCAAGCGGCCGTCCCCATGCTGACGACCTTGATCAGATGGTGATTCCCTTGGCTACGTTGTTGAGTTTGTGACGGGCCAGGGCGAGGTTTGCGTAGGTACGATCGAGCACCAAGTACACAAACAATCCCTTGGAGTCACGTGAATTCAGGACGTTGATGAGGTGGTACTGCCCACCCAGGGTGATGAGAATGTCTTCGATATCTCCGTCCAGGCTGAGGTCAGCCATGGTGCGCAGCTTTGCGCTCACCACATTCGAGTTTCCGGCCGCCGCTACCCCGAGATCGAATCCGGGGTTTCCTCCCTGCGCGAGTGCCATGCCACTGGAATAGTCGACGACGGCCGCGCCAGTAGCGCCTTCAATGGACAGCAGTTGCTTTATGGCTTCATCAAGCGTGCTCATGTTGCATTCTTCCTGTTTGGTAATGACTTCAGTGGAATACGGGAGATGGACATTTCCCCTCGATTCCTCCAACAGGGTAGGCACATTTGCCGATTAAAAAGCAGCTCGATTCCAAGATTTCGTGAATAATCCGCTCTGGACCCATCGAGGGTCACAATCAAATTACGTATTCGATTTCTTGCGTCACGAAATCGAGTCACGTGTTTCTTGTGACATTCGCATGCCGGGGTCCGACACGCCGAAAAGGAACGGTTTCGTCCGTCGTCCCTGGCCCATGGGAGTGCTGTGCGCGTCTTCCGTGGTGCCTCCGAACCACGACTGCCGCCAGCGGCACCAGGACAAGCACGGCGAAGGACCCGATAAGGGCTGCTATCGCCGCACCAAGAATGAGTATGGCCATGAGGCCGATCTGGACAATCGTCGCGTCAAGGCCGGCCATGCCAACGGACGCTCCCACGTGTGTTTGCTGAATAACCATCTTTCGCTCCTGGGGATCTGGTTGCTGTGAGTCACCAATAGGTGGGACAGCAGCGTCGATCGTGTCGCGAAAAAACCGGGAAGTCCGTAGAGCCGGGTCAGACGTTGGCGATGTGCCGCACAGCGTCGAGGTAGGGCATATTGATCGCTGCGTCCGCCACTGCACGGACCGCAGGCTTGGCGTTGAATGCCACACCGATCCCGGCCGCGCCCAGCATGTCGAGGTCGTTCGCGCCGTCACCGACAGCGATCGTGTGCGCCAACTCGATTCCCTCGGCCGCAGCCCACTGCCTCAAGTACTTCTCCTTGGCAGCCCGATCGATGACGGCCCCCAGGACTTTGCCGGTCAACGCGCCGTCGACGATTTCAAGCTCATTGGCAATCCAGTAATCAAGGCCCAGATCTTCTGCGATGGGCCCAAGGATCTGGTTGAAGCCACCGGAAACAACAGCCACCTTGTGGCCGGCCGCCTTGAACGCGGCCACGAGTTCTGCTGCCCCCAAGCTGAGGCGTACCTCGTCGCGGACGGAATTCACGACGTCGGCCGGCAGGCCCGCCAACACGGCCACCCGGGCATGGAGGCTCTGCGCAAAATCCAATTCACCCCGCATGGCAGCTTCGGTGACGGCAGCGACCTCTTCGCGCTTGCCCGCATATGCTGCGAGCAGCTCGATGACTTCCTGCTGGATGAGCGTTGAATCCACATCCATGATGAGCAGCTTGCGCCCTGCCTGCCGAAGGCTTGCAGGCACCAGGGCGGTATCGGCGCCCTCGACGGCAGCTTCGGCCACCCGGCGTCGAAGATTGGACAGCTCGGCGGGGGAATCAAGCCGCACGTTCAATTCAGACGTAAAGACGCCGAACCTGTCATCGCCGCTGTGTGATTCCGCTGACACTTCTGCGCCTGCGTCGGCCAGTACCTTGCGCACGCCCTCAAGCGAATCGGGGGAAAGTTTCACGCCATAGCTGACCGCAGCCAAGTTCGAAGTCATGGCTTCAATCCTACTGAGGGCGCTCCCTCCACCCGAAACTGTTTCGACTCATATACGAGCAGAAACATCAGTTATCAGTCATGTGCAGTTTTGTCCTAGTGTCTACTGCTATGAGTGATGTTCTGGAATTGGCCTCCGTCAGCGTTGTCCGCGGCAAGAAGACCCTGCTGGACAAGGTGGACTGGCAGGTCAACGAAGGCGAACGTTGGGTCATCCTTGGCCCGAACGGCGCGGGCAAGACGACTCTTCTCCAGATTGCGGCCGCGCGCCTCCATCCCAGCAGCGGCAAGGCCGGAATCCTCGACGAAACCCTGGGTCGTGTCGATGTCTTCGAACTCCGGCCCCGGATCGGACTCTCCTCCGCAGCGCTGGCTACCCAGATCCCCGAGCATGAGAACGTCCTGAACGTAGTGGTCACGGCAGCGTACGGCGTCACCGGCCGCTGGCGGGAAGGCTATGAGCGCGACGACGAACGGCGCGCCTTTGGCCTCCTGAACGACTGGGGGATGGGCCCCCTTCTCAACCGCACCTTCGCAACATTGTCTGAAGGTGAGCGGAAGAGGGTACAAATCGCCCGCGCCCTGATGACCGACCCCGAACTGCTCCTGCTGGATGAGCCTGCCGCCGGCCTTGACCTTGGCGGGCGCGAAGAGCTGGTTCACAAACTTGGCGAACTCGCCAGCGACCCGGCCGCACCGGCCATGGTCCTGGTAACCCACCACCTTGAAGAAGTGCCGCCGGGATTCACCCACGCCATGCTGCTCCGGGAAGGGGGCGTGGTGGCTGCCGGTCCCATCAAGGACGTCCTCACTGACGAGCACCTCGGCAACACCTTTGGCCTGGCGCTGGACGTTTCCGAAAACGCCGGGCGCTACACAGCCACCGCACGGCGCTAGGGCGGTCCGGGACAAACGTGGAGATTCTTAGCAGCATCCTGGTCTTTTTTGCGGGCTTGTGGGCCGGCACCATCAACGCAGTAGTCGGCTCGGGCACCTTGGTGACCTTCCCCGTGCTGATCGCCCTGGGTGTGGCGCCCGTCGTCGCTTCCATGAGCAACGCAATGGGTCTCGTAGCCGGTACGGCCGCTGGCGCCTGGGGTTACCGCCGCGAACTGGCCGGCCGCGGCAGGCAGCTGCTCAAGCTGATGCCGGCATCGCTGTTGGGTGGCATCACCGGCGCATGGCTGCTCCTCCACCTGCCGGAAAAGGTGTTTGGCTACGTGGCACCTGTGCTGCTGGTCGCAGCCTTGCTCATGGTGCTGTTCCAGCCCAAACTCCAGGCATGGATCCGCAACAGGGAACAGAACCCCGAGCATGCCATCAAGGACAAGAGCCACGGCATCCTCCTGGTGGTCCTGATCTACCTCGCCGGGGTTTACGGCGGTTACTTTGTGGCCGCGCAAGGAATCCTCCTGGTGGGGATCCTCGGAGTTTTCCTCTCCGGCACCATGCAAAATGCCAACGCCATGAAGAACATCCTCACCCTGACGGTGAACATGGTTGCCGCTGTTTCCTATCTCATCTTCGCCTTCGACAGAATCAACTGGTGGGTCGTCCTGCTCATTGCCGTCAGCTCCACGATCGGTGGGCTGCTTGGATCGAAGGTTGGCCGGAAGTTGTCGCCCAAGGTGTTGCGCGGCGTCATCTTCACCCTCGGTATTGTGGCGCTTGGCTTCATGATCGCCAACCTCCTGAAGTGATCCCGGGGTGACATTCCACTACCTTGAGTCCGCTGACGATCCACGCGTCAGTGACTACACAACACTTACCGATGTGCACCTCCGGAAGCTCCGGGAGCCTCGCGAGGGCATGTATATCGCCGAGTCCTCCAGGGTCCTGCGCAGGGCGTTGGCCGCCGGCCACCAACCGCGTTCCTTCTTCCTGGCCGAGAAGTGGCTGGAGGACCTCACCGACGTCTTCCAGGCCTATCCGGACGTGCCGGTATTCATTGGGAAAGCGGCACTCCTGGAGGAAATCACGGGCTTCCACCTCCACCGGGGAGCCATGGCCGCCATGCACCGCCCGGCTCCTGTCCCGCTGGAGGAGCTCCTGGCATCCGCAAGGCGCGTCGCCGTGCTCGAAGACATCGTGGACCACACCAATGTGGGGGCTATTTTCCGGTCGGCGGCTGCACTGGGGGTGGACGCCGTCCTGGTCTCGCCACGGTGCGGCGACCCGTTGTACCGCCGCAGCGTGCGCGTCAGCATGGGCACGGTCTTCCAGGTCCCCTGGGCACGTTTGGAGAGCTGGCCACAGGACCTGGGACGCCTCAAGGAACAGGGCTTCACCGTGGCAGCCATGGAACTGACAGACGACGCCCTGGACCTTGACGACCTCGCCGCCAGGGAGCTCCCGAAACTGGCGCTGGTGCTGGGAACCGAAGGTGCCGGCATGAGCGCAGAGACCCTTGCCGCCGTCGACCTCGCCGTCAAGATCCCCATGCGCGCCGGCGTCGATTCCCTCAACGTGGCAGCTGCCTCCGCCGTGGCATTCTGGGAACTCCGTCCGCGGGGCTGACGCCGGTTCGTATGGCGTGTTCGTTTCGGCTATGATTGGTTGTTGGCCCGGAAGCTGGAATGTTGCATTGCAGTCCACGGACCACCTCCATTCATACCTGGCAGCTGGCAAAATCCAGTTGCGTGAACAAAAGGTCCCATTATGAAGTCTGATATCCACCCGAAGTACGAAGCTGTTGTATTCAACGACCTGGCTTCCGGTACGCAGTTCCTGACCAAGTCCACCGTGTCTTCCTCGAAGACCATCGAGTGGGAAGACGGAAACACCTACCCGGTTATCGACGTCGAAATCTCCTCGGAGTCCCACCCGTTCTACACGGGCAAGCAGCGCATCATGGACTCCGCTGGCCGCGTCGAGCGCTTCAACGCCCGCTTCAAGGGCTTCGGCGGCAAGAAGTAACCACTTCACCCCAAGGCTTTCAAAAGCCCGCATTACCGGGTTCTCCGGCAATGCGGGCTTTTGCGTTTTCCGGCAAGATGGAAACCATGACTTCCCAGCCGACACCTGAAACCGATAACGACGACGCCGGGACCCGCCTTCACGGCGAATATAAAGTTCCCGGCGGCAAACTGGTGGTGGTGGACCTGGATGTGGTGGACGGCCTGTTTGCCAACGTTTCGCTGAGCGGCGACTTCTTCCTCGAACCCGATGAAGCCCTGCAGGACATCAATGGGGCACTGACAGGACTTCCCGGGAACTCAACAGCAGCAGATATTGCCGCGGCGGTCAGCGCCGGATTGCCCGCCGGCGCAACGCTGTTCGGTTTCTCCGCAGAAGCTGTGGCCATTACAGTCCGACGCGCATTGTCCAAAGCCACCAGCTGGGACGACCACCAGTGGGACGTCATCCCGCCGTCAGTTCTCCCGACCCATGTGAACGTCGCACTGGACGAAGTACTGACCGAAGCAGTCGGCGCCGGGTTGCGTAATCCCACGCTAAGGTTCTGGGACTGGGAGGAGCCATCAGTAGTCATCGGCAGCTTCCAGTCGGTCAAGAACGAGGTTGATCCTGAGGGCGTTGCCCGCCACGGCATCACCGTGGTCCGCCGGATCAGCGGCGGCGGAGCCATGTTCATGGAGGCCGGCAACTGCATCACGTATTCCCTGTACCTGCCACAGACCCTGGTGGACGGCATCAGCTTCGCCGACTCATACGCTTTCCTGGATGCCTGGGTCATGGCAGCACTCGAGAAGCTGGGAATCACCGCTTTTTATGTGCCCCTCAATGACATCGCAACGGACCAGGGCAAGATCGGCGGAGCCGCCCAGAAGCGGCTTGCCAACGGCGGCATGCTCCATCACGTCACCATGAGCTACGACATCGACGCCGACAAAATGGTGGAAGTGCTGCGGATCGGCAAGGAGAAGCTTTCGGACAAGGGCACCCGCAGCGCCAAGAAACGCGTGGACCCCTTGCGTCGCCAGACCGGCATGGCGCGGGCCGCAATCCTGCAGGCCATGCAGGGGGTCTTTACCGAGCGATATGGTGCCTCAGAGTCCGTGCTCACTGAAGAAGAGCTCGCAGAAGCCAGGAAACGCGTGGACTCCAAGTTCGGTACCAGTGAATGGTTGAACCGGGTTCCCTGATCATCATGACCGGAGTTGGATTGACCGGAGTTGGATTGACCAGAGTTGGATACTGCCGGGTTCTGGATACTGTCGGGTTCACTGCGCACGCCCATGCACCGGCCGGGCGTTCACCGGGGGCTCGCCAACTTCGTCGATGGTATGGCCGCTGCAGGCAGTTGTGGTGACGCTGGCCCCTTCGATGCGGGAAACGGTAAACCATCTCATCGCGTCGCGCAGCCGGCACCACCCCACCAGGTACCACCGGCCGTTCGTGGAGGCGAAAAGCACGGGTTCCACGTCGCGGATGGTCGTAGTCCCGTCTGCCGAGGTGTAACTGATACGGACCACTCGCTGCGCGGCCATTGCTTCCTCCAGCGCTGACCTGGTTTTGCGCGACGGGGAGCGAACCTCATTGACATAGATGCGACCGGCCAGTTCGTCTGCTTTAGCCTTGGTTCCGGGATCGAGGACGTCCAGGATTTTGTGGATACCCGCTGCGGCCAGGTCTGCGTACGGCGCGTCGGGCGCTGCGGACACAGCCGCCATGAGGGCCACGGCCTGCGCCGGGGACAGGGTGACGGGCGGCAGGGAGGACCCTGCAGCCAGTCCGTAACCACCGCCGGGACCTGGGCGGGACCAGATGGGCGCCCCACTGTTCTCCAGGGCATCAAGGTCTCTCTTGACGGTTCGTACGGATACCGCGAACTCCCTGGCCAGCATTTCGGCGGAGACCCCCCGGGCTCCGCTGCGGCGCAACATCTCAGAGAGGGCATGGAGCCGTTCGACTCTTCTCACTGTTCGAATCTTCCCAAATTCATGACACAAATAGTGACATACCCTTGTCCACGGCGCCTGCGAGGGTGGTGTCATGACAACTTCCACTAACCGTCCAACCATCATTCTCCTCGCCGGCCACTGGTTGGGCGCTTGGGCCTGGGACGAGGTTCTGGAACACTTGGGGTCCCATGACTCACGCGCGACGGCATTGACCTTGCCCGGCCTCGATCCCGGTGACCCCGACCGTGCCGCGAGGACCCTCGACGATCAGGCAGCAGCGATACTGGACGCCATGGCGCGACTCGGGGTATCCGAAGACCAGCCGGCGGTCCTCGTCGCCCACAGTGGTGCAAACGCACCTGCCAGCCTCGTCCTGGACCGACGCCCAGAGCTCATCCACCGAATGGTCTGGGTAGACTCGGGCCCTCTGGCGCCAGGAAGTATCTTCGCCCCGGACTTTCCGGACGGGGTGGCGGAGCTTCCGTTGCCGTCCATCGATGTCCTCGCAAGCCAAGCGAGCCTGGAAGGCCTGAACACCGGGGACCTTGAGCGCTTCCAGGCCAGGGCCGTCCCGGAACCCGGCCCCGTGCTTCGTCAGCCCGTCGAGCTCACGAACGATGCCCGCCGCAAGGTCCCCACCACACTGGTGTGCTGCTCGATACCCGGCACGACCGTGTTGGAGCTCGCCCTCTCAGGCCATGGCATGTTTGCCGAAGTCGCGCACATCGAGAACCTCGACGTTCTTGACCTCCCCACGGGGCACTGGCCCATGTGGAGCCGTCCCCGCGACCTCGCCAGGGCCATTCAGTCAGAAGCTACCCGGAACAACTGAAGAGCATTCCTGGACCGCCGGCGCGGAGAGCCTGCGCAGCCTGCAGGAGCAGGAACGGGCTTGGGTCCGGTCCTGAATGACAGCTAAACCTGTGCCGACTGTGCTGTGTTTGCCGACTGCGCTGTGAGGGACCGCACGAGGTGGCTCCGCTGCTCAATGATGATGCGCCGTAACGCGCGCGGGGCATCAGAGTGGTGGTGGAGCCATTCATCCGTCCTGAGCACGACCGGGTGGCCGGAGGGCTCCATTCCCTCCGCGAGGTCCTGGGCCGCCGGGAAGAGGCCCCTGACGATCCTGCCGGCAATTTCAATGCTCCGCTCGGCCCATACACGCTCAAGGCATTCGAAATAGGGCTCGACATAGGACGCCAGCATGTCACTGGGCGCAGTGGCGAAGCCGGCAATTGTGGCGCTGAGGATCTCGTTGGAGAGGCCCGTGGTGTTGACGGCCAGGTCCCAGGCTGCCGCCTTCACGGCAGCATCCGGGCGGGCAGCGGACGCCAACGCGTGCCCTTCCTTGCCTGACGCTGTCTTATCCGCTTCGAGTTGCCTGTCCAGCTCGGCCTGGGATGCCTCGCCGTGCGCGGCCAGGGCCTGCCAGAAGCTCCATCGCAGCTCTGCGTCGACAGTCAAGCCCTCCACTACTGTGGTGCCGTCAAGGATGCTGCGCAGCAAGGGGAGCTGACTGTCACCGTGGCGTGAGACCTCTGCCAACGTTCTGGCCCACGCCAGCTGCGCGTCGGAGCCGGGAGCCGAAGCCCGCAGTTGATGAGCCGCGACAGCCAGGAAATCCGTGCGAACGCTGTCCCTGGACCGTGCGGGTACGAAGCGTTCAATGGCGCCGGAGGCGTTTCCGAGCACATTTTGGAGGACTCCGATGCCGGATTCTGCCGGAGCGAACTGCTCCACCGCGCTCACGTACCGTGCAGCAGGCCTCACGCCGTCCCGGGCAGAATCCCACAGTGCCGTCCAGCACAACGCCCGGGCCATGGGGTCCTGGATTTTATCCAGCGAGGTACGCACCGTGCGCTCGGAGACAGGATCAAGCCGTACCTTGGCGTAGCTCAGGTCGTCATCATTGACCAGCAACAAAGCCGGACGCTTCTTGCCTGCAAGCCCGGAGACGAGGGTGCTGGGACCTGCGACATCCACTTCCAGGCTTTCCAACCTGAGCAAAGCGCCGGTCTGGTCGGCGTCGTACAGTCCAAGGCGCATACGGTGGGGCCGGAGTTCCTGGTGGCCGGTCAAGGGATCGATGGCTTCCTGCTCCAGCATCACCGCGCCCATCACACCGTCGTCCTCCACGATGTCGGCCGTGATGGTCGAGATACCGGAGGTCTGCAGCCACTGCCTGGCCCAATCGCCGAGGTCCCGTCCCGAGGCTTCGCTGAGGGCCTTCAGCAGATCCTGCAGGGACGTATTACCGAAGGCATGCTCGCGGAAGTACTGCCGGGATCCGGCAATGAAGGCATCGAAGCCCACGTAAGCCACCAGTTGCTTCAGCACTGAGGCACCCTTGGCATAGGTGATTCCGTCAAAGTTCTGTTTTGCGGCCTCAAGATCCGGAATATCCGCCACAATCGGGTGCGTCGTGGGCAGTTGGTCCTGGACGTAGGCCCACGCTTTGCGTTTGCTGGCGAAGTTTATCCAGGCTGTGTCCCAGTCGGTGGCCCGGTCCACACCCAGGGTTCCCATGAAATCGGCGAACGATTCCTTCAGCCACAGATCGTCCCACCAGGTCATGGTCACGAGATCGCCGAACCACATGTGCGCCATCTCGTGCATGAGGGTGTTTGCCCTGGCCTGGTACTGGGCATCGGTGGCACGTGAGGCATAGACGTACTTTTCGGTGAAGGTCACCAACCCGGGGTTTTCCATGGCGCCCAGGTTGTACTCGGGCACGAAGGCCTGATCATATTTGCCCCAGGGGTACGGATAGTCGAAAAGCTTGTTGAAGAAGGCCAGGCCGCTCTTGGTGAGCCGGAACAGTTCCTCGGCATCGAAGGACGGCGCCAAGGATGCGCGGCAGTAAAGTGCCAGCGGAACATCCAGGCGGGTGCCGTCGTCGAGCGTTGCATCCCAGTGGTCGGTGGCTTTGAAGTAGGGGCCCGCCAGCACAGTGGTGATGTAGGTGGACATCCGTTCAGTGGTGGCAAAGTCCCACTGGGAAACGTCCTCAGAGCCCGGCACCGGCAACCGGGCGGCCTCCGAGCCGTTGGACGCGACTTCCCAGCCCGACGGCGCAATGACGTGGAACGTGAATTCCGCTTTGAGGTCGGGCTGTTCGAAGTTGGCGAAAACACGCCGGCAGTCCGCCGGTTCGTACTGGGTGTAGAGGTAGCACTGCCCGTCGGCAGGGTCCACGAAACGGTGCATTCCCTCACCGGAACGGCTGTAAAGGGCTGTCCCTGTAACCGTCACGGTGTTCTCCGTTGCGAGGCCCTCAAGGATGATTCTGTCCTGGTCCACCACTGTTCCTACATCCAGGGCGTGTCCGTTCAACACCACGGACTGCACGCCCCCACTGATGAAATCGAGGAAGGTGTCGGAGCCGGCCCGGGCCGAAAAAGTGATGGTGCTGGAGCTTGGATATCCGCTGACTGCGGGATCCGCCGCGTCCCGGACATCAAGGGTGACGTCGTAGCTGTGGGTGGTAATCAGGGCTGAACGGGTAGCGGCTTCATCGCGCGACAGATTGTGATTCGACACACAGCTATCTAATCATGATCCAGGCAGCCCCCAGGCCCAGTGAGGCGATGATCAGCCAGGACCCCAGTGCCACCACGGCAGCACGTCCCCCGGTATGGATCAGCGTCCTGACACGCACGGCAGAGCCCAGACCGAAAAGCGCCGACGCCAGCAAAATGTCCTGTGCCACCGCCGCCGCTTCCAGGAGTTCCGGAGGCGTCCATCCGAGCGAGCGGACCGCGACCATGGCGATGAAGCCGACCACGAAAAGAGGCACGATGGGCGGGAAACGGCCGTCCGCATTGTCCGCATCCGCTGAACCGTTGGCGCGTTGACGGACATGCTGGACCCGCTGATGCAAGCCTGCCGCAGCCACAATGGGGGCCAGGAGGATCACCCGCGTCAGCTTAACGACGACGGCGATCGCCAGGGCCGCTGTTCCTGCCGTTTGCGCTGTGGCCACCACCTGGCCGACATCGTGCACGGAAGCGCCCGTCCATGCCCCGAACTGCTCCGGACTCAGCATCAACGGATGCATCAGCAGGGGCAGGACGCCAATGGCCAAGGTCCCGCAAAGGGTGACCAGTGCGACGGGCAGCACCGTGTCCTGGTGTTTGATGCGCCGCACTGCGGCCATGGCGCCGATGGCGGAGGCCCCGCAAATGGAGAAGCCCGTAGCAATCAGCAAGGAAGCCTCACCGGGCAGGCGCAGCAATCTCGCCAAGCCGTAGGTTCCGGCGAAACTGGCCAGGACCACCCCGGCTATCAGGAGCAGGGACAACCAGCCGAGTCCCAACACATCACCCACACTGACTTTGAGGCCGAGCAACACAATGCCCGCACGCATCAGGTGCTTTCCGGCGAAGTCCAGGCCGGGCCGGGCGCGCCCCGCAACGACCACCGCCGTGCCCGGTATATTTGCTGAGAGCAAACCCAAAGCAACAGCAAGCGTCATGACCGGTATGACTGAAACCGCAGGCAGCAATGCGTGCATGGCGAAGGCAAGGCCGGTCGCGGCAACGCTCAGGACCAACCCTGGCCCCAGCCGTGACAGCTGGGACGCGAGTCTGTTGAAGGGCATGCCTCAACCCTGCCGGATGGGGGCACGGAAGGCGAAACCGGGAGCACCCGGAAACCGCGACACAATCAGTGCGTAATGCGCTCGACTCAAAAAGGTGATTGTCTGAATCCCATGTCTGACCTATTCCAGGATTACTCCGAGGCCGCTGCACGCAGTGGAGCCTACGACGAGATGTTTGCCCCCGGCCACGTTGCCAGAAAATCCTACGGTCAGGTCTCCGGTGCGCTCCGCGAGCTTTCCCTCGCAGATGTCACCGCCCGTGCCGACTCCATGGCACGGACCTTCCTGGACCGTGGCGTCACTTTCGACTACGCGGGGGAGGAGCGTCCCTTCCCCCTGGACATCGTCCCGCGTGTCATCCCGGCTGACGAGTGGGATGTGCTTGAACGCGGAGTTGCCCAGCGGGTCAAAGCACTTGAAGCATTCCTCAACGACGTTTACGGGCGGATGGCCGTAGTGGCCGATGGCGTGATTCCACGCCAGCTCGTCACCACCAGCGCCCATTTCCACCGGGCGGTCCACGGTTTTGAACCCTCCGGCGGCGTCCGCGTCCATGTTTCGGGCATCGACGTCGTCCGTGACGCTGCCGGCACGTTCCGGGTACTCGAGGACAATGTTCGTGTCCCGTCCGGCGTCAGCTACGTGCTGGAAAACCGCAGGGCCATGGCGAAAGGCTTGCCCGAAGCCTTCGGGCAGCAGCACATCAGGCCGGTTGAAGAGTATCCGCGGCGGCTACTGTCGGCGCTGCGCAAGACCGCACCCGCCGGCGTCGATGATCCGACAGTGGTTGTCCTGACCCCGGGTGTCTTCAACAGCGCATATTTCGAACACACACTCCTGGCCGGGCTGATGGGCGTGGAGCTGGTGGAAGGCCGGGACCTCATTTGCCGCGGCAACCGCGTCTACATGCGGACCACGGCCGGCGAACAGCGCGTGGATGTCATCTACAAACGCATCGATGACGATTTCCTCGATCCCCTGCAGTTCCGCTCGGATTCGATGCTCGGCTGCCCTGGCCTGGTCAACGCCGCCCGTGCCGGGGGAGTGACCATCGCCAACGCGGTGGGCAACGGGGTGGCCGATGACAAGCTCGTCTACAGCTACGTGCCTGACCTGATCCGGTACTACCTCCACGAAGAACCCATCATCGCCAACGTCGACACTTTCCGGCTTGAGGAAAAGGAAGCCAGGGAACATGTCCTGGACCGCCTCGAGGAACTGGTGGTCAAACCCGTCGACGGTTCGGGTGGAAAGGGGCTGGTCATCGGTCCCGACGCTTCCAAGGAAGAACTGGACGCCTTGCGCAAGCGCGTCATCGCCGATCCCCGCGGCTGGATTGCCCAGCCAGTGCTCCAGCTTTCCACGGTTCCGACACTCTCCGGAGACAAGTTCGGGCCCCGCCACGTCGACTTGCGGCCTTTCGCAGTGAACGACGGCGACGACGTCTGGGTTCTGCCCGGCGGCCTCACCCGGGTTGCCCTCAAGGAGGGCTCGCTGATCGTCAATTCCAGCCAGGGCGGTGGTTCCAAAGACACCTGGGTTCTGGCGAACTCGCCCCAGATGCCGGCCGAGGTGATCCCGCGGCAGTCTGTCACCCTGCGGGAACAGGTTTCCGTATGGCCGGTCGAAAGCAACTGGCGCGACCGCCAAACGGAGCAGCAGCAGTGAACCCGTTCCAACCACCACTTGAACTTCGACATGCACCACGCGAAGGAGGCACAGCCGCATGCTGAGCCGTATTGCTGAGTCACTCTTTTGGATCGGCCGCTACGTAGAGCGGGCCGACGGTACTGCCCGGATCCTGGATGTGCACCTGGAGCGCCTGAACCACTTGCCCCTTGAGGAGCAGCGCAGCGTAGCCAGGGAACTCCTCGCTGTCATGGGCGCCAAGCCCCAGAGCGACGATTTCGGCCTGCCTGAGCTGCTTCATGCCCTGGCCTACGACAAACAGAGTGCCTCGTCCATTGCAGGGTCCCTCGGGGCAGCCCGTGAGAACGCACGTCGTGCCAGGGAAACGGTGTCCCAATCCCTTTGGGAGAGCCTGAACACTACCTATTACGGCTTGAACCAGCATCGCAAGGACGTGGTGGGAACGTATCGTTTCTGCAACTGGGTGTTGGAACGAACGGCCATGGTGCGCGGCCTTGCCGACACCACGGTCAGCCACGACGAAAGCTGGCTGTTCATGGTGCTGGGCCGTTCCCTGGAACGTGCGGACATGACTGCCCGGATGCTGTCCACCCGCGATGTCCAGTCCGCTGGTATGTCCTGGGTGAACATGCTGCGCTGCGCAGGCGCGTACGAATCCTTCATCCGCACCAGGCGGGCGGCGTTCGGCGACCAGCACGCGGCCGAATTCCTGCTCCTGGACCGCCTGTTCCCGCGCTCCATCGTGTACGCATTGCGCGATGCCGATGAGTGCCTCGCGAAACTGGACCCCTCGGCACAGCGCGTCGGCTTCATCAACGATGCCCGCCGCATTGTGGGACAGGCACGTACCTTCCTCGAGTTCCACCGCACCGATGACCTCATGTCGGAACTGCCTGAGCACATGGAACGTGTGCAGAAGGCCGTGACGCAGGCATCGGACGCGATTTCCCGTAAGTACTTCAATCAGGCTGATGAGCACGCCTGGGTGGGAGAAGTTTCATGACCCGGCTGAGCATCGTCCACAAGACGGCTTACAAGTACAACCGCCGCGTGACGTTGTCCTACAACGAGGCCCGGATGACACCGCTGACGGACGGCCAGCAGGTGGTGCTGGAGTCCTCACTCAAGGTCTCTCCCAACCAGGCCTCGGTCAGCACCTACCGCGACTATTGGGGAACCCGCGTCACCGCTTTCGACATGCAGATGCCCCACGAGAGCCTGGAGGTCCTTGCCACGGCCACCGTGGAAGTGCACCGCACAGAGCGGGTCGCCGTGGAGGACGACATCGTGGGATGGGACGTCATGGCTTCCGAAAAAATCCAGGACGAATTCAGCGATTGGCTTCCGCAGTCACGGCTCAGCGGGCCGGGGGAAGAAGTCCTCGGAATCGTTCCCGGGATTGTCGACGGCAAGAATCCCCACGAAGCCGCACTGGCGGTTTTCGCATGGATGGCCGGCGAGATGACCTATATGAAGGGCACCACCGGGGTGACGACAAACGCAGAACAGGCGTGGTCTCAACGGCAGGGGGTATGCCAGGACCTGGCCCACCTTGCCATCGGAGCCTTACGTTGCAGTGGCATCCCGGCGCGTTACGTCTCCGGCTACATCCATCCCCGGTCCTCGGCAGACATCGGGGAGACGGTGGCCGGCCAGTCCCACGCCTGGCTGGAATGGTGGGACGGGGAATGGCGCAGCTGGGACCCCACCAACCACAAGCCCGCGGGCGACTACCACGTCACTGTTGCCAGGGGACGCGACTACAGGGATGTGCCACCGTTGAAGGGCATCCTCTCCGGCGGCGGCGGATCCGGGCTCTCCGTGTCCGTGGAGATCACCCGGCTCGCATAGGAATCCAAAGACAAGCAAGGCCCTTAAGAAGCATTCTTAAGGGCCTTGCTTGTCTATAAACATTTTTACCAGGGAGACGGTTTGTAATCCTTGAGGAAGACGCCGTACTGGTCCTCGCCCTTTTCACCCATGACGATAGGGTCATACACGCGGGCCGCACCGTCCACCAGGTCCAAGGGAGCGTGGAACCCCTCTTCCATGAGCCGGACCTTGGTGTAGTGGGGACGCTCGTCAGTGATCCATCCGGTGTCCACAGCCGTCATCAGGATGCCGTCAGTGTCCAGCATTTCCTGGGCACTGGTGCGGGTCATCATGTTCAGGGCAGCCTTGGCCATGTTGGTGTGGGGGTGCCCCGGTCCCTTGTAGGCCCGGGAGAACTGGCCTTCCATGGCCGATACGTTCACGATGTATTTCCTGTGGGCCGTGGAACGCTTCATCGCGTCCCGCAACCGGCTGACCAGCAGGAAGGGCGCGGTGACATTGCAGAGCTGGACTTCCAGCATCTCCAAGGGATCCACTTCATCGACAACCTGGGTCCAGCTGTTGATGGAGGCGAGGTCGGGGACCAGGCCGCCGGCGTCGATCGCCGTCCCTGATTCAATCCGTTCCAGCGACGCCGAACCAGTGGAAAGCGCCAGCGAGGTAATGGCGTCGCCTGCCAGGACCGGGTGCTCGGTGACGCTGCTGGCCAGCGCCAATGGATGCTTGTCGTGGGCATGTCCGAACGTCACCAGCTCAGGGCCACCATTGGCAGCGTCAAGCTCGGCAGGCAGCGGCTCATCTTCGGCGTCGACCAGGGGCTTGTAGGCATTTCCTGACCGCCGCACGGTCTGGGCCGCGTTATTGATGATGATGTCCAGGGGACCGGCTTCGTTGAGGGAGTCCGTCAACGCCATGACCTGTGCCGGATCGCGGAGGTCGATGCCAACAATCCTGAGACGGTGCAGCCACTCGCCACTATCCTCCATCGCTGCGAACCGGCGCGCTGCGTCCTTCGGGAAGCGGGTGGTGATGGTGGTGTGGGCGCCATCCCGGAGAAGGCGCAGGGCAATGTACATGCCGATTTTCGCGCGGCCGCCTGTTAGCAAGGCCCGGCGGCCCGTGAGGTCCGTGCGGGCGTCCCGCTTGCTGTGGCTGAATGCTGCACATTCAGGGCACAGCTGGTGGTAGAAGGCATCCACCTGGGTGTAGTGCTTCTTGCAGATGTAACAGGGCCGTGAGCGGATCAGGTGTCCGGCAATCTCACCGGTTGCGGACGGGGCCAGCTTGTTGCCCCGGGTCTCGTCGTCGATCCGGTCCGGGGCGGCTGTTGCCGTCAAAGCGATGACTGCCCGGTCGGCCTCGGCAATGGAATCGCGTTTGGTGACGCGGCGATGGCGCTTGACGGCTTTGAACATCTTGCCGGTGGCACGCCGGACAGCAACGTAGTCCGGGTGCTCCTCGTCGTAGACGTGGATCGTGGTCAGAACCTTGAGGCAGGCCTGGATCTCTTCAGGCGTCAGATCGGTGGAGCTCATTGACCTGATTTTACAGCCTTGGGAGTGTCCGGCCTGCCTCGGGTTCTGTCCGGGTCAGCGCGATGGGCGCAGCCTAGTTCGCGGCACCCTGCGATGCCGGCCCGGCCACGCGGGACTGGATCCCTGCGGCCACCTTTTCTGCGGAGTCGCGAATGTCGGGGTCGTGGTGAGTGGCTGCCTTGACGGCCTCAGGCAGCCCGCGGCGGTACTGGGCAGACAACGCGAGCTCCGCCTCACCGGGTTCCGGAACCAGCTGTCCCTTGGCGAGGACGGTGATGCCCGACTCCGTCACCTTGTACCCGCGGGCTTTATCCAAGGCGGGGTCAAGCCCGATTGCCGCACCCGCGGGCACCTTGACGTTCTTGTCCAGGATGGCCCGCTTGATCACAGCCCCTTCACCGACATAGACCTTGTCCATCAACACCGAGTCCTGGACACGGCTGCCTGCCGCAACGTAGGCATCGTTGGACAGGACGGAGCCTTCCACGATGCCACCGGAAATAACGACGCCGCTGGCCACGATGGAGTCCAGGGCCGTTCCCACCGTGTTGTTCCCGCCGCGGACAAACTTGGCCGGCGGAGAGATGCTCTGACGGGTGTAGATCGGCCACTCGGAGTTGTAAAGGTTGAACACCGGAACGGGGGAGATCAGGTCCATGTGCGCGTCATAGAACGAGTCGATGGTACCGACATCACGCCAGTAGGTACGGTCACGGTCGGTGGCACCGGGAATGTCGTTGAGCGTGAAGTCGTAAACTCCCGCTTCGCCTTGATCGACGAAGTAGGGGATGATGTCGCCACCCATGTCATGTTTGGTATCGAGCCGCTCAGCGTCGACATGCAGAGCCTCAACCAGGGCATCGGCATTGAAGACGTAGTTGCCCATGGACGCCAGGAACTGCGAGGGATCGGCTGCCAGTCCGGGGGTGCTGGCAGGTTTCTCCACGAAGGCGGCGATCTTCTGCGGGTCGTTCTGGTCCACTTCGATGACACCGAACTGATTGGCCATGTTGAGCGGTTGGCGTACCGCCGCAACCGTGGCCTTCGCGCCGCTTGCGATGTGCTGCTCCACCATCTGGGAGAAGTCCATCCGGTAAACGTGGTCCGCGCCGACCACTACCACGATGTCCGGGGCGTCATCATGGATGAGGTTCAGCGATTGGTAGATGGCATTGGCACTGCCAAGGAACCAGCTCTTGCCCACGCGCTGCTGCGCCGGAACGGAAGCCACGTAACGGCCCAGCTGCGTGGACATGCGCCACGTTTCCGAGATGTGCCGGTCAAGACTGTGTGATTTGTACTGAGTCAATACCACGATTTTCAAATATCCCGAATTAACGAGATTCGACAGCGCAAAGTCAATTAACCTGTAGCCGCCAGCAAACGGAACGGCCGGCTTGGCCCGATCCGCCGTCAGCGGCATGAGTCGGTTGCCTTCGCCGCCTGCCAATACGATTGCCAAAACTTTCTTCAACGCCATGGTCACAGCTCCCCGTACGTCTTCGTATCCCCCAAAAGTCCGATTTTCCGGACCCTTTCACACTAGAACACATACGCCGGAACGACTACGTTGGTTAGCGTGCGAATAGACATTGTGACTAAAGAATTCCCTCCGGAAATTTATGGCGGTGCCGGTGTCCACGTTGCCGAGCTCAGCCGGGTGCTGGCGAAGCACGTCGACCTTCATGTCAGGGCGTTCGGCGCGCCCCGTGATGCCGACTACCACGGGGCAACCGTGGCCTCCTACGCCACACCCGAAGACCTCGGCGGTGCCAACGCTGCACTCCAGACCCTGGGCGTTGATCTCAGGATCGTTCCGGACATTGCGGGAGCGGACCTTGTCCACTCGCACACCTGGTACGCCAACATGGCCGGTCACCTGGCATCGCTGCTGCATGGCATACCCCACGTACTCAGCGCCCACAGCCTGGAACCGCTGCGCCCGTGGAAAGCCGAGCAGCTCGGCGGCGGGTATGCCTTGTCATCATGGGTCGAAAAGACAGCCTACGAAGCTGCCGCCGCCATCATTGCCGTCTCCGATGGCATGCGCCAGGACATCCTCCGCAGCTATCCCGACGTCGATCCCGACAAGGTGCGCGTGGTCCACAACGGCATTGACGTCTCCCTGTGGGAGCGCGACGAGGAAGATGATGCCATTCGGGCGTTGGGCATTGATCCCGCCAAGCCCAGCGTGGTGTTTGTCGGCCGCAACACCCGCCAAAAGGGCGTTCCGTACCTGCTTCGCGCGGCGTCGAGCCTCCCCGACGATGTCCAGTTGGTGCTGTGCCTCGGCGCGGCGGACACTCCCGAGCTTGCCGCTGAAACGGCACGGCTCATCGAGGAGCTGCAGACCAAGCGGCAGGGTGTGGTTCTCATCGAACGGATGCTCCCGCGCCGGGAGCTGATCCAGGTCCTGAGCCATGCCACGGCTTTTGCCTGCCCTTCCATCTACGAACCCCTGGGCATCGTGAACCTGGAAGCGATGGCTTGCGGTGCAGCCGTCGTGGCCAGCGCCACCGGCGGCATTCCGGAAGTGGTCCAGCACGGTGAAACCGGCCTGCTGGTTCCCTTGGAGCAGGTCACCGACGGCACCGGCACTCCGCTGGACCCTGAGAAGTTCGTCAGTGATTTCGCCGCCGCCCTCAACCAGGTGGTGTCGGATCCCGCGCGCGCCCGGGAGATGGGTATCGCTGGACGGCGGCGGGCCGAGGACCACTTCTCCTGGGAGTCCATTACGGAGACAACCCTCGAGGTGTACCGCTCAGTGCTGCGCTGACGCCCAGCTTCCCGGGCCCGTCCCGAAAGCACGCCAAACCACGACGGCGCCGCCCCCCTTGGTGGGGACGGCGCCGTCGCGGTTTAACTTCCCAGGCTGTTTGCCGGAAGGTGCATCACTTCGACGGGCGGGATTTTGCCGCTTTCAATGCCAGCAGCGCCTTCTCGTCCGAGGGTGCGCTGCCGCTGGCACGCATTTCGCGGAAATGCCGGCGCGCCTCATCCTGGCGTTCCGCTTCTGCGCCGCTGGCGATCCTGGCCCGGAGGTGCTCGGGGCCGTAGCCGAACGCATCAACGAGGTCGACCGCGTGCGGACGGATCTTCACCAGGAGGCGGTTGATGTAGGTACCCACGGTCCTGCCGCGCTGCATGGAAAGCCGGCCGTTCATGAGGTACCAGGAGAGGTGCTTCTCAATGAGGGACAGGCCGAAGAGATCGCGCAACCAGGTGAGCACCCGCTTGGTTCCCTCGTCAGGCGTCCGGGCCAGGGCCTCGGTGAAGGCCTCCCACTGGAGCAGTTCGGCATGGGCCTGGGCTGCTTCGATCAGTTCGTCCTGGTGCTGGTTGAAGAGGGCCGCCGCCTGGTGCTGGGGGAGCTTATTGGCTCCCTTCAACGCCGCGCCGACCTCGGCAACCATGGACTGGACACGGTCCGCGAGCAGTGTGCGCTGGCCTTCTTCGTCGCGCAAGGCCAGGGCGGCTTTCTGCACCGAGCCGGTGTCGGCCACGAACTGGGCAACCTGCCTCAGGCCTGTCCGGTGCAGGGCGACACCCGCGGCCTGGTCCACGACGTAGCGGGCCAGCACGCCAAAGTCGGCACTGCGGAATTCCTTGGCGTAATCGGCCAAGAGACGCTTGGCGACCAGTTGGAGCAGGACGGTGTTGTCACCTTCGAAGGTTACGTAGACGTCGAGGTCCGCACGCAGGGAAGCAAAGCGGTTCTCGATCAGGAAGCCCGCGCCGCCGCATGCTTCACGGCATTCCTGCAGTGTGTCCAGTGCGTGCCAGGTGCTCAGCGGCTTGAGTGCAGCTGCCAGCGTCTCGAGGTCCTGCCGGTCGGCGTCGGTGTCATGGGCGCCGGAGAACACGTCGTCGAACTTCTGGAGCAACTGCTCGTGCGCAAAGCTGGCCGCGTAGGTGGTGGCCAATCGCGTGAAGAGCCGGCGCTGGTGCCGCTGGTAGTCCAGCAGCACTTCTTCATCCGTGGGGGAGGAGGCATTGAACTGCCGGCGCTCAGTGGCGTATTGGATGGCCGTCTTGAGGGCTACCTTGCTGGCGGCAACGGCTGCACCATCGAGGGAGACACGCCCCTGGACCAGGGTTCCCAGCATCGTGAAGAAACGACGGCCGGGGCTGGCGATAGTGGAGGTGTACGTGCCGTCCACTGCGACATCGCCGTAGCGGTTTAGAAGGTTGGTGCGCGGGATCCGGACGTTGGTGAAATGGAGGCGTCCGTTGTCGATGCCGTTCAGTCCACCCTTGATGCCGTCATCCTCACCGCCGATGCCCGGCAGGAACTCCTTGGTGGCGGGATCCCGGAGTTCCACATAGAAAGCGTGGACGCCGTGGTTGACGTTCCGGGTGATCAGCTGGGCGAACACCACGGCTGCCAGGCCGTCATTGGCCGCGTTGCCGATGTAGTCCTTCCATGCTGCACGGAAGGGGGTGTTGATGACGAACTCCTGGGTGCTGTCGTCGTAGGTGGCCGTAGTGCCGATGCTTGCAACATCAGAGCCGTGGCCGGTCTCCGTCATCGCAAAGCAGCCGGGAATGTCCAGGCTCATGATGCCAGGAAGCCATTTGTCGTGGTGCTCGGACGTGCCCAGGTGCATGACGGCAGAACCGAAGAGGCCCCACTGCACACCGGCCTTGATCTGCAGCGAGGGGTCGGCGGTGACCAGTTCCTCGAAGCCGGCGATGTTGCCGCCGTGGTCGTCCGAGCCACCCAAACGCGTGGGGAAGGCACGGTGGACAGCATTGTTGTCCACCAGGAACTTCAATTGCTCGAAAACGCGGGCGCGGTGCTCCGTGTGGTGCAGCCCCTCGATTTTTTGCACAGCGGGGTTGCCCGCCACCTCACGGGCCTGATGCCGTATATGAGCCCATTTACCCAGGAGTTGCTCGCCGAGCGCCGCGACATCGACCACGGGTTCGGCGGCAGCAACGTCGCGGCTTGCCGGCTTGTTGGCCGATGAGGCCCGGTCCACTACTTCAGTCATGTTGTTTCCTTCTTTGGTTCCGATAACTGATGAGTCATTTGCTGGTGTCAGGTGGTGGTCTTGAGTTGCGGTGCGATGCCGAGGCAAAGCCAGTCGGTAATCTGCCCGGCCATGGCCGCCTGGTCGGGCTTGTCGGCGCCTGCGGGGCTCCCCAGCCACATCTCTCCGGCGTTTCGCACCAGCCCGATGGCAGCAGTGGGCCAGTAGACGATCACCGATTCCTTTTCTTCACCCAGGTGCTGACGCATGGGGGTGGCGATCATCTCCGTGATCTGCTCAAAGAAGTTGCCCAGGGCTCCCGAAGCCGCAATTGCGTCCTGCGCGGAAGCTTCGCCAGGAGACAGGCGCGTGATGAAGGCATAAACGTTGGGACTGGACTCAGCCATCTGCAAGTAGGCCGAAACCATCGCATACAGTCCCTCGCGGGGGGTTTGGGCCAGTTGCGCAGCTTCCTTCATCCGGCGCTGCATCTGGCCCAGGACTACTTCTCCCATGGCCTGTTGCAGCCCTGCCTTGTCACCGAAATAGCGGTAGAACACGGATTTGGAAGTGCCCGCCGCGCCGGCGATGTCCTCCATCGAGGCATCGCTTCCCAGCCGGTGGACGGCCCTGCGGGCTGCCTTGATGAGTTCGCGACGACGTTCTTCGCGGTGGGATTGCCATCGCGCGGCCCTGCCGTCTACGGCGGAGGGAGCCTCTCCCGGGAGAACCTCGGGGGCGGTGGGGATTTCCTGACGGTGGCTGTTCACGATACCCAGCGTATCAGGTACGCTGGGTATCAGTAACTGGCACTGATCGAAGGAGACAAGCATGGCTGCAGCAGACGTGACCCCGGGCGAGAACCCCGAGCGCACTACGACACCCGCGGCAACGCGCCGCGCCTTCATTGTGGGCGGCAACCGCATCCCGTTCGCCCGCACCGGCGGAGCCTACGTGAAGTCCTCCAACCAGGACATGCTCACAGCAGCACTTGAGGGGCTGATCGCACGGTTCGGGCTGCAGGACGAACGCATCGGCGAGGTAGCGGCCGGGGCGGTGCTGAAGCATTCACGGGACTTCAACCTCACCCGCGAAGCCGTGCTGGGCTCGGCCCTGTCACCGGAAACCCCTGCCTACGACCTCCAGCAGGCCTGCGCAACAGGCCTGGAGACCGTGCTGGGGTTGTCGAACAAGATCAAGCTGGGCCAGATAGAGTCCGGCATTGCCGGTGGCGTCGACTCGGCGTCCGATGCGCCCATCGCGGTCAGTGAAGGCCTCAGGGAGATCCTGCTGGACCTTAACCGCGCCAAGACTCCGGTTCAGAAGCTGAAGATCATCGGCCGCATCCGCCCCAAGGATCTGGCTCCCGATGCCCCCAACACCGGAGAGCCCCGCACGGGCCTGTCCATGGGAGAACACCAGGCCCTCACCACAGCCCAGTGGAACATCAGCCGCGAGGCACAGGATGAGCTGGCCTTCAACAGCCACCGCAACCTCGCAGCCGCCTACGAACGGGGCTTCTTCGATGACCTCCTGACCCCGTACCGGGGCCTCAGCCGTGACTCCAACCTCCGCCCGGACACCACGCTCGAGAAGCTCTCAACGCTGAAACCCGTGTTTGGCAAGAACCTTGGGTCCGAGGCAACAATGACCGCCGGCAACTCCACGCCGCTGACTGATGGCGCATCAACAGTACTTCTGGCCACCGAAGAATGGGCCGATGAGCACAGCCTGCCCAAGCTGGCCACCGTGTTGGACGGCGAGGCGGCCGCCGTCGATTTCGTCCATGGCAAGGACGGGCTCCTGATGGCTCCGGTCTTCGCCGTCCCGCGCTTGCTGGCCCGCCACGGCCTGACGTTCGAGGACATTGACTTCTTCGAAATCCATGAGGCCTTCGCCGGAACCGTCCTGAGTACCCTGGCTGCCTGGGAGGATGAGGAATTCGGCCGCACGCGCCTTGGGCTTGACGGCGCCCTCGGCAAGGTCGACCGGGCCAAGCTCAACGTCAACGGTTCATCCCTGGCCGCAGGGCATCCCTTTGCCGCTACCGGCGGACGGATCGTCGCCTCCCTCGCAAAGATGCTGCACGAAAAGGGATCCGTGGACGGGCGCCCTGCGCGCGGCCTGATCTCCGTATGCGCCGCAGGCGGCCAGGGCGTCGTCGCGATTCTGGAAGCAGCCTAGGGGGAACTCCATGACAGACAAGTACACACAGATCGTCAGCCACGGACTGGGCAGGAACGTCGCCCGGAAACTGGGACTGCCACAGCCGGTGGAGCTTCGACGCTACCAACCCGGAGCACCGCTGATAACCGGCCCCGTACTGGTCAGCGGTGACAGCGCCGGAAGCGACGACATCGCCACCACCCTCCTCGGCTGGGGCCTGGACGTCCGCCGGAATGCGCTCCCCAAGGAAAAGCTGGGCGCCATCATCCTTGTGCTGGATGCTGTGCAGCACCCGGAGGACCTTGGCAAGCCTGTCCTCAAGGCGGCCGCCTCCCTGCGGGACCTCGCTCCCAACGCCCGGGTGGTGACGATTTCGCGGACCCCCCAGTCCGCACCGTCACCGGCGTCGGCGGCCGCCCGCCAAGGCATTGACGGACTCCTGCGCTCCCTGGCCAAGGAGCTGCGGGCCGGGGCGACAGCCAACGGAATACTCCTCGACGACGAGCTGGCAACAACCAGTCCGTCTGCGCTCGGTGCCCTGCGCTTCTTCCTGTCGGGCCGCTCGGCGTACGTTGACGGACAGTTCCTGACGGTCTCCTCGACGTCGGGGGCGCTGCCTACGGACTCCGACAAGCCGCTGGCCGGCAAGGTCGCAGTTGTTACCGGAGCTGCCAGGGGCATCGGTGCTGCCATTGCCCGCACCCTGCACCGCGATGGGGCGAAAGTGGTCCTGGTGGACATTCCGGCGGCCGGCGACCATCTGGCCGCTGTCGCCAATGACGTCATGGGCACCGCGCTCCAGCTCGACATCAGCCGTGATGACGCAGGGCATCGGATCATTGAACACGCCGTGGAACGCTACGGCCGGCTGGACATCGTGGTGCACAACGCCGGAATCACCCGCGACAGGCTCCTGGCCAACATGGACGAGGGCCGGTGGCAGTCCGTGATGGCGGTCAACATCGCGGCGCAACTGAGGATCAATGAGGCCCTTCTGGCATCGGAGCACTTCAGGACCTCTCCGCGCATCGTTTCAGTGGCCTCCACCAGCGGAATCGCCGGCAACAGGGGCCAGACCAACTACGGGGCGTCCAAAGGTGGCGTGATCGGCATGGTCAGGTCGACGGCGGCCCTGCTGGAGCCATACGGCGGCACCATCAATGCCGTCGCACCTGGATTCATTGAAACCGAGATGACAGCCAAGATGCCTTTGGCCATCCGCGAAGCGGCAAGGCGGCTGAACTCCCTTAAACAAGGCGGCCAACCACAGGACGTAGCCGAAGCAATTGCCTTCCTCGCCAGCGACGCCGCCGGCGGGATCTCCGGAGGAGTGCTGCGGGTCTGCGGGCAACAGTTGGTGGGAGCATGAACACGCCGCAAGCGGTGGTTCTTGAGGAGCTTCCGTCGCTGTCCCGGCTTTACGTCAACGCAGCGACGACGGCGGCCCGCCGGCGCGTACTGGGCGCAAATTCAGGCGGAACCAGGTTGCCGGCGGTCAGCCACGAGGTCCGGGACGTCAGGGCCGACGTCGAAAACCTGACCGCCTACCAGCACTTGGTGGGGGAGACGGCCAGCGACACCCTCCCGGCCGGCTATGTCCATGCACTGGCGTTCCCGGTGTCCATGAGTGTGATGAACCGGGACGATTTCCCTTTACCGCTCCTTGGCATGATCCACCTCAGGAACCATGTGGAGCAGCACATGCCCATCCACTTCACCGAAACCCTGGACATCAAGTCCTGGGCGGAGAACATGACAGGGCATCGCGCAGGGACCCAGCTGGACGTTGTTGCTGAAGTCCGTTCCAATTCCAATGGGACGCTGCTGTGGCGCGGGGTGTCCACCTACCTCGCCAAAGGCGTTTTCCTGCCGGGCATCGATAAGGCGGGAACCGCACATGGATCTTCCGCCCCAGCCGATTATTCACCTCCGGATCCCACAGCCCTCTGGCAGCTTGGCCTGGACATCGGGCGGAGCTATGCCGCGGTGTCGGGTGACTTCAATCCAATCCACCTGAGCGTCCTGTCAGCGAAAGCACTGGGCATGAGGGGCTCGATTGCCCATGGGATGTATCTGGCCTCCCGGGCGTTGGCAGACGTTGGAGCTGCCAAGTCGGAGGCTTTTACCTGGAAGGTCACGTTCGAGGCTCCTGTTTTCCTTCCTGCACGGGTGGCCTTGGATATTGCGACAGTCCAGTCCGCGTCGGGGGCGTGGGAGCGCTCGGAGTACATCGCTTGGAATCCGCGCAGCGGTAGGCGCCATTTCCTGGGCTCCGTTTCAGCATTGTCGTGAACCATGTCCGGTAAGCGGCGGCCCCTTCGGTGGGCGTCGCTTACCTGATCGACAAATGAAGAAACAATAGTGAGCAACGTCTCAGGGGCGGCCTCGACTACGGCTCGCAGCAGTTCGTGATGGAAACAAACAAGGCCTGGAACAAACAAGGCCTGGAATCCGTGGATTCCAGGCCTTGTTATTGTGCGCGGAGGGGGACTTGAACCCCCACCCCCTTTCGAGGACTAGCACCTCAAGCTAGCGCGTCTGCCATTCCGCCACCCGCGCAGGTGGTGTTCAGCAGGAGCAGTAAGCACCTTGCGGCGCTTCATATTCCTCCGAAGCAGCGAGAAAAACTCTAACACGGTTTCAGGTGCCTGAAAAATCGGCAGGAGCCGCCAGGCACGGGTGATGCCCCGGGGACCCTTGGGGCCGTGGAGTTCCTGACTCGGGGCGCAACTGGTGAGTAGGCTAAAGGTACACGGGACGGGCTGCGGATGAAGCAGTCCGCGTCGCCGGAACCTGCAGCCCAGCCACGCAAGGAGAGTTTCCATGTCTGCCATCCGCCCTGAAGACGAAGTTGTCCGGATCTGCCAGGAGCTCATCCGCATCGATTCCTCGAACTACGGCGACGACACCGGTCCCGGGGAGCGGGCAGCAGCCGAATACACGGCCGGACTCATCACTGAAGTAGGCCTGGAAGCGGAAATTTTCGAATCAGCCCCTGGCCGTGCCAACGTCGTAACCCGCATGGCAGGCGAAGATCCCGGTGCGGATGCGTTGGTTGTGCACGGACACCTGGACGTCGTGCCCGCGCTGAAGGACCAATGGAGCGTGGATCCCTTCAGCGGCGAATTGAAGGACGGGCTGGTGTGGGGCCGCGGAGCCGTGGACATGAAGGACATGGACGCGATGATCCTGTCAGTCATGCGTGACTTCGCCCGGACCGGCCGCAAGCCAAAGCGGGATATCATTTTCGCTTTCTTCGCCGATGAAGAGGCCGGCGGCACCTACGGGGCCAGGTACGCGGTGGAGCACCGCCGTGAGCTGTTCGACGGGGCCACGGAAGCCATCTCCGAAGTGGGTGGATTCTCCGCGACCATCGGCGGGCAGCGGACCTACCTGCTCCAAACTGCCGAGAAGGGCTTGTCCTGGTTGCGGCTGGTGGCCCACGGAAGGGCGGGACACGGTTCCCAGATCAACACTGACAACGCTGTGACCAGGCTGGCAGCCGCGGTTACCCGTATTGGCGAATACAAATGGCCTGTTGAGCTGACCCCTACCACCCGGCAATTCCTGGACGGCGTGACTGAACTGACCGGCGTCGAGTTCGACGCTGACAACCCTGACAGCCTCCTCAAGGAGCTCGGCACGGTCTCACGCTTCGTGGGTGCCACCTTGCAGAATACGTCCAACCCCACCTTCCTGCGTTCGGGCTACAAGCACAACGTCATTCCCGAGTCCGCCGAGGCCTTCGTCGACTGCCGTACCCTGCCTGGGCAGCAGGAGTTGGTGTTCGAGACCATCAAGCAACTTGCCGGCGACGGAATCGACATCAGCTACGTCAACAAGGACGTTTCCTTGGAAGTGCCTTTTGCCGGCAACCTTGTCGATTCCATGATCGATGCCCTCCACTCCGAGGACCCTGGGGCCAAGGTCCTGCCCTACACCCTCTCCGGCGGCACGGACAACAAGTCACTGAGCAAGATCGGCATCACCGGGTACGGCTTTGCGCCCCTGATGCTGCCGGACGAGCTCGATTTCACCGGAATGTTCCATGGTGTTGACGAGCGGGTGCCCGCAGAGTCACTCCAGTTCGGCGCCCGCGTCCTGAATACGCTGCTGAGCAACTACTAAACGGCACCCACCACAAGGAGGCCCTGCTTTGACTCCCGAAGAAATCCTTCCCGACGCCCTGCTGGAAAGACTGCGGGGCCGTGCTGCCGGGTACGACCACAACAACCAGTTCTTCCATGGGGACCTGGAAGAACTGGCAGCCGCCGGTTACCTCAAGCTGTTCGTGCCGGAGCACGACGGCGGCTTGGGGCTTGGTCTCGAAGCGGTAGCTGCGCTGCAGCAGCGGCTCGCAACGGCTGCCCCGGCCACCGCCCTGGCGGTGAACATGCACTTGGTGTGGACCGGCGTCGCGCGCGTCATGGCGGCCAGGGGTGACGATTCCCTGGACTTCGTCCTCAAGGAAGCCGGGAAGGGCGAAATCTTCGCCTTCGGTATTTCGGAGGCCGGCAATGATTCCATGCTGTTTGATTCGGGCACCGTTGCCGAACCTTTGGCTGACGGCAGTTACCGCTTCACCGGCCGGAAGATCTTCACCAGCCTCTCGCGTGGCTGGACGCGGCTGGGGACGTTCGGCAAGGACCCGGAAGCCAGGGAGGGTGAGGGCGAATTGGTGTTCGGCTTCCTCCGCCGTGACGAACCCGGGCATGAGACCCTCAGCGACTGGGACACCCTGGGCATGCGGGCCAGTGCTTCGAACACGACGCTGCTGCATGGAGCGGTCATCCCGGCCGAACGCATCTTCCGGAAACTGCCTGTGGGTCCCAACAAGGACTTGCTGATCTTCGCCATCTTCGCGTGCTTTGAGACGTTGCTTGCCGCCGTCTATACAGGCGTTGCCGAGAGGGCGTTCACGCTTGCGGTGGAGAATGTGAAGCGTCGCGTGTCGGCGAAATACGGTGGCCGCAGTTACGCGCAGGACCCGGACATCCGGTGGAAAGTGGCCGACGCTGCTCTGGCGATGGACGGGATCTACCCTCAGATCTCAGCGGTGGCCCGCGACGTCGACACCATGGTGGACCACGGGGCCCAATGGTTCCCCAAGCTTGTGGGGATCAAGTCCCGCGCCACCGAAAACGCCCGGCATGTGGTGGACCTGGCCATCCGGGTCACCGGAGGATCAAGCTACTTCCGTGGCTCGGAGATGGAGCGGCTGTACAGGGACGTCCTGGCGGGAATCTTCCATCCATCCAACGACGAATCAGCCCACAACACAGTTGCCAGCGCCTGGCTGGGACCACTCGAGGGCTAGTCGAACGAACTGCGTGCGTCGAAGGAGCTTGGGCACCTAGACGGTGCGCTGCACAGAGTAGACCTTGCGGCGCAGCCAGAATCGTCGTCCGCCACCGAGATAGAGGACGCTGCGCTCCAGTTCCCACTTGCCGTACTCTGAGTGCTCGGCCAGCCGGCGCCGGGCGTCCGGCAGTGAATCATCAGGCCCCACCGTCAGTACGAGGTATTCGTACTGACGTGCGTAGTCTCGTTGGCGCTCCACGGAGCTGCCTGGAAATTGTTCTCTCATCCCTCTCCATTTTCGTCTTTTTCCGGCTAACGTGAAGTCATGAGCATCGATCCGCGTGTCGCGCTTCAATCATTTACCGCCGCCTTGGAAGAACATCTCGCCGCTGCATCGGCACGACGCGGTGAGGGCGACCCCACCGTCGAAGCCGCCTTCTTCGCCGTTGCTGACGCCTTCGAAGTCTACGAAGACGCCCTCTACGAGTCATTTTCAGAGGTCACGCCTCTCCAGGTTTTCGAGGATGAGGATGAAGATGAGGAAGAGGATGACGAAGACGAGGCGCTCGAGAGCGTAGACGACTGATTTTCCGTTGCACCGGCCGCCACACGGCGGCCGGTTTTTTGTGCCCTTTTCGCCGATTCGGCTGTGGTGAATCTGTGCGGATTTCCGGGCTTTTCCCTGTCCTCGCGGTCAAGCAAAACACGTAGTGCCCCGACGGCCAGCTAGGTACTCGCACGTAGGACCCTTGGGCAATACTGCGCAAACTTGAGTACCGACTACTGGTGCGCCCCCTTGCGGCCAAAGCTTCACTGATATGTAGGCAATGGACGGTCTGCAAAGAAGGCTGACAAGGTGAAAGTTCCAGTCGTACGTTTAGGCAAGGCGGCAGCACCCAAGGGTGCGGGCCATGCTGCCGTGGGACCAGCCTTCCCAGTGGACCCGGTCACTGCCCACGTCAATCCGCCGGTGTCTCCCTGGATTGACAAGTCCGTTGCTGCACAACGGACTGAAAAGGCGGGACTGGCGGCGCCCAGGCCGGATGTCACCCTGGACCTCGTGCCGCCAGTCACCCACCGCCACTCACGCGTCAAGCCCCCGCACCGGAACCGGCTGGGTTGGACGCGCTTCCTGACCACCTCCCTGACAGTCTCCGACACCATACTGGTCTCAGCCGCCGTCTCAGCCGGCTATGCACTCAATACCGGGGGACTGCCCTTCACAGACGGAGCTTCCGGGTTCCCGCGCCAACTGACCCTGGTGGTGATCCTGGGCATCATCTGGCTCGCCGCCCTGGAGGTCTACCGGACCAGGGATCCGAAAGTACTGGGAGTTGGACCGGAAGAATACAAACGCGTGCTCTCAGCGAGCTTCAGGGTGTTCGGCTTCCTGGCAATCGTCGCAGTGGTTTTCCGTGTTGAATCGGTCAGCTCCTACGTTCTTGTCTCCCTGCCACTGGGCATCGTGGCGCTGACAGGCAGCAGATGGGGCTTCCGTAAGTGGCTGACCCGCGAAAAATCACGGGGGCGCTGCCTGACCCGCGCCATCGTGGTGGGAGAACCACAGGACGTCCGGTACGTGATCAAGCAGATCAACCGGAAGTCAGGTGCCCCCTACGACATCCTCGGCGCATGCCTCCCGGGGGCCAGGCGTGGGGCGGTGCTGGTCGTAGACCAGGTCCGTGTCCCCGTTCTGTCATCCATCTACGGGATAGCGCACACGGTCCGCCAAACCGGAGCGAATGCCGTCATCGTCGCCGGCCCCTTGCCCGGCGGAAACCAATTCATCCAGGAACTCGGCTGGCGCTTGGAAGAAGACGCCGCCGAACTCGTCCTGGCCGCAACGCTGACCAATGTGGCCGGCCCCCGGATCCACTGGCGGCCAGTGGAAGGCCTGCCACTCATGCACGTGGACATTCCGCACTACTCCGGAGGCAAGCACACCCTCAAGCGATTGATGGATATCGCCGTTTCTTCCCTGGCACTGGTTGTCCTCTCGCCGGTCCTGTTGGCCCTTGCCATGATCGTCAAAGCAGACAGTCCCGGTCCTGTGCTCTTCCGCCAGCAACGCATAGGAAAGCAAGGCACCACGTTCCAGATGCTCAAATTCCGTTCCATGGTGGTTGACGCCGAAGCGCGCCTGGAGGAACTGGACAACCAGGACGAAGGAGCAGGCGTACTTTTCAAAATCCGCGGTGACCCACGCGTCACGACCTGTGGCCGGTGGATGCGCAAGTACTCCTTGGACGAACTGCCGCAGTTTTGGAACGTCCTTGCAGGCGACATGAGCCTGGTCGGCCCACGGCCACCGCTGGCGCGGGAAGTCAATGGGTATGAACGACACACCCATCGCCGGCTCCTGATCAAGCCCGGCATCACCGGGCTCTGGCAAATCAACGGACGGTCCGACCTCCCCTGGGATGAGGCTGTCCGGCTCGATCTCTACTACGTGGAGAACTGGTCCATCGCCGGGGACTTGATGATCATGTGGCGCACTTTCCGGGCCATGATCCGGCCATCGGGTGCCTATTAGCCACCGCCCGCAAGGCAAGGCAACAAGAAACCTGCTACCTATACAGAATCCGAGTGGGAAATGAGCATACGAACTATTCCATCTGGACAACTCAACGGCAACGGTCACCGGCCCAAGCTGCGCATTGCGGTGGTCGGCGCCGGTTATTGGGGTCCCAACCTCGCACGGAACCTCAAAGCCAGCCCGGACTGGGATCTCGTAGCGATCTGCGACCTGGACGTTGAGCGCGGCATGAAGCTCGCCGAATCGGTGGGTGGGGTGGCCGTCGTCGAGTCTTTGGACGAACTGCTGGACGACTACAACCTGGACGCCGTGGCCGTCGCAACCCCGGCGCACACGCACCACGGCGTAGTGATGACGGCCCTGCGTGCGGGCAAGCACGTCCTGGTGGAGAAACCGCTGGCTGACAGCCGCGCCAAGGGACTGGAAATGGTGGACGAAGCCAAAGCCAGGGGACTGGTGCTGATGGCCGACCACACTTACTGCTTTACCCCGGCGGTCCTCAAAATCCAGGAACTGGTGGCCAGCGGCGCCTTGGGCGACATCCTCTATGTTGACTCGGTCCGGATCAACCTCGGGCTCGTCCAACCCGATGTCAACGTGTTCTGGGACTTGGCGCCCCACGACCTCTCCATCCTCGACTTTGTCCTGCCGGGCGGCCTGCACCCCACCGAAATTTCGGCCCACGGCGCGGATCCCCTCGGTACCGGCCGCGACTGCGTCGGGCACTTGACCTTCGGACTGCCCAATGACGCCATGGTCCACATCCACGTCAACTGGCTCAGCCCCACCAAAATCCGGCAGATGATCATCGGAGGGTCAAAGAGGACCCTCGTCTGGGATGACTTGAATCCGCAGCAACGGCTCAGCGTTTACGACCGCGGCGTCAGCCTGGAGCAACAACCCCGATCGGCTGCAGACAAGAAAGCTTCGGCCATCTCGTACCGTCTTGGCGACACGTGGTCACCGGCCCTCCAAGAGCGCGAACCGCTGGGACAAGTGGTGGCTGAACTCGCTACCTCCATCCGGAACCACACGATGCCCCGCACCAGCGGCGAATCCGGGCTCAGGGTCTTGTCCGTCCTGGAGGCCGTGACGCAAAGCCTCGGCACGGATGGACGGTCCACCATCGTGGCCGGCAATGAGACGAATCTCCAGGTTGTGCGATGAAAGAGCTCTTGGGCGCCAACGTGCTGGTCACCGGAGGCGCCGGAACCATCGGCTCCACCGTGGTGGACCAACTGCTCGACGCCGGCGTGGCCCACGTCGACGTTTTGGACAACCTGGTGCGCGGCAGACGCGCGAACCTGGACCAGGCCTTGGGCAGCGAGCGCGTCTCCCTGGTCGAAGGCGACCTGCGGGACCGTGACCTCGTCAACGACCTCACCCGCGGCAAAGACCTCGTGTTCCACCAGGCCGCCATCCGCATCACCCAGTGCGCAGAAGAACCACGCCTGGCACTCGAAGTTCTGGTGGACGGCACTTTCAACGTCTACGAAGCAGCCGTGGACCACAAAGTGGGCAAACTCGTCTCCGCGTCAAGCGCGTCCGTGTACGGGATGGCCGAACAGTTTCCCACCAGGGAAAACCATCACCACCACAACAACGACACCTTCTACGGCGCGGCAAAGTCCTTCAACGAAGGGATGGCCAGGAGCTTCCGGGCCATGTCCGGCCTGGACTACGTCCTGCTGCGCTACTTCAACGTCTACGGACCCCGCATGGACGTCCATGGGCTCTACACCGAAGTCCTCGTGCGCTGGATGGAACGGATCGACGACGGCCAGCCACCCATGATCTTCGGCAGCGGTGACCAAACCATGGACTTCGTCCACACCCACGACGTCGCCCGGGCCAACATCCTGGCAGCTGTCAGCGATGTGCGTGAAGGCGTCTACAACGTCGCCAGCGGAACCGAAACCAGCCTGGCTGAGCTGGCGCAGACCCTCCTGAATGTCATGGGTTCAAGCCTGCATCTCGAGCACGGTCCGGAGCGTGCCGTCAACGGCGTGGCCCGGCGCCTGGCGGACACCACGGCAGCACGTAAAGACCTGGGTTTCGAAGCAGCCATTGGACTGGAGGACGGTCTGCGTACTTTAGTCTCATGGTGGCGGCCGCTCCGTGCGGAAATAGCAGCCGCCCGCCTCGTGGCCCACCCCGCCGTTCCCGCAGCAGGTGCGCGATGACCATCTCCGAGACGCGCCTGGCCCGTATCGACGTCATGAAACCCTGGCTTGGCGAAGAGGAAGCCCAAGCAGTGGCCGAAGTGATCGCCTCCGGGTGGGTGGCCCAAGGACCCAAGGTCCGCCAGTTCGAAGAAGCCTTCGCGGCGGAGCAATTGGCAGGTCACGCAGTGGCTACCTCCAGCTGCACTTCAGCCCTGCACCTGGCGCTCGCGGTCGCCGGCGTTGGACCGGGTGATGACGTCGTTGTCCCGTCATTTTCCTTCATTGCCACAGCGAACGCGGCTACTTACATGGGAGCACGCCCTGTGTTCGCCGACGTCGACCTGCAGACAGGGTGCGTGACAGCCGAGACCGTGGAAAGAGCCCTGACTCAGGAAACCAAGGCAGTCATCGCCGTGGACCAAGGCGGGGTGCCCGTTGACCTGGATCCCATCAGGGCCCTGTGTGAGCCCCGCGGGATCATCGTGGTGGAAGACGCAGCCTGCGCCATTGGCTCCCGCTACCACGGCCGCCCTGTCGGTGCCGGCGCGGAGGTGGCAGCCTGGTCCTTCCACCCGCGCAAGATCCTCACGACGGGAGAGGGCGGCATGCTCTCAACTCCACGGCAGGACTTCGCGGACAGGGCACGACGCCTCCGGGAACATGCCATGAGCGTTTCGGCCTCGGACCGGCACGCCAGCATCCTCGCACCGGCCGAAGAGTACCTCGAAGTCGGGTTCAACTACCGCATGACCGACCTTCAGGCCGCCGTCGGACTCGTTCAACTGGGCCGCCTCCGGGAAGCCGTCCAACGGCGTCGTGAACTGGCCGCAAACTACGCGAACGCGTTTGCCGGCGTCGCAGGCCTCCGCCTGGTCGGCGACCCGGACTACGGGACCGGCAACTTCCAATCCTGCTGGCTGGAAATCGGGCCGGCGTTTCCCCTCGGGAGGGACGGACTGATGGGCCACCTTGCACAGGACGGCATTTCAGCCCGGCGGGGCATCATGGCAGCCCACCGCCAACCCGCCTACGCGGGCAAGGACACCGGCGGGGCGTCCCTTGAGGTCACGAACTGGCTGACTGACCACACGCTCATCCTGCCGCTGTACCACCAGCTCGCCCTCCACGACCAGGTCCGGGTCATCGACTCGGTCCTGCGGGCATCGAGGCACCCATAATGAGCGAACTTCTCCTCATCGCTGCCAGCGGCCTTGCCCGTGAGGTACTGGCCATGGTCCGCAGCAGCGGCCCGTTCGACGTCATCGGAATCCTCGACGACGACGAGGACAAGACCGGCCGGGTGGTCGACGGTGCACACGTCCTTGGGCCCATCCGTGACGCCCTGAAGTTCCCCCACGCGTTGCTGCTGGTCTGCATCGGATCAGGAAGCGGCCGCGAGGGTGTGGTGATGCGGCTACGAAGCCTCGGGCTTGACGAAGAACGCTACGCCACAGCCATAGATCCCTCCGTCAACGTTCCGGAGGGGTGCGTAATCGGCCGGGGGAGCATCATCCTGGCCCACGTCAGCATGACGGCGTCAGTGACCATCGGCAATCACGTTGTCGCCATGCCCGGGGTCACCTTCACCCACGACGACGTCATCAGTGACTTCGCCACATTCGCATCAGGCGTTTCCCTGGGCGGCAACGTTCGGGTCGGCCGGGCGGCCTACATCGGCATGAACGCCAGTGTCCGGGAGGGCCGGTCCATCGGGGCCAAAGCGACCATTGGCATGGGAGCGGCCGTCCTGAACGATGTTCCCGACGACGAGACCTGGGCCGGTGTCCCGGCCCGGGTGATCAGGCGCGGCAATACGCCTGCGCTGGAGGGGGCCCAGTGACGCTCAAGAGCCCGGTTACCCAGCGGAAGGGACCAACCCCCACAAGGGCGTTCGTGATAAGCGTCGTCAACGCCTTCATCACCAAGCTGGGGACCATTGGAATCGGTATAGCGATGGCGCGGCTGCTGGGGCCTGAGGAATTCGGGACCTACGCGGTGGCGTTCATTGCGCTCGTCGCCGTCCTGAGCTTCAACGAATTGGGCGTCAGCCTGGCGATCGTACGCTGGCCGGGGGACCCCAAGGAAATAGCCGCCACCGTCACCACCATCTCCGTAGTCTGCAGTGTCCTGTTGTTCGGGCTCTCGTACGCGGTTGCACCTCTCTTCACAGCGGCCATGGGAAACGAAGCAGCAACGGACGTGGTCAGGGCCTTGGCCTTCTGCATCGTGCTCAACGGGCTGGTGGCCACGCCCGCGGCCCTGTTGCAGCGCAACTTCCGCCAGGGACAACGGATGGTCATCGACCAAGTCAATGTGTGGCTCGGGGCAGGCGTTTCGTTGATCCTGGTGATCGCCGGAATGGGAGCCATGAGCCTGGCAGTGGGCCGGGTCCTAGCCAGCCTCGTAGCGGCCGTCCTGTTCCTTGTTTACTCACCCCTGCCGTACCGGTTCGGATTCTCACCGCTGTCCGCGAAACAGCTCCTGGCTTTCGGACTTCCCCTGGCAGGTGCGAGCGCTGTGGTCTTTGCCGTGGGTTACGTCGACCAACTCATCGCCGGGCGGCTGTTTGGCCCGGTGGTCCTCGGCTTCTATGTCATGGCCTTCAACATGGCCGGGTGGCCCTCGAGTTTGTTGTCCCAACCCCTGCGAAGCGTGGCGCCGCCGACCTTCGCCAGGCTCCAGGACCGGCCGGATGACATGAGGGCGGCCTTGCTGGCGATGATCGGAGCAGTGTCGGCCATGGTGTTGCCCGTCTCGGCGGTGATGGTGGGGTGCGCCCTTCCCCTTGTCAAAGTCGTCTACGGTGAAGCCTGGGCCCCGGCGGGCATGGCGCTGATGTGGTTGGCGCCCCTCACGGTCCTCCGGATCCTCCATGAGCTGCTGTACGACTACCTCGTGGTCCTGGGTTCGTCCCTGTCCATCTTGAATGTGCAGCTCGTGGCTCTGATCGCGCTCGTTCCGGCGCTGCTGGCAGGCGGTGCGCTCGCAGGGATGCCTGGGCTGGCAGCGGCTCCTGTGCTGGTGGCCCTGCTGGTGACCTCGCCGCTGTATCTCCGGGCTCTCCGGAAGGCAGGTGTGCCGCTCCTGGCCGTGGGAAAACGCTTGGGACTTCCCACGGTCATGGCAGCACTGACCGCAGCCGGCTGCTACGCAATCACCCGGTTCCTGGATTCCCCTGTGGTCGCTGTCCTCGTTTCCACGGGACTGGGAGTCGTCGCGATGGCGGCAATCATGGGGCTTCGACGGCAGGACCTGCGGGACGTCCGGATGTGGGGGCGTGGACGGGAGGTGGCCGCGACATGAGGATCCTGATCTACCCGCACGATCTGCGCATGGGCGGCAGCCAATTGAACGCCATCGAACTCGGTGCCGCAATCAGGCAACTGGGCCATGAGGTCATTCTCTTTGGACAGCCCGGGCCCCTCGTCGAAAGGGGAGCAGAGCTTGGGTTGGAGTTTGTCCCCGCGCCTGCACCAGGGAAGCGACCTTCCCCATCGGTCATCAGAACTTTGGTGCGCACCGTCCGCGAGCGCCGGATCGACGTCGTTCACGGCTACGAATGGCCCCCGGCGCTGGAGTGCCTGGCGGCCTCCAGGCTGGTGCCGGACACCACCGCGGTGGCCACGGTGATGTCCATGGCAGTGGCTCCGTTCATCCCCAGGTCCATGCCGCTGATGGTGGGCACTGAACAGATCCGGCAGGGCGAGCTGTCCTCCGGACGCCACCGTATCCATTTGCTGGAACCGCCCGTGGACATCATGGCCAACCGCGTGGTCGATGACGCGGACCTGGAAGGGTTTCGAGCACGGTGGGGACTGCATGGCGACTTTTTCACGATGGTTTGCGTCTCCCGCTTGGCCAAGGAACTCAAGCTTGAAGGCATCCTGTCGGCGATTGATGCCGCGGGACAACTCGCCCGGGATCTCCCGGTGCATCTGCTGATCACAGGTTCAGGCCCGGCGGAGTCCGTGGTCAGAGCCCAGGCCGAACGCGTCAACGCGGCGACAGGGGAAAACACGGTTATTCTCACCGGTGAACTTGCTGACCCCAGGCCGGCCTACGCTGCTGCCGACGTCGTCCTGGGCATGGGTGGCTCCGCCCTCCGGGGGCTATCGTTCGCCAAACCGCTCGTTGTCCAGGGCGAAGGAGGCTTCTGGGAACTTCTCACTCCAGAGTCCCTGCCGGTGTTCCTTTGGCAGGGCTGGTATGGTTCCGGTCCGGGTTCGACCGGTACCGGGACCGACGCGCTGGTAACCATCTTGAGGGCTCTCCACACGGACGAGCTGCTGAGGAAGTCATTAGGCTCTTTCGGCCGATCGGTGGTGGAAGAGAGGTTTTCACTCACTTCCGCGGCGCAACACCAAACCGAGTTGTACCAGCGCTTCCTGGCCGGTGCTCCCGCGACGCGGTCCCGTTTGTGGGCTGAAACCATCGCCGGGGTGCAGTACTCCTCCTATGTGGTTCGCCGACGTTATCAGCGCCTCCGTGGCCACCAGCCCGCAGAAGACTTCAACGCCCGTCCTGTCGCCGTCCGTGCTGCCGCGGCCGGGCAACTCGTCTCAGGGGAGGCGTGATGGACACGATCATGTACATCTCCGGTGGCCAATGGGATGGCCTGCCCGGAACTGATCGGCTGCTGGCTGAGTCCTTGGCAGAGACAGGCCCGGTCCTCTGGGTTGACCAACCTGCCCCTGTCTTCCGGTTCGCAGATGTCCGGAACCACACGGTGAGGAGTCTTCGCGGGATCCCGGAGACCATGACACCGCACTTGTCGCGCTTGCGGCTTCCTGCTCCGCCGTTCTTCAGCAGCACGCTTGGCCGTCCCCTGACCGAAGCCATTGCACGTCACTGCATGGACAACGCCATGAAGACCGCAGGCGGTCCAGTGTCGGCGGTCGTCAATGCCTCCCCGGTTGTAGCGTTCCCTGACCGTGGCAGCGGCGTGCGGCTGCTGCATCTGACGGATGACTGGCTGGCCGCAGCTGAATTGATCGGATTTCCCTCCGGCTATCTGAGGCGCTCCCTGGAACGCAACATCGGGACGGCCGATGTCATCACCGCTGTCTCAGCAGGCCTGGCCGCCAAGATGTCCCATTTCTCGGGACGGCCCGTGCAGGTTCTTCCCAATGGGTGCCGTCCACCGGCCGGCCCATCCACAGACGAGAACCGGAGGCCGGTCGCGGTCCTGGTGGGACAACTCAACGAACGATTGGACCTTGACGTGCTGGAGTCGTTGGCCGACGCCGGGCTCAGCCTTCTGGTCATTGGTCCGCGGACTGAGTCCAACCCCGTAACCAGGCAGAGGCTGGACGCCTTTCTGGAGCGAAGCAACGTGGATTGGCGTGGACCTCTGGCCCCTGATGACGTACGGCGGCTGCTTCAAACCGCAGCCGCCGGGATCACCCCTTATGCCGACACGGAATTCAATAGATCCAGCTTCCCCCTGAAAACGTTGGAATACCTGTCGTCGGGCTTGCCCGTGGTCGCCACGGACCTGCCTTCCGTGCGATCGCTGCAGTGCAGCGCTTTAGCTGTGGCAAGCAGCCGTGCGGCATTCGTGGATCTGGTCAGGGCTGCCCTGCAGGAGCCTCCGGACCGGGAGCAACGTGAAGAGATGCGGCGCGTCGCGGAGGCGAACTCCTGGAACGTACGGGCCGCCAATATCAGGGATCTGTGCCGGCAACCGGGAGGCGGGCGCAACTCCAAGTTGCGCACCACAGTTCAATCCGTTCGAGGAGCAAGCCGTGAACGTTGATAAGCCGGGGAACCCGCCGTCGGGTATTGACCACGTGTTGCTCACTAGGTTCAATCTTCCTTCCCGGGGCTTTGAGAGCCTGGTCCGGGCCCAGGAAGGCTGGCTGAGGGACCGGATTGCTTTGTTCGAACGCTACTGTCTACCCTCCGTGAAGTCACAGACCAACCGCGACTTCCGGTGGATCATCTACTTCGACCCGGAGAGTCCGGCCTGGCTGCTGGACCGCGTGCATGGGCTGAACCGTGAAGGGACCTTCGTGGCCCTGTTCAGGACAGAAGTCAGCCCGTCCGAACTGCTTGAGGACATCAGGACAGTCACAGGGGGCGGACGTGGCACACTGCTCACCACCAACCTGGACAACGACGACGGGTTGGCCATCGATTTCGTGGACCGGGTGCAAAAAGCGGCCCACGATGCTGGAAACTCAGCGATCTACCTCGTATCCGGCCTGGTGATGGGAAAGGGTTCTGTTTTCCTAAGGAACGACCCCCACAACGCGTTTTGCTCCGTCAGCGCCCCCTGGTCCGCTCCTGTGACGTGCTGGGCTGCATGGCACAACCGGCTGGGCCAATCCATGAAGGTCACATCGCTGCGCGGTGCACCTGGGTGGTTGCAGCTGGTCCACGACCACAATGTCAGCAACAGAATCCGCGGCCGGCGCGTTTCCCCCAAGCCTTACCGGGCACTTTTCCCGGCCCTTCTGGCGGATGCTCCCATCCCGACTGCAAGTTCCATCATCGTGGATCGGGTCTTTGAGTCTCCCCTCCGGGCTTTACGGGAGCTCGCCCGGAAGGCTGCCAAGGCCGTGACCATCGCGCTGCTTGGAACCCAGGGCATCGATCGCGTCAAGACGCTGCTTGCCAACCGGAGAAGCACAGTGTCCAGGACCTGAGCCGTACGACTGGTCCAAACCCAAAGACACTCAACGAAAGGTAAGAGCAGGACATGCAGGTACAAAAGATACTGAAAAGCCTGATACGCCGATGGTTCATCGTCGTGTTGGGTCTTGCCGTGACCGCAGGCGCCTGCTTCTTCCTCCAGCAGAACGCGCCCGACAACTACAAAGCCCAGGCGAGCCTGGTCCTCCTGCCCTCCACCAAAAGCGTCGGAGAAGCCGGTAATCCATATCTGGGGCTGGGCGGCATGAGCGAGGCCCTGGATATCCTCACCCGCAAGATGTCCTCCGAGGAGTTCAAGGAGACCATCCGTGAACAAAGCGGGGCCAGCACCTTCACAGCTGAAGCCGACAAAGGAACAAGCGGGGCCATCCTCCTCATCACAGCCTCCTCACCCGACTCCGGCCAGGCCCTCAAGATCCTGGATACTGTGATGAACCAGGCACCCGTGGCCCTGACCGAGCTGCAGGACGTCCTCAACGTGCCAACAACTTCCCGCATTTCCACGATGAAACTGCTTGAGGACAGCAAAGCAGTTCCCGAGGTCAAAGCCCGGACGCAACTGCTCCTGGTCACCGCTGCCGGCGGCGTGGCGTTCAGCATCATGCTTACCGTACTCATCGACGGGTTGCTCCTGTCCCGAAAACACCGCAAGAGCACAGAACCCACCGACAAGCCCGCCGGATCCAAACCGCCCACGCCGCCGGCTACCAGGCAAAGGAAACCTTCCTCGGTGGAACGGTTTTCAAGCAACCGGCCCACAACGGACGAACCGGCACACCTCGCTGGTGAAACTGCCAGTGTCGTACCCAGTTCCTACAGGCCGGGATAACCATGACCGCAGCCATCCTTCTCCGCATCCTGGGCAGGCGCTGGTACATCGTGGCCATCGGGATAGCCATCGGACTGGCGTCCCTGGGCGCGGTCCGGTCCGCTGAGCCTGTCTACTGGACCAAGGCGGAAGTCACGTTCGTCGCTCCGGACCGCGAACCGGCCTACTGGATACCCGGTGACGACTACGCGTCGCTAGTGGACTTCGCGGCCATGGTGGAGCGACGTGTCAACTACGACTCAGCATCTGTGGATCTCACGCTCTCCAGCGGAACCCTTTATGGTGCCGGGGTCCGGCACGGCTACTCAGTGACCCTGCTCAACAGCGGCGGCCAATGGGCCAAGAGCTTCCGGTGGCCGGTCCTATCCGTGCAGGTGGTCGACTCCAGCGCACAAAAGGTGAAGGACGTGCTCCAAAACGTTGTCGACGGCATCAATGACGCTTCCCGGGCGCTCCAGCAGGAGGCAGGTGTCCAACAAGCCCTCATCACCACCCTCACGTCGCCGTCCAGCCCTGAGATCGTGTTCGGCGGAGGCACCCAACTCAACCGCGTCAAAGGCGCAGTATTCTGGGTTGGCCTAGCCGCCACACTTTCCATCCTGGCCGCAGTCATTGTTGATTCACGGCCCCGTCGCCGCAGGATCCTGCACAAGGGCGGCTCAAGCGTCCAACGTCCCGACATCCCGCACGCAAAGGTGACCTCCCGTGTACCGGGCTAACGGGTTACTACATCGAGACGGCATCCAGGGGGTGGCCCGGAAGTCCGATGCGCCCCTGTTCCTCACCATCTACCTGGTGCTCACATGTGCCCTGCCGTCAAACATGGTGATAGCGTCCCTGGGGTCCATCGGCCGGCCAAGCACGCTCTTCGCCCTCCTGGCCATCGCGTGGTGGATCCTGCACCAGCTGCGCCGCACGACACCATCAATCAGGCGGTGGCATCCCTTGCGGGTGGCACTGGCAGCCTTCCTCCTCGTCGCAGCATCCAGTTACGCCTACGCCATGGTCAGGGGATTGCCGGAAAGCGAAGCCAGCCCCGCAGACGCGGGCCTCCTACGGCTCGCAGGATGGGCCGGGATCCTGCTCATAGCAACTGACGGCCTGACAACCCGCGAAAGCGTCAGGACGCTGCTCCGCAGGATCGCCCTGGCCGGGGGACTGACAGCATTGCTGGGCCTGCTCCAGTTCGCCACCGGCTCGTCCCTCATCGAATGGATCAGGATACCGGGCCTCAGCGTCAGCTCGGAGCTGGCAAACATCGATTCCCGGGGAGGCTTTGTCCGCGCGGCCGGCATGTCGTTGCATCCCCTTGAATACGGGGTAGTCCTCTCCACCTCGCTGCCGATAGCCATCACCCTCGCCCTCAACGACACCACCAAGCGCCGGCTGCTGTGGTGGCTCCCCGTTGGCCTGATATCCGTAGCTGCCATGCTCTCCGTCTCCCGGGCCGCACTGATCTGCATGGCATTGGCTTTCCTCATCCTCCTGCCGGTATGGCCGAAACAGCTCCGGCGGAAGGCCGTGATGGTTTCAGCCCTCCTGGTGGCAGTGATCTACGTAGTGACGCCAGGCATGATCGGAACACTCTTCGGCCTTTTCACCATAGGGACCGACGACCCCAGCATCAGTTCAAGAACCAACGGCTACTCCACCGCCTTCGGAATGGCGAGCCAGAACTTGCTGTTGGGCCGTGGCTTCGGCACCTTCCTCCCCGCGTACGTCATCGTTGACAACCAATACCTGGGGCTCCTGGTCGAACTCGGCATAGCAGGCCTGATCGCCTTCCTGCTGCTGGTCTTTGCCGGCATCCTCTGCGCCTGGCAGGCCAGGAAGTCGGCCAGGGACAACGAACTGCGCCAAATGAGCCAGTCAGTCCTTGCAAGCGTCGCCGCAGCCGCATTGGCCTTCGGATTCTTCGACGCCTTCGCCTTCCCCATGGCAGCCAGCCTCCTGTTCCTTATGCTGGGCATCACCGGGGCTCTATGGCGCATATCGCGCAGGGAAGCGACGGAGGCACAGATCCAGGAGAAAGCCGCAACCTCGGGGGACAGCTGAGACAGGGGACAGCTGGGACCGGGGACAGCTGGGACAGGATCAAGGCAGGGCAACCGTCTATCGGCGGCTCTCATCCCGCTCCCACACAGGAGCAGAGATGCCGGAGACCCCGGCACGACGACGACCCGCCACCGCGAACACCGCATAGACGGCCGCATCGAAAGCCGTCCGCGGCCCACGCACCGAGGCAAGCAACTGCCGCACGGTCCGTGACAAGGACGCCCCACCAGCCACTACATCCTGCTCGGCATTTCCCCGATACGTTCGCCGCAGGACAGCCAACAAGGCACCAGAGGTCCTGGGCGTCCGGACGACCACCGGCTCCGTAGCAAGAACCGCCTTCTCCTGCTCATCAAAGAGCCTGTCCACGAAATAGTCATCACCCGTGAGCGCAGGAAAGACCCCCATACGGAGATGCCCTGAGCGGCTCAGGGCATAGGCACCAGCACCCCACAGACCCTGCGCATTGCCCGGGATCCTGCTGCGGGCACGGTAGTAAGCCCGGACAGGCGCAGAAGCGCCCTGTGTGTCGTATCGGAAGGCTGGCCGGGCAGCCAGCAAGGTCCCATCCTGCAACGCTGCAAATACCTCAGCAAGGGCCGTGGCGCTGACCTCAATGTCCGCGTCCAGATAGAGGCGGGGCCACAACCGGGTGCATTGGTCGCCGGCATTGAGCGCTGCCGTCTTTGACGCCTCCGGCACCTGAAGTACCGAAACCCCCTGCCACTGGGACGCGATCGCCTCCGTCCCATCGCTACAGCCGTTGCAGGCCACCACAACATCCACCGTGCCCCACCCAATGACCTCCCGCAGCGACCCAAGGGTACGCCCGATGACGGCAGCCTCATTATGGGCGGGGATAATCACAGCGCCCGAGGGGAACGCGCCCACCATCAGAGGACCCCGCCAACATTGCGTACGGCATGCGGCAGGCGATCCCACCGCCGTCGGCTGGCCACTGCCCAGGCAGCTTCCAGATGACCCGGCTTTCCCAACCGGGCCACCTCAGCGGCGAGAACGGCACCGCGAAACGCCATGACCCGACCCGGCCCAAGATACTTCTCCGCATAACGGACCCTGTTCACAGACATCAAGGCAGTCAACTGCGGCGAAGCCCCGGACCCACCGCGTTGATGCCACATCCGCGCGGAAGGCTCAAACCAGATGGAATACCCCGCCTCCCGCATACGGTGGCAGTAGTCCGTCTCTTCCGAATACAGGAAAAACCGTTCATCCCAGGCTCCCACGGCCTTAGCCGCACCGGCATCCAGCAAAAGCGCGGCACCCGTTGCCCACTCAACCCGATGCCCGTGCAAATAGCTCTCTTCATCAAAGTCCATCTCGGACAACCACCCAGGGCGTTTCCTCACATGGCTGCCCAGCGCGGCGTCACCCAGCGCTCGCAGGATTCCCGGCTCACGGCGCAGCGAAGGGTAGACGCTCCCGTCGTCGTCCAGCAGGACAGGCACCACCATCCCGGCGCCGGACCGAACCATGCGTCTGCGCATTGCACTGATGGCACCCTCCTCGATACGGAGATCGGGATTGAGGATGAGGTAGGTGGCCGCTTCTCCGGCTTCTGAAAGTGCGGCGTTGATGCCCCCGGCGTATCCGAGGTTCCCTCCGGTTTTTATGGCAATGACGTCGGGAAATTGTGCCAGCGCCTCAAGCGTGTGGTCGTTGGGGGAGTTGTCGGCCACCACCACCTTGATCGACTGGCCCAAGGCCTCCTTCCGCAGGCCCCGGACCAAGGGCCCGATATCGTCCTCGTTGTTGTAAGTGACGACAACGACGGCGACATCGGCTGCAGCCCTGGCAGGGAGGAAAGACCCCGGAGCGCGGCTGGGCGCACGCTCCGGGACATCCCTGGAAGGCAAGGACCTGTTGGACGGCAGGGATAAGCCGCTGTCCCTGCGCAACCGCACATAGGCTTCCGGGCCTTCCACGAGGTACCGCCGGGCAAGCCGGCGTGGTTCCAACGCAAGCCGCCAAGCCCACTCAAGGCTGTTGGAACTCACCCATGAAGGGGCCCGCCGGATGTGGCCTGCCAGAAAGTCCACCACCGCTCCGAAAGCCAGCAGTACCTTGGCTCCGGTCAGGGCTCCGTACTCTGATATCCAAAGTTCCTGCCGGGGTTTTCCCAAGCCGACGATCAGGATGTCAGGGGCTGTCAACGCGATCATTGCTGCCAGCTCCCGGGAAGCGTGGTCATCCCCAAGAGTGCTCCGTGGCGGTGCCCACCATCCAGTGACCGCAAGCTTTGGCCGTTCCACCTCGAATTTGGCCCGTATCCGTTCCTGGGTCTGAACCGACCCGCCAAGGAACCCGATACTGAGGCCCCTTCGTTCTGCCTCATCCAACAAAGGGTCCACGAGATCGCTGCCCGCCAGCCTCGGCCATGTCCGTGCGGTGAGGCGCCGGGCCTCAGTAGCCAGCGGGGCGCCGTCGATAAGCGTCAACCACTCCAGGGACCGGGACCGTTCCAGGGTCTCCTCCCACCGGCTCCCGGAGCCGAAATGACGTATGTGGTCCAAATTGGCTGAGCACACTCCCAGGGGCCGTGCGCCGGTATCGCCGGCCCTGCCCAGGATCTCCTGAATTGCCGGGGCGAACTCCATGAGCTTTACGGGGACGCCGCCCAGATTGACCCAGCGCTCCGGGGACATGGGGGCGGGCGTCCCGCCGTCGTCCATCGGCCTCTGTAGCAGGAGGCTGCGGCCACTGAGCCCGCTTGTCAGGGGGCGGTGGCGGACTGCACCGTGGAGGGCATTTCGGGTGGGCAGGACTTTGGGTAGCAGCATTCTTGGCTCCAGGCTCGGGTCAAGCTCAAGGCATAACCATGTGGCCCACGATCCGTGGCTGCTGCACTGCCAGGATCGTGGATGGCGGACAAACGCCGCCACATCGACATGTTCACTTGAGTTGTCTCCCGGCCTCCTGCCAGAGGCTGCCGTAGGGCTACTTTAGGACGATTTTCCGGAGTCCGCCAGAGCCCTGGGCGGCCTTTGCCGGGACAGTACGCGCCTTAAAGCGCGATGCGGTAGACATGGTGCGTGTATTCGTTCGGGAAAGCATCCGTGAATTTCCCGCCCTGAATGTGAATCGACCGGTTCTCGCCCAACACCTCCACGGCGGACCCGATGATCCCGCCCGGGAGAGTGAAGGTCCTGCTTCCGGTGAGCCCGTCGTCCGTCATCGCGAAAATATAGGCACTTCCGTCCTTGGCTTTGAGCATCGTGTCGGTCCCCTCGCCAAAATCCCAAACGTAGGACTGGGTGTTGATGACTGGCGCCACTGAAGTGATGGCATGGTTCACGACCCCCGCTGCAGCCACTTGGTCCTTCAAGCAGGCAGCGCTGTGTATCCGGGCGTCCTGGAAAGCGTCGCCGCTGATGCAATCGTTGACGTTTTGCTGGTCCGGGGACTGGCTGAACCACACGATGCCCCGGGCCTCATGGATGATCGACGCCCACACCTGGGCTTGGACTTGCTCGGGGCCCAACTGCTTGTAACCGCCTGTGGAACCGCCGGTGCTGATCACAGTGGGCAGAGCCCAGAGTGGTGCCTGTACGCCCCGCGCGGCATTGATTTCCTGCTGGAGCTGCATGATTTTGCCGTAGCTCGAGGCCGTGCGGCAGTTCACTGGGGCGATGGGATTCTGTTCCTTGGGCGTCCGCCACCTGAGCGTCCCGTCGCCCCAATCGCATTGGGGGACGGCGTAGAAGTACTGGTCCACGGAGTTCACGTTCGCAGTGCTGAAATAGTCCATCGACAACTGCATGGGCACGTCATAGGTGATGATCCCCGAGGTCCAGTTCGCGTAGGTGAACCTGCCCGTGGCTGCGGGATCATGCTGGGCTGCCAACTGCTTCATGTGGGCGAGCCCGGCTACGGGGTCATACCTGCCGTCCACTTCGTCGTCCAGGACGCTTCCCACCTGCCGGTCCCAGCCGGCCGGTGCGTCCTTGGTCGCGAAAAGGGTGAACATGCCGTGCGCGGAGATGGCTGCACTGGACGCGTCCGGGTTCCCTTGGACGTAAGTGTTGATGCCCAGCGATTTGTCGTAGGCCAGTTGCGCATCGCTTCCAGGGGACCCGTACCAGATCGCGATGGGAAAGAAGGACGGATCGCTCCAGCCGGCTGCGGTTGCCTTGGCAAACTGGTTCCAGTACGCCGGTCCGCCTTCCCACGGAATCCTGGGCAGCTCGTGGAGCGCGTCCGCTGCTTCCACGGGGGCTGCCGTGGGGTCCGGCTGCGGAAGGGCAGCTGTCCTGGGTACGGTGCCAGGTATCGTGCTCGCCCAGAACAGCAGGCCAAACGTCAAGGCCATCGTGGTGAAGTAGCGAACCCGCATAGCGTCATCTTCTTCCGCAACCCAATGATGAGTACCTCAAAGGATGGCACCAGCTTCGCGAATCCGTAACCCGCCGTCGTCAATTGCTCCTGGTGCGGGCCGCGTTCAGGAGGGCCTTTGTCCAGTCATGTGTTGGAGATAATCGGCCAGCCGCTGTGAGGCGTCCGGGGGAGCGAAGCCCACTGCCGAAATTTTGCCGAGGTCCAGGACGCTGTTGGCCGGCCGCGGTGCCATCTCCGGTTTGTTGTACTCGGCTGTGCTGATCGGGCGCACCAGGCGCGGGTCCGCTCCGCACAGCCGGTAGACGTCCGCAGCAACATCTGCCCAGCTCTGATTGCCGCCGCTGTTGCTGAGGTTGTAGGTTCCATGCGGGGCCCGGGAGTCGAGCAGGTGCCGGATCCCTGCGGCGAGGTCCTCGGCAAAGCTCAAGCGGCCAAGCTGGTCATCGACCACTCCCGGTGACGCACCTTTTGCAGCAAGGCCGGCCATGGTCCGAACAAAGTTCTTTCCGTCGCCGACCACCCAACTGGTCCTGACGATGTAGTGCCGCGGCACGGTACCCGCGGCGATGTCACCGGCGGCCTTGCTCTGTCCGTACACACCCAAAGGTGAGAAGGGTTCGTCCTCCCGGTGAGGCTTGACGGTCCCGTCAAAGACGTAATCGCTGGATACATGGACCAGGGTTAGAGAATGGTCGACGGCGGTGGCCGCCAACCGGGATACGGCGGCTGCGTTGATTGTCCAGGCAGCTGCACGGCCCTCAGGGCTTTCGGCAGCGTCAACCGCGGTAAATGCCGCGGCGTTGATGATCGTGGAGTAATCGCGCCAGTTCACTGACCGGTAGGAATCCTCGCTGGTGATGTCAAAGTCCCGGCGGCCGGCGAAGTCCACGGTGGTGTCGCCGTCGAATGCTTGCCGGAGCGCGGTGCCCAATTGGCCGCCGGCCCCCAGCACGAGCGTGCGCCGCTTCTCCATCGGACTGACGCCGGCCAGCCGCGGGTGGTTCTTGTCCTGGTCCGAAAGGATGGCCTCGCTGAGGGGTATCGGCCAGGGAACAGCGACCTGTTCGTCGGCAAGATTCAGGAAGGTGTAGTTCTGCTGGGCCTCAGGGCTCCAATGGTCGTTCACGAGATAGGTGTAGGCGGTGTCGGCATCCAGGGTCTGGAAGGCGTTGCCCACGCCACGGGGCACGAACACGGCTTGGCCAGGCGTCAACTCCGCCGTGAACAGGACACCGAAAGTCGGTCCTTTCCGGAGGTCCACCCAGGCCCCGAAAATACGACCGGAGGCCAAGGAGACGAACTTATCCCACGGCTCGGCATGGATGCCCCGCGTAGTGCCGCGTACGGCGTTGAAGGATATGTTGTTCTGCACCGGCCCGAAGTCCGGCAGTCCGGCAGCAAGCATTTTCCTGCGGTGCCAGTTCTCCTTGAACCAACCGCGGCTGTCGGTATGGACAGGAAGTTCGAAAAGCACCAACCCCGGGATCGGAGTCGGAGTGGAAGCCAGTTCCCGCGGGTCCACGGCCTAGTGCCCTTGACCTGCATATTTTGACTCCGTGACCGCTTTCTGAGGACGCCACCAGTCTTCGTTGCTTCTGTACCACTGCACGGTCTCTGCCAGGCCGGAGGCAAAGTCGGAGAACCGGGGCGTCCAACCGAGTTCCCTGCGCAGCTTGGTGGAGTCGATGGCGTAACGCAGATCGTGCCCGGGCCGGTCCTTGACGAGGTCGTAGGCGTCAGGTTGTTGTCCATCGAGGGCGAGGAGCATTTCCACTACCTCGCGGTTCGATCGCTCGCCATCTGCCCCGACCAGGTAGGTTTCACCCACCCGGCCACGTTCAAGGATGGTCAAAACCGCGGAGGAATGGTCTTCCACATGGATCCAGTCCCGGACGTTCAATCCTTGCCCGTACAACCGCGGACGCACGCCGTCCAGGATGTTGGTGATCTGCCGCGGAATGAACTTCTCAACATGCTGGTAGGGACCGTAATTGTTGGAGCAATTGCTGATGGTCGCCTTCAGGCCGAACGAACGCACCCATGCCCGCACCAACATATCCGAGCCTGCCTTGGTGGCCGAGTAGGGGCTCGTCGGGCGGTAAACGGAGTCTTCAGTGAACTTGCGGCGTTCGTCCAAGGCCAGGTCTCCATACACTTCATCCGTGGAGATGTGATGGAAGCGTGTTCCATGCCGGCGGGCAGCCTCGATGAGAGTAAAGGTTCCCGCCAGGTTGGTATCCATGAACGGACGTGGATCCGCCAGGGAGTTGTCGTTGTGCGATTCTGCAGCGAAGTGGACGACGGCGTCCACCGAGGATGTCAGCGCGTCCACAACGCCGGCATCGCAGATATCGCCTTTTTGAAAATCGAAACGGCCGGACGGCAGCCCCGACAGGGATTCCATGTTGCCGGCGTAGGTCAATTTGTCCAGGACCGTGACATGGAGGCCGGTGTGCTCCATGATGAAGTGAACAAAATTGCATCCGATGAATCCGGCCCCGCCGGTGACAAGGATTCTCTGCATGGCCATAGCGTAACCGTCATGGACGGTGATGTGCAGCGGGAGAGGACAGCTAGATGCGCGGAATTATTCTTGCCGGTGGCACAGGATCCCGGCTTCATCCGATTACGCTCGCCATCAGTAAACAATTGGTTCCGGTTTTTGATAAACCGATGATTTACTACCCGCTGTGCACCCTGATGCTGGCGGGAATCCGGGACATCCTGATCATCACTACGCCTGCCGACGGCCCTCAATTCGAAAATCTCCTGGGGGATGGCTCGCAATTCGGCGTAAATCTGAGTTACGCCCGTCAGCCCACTCCCGATGGACTCGCCCAGGCGTTCATCCTGGGCGAGGAACACATCGGCAGCGGCAAAGTGGCGCTCATCCTCGGCGACAATATCTTCAATGGCCCCGGCATGGGCAACCAGCTCCGGCATTATGCCGATGTCGACGGCGGTGCAATTTTCGGCTATTGGGTCAAGGACCCGTCCGCTTACGGCGTGGTGGAATTCGACGACGACGGCCTGGCTGTTTCCATTGAAGAGAAGCCTGCCGTGCCCAAAAGCAACTACGCGGTTCCCGGCCTTTACTTTTATGACAACAATGTGGTGGCCATGGCAAAAGACCTTCAGCCGTCTCCGCGCGGGGAGCTGGAAATCACTGACATCAACCGCAAGTACATGGAACTTGGACGGTTGCATGTGCAGAAGTTCCCGAGGGGTACAGCTTGGCTGGACACGGGAACCTTCAGCGACCTCAACGATGCATCCAACTACGTCCGGACCACCGAGAACAGGCAGGGCTTGAAAATCGGGGCCCCGGAAGAGGTGGCGTGGCGGATGGGATACCTGACCGACGACGAACTGCGCCGGCAAGCCGCGAAACTGGCCAAAAGCGGCTACGGCAGCTACCTGTTGGACATCCTGGACCGGCGCTGACAGCGCTAGGCTGCCGAAACGTCCTCCAGGGCCCTGGCAATCTCCGTTGGGAGCACGGACAATTGCGCGTCCAGCAATTCCTTGAGCTGGACAGCGTTCCTGGGTCCCACGACCGCGGAGGAAACCCCCGGCCGGGAAAGCAGCCAGCTCAATGAGACATCCAGCGGTGACCGGCCCAGACCACGTGCGGCCATTGACACCGCTTCCACGACCCGGGACTCCCGGGGTTCCAGATAAGGCTCAACGTAACCGGCAAGCCTGCCCTGCGCTGCGCGGGAATCAGCGGGAATCTGTCCGCGGTACTTTCCGCTGAGCACACCACGTCCCAGCGGGGCCCAGGCCATCAAGCCAAGGCCTGCGTCCTCCACGGCAGGGATCAGTTCATCTTCGGCTTTGCGGTTGACCAGTGAGTATTCGGACTGGTTGGCCACCAGCGTGAATCCGGCCACGGCCGCGGCCTTGGCCGTCTGCCAGCCGTTGTAGTTGGAAATGCCCACGTAGCGCGCCCGTCCGCTCCGCTGGGCCAATTCCAGGGCGGAGAGGGTCTCCTCCAGGGGCACGTTCGGGTCCCATTCCTGGGCGAACCAGATGTCGATATAGTCCGTTCCGAGCCTCGCCAGGCTCGCATCCAGGGCAGAAAGCAACGCGCCCCGGGAAGCGTTGATGCTGCGGCGTGTTTCTGATGACGACACGCCGGCCTTCGTGGAGATCACCACCTCGGAACGGGCTACAACATCGCCGAGCATGGAACCCAGTATTGCCTCGGCCTGGCCCTGCGCATAGGAAGCTGCCGTATCCACAACCGTCCCTCCGGCGGCAACGAATGCGTGGAGCAATTCGGCAGCGTCTTGTTCATCGGTCTCCTGGGCCCATGACATGGTTCCGAGGGACAAGGAGGACACGCGGAACCCACTGTTCCCGACATAACGCTGCTGCATAGCTGCTAGCTTACGGGCAGTTACCAGTCTTCATGACGTAGGGTCTATTCACGTGAACTGGATAGAAGCAGCCTTGCTGGGCCTTGTGCAGGGCCTCACCGAATTCCTCCCGATTTCCTCGAGCGCGCATCTGCGGATCGTCGGCTCATTCCTTCCGAATGCAGCCGATCCCGGGGCGGCCTTTACTGCCATTACGCAGTTGGGAACCGAGACCGCCGTGATCGTCTATTTCTGGCGCGACATCGTCCGTATTGTGCGGGCCTGGTTTGGCTCGCTGACGGGCAAGGTGGAAAGAAACGACCCCGATGCCCGCATGGGCTGGCTGGTCATTCTTGGCAGCCTGCCCATCATCGTTCTTGGATTGTTGTTCCAGGACCAGATCGAGTCTGTGCTCCGCAGCATGTGGATTGTGGCCACCATGCTGATTGTCTTCGGCATGATTCTGGCCGTCGCCGACGCCGTGGGGCGGCAGGAGCGCGACCTGACGCAATTGAGCTACAAGCACGGCATTCTCTATGGCTTCGCGCAGGCCATGGCCCTGATCCCGGGCGTCTCACGCTCCGGCGGCACGATCACCGCCGGCCTGCTCATGGGCTACACCCGTGAAGCAGCAGCACGCTATTCCTTCCTGCTCGCCATTCCGGCCGTGTTCGGCAGCGGGCTCTACCAGCTTTACAAGACAGTCTCGAATGAAGGTTTGGCTGGACCCTACGGCCTGCCCGAAACGGCCCTGGCCACCGTCATTGCCTTCGTTGTGGGTTACGTCATCATTGGCTGGTTCCTGAAATTCGTGTCCACGCGGAGTTACCGGCTCTTCGTTTGGTACCGCATCCTTCTCGGGCTGGCCTTGTATGTCTTGCTCGGTTTCGGTGTGATCAGTGCCTAGCACTAAGGTTGAGTCGTGAAATCGTGGATCTCCCGCCCTGTACCTGAGCTGCCCGGCAGCATGCCGCCCATCCGGCTGTACGACACCGCCGTCGGCCGTGTCGTGGAGGTGGAGCAGCAGGCGGAACAATCCATGTACGTCTGTGGCATCACGCCCTACGACGCTACGCACATGGGCCATGCTGCAAGCTATGTGTCGTTCGATCTGCTGAACCGGGCGTGGCGCGACGCGGGCGTCCGGGTCTCCTACGTCCAGAACGTTACGGACGTCGACGACCCCCTCCTGGAGCGGGCCACCGCAACGGGCGTTGACTGGCGTGATCTGGCACAAAGCCAGATCGACCTGTTCCAAACCGACATGGATGCCCTGAACGTTCTCGCACCAAATCACTACATCGGTGCCGTCGAGGCCATCCCCGACATCGTGCCCGCCATCGAGAAACTCATCGCCGACGGTGTCGCCTATCGCGTCCAGGGCAGCGACGGCGAGCCCGACGGCGACGTCTACTACGACGTCGAAACCGCCGGAAAGCGCTCCAGCGCCACTGACGCCTGGAAGCTGGGTGAGGTCTCCGGCCTGGGCGAATCCGAAATGCTCACGTTGTTCGCCGAGCGCGGGGGAGACCCCACCCGGCCAGGCAAGCGAAACGCGTTGGACCCCCTGCTGTGGCGGGTCGCCCGTGAGGGGGAGCCCAGCTGGCCGGGAGCGGGTCTCGGAGCCGGCAGGCCCGGATGGCACATCGAATGTACCGTGATCGCGCAGAAGTATCTCCCTGCGCCATTCACAGTGCAGGGTGGGGGATCGGACCTGATTTTCCCCCACCACGAAATGGGAGCCGGCCACGCCTATTCACTCTCCGGCGTTCCGCTGGCCCGCCACTACTGCCACGCCGGCATGGTGGGTCTGGACGGCGAAAAGATGAGCAAGTCAAAGGGAAACCTGGTGCTCGTTTCCAAACTCCGCGCAGCCGGTGAAGAACCTGCAGCCATCCGCCTGGCAATCCTTGCCAACCACTACCGCTCGGACTGGTCCTGGACCAACGAGGGTTTTGCTGCAGCCAAGGACAGGCTGGCACTCTGGCGGGCAGCCCTGGAACAGGCCACGGCCGGTTCGGCGGGCAACCTCGTTTCCGCCATGCGGGAGGAACTGGCCAACGACCTCAACGCCCCCGGCGCGCTGGCCGTTGTCGACCAGTGGGCCAAGGACGCCGTAAGCAACGGGGAGGAAGCGTCCGCCCAGGACGCGGCACTGGTTTCCGACGCCATCGACGCTTTACTCGGGGTGGAACTCTAAGTCCCGAACCCCGGCAAAAGGAACGGCCCCGACGAATGTCGGGGCCGTTCCTTTTGCGGTACGGGGTCCTTACGGGCGCTCTTTACCGCGTCGCTTAAGGTAACGCTCGAATTCCCGGGCAATGGACTCACCGGAGGCTTCCGGAAGGTCTGCTGTGTCCTTCGCTTCCTCCAACTGGCGCACATACGCGGCAATTTCAGGGTCTTCCGTGGCAAGTTCATCCACCCCGCGTTCCCATGCCTCAGACTCCTCGGCGAGTGCATGGCTGTCCAGCGGTACCTGGAGCAGATCCTCGATCCGGTGCAGGATAGCAAGCTGGGCTTTGGGGGAGGGCGGCTGCGCAACGTAGTGCGGGACTGCGGCCCACAGGGATACCGTCGGCAGGCCCGCCAGCAAGGCGAATTCGGCAAGGACCCCCACGATGCCTACGGGACCCTCGTACTGTGATGCCTCCAGGTTGAGGCGTTCCCGCAAGGAGTTGTCTTCGGTGGTGGTGCTGACCGGAATGGGCCGGCTGTGCGGAACGTCCGCAAGCAACGCGCCCACCAGGATGACGGCGTCCACCTTCAGCGCTTCAGCGTGCACCAAAAGTTCGGTTGTGTAGGCGCGCCACCGGTAGGAAGGTTCAGTTCCGAGGACAAAAACGACGTCCACGTTGCTGTCGGGAACGGCTGCCTTATAGATCCGGGTCGATGGCCATTTAACTTTGCGGGCACCTGAAGAAGTGCGCCGCACGGTGGGCCTGGTGAACTGGAAATCGTAATATTCCTCGGCGTCCACGGTGGCAACCTTCTTGCCGTCCCATAGTTTGTTCAGGTAGTGCAGGGCATCGCTGGCAGCTTCACCGGCGTCGTTCCAGCCCTCAAATGCAGCGATCATTACGGTGACACGCTGGCCTTCCGCGGGTTCCTTCAGGAAACGCTCGGGCTCCGCGGTGATGTCCTGCCCTTCGGGGGTCCCGTCCACACTGTTCATCCACTCACCCTACGTCGAAGACCCTGATGGATGCATGGCATTTCGTGTCAACGCGTGTCCCATATTCGCCCACAGCACAACGCCAGGACTGTCGACCACCAGGTTCCACGTAGACTGGAAACCATGCATTCGTTACCCAGCCAGCCCCTCCTCAAAGCCGTGCTCTGGGATATGGATGGCACACTCGTGGATACCGAACCCTATTGGATCGCTGCCGAACGAGCCTTGGTGGAGTCGCACGGCGGCACTTGGTCGCACCAGCAGGCCATGCAGCTGGTGGGACAGTCCCTGCTTCATTCGGCTGCCGTTCTGCAGGCCGCCGGTGTCGGGCTTGAGGCCCGTGAAATCGTGGACACCCTCAGCGCGCAAGTCATCGCCGAGGTTCGCCGGGAAGTCCCGTGGCGGCCAGGCGCGCGTGAACTGTTGGATGAGCTTCACACCGCGGGCATCCGTTGCGCGCTGGTGACCATGTCGGAAGGCCCCCTCGCCGGCGTGGTGGTGGAGAGCCTACCCAAGCCCTACTTCGAGTTCATGGTCACAGGCGACACCGTCACCAACGGCAAGCCGCACCCGGAGGCCTACCTGACGGCGGTCGAACGCCTTAGGCTGGACGACCCCTCCCTGACCATCCACCATTGCGTGGCCTTGGAAGATTCCGTACCCGGCGCTACTGCCGCCATCGCTTCAGGCGTCGTAACGGTGGGAATTCCGCATCAGGTACCCCTGCCGGAGGACCCCCGCATGATCACGTGGCCCACTCTCGCGGGCCGGACCACCTCGGACGTCGAGCAGCTGGTTTTCGACCGCTTCCCGTCAGTCAACCTCGTTGAAGGGGCCAACTAGGTGAGCAGTCCCACCACTCCGCACCATGTTGTGACAAAGCGGGAAGGAATCCCACTGGGCAGGATCGCCGGCGTTCCTGTGTACCTGGCACATTCGTGGTTCGTTATCGCCGCCATCACCGTTGTCTTCTACGGCCCGGTTGTCATCGACTTGTTCCCGGGCATTGGCAACTGGGGATACCTGGTTGGGCTGGCCATCGCATTGCTGCTTGCTGTGTCGGTGCTGATCCACGAACTGGCACACGCGCTGAGCGCCCGGGCGTTCGGGTGGCCCAGCGAGAAAATCGTCCTCAATCTCTGGGGCGGGCACACGCAGTTCGAGAACTTCACGGCTTCCCCGGGCCGCTCCGTCACCGTTGCCCTGGCGGGACCGGCTTCAAACTTCGTCATCGCCGGAGTGATGTGGGCGATTCTGTCAACGGACACCCTGACCGGCGTACCCGCCATGCTCGCGGACATCCTGCGACTGGCAAACCTGGTGATCGGTATCTTCAACGTCCTGCCCGGTATGCCGCTGGACGGCGGCCGGCTGGTGGAATCCGCTGTATGGAAGGCCACCGGCAGCCAGGACAAGGGAACCATTGCAGCCGGCTGGTCGGGCCGGATCATCGTGGTTGCCCTGGTCATCTGGTTCATCGTTGTGCCCTTCCTGCAAGGGCAGCTCCCCAACCTGATGTACACCGTCATTACTGTCCTCGTCTGCGGTTTCCTGTGGATGAGCGCTTCGAGCTCCATCCATCACGCGAAGCTGCGCAGCAGGCTGTATCTGGTCAGTGCCGCCGGTCTGGCAGAGCCCGCTGTCGGCGTGCCGAACACGGCTACCGTGGCTGATGTCCTGGCCATCGCACCCGCGGGGAGTCCCGCCGTCGTGATCTGCGGCCCCGATGGCAGGCCGCAAGGAGTGGTGGACAGCGGTGCCACCGCCAGCGTCCCGCCGGAAGCCACGACGACGACGCCCGTCACCGCGGTTGCCCACGCCCTGGCAGCAGGGGCTTACGTCCCGGAATGGTCAAAGGGGCAGGAACTGATCCAGTACTTGGCTCGTCTGGAGGGCGGCGAATACGCTGTGGTGGACCATAACGGAATCGTCACCGGCCTTCTCCGCCAGGAGGCCGTAGTGACAGCCATAACAGGTAAGGAAGCCCGCAGGAGCGGTCGCCCCTGACCACGCGCCCGGTAGAGTTACATGCCGGTCGTCAAAGCAAAGAACCCATTGTGCCTGGCGCCACCAACCAGCAACACGTCGCGGCCCAGCCGTACAAGAGCGAGGAAAACCACATGAGCAGCGAAACCGCCGCCCCCGAGGCCAGCGCAGGCCCTGACGAGGCAGCCACAGGCTCCGCCCCGCAGCCGACGGGCGCTGCGCGGCGTCGCGGGCCGTTCCGCGTGGGCGAGCGGGTCCAGCTCACTGACGAACGCGGCCGCATGAACACCATCACCCTGGAAGTCGGCGGGGCGTTCCACACCCACCGCGGTTTCCTGAACCACGATGAAATCATCGGCAAAGTGGACGGTTCCGTGGTCAGCAACAACGTCGGCCAGCAGTACCAGACTCTGCGCCCGCTGTTGTCCGACTTCGTCTTGTCCATGCCGCGTGGGGCCGCAGTTGTCTACCCCAAAGACGCCGGCCAGATTGTCACCATGGCCGATATCTTCCCCGGCGCACGGGTTGTGGAAGCAGGCGTTGGATCCGGCGCGCTGTCCATTTCCCTGCTCCGTGCAGTTGGCGATGGTGGCTACCTGCACTCCTTCGAACGCCGCGAAGAATTCGCGGACATTGCCAGGGGCAACGTCGAGACAATCTTCGGCGGCCCCCACCCTGCCTGGCAGATTTCCCTCGGTGACTTCCAGGAGGAAGTCGTCAAGGCCGAAGCACCCGGGTCCGTGGACCGGGTCGTCCTGGACATGCTCGCCCCGTGGGAGTGCTTGGACGCGGTGGCAACGGTCCTGGCCCCTGGCGGCGTCTGGATCAACTACGTAGCCACTGTCACCCAGTTGTCCCGCACAGCTGAGGCCATCCGCGCTGATGGACGCTTTACCGAGCCTGACGCCTGGGAGTCCATGGTCCGCGGCTGGCACCTCGAAGGCCTGGCCGTCCGTCCCGACCACCGCATGGTGGCCCACACCGGCTTCCTGCTGGTCACCCGCCGGCTGGCTGATGGCGTAACCGGGATTTCCGTGAAGCGTCGTCCTTCCAAGACCGAATTCAGCGAAGAGGACCTCAACGCCTGGACCCCCGGCGCAGTCGGGGAACGCTCCGTATCGGACAAAAAGCTCCGCCGGGCCGCCCGTGACGCCATCGCCGGCACCAACGTCCAGGACGACCCCACGGTCACAAACTGAAAAGGTCACAATAGGGTCCGTATTCCGGATGTCACCCAGCACCCTGCGCTTTTCGGGACTAAGGTCTTGTTAAGCGCAGGAAGGGGCTGATGAATCGTGGATACGCCAAACAACGACCTTGGACGGCCGACGCCGGAGGATGCAAACACAGCGGCAGAGGAAAGGGCGGGCCGGGGTCCCGCCCCGGTTCAACCGCAGGAATCTTCGACGGACCTGACTGTTGCCGAACGGCAGATCAACATCCTTCGGGACAAACTCCGCCACATTGACCGCCAGCTGGCTGCCGCCACGCAGAACAACGGCAAGCTCGTGGGCATGCTGGAAACTGCCAAAGCCGAGATACTCCGCTTGAAAGGTGCCCTGGAGCAGGAGGGGCAGCCTCCCTACAGCTTCGGTACCGTGCTCCAGATCAACCCCCGGAAGCAGCCGGCCCCCGGCAACTCCGGGCAGGCGGCCACCGAAGAGTCAGTGGACATTTTCAATGCGGGCCGAAAGATGCGTGTAGGTGTCAGCCCTCTGGTGAACGTCAACCAGCTGGCGGTGGGACAGGAAGTGCTGCTCAATGAGGCGCTCCTGATCGTGGCGGGCCTGGGCTACGAACGCGCCGGCGAGCTGGTCACCCTGAAGGAAATGCTGGGCAAGGACCGCGCCCTGGTGGTCGGCCGCGCTGACGAAGAACGTGTCGTCCGGCTTTCCGGCGCTCTCCAGGAACTCCATTTGAAGGTGGGCGACGCTTTGTCCCTGGACTCCAGGACGGGTTACGCCTTGGAGAAGGTGCCCCGCGCGGAAGTGGAGAACCTGGTCCTGGAGGAAGTCCCGGACATCACGTACCAGGACATCGGCGGACTTGGTCCCCAGATCGAACAGATCCGCGATGCCGTCGAACTGCCGTTCCTGCATCCGGACCTCTACCGCGAACATGGCCTGAAGGCCCCCAAGGGAATCCTGCTCTACGGCCCTCCGGGTTGCGGCAAGACCCTCATCGCCAAAGCGGTGGCAAACTCTCTGGCGGCCCGCGCGGCAGAACGCGCCGGCAACACCGACCTCAAGAGCTACTTCCTGAACATCAAGGGCCCCGAGCTCCTGGACAAGTACGTGGGCGAGACTGAGCGCCACATCCGCCTGATTTTTGCGCGGGCCCGCGAAAAGGCCTCGGACGGCAGCCCCGTCGTAGTTTTCTTCGATGAGATGGACTCCCTCTTCCGCACCCGCGGCACCGGGGTCTCATCCGACGTCGAAACCACCATCGTGCCGCAGCTGCTCAGCGAAATCGACGGCGTGGAGCGTTTGGACAACGTGATCGTCATTGGTGCCTCCAACCGCGAGGACATGATCGATCCCGCCATCCTCCGTCCGGGACGGCTGGACGTAAAAGTAAAGATCCAGCGGCCTGATGCCGAAGCAGCGGCGGACATTTTCGGCAAGTACATCACCACGGACCTTCCGTTCCATGCCCAGGACCTCGCCGAGTACGGGGGAGACGTCCAGGCCACAGTGGATGCCATGGTCCAGCGCACCGTGGAAGCCATGTATTCCACCGAGAAGTCCAATGAATACCTCGAGGTCACGTACGCCAACGGTGACACCGAGATGCTCTACTTCAAGGACTTCAATTCGGGCGCCGTCGTCCAGAACGTGGTGGACAGAGCCAAGAAGTACGCCATCAAGGACCTTCTGACCAACAACCAGAAGGGTCTTCGGATCGAGCACCTGCTGCGCGCGGTGGTGGATGAGTTCCGCGAGCACGAGGACATGCCGAACACCACGAACCCGGATGACTGGGCACGGATTTCGGGCAAGAAGGGTGAACGGATCACTTACATCCGTACCATCGTCCAGGGCAAGGCCGGTCAGGAACCGGGCAAGTCCATCGAAACCACAGCCAACACGGGCCAGTACCTGTGACAGCAAGACCCGAAGGTACACAGGCCGGAAGCTTGCCTGCAGGCGGTGCAATGCGTGTCATGGGCTCGGAAACGGAATACGGTATCCACGCGCCGTCGGCACCCGGCGCGAACGCCACCATGATGTCCGCCAGGATCATCCAGGCCTATGCCACTGTGACCCGGCAACGGGCGGCAGGAGGAGCGGAGACGCGTTGGGACTACACCGACGAAGAGCCGCTGCACGACGCCCGGGGCTGGACCGTGGACCGCGCGGCTGCCGACCCCAGCCAGCTCACCGACCAGCCACCGGTTCTCGACGCCGAAGCCGTCGCCTTGGCGTACGGCCGGCAGGAACTGGAACTGGATGGCGCGGATGAATCCGGTTCGCTGCTGATGAACATGGTCCTGGGCAACGGTGCGCGTCTCTACGTGGACCATGCGCACCCGGAGTATTCCAGCCCGGAGGTCACCAACCCCAGGGATGCCGTGACCTGGGATGCAGCCGGCGACGTCGTAGCGCTTGCCACAGTCCGGAAGGTTGCTGCTGATACCAGCCTGCCTGCCATAAACCTCTACAAGAACAACACCGACAACAAGTCGGTCTCCTATGGCTCACACGAGAACTACCTCATGCCACGTTCGGTTCCATTCGGTGACATCATCCGGGGCCTGACGCCGTTCTTCGTGTCCCGGCAGGTGACCTGCGGTGCTGGTCGCGTTGGCTTGGGGCAGGACAGTTCCACCCCCGGTTACCAGATCAGCCAACGGGCCGATTTCTTCGAAGCGGAGGTGGGGCTGGAGACCACGATCCGCCGTCCCATCATCAACACCCGGGACGAACCGCACGCCACGGCGGACAAGTATCGCCGCTTGCACGTCATCATCGGGGACGCGAACCTCAGCCAGGCCTCCAACTACCTCAAGTTCGGGACCACAGCCATGGTCCTGAGCCTCATCGAAGCCGGTCAGGCGCCCAAAATCGAGGTCCACGAGCCGGTCCAGGCGCTTCAGGCCGTCAGCCATGACACAACGCTTGCTGCTACAGTCCGGCTGCTGGATGGACGCAGGGTGACGGCCCTGGACCTTCAATGGATGTACTACGAGGCCGCGGCAAAACTTGCCCAGGAAACGGGCGTGGCTGATTCGGTGACCGGAGACGGCCACACCCACGACGTCCTCCTGCGCTGGGAATCCACTTTGACTGCTCTGGGATCCGATGTCGGATCTGCGGCGTCTTCCGTGGAGTGGGTGGCCAAGAAATCGATCCTGGAAGGGTACCGGAACAGGGACGGACTGGGCTGGGACGATGCCAGGCTTGGCCTGGTGGACCTGCAGTGGTCCGATATCCGGCCCGAGAAAGGGCTGTACTACCGGCTGCTGTCCAACAACCGCATGACGCGCGTGGTGGACGACGCCGACATCGCCCGGGCGGTGACGGAGCCGCCGTCGGACACCCGCGCGTATTTCCGCGGCCGGTGCGTTTCGAGGTTCGGCCGGGACGTTGTCGGCGCCAGCTGGGACTCGGTCATTTTCGACGTTCCGGGGCTGGGAAAGCTCCAACGGGTACCAACCCGCGAGCCCTTGCGGGGGACGCAGGCCCTGACCGGCGCATTGTTCGACCGCCACCAGGATGCCGGTGCGTTCCTGGCCGAATTGCTGGGCCAGAATCCGCCGGCGGCAAGGGCCTGAGAACGTGTCCGGCACAGCAACATTCGTACTTGTCCAAAGCCGTACGAAGCGGCCCGCAGCGTGGCAATATGGCAGTAGGAAGTCCCCAATTTCAGGGGACTGACAGTAGGGAGAAAGAAAATGGCAGCTCAGGAACAGCAACAACCACAGTCACGGGAAACCGAAGCAGAAGTGGACGTCCCGGAGGCTCCGCCTGCAGCGCCCGAAGCCCAGGCATCCGAGGCAACACAGGGCGTGGATGATCTCCTCGACGAAATCGACGGCGTGCTGGAATCCAATGCCGAAGAATTCGTCAGGGCTTTCGTCCAAAAGGGCGGCCAGTAACCGGCCCGTACAAGGATTCACAACCCGGACGGCGTGAGGCCGCCGGGCACCGGAACGCAGAGTCGAAGGAGTGCAGCAATGCAGGACCCATCAAACGGCCCCCTGGCCACCCAGGCAACGTCTTCATTTACCGAGCATCTCCAACGCTCTCGTCCTGAACTCCTTCCCTTCAGCCAGGCGCTTCCCGCCGGCACCGTGCCGTCATCGCCGCACGCCACCACGATCGTCGCACTGACGTATGCGGGCGGCGTGCTGATGGCGGGCGATCGCCGCGCCACGATGGGCAATGTCATCGCCAGCCGGCACATCGAGAAAGTTTTTCCGGCCGATGAATATTCGGTGCTGGGCATCGCCGGCACGGCCGGCCTGGCCATCGACATCACCAGGCTGTTCCAGGTGGAGCTGGAGCACTACGAAAAAATAGAGGGAACGCTCCTGAGCCTGGTGGGCAAGGCCAACCGCCTGGGCGCCATGATCCGCGGAAATCTCCCGATGGCGATGCAGGGGATGGCCGTTATCCCGCTGTTCGCCGGGTTCGACCACGTCAGCGGTATTGGCCGACTGTTCTCCTACGACGTCACGGGCGGCCGCTATGAAGAACAGGAACACCACTCAGTAGGCTCAGGATCGGTGTTTGCCAGGGGCGCCCTGAAGAAGCTGTGGAAGCCCAACCTCTCCGAGGAAGACGCGGTCGCTGTTGCAGTCGAAGCCCTGTACGACGCCGCGGACGACGATTCCGCGACCGGCGGTCCGGACCCTGTCCGCCAACTTTGGCCGGTGGTCTATACCGTGAACAGAGCCGGTAACCGAAGGGTCCCGGAGCGCGACCTCGCAGCAATCGCCGGAGCAATCGTTGAATCGCGCGCCATCGCCGGACGGGAGGCCTGACATGACGCAGCAGTTCTATGTTTCTCCGGAACAACTGATGAAGGACCGCGCGGACTTTGCCCGGAAGGGCATCGCCCGTGGCCGATCCGTAGTGGTCATCAGCTGCGCCGACGGCATCGCCCTGATCGCGGAGAACCCGTCACCATCCCTGCATAAGATCGGGGAGATCTACGACAAAATTGCCTTCGCAGCGGTGGGCAAGTACAACGAGTTCGAGAGCCTGCGGCAAGCCGGGGTCCGCTATGCCGACGTCCGCGGTTACTCCTACGACCGCGAAGACGTCACGGCCCGCGGGCTGGCCAGCGTGTACGCACAAAGCCTGGGAGCTGTGTTCACTGCAGAACAAAAGCCTTTCGAGGTGGAATTGGCGGTGGCGGAGGTCGGTGCGGCACAGGAGCAGGACCACCTCTACCGGCTGACCTTCGACGGTTCCATCGCCGATGAGAACGGTTTCGTGGTCATGGGCGGCCTGGCAGATCAAATTTCCGACGTCGTCCGCGGGGCTTGGGAGTCCGAGCTCAGTTTGGCCGGCGCCATGCGTCTGGCCCTGCGCGCGCTGGCGGTCGACAAGGAAGTGGAAGCCCTTCCGGCCACCGCCGTCGAGGCGGCAGTCCTCTACCGCGCGTCGGAGAGCCACCGCGGATCACGCAGGGCGTTCCGGCGCCTGCTGCCCGAGGACATGACCCGGTTGCTCAACGAGGAGGCCTGAGATGGACAAACGAATATTCGGCATCGAAACAGAGTTCGGGATTTCCTATTCCAGCCCGGATTCGCGCCCGCTGGCGCCTGAGGAAGTGGCCCGGTACCTCTTCAGGAAGGTCGTCAGCTGGGGAAGGTCTTCGAACGTCTTCCTGACGAACGGCTCGCGGCTTTACCTGGACGTAGGCTCGCACCCGGAATATGCCACAGCCGAGTGCGATGACCTTGCCCAGCTCATCGCGCACGACCGGGCGGGCGAGCTCATTCTCGACGACCTCGTGGACGAAGCCCAGACAAGGCTCGCCGCAGAGGGATTCAACGGAACCGTCTATCTCTTCAAGAACAATACGGATTCGGCCGGCAACTCCTACGGCAGCCATGAGAACTACCTGATTCCGCGCCGCGGGGAATTCTCCCGCCTGGCGGAGATCCTGATTCCGTTCCTGGTCACCCGTCAGTTGATCGCAGGGGCGGGCAAGGTCCTGAAGACTCCGCACGGAGCCACCTTTGCCTTCTCCCAACGCGCCGACCACATCTGGGAAGGCGTGTCATCGGCAACCACCCGATCACGTCCCATCATCAACACGCGCGACGAGCCCCATGCGGATGCCGAGTTCTACCGCCGCCTTCACGTGATCGTGGGGGACTCAAACATGTCCGAAACCTCGGCTCTGCTCAAGGTCGGCACCGTCGACCTGATCCTCCGCATGATCGAGTCCGGTGTCATCATGCGGGACATGCGCATGGAAAACCCCATCCGCAGCATCCGCGAGATCTCCCATGACCTCACAGGCCGGGCGCTCGTCCGGCTCGCCAACGGCAGGCAACTCACGGCCCTTGATATCCAGCGCGAGTACCTGACCAAAGTCACGGAGTTCGTGGCGGCCAACGGCGCCCACAATCAGCATGTTCCGCTCATCCTTGACTTGTGGAAGCGAACGCTGGACGCCATCGAGTCCGGTGACACCAGCACCATCGACACCGAGGTTGACTGGGCCATCAAGAAGAAGCTCATGGACAGCTATATGCGGCGGCATGGACTCAGCCTGGATTCGCCGCGGATCGCGCAATTGGAACTGACCTACCATGACATCTCAAGGCAGCGGGGTCTGTTCTTCCTGCTCCAGTCCAGGGGAGCTGCGCGCAGGCTGGTCACAGAGACCGACGTCAAGGACGCCGTGGATGCACCACCGCAGACCACCCGTGCAAAGTTGCGCGGGGATTTTGTCCGTCGGGCACAAGAGCTCGGCCGTGACTACACCGTCGACTGGGTCCACCTGAAGCTCAACGACCGCGCACACCAGACCATCCTTTGCAAGGATCCCTTCCGGAGCGAAGATGAGCGGGTGGATGCCCTCCTGGACTCCATGGGCTGAACGTCCCTATAAGCTGGCTCCCAGCTTTCCGGGCTATTCTGGATAGTGGTCTCTTTCCAGGAGACAACCTGCTTGGAGGCGCCCTGCGCTGTTCCGAGTGTCCCTTGCCCCGACGAAAGTGTCTTTTTTGTGCGCCGACTCCTAGCAATTCTCCTTCCTGCCCTGCTGCTCATTACCGCGTGCGGCGGAAGCAACCCGGCCGCCGAGCCCACCAGCCAGTCCGCCGGTGACCTCTCCAAGCTCGACTCCGTGAACGTGACGGATAACGGTAACGACAAGGCCCCCGGCGTTGAGTTCTCGAAGCCGCTGAGCGTCACCGAGCCCACCGTCAAGGTGGTTGTCGAAGGTGACGGAGAGCGCGTAAAGGCCGGCCAGACGGCTGAGCTTGTCTACGTGGCCGTCGACGGCAACGACGGCAAGACGGTGGAAGACGCCTACACCAACGGGCCTCAGCCGATCGACTTGACGGACGAACTGAAGTCCGGCAACCAGCAGATCTACAACGCAATCGTTGGAGCCAAGATCGGCTCACAGATTGCCTTCGCAGCTCCCGGCAACGCCTCGGCTTCACCGGCCGCCTCTACGCAGCTGGTCGTCTTCAAGCTGCTCTCGGCCAAGGACCCGGCCCCCGTGCTGGACAAGCCCGAAGGCGATACTGTCACTCCTCCCGCCGGTCTGCCGACGGTGAAGGAAGACGACAAGGGAATTCCGCAGATCTCCGTTGACGGTGTTGCTGCGCCCAAGGAACTTATTGCCCAGGATCTCATCAAGGGCAAGGGTGCAGTCGTCAAGGCAACCGACACCTTGACCGTGAACTACGTAGGCGTGAACCTCGTGGGCGGTACCAAGTTCGATTCCAGTTACGACCGCGGAAAGTCCACCAGTTTCCCGCTCACCGGCGTAATCAAGGGCTGGACCCAGGGGCTGGAGGGCAAGACTGTCGGCTCCCGCGTGCTCTTGGTGATTCCGCAGGACCTCGCCTACGGCGCAGCCGGGCAGGGCGAAGCCAAGGGCGACCTCGTCTTCGTCGTGGACATCCTGGGCGTTAAGTAACCCCAGCGGAAAATGCAGGCACTGGCTTAGGCTGGTTCCTGACACCAATTCATCACTGACACCAAGGAGTACCCATGTCATTTGGTCAGCGTGACTTCGACCGCACCAAGCCGGAGATTGATTTCCCCGAAGGCGACGTCCCCACGGACCTCGTCATCACGGACCTCATCGAGGGCACGGGTCCTGAGGCCAAGGCCGGGGACACCGTGTCCACCCACTATGTTGGCGTTGCCTGGTCCACCGGCGAAGAGTTCGACGCTTCCTGGGGCCGTGGGGCTCCCCTTGACTTCCGCGTCGGAGTCGGCCAGGTCATCCAGGGCTGGGACCAGGGCCTCCTGGGCATGAAGGTTGGCGGCCGCCGTCGCCTGGAAATCCCCTCGGAGCTGGCCTACGGCTCCCGCGGCGCCGGTGGAGCCATCAAGCCGAACGAAGCACTGATCTTCGTGGTTGACCTCGTAGCTGTCCGCTAGGAACCAGCTGTTCTGCAGGGCGCGTCATCTCCCGGTTCAACCGGCAGGTGACGCGCCTTGCTGTTTTCCCGCTGGACTTTAGTAACGTAGCAACCGTGTCCGCATCCCGCACTGAACGACTCCTGAACCTTCTCCTTGCTTTGCTCAACACCAAGGTGGGGCTCTCACGCTCCGTGCTGCGCGAAAAGGTCTACCACGATACCGCCGGAAACGATGTCTCCTTTGGGCGCATGTTTGAGCGTGACAAGGCCGACCTCAAGCAGTTCGGCTTCGAGGTGGAGACATTGATGGACCCCAGCAGCTTCGGCGCCGATGACCCTGCCTCAGCGCGCTACAGGATCGGTAAGGACTCCAACAGGCTGCCGGAAGTGAAGCTGACTCCGGCAGAGTGCACGGTCCTCCTTCTGGCTGCCCAACTGTGGGAGCGCGCTGCCCTGGGAAATGCTGCCGCCAATGCCGTCCGTAAGTTGCAGGCCGCCGGCGGATTCACCGACGTCGAACTTCCTGCGGGGGTTCAGCCGCGGATCAAACCAGCCGGACAGGCTTTCGACGACGTCGTTGCCGCCATGCATGGCAGGCACCCCGTCCGTTTCGGCTACCTCGCCATCAGCACCGGCCGCGAGGAAACCCGCGAGGTGGAGCCATGGGGACTCGGCAGCCGCTTCGGCCAGTGGTACCTGGTGGGCTTCGACAGGGGGAGAGGCGCCAAGAGAATCTTCCGGCTCTCGCGGATGACCACCGCACTGACCTTGGTGACGGGCAGCAGTTTTGAACCTCCGGCAGGCTTCAACGCCAAGGCTGAGCTCGCTGCGCTCAACGAGCTGCCACTTCAAAAGGCCATCCTGGATGTGGACAAAGACCGCTTGCTGGCGCTGCGCAAGAGGGCAATCGCCACCGGACAGTCCGCTGACGGGGGAGTCCGTGACCGGATCCAGGTTGATTTCAGGGATCCCGAACAACTCGCCGAGGAGCTGGCGTCCTACGGCCCGCAGGTGAAGGTGGCAGAACCGGCCGACTTGCGCACCGCCGTCGTCCGACGCCTGAAGGCTGCAGAGGACTTTGGCGCCGCACCGGCAGTGGAGGTGGGGTTCCCCGAAGCGGGACGCGCACCGCGCGCCCGGAAGCGCACTTCGGAAGACCAGTTGGCAAGGATGCTGCAGTTGGTGCCGTTCCTGGTCCATCACCAAGGCCTGCATATCCAGGAGGTCGCTGACCGTTTCGGCGTCTCCCGCAAGGACCTGATCGATGACCTCAAAATCCTCATCTGTTCGGGCCTTCCCGAAGGTTACCCGGATGATCTGCTGGACATACAGTGGGAAAACGATCATGTGTATATCTCGGAGCATCTGGACCTGAACAGGCCGGTCCGTTTCAGTGAGGACGAGGCCGCCGCGTTGCTGACCGGCCTGGCCATGCTGGGGGATCTGCCAGTACTGGCTGGCGTGGCCGGCGACGAAGCCGGCAGTGCACTGGAATCTGTCACCATCAAGCTGACCGGCGCTGCAGGGCAGGCCGGCCGCTTGGCCGGTTCAGTGGCCGGCCAGTCGGTGGCACCGGAACAGTCCGAGGCCTTTGCCACCATCACGCAGGCGATCAGGGACGGGCAACAGCTGCGTCTGCGGTATTTGTCGCTGCAGCGTGATGAGGTAACCGAGCGGGACGTCGACCCTTTGCGGCTCTATTCGATGGACAACACCTGGTATTTCGAGGCCTACTGCCACAGCAAGGCCGGAATCAGGAATTTCAGGTTGGACAGGGTGGAGTCGCTGGAACCGAATGGCCGGGCCGTGGCGGGCCCCGCACCGACCGGCCAGGACTTCCCCGCGCGGCTGTTTACCCCCAGCGACGACGACCTCCAGGTGGTGCTCCAGCTGACCCGCCAGGGTGCCGGGCTTGCCGATGACTACTATGCGGAACGCACCGCCCAACTGCCCGACGGCGGCCTGCTCGCCGAGGTGCGGTTCGGTGACGCAGGGTGGTTGCCCATGTTCGTGGCACAGCATGGTGGAACGGTACGGATCCTCCAGCCAAAGGCCCTGCAAGACAAGGCCCTCGCCTGGGTGAGGGCTGCCCTGGCGCAGTACGACTCTGCTTCCGACGCCCAGGCTGGCTAGACTACTCAGATGCCTTGGTGGTTCTGGATCCTGTTGTGGATCGCACTCGTAGCTCTTGCCCTGCTCCTTCACTTGACCTTGGGTTATCGCTTGTTCAGGAAATTCATGGCCACTGTTCATGATTTGGGCGACGCCGGGAAACGTTTCAGCAACCTTTCTCCTGCCGCGGAAACCTCCGATGTGGAGGTCGCCGAAGACCGCGCCGCACCGGGATCCGCAATTTTTGCCTCCCCGGATCAGATGCGTCATGATTACCTGACGGCCAAAGCCTTCCGGCAGGAAGTTCGCCGCCAAAAGCGTGTCCAACGCAAAGCGGAGCGGGGTCAGCCGCAATCCCTGCACGACATTGAATTCAGATAGACGTAGGATGTATCCAAAAGGAAAGGACCTCCCCACATGAGGCTCGAAGGCTGGCATCTCATCATCATCATCGTCCTGGCTCTGGTGCTTTTTGCCGCACCGAAGCTGCCGTCCATGGCGCGCAGCATTGGGCAGTCGATGCGTATTTTCAAGTCTGAAGTCCGGGAAATGAAGAAGGACGGTTCTTCAGAGGCGAAGGACTCCCAGGACGGTTCCGACGCCGTTGAAGGCAAGGTCGTCGGCCACCCGGACGCCAAGACACAGAACGTGAAGGCACAGAACACCGGCGAGACCGACGTTCCGCCCTCCAACCGCGTCTAAAGAGAAGTGGTAGAGACGAAGGGGCGCAAGGCCAACCCCGAAGCCCGGATGGCGCTTCTTGACCATCTCAAGGAGCTGAAGAACCGAGTCTTCAAGGCTGCAATCGGCGTCATCCTCGGGACAGTGGTGGGCTTCATTGTCTACCAGACGCTCCTGGAGGCGCTGATCAAGCCGATCAAAGACCTCAATGAAAAAGAGGGTCGCGCTGCGACACTGAACTTCGATGGCGTAGCCAGTTCGTTCGACCTCATGGTCCAGGTCTCGGTATTCCTCGGCGTGCTGCTTTCGAGCCCGGTATGGATCTATCAACTCTGGGCTTTCATTGTGCCCGGCCTGCACAAGAAAGAGCGTCGACTCGCGTTGTCATTCGTGGCTGCGGCGGTCCCGTTGTTTATCGGTGGCGTTCTTCTTGCCTGGCTTGTCCTGCCCAACGCCGTGCGGGTCCTGACGGATTTCACCCCCATTGGCGGTTCAAACTTCATCAGCGCCGAAATTTACCTTGCGTTCGTCCTCCGGCTCCTGTTGGCGTTCGGCATTGCCTTCCTGGTTCCGGTGGTCCTTGTTGGTCTGAACCTGGCCGGCATCGTCAAAGGAAAGCAGCTCGTCAAGAGCTGGCGCATCACCATTTTCCTGGTGTGCTTGTTCGCCGCCATGGCCGCCCCGGGCGCGGATGCCATGAGCATGTTCTACCTGGCAGCACCCATGCTGTTGCTGTTTTTCGCAGCCATTGGGGTTTGCCTCCTCAACGACCGCCGTCGTGAACGCCGCGCCATCAAGCGGGCTGCCGAGACGGAAGCCACTGCGGATATCGCCACCCCGGCCTCCGATCTGGAGAATCTCTAGACCTTGGGCCACTAGGCTTGATGCATGTCTTCGTTTCCCGGGTCTCCTTCTCCATCAGAGCGTTACCAGGCGGCAGCCCAGAGGGCGGCCGAGGCTAAAACCTATCTCGGTGCTTTCGCCGGCTCGCTCAACTTCGAGCTGGATGATTTCCAGCGCGAAGCCTGCAAGTCCCTGCAGGAGGGGCGGGGAGTATTGGTGGCAGCCCCAACCGGTGCCGGCAAGACGATCGTCGGGGAATTCGCCATCTTCCTGGCCCTACAGCGGGGACTCAAGGCTTTCTATACAACTCCCATCAAGGCCCTGAGCAACCAGAAGTACTCGGAACTGGCAGAAAAGTACGGTGCGGCCAACGTCGGTCTGCTGACAGGCGACACCACCATCAACGGTGAAGCACCGGTAGTGGTGATGACCACCGAAGTCCTCCGGAACATGCTGTACGCGGATTCCGAGACGCTCAGCGACCTCGGTTTCGTCGTGATGGACGAAGTCCACTACCTGGCCGACCGCTTCCGCGGTGCAGTCTGGGAAGAGGTGATCATCCACCTGCCCAGCGAGGTCCAGGTGGCATCACTGAGTGCCACCGTATCCAACGCCGAAGAGTTCGGTGCGTGGCTGGACACTGTGCGGGGCGATACTGACGTGATCGTGTCCGAGCATCGTCCCGTGCCTCTGTGGCAGCACGTCATGGTGGGCCGGGAAATCGTGGATCTCTTCGCTGGCGATACCACTTTCGACGAAATCGCGCCGGTTGCCCCGGGAGCCCAGGAAACCGACGCGCCCGATCTCTCGGAAGCCGGCGAGGTATCCAGCGAACCGAGCAATGGCCGCCGCGTCTCTTCCAAGCAAGCGTCCGCCACGAAGGTGCGCCAGGCAGTGACCGGACCCGAATTCGAGGTCAATCCTGACCTCCTGGCCATGGCACGTTCAGAGAGCCGGATGAACATGAACGGACGGTTCGGCCATGGTGGCCGCAGCCGCCGTCGTCAGGACCGGAACCGTGACGAGCGCCAGCAGTCCGAACAACGCAGTCCTGTACGCAAGGCGAGCCGCCCGCAGGTCATCGAAAGCCTCCGGCGGCAGGACCTCCTGCCTGCCATCACCTTCATCTTCTCCCGCGCAGGCTGTGATGGTGCCGTGGCCCAGTGCGCAGCGTCCGGCCTGTGGCTCACCACTGAGCGGGAGCAACAGATCATCGCCCAGCGCGTGGACGAAGCGAGCCACGAAATCCCTGCCGACGACCTCGATGTCCTCGGCTTCTGGGGCTGGCGTGACGGGTTGGTCAGGGGCTTCGCCGCCCACCATGCCGGTATGCTCCCCACTTTCAAGGAAGTGGTGGAAAAGCTCTTCGCCGACGGCCTGGTCAAAGCGGTCTTCGCCACGGAAACGCTCGCGTTGGGGGTCAACATGCCCGCCCGGTGCGTGGTCCTGGAAAAGCTCGAGAAGTTCAACGGCGAAGCACACGTCAACATCACAGCGGGTGAGTACACCCAGCTGACGGGTCGCGCCGGAAGGCGGGGGATCGACGTCGAAGGCCATGCCGTTGTGTTGTGGCAACCCGGGACGGATCCCGCGGCAGTAGCCGGCCTGGCATCCAGGCGCACCTACCCCCTGAACTCCAGCTTCAGGCCCACCTACAACATGAGCATCAACCTCATTGCCCAGTTCGGACGCGTGAGGGCACGGGAGATCCTGGAGTCCTCCTTCGCGCAGTTCCAGGCCGACCGATCCGTAGTGGGCCTTGCCCGACAGGTCCGTGGGCGGGAAGAGTCACTGGCGGGATACGCCAAGTCCATGAGCTGCCATCTGGGCGATTTCACCGAGTACGCCAAGCTCCGGCGCGAACTCAGCGACGCGGAAAACCATGCCGCCCGCGACCACCAACGGGCGCGCAAATCACGCGTCGCTGATTCGCTGGCACGGCTGATCCCGGGTGACGTCATCAGCGTCTACAGCGGCCGGCTCGCGGGGCACGCGGTGGTCCTTGATGTTGACCCCAACGCCCGCGAACCACGGCCCTCGGTACTGACCCAGGACAACCAGCTCCGCCGGATCGGCGTCCACGACCTCGACGGTCCCGTGTCACCAGTAACCCGGATCCGCATTCCCAAGTCGTTCAATGCCAAGGTGCCAAAGTCCCGCCGCGACCTCGCCTCGTCCATGCGCCATGCCATTAGTGAGGACGCACCCCAACGCCACCGGAACAGCCGGCATGAGGACTTCGGCCTGGGGGCCCGCCTGCCGGATCAGGAGAAGAAGATTGCGGATCTCCGGCGCGCACTCCGGGCCCACCCCTGCCATGGCTGCAGCGAGCGGGAAGACCATGCGCGGTGGTCCGAGCGCTGGTGGAAGCTCCGCAAGGAGACCGACGGGCTGGTGCGCCAGATTCAAGGCCGTACCAACACCATCGCGAAAACCTTCGACCGTGTGTGTGAGGTCCTCTCCGTTTACGGGTACCTGGAAACAAACGACGCCGGCGACGTCACCATCAGTGCCGACGGGCAGCGCCTTCGCCGGATCTACGGGGAGAAAGACCTGCTCATTTCCCAGTCCATCCGGCAGGGTGCCATCAACGACCTCGATGCGGCAGAACTGGCTTCCTTCGCCAGCACGCTGGTCTATCAGGCCAAGCGTGAAGACCGCGGGCTTCGCCCGAAGATGCCAACCGTCTCGCTGGAAACGGCCGTTGACGTGGTTGTCCGTGAGTGGTCTCGACTGGAGGACACCGAGGAGCAACACCGGCTCCCGCTGACCGGCGAGCCGGAACTCGGTTTGATGTGGCCCATGTACAAGTGGGCCAAGGGCCGCCATCTCCAGGAGGTGCTCAGCGGAACAGACCTGGCGGCCGGAGATTTCGTCCGCTGGGCCAAGCAGGTAGTGGACCTCCTGGACCAGCTCGCCAAAATCCCGCAGCTCGACCCCCGCTTGGCCAGGATTTGCCGTGAGGCGATCGATTTGGTCCGCCGCGGCGTGGTGGCATACTCCACGGTGGCCTAGCCGGCCGTCCCATGATTGATTTGTTGACAACGCTCAAGGAGCCCACAGCATGAACCAGCCAGGCGCGTCTGCCGGCCAGCACCCCAAAGGATCCGGCCGCAAGGTCACCATGTACCGCAATGGTTCGATCTATACGGCGGCGGATCCCTTTGCAACGGCCATGGTGGTGGACGGAGACACCGTGGCATGGGTGGGCTCCGAACAAGCTGCGACCTCCATTGCCGATTCGTCCATGGAGATCATCGATCTTCGGGGCGCCCTGCTGGCCCCCGGGTTTGTGGACTCCCACGTCCATTTGACGGAAACCGGCGTGGCCCTCGCAGGCCTCCAGCTCGGCACCGTCCGTTCCGCTGCGGAACTGCTCGACGCCGTTGCCACCGCGGGTGGTACGGGCACCATCCTTGGCCATGGTTGGGATGAGACGAAGTGGGACAACCCCACACTGCCCAGCCTTGAACAAATTTCCCGGGCCGCAGGTGACCGGCACGTATATTTGTCGCGCGTCGACGTTCACTCTGCACTGGTTTCACCCTCACTTGCCGCGGCCGCCGGACTCGAAGGACTCGACGGCTTCACAGGCGCTGCTCGTGTGGTGCGGGCAGCGCATACAGCGGCCCGCCTGACTGCGCGGAACTTCCCGGAGCAAGAACGGCGCCGGTACCAGGAACAAGCGCTGCGGGAAGCCGCTGCGCACGGCTATGTAGCCATGGCCGAGATGTCCGCGCCACATATTTGCGGTCCCGAGGACCTCAGGACCGCCGTGTCCTGGAACGACGGCGGGGACCAACCGGAGGTGCTCCCTTATTGGGGCGAACTGGCGTCCTCGCAGGAGCACGCCAAGGCCATCCTGGATGACTTGGGCACCAACGTCCTTGGCCTCGCCGGGGACCTCAACATGGACGGCTCCATCGGTTCGCGCACAGCTGCCCTGTTGGACGACTACTCCGACGCCGCTGGGCAGCGCGGCAGCCTCTACCTTTCGGTCGACGAGGCAAGCAAACACCTCGCCGCCACGTCGGCACTGGGCGTGCAGGCAGGATTCCATGTGATCGGCGACGCCGGCCTGGCGGCGGTACTGGATGCCCTGGACGCCGCGGCGGCAGAAGTGGGGGAGCAGCGCATCCGGGCAGCGGGGCACAGGCTTGAACACGTGGAGCTGGCTGACCAGTCCGCCATAGACAGGCTGGCGAAGTACTCCGTGACAGTCAGCGTCCAACCTGGCTTTGACGCCGCCTGGGGCGCAGCTGGTGGCTTGTACGAGCAACGCCTTGGCAGCCGGAGCGCCGGCATGAACCCGTTCGCGTCCTTCTACTCCAGTGGCGTACCGATTGCTTTTGGCAGCGACAGCCCTGTCACTGCACTCCGGCCCTGGTCCAGCGTGCGCGCTTGCCTCGAGCACAGCAACCCGGAACAACGCATCTCGGCGCGTGCGGCGTTTCTGGGGCACACGCGCGCAGGATGGCGGGCGGCAAAGCACAGGAACCCCCTAATGGGGCAACTAGTACCTGGCGCACCGGCCAGTTTCGCCGTGTGGGAAGTGGAAGAGCTGATGGTCCAGGTTGCTGACAGCCGGGTACAGTCATGGAGCACGGATCCCCGCGCACGGACACCGCTCCTGCCCGCCCTCGACACAGGGTCGGACCCCCGCTGCCTCCAAACTGTCCGTGAGGGACGTGAACTGTTCGCCCACGAATCCCTTCGTGTCTAGTCGTTCCGTCTGAAAGCCAACATCAGGGACTGCCACTGTGCCCTGTGGCCGGCACCACAGACGCAAAAGTCATGGCCGCCGTCGTCCTATAATGGAGAGTTGCGCCAGAACGCCAGCTGCCAGGCTGGTCCGGCACACTGACCGCTCCATCAAGGAAAGGCCTCTTCTTGCGTGTCCTGACGATCATTCCCACCTACAACGAGCTGGAATCGCTCCCCGTGACGCTGGGACGGCTGCGCGCAGCGGTACCCGACTCCGACGTCCTGGTGGTCGACGATAACAGCCCTGACGGCACGGGAAAGCTTGCCGACGACTTCGCCGCTGAGGACAGCCAGGTTCATGTCCTGCACCGCAAGGGCAAGGAAGGCTTGGGGGCCGCCTACATCGCAGGCTTCAAGTGGGGTCTGGCCGCCGGTTACGACGTCCTCGTCGAAATGGACGCGGATGGTTCGCACAAGCCCGAGCAACTTCCCCTCCTCCTCGACGCCGTGCGGGACGGTGCGGATCTCGCCATGGGTTCCCGCTGGGTTCCTGGCGGAAGTGTCGTGAACTGGCCCCTCTACCGCCAGGCCATCTCCCGCGTCGGCAGCACCTACGCCCGCATCATGCTTGGCGTCAAGATCAAGGACGTCACCGGTGGATACCGGGCGTTCCGCCGCAGCACCCTCGAGGCACTGAACCTGGACGAGGTCGAGTCAGTTGGCTACGGCTTTCAGGTTGACCTGGCCTGGCGAGTGGCCAAGCTTGGCCTTCGCATCGAGGAGCGCCCCATTACGTTCGTGGAACGGGAGCTCGGAGCCTCGAAGATGAGTGGCAACATCGTGGTGGAAGCCATGATCAACGTCACCAAGTGGGGCCTGGCTGCACGCTGGGCGAAAATCACCCGCAAGTCACCCGAAGCCGCGAAGTAGCAGGCACAGGAAAGGCCGGGTCCGGTTCCATCAGGAACCAGACCCGGCCTTTGCTGTTGTCTTGGAGACTATGCCCAAAAGGCTTGCCGTTTAGCGGCTATGCGGAGCGGCGTTCTCCACGGCGCTCACGAAGGATATTGAGGCGGTCCTCGAGGATCTGCTCCAGCTCAGGAAGGCTGCGGCGTTCCAGCAGCATGTCCCAGTGGGTACGGACGGCTTTCTCGTTGGCGTCCACGGGACGCTCGCCATCGACCAGGAGCGCTTCCTTCCCCGTTTTGGAAACCCAAACGGGAGGGATCTCTGCTTCGGAGGAGAAGGTTACGAAGACCTGCTCGCCATCCTCGCAACGGTACTCGACCCGCTGACGCGGTGCCGGTTCAACGCCGGATTCAGTTTCCATGCTTTGGGCGCCAAGACGCATACCCCGCAGGCTGCGATCGCTCATGATTACTCCCTCTGTCTGTTCGCGGAGCAGGAACTCCGCGCTAGCCGTAAGCCGTTTTCACGATCCCTACGGACTACTTCTGCACACCTTGCATCACTAATTGCAACGCCTGGCCAAGCTTTAATGTTCCGTCCACGCTGAACCAGCCGGACAAATATCCCATTATACGCTGATCTTCGCTGAGTACTCAAAAGCCCGGAGACGCCGCGAGCGGCCAGCCGGAATGGCTGGCCGCTCGCGTTGTCCCTAAGGGACAGGAACTACTCGGCGGGACGTGGTGGTTCCACTGTCCCTACCGGCTCCGGGGTCTTCGAGCCTCCGTCGAAGAGGCCCGCGACAGGGGAGTCGGGGCTGTTCCCACCAAGCGCACCGCCGATGCCCTTGAGGGCCTCGCCAACTTCGCTCGGGATGATCCAGAGTTTGTTCGAACTGCCCTCTGCGATCTTCGGAAGCGTCTGAAGGTACTGGTAGGCGAGCAGCTTTTGGTCCGGGTTGCCCTTGTGGATGGCATCGAAGACCTTCTGGATGGCCTGTGCTTCACCGTCTGCCCGGAGGATGGCGGCTTTGGCGTCACCCTCAGCTGCGAGGATGGCAGCCTGGCGCTGGCCTTCCGCGGTGAGGATCTGCGACTGCTTGGTACCTTCGGCGGTCAGGATGGCCGCGCGGCGGTCACGCTCTGCACGCATCTGCTTTTCCATCGAGTCCTGGATGGAGTGGGGCGGGTCGATCGCCTTCAGTTCCACCCGGGACACCCGGATTCCCCAGCGGCCTGTTGCTTCGTCCAGTACGCCACGCAGCTGACCATTGATCTGGTCGCGGGATGTGAGTGCTTCCTCAAGGTTCAGTCCACCCACCACGTTACGAAGCGTGGTGGTTGTCAGCTGTTCGACGGCCTGGATGTAGTTGGCGATCTCATATGTCGCGGCCCTGGGATCAGTGACCTGGAAGTAGACCACGGTGTCAATCGAGACCACCAGGTTGTCCTCGGTAATGACCGGCTGCGGCGGGAAGGAGACTACCTGTTCGCGCAGGTCGAGCAGCGGCAGGAGCCGGTCGACAAACGGAATCAGGATTGTCAGTCCCGGGTTGAGCGTGCGCTGGTACTTGCCGAGCCGTTCAACGACGCCGGCACGTGCCTGCGGGATGATCCTTACCGAACGGACCAACACGATGATGACAAAAATAACGAGAACAATCAGCACAATTGCCGCTGCTGTTCCTCCTAAGCCGTCCATACATCTCCTTCGTTCCCCAATTGCGTGGTTTGATGAGGCTGTGCGCGGGCAGGTTGCCCCGGTCCGGCAACGGCCTGAAATCCGAGTGCGACTAAACGTCAGCGGGAGCTGTTGTCGGCAGCCGAAGCGACCACCGCCGTCGCTCCGTCAATCTTGGTGACCTGGACCGTGGCCCCGGCATCAATGACGCCGGCGGCGCTGCGCGCGCTCCACACGTCGCCGCCGATTTTTACCAGCCCGCTGGTGCTGCTCACGGCTTCAATGACGAGGGCAGGCTGGCCGATGAGCCGGTCTATGTTGGAAAGCTGTTCTGTGGGTCCCTTGCGCAGGTGGTTCAAAGCCACTGGCCGCACGAAAACGATCATCAAAAGGGAAACCACGCAGAAAATGACGATCTGCAGCCAGAAGTCGGCGCCGGCGAAGTCCGCTATCAGGCCTGCCAGCGCACCGCCGCCCAGCATGATGAAGAAGAGGTCGAGAGTCAGCATCTCCACCACTGCGAACGCGAGGAAGACCGTGAGCCAGAGAGCCCACCAATTCTCGCCGAGCCATTCAAACATCGTTCCCCCTTGGTCCCGGATCCCGCGAGCGGGATCACAGTCGCTGTTCCTCCATCCTAGCCCGACGTGTCGTCGCGCGTCAGGACGCAGTGAACACGCTGATCCGGAACTTCGCGGTGGCGGGCACCGGCTCCTCGGAAGCTGCAAGCCCTGACAACTGTTCCTGCTGCAAATGGTGGCCGGCAGGGCCCATGAAGGCGAGGTCGGCTACCTCGTTTCCGTCCAGCACCAAGGGCAAGTCAAGGCAGTGGCTCGCGGAAGAATCGAAATACCCGCTCATCGACTCCGCCAGCCGTTCCTCCTTGCCTTCTTCGATGCTGAGCATTCCCGTCCTGGCTGCGATCTCCTGCAGGTGGCCGGGACGTGGAGTCACCACCAAGAGGCTTCCTCCGGGCCGAAGCACCCGCGCGAACTCCGAAGGGTTCCGCGGGGCGAACACAACCGTCACCACGTCCACCGAGTTGTCCGCCATGGGCAATGGACGCCAGATGTCCCATACAACATTGGCCGCTTGCGGGTTGAGGCGGGCTGCACGACGAAGCGCGAATTTGGAAATATCCATGCCGACGGCGGTTGCGCCTGTCGCTTCAATAACGCTGCGCAAGTAGTGTCCGGTGCCCGTTCCGGCGTCGAGAACCAGTGTCTCCGGCCCCTGAAGCGCCTCAGCCGCCATGCCGGCCAACGCCGTGGCCAGACCCGCATAGTGCCCGCCTTCCAGGAACCGGAACCTGGCAGCGACCATCTCCGCCGTATCAGCTTCGAAGACGGTGCCTTTCCCGGTCAGGAAATTGAAGTAGCCCTGCTTGGCGGCATCGAACAGGTGTCCGTTCCGGCAGGCAAGCGTGGCCGGCCGGCCTTCCCTTAACTCGAAAAGTCCTTGGCACACGGGACAGCGCAAGGCGGGGACGGCGTCGGACAACATGGCTTCAATCCTACGGTGGGACGGAGTGTCTGGAGCCGCGGGACGAGGCGCCGGGCTAGGCTCACCAACGTGAAACCCGAGCAGCTGCCCCTGTTGAACTCCGTGTCCGCCCCTGCCATCCACCCCGACGGGACCAAGGCGGTGGTGTCGGTCACGAGACCGGATTTTGACGCTGACACTTATGTAGGCCAGCTTTGGTCAGTGCCTTTGGACAACGCCAAGTACCCGCGCCGCATCACCCGGGGGTTCCGCGACACTGCACCGTCATTCTCACCGGATGGGCTGGTCCTGGCCTTCCTGCGCAGCGACCTCGGCGGTAAACCCCAGCTGTTCGTGGTGGAATCGGCCGGCGGGGAACCACAGCGGATCACGAACCAAGCTGCGGGGGTTGACAGCTTCGTTTGGGCGCCGGATTCGCACCGAATCGCCTTCCTGGCGCGGGTCCCCGAACGGGGACGCTACGGAACGGTTGACGACGTGACCCCGGGTGCCGAAGATGCCCGTCTCATCACCGCAAACCAATACATGATGAACGGTGTTGGATACACCGCCGACCAGCGCCAACAGCTGTTTGTCGTCGAGGTCCCGGAATTGGGCGGCGAACCCGCAGTCCTTCCGCGCGGCAGGGCGGCCCACGAGCAGCCAACTCTGGAGCTGCCCGGCCTGCCCGCCGCCCTGCAGCTCACTTTTGGGGAGGCCGACCACACATCGCCGGCGTTTTCTGCGGACGGTGGCAGGCTCTACTTCGTAGCGGCACTGCATGAAGGACACGACGACGACCTGGTCACCTCTGTTTACAGGGTTGATGCTGCCGGCGGCGAGCCGGTTGTCGTCGAACCCGCCAACCGGACACCGCAGACCGTCACCGATGTGCGCCCCTCGGCGGACGGCAAGTGGTTGTTCTACATCGCCCAGGAACTGGGTGATACCGGCCGGGACTTTGTGGCGCGGAACTCCGTGCTCTACGTGATGCCGTCGACCGGGGGAGAGGCTGTAGCCCTGACTGATGTGGAGCACCTGGATGTTTCCGGGCCCCTGGAACCAAGCGGACCGGACCGTGTCCTGGTCCTCAACACGGCTTTGGGCAGCGTTGAACTCCTTGAAGTCATCGCGAACGGCGACATCACCCCGCTGGTGCACGGCGCCCGGGTTGTCATCGGGGCCTCAGTTGCCGCAAACGGAGAAATCGCGGTAAGCCTCTCCGACGCGTCCACTGCTGGAGATGTCGCAACGCTGGAGCGAGGTGAGCTTCGCCTCCTGACGGATTTCTCAGGAGCCCTTCGGAACAACTCCACGGTCATTGAGCCCCTGGATTTCGAGGCTGAATCCAGCGACGGACATGCCGTCCACGGTTGGCTCGTCATACCGGAGGGCCCGGGACCGCATCCGGTCCTTCTGAACATCCACGGCGGACCGTTCGCCCAGTACACGGGAGCGCTCTTCGACGAGGCCCAGGTTTATGCCGCGGCCGGATACGCGGTGGTGATGTGCAATCCCCGCGGGTCGTCCGGCTATGGCCAGGAGCACGGGCGAGCCATCAAGGGGCGCATGGGCACCCTGGACATGCAGGATGTGATGGCCTTCCTCGACGCTGCCCTGGCATCGCGGAAATCCCTGGACCCCGGGAATGTGGGCATCATGGGGGGCTCCTACGGCGGTTACCTGACTGCGTGGATCATCGCGCATCATCATCGCTTCAAGGCTGCGATCGTGGAGCGGGGTTTCCTGGACCCGGTCAGCTTTGCGGGTTCTTCGGACATTGGTTGGTTCTTTGGCAGGGAATACACCGGAGGGTCAATGGAGCAGATGCTGGCCCAAAGTCCCATGGCCTTCATCGCGGATGTGGAAACACCGACGCTGGTGGTGCACAGCGAAAATGACCTTCGCTGCCCTATCGAACAAGGCCAGCGCTACTATGCACAGTTGAAGGCGCAAGGGGTTGAGACCGCCCTGCTGGTCTTTCCGGGTGAGGACCACGAGTTGTCCCGTACGGGTACACCGCACCACCGCCGACAACGCTTTGAGCACATCCTCAGCTGGTGGGCCAAGTACCTCCCGACCGCCGGAAACAAAGCTGCGGAATAGGGAACCGGCGGGGCGCCCGGCTTCAGGGAAGGAAGCCGAGCGACCGGCGTGCCTCATCAATGTCGGGCGAGGCCCAACGCGCGGTGTGTTCGGCGTTGCTGGCCAGGGAGCGGATCTCGGCACGGTCCAGGTAGAGGACGCCATGAAGGTGGTCGGTCTCGTGCTGCACAATGCGGGCCTGCCATCCGGAGAACCATTCCTCCACAGGCTCGCCGGCGGGGGTCACAAAGGACAACTCAACATTGCTGTGTCGGTCCACAACTGCCTGGTAGCCCTGGACTGAGAGGCATCCCTCGTAAAATGCCGAGGTTTCCGTGCCCAACGGACGGTACTTCGGGTTGACAATGGCGAAGAACTCCAACGGTTCCCTGTGCCGCACGGAGGCGGACACCGGATCAATCTCGTATTTGTCCTCCAGGACCGCCAACTGCAACGGGACGCCCACCTGGGGCGCGGCGAGGCCGACCCCTGGGGCTGCATGCATGGCATCGCGCATCCGGTCAATGAACGCCAGCAGTTCGACGTCGTCGAGCTGGCCGTCGTACGGCGCGGCATGCTGACGCAACACCGGGTGCCCCGCCTGGACGATGGCCGGGAGTTCCTCACTATCGAGCAACCGTCGGACGGCATCCCGGATCTGGAGGGGATTGAAATCTGCAGCGGGGCTTGAAGCTCCGGGATGGGGTTGATGCGTCATGGAACGAGCCTATATCCGTGGGTGTCTTTGTCAGTGGGCTAGGCTCGAAGAATGACCAATCCCACGCCTTTGGAACACGTGCTCGGGTTCGTCCGAACAGTTGAAGCCGGCGGTGGCTCAGCTGCGTTGCGGCCTTTCCTGGCTGAGGACTTCAAGCTCACCGAATGGCCCCACGCGCTGTCCAAGACAGGCTCCACACGGAACCTTGCGGAAACCCTCTCCGGCGCTGACCACAGCCAGGACATCGTGGCGGACCAGCGCTTCGAGATTGTCCGCACCACCACTGAGGAAGACCGTGTCGTCCTTGAGATGAATTGGTCGGCAACGCTGCTCCTGGATCTCCCGCACTGGGACCGCGGCGACACCATCCGCGCCAGGAGCACGGCCATCTTCCAGCTACGGGATGGCCTGATCATCAGCCAGGACACCTACGACTGCTACTACACGGCACCGGAATAGTTACCGCATGGTGAAGCGCCGCTCCACCACCCCGGCCACGCCGGGCATCTCCAAAAGACCCGCAAACACCCAGTTCCTCGCCGCCATGGCAGCTGGTGGCAGTGGCCGGCCCAAGGCCATGTTGAGCCCGGCCTGCCGCGACGCCCGGACCGCGGCTTTCCTCCGGACCCCTTCGAAGACCTGCAGCGCCTTCCCGACACCGTTTCCGGCCAATGCGGCATCGACGATGGGAGCCAAGGCTGCAGCATCCAGCCACCCAAGGTTCATGCCCTGGCCGCCGATGGGGCTGATTTCGTGGGCGGCGTCTCCAAGGAGGACCACCCGCCCGTGCACCATCTGACGGACCAAGCGCGACTGGACGTCAAAAGCGCTGAGCATCGTATTTCCGGCTACCTCCAGCACCTCACCCGTCCTGGCTTCGACCAACCGAGCCAGCCCGGCCGCCGTCGCATCCGTTGCCGGCGCACCGAGCCTCACCACCCATCTGCGGACACCTGCCGGCAGGGGGAATGATTCAACGATCCCTTCCGGCTCCAGATACAGCACCGCATCAGCACCATGCCCAGTGGCGTCAGGGAAGTCTCCCATAAGGTACGAGTCCGGATAAGTCCGTGGTGCGATGTCCGGGACAAGACGCCGTCGGAGTGATGAATGCGCGCCGTCAGCAGCAATCACCAGCCGGGCCCGGTACTCCCGGCTCCCCGGCGTCGGGTGGGCCAGGACGCGAACAGCAATTCCGTCGTCGCGGGTTTCCCGGACGTCGATGCCTCGGACGATCGCTGCCGGGTCGGCTGCCAGCACCGCATCCTCCAGCACCTTCTCCGTGGTCGCCTGCGGAACGGCCAGAATGAAAGGAAACGCGGAGTCCCCGGTGAAGGGAAGTTCGGCAACTTTACGACCCCGGCTGTAGGCAACGCCCCGTTTGATCCTGACCCCGGCCTGCACCAGCTGCCCGGAGACTCCCGCGCGCTCCAACGCTGCCAGGGCCGGAGGATGGATCCCGATGGCGCGGGAACGTGCGCTTCCGGCACTCCTGCGTTCCAGGATACGGATCCTGTGGCCGCTCCGGAGCAGCCGCAGGCCCATAAACAAGCCCACCGGACCCGCTCCGACAATCACCACATCAAGCACGGTTGCGGTTCCCCGATCCTTGGTGCTGGTGGACCAGCATATTGTGCCATGGTCCGTTGCTTTCGACTGTCCATGCGGGCGGGATGGCGGATTGCAATTCAGCCATCGTGTAGCTCCGCCTGATGGACAGCAAGCCGTCCCTGACGATGTACGAGCCCCAGCCCAGAGGCCAAAAGCCGGCCAGGAACAAAACGTAGGCGACGTTGCTTCGTTGCAGATCGTTGTGCAGCGCCAGTCGCGTGCACAGCAGTTCCGAATCGTGCAGGACCGCGGCGAACTGCCGGGCATCCAGGTGGTGAAGGATGTGGTTGGAGATCACGACATCGAATGCCAGCCCCTCCGCAACCAGCTCGGAACTGTGGGCCAGACGATATGTAACCCTTTCGTCCCCGGGTAAGTGCGTCGCAAAAGCATGGGCCCGTTGATCCGGATCGACGGCAGTCACGTCCAGCGTGAATCCATCCCGGCGCGCCCATCGCGCCAGACTGCGGGCCACGTCACCGCTGCCGCTTCCTATGTCCAGCAAGGATGCATGACCCGTCTCCGCCAGCAGCGGACGGATGCGGCGCTTGTACGTCCGGCGCCATCCTGAAAGCAGCCTGTTGACGACGGGAAACCTGGCATAGGTTCGGCTGAGCAGCAGCGGATCGCAGTCCGGCCTGTCCATGTCCTCAATGCTGTCCAGGTCCCTTTCCCTGAGGGACCCCCAGGGACTCACAGAGCGGGGGAGACCAGCGTGAAGAGGCCCGTCTCCACCGTGAGGCCGGGGCCGAACGCCATGGAGCAGATCCGCTCCTCGCGTTGGCTGGCCGCCTGTCCCATCATGTACTTCAGGACGAACAACACTGTGGCACTGCTCATGTTGCCGTATTCCCTGAGAGTCTCCCGTGCAGGTACCAACTGTTCTTGCGTCAATTCCAGTTTGGACTCGACCTTGTCAAGGATGCTGCGCCCGCCGGGATGGATGGCCCAGTGGGTGATGTCCCTGTAGGGCGAACCGGCCAGTTCCGGTTCCTTGGCCAGCAAGGGCTCCAGCGCGCCGGTGATGTGTTCTTCGATGATGTGGGGCACATAGGAGCCCAGGACCATCTCAAAACCTTCGTCTCCGATGTTCCATGCCATGGCTTCCTCGCCGACCGGCGTCAGAACCGTTTCGAAGTGGTCCAGCCGGATCACTGGCTCTTCGCCCTCCGGCTCCCTGGCGGAAATGACCGCCGCTGCCGCGCCATCGCCGAAGATGGCCGAACCCATGATGGTGTCCGGGTCGTTCGATGTCCTGACATGGAGCGAGCAGAGTTCAACACAGATCACCAGGACAACCGCCTCCGGGTCAGCAAGGCAGAACTGCTTTGCCGCCTTCATGGCGGGGAATGCGGCATAACAGCCCATAAAGCCCAGGTGATAGCGCTGAACTGCCGGATTCAGGCCCAGCGCCCGGACCACCTTGTAGTCGGGTCCGGGGTTGAAGAAGCCGGTACAGGACACGGTGATCACGTGCGTGATGTCATCCAGATCGATGCCTTGGGCCTGCGCGACCGCTGTCTTGCCGGCCTCGACGAACAGCTTGGTTGCTTCGGTGGCGAAGATTTCGTTGCGGACCTTGGTGCTGGGGCTCAGGACCCTGTTGGTTTCAGGATCGAAGAACTTCGGATTTTCGGGGTTGGCATCGAGGCTCAACTCCTCAACGGCGGTGAAACGGGTGTCGATAGCGGCCGAATCAAAGCATGTGGTGACAAGCCGGGTACCCAGCCGCGTCAGGCCCGGCTGGGCGGCAAACACCTCACGCGCCTGCTCCTGGACCAGAATCGTAGGGGGAACTGCGGTTTCGAGGGACCTCATGTATACCGGCATGCTTCATTCTTAGTGAGTAAAGCCGGGAAGACAATGGCAGAATCAATCGTATTGACCGAGGTCGGTCAAGGAGAGCCAGGCGACGCCGACGGGGGACTGTTGGACAGTGTCGCCCAACGGACGGAGAAACCATGACTATTGCTGCCGGTTCGGACACGCAATCTCCCGCGATGAACATTGCCGATACCCACGACCTCATCAGGGTCCAGGGCGCCCGCGAAAACAACCTGAAAGATGTCAGCGTCGAAATTCCGAAGCGACGACTGACGGTGTTTACCGGCGTCTCGGGATCCGGCAAGAGCTCCCTGGTTTTCGCCACCATTGCTGCAGAATCGCAGCGCATGATCAATGAAACCTACAGCGCGTTTGTCCAGGGCTTCATGCCGTCTTTGGCACGACCTGATGTGGACGTGCTTGAAGGACTGACGACGGCGATCATCGTGGACCAGGAGCGGATGGGCTCCAACCCCCGTTCCACGGTGGGTACGGCCACAGATGCCAACGCCATGCTCCGCATTCTCTTCAGCCGCCTCGGACAGCCCCACATTGGATCTCCCAACGCGTACTCCTTCAACGTCCCCACGGTGAAGGCGAGCGGGGCGATCACTGTGGATCGCGGCGAGGGCAGGACCAAAACGGAGAAAGCCTCCTTCAACCGCCTCGGTGGAATGTGCTCACGCTGCGAAGGCATGGGCTCGGTCAACGACTTCGACCTCACTGCTCTTTACGATGAGAGCAAATCGCTCAGCGAAGGCGCGCTCACGATTCCCGGCTACAGCATGGACGGCTGGTACGGACGCATCTTCAGCGGTACAGGCTACTTCAACATGGACAAGCCGATCGCCAAATTCACCAAGAAGGAACTCCACGACCTTCTCTACCGGGAGCCCACCAAGGTCAAGGTGGAAGGAATCAACCTCACCTACGAGGGCGTGATCCCGAAGATCCAAAAGTCGATGCTTTCCAAGGACGTTGACGCTCTGCAGCCCCACGTCCGCGCCTTTGTGGAGAGGGCCATCACGTTCACCACCTGTCCTGAGTGCGAGGGCACCAGGCTGAGTCCGGAGGCCAGGTCTTCCAAGATCAAAGGCAAGAGCATCGCTGACGTGTGCACAATGCAGATCAGCGATCTCGCTGAGTGGATCCGCCAGCTCGATGAGCCCTCAGTCGCGCCCCTGCTCAAGGGACTGCAGCATCTCCTGGACTCCTTCGCGGACATCGGCCTGGGTTACCTTTCGCTGGACCGGCCGGCCGGCACCCTGTCCGGGGGTGAGGCCCAGCGCACCAAGATGATCCGGCATCTGGGTTCGTCCCTGACCGACATCACTTATGTGTTCGACGAGCCAACCATCGGGCTACACCCCCACGACATTGAGCGGATGAACCAGTTGCTGCTCCAACTGCGGGACAAGGGCAACACCGTACTGGTGGTCGAACACAAGCCGGAAAGCATCGCCATCGCGGACCACATCATCGACCTTGGTCCGGGGGCTGGTACCGGCGGCGGCACGGTGTGCTACGAGGGCGACCTGGACGGGCTGCGGGGGAGTGACACCATTACCGGGAGGCATCTTGACGACCGCGCCTCCATAAAGGCCACGTTCCGTAAGGCCAAAGGACAATTGGAAGTCCGCGGCGCTTCAACCAACAACCTTCAGAGCGTGGACGTGGATATTCCCCTTGGTGTCCTGTGCGTCCTGACCGGGGTTGCGGGGTCCGGAAAGAGTTCACTGATCCACGGATCGGTGGCCAAACGCGATGGCGTACTGGTCATCGATCAAGGTGCCATCCGAGGATCCCGAAGGAGCAATCCTGCGACCTACACCGGCCTGCTCGAACCCATCCGCAAGGCCTTTGCCAAGGCCAACGGCGTGAAGCCGGCCCTCTTCAGTTCGAACTCCGAGGGCGCCTGCCCAACGTGCAATGGCGCCGGCGTCATCTATACGGATCTCGGGGTCATGGCGACAGTCGAATCGACCTGTGAGGAATGTGAAGGAAAGCGCTTTCAGGCCTCCGTTCTGGAGTACAAGCTGGGGGAGCGCAATATTGCAGAAGTGCTTGCAATGTCGGTCAACGAGGCTGAAGGCTTCTTCAGCGAGGGGGAAGCGCGAACGCCTGCGGCCCACAAGATCCTGGACCGGCTCGCCGATGTCGGGCTTGGCTACCTGACGTTGGGCCAGCCATTGACCACGTTGTCAGGTGGTGAGCGGCAACGGCTCAAACTGGCCACGCAGATGTCCGAGAAGGGCGACATTTACATCCTCGATGAGCCCACCACGGGTTTGCACCTGGCGGATGTCCAAAACCTGCTGGGCATGTTGGACCGCTTGGTCGAGTCCGGGAAATCCGTCATTGTGATCGAACACCATCAGGCGGTCATGGCTCACGCCGACTGGATCATCGACCTTGGCCCTGGTGCGGGTCACGACGGCGGCAGGATAGTTTTCGCAGGAACGCCGGCTGAGCTTGTGGCTGGAAAAACAACACTGACCGGCAAACACTTGGCCGCTTACGTAGGCGCATGACCTCTGTCGTTTGACCTGGCGGACTACGGATAGCCGCCGGTCACAGGCGGGATCGTGTGCCCGGCTTCGACTGCTGCGTCCAGCTTCGATCGGTCAAGGCGCCAGACAACAGTCTCGCCCGAGGTGGGTCCGGTAAAGGAGTAGACCGGTTCAGCGTTTGCCTTCAGCCACTCCACGAGCTCAGGAGCTGCGTAGCCGTACCCCTCGCGCAATTGCCTGCCCTGGGTCAGGACATATTCAGCGCCCCGGTCGCTTAGCGACTTCAAGGAAGGCAGGACCTCCCAGTTAGTGTGTGGCAGCAGCGCGAATTCTTCAGTCACGGTGGTCAGGCCCACCTGTGAGTCGGAAGGCAGCCGGGTGGTCAGGATGTCGCGTGCGCGCACCAGCCCGTCATCAACAGTCAGCCTTGCCTGCAATCCGAGGGCAAGGCTGATGACACTCATCAGCGCCGCGGCAGTAACGAGAAAAGTTCGGGCTGCGGGTCGCCGTTCGAGCACCATGGTCGCGGCGACAGGAGTGGAAATCAGGGAGGCAAGCACCACACAATAGCCGAACTGCTCCTCGGCAGCCCCGAAGAAGACGGAATATGCGCCAACGATGCCGCTGATGAACGAGTACACGCCGATGATGCGGCGAATTTGGACCCGGGACAAGGCCGCCAGTGCGCCGGACACCAGCGAAAGCCCAAGGAGTATGTAACTGGTGCCGAACCGGCCGGCGAGTTCCACGAGACGTCCGGTAAGGTCCGTGCCCGTCACTGCATTGAAGCCGGTCATTTGCATAACACCGGTAATCCTGAGGACACCTACTGTCTTCTGGTCCACGAACGCAGGAAGCAAACCAGCAGAGGCAATCACGCAGAGATACACCAGGTAGGGGACCAGTGCACAGGCGAAGATCCTCATGGCGGTCATTGCTCGAAGCGTTTGGCGCCACAGCACGGCAGACAGGAGAGGAACCACCGTGAACATGACAGTCATGTCCTTGGTCACCAGTGCCAGTCCAAAAGCGAATCCGCCGGCAACTTCCAGCAGCACACGCCGGCGACTTGGCGCTTGACCCAGAGCCATCAGGACCAGCAGCCAACCTGTAAGTACGGCCAGTCCCGCTGGGGTCTCCATCATCAAGCGGCCGTCCATCCGCAGCACAAACGGGTCACTTGCCAGGATCGCACCGGCGAAAACTGCAGGTACCAGGCCGACGAGCCGGCGCACCAGCAGAACGCAGACGACTACCGTCATGACGCCCACAATTGCGTTGACCCACCGCAACTGCAGGGCCAGGTCCATGGGGCCGCCACCTAGCCCCAACACTCTAATGACCATTCCGTCGAGCGCAAACAGCCCCGGGGGATGAAGGAAGAAAGGAGACCCCAGAATAGACGGAAGTTGGCCCTCCGCCATCTGCCTGGCCATTTCCGCATACGTTACTTCGTCAATGAACAGGTCATTGGCTTGCTGGACGCCGTAGACGCGAAGCAGCACCGCCAGCAATGCCAGGAGGATCGTCATGGAAGAAGGCCGCCACAACAGCCAAAGCAATGCACCCACCGATTCACTGAGCCGAACGCGTAGTTCGCTTCGTGGACCTGATTCCAGAACTCGAGTCATCAGGGAACCAACACCCCGATGCGCAGAGCGTCTCTGACCAGCCGTCTTTCCACCGTATTCATCTCCTCAACGTGACCACAGCGATACCGCCGAAGAGTTAGTGCAGCAGTGACGGGGTTTGTGTTGCAGGCAGGCATTAGGAAACGAAATCCTGAAGTCGGGAGTTCTCGAAGCTACTTCTACCCCCTAGTCTCGAACGCCGATAATCTACATTATGTAAAGTAAAGTCTCAGAGAGCCCGGCTAGACGGATGATTCTCCGCTCCCCGCCTACACCGATCTTCGCGCCCGTCCCGCGCCTCCGCGGTTACCGCCACGATGCGCCACATCGAGTCGCCGCTTGGAAACCAGAGGGTCGCCCGGCACTACAGTCATCCGGTTATATTGACGAAATCAGTAATAACAAAGAATGCGCAGCGATGGTCTTCGCACGAACGCATAAAAGAAATCAAAACGGGAATTCACTCCAATGTTGAAAGTGATCAGGGTGGGTGATCCCTCAAGGAACACCCACCCCGCGTTATGAAAGTCTTCTAATCTGTCGTACTGGTACCCGCACGACGACGCACGACCACCACGGACGCCGCGCCCGCCGCCAGCACACCGGCACCAACCAGCCCCCATATGACCATGCCGGAGTCGGCACTCGAGTCCGCCACACCAACTGCCGCTCGAGCATCAGTAACACTGGAGACAGCAACGAAATCAGAGCCGCCCTTGCCATTGCCATTATTTCCGCGTCCGTGGTTGCCGTTATTCACTGCCACGCGCGCCGAACGAATATTGCCGGATGTGGCACCGACGGCGGAAATCATGTAATTGCCGGCGTTGTCGAAGGTTATGTTTGTGGAGATGGTGCCATTGCCGTCGGCGATGACGGCGAAGTTGGCTGGGGCGCTCCCCCGCGGGCCACCTCTCTTCTCGAAACTAACGTTGACAGTCTCGCCTGGGATGTATCCGCCGCCGGAAAAGGTGATCGTTTCACCACGATCGATGGTGCCGTCCGAAACGGTTCCCTGCTCATTGCCGGGCGCCGGGTAGGTACTGGCCATGGAGGACGTGGCTCCAGCGAACATGACAGTTCCTGCGAGCACAATTGTCGCAATAGTTCTTCTCATTTGCTTCCCCTGGGTTAATGAAGAATTTCAAGTGATGATTGGGCCGCTAAAAGTCTTAGCCAAATGCTTGCCGAATCCCCCATATGTCCAGCCAGCGAAACGCTATCACCGCGGGACTATCCAAACAAGCTTCAGGTGCCTCAGTTACAAAGAGTTAGCCCGTTATTTACTTGACAGTGTTGTCTCGTTTATGACAACCCTGCGACTTTAGTGACTTTATCAACTGACTATGTGACAAGCGAGTCAGTCGCATCCGGAGCAGCAATCAAAAAGGATGCCCGTCCGGTTATCCGGACGGGCATCCCTGTCGCGTCCCGCTACGGCATGGCCGTAGCGGGCATGGAGAGTGGCGCTATTGGGCCTGTTGTTCCCCGGCGATGTTGACCAACCATGCGATGCCAAACCTGTCCACGCACATGCCGAAGGTGTCGCCCCACGGAGCGCTCTCGAGCGGCACGGTGACCGTGCCGCCGTCGACAAGTTTCTCCCAGTAGCCGCGCAGCTCCGCTTCGTCCGCAGCTTCACCACTCAAGGAGACAGACATGTTGTTACCCGGGTTGTACTCCATGCCGTTGGGCGTATCTGCCGCCATCAGCGTCAGGCCGTTCGGCGTCGTCAATTGGGCGTGCATGACCTTATCGGCTTCCGCAGGGTCTTGGCTGGCCTGGAAGTCTCCAAAGGTGCTAAGAGTCAATTCGCCGCCGAAGACGGACTCATAGAAATTGATTGCGTCCCTGGCGTTGTCGAGGAACGAGATGTATGGATTGAGGCGGGTGGTCATCAGTCAGTTCTCCTCATGGTTATGAAGGGTGCGCACGTCACCGTGCGGCAATGCTAACAGCGCCCAGAGGCGCCTGTCCCCCAAACTTTCTAGTCGCCGTCGTAGGCCTTTTTCAGCACCGCCAGGTCAAGTTTTCCCATCGTCATCATGGCCTCCATGGCACGGCGGGATCCGGCCTCATCCGGACCGTTCAAAAACTCGGGCATTGCGGTCGGGATGATTTGCCAGGAGACACCGAACTTGTCTTTGAGCCACCCGCACCGGCCCTCCTCTCCCCCATCAACCAGCGCGTCCCAGTACCGATCCACCTCATCTTGGTTTTCGCAGTTCACAACCAAGGAGATGGCCTCGGTGAAGCCAAGTCCCGGCCTTCCGTTCAATGCCATGAACTCCCGGCCCCCGATTTCGAATCCGACCATGATGACCGTGCCATCGGGACCCGGCATTGGCTGCCCCATGGACGCATTTGCGAACGTCGACGTGTAGAACTCCGCTGCCTCCCCCGCTTGGCCGTCGAACCACAAACAAGTGGAAATCTTCTGCATCCTGCCAACCTTCCAAAGGTCTTGGGAACCGATCGTCCCCACACGAGGCTAATAGCCCCGTTTCGTCCAAACAATGCCCGACGGCGGGTGGAGACTGGCACGCCGGACCCAACGCACAGTGTCGCAACAGGGGGCGCACCATCCAATCCAGGTCAGTCGCCCGCCGGCCTGACCCGACTGACCAGCCCGACCGTATTGCCTTCGCTGTCCTCGATGAACGCCATCCACTCCTCCGACTCCGCAGGACCCAAAAGGTCGTCTTCGTGGGCGAAAATCATGTGGGGTTCAGATATGACCCGGACGCCGCGCTCCTTAAGACCTGACACCAAGCCGTGGAGGTCACCTACCTCCAGATACAAGAGGGATGAGGGCGCGGCCTCCTCCAGAAGCAGCCGCACGCCGCCAACATCGAAAAACAGAAGTCCGGGAGGGTCGAACAGCGCCTTCGGTTCCGAGCCCAACAGTGCCGAGTAGAAGGCAGCTGCCCGCTGCAGATCGCCGGCGTGCTGGGCCACCTGGAGCAGTTTCATTCGACCTCCCGGAGCGGGGGCTGTCGGCCCCTCCCGGTCATCGTCGCCTCAGCGGTGCACTACGCGCAAGTGTCCACCGCACACCGACTTTCGGGGAACGCTCAACTTCGCGGTGGCCCTCCTCCCCCGATATTGTCAGGATCATGCTTTCAACCTCGAAATCCTGGCTTACAGCCGCGGCCGCCGATCTTCTGCTGATTCTCGTGTTCGCTGCGATCGGCCGTGACGCCCATGCCCGCGGAGACATTATTTCCGGCGCCTTCATCACAGCATGGCCGTTCCTGGTAGGCGCGTTGCTCGGCTGGCTTGTCCTGCGGGTGTGGCGTGCGCCGTTCGCCGTCTGGCCATCCGGCGTGGCAGTGTGGCTCGCGGCCGTGATCGTCGGCATGATGTTGAGGGCCGTGACGGGACAAACCGTCGTCCTGCCGTTTGTCATTGTTGCGCTGATCAGCCTGGGTGTTTTCCTGCTTGGCTTCCGTGCGGTGATTGCGTTGGTCCGTCGGGTGTCGGCAAGCCGGCAACGCCGAGCCTGATCCGATCCTCCAACCAGCACATGCACTAGGCTGGGGAGCGTCCGCAACGATGCTTTTCCGGAAAGGCCCCACGTGATCACCGCTTTTGTCCTGATCAAGACCGATGCCTCGCGCATCCCGGAAACCGCCGAACAAATCTCGGCCATCCAAGGCATCAGCGAGGTCTATTCAGTCACCGGCGAATGGGACCTCATCGCTGTTGCCCGGGTGTCCAAGCACGAGGATCTCGCGGACGTCATTGCAGATCGCTTGTCCAAGGTGCCTTCAGTGGTCCATACCACCACGCACATTGCGTTCCGCGCCTACTCACAGCATGACCTGGACGCCGCATTTGCCCTCGGTTTTGAATAAGGACTGAGCCTGCGCACGGGAAGAACGTGAGCCAAATCAGCTTTGGCTGAGGGCCGTCCATTTGGCCAGCACTCCGGCAGCCAACCCGGAATCAATCGACTCAGTTGCCCTGCCGAAGGCAGCCCGCATCCGGTCCAGCAGGCTTCCGTCAGCGTGGAGATCGAATGCCACCAACCCTGCAGCTGCGTTGAGGAGCACCGCGTCCCTGACGGGACCGGGCTTGCCGTCAAGCACTTCCCGGACGACGCCAGCATTCACCGTGGCGTCCCCACCACGGAGGTCCGCTACGGTGGACGGTTTGATACCGAGCTCGGCAGGTGTGAACACCTCTTCTGTCACGGAACCGTCCCTGATCTCCCACACCGTGGATGGCCCCGTTGGCGTAAGTTCATCAAGCCCGTCATCTCCACGGAACACAAGGCCGCGGCTACCGCGGCGGGCCAGCACGCCGGCAACAAGGGGCGCCATCCGCGCATTCGCCACGCCCACGGCAGATGCCTGGACATGTGCGGGGTTGGTCATGGGACCCAGGAAGTTGAACGCCGTAGGAACGGCCAATTCCCGCCGAGGGACTGCCGTGTGCCTGAACGAGGGGTGGAAGACTTGAGCAAAGCAGAACGTGATTCCGGCCTCTTCCGCGTTGCGCGCCACCTGGTCGATGGACAGATCCAGGCGCACACCGAGTGCCTCCAGGACATCCGCCGAGCCCGAGGTCGATGAAGCAGCCCGGTTGCCGTGCTTTACAACCTTGGCTCCGGCGCCCGCAGCCACCAGTGCCGCCATTGTGGAGATATTCACAGTGTTGAGGCGGTCCCCGCCGGTTCCAACGATGTCCAGCTTTTCACCCGAGATCGAAATGGGATTGGCATGCTGGACCATGGCCTCCACCAGACCAGCAAGCTCCTCAACGGTCTCGCCCTTGGCCCGCAAGGCCACCAGGAAGCCTGCAATCTGCGATGGAGTAGCTTCTCCGGACATGATCGTGTTCATGGCCCACGCTGTGTTGTCCACTGCAAGGTCGTCGCCGTTGATCAGTGCTGAGATGAGCCCTGGCCAGGTATTGCTGGCTGCAGGTGCCGATGCCGGAGAAGTCACTCCCTGATGCTATCGAGCCAGCCACGCCGATGACCAATGTGAACCACGCCGGGAACTTTTCCGCGCGATTTCGCGTCTTTGTAGAAAAAGTCTCCCGAATCGGTGGTTTGCATTGGGAACTCTGGACTTTTACAGACATAATGTCCTTGTGACATCTGCGACCCATGCCCCCAGTACCCCGGCGCACCCGACGCTGAACCGCCCTAACTTGGTTTCTGTTGGAACCGTAGTTTGGCTGTCCAGTGAGTTGATGTTCTTCGCCGGCCTCTTTGCCATGTACTTCACCCTGCGATCCACATCAGGACTGATGTGGGCCGAGGAGACGGCCAAGCTCAACTTCCCGTTTGCGCTCGTCAACACCATCGTCCTTGTGGCAAGTTCCTTTACTTGCCAGATGGGCGTCTTTGCCGCCGAGCGGCTCGAACCCCGCCGCACCGGCGGGCTCTTGCAGTTCACCCGCTGGGGCATGACCGAATGGTTTACCCTCACCTTCATCATGGGTGCCTTCTTCGTTGCCGGGCAGACGACGGAATACGCCATGCTCGTATCCGAGCACGTATCCCTGTCCTCCAATGCCTACGGCTCCGCCTTCTACATGACCACGGGCTTCCACGGCCTCCACGTCATCGGCGGCCTGATCGCTTTCCTGTTCATCATCGGCCGTGCGTTTGCGGCCAAGAAGTTCGGACACTTTGAAGCGACGTCGGCAATCGTCACCTCGTACTACTGGCACTTCGTTGACGTTGTTTGGATTGGCCTCTTCCTGGTCATCTACGTCCTCAAGTAAGCCCGGCTTGACTCTTTTTCTACAAGAGGCAGAATTTCAAGAAGCGGCTCACGGAGCCGACGCAGGATCGAATAAAGGAACCACCACGTGAAGGCACTCTCGCAGAAGCGACGTCACCCACTGGCAGCCATAGCGCTGCTATTGATGGGCCTCCTCCTCACTGGTGGGCTGTACGCCGTTGCCACATCTGTCAACCAGGCCAAGGCCGACACCACAAGCTACAGCGCCAGTGACGTAGAAGAAGGCGGCAAGCTTTTCGCCGCCAACTGCGCCACCTGCCACGGCATGGGTGCCAGCGGAACCCAGGACGGCCCCTCGCTGGTCGGCGTGGGTGCTGCTGCGGTTGACTTCCAGGTTGGTACCGGTCGTATGCCCATGCAGATGAACGGCCCGCAGGCCCAGCAGAAGCCCGCCCAGTTCAATGAAGAGCAGACCAAGCAGCTCTCTGCCTATGTTGCATCCCTTGGCGCAGGCCCGGCCATTCCGGAAGAGCACCTCCTGGACGGCAAGGGAGACGCTGCCAAGGGTGGCGAACTCTTCCGCGTCAACTGCGCCATGTGCCACAACGCAGCTGCTGCTGGTGGAGCCCTGACACGAGGCAAGTTCGCTCCGGCTCTTGCAGGCGTCAGCTCACAGCACATTTATGAGGCAATGGCCACGGGCCCGCAGAACATGCCCGTGTTCAACGACTCGAACGTCACCCCTGAAGACAAGCGCGACATCATCACCTTCCTGAAGACCATTGAAGCCAATGGTTCGCCGGGTGGCGCTGACCTTGGATCCCTCGGCCCGGTCTCCGAAGGCCTGTTCGTGTGGGTTGCCGGCTTGGGTGTCATCATCGCATTCACGATCTGGCTGACGTCCCGCACGTCCTGATCGCGAAGCAACGAAAACTTCTGCTGCACGATCAGCAGTTTGAAACTGAAAATAACTCGGCCCCGGCCGAGACAACGAGAGAAGGATGAGGCGAATTATGGGCAACCATAGTGACGGCAGTCCGAACCACTCGGGCACCGTAGCTACGGCTGGTCAGAATGAGGTGGAGAAGTTCCAGGATCCTGGACTCCCTCCGCATCGTTTGCGCCTGGCTGACACGGACCCGGTAGCCGCAAAGCGCGCCGAGCGTCAGGTAGCCATTCTGTTTGGCACCTCCGTCATCGGAACGCTGGTCTTCCTGGTGGCGTACTTCGCCATTGACCTTGGCGACGACACCACCATTGCAACCATCCGCACCCAGAACCTTCTTCTGGGCCTCGGCACGGCCTTCGCGATGCTCGGTATCGGCACCGGCATCGTGCACTGGGCCAAGGCCCTGATGCCCGATCACGAAGTCTCTGAAGAGCGCCACGCTATCCGTACCGAAGAGGACCGCCAGGCAGCTGTGCGCATCGTCGACGACATCGTCGAGGAAACCGGCATCAAGCGCCGTCCGCTGATCCGCAACACCCTTCTTGGTGCTGTCGCTTTGGCTCCCCTGCCCGCTCTTGCCATCTTTGGCGACTTGGGTCCGCGTCCTGACAAGGCTCTGGCGCACACCATGTGGGCTCCGGAGGGCGGCAAGCTCAAGCGCCTGACCCGCGACCCCGATGGCACACCCATCAAGGCCTCGGATGTCACCATCGGTTCGGCCTTCCACGTTATCCCCGAGGGCCTCAACGAGCTCCACGAGGGCAAGTTGAACGAAAAGGCCAAGGCCGTTGTCCTCTTGATGCGTCTGGACCCGAACTCGCTGAATCCTTCCGAGGGACGCGAGAGCTGGAGCTACAACGGAATCGTTGCTTACTCCAAGATCTGCACGCACGTCGGATGCCCTGTCGCTCTTTACGAGCAGCAGACGCACCACCTTCTGTGCCCGTGCCACCAGTCCACCTTTGACCTCACGCAGGAATGCAAGGTCATCTTCGGGCCGGCCAGCCGTCCGCTTCCCCAGCTGCCTATCGCGGTTGATGCAGAGGGCTACCTCGTCGCTACCAGCGACTTCAGAGAACCTGTAGGACCGAGTTACTGGGAGCGTGACGAGCATGAGCGCCTCATCAACAGCTGAAGCCCCCTTCGTTCCGAAGACCAAGGTTGGTAGTTTCACCAACTTTGTAGACGAGCGTGTTGGCGGCTCCGGCATCCTGCGCGAGTTCGGCCGGAAGGTCTTCCCTGACCACTGGTCGTTCATGTTCGGTGAGGTGGCGCTGTATTCCTTCGTCATCCTGCTGATGTCGGGTACCTTCCTGACCTTCTTCTTCGATCCGTCCATGGCAGAAACCCACTACCAGGGTTCCTACACGCCGTTGTACAACGTCGAAATGTCTGTTGCCTACAACTCGTCGCTGAACATCTCGTTCGATGTCCGTGGCGGTCTCTTCATGCGCCAAGTACACCACTGGGCAGCACTGCTGTTCGTGGCATCCCTCGGCGTTCACATGCTGCGTGTCTTCTTCACGGGCGCTTTCCGCAAGCCCCGCGAAATGAACTGGGTTGTGGGCGGCGTCCTGCTGATCCTCGCCATGGCTGCCGGCTTCACCGGTTACTCCCTCCCCGATGACCTGCTGTCCGGTAACGGCCTGCGCATCATCGACGGCGTGATCAAGTCGATTCCGGTCATCGGAACGTACATCTCCTTCTTCCTCTTCGGTGGGGAGTTCCCGGGTACGGCCATCATCGGCCGCCTGTATGTGCTCCACATCCTCCTGGTGCCCGCCCTCATCCTGCTGATGATCGTGATCCACCTCTTCATGGTGGTTGTCCACAAGCACACGCAGTACCCTGGCCCGGGCCGCAACGACGGCAACGTCGTCGGTTACCCCCTCGGCCCGGTTTACGCGGCCAAGGCCGGTGGCTTCTTCTTCATCGTGTTCGGTGTTCTGGCGCTCATGGCGGCAGCGTTCACCATCAACCCGATCTGGAACTACGGGCCTTACGACCCCTCCCCTGTCTCGGCCGGCACCCAGCCTGACTGGTACATCGGATTCGTCGACGGCGCCCTTCGCCTTATGCCGGGTGTCATCAACAACTTCCACTTCGAGTGGATCGTCTTTGGACACACGCTCACGCTGAACGTGCTTCTTCCGGCCCTGGTTCCTGCGGGAATCATCTTCACCGTTCTGTTCATGTACCCATGGATCGAACGCTGGGTCACCAAGGACAACCGTGAACACCACGTTCTGGACCGCCCCCGCAATGCACCCACCCGCACTGCGATCGGCGTGGCCGGTTTCACTTGGTACTGCGTTATGTGGGCCGCGGCCGGCTCGGACCTCATTGCCACTCACTTCCACGTGTCACTGAATGACGTGACGTACTGGTTGCGGACGCTGTTCTTCATCGGCCCGATCATCGCCTTCATCGTCACCAAGCGAATTGCCCTGGCTCTCCAGCGCAAGGACCGCGAAATTGCACTCCACGGTCGCGAAACCGGACGTATCGTTCGGCTCCCGCACGGCGAGTTCATCGAAGTCCACGCACCCCTGGACGAGTACAAGCGCTACAAGCTCGTAGGCTTCGAATCACCGGCTCCCCTGCCGGCGCAGCCGAACGAGCATGGCGTAGTAACCCGCAAGGAAAAGCGCCGTGCAGCGCTTTCCCGCTGGTTCTTCGAAGACCGCGTTGCTCCGGCAACGCCTGCGGAACTTGAAGCCGCGCACGCACATGGCCACCACGAGGCCATCGAAGCGGCCGACGAGCAAAAGAGCCTGAGCCACTAACGGCCCGGACCTCGACAACAGAAGGGGCACAGTCCATGCGGACTGTGCCCCTTCTGTTGTTGGATCTCAAAGAACGCTGGAAGGGGTCGGATGTCCAGTCCCACACCGATGGTGCGGAGGCCCACCCGACAGCCACCCGACGGCTACCCAACAGCCACCCGACGGTGCGCCGGGCAGGCTCTACTGCGTGGTCCGGTATCCCGATGCATAATTGCGCGTTGGACGCACTCCAGGCCGCTGCAAGGGTACCCACAGCTTGTACCTGTCGGCCCGGTAGTAGGAGACGGAATAGTCCACCATTGCACGCGCAACGAAGGCATGGCGCTGGATCTTCAGCAGCGGCGATCCGACGTCCACGTTCAGCAACCTTGCAGTGGACGGTGACGCAGCCGTTGCCTCGATCATGTCCTCGCCCCACTCCATGACCAGGCCATACCGTTCGCTCAGAACGTTGTACAGCGACGTTGGCGGGGCCTCATCGAGAAGTCCTGGAACGCGGTGTGCCGGAATGAAGTTCTCGTCCACGCTCATGGGCTCGTTATCGGCCAGGAGAAGCCGCCGGAACCGAACCAGGGGCGTTCCCTCGTCGAGCTGCAGTTCCCGCGCCAGAAACGCACTGGCTGCAATCTGTTCAAAACTCAGAACCTTGGCGGCCGGGACCATGCCGCGCCGCTGCATTTCCTCACTGTAGGAGGTCAGCTTCACCTGAAGGTCCAGCTTGGGCTTCCTCACGAAAGTTCCCAAGCCTACGACCCGCTCTATGACTTCTTCGCCGACCAGCGCATCGATGGCCTGTCGAACAGTCATGCGTGCAAGGCCAAAGCGCTCCGAGAGATCCCGTTCGGAAGGAAGGGCCGAACCCGGCGGACACGACTGCCCAATGAAGGTACGAAGGATTTCACGCAGTTGAATGTAGATGGGCGTGCTGCTGGAACGGTCAATCTCGCCAGCAATGCCGGCTGCGTCAGCCACAGCAGAAATCCAGCAATTGAGTCATGTTTCAAGGATAAGACAGACAGCCACAGGTCTAGACCAGCGGACATTGAACTGGTGGGCTTCCCGGGATGGCGGCTACTCTTGTATGGATCATTTCCTGGCGGAGTAAACCGCCGTAGCAAAGGAGCTGGCTTGCCGCAGCAGAAAGCCTTAGTCGCCGCTGAGATCGGCCTTCATGCCCGCGCGGCAGCAGTTTTTGTCCGTGCCGTCACGGAGACAGGACTGCCCGTGACAATCCGGAAGACAGACGGCAAGCCGGTCGACGCCCGATCTCTGCTCGAGGTCATGACAGAGGACTTCGGCCACGGATGTGAAGTTCTTCTTGAGGTCGCCCCCGATGCGCTCACGGACTCTCAAACTCTCTGGACGGCACGGAATGCCCTTGCTGCTCTTTCCTCCGTCCTGGAGGCTCCTGAGGCCCGCTGAGGCTACGTTGCGCGCGGATCACCCATCACACGGGGATGCCGGACGCGAAAAAGAACCCTGAATACACAAATAAGGATGGGCCCCACCTTTTGGTAGGGCCCATCCTTATTGCCGTTCTGGAACTGCTAGTGGGCGTGGTCGCCGCGGCTGTATTCGAAGACCCAGCCGATCAAGGCAACGATGGCCAGGCCACCGGCCACGTAGGTTACCCAGAAACCTACGGCCAAGCCGAGGAATCCACCTGCACACGAGAGGCCAAGAACCAGGGGCCACCAGCTCCAGGGGCTGAAGTGACCCTGCTCCCCCGCACCCTCGTGGATCTCTGCGTCAGGACGGTCCTCCGGGCGCATTCCGATGCGCTTGCCTGTGAAGCCAAGGTAAGCACCGATCATGCCTGCGAGGCCACCTACGAGCAGGATGCCGAGCACGCCAACCCACTCGGACCATTCGGTCAGGAAGCCGTACGCAATCGCTACGGGTACGAAGAAGAAGACTCCGGCTCCGAAGAGCCACGATTCAATTTTCATTTGCTGACGTCCCTCTGGTCGGCGTTACCCAGAACTGCTGCTGCGGGTGACGGAGCCTCGGCGGTGTGCACCTGGGCCAACTCCGGGTGGTGGAGATCCAGGGCCGGGCGTTCGGAGCGAATACGGGGCAAGGAAGTGAAGTTGTGGCGCGGCGGCGGGCACGAGGTTGCCCATTCCAGCGAAGCACCAAAGCCCCACGGGTCATCTACTTCAACCTTCTTGTTGCTGCGCCACGTGATGTAGACGTTCCAGAAGAACGGCAGCAGCGAAGCGCCCAGGACGAAGGAGGAAATAGTGGAGAACTGGTTCATCCACGTGAAGTTGTCCTGCGGCATGTAGTCGGCGTAGCGACGCGGCATACCTTCAACACCCAGCCAGTGCTGGATCAGGAACGTGCCGTGGAAGCCGAGGAACAGCAGCCAGAAGTGGATCTTCCCGAGACGTTCGTTCAGCATCTTGCCGGTCCACTTGGGCCACCAGAAATAGAAGCCGGCGAACATGGCGAACACGACGGTACCGAAGACCACGTAGTGGAAGTGGGCGACCACGAAGTAGGAGTCGGAAACGTGGAAGTCCAGCGGCGGCGATGCCAGGATGATGCCCGTCAGGCCACCGAAGAGGAACGTCACCAGGAAGCCGATGCTCCAGAGCATAGGCGTCTCGAATGTGATGGATCCTTGCCACAAGGTGCCGATCCAGTTGAAGAACTTCACGCCCGTCGGTACTGCGATCAGCATCGTCATGAAAGCGAAGAACGGAAGCAGGACGGAACCGGTCACGTACATGTGGTGGGCCCACACGGTCACGGACAGAGCTGCAATGGCGATGGTTGCGTAGACAAGGCCCTTGTAACCGAAAATCGGCTTCCGGCTGAAGACCGGGAAGATCTCGGAAACGATACCGAAGAACGGCAGGGCGATGATGTACACCTCGGGGTGGCCGAAGAACCAGAACAGGTGCTGCCAGAGGACGGCACCGCCGTTTTCGGGATCGAAGATGTGGGCACCAAAGCGGCGGTCAGCGCCAAGGGCGAAGAGTGCAGCTGCAAGCGGCGGGAAGGCCATGAGGACGAGGATTGCCGTCACCAGGGTGTTCCAGGTGAAGATCGGCATACGCCACATGGTCATGCCCGGAGCGCGCATGCAGATGATGGTGGTGATGAAGTTGACGGCACCAAGGATGGTTCCGAAACCGGAGAGCGCGAGCCCGAAGACCCACAGGTCACCACCGACACCCGGACTGAATGTCGTATTCGACAACGGTGCGTAAGCGAACCAACCGAAGCTGGCAGCACCCTGCGGGGTGATGAAGCCGGATACGGCGATGGTGGAGCCGAAGAGGAAGAACCAGAACGCCAGGGCGTTCAGACGCGGGAACGCAACGTCCGGGGCACCAATCTGCAACGGCATGATGACGTTGGCGAAGCCGGCGAACAGCGGGGTTGCGAACATCAGCAGCATCACGGTGCCGTGCATCGTGAACATCTGGTTGTACTGCTCTTTGGTCTGCAGGATCTGCATGCCCGGCTCGAACAGTTCTGCACGGATCAGGAGCGCCATGACGCCACCGAGGCAGAAGAACACGAACGACGCAATGAGGTACATGTACCCGATGGTCTTGTGGTCCGTGGAGGTGATCCAGTTGACGACAATGCGTCCCTTGGATTTAGGAACTACGGGAGCCTCAAGGGTCCCGGCGGATTGAGTGTAAGTAGCCACGTCGCTCCCCTTACTTTTCGTTCAGGTTCGGATTGCGGTCGTATTCCGCACCGAGCAGGCCCGTGTTGCCATCCTGGCGGAGCTTGTCCATGTGGGCCTTGAACTCAGACTCGGAGACAACCTTGACGCGGAAGAGCATTTCGGAGTGATATTCACCGCAGAGTTCGGCGCACTTTCCATCGAAGGTGCCCTCCTTGGTGGGAGTGAACCGGATGTAGTTCGTCTTGCCGGGGATCATGTCGCGCTTCTGAAGGAAGGCGGGAACCCAGAAGGAGTGAATGACATCGCGGGAGTTCAGCTCCAGGTCCACGGACTTGCCAACCGGCAAGTACAGGGTGGGGAGCAGTTCCTTGTCCACTTCGGCGCCCGTCAGGTGAGCCTGAACGCCGGCTTCGTGGAGGTCCTCGGAGATGACCTGGCCCTGCTTGTAGTTGAAGTCCCAGGCCCACTGCTTTCCGCGGACATCAACAACGACATCTGCAGGCTGTGAACGATCGTCGATCGCGCGCTGGTCCTGGTCGGTGAAGTAGAAGAACACCAGCACCATGAACAGCGGGATGGTCAAGTAGAAGACCTCGAGCGGCAGGTTATAGCTGAGCTGCTTGGGGAATCCCGTGGTGCCCTTACGGCGACGGTAAGCAATGATGCACCAGACCAGGAGGCCCCACGTGATGATACCGACTGCCAAGGCGGCGATCCATGAGTTGACCCAGAGGTCCATGATCCGGTCAGTGTGGTTGGTCGTGCCGCGCTCTGTAGGCAGCCAACCCTTCTCTACCTCTGGTGAACATCCGGTCAAAACCAACGCGCCGGCGAGTGCCAAGCCAGTGATCGAGGTGATCTTTATGCGTCGGCTGCCGGTTCGGTTCTGCGAACTCACAGACGGCCCTTCCTCTTGTTGCTGTCTCCCGGCAGGCCGAAGGCTCACCGGGCACACTAAAAGTTTTACTACCCGATGTAGAGCTTACCGCTATCAGGCGGTTTTCGCGCACATGTCAGCGCCGTGGCTCCGAACGCTTTTGAAGCGGCCCGGAGGGGCGCCGACATGCGGCGATGGCTCACATCAGTGGAACGAATCACCGCAGGCGCAAGACCCGCCGGCGTTCGGGTTGTCAATGGTGAAGCCCTGCTTCGAAATGGTGTCTTCAAAGTCGATGCTTGCACCGCTGAGGTAAGGGACACTCATCTTGTCCACGATGACCTCGACACCGTCGTAGTCACGCACAGCGTCTCCGTCGAGCATGCGCTCGTCAAAGTAGAGCTGGTAGATCAAGCCGGAGCATCCGCCAGGCTGGACTGCAACGCGCAGCCGAAGATCGGTGCGCCCTTCCTGTTCGAGGAGGCTGCGGACCTTGCCTGCTGCGACGTCGGTCAGATTGACCTCGTGCGTGGGCAGTTCGTCACTGGTGACGACCTGTGTTCCGGTGCTGTTTTCGTTGGTTGCAGTGCTCATTGGCCTACCTTCTTATGAAGCTTCTGGAGGCGGCGCCGGGACGCTGCCTGCCCTTACCCAATTACATACGGGTTATAGCTAATGCTACGTCGCGCAGACGCTTTGCTATAACTCCAGACGTAACCACTGACAGCATTTCCTTGTTCCCTGCTAAACAGGGACTAAGCCCCCAGCCCCTCGGCATTCAGACGTGCAAGCATCAACGCTTCAGCCAACACTGCGTGGCGGAAGTCGCCGATGTGGAGGGATTCGTTGGCGCTATGCGCGCGGGAATCGGGATCTTCCACCCCTGTCACCAGGATCTGGACGTCCGGATACATTTCCAGGAGGTCGGCAATGAAGGGAATGGACCCGCCGATTCCCATTTCCACCGGCTGCACGCCCCAGGACTGTTCCAAGGCCCACAAAGCGACACGGGCGGCAGATGAGGTCGTGTCGGTGCTGAAGGCGTTCCCGCGCTCCCCCGGCGTAAATGTCACCTTGGCTCCGAATGGCGCCCTCGACTCAACGTGGTTCTTCAAAGCGTCCATGGCAGCTTCGGGGTCCTGGCCAGGGGCCAGGCGCATGCTGAATTTGGCACGTGCTGCGGGAATCAAGGTGTTGGAGGCCACGTCGACGGCCGGTACATCCATGCCGATGATGGACAACGCCGGCTTGGTCCAGAGGCGCGAACCGATGGTCCCGCTCCCGGCGAGCCGCACGCCGTCGAGCACTGACGCGTCGGCGCGGTAGTCCTCTTCGGTGAGGTCGACCACCACGTCATCACGCCCCACCAGCCCGGCGACTGCCACGTTGCCGTCGTCGTCGTGGAGTGTGGCGATCAGGCGTGACAGAAGCGTAGGAGCGTCCAGAACCGGCCCACCGAACATCCCTGAGTGGACGGCGTGGTCCAGGACGCGGACTTCGAACGTGCCGTCCACCAAGCCACGGAGGCTGGTAGTCAGGGCCGGAACACCCACTTTCCAGTTGCTCGAATCGGCCACCACGATGACGTCCGAACGGAGCAGCTCCTGGTGTTCCTCAAGGAAGGTGCGGAAAGTGGGCGAGCCCGCCTCTTCCTCGCCCTCGAAGAAGAAGGTCACGCCGAGGCCGAACTTTTCGCCAAGAACTTCGCTGACGGCGCTGTAAGCAGCCAGGTGGGCCATGATGCCTGCTTTGTCATCGGCCGCACCGCGCCCGTACAGACGGCCGTCCCGTTCTTCCGCCATAAAGGGCTCAGAGGTCCACAGATCCCGGTTACCCGGCGGCTGTACGTCGTGGTGGGCGTACAGAAGGATGGTGGGCTTGCCGTCCGCGGCGGGTCGACGGGCGACGACGGCAGGGCCGCCGGGGGTACCGTCGGCTTTGTTGCACCTCAGGATACGGACGTCCGGCATGCCGGCGGCCTGTACCAGGGAAGATACGGCCTCGGCACTTCGATCGAGTTCATTGGGGTCGAAGCTGGGCCATGCAATGCCGGGAATGGACACCAGGTTCTTCAGGGAATCCATGGTGGAGTTGAAGGCCTCGTTGACCGCCTTCTCCAGTTCCTCGACCGGGATGTCGCCGGAGTGCTGTTGCTTGTTCTGCGGGTTCTCCGCATGCGCTGAAGTCATGGCCCACACTTTACCTCCGGGTAACAAGCCCCCGCGGGATGCAAGGCCGGGCTGACCGGACCCATAACCCCGGCCAACCTCCCACGAGGTAACGTGCGCCACCTCGCCGAGGGTATTCTGTATGGGTGTTCGGACGTAAAAAGGAAGAGCCCAGCGCTCAGTCAGTAGTAGACCAGGCCTACGCCACCGCCCCGGGACCGGGTGCCGGTAAGGGCACCCCTACGCCCAAGCGGAAGGCCCAGGAAGCAGCCCGGAAACGCCCCCTGGTGCCCACCGACCGCAAGGCCTCGAAGGCTGCGGAAAGGGTGGCAATTCAGGACCAGCGCCAGAAAATGCGCCAGGCCCTGGACACCGGTGACGAGAAGTTCCTCCCCCTACGGGACAAGGGACCCCAGAAGCGGTACGTGCGCGACTACGTCGATGCCCGTTTCAGCCTGGGCGAATACCTCATGTTCGGAGCTTTGCTGTTCGTCGTGATCTCGCTGATCATTCCGCCCACCAGCGCCGGCATCAGCTACGTCCTTGTCGGCTTCTGGATCATGTTCCTCGCAGTCTTCGTTGACGTGTTCATCCTGTCGCGCAAGCTCCGCAAACAGCTGACAGCAAAATTCGGCGAGGTTGAGCGCGGATCCGTTTGGTACGGCTGCATGCGTGCGCTCCAGTTCCGCAAGCTTCGCCTGCCCAAGCCACAGGTGAAGCGCGGGCAGTACCCGGCCTAGTAGCCACACCATTCAAAAGGAGACCCCGGACCATTGGTCCGGGGTCTCCTGCTTTTGCGCTTTAGCGGGATGACCGCTTGCGGAGCTTTACCAGGCCCTTGTTGATGCGGGAAACCCAGAACGGACCTTCATAGAGGAAGGCCGTGTATCCCTGCACCAAGGTTGCTCCGGCATCCAGCCGGTCCTGCACATCGCGGGGTGTCTCTACGCCACCAACAGCGATGAGAACGAGCTGATCGCCGACCGCTTCCTTGAGGCGGCGCAGAACCTCCAGGGAGCGCTGCTTGAGGGGCGCCCCGGACAATCCACCGGCACCGAGGGCATCAACCTTTGCGGGATCAGACATGAGGCCGCCCCTGGAAATCGTGGTGTTGGTGGCAATGATGCCATCAAGCTTAAGGTCCAGCGCCAGGCGGGCGACATCGTCAATGTCTTCATCGGACAGGTCCGGAGCAATCTTGACGAGCAGCGGCACATGCCGCCCCGCGGACTCATCGGCGGCGTCGCCGACGGCCCTCAGGAGCGGGCGGAGGGTTTCGACGTTCTGCAACAGACGGAGGCCAGGCGTGTTCGGTGAGCTGACGTTGACCACCAGATAATCCGCCGCCGGAGCCAGGGTCCTTGCACTCACCAGGTAGTCCTCAGTGGCGTCCTCCAGCTCCACTACCTTGGTCTTGCCGATGTTGACCCCGATGATTGGCCGTGTGTCACGGTACTGCCTTTGCAAAGCAGCCCGTGCCGACTTAAGCCGCGGCGCAACTGCCGCGGCGCCGTCGTTGTTGAATCCCATGCGGTTGATAACAGCGCGGTCCTCGATCAGGCGGAACAGCCGGGGCTTCTCGTTGCCCGGCTGAGCTTGACCGGTGATGGTGCCAACTTCCACATGGCCGAAACCGAGCTCGGACAGGGCCTCAATGCCGTGGCCTTCCTTGTCGAAGCCGGCGGCCAAACCGAACGGCGACGGAAAAGTGAGGCCCAACGCCTCCGTCCTCAAGGAGGCATCAGGCGCAGTCAGCTTTGCCAGGATCCGACCGGCGCCCGAACGGTGGGCAAGCCGGATTCCCTGGAAACCGATCTTGTGGGCCTTCTCGGCATCCATCCAGGAAAAGGCCAACTTGAAGAATGTGGGGTAAACACGCATGATCCTAGTTTTGCCGTTCCGGGACAACTCGCCAAACCCGTGACCATGGAAGCCGCTAGCATGTACGCATGCCGCCGGTAGATAGTGACGCACATCATGAACATCAGCCAATGACTGCCGACATCGCAGTAGTCGGCGCCGGCCTGTCGGGGCTCGTGGCCGCTGCCACAGCGTATGCCGCCGGAAAGAGCGTCATCGTGCTGGACCAAGAGCCGGAAGCCTCGCTCGGCGGTCAGGCCCACTGGTCCTTCGGCGGCCTCTTCATGGTCGACACCCCGGAACAGCGCAGGCTCGGCGTCAAGGACAGTACCGAGCTCGCGTTGTCTGACTGGTTCGCCTCCGCCGCTTTCGACCGGCCCGCCGATACGCAGGCGCGGGCCTGGGCCGAGGCCTATGTCAACTTCGCAGCCGGCGAGAAGAGGAGTTGGCTCAGGAGCCTGGGCGTCGGCATCTTTCCATTGGTCCAGTGGGCGGAGCGGGGAGGCTACGGACCACAGGGTCATGGCAATACGGTGCCCCGCTTCCACGTCACGTGGGGAACAGGTCCGGCGCTCGTCCAACCCTTCCTGGCCAAAGTGCAGGAGGGTGTGGCCGCGGGAAAGGTGCGGATGTGCTTCAGGCACCGCGCCGCAGCCCTGACGACGACGGCGGGAAAGGTCACCGGCGTGGCCGGCCAGGTCCTGGAACAGTCGACGGCGGTGCGGGGTCAGGCATCGTCCCGGGTCACCGTCGGAGACTTCGAAGTGAATGCGGGGGCGGTGGTGGTGACCACCGGAGGGATCGGCGGCAACCATGAGGTTGTCAGGCGGCAATGGCCGGGGGGAAAGGCGCCTGCGGAGATGCTCAGCGGTGTGCCCGCGTCAGTGGACGGCGGGTTCCTTCCGGCGGTAGCGACAGCGGGTGGCTCGTTGATCAACGGTGACAGGATGTGGCACTACCCGGAGGGAATCCGCAATTATGATCCCGTCTGGCCACAGCACGGCATCCGCATCCTTCCGGGCCCGTCGTCCCTGTGGCTGGACGCCACCGGAGCCCAGCTGCCCGCCCCGCTGTTTCCCGGCTTCGATTCGCTGGGCGCTTTGCGCCACATTGTCGCGACCAACCACGGGTATTCCTGGTTTGTCCTTAATCGGACCATCGCGCTCAAGGAGCTTGCCCTGTCCGGATCGGAACAGAACCCGGATCTGACAGGCAAGGATGTCCGTCTGTTGGCTTCACGCCTGAAACCCGGCGCCGACTCCCCCATCCAGCGTTTCCTGGACAAGGGCGAAGACTTCATCCAGGCCGCCTCGGTGCGGGAACTCGCTGCAGGGATGAACAAACTAACCGGCAACCAGCTGATCAATGCCGGGTCCCTTGAGGCCCTGGTCCAAGCACGTGACCGCCAAGTGTCCAGCGGCTTGGGAAAGGACCCCCAACTCGCGGCAATCAGGGCTGCACGGCGATTTGCCACGGATAAATTGATGCGCGTCGCGCCCCCGCACCGTCTGACGGACCCGACTCACGGCCCCTTGATAGCCATCCGCCTGTCCGTCCTCACCAGAAAGAGCCTTGGCGGCCTCCAGACGGATCTGAAGTCCAGGGTGCTCAACGATGACGGTCATGCCATAGCGGGCCTCTACGCTGCCGGCGAGGCGGCGGGGTTCGGCGGAGGCGGCATCCACGGGTACCGTGCCCTGGAAGGAACCTTCCTCGGCGGCTGTCTCTTCAGCGGGAGGGCCGCGGGGCGGGAAGCCGCCGCCAGTGTCTAAGCTAGGGCCATGGAGTGGACCCCTGACATCCTGGGAAAGGACTTTCAATCCTGCAGTTTTGAGGCGGCAGGGCCTGACGGCGTCGTCCGCCGCGCCACTCTGATCCGTCACAGGGCGGAACTGCCTGCCCGGCCGCACGAAGGTCCGGGGGCTGGAAACGCCCCCTATGGTGCCGTCCTGTTCCTGCACGGTTGGAGCGACTACTTCTTCAATACGGAGTTGGCCCGGTTCTGGGCGGGCCAGGGTTACGACTTCTATGCCCTTGACATGCACAACCACGGACGAAGTCTTCGATCGGACAGCCCGGGTGGCTACGTGGCTGACTTGGCCTACTACGACGCCGAAATCGACGGAGCCCTGGAACTCATCCGTGCTGACCGTGCCGGCGTCCCTCCGGGCAGTCTGACCTTGATGGGACACTCAACCGGCGGATTGATTGCAGCGCTGTGGGCAAGCCGGCACCAGGACGAACTTCAGTTCCTGGTCCTCGACAGTCCATGGCTGGAAATGCACGGTCATTCGTTGGTTCGTCGTGCCGTCCACACTGTGCTGGCTCCCTTGGCCAAACTTCGTCCTGAAACCATACTGAGGCTGCCGGAGAGAGGCTTCTACTTCCGGAGCATCAGCAGCAGCGCCGAGGGTGAATGGGCGCTGGACGAGAAGTACCGGCCCCCGCTTGCCTTCCCTGTCCGGGCAGGCTGGCTCAGCGCCGTCTTCGCGGGCCATGCGCTGGTATCGCAAGGGTTGAACCTGCAGATGCCGGTCTTGGTCCTTACATCTGCGGCCAGCGCCAATGGCATGGTGTGGCAGGAATCGATGCGTCGCTCCGATGCCGTCTTGGATGTCGGCATTATCGCCCTCCGGGCCATGGCACTGGGCCGGACAGTCACCCTGGAACGCATTGATGGCGGGCTCCACGATGTCTTCCTTTCGGCACCTGCAGTGCGGCAGGACGCTTATGCGAGGCTGGGCCGCTGGATCAGTGGATACATGCGCTATGGCGGCCCGCAAGGCAGCGTGCCGGAAACCACCGTGCCGGAAACCACCGTGCCGGAAACCACCGTGCCGGAGCACCCGGCCCAGGAACACCACAGCATGGAACACCAACAGAAGGGGGATGCATGACGGCTACAGGTAACGCCGGAATACAGTGGGGGCCGGATGTACTGGGCCACAACTACGAGAGCCTGGATTTGCCCTTGGGGACTGACGAAGAGGGCCCGGTCAAAGCCACCTTGGTGCGGCACTCGCCACCCACCGGGGACACCGCCCCGCACGGAATCCTCGACTTCCTGACGACCTTCGCAAAAAGAAAGCGCCGTACTCCGCCCGAGTCCGGCGGGGCGCCGCGAGCGGTGCTCTACCTCCACGGGTGGGCAGACTACTTCCTCCAAACCGAGCTGGCCGAGTACCTTACCGCGTCTGGTTTTATGTTCTATGCCCTGGACCTCCGCAAATTCGGCAGAAGCCTGCTCCCGGGACAAACCCCCGGCTACACCTCGGATCTCGGTGTCTACGACGAAGACCTGTCCGCGGCCCTCCGGGCGATTGAAGCAGATGTGGCAGAACGGACCAACAACCCTGTTCCGCCTACGATCCACGTGATTGCCCACTCCCTTGGCGGGCTGATCGCGGCACTCTGGGCCGACCGCAACCCGGGCAAGGTCGGCACCCTCGTACTTAACTCCCCCTGGCTGGAACTCCAGGGCAGCAGCCTCGTCCGCAGCATCGCCATGCACCTGGTGGAACCTTTTGCCCGCACGGACCCGAAACGACCCTTCCGCTTCCCGGAAATGCCGGCGTACTGGGAGAGCGTCAGCAATGAGGCACACGGCGAATGGATGTTGGACCCGGTCTGGCGTCCGCGCACGTCCTTCCCCATTCGCGCCGGTTGGACCAAGGCAGTACTGGCGGGGCACGCGGCAGTGGAGCGCAAGCTGAACATTGACGCACCTGTCCTGGTTCTCCTGTCTGGTCGCACCAGGATTCAGGCGGAATGGACCTCGGACCTTATGCGCGCAGACGCCGTCATCGACGTCGAACAGACCTCCCGGCGTGCTCTCGGCCTTGCCCGGCGGACAGCAGTGTTCCGGTATCCGGGTGCGCTCCACGACGTCTTCCTGTCCCGTCGCACTGTCCGGCAGCAGGCGTACCGGGACGTCGCCGTCTGGCTGGCTGCCTACCCGTATTGATGTAGCCCACGTGTGCTATTCCGCTGCCGGGGCAGCATCGACGGCCCCGCCGTAGCGTCTGTCCCGTTTGGCGTAGATTTCGACGGCGTCCCACAAGGTGCGCCGGTCCACATCAGGCCACAGGGTGTCCATGAAGACGAACTCCGCGTAGGCGGACTGCCAGAGCAGGAAGTTGGACAGTCGCTGCTCCCCCGAACTCCGGAGGAAGAGATCCACGTCCGGGAGATCGGGCTCGTCCAGATACCTCTGTATGGTCTTCTCCGAGACAGAGCCAGGCTTCAAGCGGCCGGCTGCGACGTCCTGCGCAATGGCCGATACGGCATCGGCAATCTCGGCCCGCCCGCCGTAATTAACACACATGGTCAAGGTACAGGTGTCATTGCCCTTGGTGTATTCCTCGGCCTCTTCGAGTTCCTTGATGACCGAACCCCAAAGCCGCGGCCGCCGGCCGGCCCACCGGATCCGGACGCCCCAGTCGTCCAGCTGGTTCCGCTGCCGCCTTAACACATCCTTGTTAAATCCCATGAGGAAGCGGACTTCCTCGGGCGAACGGCGCCAGTTCTCTGTAGAAAAAGCGTAGACGCTGACGTACTTGATCCCCAGTTCGATGGCTCCGGCCATCACATCAAGGAGGGCAGGTTCGCCGGCCTTGTGTCCCTCGATCCGTGGCAATCCACGCTGGTTCGCCCATCGGCCATTGCCATCCATGACGATGGCCACGTGCTGCGGGATAAGCTCACTTGGAATTGCTGGCGGCACCGCTCCGGATGGATGCCCGTAAGGAGCGACGACCGGCGCAGTCCTTGCCGCTGTTGTCTTGCTTTTCTTTCCAAGTGCCACTGTCAGCTTCGCTCCACGTGTTTGAGTGATTTCAAGGCCCGTTCCAAATGCCATTGCAGGTAACTCGCCACCAGCCCGGCGGCTTCCCTGCGGTGCCGCGGGTCGGAAACGTCCGCGACCTCCCAGTTGCCTGTCAACAAAGCGCCCAAGAGTACCACGGTCTCAGCCGCCGGCGCCGGTGATCCGGGTGGCCTGCAGTCGCCGCAGACCATTCCGCCCACCGGAGCAGCAAATGCTGTGTGGGGTCCCGGTTTACCGCACCGTGCACAGGCCGTGAAGCTGGGGGCCCAGCCTCCCGTGGCCAACGCGCGCAGAAGATAGGAATCCAGGATCAACTCCGGAGGGTGGTCCGAACGGCTCAGGGCCGCCAGCGCACCTACCAGAAGGTTGTATTGGGCCGTGCCCGATTCCGTGTCTGCGTCGGTCAGCTTTTCTGCTGTCTCCGTCATGGCGGCAGCCACCGTAAATCTGCCGTAGTCGGCAGCAATGCTGCTTCCGTAGGCACCTTTCGCCACTGCTTGGGTGACGATGTCCAACGTGCGGCCGGATACCAGCTGAAGGTCGGCCACCATGAAGGGCTCAAGCCTCGCGCCGAAACGGCTGCTGGTCCTGCGGACCCCTTTTGCCACGGCACGGACCTGCCCATGGTGCTTGGTCAGCAAGGTAATAATGCGATCCGCCTCGCCCAGCTTGTGGGTACGGAGAACCACGGCATCGTCCCGGTAGGACCGGGCTGCAAACGATGGATTGGCCACATCTAATCTTCGCACTATGCCTGGACCCGGGACGGTTGCCGGACCGTGTGGTGACAGAGTTTCCTGTCACCACACGGCCGGGGCCTAGGCCTGGGCGTCCCGAACGGCCCTGTTCACAGCCGAGATCAGTGCCTTGAGGGACGACGTTGTGGTGCTCGGGTCAATTCCCACTCCCCACAGGACACGCTCTCCGACGGCGCATTCAACATACGCGGCGGCACTGGCGCTGCCGCCTTCCGACAACGCGTGCTCGCTGTAGTCGAGAACCCGGACATCGACGCCGTCCTGGTGCAGTATGTCCAACAGGGCCGCAATGGGACCGTTGCCATGCCCGGTGCGCCGAACCTCAGTACCCTCGATCCGCAGGTTCGCATTCATGGTCATTGCGCCGGACTCGTCGGTCTCGGTGCTCACGCTGCCCAAGGTATAACGGCCCCACTGGGCCTGCTCTTCGTCCGAGGGCAGGTACTCATCCTGGAAGATCTGCCACAACTGGGACCCGCTGACTTCGCCACCCACGGCGTCCGTGCGTCGCTGGATAACTCCCGAGAACTCGATCTGGGCACGCCGCGGCAGGTCCAAATTGTGCTCGTTCTTCAGCAAGTAGGCAACGCCACCCTTGCCGGACTGGGAGTTGACGCGGATGACAGCCTCGTAGCTGCGACCCAGGTCCTTGGGATCGATCGGCAGGTAGGGCACCTGCCAGGTGAAATCATCCACGGGCTTGCCGGCAGCGGCGGCGTCCTTCTCCAGAGCCTCGAAGCCTTTCTTGATGGCGTCCTGGTGCGAACCCGAGAACGCTGTGAAGACGAGATCGCCACCGTAGGGAGAGCGCTCCGGCACAGGCAACTGGTTGCAGTACTCCACTGTCCGGCGGATTTCATCAATGTCGGAGAAATCGATCATGGGGTCAACGCCTTGCACGAACATGTTCAACCCCAGCGTGACCAGGTCAACGTTGCCAGTGCGTTCGCCGTTGCCGAAGAGGCACCCCTCAATACGGTCCGCACCGGCCAGGTAACCGAGTTCGGCTGCAGCAACTCCCGTGCCGCGGTCATTGTGCGGGTGGAGCGAAATGATGATGCCTTCGCGCGGGTGCAGATTACGGTGCATCCACTCGATCGAGTCGGCATAGACGTTCGGCGTAGCCATTTCCACCGTGGCAGGCAGGTTGATGATGACCTGCTTATCGGCTGAGGCCTCAAAGACGTCGGCGATGGCGTTGCAAACGCGTGCAGCATACTCGAGCTCGGTTCCCGTGAAGGACTCCGGCGAGTACTCGTAGGTGATGTGCGTGTCGGTCAGCGTCTCTTCGTACTTCTTGCACAAACGCGCACCCTGCAGCGCGATATCCAGGATGCCGTCTTCGTCCTGGTTGAAGACCACTCGGCGCTGCAATACGGAGGTGGAGTTGTACAGGTGGACGATCGCCTGCTTGGCACCTACCAATGACTCGTAGGTCCGTTCAATCAGGTGCTCACGCGCCTGGGTCAATACCTGGATCGTGACGTCGTCCGGAATGTGGCCGCCCTCGATGAGCTGGCGGACGAAATCGAAGTCCGTCTGCGATGCCGACGGGAAGCCGACCTCGATTTCCTTGTAGCCCATCTTGACCAGCAGCTGGAACATCTTCAGCTTGCGTGCCGGGCTCATCGGGTCGATCAGCGCCTGGTTGCCGTCCCGCAGGTCAACGGCGCACCAGCGCGGAGCTTTGGTGATGACCTTGTCCGGCCAAGTGCGGTCCGGGACCTCGACCGTGATCTGGTCCTGGAACGGCAGGTAACGGTGGGTGGGCATACCGGAGGGCTTTTGTGCATTACGCATGACGTGTGGCCTTTTCTCTAAGAACTGAATGAAAGCTTAGCCGGACACAACGAAACTCCGCGGCGAGGATGGCCCAGCGTCAGATAGCTTTCAGGCCTCGCCGCGGCAGCTAAGAAGAAGCATTTCCGCACGCACAAAATTACAGTAACACGGTGCGTATGATGACAGTGCAACACCTCATGCAACGTCCACTATGCAGACGCCGCGGCGGTGGCGACACCAGCTGCAGCGTCCACACAAGGAGCCACAGTGCCACAGTCGGGGATCACTCTTTCGAATATCGACCACAGCGTCCGGCCCCAGGACGACCTATACCAGCACGTCAACGGCGCGTGGCTCAACAGCACTACGATTCCGGATGACCGGCCGTTGGAAGGAACTTTCACCGCCCTGCGTGACGGGGCCGAGCTCGCAGTCAAGGCAATCATCGAAGAGGCCGCCGGCAAAGGCGAATCGGCCACCGGTATTGAACAAAAGGTTGGCGGCCTCTACGCCAGCTTCATGGACGAGGCTGCGGCAGAGGCAAAGGGACTCGCACCCGTGCGGGGCCGCCTTGACGAGGTCAGCGCAGTGAGCTCTCCCAAGGACCTGGCAGCTTTGATCGGCCGTCTTTTCCGTTCGGATGTGTCCGGCCTCTTCTCCATCTATCCCGCGCCGGATGCCGGGAACCCGGAACGAATCCTGCTGTACATCGGGCAGGGCGGCTTGGGTTTGCCCGACGAGTCCTACTACCGCGACGACAAGTTCGCCGGCATTGTGTCGGCGTACAGCAGCTACATCGAAAAACTCTTCACGCTCGCTTCCATTCCCGATGCCGCCGAGGCTGCACAGCGCGTCGTCGCGCTTGAGACGGCACTGGCTTCGCATCACTGGGACAACGTCACGCTCCGGGATCCCCAGAAGACGTACAACCTCAGATCTGCGGAAGAGGCCACAGAGTTGTTCCCCTGGCTCGACACGTGGTTCGACGCAGCTCGGGTCGACGCGGCGAAACGGCGGGAGATCGTTGTCAGCACCCCGGACTTCTTCACTGGCGCCGCCGCGCTGCTGGAGTCCGAACCATTGCAGGCCTGGAAGGAATGGCTGACACTCCGCGTCCTCAGTTCGGCCGCCCCCTATTTGTCGTCTGCGTTCGTGGACACAAACTTCGACTTCTACGGCACCACCCTGAGCGGTACCCCGCAAAACAAAGAACGCTGGAAGCGCGGAGTCGCCGTCGTGGAAGCTGCGCTGGGTGAGGCAGTCGGTCAGATCTACGTCGAACGGCACTTCCCTCCCGGTCACAAAGCCCGGATGGAATCCTTGGTGGCCAACCTGATTGCGGCCTACCGCCAGAGCATCTCTTCCTTGGCTTGGATGGGTGAGGAGACGAAGAAGGAAGCCCTCAAGAAGTTGGATGCGTTCCGTCCCAAGATTGGCTTCCCGGAAAAGTGGATCGACTATTCCGCAGTGGAGATTGACCCCAATGACCTTCTCGGAAATGTTGAACGCGCGCATGACGCCGACGTTGACCGCCATCTGGACGAAATCGGCAAGCCCGTCGACCTGACGAAGTGGCTGATGACGCCCCAGACGGTCAACGCCTACTACCACCCGATGTTGAATGAGATTGTGTTCCCGGCGGCAATCCTCCAGCCGCCGTTCTTTACCGCCGAGGCGGACGACGCCGTGAACTACGGTGGAATCGGGGCAGTGATCGGACACGAAATCGGCCATGGCTTCGACGACCAGGGATCGCAGTTCGATGGCAGCGGTGCGTTGCGAAATTGGTGGACCGAGGAGGATCGCACAGCATTCGAAGCACTCACCGCCAAGCTGGTAGCGCAATTCGATGCTCTCTCACCGTATGCCGCCCCAGAGCACAAGGTGAACGGCAAACTCACCCTGGGTGAGAACATTGGCGATCTGGGCGGCCTCACCATCGCCTACAAGGCATACCTTCTCAGCCTTGATGGCAAGGAACCGGAAGTTATAGATGGCTTCACCGGTCCGCAACGGTTCTTCATGTCCTGGGCGGCCGGGTGGCGTCAGGTAATCCGGACCGAGGAAGCAATCCGCAGGCTTGCCACGGACCCCCACTCCCCCAACGAGTTCCGGACCAACGCAATCGCCAAGAACCTCGATGCATTCCATGAAGCATTCGAAGTGGCTGAGTCGGACGGCATGTGGGCGGAACCCGGGGAACGCGTCAGCATCTGGTAGGAAGCAGGACGACGACGGCCGGGCCAGTTACGCAACTGGCCCGGCCTTCGCTTTGAACCGGCAATGGCTCTTGAGGTACTGATCCTCGCTTACTGATCGATGTAGAGCGGGTTCACCTGCTGGCACACGGCGTCGCTGGCCGTCTGGTTGACCACGTTGGACGGGACCGAAGCTGCTCCGTAGGCGGTACCGGTAGTGAAGTCGGTACCCACATAGAGCTGCACGCCAGCCACTCCGGGGGCCTCCTGCACCTGGGCAGCCGGGATGCCGTAGAGCTTGGCCACATCTGCAGCCACATCGGCAAATCCCTGCCCGTAGTAGAGCACGGTTTGGTCCACCGGGTTGGCCAGGTAGCTCACTGCCTGGGTAAATCCAGCGCCCGTGAGAACAGTCATCAATTCCTGCGCCCTGGTTCCCACGCCACTGCCGTTGGCCACAGAGACAGGCTGGATGGCTTTGTCGTAGGCGGGCGCCGGAGGCGTGGTGGCCGTGGGCTGGGGTGCCGGGGTTTCCGAAGGCGTGGGTGTTGATGTAGCCCCGGGCGTGGTCAGGTCCAGGTCCGCGCGCAGTGCTGCGAAGAGTTGGGACGCTTGAGGTTCAACGAGTTCCAGCCGGTTTGGATCCACTGCTGCAGCTTGCGTGGGAACGGCCACAAAAGCCACCTTGGACACATCAATGTCTTTGAGGCGGCCACCAATCGTCAGCAGCGACGGTACAGAAGCGAGGCCCTCGTCGACCGTCAGATTCTGCGTGACTACGTCTGCGATCTGGAGGAGTCGCTGCGGGTTGCCCAGAGTGCCTTCACTCTTCAGCTTTCGCGTCAGGGAAGAAAGGAATGCCTGCTGGCCCTTGATGCGGCCCAGGTCTCCACCATCGCCGAACGCATGCCTGGTCCGTAGGAAGGCCAAGGCCTGTTCGCCTTCGACCAGGGAGTCGCCCTTGGGCAGGCGGAGCCGGGAATCCGGATCAAAGACGGGGTCGCTGACGCATACGTTGACGCCACCCACAGCGTGGGAAAGCTCCTTGACGGCGTTGAAGTCGGCCATCATGAAGTGGTCGATTTCCAGGCCCGTCAGTTTATTGATGGTATCCACGGCGCAGCCGATGCCGGCCTCTGCCATGGCCTCGTTGATCATCACGCCGCTGCGGGCCGGAAAGGTCTGGTTGTTGGTACGGTCAGTGCACTGGGGAACGTCCACCAACAAGTCCCTGGGGAAGCTGAGGACGTTGACGCGCTTGTTGTCGGCAGAGATGTCCAGCAGCATCATGACGTCCGAGTGGCCATAGCCTGTGGAGTCTTCGGTACTTCCGTACTCGGCGTTCTTCCCGTCACGGGTATCGGAGCCAAGGATCAGGATCTGCAGGCGGTCTGTCTTGTCGTTGGCCAAGGCATCGCCGGCATTACGTGACTCCGCGGCGCTAAGCGGCGCCTTGGTGATGTTGGTCTGCAGCCGGATGAACCAGAAAGCAGCGAAGGCGACGCCGGCAACCAGGGCAACCGAGACCACACCGGTGACAATCTTCAACCAGAGCGGCAGTCCCTTGCGTTCATTCATATGGCGCGGAGTGCCGTCAGCATCCGCTCCATGGCGTGCCGCAACGGGGCCTGCGGTGCCGGTGCCCTCTGGGCGGGCGTCACGACGTCGCACTATTCGGTTTACCTTTCCTTAAACAGCTCGATCCCCGCAATCATAGTTGCCGTTTCTGGGAAGTTCCTTATCGGGCCGGGAGCCACGCCGGAACCAGCATTGCTGGCTAGAATCCTAGTTTGACCAATTGCTTGGGGTCCCGCTGCCAGTCCTTGGCGACTTTCACGTGCAGATCGAGGTAGATCCGCGTGCCCAGCAAGGTTTCAATACCCTTGCGGGCATTGGTTCCCACTTCGCGCAGACGGCTTCCGCCCTTGCCAATAATGATGGCCTTCTGCGAGGGACGCTCGACATAGAGGTTCACCCGGACATCCAGGAGCGGGTTGTCCTCGGACCGGCCTTCACGCGGAACGATTTCCTCCACCACAACTGCCAAGGAGTGCGGAAGCTCGTCCCGGACACCCTCCAAGGCGGCTTCACGGATGAGCTCAGCGATCATGACCGCTTCCGGCTCATCTGTCAGCTCACCATCCGGATAAAGCGGCGGGGAGGAAGGCATGTGGCTGATCAGGACGTCGGCGACGGTGGAAACCTGGAAACCATCAGCAGCTGACACCGGAACGATGTCGGCCCAGCTTTGTTCACCCAGAACCTCACGGCCGAGCGCTGCGACAGCGAGCAGCTGCTCCGTGAGAGCCTGCCGGTCGACAAGATCTGTCTTGGTCACCAAAGCAACGATCGGCTTGCGCCCGACGGCGGCCAGCTGGGCTGCGATGAATTTGTCGCCGGGGCCGATCTTTTCGTTGGCGGGCAAGCAGAAACCGATGGCATCAACTTCGGCCAGGGTATCGGCGACAAGCTCGTTGAGGCGCTTTCCCAAAAGGGTCCGGGGACGGTGAAGTCCCGGGGTGTCCACGAGGATCAATTGTGCGTCCTCGCGGTGGACGATACCGCGGATGGTGTGACGCGTGGTCTGCGGTTTGGCCGAGGTAATGGCCACCTTCTGGCCCACCAAGGCATTGGTCAGGGTCGACTTGCCCGCATTCGGCCGGCCCACCAGCACCGAGAACCCCGCGTGAAAGCCGCCGAAGTCGCTATCGGCGTCGAATTTCTTATTTTGCTTGCTCACGTGGAACTCCCTGTTGCGTTGAGTCGGCGTCGTCGAGAAGGTCTTCAAGGTCAGTGTCTTCCTTTGGCATGGCGGCCGCAATGATATGGCTGACCCTGTTTCGGCGACCCTCCAGCCTATCTGCCTTAAGGAACACGCCGTTCACTTCAACCGAGCTTCCAACAATCGGAACCTGGCCAAGCGCCTTTGCGAGGAGGCCGCCAACGGTGTCCACCTCGTCATCGTCGAGGTCAATATCGAACAGTTCCCCAAGGTCATCGATGCTCATTCGCGCACTCACCCGGTACTGCCCGTCGCCCAGGTCGACGGCTTCCTCCGCTGCGGCATCGTATTCGTCAACGATTTCACCCACGATTTCCTCAATGAGGTCTTCCAAAGTCACCAGGCCGGCGGTTCCGCCGTATTCATCAATGACAATGGCCACGTGGGTGGACTCCTGCTGGAGTTCCCTCAGCAAATCACTCACCGGCTTGGACTCGGGGACGTATCGGACAACGCGGGCCAGCGAATCGACGTCGTGCGCCTGCAAGCCCGGTTCGCCGCGGTACATCGCTGCGGCAACATCCTTGAGGTACAGAATGCCTCGGATCTGATCCGTGTTCTCACCTATGACAGGGATTCGCGAGTACCCCGACCTCAGGAACAAGCCCATGGCAGTTTCAAGGTCCGCGCCGGTAGCGATGCTGACGATGTCCGTGCGGGGAACCATGACGGAACGCACCAAAGTGTCGCCAAAGTCAAAGACCGAATGGATGAGCTCCGCTTCGTTGTCTTCGATCATGTCCGACTCTGCCGCACGGTCGACAAACTCGCGGAACTCTTCCTCACTGACAAAAGCGTCGTCACCGCTGGGAGCGCCTGGGGCTACTGCTTGGCCAAGCGACACCAGCCATCCTGGGATCGGGCCCAGGATCCAGCACAGGAACCTGATCAGCGGTGCCGTGAAACGCACCACGGGTCCGGAGTGCGCGCGTCCCAATTGCCGGGGCGAAACGCCGACGAGCACAAAGCCGATCACGGCCATGATGCCTGTTGCCGCAAGCCCGGCGAGCCAGACGTTGTCCAGCAGGCTGTGGAGGACAACCGCGACGGCCACTGCCGCTGCCATTTCAAACCACACACGCCAAAAGCGCAGGGCCCGCATGTGGGCGATCGGGTTTTCAAGGATGCCGGCCAGGGCCTTGCCTTTGCTCCGGCCAATGGATTGTTCGGCCTCATGCCGCGGCAGGAAGTTGAACGCAGCCTCGGCCGCAGTCAGCAGTGCAACAAAGCTGAGGAATACCAGCGCCATGCCGACCAGAATGATCGACGTCACTGCATGGTCTCCATGGGGGCATCCTTGCCCAGGAATTCAGACAGCAGTTCCCGCTGCAAGCCAAACATTTCTTCTTTTTCATCGGGCTCGGCGTGGTCAAAGCCCAGCAGGTGGAGGATTCCGTGCGTGGTCAGCAACAGCATTTCATCCTGCGTAGGGTGGCCCGCGTTGCGGGCCTGCACTTCAGCCACCTGCGGGCAGATCGCGATGTCTCCAAGCATGCCCTGCGGAGTTGGCTTGTCCGGGGTGCCGGGCGTCAGTTCGTCCATGGGCACGGACAGCACATCGGTGGCTCCCGGCTCGTCCATCAGCTCAATGTGCAATTTCTCCATGGCGGGTTCGTCCACCAGCAGGATGGACAGCTCTGCCTGGGGGTGGATATACAGGCGCTCAAAGATGAAGCGGGACAACGTCACCAGCTGCGCTTCATCCACTGCCACGCCGGACTCGTTGTTGACTTCAATGCTCATTTACGTTCTCCACGTTTAGGTGTGTGTGCTGCCTCTGCGCGGTGGGCATCATCCCACGCGCTGTAGGCGGAGACGATATCGCCAACCAGGCGGTGCCGTACTACGTCTGCGGCCTCGAGGATGGAGAAATTCACGTCGTCGATCCCGGTCAGGATTTCCCGGACAATACGCAGCCCGGACGTTGCTCCGAAGGGCAGGTCGATCTGCGTGACGTCACCGGTGACCACCATTTTGGAGCCAAAGCCAAGCCGGGTCAGGAACATCTTCATCTGTTCCGGAGTGGTGTTCTGGGCTTCATCAAGGATGATGAAGGCGTCGTTGAGGGTCCGACCACGCATGTAGGCCAACGGAGCCACTTCGATGGTGCCCGCCGCCATCAATCGCGGGATGGATTCCGGATCCATCATGTCGTGCAGGGCATCGTAAAGGGGGCGCAGATAGGGGTCGATCTTGTCGCTCAGAGTGCCTGGAAGGAATCCCAGCCTCTCCCCCGCTTCAACGGCGGGCCGCGTCAGGATGATCCGGCTGACTTCCTTCATTTGGAGCGCCTGGACGGCCTTGGCCATGGCCAGGTAGGTCTTGCCCGTACCTGCAGGGCCAATTCCGAAAATCACCGTGTTGTCGTCAATGGCGTCAACATAGTTTTTCTGGTTCAGCGTCTTGGGCCTGATGGTCTTGCCACGGCTGGAAAGAATGTTGTGGGTCAGGACGTCCGCGGGGTTCTGCACAGACTGGGTCCGCAGGAGGGACACCAACTGCTGGAGCACATCAGGCGTTATCAATGTCCCCTTCGCCACAAGACCGCGCACTTCCTCAAGGAGGCGCATGATGCGGGGAATGACGGTTGCGGGACCGGTCATGGAAAGCTCGTTGCCCCGGACGTGGAAGTTGACGTCCTGGAACTGTTCCTCGATGTACCGCAGGGCTTCATCGTGGCTGCCCAGCGAGTGAACCATCTGGTCGGAGTTGTCGAAGGTGACAACTTCCGTGCGCGTGCCCGGTAAGGTGTGCGGGAACTCGGTGGTCGGCTGGTTCCCGTTTCCGGTCCTGAGCCGCCCGTTCAAAGATTCACTCATAGTGCTGGCCGTACGGCCTGTTCTCCTCCGGTTGATCGTATGACGCAATCCTACGCCAGCGCGGCCCGGGATGAACCTCGCCAATGGTCCGGATCACTGCCGCCGCTGCACTGCTGACATTTTGTCTCAACTCGGCATCAAGCCGGTATCAATCATGTTTCAGTTGGCCGGCGTCCGCAGAAACCCGGCCGGACGCCGTCGACGATGTGCCAAGCTGGCATAGCGGGTGGTCGAGCCCCCGCAGTTCCGACCCCAGCGGCCCGCCCCATAGGCGGCCGCGTTTTGCATCGTCAGACAGGAAACGCCATCACCGAGCCAGCGAGCAACGGAAGCGGCGCACGCAAGCGGACCAAGTCCGCCGTCGTTGCGCCGGCGATGCTTGCTGTCATGCTGCTCACTGGTTGCATCGCCAACGGCGGAGGGGGCAGTCAGGCGACACAGAGCTCGCCTCCGATGACGGTCCAGGACGCCCCTGCGAGCAACGCACCACTGGAAACGACGCAGGCGTCCACCAAGATTCCCGTCTACTGGATCGGGCGGAGCAAGGAGGAGGTCTACCTCTACCGTGAGTTCCGGGACATTTCCGGTGACGGCAATCCTGTGACGACGGCCCTGCGGATCATGATGGCGGAAAAGCCCCTGGATCACGACTTCTTCACGCCCTGGCAGGAACCAGGAAGCCTGGCGACCTCCATCTCGGGGAAAAACGTGATCACCGTTGATGTGTCCCGCGACGCCTTCAACTCAAACCTCGATGCCGGGATGGCGCAACGGGCCATCCAGCAGCTGGTTTACACCGCGTCGGCCGCGGCATCGTCCTCCGGACTCATCAACTCCGGACAGCAGATCCAAGTGGTCATTCTCGTTGACGGACACAAGGACTACATGGCGTTCGGGCAAGTGAAACTTGGCGAACCCATGACGCGTGATGCTTCCTTGGTGGCGCCGCTGTGGATCATCGATCCGCAGGAGGACGTGTCCCTGCCCCCTGGTTTGATCAAGTTCAACGGGCGCACCACGGACAATTCACGGCCCATCAGCTGGCAGATCCTTCAGGACAACGGCAAGGGTGAGAAGTCGAGCCTGCTCACGGGCCAGACCAAAGCAACCGGCGAACCCGGGCAGTATGGTCTGTTCAGCTTCGGCGCGACACTGAAACCCGGAAAATATGAATTGCGGGTAACCGAGGTCGACGATGCCGGCAAGGCCATCGAATCGAGCACGGACACCCGGTTGTTCACCGTGGCCTGATTCGACGTTCGCCGGCTACCAGCGACCGAGGACGTCGCTGGCCAGGACGACGGCGGCGGGTCCCGCCGTCGACGACCGCAGGACATGGTGACCCAAGAGGGCCGTCACGGCCCCTGCATCGCTAAGCCGCGTCACTTCACGCGGCGAGATCCCGCCCTCAGGCCCCACGATCAACAGAACCTCACTGGGTGAAGCGCCGTTGACATCCAGCCTCTCCAGGACCTCCCGCAGAGGGTTTTTGGCGTCCTCGTGAAGAATGACGGCCAAGTCGGCCTTGGCAACGGCTTTCACCAAACCGCCGGAGTCGACGATCGGGCGGACTGGTGGTACCCAGGCCCTGCGCGCCTGTTTTGCAGCCGCGGTGACCACTGACTCCCATTTCGCATGCGCCTTGGCTGCCCGCTCCGCTTTCCAGCGCACGATGGATCGCTCCGACTGCCAGGGAATCACGGCATCAATGCCCAGTTCCGTTGCCGTCTCGATTGCGAGCTCGTCGCGATCACCCTTGGCCAACGCCTGAACCAGTACCAATCGAACGTCCGGCTGGGCTTCGAAGATGATGTCGGTGGCGGTGACCGTCAGGGCACCGGGCGTCGCTTCGGCGACCACTCCAGTGAGACGGGCACCTGCGCCGTCGGCGATGTCAACGGACTCACCGACGGCCAAGCGCTTCACCGTCACTGCGTGGCGGGCCTCCGGACCCTCCAGGACAAAATCAGTACCGGGCGCTACGTGGCTGAGGCTGCCGGCCGGCGTAAAGAAAACGGGGTTGCTCACCGCTACAGGTTACCGAGCTTGTCCCGGAGCTTTGCGAACATGCCACCACTGGCCACCAGTTTTCCTTCGGTGAACTGCTCGCCGCGGAGCTTGGCAAGCTGCTGGAGGAGTTCTTCCTGTGCATGGTCCAGTTTGGTAGGTGTTTCCACATGCAGGTGAACCTTGAGATCGCCGCGGCCGTAGCCCCGCAGGTGCGTTACGCCGAGGCCACGAAGGGTGATGACCTCTCCGGACTGCGTGCCTGCCTTCACTTCGATGTCCTGTGCGCCGTCGAACGTCTCAAGCTGCACGTCGGTCCCCAAGGCAGCAGCCGTCATGGGCACGCTGAGGGTGGCGTGGAGGTCGTCGCCTTCGCGTACGAACGTGGAATCGTTGTTGACGCGGATCTCCACGTAGAGATCACCGGCCGGACCACCTGCGGGTCCTGCTTCGCCCTGGCCTGACAGCTGGATTCGCGTACCGGTAGCGACGCCGGCGGGAACCTTGATGGTGAGCGAACGGCGGCTCCTGATGCGTCCCTGGCCGTTGCATTCGTTGCAGGGATCCTTGATGACGGTGCCGAAGCCTTCACAGGAACCACAGGGGGCGGTGGTCATGACCTGCCCCAGGATGGAGCGGACGGCGCGCTGAACCTGGCCGCTGCCACCACAGATGTCGCAGCGTTCAGGGTGGGTTCCCGGGCGGCAGCAGCTGCCGTCGCAAGTGGGGCAGACCACGGCTGTGTCCACTTCAAGCTTCTTGTTGACGCCGAACACGGCATCCTTGAGGTCGATCCGAACGCTGATAAGGGCGTCCTGGCCACGTCGTACGCGGGAGGCGGGCCCTCCGTGTCCACCGCCGCCGCCAAAGAACGTGTCGAAGATGTCCTGGAAGGCGAAGCCCTGGCCGGCGTAGCCGCCCCCGAAGCCGTTATCAGTGCCGTTCTCGTTGCCCGTGGCATCGTAGACGCGGCGCTTCTGGGGATCTGACAACACTTCGTAAGCGTGCGTCACGGCCTTGAACTGCTCCGCGACATCTTCACCCGGGTTTACGTCCGGGTGGAGTTTCCGCGCCAACTTGCGGTACGCCTTTTTGATCTCTTCCCCGGTGGCTTCCGGCGAGACTCCCAAAACGTCATAGTGGCTGCTCAAAGTCGGTATCTCTTCCTGGTTGTACTGCGGATGTTTTCCCGGGCCGGTGTTCAGCCGCCGAGAATGCGGGAAAGGTAACGGGCCACGGCACGAACTGCTGCCATGGTGGTGGGATAGTCCATGCGGGTCGGTCCAAGGATTCCCACCTTGGCGCCGGAACCGTAGCCGGTGGCCACTACAGAGGCCTCGGCCAGGCCGTCGTACGGATTCTCCCGGCCAATGCTGACTGTCACGCCCCGGGGATCGTCTCCCATGTCCGACAACAACCGGAGCATGACAACTTGTTCCTCAAGGGCCTCAAGCACGGGACCGATGCTTAGCGGGAAGTCAACGTTGGAACGTGCGAGGTTGGCCGTACCGGCCATCAGAATGCGTTCCTCACGGCTGGTGTCGCTCAGGGATTCCAAGCCAGTGGCCAGCCTTTGGGCGAGGGCACGAAGATCCGGCGGGCAAAGGGCCACCACCGACGGTAACACCTGCGGCAGGAGTGCCAGCTGGGTGCCGGCGATGCTGCCGAGGAATCGTGACCTCAACAACATCAAAGCCTCGTTCCCCACGTCCGAACCGGCGTCGATGACTTTTTGCACGACGCTCCCGGTGTCCGCAATGAGGACCACCAGCACCTGTTTGGGGGCCAGCAGAACGAACTCCGCGTGGCGGACCAATGCGCGGTGCGAGTGGGGATACTGCACGACGGCGACCTGGTTGGTCAGCTGGGAAAGGAGCCGTACTGTGCGCTCAAGAATGTCATCGACGTCGTCGGGTCCTTCAAGCAGCGAATGAATTGCCCGACGCTCGGCGGCGGACAACGGCTTGACCTGTGAGATGCGGTCAACGAACAGGCGATAGCCCTTGTCAGTGGGGATTCGGCCGGCGCTGGTATGCGGGGCGGCAATAAGACCTTCTTCTTCCAGGACAGCCATGTCATTGCGGATGGTGGCACTGGAAACACCCAGGTGATGACGCTCAACGAGGGCTTTCGATCCCACCGGCTCCCGGGAATGCACGTAATCCTCAACGATGGCACGCAGCACTTCCAATTTGCGTGGCTCACTCATTGCTACACCTCCTGACGACTGCCATGGTCCATGGGACCGGTCCCCGCGGGACCTCCAATGGATCACCGCACACTTAGCACTCAACATGCCCAAGTGCTAACAAGTCTAGTATGAGCCACCACGTTGTTAGCATTGAAACCGTCCGAGGACTGCATCCAGGGCGGCGTCCCGAGACCGGCTGACGGCAACCCGCCCCTGTCCCCTTTCACATCACCACAGAGGTAGGAATTCCTTGGCTTTCGACAATTGGGGCCCGCAGGACCTGACCGCTCCAGCCAAACGCCAGCTCCCTGAGGTGCCGGTGCAACGCGGCATGGTCCTCGAAGACGTCCAGTCAGGATGGGTGGGCGAAGTCACCCGGGTGGAAAAGACCGGTGGCATGCACATCGTGTCGCTCGAGGACAGGCGCGGTAAAACGAAGTCGTTCCAACTCGGGTACGGATTCCTTCTCGAAGGACAAGCGATCAGGTTGATGCCTCCGGCCCCTCGCCGGCCCGCTTCAGCGGTTCAGGCGAATCGCACGGCCTCGGGTTCCGTAAAGGTCCAGGGGCAACGGGCGCAGGTCGCGAAGGCCAGCCGCATCTGGGTGGAGGGCAAGCACGACGCTGAACTCGTGGAGAAAGTCTGGGGTGACGACCTCCGTGTTGAAGGAATTGTGGTGGAACCGCTCCACGGCGTGGACGACCTCAAGTCCGCCATTGCCGACTTCCGACCCGGTCCCGGCCGCCGCCTTGGCATCCTGGTGGACCACCTCGTGGCGGGCTCAAAGGAGTCCCGGATCGCAGCCGAGGCCATGACTGTCCCCGGCGCTGCAGGCAACGTCCTGATCGTGGGCCACCCTTATGTGGACGTGTGGCAGGCCATCCGGCCGAAGGTCCTGGGCATCGAGCAATGGCCCGCCGTTGCCCGCGGCACTGATTGGAAGACCGGGATTCTCACGGCCTTCGGTTGGCCCCACGAAACAGCGGAGGACATCGGGCTGGGCTGGCAGCGCCTGCTGGGCGCAGTGCACAGCTATGCGGACCTTGAGGCATCGTTGTTGGGGCGTGTGGAAGAAGTCATCGACTTCCTCACCGTCCCGTAGTCCACGGTCCGGATCATCAGGATCCGGCATGCTTCCGGGGCGTTGGTCCCGGGAAGGACGCGCGGCCCGGTATTCTTGGACAGCAACACAGCAGCATCTTTAAAGCATTTAAAGCAAAGGGAAGACACCGTGGCAGATAACGCTCCTGAAGAACCGGGCAGCGCCGCAGGCCGGCCCCAGTACCATGGCGCCCCTGCCAACGCACTCCCGTTGACAGCCAGCGAGGACAGGCAGTGGGCCACTTTGGCGCACTTCGGCGGCATCCTTGGATGCTTGCCGGCTCTCCTGATCTACCTGATATTCCGCGACCGCGGGCCGTTTACAGCGCAGGAATCCAAGGAGGCACTGAATTTCACGTTGCCTCCCACCATTGCCGCCGTCTTGGCCAACATCCTTGTCCTGCTGCCGGTGGTGGGAAACATTTTTGCCGTCATTGCCACGGGTATCTGGGTGGCACTGACGTGCTTCTCTGTTTCAGCGGGCATCCGGGTCAACCACGGCCAGCCCCACCGCTACCGTTTCAACCTGCGCTGGATCAAGTAGGACCCCGATCCGCCCGATGAATCCGGGGGGTACGGTACCGGACTGTCAGTCCCAGGCGAAGGTCAGTCCGGCAGGATCCTGCGGACTACGGCATCTGCGAGCAACCTGCCCTTAAGGGTAAGAACCAGTCGTCCCTTGAATGCCTGAACCGGATCAACCAGTTCGTCAGCAATGAGGCCCGCCATCGCGTGGCGCCCAATCGCATCCAGGGCATCTACGGCAAGTCCCGTTCCGAGCCGCGCCTCCAGCATGATCCGCTCGACTTCCCGGGTGCCGGCGTCGAGGGTTTCGCGCCCTGCGGCAGGTGAGGTCTCTGCCCCCAATCGTGATGCGTAGGCCGTGGGGTGTTTGACGTTCCACCACCGGACACCGCCCACGTGTGAGTGCGCGCCGGGGCCGATTCCCCACCAATCGTCTCCGCGCCAATACGCGAGGTTGTGCTTGCACGCCTGATCCGGAGTCCTCGACCAGTTGCTGACTTCGTACCAGTTCAAGCCGGCCGAGGAGATCAACTTGTCCGCCAGTTCATACTTGGCGGCGTGGTCGTCGTCGTCGATTCCGGGCACCTGGCCACGCTTGATCTGCGCGGCAAGTTTGGTGCCATCCTCGACTATCAATGCGTAGGCGCTGATGTGGTCCGGCCCGTACGAGAGTGCCGTCTTGAGTGAGAACTCCCAGTCCTCCATGGACTCCCCTGGTGTCCCGTAGATAAGGTCCAGGCTGACGGAGAGGCCTGCTTCGCGGGCCCATTGCACCACCAGCGGCACCCGGCTGGGAGTGTGGGTGCGGTCCAGCACTTTCAGCACGTGCGGAACCGCAGACTGCATGCCGAAGGACACGCGGGTGAAGCCCGCGTCCGCAAGCACCTTCAAGGATTCGGGTGTTACAGAGTCGGGATTGGCCTCGGTGGTCACCTCAGCGCCGGGCTCCAGGCCCCAGTAGCCGACGGCGGCGCGCAGGATCTCTGCGAGATCCTCCGCAGGCAGGAGCGTGGGCGTACCGCCACCAAAAAATACTGTGCTTAGTGGACGATGCGGAAGGCCAGAGGCCTCAAGGGTCGTCGCCGCGAAAGCGACTTCGGAAACAGCCGTGGAAGCATAGGCATCCTGCGACGCTCCCCCGCCGAGCTCCGTGGCGGTGTACGTGTTGAAGTCGCAATAGCCACACCGTACGGCACAAAACGGAATGTGCACGTAGAGCCCGAATTTGCGTTGTTCGACGCCGTCCAGCACCTGCGGTGGCAATAATCCATCCGCAGGTGCCGGATCGCCCAAAGGAAGGACGCTGGGCATTTACTTCTTGGCCTTGTCCTTGGACTCGTCGGTCGTCAGTGCTGCGATGAAGGCCTCCTGGGGAACCTCAACGCGGCCCACCATCTTCATGCGCTTCTTGCCTTCTTTTTGCTTTTCGAGCAGCTTGCGCTTACGCGTGATGTCACCGCCGTAGCACTTGGCAAGAACGTCCTTGCGGATGGCACGGATGCTCTCACGGGCGATGATGCGGGAGCCAATGGCTGCCTGGATGGGCACTTCGAACTGCTGCCTGGGAATAAGTTCGCGGAGCTTTCCGGTCATCATCACACCGTAGGCGTAGGCCTTGTCGCGGTGGGTGATGGCGCTGAACGCATCCACTTGTTCACCTTGTAGCAGGATGTCGACCTTGACGAGGTCGGCGACCTGTTCGCCGTCGGCCTTCCAGTCCAGCGAGGCGTAACCGCGGGTCTTGGACTTCAGGAGGTCGAAGAAGTCAAACACGATCTCGGCCAGCGGGATCCAGTATCGGAGCTCCACGCGGTCCTCGGACAGGTAATCCATGCCCTTCATCTGGCCGCGGCGGCTCTGGCACAGTTCCATGATTGCGCCAACGAACTCGTTGGGCGCCAGGACCGTGGCAGAGACCATCGGCTCGCGGACCTCGGAGATCTTGCCTGTGGGGTACTCGCTGGGGTTGGTGACGTGGACGACGCGCTTGTCTTCCAGGGTGACCTCGTACTCCACGTTCGGAGCAGTGGAAATGAGGTCCAAGTTGTATTCACGCTCGAGGCGCTCACGCGTGATTTCAAGGTGCAGAAGCCCCAGGAAGCCCACACGGAAACCGAAGCCCAGCGCAGCGGAGGTCTCGGGCTCGTACACCAGGGCGGCGTCGTTGAGCATGAGCTTTTCGAGCGCATCGCGAAGGACCGGATAATCCGTGCCATCCAAGGGGTACAGGCCCGAGAAGACCATCGGCTTGGCATCTGCGTAACCGCTGAGGGATTCCGACGCCGGCTTGGCCAGGTTGGTGACGGTGTCGCCGACCTTGGACTGACGGACATCTTTCACGCCGGTGATCAGGTAGCCCACCTCGCCAACGCCCAAGCCCTTCGAGGGCGTGGGCTCCGGGGAACTCACACCGATTTCGAGAAGCTCGTGCGTTGCACGGGTAGACATCATCTGGATACGTTCGCGGGGATGCAGCATGCCATCCACAACACGGACATAAGTCACGACGCCCCGGTAGGTGTCATAGACCGAGTCGAAGATCATGGCCCGGGCGGGAGCGTCAGGATCGCCTACGGGGGAAGGTAAATCGCGGACGATCTTGTCCAGGAGCGCTTCGACGCCCACGCCCGTCTTGCCGGAAACCTTCAGAACGTCCTCCGGGTCCCCACCGATGAGGTTGGCGAGCTCAGCCGCGTATTTCTCGGGCTGGGCAGCAGGGAGGTCGATCTTGTTCAGGACCGGAATGATGGTCAGGTTGTTTTCCATCGCCAGGTACAGGTTGGCAAGGGTTTGGGCCTCGATGCCCTGTGCCGCGTCGACCAGCAGAACCGCGCCCTCGCAGGCTGCCAGGGACCGGGAAACCTCGTAGGTGAAGTCGACGTGACCCGGAGTGTCGATCATGTTCAGGGCATAGCTGGTGCCGTCCAGTTCCCAAGGCATGCGGACAGCCTGGGACTTGATGGTGATACCGCGTTCGCGCTCAATATCCATGCGATCCAGATACTGGGCCTTCATGTCGCGTTGCTGAACGACGCCGGTGAACTGCAGCATGCGGTCGGCCAGGGTGGATTTACCGTGGTCAATGTGGGCAATGATGCAGAAGTTCCGGATGATGGCCGGATCTGTTGCGGCGGGCACCGGTGCGGTGCGGGCCATGGGAGACACGCAGGATCCTTACTGTCGACACTCACACGGCAATTACCCGGACTGGGCATAAGCCAGCCCGAACATGCCGCGCATCTGATCCTCTAGTCTCCCACGAACCGGCGCTTCGCCGTACATCGCGCGCCCTGCTGTCCGGCGACGTCGGATGTAGCGTGTTCCTATGGCTTTTGACGTGCGCCCCCTGGGGAAATTTCTGTTGCGTTCACTCAAGGCGCTGCGAGGCGGCAGCTCCAAGCCGGCCGCGCCATCGGCGACGGCGGGCAAACCCACCCGGCGTACCGCCGTCGGGCAGCCACCGGGCCGCTACCCCGGCGACTTCCGCGGAGCCGTCAAGCCCAGCTACTCCCCCAAGCCGGACGGCAGGCCGGATCCTGGCGAAATTGTGTGGGGCTGGGTCCCCTATGAAGAGGACCACTCGCAGGGCAAAGACCGCCCCGTTCTTCTTATCGGGCGGGACGGAGAATGGTTGCTTGGGTTGATGTTGACCTCGAAAGACCACGACAACGGAGCACGCGCGGATAGCTACGTCGACATTGGCGCCGGCCCTTGGGACCGACAGGGCCGGCCCAGCGAGGTCAATGTACAGCGCGTCATCCGCTTGGACCCCCGGGCCGTGCGGCGTGAAGGCGCGGTCTTGGGCAAGCGGCAATTCCAGGACGTTTCACGGAGCCTCAGGGCCTATCAAAGCGTGCGCTGAACTGCGGGTCTCCGTTATCCGTGAGTATCTGCTATCCTTTATAGCTGTGTGTCCGTGCAGGTCGACGGCCACTCATGGTTGGCTGCCATAGGCATCCCCACGCCGCTCAGTCGATGGCCAACCTGAAAACCCTCTAGACCATTTCCGCATTAAAAAGAGAGTTCATACGTGGCTAATATCAAGTCCCAGAAGAAGCGCATCCTCACCAACGAGAAGGCTCGCCTGCGTAACAACGCTGTCAAGTCCGAGCTGAAGACGGCCATCCGCGCCGTCAACACCGCCGTTGAGTCTGCTGACAAGGATGCTGCTGGAACTGCACTTGTTGCTGCCAGCCGCAAGCTGGACAAGGCTGTCAGCAAGGGCGTTATTCACAAGAACAACGCTGCAAACCGCAAGTCGGCGATCTCCAAGAAGGTCAACGCACTCTAAGGTTTTTCCAGTTCGACTGAGCTGATCAAAAGGCCGGCACCCATTGGGTGCCGGCCTTTGGGTTTAACGGCCGGTATTTCTCCGGCGGGTACTTCTTAGGCCGACTTCAGCGACGACTGGCTGACGTGGCGATTACCGTTACCGCATGCTCCACCGCGTACACGGGATCACGCGATTCGCCCTTCACCTGGGCATCCGCCTCGGCAATGACCTGGATGGAACGGATGAGGCCTTCGGGGGTCCACCGGCGAACGTCACGTTGGGCCTGTTCCACCAGCCAGGGCTGCATTCCCAGATTCCTGGCGATGGTGGCTGAAGACCCGTTGGCCCCGGCTACTTTGGCGAGGGTCCGAAGTTTGGCTGCCAGGGCAGCTACGAGAGGAACGGGATCGACGCCGGTGGCCAGGGCGTGCCGGAGAGTGGAAAGTGCGACTGGCCCGTTGCCTGCCATGGCAGCATCTGCCACCTTGAAGGCTGTGGCTTCAACCCGCCCTCCGTAGTAACGTTCCACGGTCTCTGCCGTCACGGCAGTAGTAGCATCAGCGATGAGCTGGCCGCACGCTGATGCGAGCTCTGAAAGATTGGCACCGACCGCGTTTACCAGGGCCTGGACGGCTTCGCCTTCAATGCGTCGTCCGCCCGCCTTGAACTCCGAGACAACGAAGGCGGTCTTGTCCGAGTCCTTCTTCAGGGGCTGGCAGTCGATGACGGGCCATCCCCCGGCCTTCACGGTATCAAGCAGCTTCTTACCGCGTACTCCACCGCCGTGGCGAAGAACAAGGACGACGTCCTGGTCAGGGTGCTGGAGATAGGCCAGGCCATCCGCCAGGAACGCGTCATTCATGGCTTCGAGGCCCTCGACCTCAATGAGCTTGCCTTCCCCGAAGAGGGACGGAGTCACTGTCATCGCCAGCGTCCCTGCCTCGTAGGAGCCGGCGTTGAGACGGCTGAGTTCCACGTCCGGCGTGGCAGTCCGCACCTGCGTGCGGATCCGATCCATGGCACGGATACCAAGGTATTCTTCCGGCCCGGTGATCAGTACTACGGCGGCCGGACTTGCGTCCCGCCAGCTGACGGTGTTCGCCGCGGCGTTCTTGGCCCGGGTGTTTTGGGCAGCAGCCACTGGTGTTTCCTTCCGGATGATTCCTTGCAGATATCAAGTCTGCCATGCCTCCGCCCTGACATGCGGCCCAGGAACAGCACCACCCCGGCATGCAAAGCCACAACCCGCACCAGAACCCGTTCCGATTGCAGGACCATCCAGACCAGCGTGATGCTGACGCCCGAGCACAGCACCATGGCGGCGACACCGGCCTGGCCTTCGGCCCAAGGCATTGTTGCGCCGGGCAAACCCGCGAAGAACCTGGCAACTCCCGCAACAGTGGCCGCACATCCGCCAGCCACCGCGACGGGCACCACTGCCAACCAAGGCGCCATCACCGCCAACGGCACAGCGAGCGTTCCCATGATGGTCACTGGGGCAACCAAAGGACCGGCCACGACATTGGCGATGAGGGCATACGGAGTAAATTGTGGCTGAAGTGCCACAATGACGGGCCCGCACAGCAGCTGGGCGGAGAACGGAACGGCCACTCCGGCAGCCATCCATCGGGGAACGCGCGAGGGTATCCAGGAAGCAAGGCGGCTGGCCAGGAGTACTATCCCGAGCGTTGCCAGTACGGACAGGAGAAATCCCGCGTTCGCTGCCATGGTCGGGTCAAGAAGCAACAGAATCGCTGTGGCGACGCAAAGGAACGTCAGGGAACGCCCCCGAAGGCCGCCCACCATGGCGGCCAACCCTACAGCTCCCATGACGGCGGCACGCACGACGCTCGGGTCAGGACCGACCATGAGGACGAACCCAGCCAGGCCACATGCAGCAATGGCGGCCGCCAACGGGCGAGATAGCCGAAGTGACCGGGCCAGCAGAATGAATGCTCCCAGAACGAGGCTGCAATTGGCACCACTGACAGCTGTCAGATGTGTCATCCCTGTCGTTTTCATGTCTGTTTCGAGACTCTCCGGCAAGGCACTTGTGTCTCCCGTGACCATGCCTGGCAACAGCCCGGCTGCATCGGGAGGCAACCACCTTGTCGCGGCACTGAAGCCATGCTTAAGCTCGCTGGCGGATTGCCGGACATCGGGTTGGGAGTCGAGCACCACCGGCCACGAGGACGCCGACAGGAGCGCATCCTGGCCCTGGCCGTCGCGGGCTTCCTTGAGGGTCCCGGTGGTTCTGACCACTTGGCCCGCTTGTACCTTGTCCCAACCATCGCCGCCGGCGATCAGGACATCCGCCGTCCCCCGCGCAACAGTGCTCTTCGCCGTTACGGCCAACAATTCGGCTGTCACAGTCCACCTGTTCCCTCCGGACTGGCCAGGTGCCATCGATGCGGCCGGGCTTCCCGTAATCCGTATCTCGATGGCGACTCCGTCATGGTCCGCGGCCGCCTGCGCCAGCGGTCCCTCCTCCCGTTGGACTGCCATGGCTGCACAATGGACCGCAACTGTGGCCCCGAAGAAACATGCCAAAGCAAAAGTGGCGGGCATTGTCCGGGCCCGCACCCCGGCGCACCGCCGCTGCCGCCCACTGAACAGCAAGACCGCGCCTGCGATCAACAGGAAACCTGCCGCAGCCCAGGACCAAACAGCCTCATTGAAGGTGCCTGCGAACGCCGCTCCCCACGCAGTGGCTGCAGTAGGAACCAACCTGAGGTCAGTACGTCCGGCCGACCCCGTTCCGGCGCCGGCGTCAGCCACCTTGCACCGTCACAAGATCCTTCAGTGACTCCATAAGCTTGGGCCCGATGCCGTCCACAGCGTCAAGTTCATCCACGGACGTGAATGCTCCGTGCTCTTTCCGCCAGTCCAGGATGCGTTGGGCTGTTACCGGTCCGACCCTGGGCAATGTCCCGAGTTCCTCCAGCGAGGCTGTGTTGATGTTGACCTTGGCACCTGCCGCGGCAGGGCCGGCTGTTCCACTGGCCGCTCCGGAAACTGCGCCAGCACCCGCAACCGGCGAGCTCTGAGGGGGTGTCTCTCCGACAACGGGTATGTACACCTTGATTCCGTCGGTGAGGACTTCCGCCAGATTGAGGGCGGTAAGGTCGGCGCCGGGCGCCGCCCCGCCAGCCGCATCGATGGCTTGGAAGACGCGACTCCCCTGAGGCAATGAGACGACACCGGGCTTGCCCACCGCACCGGCAACGTGCACCATGACCACTCCTGGCCCACCTTGCGCAGGCGGAGCAGCAACTTCTGCGGGCTGCACGCCTTCGGCCGGAGGATCTACGGCATCAGGACCATCTGAGCGGCCGGCGGATACGGAAGGACCCAGGGGCTCAGACGTTGCCCGACCGTCCGCGAGTCGCCAGAGAAACCACGCCATGAGCACGGCCGCCACCACGGCAACCAGCGCAGCTACCCTCCACGATGTCCGCCAACGCAGCCGGGCGACAGCCGGAACCGAATTTGCCTCGCCTGCGAAGAGCGACGCCAGATCATCTGTTTCTGCGCCTGAATCATCGGATAGATCCAGCAGCGGCCGACTGCTGTGGTCTGGGATCATCCGTGCGGCGAACCGTTCCCGCGCGGCCTGCGCTGCGGCATCTGGGGACAGGTCCCGGCTCCGGCGTGGCATGAATCGAGCCTACGGTCGGCGGCGCGGCACGTGGGCGAGCTTCCATGGCTATGTGGATAAGTGGCTGCGCTCAGATGCAAGCAGACCAGGCATCCCGGCGCACTACCCTCATCCAGTCCATGAGCCTGAATCCGCAGGTCCAGGCTCAGCCCGTCGGCGTACTGCTCTCCCCCACGATGACCGCAAGAACTCCGAGCCCGGCATGCGCGGCCAAGACAGCGGGCAAAGCACTGATTTGGGGTGCCGGGCAATCCGGACAGCTTTGATTCAACCTGGCTGCCAAGGCTTCGGCCTCAATCTGGTTGCCGAAATGGTGGACCGCCAAACGTTGCTGTCCGGCTGGCCTGGACGCTACGTCGGCGGCGACAATTTCTTCGAGGCGGGCTATGGCGCGAACGGCGGAACGTACTTTTTCGAGCGGCACGATCTTGCCGCCGTCGACCGCCAGGATGGGTTTGATGGCCAGAACTGTCCCCAAGAGGGACGCTGCCGCCCCTATACGACCACCCCGCCGCAGCTGTTCCAGGCTTGGAACGTAGAAGTACACCTTGGTGCGTTCCATGCGCTGTTCCGCGAAGCCGCGGACTTCGGCCGGTCCGCGCCCGTCCGCTGCGGCAACGACCGCGCTTTGGACGCCCATTCCCTGGGCCATGCCGACAGTGCGGGAGTCCACGATTTCGACCGGTATCGAGACACGTTCAGCGGCCAGCTTGGCGGCGTCCACCGTCCCCGAGAGTTCGGACGAAATGTGAATGGAGACCACAGCCTCAAAACCGCGCCGCTGGGCTGCCAAGTACGCCTGCTCGAACTGGCCCGGTGATGGTCGGGAGGTTTTGACGGAAGCTCCCGAAGCAAGTGCCAGCGACAATGTCCGGGTGATGTCGTCTTCGCCCTCGCCGTAAATTTCATTGCCGACCATCACAGGCATGGGAACAACAGCCAAACGACCGTCAGCGGTAAAAGCGGAAACCCACTCGGCGGGCAACGCGGCCGCGGAATCGGTGACGACAGCAGTCCTGACGACGGCGGCAAGCGGTTGATCGGCGACAGGAACCGGCGCCGCCGGTTGCCGAAGACGCGCCACTCTTTCCTTGAGCCATATCCAGGCCGGTGGTTCTCGCTCAGGCACGCAACCTCCATAGATGATGGCCGGCCGCCGGCACAGTGCCGGCGGCCTCACAGTCCCTGCTAGGCAGGAACGATGTTCACCAGTTTAGGTGCACGCACAATCACAGTACGGATGCCGCGGCCGTCCAATGCCCGCTGAACATTCTCCGAAGCCAAGGCCAGTTCACGCAACTCGTCTTCGGCAATGTCCGGGGAGACTTCCAAGCGGTCCCGGACCTTGCCCTGGACCTGGACCACCGCGGTGACGGTGTCCTGCACCAACAGTGCTTCGTCGTGTGCCGGCCAACCCGCGTTCGCCACTGACGCCGGGTGTCCCAGGGTGTTCCAGAGATCTTCGGCCGTGTACGGAGCGAACAGGCTCAGGATGACAGCGACAGCTTCCACCGCCTCGCGAACAGCAGGATCGGCTGCACCGGCACCTGAGTCGATGGTCTTGCGGGTGGCATTGACCAGCTCCATCAGACGGGCCACAACGACGTTGAACTTGTTGTTGTCCAGCAGTTCAGCGGCATCGGCGATGGTCTTGTGCGTCACGGTCCGCAGGGAGCGGTCACCAGTGGCCGGGTCGACGCCGGGCTCGCTGCTGACGTCCTGGCCGAGGCGCCAGGCGCGGGCCAGGAACTTCGCTGAGCCTGACGGCGAAACATCCGCCCAGTCGACGTCGTCTTCCGGTGGGGAGGCAAAGACCATGGTGAGGCGGACGGCGTCGACACCGAACTTGTCCAATTGCTCGCCGAGGTCCACGCCGTTGCCGAGCGACTTGCTCATGGCTTTGCCGCCGTTGAGCACCTGGCCCTGGTTCAGCAGCGCAGAGAACGGCTCGTTGGCCTCGATCAGTCCAATGTCCTTGATGACCTTGGTGAAGAACCTGGCGTACAGCAGGTGCAGGATGGCGTGCTCCACACCGCCCACGTACTGGCCCACGGGCATCCACTCGTTGATCTTCTCGGGATCAAACGGGCCCTCGGTGTAGTCGGGGGAAACGAAGCGCAGGAAGTACCAGGACGAATCCACGAAAGTGTCCATGGTGTCAGTGTCACGCTGGGCGGCGCGGCCGCAGTTGGGGCATTCAACGTTGACCCATTCGACGGCGGCGGCCAGCGGAGAGGTCCCCTTCGGGGCCAGAGCTTCGCCTCGCAGGTTATCGGGCAGCCTGACCGGCAGCTGGTCATCGGGCACGGGTACCTCGCCGCATTCACCACAGTGGATGATCGGGATGGGCGTGCCCCAGAAACGCTGGCGGCTCAGCAGCCAGTCACGCAACCGGAAGTTGACGAACTTTTCGCCGGTTCCCAGCTTTTCCAGGGTCTGGATGGCAGCGGGGATGGCTTCGGCCTTGGAGAGCCCATCCAGCTCACCCGAATTCTTGAGCGTGCCTTCGCCGGCGGTGGCCACACCGGTCTCAGCGGGGTCTTCGCCCCCGGTTTCCAGGACGGCGCGCACCGGGAGGTTGAAGGCCTTGGCGAAGTCGAGGTCACGCTGATCGTGCGCGGGCACGGCCATGATCGCCCCGGTGCCGTAGTCGGCCAGCACGTAGTCCGCAGCCCAGACAGGGAGCTTCTCACCGTTGAGCGGGTTGATCGCGTAACGGCCTGTGAAGACGCCGGTCTTCTCGCGCTCGGTGGACTGCCGCTCGATTTCCGAGAGGGCCTTCACCTTCTCGCGGTAAGCCATGAGCTCGTCGTGCTGTTCCGGGGTCACCAGATCCAGTGCCAGGTGCGCATCAGCGGCGACGACGAAGAAGGTTGCACCGTAGAGGGTGTCCGGACGCGTGGTAAAGACGGTGACTTCGCGCTCGGCCCGGTCTTCGGTGGCCTCAATGACGAAGCGGACATGCGCACCTTCGGACCGGCCGATCCAGTTGCGCTGCATGGCCAGCACGCGCTCGGGCCAGTGACCCTGCAACTGGTCCATGTCCTCCAGGAGGCGGTCTGCGTAGTCGGTGATCTTGAAGTACCACTGGTTCAGGGACTTCTTGGTCACCGGTGTGCCACAACGCTCACAGGCGCCGTTGACGACCTGCTCGTTTGCCAGGACAGTGAGGTCCTTGGGGCACCAGTTGACCGGCGAGTCCTTGCGGTAGGCCAATCCCCGCTCGTAGAAGCGCTTGAACAGCCACTGGGTCCACCGGTAGTACTCGGGGTCCGAGGTGTGGATTCGACGCGACCAGTCAGCCGAGATGGCGTAGCGCTTGAACGACGCCGCCTGGGTCTCAATGTTCGCGTACGTCCACTCGCTGGGGTGCGCGTTGCGCTTGATGGCCGCATTCTCGGCGGGCAGGCCGAAGGAGTCCCAACCGATCGGGTGCAGGACATCGAAGCCCTTCTGGCGCAGGTAACGGGCGACGACGTCGCCCATGGCGAACGCTTCGGCGTGGCCCATGTGAAGGTCGCCCGAGGGGTAGGGGAACATGTCCAGAACGTAGCGGCGTTCACGCGAGCCGTCGTCGGCAGGCGTGAAGACTTTGAGGTCTTCCCAGACCTGCGGCCACTTGGCTTCCATCGCAGCGAAGCTGTAGACGCCTTCTTCAGGCGCTTCGGCTGCGGCTGTCTGTGCTGTTCCGGTCTCTGTCTCCGGCTGAACGCTCACTGCTGCCCTCTTCTGTTCTTCGATGGCGGTATTACCTCCTGCTGCGGTCCCGGATACCCCCGGACACACAAAAGCCCCTCAACAATGGAGGGGCGGCCGCACGGCTGTTGAAAGCCGGGCGGCTAGCTAAGCAGAAGGATCGCACGCATAGATCTACAATAGCGCACGATCAAACTCCCACGTCGCATCGAGCGGCTTACAGGACTGATGGTTGAGTTGACGGCAGCCGCGCCTCGCCCGGGTGTGGTGGGCACCGCGAAGCGGGCGGGGCAGGCGCGGCTGCCGTCAACGTCAGGTCAGGCTACTTAACGTCCTCGTCGACCCAGTCCATGGACTTGGTGACTGCCTTCTTCCAGAGACGCAGCTGGCGCTCCTGCTCCTCTGCCGGCAACTGCGGCTCCCAGCGCTTGTCTTCGTTCCAGTTGGCGCTCAGTTCGCCCAGGTCCTTCCAGAAGCCGACAGCGAGACCGGCCGCATAGGCAGCACCGAGAGCCGTGGTTTCGACGACCTTCGGGCGAACCACAGGCACGCCGAGAATGTCCGCCTGGAACTGCATGAGTGCCTCGTTGGCGACCATGCCGCCGTCGACCTTAAGCTCGGTGAGCGGAACGCCCGAGTCGGCGTTGACGGCGTCGAGCACCTCACGGGTCTGGAAGGCGGTGGCTTCCAGCGCCGCACGGGCGATGTGGCCCTTGTTGGCGAAACGTGTCAGGCCAACGATGGCGCCACGCGCATCCGCACGCCAGTAGGGGGCGAAGAGGCCGGAGAACGCAGGAACGATGTAGACGCCTCCGTTGTCCTTCACTGCGGCGGCGAGTTCCTCAACTTCCGGGGCGGAGCTGATCATGCCCAGGTTGTCGCGAAGCCACTGGATCAAGGAACCGGTGACGGCGATGGAACCCTCGAGGGCGTAGTGCGGCTTGGCGTCACCCAGCTTGTAGCCGAGGGTGGTGAGAAGACCGTTCTTGGAGTGGACAATATCCTCGCCGGTGTTGAAGATCAGGAAGCAGCCCGTGCCGTAGGTGTTCTTCGCTTCGCCGGCCTGGAATGCCGCCTGTCCGAAGGTAGCTGCCTGCTGGTCGCCCAGGATTCCGGCCACGGGGGTCTCACGGAGCAACTGCGAGGTGTGGACTTGGCCGTAGACCTCGGAGGAGGACTTGATGGTGGGCATCATGGAAGCCGGAACACCGAAGACGTCCAGGATCTCCTGGTCCCACTGCAATGTCTCAAGGTCCATGAACAGGGTCCGGGAAGCGTTGGTGACGTCCGTGACGTGCACGCCGCCGTCGACGCCGCCGGTCAGGTTCCAGAGGACCCACGCGTCGGTGTTCCCGAAGAGAAGGTCGCCTGCCTCGGCTTTTTCACGGGCACCGTCGACGTTGTCCAGGATCCACTTGATCTTGGTTCCGGAGAAGTATGTGGCCAGGGGAAGGCCAACCTTCTGCTTGAACCGCTCAAGCCCGCCGTCCTGTGCCAGCTCGTCAACGATCGGCTGGGTGCGGGTGTCCTGCCAGACAATCGCGTTGTAGACGGCCTCACCGGTGTTTTTGTCCCAGACAACCGCGGTTTCACGCTGGTTGGTAATGCCGACGGCGGCAATGTCGTGCCGCGTCAGGTTCGCCTTTGAAAGTGCTGAGGCGATGACCTCGCGCGTGTTGTTCCAGATCTCTGCGGGGTTGTGCTCAACCCAGCCCGCCTGCGGGAAGATCTGCTCGTGTTCCATTTGGCCGGTGGACACAATGTTGCCCGAGTGGTCGAAGACGATGGCGCGCGAACTGGTGGTGCCCTGATCAATGGCGATGACGTATTGATTCATGGTGACGTCCTTGTCTGGTGTTGTTGGTTATTCAGTGATGGTCTGCAGTGTGCGGATAAGGGAGATTGTTGTGGGCAGGGTCAGCCGGCAAGCGCAGGCATGATGCCGGGTACCAGCAGCCCAACGAGCCCGGCCAAGGTACCGCCAACCAACGGTCCAACCACCGGAATCCAGGAGTACGCCCAGTCGCTGGAGCCCTTGCCCTTGATGGGAAGGACGGCGTGTGCGATGCGGGGGCCGAGGTCACGTGCGGGGTTGATGGCGTAACCGGTGGGACCGCCGAGGGACACGCCGATACCAACAACGAGCAGCGCTACGGCCAGCGGGCCGAGGCCGGAGGGGGTTCCTCCGAAGGTCAGGATGACAAAGACCAGGACGAACGTGCCGATGATTTCGGTGATGAGGTTCCAGGGGGTGGAGCGGATGGCCGGGCCGGTGGAGAAAGTGCCCAACTTGTTTGCCGCCAGGGGCTCTTCATCGAAGTGCTGCTTGTAGGCGAGCCAGCAGACTACCGCGCCAAGGAAAGCACCAAGCAGTTCACCGCCGAAATAGGTCAGGGTCGAGCCGAACGTTACGGCCACGTCGGGCGCGTACTCCGCCTTTCCATTGACCAACAGGCCCAGGGTGACTGCCGGGTTCAGGTGCGCACCGGACTTGGCGGCCACGAAAACGCCCGCGAAGACCGCAATACCCCAGCCCCACGTCACCATCAAGAATCCAGCGTTGTTGCCCTTGGTGCCTTTGAGCGCAACGTTGGCCACGACGCCACAACCCAGCAGGGTGAGCATCATGGTTCCGAATACTTCGGAAAGGAAAACAATTCCAAGAGACATCTTTGACTCCTCTATTTTCTGTTGTCAGCCTCATCGCGGGTGAAGAGGCTGTTGGGACGGTTCCGTTGTCTCCGGAACCGCCCCGGTGTGGTGGGCCCCTGTCGGGCCCACCTACCCCATTCCGTCCCTGCCGCGCTCCGGGACGGTCAAGCTGTTTCCGCTGCCGGCCTCAGGCCACCAAGCTGTGGACGTCAACCTTGTGGAAGCGCTGCAGGACATCCTGCGCGTGCTGGATTTCGGCTTCACGGGTTGCTGCATCCCAGCCAAGCGGCTCGGCAAGGGCCGCGGCGATCTCATTGAGAAGCTCCCCGGTCACCAGGCCACGGAAGGCAAGTGACGTCCGGCGGATCAGGACATCGACCAGGTGCCCGATCTGCTCGTGCTCGGCCATGAAGGCCAGTTCGCGAACGCTGAGTTCGCGGGTTGACCGCAGCGGCTGATCCTGGCCGGCGTTGAGGTACTCAATGACCTCTTCCGCACGAGTCCCGTAACGTGTCAGCAGGACGGCAACCCGGTCGGCATCCAAGCCCGGGCCCATGTGATTCTTGATCCATTCCTGTTCGCCCTGTTCCGTATCCGGGAAGCCGGCACCTCCGCCGATGGCGAGTTTCGCCGTCGAGACTTTGCGCTCCATGCCCAGTTCGCGCAGGACATCATTGGTCATGTGTTCAGCCAACGCACGGAAGGTTGTCCACTTGCCGCCTACCAGGCTGAGTACGACGGCGGCCTTGCCGCCTGGTGTTGTCACGGCGTCGTCACCGGTGCGGACGTTACGTTCGATGCGGTAGTCCCGGGAAACGAAACCCGGCTGGGTTTCATCGTGGCGGGGCAAGGGACGAACGCCGGCGAAGCTGTAGACGATCTGGTCACGCTCCACCTTGATGGTGGGGAACACATGGCCAACGAGGTCGAAGAAGTAGTCGATCTCTTCTTCCGTGCAGACGGCGTCTTCGGACATGTCGGCGTCGACATCCGTGGTACCGACCAGCACGCGGTCTCCCATCGGGTAGATCAGCACAATGCGGCCGTCGGTGTGCTCGAAGAAGATCTCCCGGCCGTTGCACGCGGCAAGGAGTTCGGGGTGGTCCAGGACAATGTGGGAACCCTTGGTGCCGCCCATGAACTTGCTCACAGCACCCATGGCCTGGTTGGTGAGGTCAACCCATGCGCCGGTGGTGTTGACGATGACGTCTGCCTGGAAGTCGAATTCCTTGCCGGTCAGCTCGTCACGGAGCCGGACCCCGTTGGTACCCATGGATACGAGCGAGACGTAGTTGCTGGCGCGGGCACTGCCTCCGGGAAGCCCACCCCCGCGGCCGGCCTTCTCGCCGTCCTGCAGGACGTCCAGGGTCAGACGCTCGGGGTTGTGGACTGAGGCATCAAAGTAGGTGGCTGCGTACTTGATTCCGGAGTGCAGCTTGGGAAGTTCAGCCAAGGCCTTTGTCCGGCCGCGGAACTGGTGGCGCGGAACGCTGCCACCGTCGCGGGAGAAGAAGTCGTACATGCTCAGGCCCACCTTGATGAGGAACGCGCCGCGCTCCTTGGGCTTGCCCTGCTTGTGGGTAAGGAAACGCGTGGGCGCGGAAAGGATGCCGGAGAAAGTGCTGAAGATCGGGATGGTGGTCTGCAAAGGCTTGACGTAGTGCGGGGCGATGCGCAGGAGCCGGTTGCGTTCGACCACGGATTCCTGGACCAGTCGGAATTCGCCGTTCTCGAGATAGCGGATGCCGCCGTGGATCATGTGGGAGGAAGCGCCGCTGGCGCCCTGGCAGAAATCACCGCGTTCAACAAGGGCGACGTCGACGCCCTGGAGCGCGAGGTCGCGGAACGTTCCGACACCATTGATGCCACCGCCGATAATGAGGACCTTCGCCGTGGGCCGCTCCTGCAGTGCAACGACGGAGTCACGCTGCTGTGCGTGCTGTGAAGTACCGGAATTCCTGTTGTGTCCCAAAACTGCTCCCTTGGGCTTGGTTCGTGCGCCGCGCCACTCGCTGCTGCACCGTTCACCACTAATCTTGCGAAGGTGGAAAATGGAGTCAAGCTATTTGCACAAACGTGCAGTAAGGAAATGAGATGGCACGATCACGTCACTCGGATGCGCTCCGGGCTGCACAGATGTACTACCTGCAGGATCTGACCATGGATGCGATCGCCCGCGAGTTGCGGACGTCCCGGTCCACAGTGTCCCGGCTGTTGTCCTCAGCCCGGGAAACAGGCCTGGTGCAGGTCCAGATTCGAAGTCCGTTCGATACCGGTCCTGAGCTTGAGAGCCAGATCAGGAACCAGTACGGCGTGGACGTCCACGTCGTTCCGGTGCTGGACACCTTGAATGAAGCGGAGACCTTGGACCGCGTCGCCATGCAGGCTGCCAGGACCATAGGGCCCTTGGTGGATTCGAATGCAATCATCGGCGTTGCCTGGGGCGCCACGCTCAGCGCCGTCAGCCGTCACCTCACCCGCAAGGTGACCCATGACAGCATCGTGGTCCAGCTCAACGGTGCCGGGAACATGCAAACGACAGGCATTACCTATGCAAGCGACATCATGCGACGCTTCGGCAGTGCCTACGGAGCGAGGGTTGAACAGTTCCCGGTTCCCGCCTTTTTCGACCACGCCGCCACGAAGACCGCCATGTGGAATGAGCGCAGCGTTCAAAGAATCCTTGATCTGCAGGCACGCATGAGCATAGCTATTTTCGGAGTCGGATCCGTTGATTCGGACTACCCTAGCCACGTGTATGCCGGCGGCTACCTGGATGAACGCGACCTCTCCATGCTGGCAGCGGACGACGTGGTGGGCGACGTGGCGACTGTGTTCTTCCGGAGTGACGGCTCCTCGGACGGCATCACGCTGAACGAGCGCTCCACAGGACCCAGCCACGAACAGTTGCGGCAGGTCCGGCGCAGGATCTGCGTGGTGTCGGGCGCCTCCAAGATCAACGGATTGCAGGGAGCCCTGGCTGCGGGTTTGGCCACCGACCTCATCCTGGACGAAGCTTCCGCGCGACGCTTGGTCAGTTTCAATGGCCGCTCCTGAAGCATTCGTGCAGGAAATGGGTAGAGTCGTTGCTATGAGATTCCCGGCCCGGCTGACATTGAATAACGGCGTACAAATGGATCGCTTGGGATACGGGCTCTACAAGGTACCGCCCAAAGACGCCGAAGCTTTGGTAGCGACCGCCCTGGGCGAGGGCTACCGGCGTTTCGACACAGCAGCGATGTACGGCAATGAGGTGGGCGTCGGCCGAGCGCTCGGCGGTGCCATTGGCGATGCTGCCCGGGCGAACGGCGGCACGGGTGGTTCAGGGGAATCCGTGCACGCCCTTTCCCGTGAGGACCTGTTCGTGACCACCAAGGTCTGGAACGACGACCAAGGCTATGAGTCCACACTCCGGGCCTTCGACACCTCGATTGCGAACCTCGGGCTTGACTACGTGGATCTTTACCTCATCCACTGGCCGTGCGCCGGACGCGGACTTTTTACGGAGACATACAAGGCGCTGGAAACCCTCTATCGGGAGGGCAAAGTAAGGGCGATCGGGGTATCGAACTTCCAGCCCGGCCATCTCGACGAACTGATGCAAAAAGCCGAAGTCGTCCCGGCAGTAAACCAGATCGAGCTGCACCCCTGGCTGCAGCAAAGCAGATTACGGACACTCCACCAGCAGCTGGGAATAGCCACTGAGGCGTGGAGTCCCCTCGGCCGCGGGCAGGTCCTGGCCGACCCTGCCATCATCTCGCTCGCCGAAAAGCATGGAAAAACTCCTGCCCAGGTCATCATCCGGTGGCATCTCCAACTGGGAAACCTCGTCATCCCCAAAGCGAGCTCTGCAGGACGGATCAAGGAAAACTTCAACGTATTCGATTTTGAGCTGGATCCCTCCGACATGGACGGCATGGCAGGACTCGAACGACACCATCGAACCGGCTCACACCCGGACAACGTGAACTAGGGAATACCTCCATGGAAAAAGTGGACACCGCGCACTCCCCCGAGGGCTCGCAGGCCCCCAATGGATTTTTCAGTGAAGCCCTCGCCGGACGGACTACCGCTTCGGATATCGAAGTCGACGGCAGCACGGTCGCCTACTGGACGTACGAACCAGCCAAGGCCACGTCCACGACCCGCACCATCTTGGTCATCCATGGCTTCAGGGGAGACCATCACGGTCTATTGCGCGTTGTGGACCAGCTTCCGGAAATGCGCATCATCATGCCCGACCTGCCGGCGTTCGGAAGCTCGGAGCCGTTCGTGGATGATGAACACACCGTTGAGCGCTACGGGCAATTCATCTCCAGCTTCATGACCGCGCTCGGCTTGGGCCCCAGGACCGTCCTGCTGGGCCACTCTTTCGGTTCGATCGTGGCCAGCCACTTCGCTGCTGCGCATCCCTATTCCATCTACCCGTTGATCCTGATCAACCCCATTGCCGCTCCGGCTCTGGAAGGTCCCAAGGGCATCATGACCAAGCTTGCGGTGCTGTACTACCAGGCATCCGCCAGGCTTCCCCGCCGAGTGGGACTCGCTGTCCTCCGGAACCGCGTGATCGTCCGCGTCATGAGCATCACCATGGCAAAGACCAAGGACAAAGCACTCCGCCGTTTCATCCACGGCCAGCACGATGCCTACTTCAGCGCCTTCGCGGACAGGAAAAGCCTGCTCGAATCCTTCAAGGCGTCGGTCTCGGGCAACGTAGCAGAAGTAGCCGAACAACTGAAGCTCCCGGTCCTTCTCGTCGCCGGGGAAAAGGATGAGATCGCCACCCTTCCGAACCAGCACAAGCTGATGGAGCGGCTGCCGGACGCGACGCTGGAAGTGATTCCCGACGTCGGGCATTTGATCCACTACGAAACCCCGGCCCCCGCAGCAGCAGCGATCCGCACCTTCCTGGAGGAACACCCCGCGTGAAAATTGTCATCGACGCCCGCTTTACCAGAACGGACCACCACGATGGCATCAGCCGCTACGGTTCCAGCCTCATAGCCGCCACGTCAAAACTCGCGGACGTCACCATGCTGGTCAGCGACAAGCGCCAACTCGCCCTGCTGCCTGACGTTCCGTATGTGATGGTCAACAGCCCCCTTTCGCCACTGGAGCTGTTCGTTGCCCGGAAGGTCAACCCCCTGGGCGCCGATGTGGTGGTCTGCCCGATGCAGACCATGGGCACGTTGGGGCGCAAGTACGGACTGGTTCTCACCCTCCACGACCTCATCTACTACGAACACCCCGCTCCCCCGGGTTTCCTTCCCGCCCCAGTCCGCCTCCTGTGGCGGCTGTACCACAAGGCTTTCTGGCCCCAACGGTTGCTCTTGAACCGGGCCGACATCGTCGCCACCATCAGCCACACCACCGAAGCCCTGATGGCCAAATACAGGCTGACCAAGCGGCCGGTCCGGATTGTGGGTAATGCTCCGCAGCCAGGACAAACACCACGGGATCCGGCAGCAGGTGCCGACAAGACCCTGCTGTACATGGGCTCGTTCATGCCCTACAAGAACGTGGAAACCATGATCCGGGGAATGGCCGGGTTGCCGGAATTTACCTTGCACCTGTTGAGCCGCATCACTGCGGACCGCCGGGCAGAACTGGAAGCCATCGTTCCCGCCGGCGCCAAGGTCATCTTCCACAACGGTGTAACCGACGCCGAATACGACGACCTCCTGCTCCGGGCAACCGCACTGATCAGCCTTTCGCGCGCTGAAGGATACGGGCTGCCGCTGGTGGAGGCCATGGCCCTCGGTACCCCGGTGATTGCCAGCGATATCCCGATCTTCAGGGAGGTCGGTGGCGAGGCCGTCAGTTACGTTGATCCTGAATCGCCCACTGACTTCTCTGCTGCAGTAACCGCCCTCGGTGACGGGGAATTGTGGCAGCAGCGGTCCCGCAGTTCGGTGGAACGGGCATCGAAGTTCAACTGGGACGAGTCGGCACGGCAACTTCTCGCCGCGGCTGAAGAAGTCGTCAACCTGCGCCGGCGCAATTCTCGGTTGTACTGAGTCCGGCACCTTGGCGCCTAGAGGACGTCGACCCCGTCCAGGCGCAGCTGCACCGGCCCGGCCGTGCGCTTGGCAGCGTTCGCGGCTTTGACAGCACGCATGGCGCGAGTCGTTTCTGCGGCTTCGGCATACGGAATGAAGTACAGCGTCCTGACATCAGCATCGGCTTCTTCGGCCGCAGAGGGGGACGTGCCGGTGAACAATTGCACCGGGGCCGGTCCAGCGCTGCGGAGTTTGGCGCCGGAGGCCAGCGGAGCGCTGGCCTCGAAAGCCTCGGAGAAATGCCCGACGTCGGCCCTTGAGCCGGTGACGGAAGCCACTCGGACCGCGGGCGGTAGCTGGAGCTCTCTGCGCAACGCGAGCTCCCTGGAGGCATATCCTGCAGCGTCCCAGCGCAAAAGTGCGCCCGTGGCCGCGGTGTCATCCGCGGTGATCACTACCAGTCCGCCTTGGCCGGAAGGCTTCACGAGGGAAGCGGCATTGAACCAGCGGCGAACGGTGTCCTCCCCCGCACGCAGGTTTTCCCGTCGAAGCAAGGAATTGCCGTCGAGCAACAGGGCTGCGGCATATCCGGCGGGAGCAACCGGCTCTGCGCCGACCGTGGCCACCACCAAGGCAGGAGTATCGGGGACCATGGCTTTGATGTTCTCGCCGGACGAGGTGACCACCGGCTTGCCGGGGAACGCCCGGCCCAGCTCCTCCGCGGTCCTCATGACACCTGCGGCTCCCCGGCGCAGCCTGGTTCCGCTGCAGTGCGTGCAGCGCCACTGAGGAGCCGGTGTGGAGCACCAGCGGCACGCCGGCATGGCCGAACTGCTGGAGACCGCCAACGGCCCCTGGCAGGCGTTGCAGCGGGCCAGCTCACGGCATGTCTCACACACCAAGGACGGCGCGTATCCCGCGCGGGCCACCTGCACCAGGACGGGGCCGCGCTCCAGGCCTTCTTTGGCCGCCCGCCATGCCGCACCCGGCAAACGGGCGATCCGGGCCAGGGGGTCGCGTTCCTGCTCAAAGCTGTCAGCGGTGTTGAGGACGCGCGGCACCGTGGAGCGGACTGTGGTGCGGGGCGCTTCGATCGGCGCCGCCCACTGCATTTCCACCAGTCGCTGCAACTCTGTGCTGCGGCTGTGGGAGGCCATGAGGCAAGCCGCGCCCTCCTGCTCGGCCCGGAGCAACAACACCTCACGGGAATGGGCGTAGGGAGCGCGTTGCTCGATGTGGAGGTCGTCGCCGTCATCCCAGCACACCACCAGGCCCAGATCCTTGACTGGTGCGTAGGCAGCAGAGCGGGTGCCGATAGCCACCCCGGCCGCACCGCTCAGGAGCCGCAGGAAATTCCGGTAACGGGGCGTTTGCCCATCGTCCGCGGTGAGCCGGGCTACGTCAGACGACGGCAGGACCTTGGCCAGGGCAGACTCCAACTGCTCAAGGTCGCGGTAGTCCGGAACCACCACCACCGCGCCCCGTCCGGAGGAGCGGACTGTGGCTACAGCTGATGCGACCAGGGCCGCCCAGCCAGCCGCTCCGAAACCCTGGAGGGCCGTCAGGACAGCCTTGGGCGAACCGCCACTGGCGAGGTGCTGCAGATAGGACTTGCCGTTGGAGTACGCCGCCCAGGCGTGAGCGTCCGTGAACGGCTTCAGCTCCGCGACATCGGCGTCCAAATCCCCGGCCAAAAGTTCCTTCTCCACCTTGGCCACACGGGGAGGCACAGCCGTCCGGAGAACGTCGCTCAGGGTACCTGCGTAGCGTGCAGCCACGGTGGCCGCCAACTCGGAGACGGCTGGGGTCAGGACCGCCACCGGGGACACGACTTTATGCAAGGCTATGAGCGGGTGGGCCGCATCCGAGGACCCCCGGCGCTCGATGATGTAGCCGTTGAGTTCCTGGCCGTTGAACTTCACCTTCACCCGAACGCCGGGAGAAGCCGCATCGGCGAGTTCGGCGGGAACGCTGTAGTCAAAGGGCCTGTCCAAATGGGGCAGGGATGACTCCAGGATGACGCGCGCTACCGGATTCGACGCAGCCAGCGGAGGTCCATTGGCCGGCATCCGGTCGGGGAAACCCTGCAACAGCGAGGGTTGGAGCAACGATGGCTGGACATCGTGTGCTGCCATGCCCGTCACCTCCAACTCATCACACGGAAGACCGCTTCACTGTCAACGAGAGATGCCCGCAGCGGGATTGACCCGCTGCGGGCATCTCTCTGGCTAAAGCCAATCACGAACCACCGACAAAACAACATCGAGGCAGTCCGTGGGACACATCAGGCGTTGAAGTATTCCTTCAGGTCCGCAACGCGGTCCAGCCGCTCCCAGGTGAAGTCGGGCTCATCCCGTCCGAAGTGGCCGTGTGCAGCAGTCTTGGCGTAGATGGGCCGCTTGAGGTCCAGGGCATCGATGATGGCGCGGGGACGAAGATCAAAGAGTTCGTCGATCGCTTCGCTGATGCGGGCAGGGTCCACAGTCTCCGTGCCGAAGGTCTCAACGTAGGTTCCCACAGGCCGGGCCTGGCCAATGGCGTAGGCGATCTGGATCTCGGCGCGCTTGGCGAGACCGGCAGCCACGACGTTCTTGGCGACCCAACGCATGGCGTAGGCAGCAGAACGGTCCACCTTCGACGGATCCTTGCCGGAGAACGCACCGCCGCCGTGGCGGGAGAATCCGCCATAGGTGTCCACGATGATCTTGCGCCCGGTCAGACCGGCATCCCCGACGGGGCCGCCGATGACGAAAGCGCCTGCAGGGTTCAGGATGTTGGCCGTGCGGGAGAGGTCAAGGTTTGACGCTGCCAGCACGGGTTCGATGACGTAGCTTGCGAGGTCCGCGCGGAGCTGATCTAGGCTTGCTTCCTCAGCGTGCTGGCTGGAGATCACAACGGTTTCAACGGAAACCGGCCGGTCGCCGTCGTACCCTACCGTCACCTGGGTCTTGCCGTCGGGCCGCAGGTAGGCAAGTTCGCCGTTCTTGCGGACTTCGGTCAGACGCTCCGAAAGGCGGTGCGCCAACCAGATGGGAGTCGGCATGTAGGACGCCGTTTCATCGCTGGCGTAACCGAACATGATGCCTTGGTCGCCGGCACCCTGGAGGTCATAGTCGTCCTCCTGGCGTCCTTCACGGGCCTCAAGCGAGTTGAAGACCCCGCCCGCGATGTCGTTGGACTGCTGGCCGATCGAGACCGAAACGCCACAGCGGGCGCCGTCGAAACCGTTGGCCGAGGAGTCATAGCCGATTCCGAGTATGGTCTCACGGACGATCTGCGGAATTTCGACGTAAGCATCAGTGGTGACCTCGCCGGCCACATGCACCAAGCCGGTTGTGGCCATGGTCTCAACGGCCACGCGGGATTCAGGATCCGCGGCCAGCAACGCGTCAAGAATGGAGTCGCTGATCTGGTCGCAGATCTTGTCCGGGTGCCCTTCAGTAACCGACTCGGAAGTGAAGAGGCGGAGCTTGGACGGGGTGCCATGGTGTTCATGGTGCAGCGGTAAAGTCACTCGACCACCTTACTGGGTTGCGGGATCACGTGATCTGCCGTGTGTCCCTTTGCGAAGAATTCAGGCGTGGGCTCAGTCACATGGCCGGGAAGACCTGTGCGAGTTCGGCGCCAACCCGGTCAATCACTGCGGCGGCGACGTCTGTCTTGGACCCGGCAGCGGACTGCGGCTCAGCGCCATGGCCGGAAAGGATGACCACAGAGTTGTCGTCCTGCCCGAAGACCCGGCCAACACCCACCTGATTGACAACGAGGAGGTCGCAGCCCTTGCGTTTGAGTTTGACTGCCGCATGCTCCAGTACATCGCCCTGCGCGTCCCCGGTTTCTGCCGCAAAGCCGACAATCAACTGCCGGCCGCCTTCAGCGGTCCGCCTCTGGACAAGCTCGCGCAGGATGTCAGGATTCCGGACCAGGCGCACAACAGGTGCGTCCTCGCCGTCGACCTTCTTGATTTTCGTGTCCGAAACCTCTGCCGGACGGAAGTCCGCAACCGCCGCAGCCATGATGACGACGTCGGAATCCACTGCCGCTTTCAGCGCGGCCTCGCGCAGTTCCAGGGCTGACTCAATGCGGACAAGCTCGACGCCGGCCGGCGGCTCTACATCCATGTGCGCGGCCAGGAAACGGACTTTGGCGCCGGCGGCCAAGGCAGCGGCGGCCAAGGCAGCGCCCTGCTTGCCCGAGGAACGGTTGCCCAGGAACCTGACCGGGTCCAGGGCTTCCCTGGTTCCACCGGCGGAAATCGTAACTGTCCTGCCCACGAGTGATGCGTGCGTCGCCGACGTCGGTGGGGCACTATCCGACGTACCGGAGGCCTCTGCCAAGGCAATGGCCGCAGCAAAGATGGCGTCCGGCTCCGGGAGCCTGCCCGGACCCGAATCGGCACCCGTGAGTCGCCCGGAAGCAGGTTCCAGAACCGTTGCTCCCCGGCTGCGCAACGTTTCCACATTGGCTTGGGTCGCCGCGTGCTGCCACATTTCGGTGTGCATCGCGGGCGCGAAGAGTACCGGGCCATGGGCCATCAGCAGGGTGTTGGTGAGGAGGTCGTTTGCTTGCCCGGTGGCCGCCCGGGCCAGGAGATCGGCGGTGGCGGGAGCAATGACAATCAGGTCGGCCTGGTGCCCCAGGCGCACATGGTTGACCTTGTCGACGTCGTCGAAGACGCTGTTGCTCACCGGGTTGCCGGAGAGGGCCTCCCACGTGGCAACCCCGACAAAACGGGTGGCTGCTTCCGTGGGAATGACCGTCACCTGATGGCCGGCTTCAGTAAAAAGCCGGAGGAGCGATGCAACCTTGTAGGCTGCAATCCCTCCCCCGACTCCGAGGACTATGCGCACGTGACCTCCGTCAACAGGCAGTCTGCTTTATTCTGCGGGCTCGATCGGCGTGGAAACCAGAAGGCCTTCGTTGATCTCGCGGAGGGCGATCGAGAGCGACTTCTCGTTCAGCTTGGTGTCAACCAAGGGACCGACGTACTCGAACAGGCCCTCGTGCAGCTGGGCGTAGTAAGCGTTGATCTGGCGGGCACGCTTGGCGCCGAAGATCACCAGGCCGTACTTGGAATCGGCAGCCTCAAGCAGCGAATCGATCGGCGGGTTGATGATGCCTTCAAGGTTCGTGGACACGAATTCTCCAAATTCTAGCGGGCCAACAAACAGGCGCTTTAGCGCCCGTGCGGGGTAAGCCCCATGAGTGAAACAAGCTCGTCCGCTGCCCGGCGAACGTCGTCATTAATGACGGTGTGGTCAAACTCCGGTTCAGCAGCAAGTTCCAGTTTAGCGGTTTCCAGCCTCCGCTGCTGTTCCTCCGCGGTTTCCGTGCCGCGGCCAACCAGCCGGCGGACCATTTCGTCCCAGCTGGGCGGGGCCAGGAAGACGAAGTTGGCGTCGGGCACAGCCGCCTTGACCTGCCGCGCTCCCTGGAGGTCGATCTCGAGGAGGACGGACTTGCCCTCGGCGATCGCAGCGTTGACGGTGCTGCGAAGGGTGCCGTAGCGGTTCTGGCCGTGAACTACGGCCCACTCCAGCAGTTCGCCGTCGGCTACCAGGGCATCGAACTCTTCGGCCGACTTGAAGAAGTAATGGACACCATCCTTTTCACCCGGACGGGCGGCCCTGGTGGTGGCTGAAACCGAAAGCCAAACCTCTGGATAGTTGTCCCTGATGTACGTGGATACGGTTCCTTTGCCAACGGCAGTGGGGCCTGCAAGGACGGTCAGTCCAGGATTCTTGCTCACGGATTCCTTCGGGGAGATGCGTCAAACGCTTTGTTGGGTATCCATAAAATCTACCAGCGCCCGGGCCTGGTGGATTCCCAACCCCCTGATACGCCGGGATCCGGCAATACCGATATCCGCCATGATCCCGGCCGCCCGGACGGGACCAATCCCCGGCAGGGCTTCCAGCAACTCCACCACACGCATGCGCGCGATCGCTTCGTCAGTGGCGCCTGAAGAGATCAACTCCGCGATGCTCACTTCTCCACGCTTCAGCCGCTCCTTGGCCGCGGCCCGCACGGCCCGGGCCTTGGCAGCCTTTTCCAACGCATCGGCACGCTCTTGCGGTGTCAGCTCTTTCAGGCCCACTGCCGAACCCCTGTCAGATCGAGTTTGTGATGCAGATCACGCGACTGATCCCGAACCTACCGCCAGGGGCGCAGTTGCGCAATGCGTTAGACCAACGCGGGGTCACTTATGGCCGGTAGTCAGGCCCATCATGGGCCAAAAGTGACCCCGCGTTGCCTTAGGAACGAAGCCCGGCCAGGGTCTCCCCGGCTGCGGCGCGCAAAGCCGGAATGGACGGACCTGCTGCCAGGATTCCCCGGCTGGAGGTGGCCAGGACCTGCGGATACGCGTCAGCGAAGGTCGCACGGAGGTCGGCAGGCGTCGCGCCCTGGGCTCCGAGTCCCGGCGCAAGGATGGCTCCGCGGACCGGGCCAAGCTCGATGCCCAGATCCGTCAGCGCCGAGCCGATCGTGGCACCGACCACCAGGCCCACCGATCCCAGTGCACCCTCATAACGCTGGTTCTCCGCAGCGGCTGCGGCCACGATCCTGCGGGCCACTGAGTGTTCGCCTCCGACGTGCTGAACCGACTTTCCCTCGGGGTTCGATGTCAGCGCAAGCACGAACACTCCCCGGCCGTTCCGGGCTGCAAGATCCAGGGCAGGGCGCAGCGACTCAAATCCCAGGTACGGACTCAACGTCACCGAATCCGCAGCCAACGACGACCCATCCCGCAGCCATGCATCCGCATAGGCCGCCATGGTGGAACCGATATCGCCACGCTTGGCATCAGCAATGCTGAGCACCCCGGCGTCCGCTGAGGCCGCAAGCGTTCGTTCCAGCACAGCCATGCCGGCCGAACCGTGGCGTTCGTACAGCGCCACCTGCGGCTTCACCGCGGCAGCGAGGGAAGCCACCGCCTCAACCACCGAGAGCGAGAAGCGCTCCAGCCCCGCGACGTCGTCGTTCAAACCCCAGTCCACCAGGAGCTGCGGGTGCGGATCAATCCCGACGCACAGCGGACCGCGGGAGGCCATGGCGGCAGCCAGCCGGGAGCCGAAAGACTCCCGGACCGGCTGCTGCGCCTGCTGTGATGCTGCAGACTCAGGCATGTGCGGCTTCCATGGCTGCCGACAGGTTGGCTGCGTGCTCCTGCAGGCTGGTCACCGACCATTCATAGGTCCGCAGGGCCTCGATCGCCTGGACTGCCGCGTTGAATTCGGCAACGGTGGTGATGCATGGAATGCCGATGGAGGTCGCTGCGGCGCGGAGTTCGTATCCATCGCTGCGGGCTTCGCCACCGGAAGGCGTGTTGAAGACCATGTCGATCTCGCCGGCGATGACGAGGTCCGCGATGGTTCCCTCACCTTCGGCGCTGCTTCCCTCGGCAACCTTGCGGACCGGAGTCGCCTGGATGCCGTTGCGGCGCAGGACGTCGGCGGTGCCACCGGTGGAGACGATCTCGAAGCCAAGGTCCGAGAGCCGCTTGACGCCCATGATCACCGAACGCTTGTCCCGGTTGGCCACGGAAACGAAGATCTTGCCTTCGGTAGGCAGCGCGTTGTTGGCTGCTGCCTGGCTCTTGGCGAAAGCGGTATCGAAGTGCTTGTCGATACCCATTACTTCACCGGTGGAGCGCATTTCCGGGCCGAGCAGGGAGTCGACGACCTTGCCTTCCGGCGTACGGAAGCGGCTGAACGGCAGCACGGCTTCCTTCACGGCAACCGGAGCATCCAGCGGCAGCGTTGAGCCGTCCCCGCTTTCGGGCAGCATCTTGTACGCGCTGCGGAGCTGGTTGATGGTGACGCCGGTACCGATCAAGGCAGCGGCCTTGGCCATCTGCACGCCCGTTGCCTTGGAGACGAACGGAACGGTACGGGAGGCGCGGGGGTTTGCTTCCAGGACGTACAGGACGTCGGAGGCAAGGGCGAACTGGATGTTGATGAGGCCACGTACGCCCACGCCTTCGGCGATCGCCCGGGTTGCCGTCCGGACGCGCTCGATCACGTTGTTGCCAAGGGTGATCGGAGGCAGGACACACGCAGAGTCACCGGAGTGGATACCGGCCTCTTCGATGTGCTCCATGATGCCGCCGAGGTACATGTCGGTGCCGTCGAAGAGGGCATCAACATCGATCTCCACCGCGTCTTCAAGGAAGCGGTCGATCAAGACCGGGTGATCCGGGGTGATCTCGGTGGCGTTCGCGATGTAGCGGGAAAGGTTTGCTTCGTCGTAGACGATCTCCATGCCGCGGCCGCCCAGCACGTAGGACGGACGGACCAGCACCGGGTAGCCGATTTCGTCGGCGATCTTCTTGGCGTCCTCGAAGGAAACGGCGGTGCCGTTCTTCGGGGAGGTCAGGCCGGCCTCGTCCAGGACCCGGGCGAAGGCGCCACGGTGTTCGGCGAGGTCGATCGCTTCCGGCGAGGTGCCCAGGATGGGAACACCAGCGTCGGCAAGCTGCTGTGCCAGCTTCAAGGGGGTTTGGCCGCCAAGCTGCACGAAGACGCCCATGACACCGCCCGTGCGCTCCTCCGCAGCGATGACCTCGAGGACGTCCTCAAGGGTCAGCGGTTCGAAGTACAGACGCGTGGAAACGTCGTAGTCCGTGGAAACAGTCTCCGGGTTGCAGTTGACCATGACGGTCTCGTAGCCGGCTTTGCGCAAGGCCATGGAAGCGTGGACGCAGGAGTAGTCGAACTCGATGCCCTGGCCGATGCGGTTGGGGCCGGAGCCGAGGATGATGACGGAGGGCTTGGAGTGCAGGCCTACTTCGTCCTCCTCATCGTAGGAGGAGTAGTGGTACGGGGTGTAGGCGGCGAATTCGGCGGCGCAGGTGTCCACCGTCTTGTAGACCGGGCGGATGCCCAGGGCCTGGCGAACACCGCGGACCACGGCCTCGTTGTTGTGCGTCAAGGCACCGATCTGCTCGTCGGAGAAGCCGTGGCGCTTGGCGTTGCGCAGCATTTCCTCGGTGAGAACGCCGGCCTTGCGGATTTCCTGGGCAGTCTCATTGAGCAGCTGGAGCTGGTCCAGGAACCAGGGGTCGATCTTGGTGGCTTCGAAAAGGTCCTCAACGGTGGCACCGCCAAGGAGGGCCCGCTGTACCTGGTGCAGACGCTCCGTGGTAGGCCGCTTGGCCTTCTCGATGAGCTCTGCCACTTCGTATTCCGGGACGGAGCTGAAGTCCAGCTGGGAGCCCTTCTGCTCCAATGAACGCAGGGCCTTCTGCAGGGCCTCGGTGAAGTTGCGTCCCATGGCCATCGCTTCGCCCACCGACTTCATGGTGGTGGTCAGCGTGTTGTCTGCTGCCGGGAACTTCTCGAAAGCGAAGCGCGGAACCTTGACTACCACGTAGTCAAGGGTCGGCTCGAAGGAAGCCGGGGTCTTCTGGGTGATGTCGTTCGGAATCTCGTCCAGGGTGTATCCCAGGGAGAGCTTCGTGGCGATCTTGGCGATGGCAAAACCGGTTGCCTTCGAGGCCAGCGCCGAGGAGCGGGAAACGCGCGGGTTCATTTCGATGACCACCACACGGCCCGTGGCGGGGTCGATGGCGAACTGGATGTTGCAGCCACCGGTGTCGACGCCGACTTCGCGGATAACCGCGATGGAGACGTCGCGCAGCTTCTGGTACTCGCGGTCCGTCAGGGTCAGGGCAGGAGCAACCGTGATGGAGTCGCCGGTGTGCACACCGACGGGGTCGAAGTTCTCGATGGAACAGACGACAACGACGTTGTCGTTCTTGTCGCGCATCATCTCGAGTTCGTATTCTTTCCAGCCGAGGATGCTCTCCTCAAGCAGGACCTCGGTGGTGGGGCTGTACTGGAGGCCCTGGCCGACGATGCGGCGGAGGTCGTCCTCGTTGTACGCGAGGCCGGAACCCAGCCCGCCCATGGTGAAGGACGGCCGGACCACCATGGGGTAGCCCAGGTCTTCGGCTGCCTTGAAAGCTTCATCCATGGTGTGGATGATGTGGCTGCGTGCCGACTCGGCGCCGCAACGCTCCACGACGCCCTTGAACTTCTCGCGGTCCTCGCCGAGTTCGATGGCAGCGATGTTGGCACCGATGAGTTCGACGTTGTACTTCTCCAGTACGCCGTTCTTATCCAGGGCGATTGCCGTGTTCAGGGCCGTCTGGCCACCAAGGGTGGGCAGGATGGCGTCCGGGCGCTCCTTGGCGATGATCTTCTCCACCACCTCAGGGGTGATGGGTTCAACGTAGGTGGCATCGGCGAACTCGGGGTCCGTCATGATGGTGGCCGGGTTCGAGTTGACCAGGATGACCCGGAGGCCCTCCTCCTTCAGGACCCGGAGGGCCTGGGTGCCGGAGTAGTCGAACTCGGCCGCCTGGCCAATGACGATAGGACCGGAACCGATGACAAGGACGCTCTTGAGATCTGTACGCTTGGGCATTACTTCTTGTCCTCAGTCTTGGAGTCGTTGTTCTTTGCGGGAGCGGCGGCTTTGGTATCGGCCATGAGGTCGATGAAGCGGTCGAAGAGGTACGCGGCGTCGTGCGGGCCGGCGGCTGCCTCCGGGTGGTACTGGACCGAGAAGGCCGGGATGTCGAGGCAGGCGAGGCCTTCGACGACGTCGTCGTTCAGCGAGACGTGGCTGACCTCCACACGGCCGTAACGCTCCTCCGGCGCCACCGTGGATCCGTTCAGCGGCGCGTCTACTGCGAAGCCGTGGTTCTGGGAGGTGATTTCCACCTTCCCTGTACGGCGGTCCATCACGGGCTGGTTGATGCCGCGGTGGCCATAGCGGAGCTTGTACGTGCCAAAGCCCAGGGCGCGGCCCAGGATCTGGTTGCCGAAGCAGATTCCGAAGTACGGCAGCTTCTCGTCCAGCACCGAACGCAGCAGGGAAACCTGGTGGTCGGCAGTGGCGGGGTCGCCGGGGCCGTTGGACATGAAGAAGCCATCGGGCTTGACCGCGTTCACGTCCTCAAGCGTGGACGTGGCAGGCAGGACGTGCACGCGCACGCCGCGCTCGGCGAAACGCACGGGAGTCATTGCCTTGATGCCGAGGTCCACAGCGGCGATGGAGAAGCGGGGTTCGCCTTCCCAGCCGTGGTCCTTGGGTTCGACCACGTAGGCCTCGTCGATGGAGACTTCCTCGGCAAGGGCTGCGCCCTCCATGGGCGCGCTGGCCAGGACGGCGTCCAACAATTCCTTGTCGGTGGCCCGGGCGGCCTCGCCGGAGAAGATACCGGCCCGCATGGTCTTGTGCTCGCGGAGGTGGCGCGTGATGGCACGGGTGTCCACGCCCTGGATGCCCACGATGCCCTGTTCGACGAGTTCCTCGTCCAGGCTTCGCTCCGAGCGCCAGTTGGAAGGCCGGCGCGCGGCATCACGGACAATGTACCCGGCCACCCAGATGCGGCGGGATTCAGCGTCTTCGCTGTTAACCCCGGTGTTGCCGATGTGCGGCGCAGTCTGGACGACCAACTGGCGGGCGTACGAGGGGTCGGTGATGGTCTCCTGGTAGCCGGTCATGCCGGTGGCGAAGACGGCCTCTCCCAGTGCGGTTCCCTGGGCGCCGTAGCTGCGGCCGCGGAACATGCGGCCGTCTTCGAGCACCAGTACTGCTGCGGAGGGGGTGGTTTTGGTGGCTGTGTTACTTTCCGTCACTTTATTACTTTCCACTATCGGCATCTGCCTGAGGGGCTGCGGAGATCAATTCCTGGAGGGCTTCAAGGAGGAGCTTCTTGTCGGCTGAGTGCCGGGACCGGAATCCGGTATCGAGTTCCCGGGCGCCAAGCCTCCAGCTGATGACAAGGAGGCCGTCTTTTTCGACGAACTTCCCGGCCATGCCGTTGGCTTCGCGGCTGTCCACGAGGGACCGCCGCGGGATGAAGACGGGGGCGGCACCGGAGCGGTCGAACAACACGCCTTCGGCGTGGATGCTCAGTTCCGCGTTGGTCCGGATGCCCAGGCCCTGGGCCGCTATGCGGTCGAGCCAGTCGCCCGCCGTCGTGGTGGTCACGTACTGGCCATCAGCGACGACGCTCGCGGGCGTCAGCTGTTCCGGCACCGCAGGCAGACGTTCGACGTCGGCTTGTCGCCTCAGCCGGTTCCGCCACCCGAGCCAGATCATCACCAGTACGGCAACGATCAGCGGCACCGTGGTGAGCACAGTCAATGTCTGGTTGCTCATCAGTTGCTGACTGCCGGGTGCTGGTAGGGCGTGTTGAGCCGGCCGTCGAGGACCGTGGGGTGGCCCTTGAAGAAGGTAGCCACCACGGATCCGGGCAGCTCTTTGCCCTTGAACGGTGAATTGCGGCCCATGGTTGCCATCTTATGGGGGTCGACCGTCCAACGCGCAGCCGGGTCCACCAGGATGACGTTGGCCGGCTCGCCAACTTCCAGCGGACGGCCTTGGTCGGCCACGCGGCCGATGACGGCGGGGGTGAACGAGGTGACCCTGGCGAAGTCGGCCCAGGTCATGAGGCCGGTTTCGATCATGGTTTCCTGAACCACCGAGAGCGCGGTTTCAAGGCCCGTCATGCCCATGGCCGCCTGCGCCCACTCGCACTCCTTGTGCTCGCTGGGGTGCGGGGCGTGGTCGGTTCCGACGACGTCGATGGTGCCGTCGGCCAGTCCTTCACGCAGGGCCTGCACATCGGCGTCCGTGCGCAGCGGCGGGTTGACCTTGTAGACCGGGTCGTAGCTGCGGACCAATTCGTCCGTCAGGAGCAAGTGGTGCGGGGTCACTTCGGCGGTGACGTTGATGCCACGGGTCTTCGCCCAGCGCACGATCTCAACAGACCCGGCAGTGGAAACGTGGCACACATGCAGCCGGGACCCGACGTGCTGGGTAAGCAGGACGTCACGGGCAATGATGCTTTCCTCGGCAACGGCAGGCCAGCCGGTCAGTCCCAGGACTGCGGAGACTGTGCCCTCGTTCATCTGTGCCCCGGCGGTAAGGCGGGGTTCCTGCGCGTGCTGGGCCACGACGCCGTCGAACGCTTTGACGTACTCAAGTGCGCGGCGCATGAGTACCGGGTCGTGAACGCAGATGCCGTCGTCGGAGAACATCCGCACCTGCGCGCGGGAGTCGGCCATGGCGCCAAGCTCGGCGAGCTGCTCGCCGGCCAAACCCACGGTGACTGCGCCGACGGGACGCACATCGACCCAGCCGGACGCACGGCCCAGGCTGTGGACCTGCTCGACGACACCGGCGGTGTCAGCCACGGGGTTGCTGTTGGCCATGGCGTGGACGGCCGTAAAGCCACCGAGGGCAGCAGCCCGGGTGCCGGTCTCCACTGTTTCGGCGTCCTCGCGACCGGGTTCACGCAGGTGCGTGTGGACGTCCACCATGCCCGGCAGGGCCACCAGGCCCTTGCCGTCGATCACGGTGGCGCCCTCATCGGAAAGGTCCGCACCCCGGGCGGCAATTACGCCGTCGCGGATCAGCAGGTCCTGGGCCTCGCCACCGAGGACGGCGGCCCCGCGGATCAAGTAAGTGTTCTCGGCCATCAGTTGCTCTCCTTGCTGGACGGGCTTGCGAAAGCCGGTGTGACAATGTTCAGTGGGGCTGCTTCGCGGGTATCCCCGGACAGCAGCAGGTACAGGGCCGCCATGCGGACCGAAACGCCGTTTCGTACCTGCGCAAGCACAGTGGAACGGGGCGAGTCGGCGGCGGCGGATGAAATCTCCAGGCCACGGTTCATGGGGCCGGGGTGCATGATGATGGTGTCCTTCATGCCCAGGTCATCCAAAGCGCGGAGGCGGGCGTCGTCGAAGCCCCAGCGGCGCGAATATTCACGGGTGGACGGGAAGAACGAGGCGTTCATCCGCTCACCCTGGACGCGCAGCATCATCATGGCGTCAATACCGGACTCGAGCGTTTCGTCCAGGTTGTAGCTGACCTTGCAGGGCCAGTGCTCGACGCCGATGGGCAGCAGGGTGGGTGGCGCAACCAAGGTGACCTCGGCACCCAGGGTCTTCAGCAGCCAGACGTTGGAGCGGGCCACGCGCGAGTGCAGCACGTCCCCCGCAATGGCGACCCGCATGCCTGCCAGGTCCGCTCCCGTCGATGCGACTCCGTTGAGCTTCGACCAGTGCCTGCGCATGGTGAAGGCGTCCAAAAGTGCCTGCGTCGGGTGCTCGTGAGTACCGTCGCCGGCGTTGATTACCGCGGCATCGATCCAGTCCGTAGCGGCCAGGCGGTGCGGCGCGCCCGAAGCCCAGTGGCGGATGACGACGGCGTCCGCGCCCATGGCCGCGAGGGTCTGCGCGGTGTCCTTGAGGGACTCGCCCTTGGATACGGAGGATCCCTTGGCTGCGAAGTTGATGACATCGGCGGACAAGCGCTTGGCCGCCGCTTCAAAGGAGATCCGGGTTCGCGTGGAGTCCTCGAAGAATAGGTTCACTACGGTGCGGCCCCGGAGCGCGGGGAGCTTCTTGACCTCGCGGTCCCCCACTGCGGACATCTCTTCCGCGGTGTCCAGGATGCGGATGGCGTCGGATGCGACCAGGTTTTCCGTGGAAAGAAGGTGCTTCACTTGCCCGCCTCGATTACTACCTCGTTGACGGGTGTGCCATCTACGGAATCAGTTTCCTCGAGGTGTACCCGGACTTTTTCCGCAGAGGAGGTCGGCAGGTTCTTACCCACGTGGTCGGCGCGGATGGGAAGTTCGCGGTGGCCCCTGTCCACCAGGACCGCAAGGCGGACGATGCGTGGACGGCCGAGATCGACAAGGGCGTCCAGGGCTGCACGGATGGTGCGTCCCGAGTAGAGGACGTCGTCAATGAGCACAACAACCTTGTTGTCGATGCCGGACAGCGGAAGCCGGGTGTGGTGCGGAGGCCGGGTGGGCTGGTGGGAGAGGTCGTCACGGAACATGGTGACGTCCAGCTGGCCGACAATGGCCCCGGCGTTAACCGTGGGGTCGGCTGCGGCGATCTTATTGGCGAGCCGCACAGCCAGCGGATAACCGCGGCTGGGAATGCCCAACAGAACCAGGTCCTGCGAGCCTTTGTTGGCTTCGAGGATCTCGTGGGCGATACGAGTAAGCGCACGATCGATATCCGCCTGGTTGAGGACAACCCGCGACGGCACGTGCGCAGAAGTGACTTCAGTCATCGCTCGTCTCCCCTTTCCCCGCCTCACGGGACGGAATTAAAAAAGGAATATTTGCTCTCCAAAAGTATCACAGCGGCCATGGGACGACCGCGCGGGTCCTTGGCAGGTGGGTGAGTTTAAGCTCACATTTCCGAGCGTGGAATAGGCTCTTTCCCATGAGCATGAACCAGCCCGGTCAGCACGGCGGACATCCTTATCCAAGGCCTTACCTGGAGCCAGGTGCCAACCCCACGTGGATCGGTCGCGTTCAGCCGCGAAACTACCAGGCAGCCCCGGGAAACCCGGCGTCCCTGCCACAGCAAAACTGGGCCACGCCACCGGCACGGCCTGCACGCCGGAGCTGGGGCACCCTTCCCTTGCTGATCGTCGGCACCGTCCTGGTCCTGGGTAGTCTTCTGTTGGTGGTGCCGTTCCTCTTGGGAAATACGGGGATCGCAGGGTTCATCGTCGGCTTCCTGGTCTCATTGATCCCACTGTCCATCGTCCTGTTGACGGTGCGCGTCATAGACCGGTGGGAGCCCGAACCGCCGCGGCTGCTCTGGTTCGCCTTTACGTGGGGTGCGGCCGTTTCCATAGCCGGTACGCTGTTGATCCAACCGCTTTTCGCGCTTGCCGCTCCCACCGGGAGCGAAGAGGCCTTCGCCTATTTCATGGCGACGGTCCAGGCCCCGATCGTGGAGGAATTCACGAAGTCACTGGGACTTCTGGTCCTGATCCTGGCAGCCCGCAAGTACTTCGACGGTCCCGTGGATGGCGTGGTGTTCGCGTTCACCATTGCGGCGGGGTTCGCTTTCACTGAGAACATCCTCTACTTCGGGCGTGAAATCGCCTCTTCCACTGATCCCGGGACCGATTTGGTACGCATTTTCATCCTTCGTGGCGTCATGTCTCCCTTTGCCCACGCAGTATTCACGGGCACGACCGGTTTGATCATGGGATTCGCTGCCAGGAAATGGCACTCAGGATATGCGGTCCTGGCCTTCTTCATCGGCCTGCTGCCGGCAATGTTCCTGCACAACCGCTGGAACAGCATGGGGCAGAACTTCCTGGTGGAGTACTTCGCAGTGCAGGTACCAATCTTCCTGGTTGCCGTCGTCGGCGTGATCCTGCTTCGCGTCGCCGAGGGAAAGCTGACCCGTCAACGGCTTCTGGAATACGCCCGCGCCGGCTGGTTCACGCCGGCAGAGGTGGAGATGCTGGCTACCTCCCGGGGCAGGCGCCAGGCACTTCGCTGGGCTGCATCGAGGGGCCGGGGCGGGCAGATGAGGGCATTCATCAAGGGGGCAACCGCGTTGGCTTTCACACGCCAACGGATACTCAGTGGCCGCGACGTCCCCGTGCACCAACACGACGAAATCGAACACCTCCGGCTCATCCCCGCACTGAGGGCCGCTGTCCTCCAGTAGGTCCCGGGGCAGTTCCGGTACTTGCCCGAAAAAATGGACCCTCCTCTCCGGTTTTCCGGGGAGGAGGGTCCATTTTCGAATACTGTCCTACCGGCTAGGCCAGCAGCGACGGCTTGAGCTTCTGCAGACGGCCCAGCAAGCCATTGATGAAGGCCGGGGACTCATCAGTGGACATCGTCTTGGCGAGGGCCACGGCTTCGCTTACGGCCACTCCGTCCGGAACTTCATCATTGTAGAGAAGTTCCCACGCACCGATACGAAGAATGATGCGGTCAACGGAGGGCATGCGCTCCAAGGTCCAGCCTTGTGCGTAGGTCTCCAGGAACTCATCAATGGTTGCCTGCATGGAGACAACACCCTCCACTATTTCCACCGTGTAGGGGTTGATGACGAGGTCTGTCTTCTCCCGACGCGCTGTCATTGCATCGAAAGCCGAAACTGAGCGCTGCTCCGCTTCGAAAAGTACTTCCAAGGCCCTGCTACGGGCTTTACCGCGTGCGCTCACTAGTCGTTGACCCGGCCCAGGTAGCTGCCATCGCGGGTGTCGACCTTGACCTTGGTTCCCTGCTCAACGAACAGCGGCACCTGGATCTCGTAGCCGGTTTCCACCGTAGCCGGCTTGGTTCCGGCGGAGGAGCGGTCGCCCTGCAGGCCGGGCTCGGTGTAGGTGATTTCGAGAACGACACTCGGGGGCAGCTCGATGTACAGCGGAGTGCCTTCGTGGATGGCGATGTTCACCATCTGGTTCTCGAGCATGAAGTTGGTGGCGTCGCCGACTGTTGCACCGGAAACGGTGATCTGGTCGTAGTCCTGGGTGTCCATGAAGACGAAGTCTTCGCCATCCTGGTACAGGTACTGGTAGTCGCGGCGGTCAACCGTTGCGGTTTCGATCTTCAGGCCGGCGTTGAAGGTCTTGTCGACCACCTTGCCGGACATGACGTTGCGCATTTTGGTGCGGACAAAGGCACCGCCCTTGCCCGGCTTGACGTGCTGGAACTCGATGATGTTCCAGAGTTGGCCCTCGAGCTTCAGTACGGTCCCGTTCTTGATGTCGTTTGTGGTTGCCACTCGTATCCTCTGGTTAATCGCACTGGTTCTAGCTGCCAGCTATCTATGCCAAGCAGGCGTGCCTTTCGGCGCGCCAGCGCGTATTTATCAAAAATCCAAAAACCATTCTACCGGCAAATGCGGCATGACCTTGCGGGCAGCGTTACAGGCAGCTCTCAGGAAGCAACTTCCAGGACATCCCGGGCCCGTTGCAGGGCCACAGCGGACGAGTAGATCAGTGCCGCATCGGCGGCCATGGCCACCCTCAGGTCAAGTGCCCTGGAGAACTCCTCGGCTGCGGCCAACGCGTTGCCGCCCACGAAGTAGGCGCGGCCAAGATACTGGCGTACTACTGCTTCCTTGGACGTTCCCTGGACCTCGTGCAGCAGGTGGCGGAACAGTTGGACGGCACGGTCATGGCGGTTGGTGGCACGGTGGACTTCGGCCTCAAAGATCCTGAGCCGGAAGGACTCAGGATCCTTATAGCGGGCCTCTGCCAGAAGTTCAGCTGCCTCTTTTGGCTGGTTTTCAAGCAGGAGGGCCATGATCCGGTCCGCGGGATCATCCGAAGCCGCGAGAGCAGTCTCCATGACTTCCTCATTGACCACCACGGGCAGGAGTGTGTCCGGGTTCATCCGGACACCGGGGAACCCGGCTGTTGGCCAGTCACTGACCCCTTCGCGCAAGGCAATCGTCATGATGCGATCTCCTGATAGGCAGCAAAGAGAAGGGAAGTATCGGGGACATCCAGGATGCCGGGCTTGGCCACTCCGTCGAGGACGACAAAGCGGAGGAGGTCACCACGGGACTTTTTATCCCGGCGCATACCGTCCAGCAAACCCTGCCAGCGGTCCCTTCGGTAGGTAATGGGCAGGCCAAGGCTTTCGAGGATGGTGCGGTGCCGGTCGGCATCGGCATCCGACAGACGGCCGACACTTCGGGACAACTCGGCAGCGAACATCATGCCCACGGCAACGGCAGCACCGTGGCGCCAGGAATACCGCTCCACCAGTTCGATGGCATGGCCAAGGGTGTGGCCGTAGTTCAGGATTTCGCGCAGGCCGGATTCCTTGAGGTCCTGGGATACGACATTGGCCTTGACAGCGATGGCGCGTTCAATGAGTTCGTGGACGACATCGGAACCGGGATCCATCACGGCGTCCGTGTTCTTCTCGATCAGTTCGAGGATCGCGGGATCGGCGATGAATCCGCATTTGATGACTTCCGCCATGCCGGAGATGAGCTCGTTCTTCGGCAAAGTCTGGAGAGTATCCAGATCGGCCAGGACGGCAGCCGGCGGGTGGAATGACCCCACGAGGTTCTTGCCCTCGGCGGTGTTGATGCCCGTCTTGCCTCCAACCGAGGCGTCCACCATTCCCAGGAGGCTCGTGGGCATGTGGATGACCTTGACACCGCGCAGCCAGGTGGCTGCCACGAAGCCCGCGAGATCGGTGACAGCGCCGCCGCCGACAGCCACAATGGCGTCCGAACGGGTGAAGTCATTCTGGCCCAGCACTTGCCAGCAGAACGCGGCAACCTGGATGTGCTTGCCTTCCTCCGCGTCCGGGATTTCGGCCGTAAGCGCGGTGAATCCGGCGCTCTCCAGCTCGTCGCGAACGGTGTCGCCCGTCAGCCGAAGGGCCCGCGGGTGGATGACCAGGACCCGTCGGACGCGTTCACCGAGTTTTTCGGGAAGGGTCTGCAACAGGCCACGGCCCACCACGACGTCGTAGTTTTCGTTGACTGACTGGCCGGTCACCTTGATGACAGTTGCTCCGTTGCTCACTTTTCAACTTCCTCTTTCAAGGCTGCATGCTGGCGCAGCCGTTCCTCCAAATGGAGGCCGATTTCCGCCACGGATCCTGAACGCACATCCATGACGATGTCTGCGAGCCGTTCGTAGACGGGACGCCTGGTGGCAAAGAGTGCTTCCCACCGGGCCATTGCGTCCCCCTGCAGCAAGGGCCTTCCCGTGTTTCGCGCGATCCGGTCCGCCACGGTTTCCGCGTCGCATTCCAGGTAAACCACGGTGCACTCCCCCAGCAGTTGCTGGGTTCCGGAATCAAGGACTGCTCCGCCGCCCAGGGAAATGATCGCTGGCTGTGCTTTGGCGGACTCGATCGATTTCGCCACTGCCCTGGCTTCGATTTCCCGGAAGGCGTGCTCGCCGCGTCCTGCGAAGATGTCCGCAATGCTCCCATGGGCAGCAACCACCACTGCGTCGGTGTCCACGAACGGAAGACCAAGCTGCTGGGCCAACTGCTGGCCTATGGCCGACTTGCCAACAGCCATGGGCCCCACCAAAACAACGGGACGGGCGGAGCAGCCATCCAGGACAAAGCGGACCACTACCGGCCGACCGAGTCCAAGGTGGCCGGAATGCTGTCAAGATAGCTTTGCAGGTTCCGCTGGGTCTCCGCCACGGAATCGCCACCGAACTTCTCGGCAACAGCCTCCGCGAGAACCAGGGCAACCATGGCTTCGGCAACGACACCGGCGGCGGGAACAGCACAAACATCGGAACGCTGGTGGTGCGCCTTGGCAGGCTCGCCCGTGCTCACGTCAATGGTGCGCAGTGCGCGCGGAACAGTAGCGATCGGTTTCATGGCTGCACGAACACGCAGCACTTCCCCGATACTCATGCCGCCTTCGATGCCACCGGCACGGTTGGTCTGGCGGACAATCCGGCCGTCGTCGTCCTTGACGATTTCATCGTGGGCTGCCGAGCCGCGGCGGGCAGCCGTAAGGAACCCGTCGCCGACTTCAACGCCCTTGATGGCCTGGATGCCCATAAGCGCAGCAGCAAGCCGCGAGTCAAGACGGCGGTCCCAGTGGACGTAGCTGCCCAGTCCGGGCGGCAGGCCGTACGCAAGTACTTCAACCACGCCACCGAGGGTTTCGCCTTCCTTGTGGGCTGCATCCACCTCGGCGACCATCGCGTTGGATGTCTCGCGGTCAAAACAACGAAGGGGGTCGGCGTCGAGGGCCAGCACGTCCCGGGGTCCGGGCAACGGCTTGCCTTCAGGAACGGTGACGCTGGCAATGGACACAGTGTGGCTCACCAGTTCCACGCCCAGCTGCTTCAGGAACTGCGCAGCGACGGTGCCGAGGGCAACGCGGGTGGCAGTCTCCCGTGCACTGGCGCGTTCAAGCACCGGACGGGCTTCGTCGAAGCCGTACTTCTGCATACCCGTGAAGTCCGCGTGCCCGGGGCGGGGTCGGGTCAAAGGGGCGTTACGGGCCTGGTCGGCGAGGACCTCCGGGTCCACCGGATCGGCAGACATGATCTGCTCCCACTTGGGCCATTCGGTGTTTCCAACCTGGATGGCTACCGGCCCACCCTGGGTGAGCCCGTGCCGGACGCCACCCATGATGGTGACCTCGTCCTGTTCAAACTTCATGCGGGCGCCACGTCCGTAGCCGAGGCGGCGACGCGCCAGCGCGTCACGAATTTGCCCGCTGGTGAGTTCAACACCGGCAGGCACGCCTTCAACAATTCCGATCAGAGCCGGACCGTGGGATTCACCGGCAGTCAACCAACGCAACATATAACCAATCCTGCCATGTAGGGCCTCTAGAACACCCGCCGGGGAAGCCCGACTGAGTCGCACATCACATCTATGACGGCGGTATCAACGTCACAGCCGCTGAAGAGCCGTATCTGCTCTGCCGCCTGGTACATCAGCATCTCCAGCCCCGGGACTACCGCTCCCCCGTGGCCGCGCCAGGTTTCCGCAATGCGGCTTGGCCAAGGATCGTAGGCGACATCCAGCAGGACACCGGCCCCGGTTCCCGGCAGTGCCGCCAGTTCCTCTGCCAAATCGTCAGCGGCGCGGGGCGGGAAGGTCGATATCACCAGGTCCGTGCCCGCTACAGCCGTGGCGGCCTCCGTCAGCGGCCTGACGGAGAGGGAGATCCCGACGGCGGCCGCGGCGGCTTCGGCGTCACCGGCACGACCGGCGTCGCGGACGAAGACGTCCACGTGGTCCGCGCCAAGTTCATGGACGGCGGCGACCGCAGCAGCGGAAGTACCGCCACCACCGAGGATGGCGGCGTGCGGGGTGGTGGCAACGCCGGCATACCTGACCGACTCCACGATGCCCGCGACGTCGGTGTTGTATCCCGCCCGACGCACCGCGCCGCCGTCGTACTCGAAAACGACTGTGTTGATGACGCCCAACAGGGCGCCGGCGCCCCGGACCTCATCGACTTCACGGACCATGGCCGACTTCAGCGGCATGGTTACGGACAGGCCACACCAGGAATCTTCTGCACGGAGCGATTCCATGAAGGCCGGAAGGCCGGCAACGGTGACATCGATGGCAGAGTACCCGATGTCCACACCCAGCTTGGCGTAGGCAGCAGTATGCAGCGCCGGAGACTTCGAGTGGGAGATCGGATGGCCAAGGACCGCAGCCCGACGACTCACACACACCGTCCCGCGTTGGCCTGGCACCATGCGTTGTATTGCTCAACATAGGTGTTGTGCTCAGCCAGCGTCTTGGAGAACTTGGTCTCCTTGGTATCCAGGTTGATCGTTACCCAGTACATGTAGTCGTTGGGCGTCGGCTTGGCCGCGGCATCGATCGCGGTCTTGCCCGGAGAACCGATGGGACCCACCGGCAGACCCACATTTGCGTACGTGTTGTACGGGTTGGACTTGTCAGCCTTTTCTTCTTCCGTGACATGGAAGGACTTCCTGCCCAGCCCGTAGGTTACCGTGGCGTCGGATTGGATGAGCCCGCTGGTTTCGACGTTGTTGGGCTTGAGCCTGTTGTAGATGGCGCCCGCGACGTTTCCGTAGTCCGCCTGTCCGCCCTCCGCCTGCACGATGCTGGCGATGGTCACGGTGTCGTACTGCTTGGCGGGATCGGTGATTCCCTGGGCTTTGAGTTCATCCAAAGTGGTGGTGACAAGCTTTTGGATGATGTCCTTGGCGGAAGTGCCGAGTTCAAAGCGATACTCCCCCGGTGCCAGGAAGCCTTCGAGGTTCTTGGCCTTGGCCGGAACGCCGAACTGTCCAGGAGCCTGGTTGAGGGCGTTGAGCTGCTCCATCGGAATGCCTGAGCCCTTGGAAATGGCTTCCAGGGACTCGGTGATACGCAATCCAGCGCTCAACGCGAAGTACATGACTTTGGACGTGTCCTTGTTCACCAGGACCGCAACGGCGTCCGAGTTCTTCATCTCGGTCCGGAACGTAAAGTCACCGGGCGACAACTCGCCGCCCTGGCTCGCGAACTCCTTGACGAACGAATCGGCGTCCGCCACAACATGTTTCTGCACGAGGTCGTTGGCTACAGCTTTGGGTCCAGAGCCTTGGGGCACCGTGACGACGACGGAACCCGTGCCGGGTCCCGGGTAGTCGGTAACCTTGTCCATTCCCAGCAACGGCTTCAGGAACTGCGCGCCAACGGCGATGGCAGCGACGAACACTCCCAGCGTCAGGAGGAGGGCAAGAACACGACGACGGCGGCGCGCCTTCTTCGCGGCGGCTTTGGCCGCCGCCGTGGTCACTGCAGGCGCCAACAACTCGTGGGGATGATCGTCGTGGTGGAGTTCATCGTGGTGGAGCTCGTCGTGATGGAGTTCGTCGTGATGGAGCTCATCCGGGTGCAGCCCGTCGTGAAAGCCATCATGGGCTGCTACGCCGTAGTGCGCGTCATGCTCGGCGTACTCATGGGCTTCGAGGGGTAACGCGGAATGCTCAGCGTGGACCAGTTCCCCTTCACTATGCCCGGCATGGGGGTGGTCGAACCCGTCATGGTCGATCGACCCAGGCTCATGGTGCGGCGCAGGCTCATGGTCCGGCGCAGGCTCATGGTGCGGCGCAGGCTCGTGGTCCGGTGCGTGTTCTTGGGGCGCAGGGGCTGCTTCGGGGGTGACCGGCGCGTGCACCACGTCATCATGCTCGACATTCCCGCGCTCATTCTGAAGCTCGGCTACCGGCTTCTGGGCGGGTACCGGCGGGGCGGCAGGTGCTGCCGGCGGGGCGGCTGCAGCCGGAGGGTTGGCGACAGGCGGGGCTGCAGATGCCGGCGGCGCTTCGGGGACGCGTGGAGCTGGAACAGCAGGAACGGGACGTGGAAGTGCCGCCTCTGTTTCGACCGACAAGGAATCTTCGCCGGGGGTCGCTTCGGGAACGGGTACGACGTTGTGGTTCTGCGTGGCGAGGAATCGTTCCCGCGCCCGCAGCTCTTTGCGGGTCAGCGGCATGCCGCCGCCGGCGGTACCGCTGGAGGGGTCGTTGTTGACCGGGCTCACAGTTGCAGTCCCCTCGTTGAAGTATCGGGTTCACTGCCTGAGGCAGCCTGCAGCGATGGGGCACTGCTGGGCTTTTCGGACTCCGCCGGTGCCTGCACTCGGCGGCCGATGTCCGTTCCTCTGGCTTTTTGCATGTCGATCGCGTGCTGGAGTATTCCAGCAGCAGCAACCTGATCAACCACTTTACGGTGATTCCTGCTGCTCATGCCAGCTTCGTGCAGGTTGCGGTGTGCCGTAACAGTGGAAAGCCGCTCATCGACGAGGTTCACGGGAATGTCCAGACCGGCGCGGGCCAGCTCTTCCACAAGAAGCAATGCGTACTCGGCAGCCATGGCCGCGGAGCCGCGTTCCTCCCCCTTCATGGTGCGGGGAAGGCCGACAAATATTTGCACCGCAGGCAGCTCAGCGGCGTGTTTGACCACCAAACGGACATCGGAGTTCTTTTTGGCATCGCGCCCTACCGTCTTGAACGGCGTGGCGAGAATGCCGTCAGGATCGCACTGGGCAAGGCCGACCCTGACGGTACCGACGTCTACCCCCAGCTTGATACCCCGGGGGTAGACGTCATCGTTAGTACGGGCGGACACCGTCAGCGCTTGGCAATCGCGTCCACCACCGCTGTGAGGGCCTCAGAGACCTTCGCAGCGTCGGTGCCACCGCCTTGGGCGACGTCGTCCTTGCCGCCACCACCGCCACCGAGGATGCCTGCAGCCAGGCGGACCAGCGCACCGGCCTTCACTCCGGCCTCGCGGGCGGCTTCGTTGGTGGCGATGAGGATGACCGGGCGATCGTTGCTGACCCCGGCAACGGCCACTGCGGCGGCGTCCGAACCGAGACGGCTGCGCAGGTCCAGGGCAAGGTTCCGCAGGTCATCTGCGCCGCCCACCTGGCCGGCGTCGTGGGCAACTACGCGCACGCCGGCTGCGTCCTTTGCCGTTCCGACGAGGTTGGCGGCCGCTGCCGTGAGCTGTTCCTTGCGGAGGCGGTCGAGTTCCTTCTCCGTAGCCTTGAGCTTGTTCAGCGTGCTCGAGATGCGATCGGCAAGCTGGCCGGACGGGACCTTCAAAAGCTCGGTCAGTTCAGTCACCAGTGCGCGCTCCGCGGCAAGGTGACGGAACGCGTCCAGGCCTACGAAGGCCTCGACGCGCCGGTTTCCCGAACCAACGGACTGCTCGCCCAGCAACGAAAGGCTGCCGATGAGGGAGGTGTTGGATACGTGGGTGCCACCGCACAACTCACGTGACCAGGCGCCGTCGATCTCGACGACCCGTACCTCGCTGCCGTAGTTCTCGCCGAAGAGGGCCATGGCGCCCAGCGCCTTGGCCTCTGCCAGGCCCATCACCTTGGTGTCAACGCGATAGTTGTTCCGGATGGCGATGTTGGAGACTTCTTCAATCTCGGAACGCGTGGCGGGGCTGAGGCCCTCACCCCAGGCGAAGTCGAAGCGCAGGTAGCCGGCCTTGTTGTAGGAGCCTCGCTGGGTAGCTTCGGGCCCAAGGATCTGGTGGAGGGCGGCATGGACAATGTGCGTTCCGGTGTGGGCCTGCTCTGCGGCGTGGCGGCGTTCACGGTCGACGGCGGCCCGCACCAGTGCGTCGGAGGCAATCTCACCCTCGCGGACGATGGCCTTGTGGACGCTCAGGCCCTTGATGGGACGCTGGACGTCAAGGACCTCCACCACGAAGCCGTCACCGGTGATGAGGCCGGTGTCTGCTGACTGGCCGCCTGCTTCGGCGTAGAACGGGGTTTCGTTGAGGACAAGCTCAATTTCGTCACCCGTGGAGGCATGTGCGACAGCACGGCCTGCGCTGACGATGCCCCGGACCTTTGCTTCGCCCTCAAGTTCGTCGTAGCCCGTAAAGACGGTCTCACCCTTGCCGAGAAGCTCCTGGTAGGCGCTGAGGTCGGCGTGGCCGCCCTTCTTGCCCTTGGCATCAGCCTGTGCGCGCTGGCGCTGTTCAAGCATGAGCGCGCGGAAGCCTGCCTCATCAACCTTGAGGCCGGCTTCTTCGGCCATTTCCAGGGTCAGGTCGATCGGGAAGCCGTAGGTGTCGTGCAGCGCGAAGGCATCGGCGCCGGACAACGGAACTCCTGCAGCTTTCGATTCGGCCACAGCGTCTTCCAGGCGGGCCGTTCCCGAAGCAATGGTGCGGAGGAAGGCCTTCTCCTCGGCGTAAGCAATGCGGCTGATGCGCGCGAAGTCGGTTTCCACCACCGGGTAAACGCCCTTCATGGCGTCGCGGGAGGCGGGAAGAAGGTCAGGAAGGCATGCCTTCTCGACACCGAGGAGGCGCATGGCGCGCACAGCCCGGCGGATGAGGCGGCGCAGCACGTAGCCACGGCCTTCGTTGGACGGCGCCACACCATCGGCAATGAGCATCAGGGCGGACCGGATGTGGTCCGCGACGACGCGCATGCGGACGTCATCGGTGTGGTGCGGGTCCTCTGGCGACTCGGCCGAGGTGTACTCGCGGCCGGACAGTTCGGCAGCCTTGTCGATGACCGGGCGGACCTGGTCGGTCTCGTACATGTTCTCGACGCCCTGGAGGATCATCGCCAGGCGCTCCATGCCCAGGCCGGTGTCGATGTTCTTCTTCGGCAGCTCGCCGACGATATCGAAGTCCACCTTGGAACGGACGTTTTCGATCTGGTACTGCATGAACACAAGGTTCCAGATTTCGATGTACCGGGTTTCGTCGGCCAGCGGGCCGCCTTCGATGCCGTACGCCGGGCCGCGGTCGTAGTAGATTTCCGAGCATGGGCCGGCGGGGCCGGGCTGCCCGGTGGACCAGTAGTTGTCAGCCTTGCCCATGCGCTGGATACGCTCAGCCGGGATGCCGGTGTTCTTGAGCCACAGTTCCTTGGCTTCGTCGTCCTCTTCGTAGACCGTCACCCAGAGGCGCTCGGCAGGCAGTCCGTAACCGCCGTCGTCCACGCTGGTGGTGAGCAGTTCGAAGGCGAACTTGATGGCATCTTCCTTGAAGTAATCACCAAAGGAGAAGTTGCCGCACATCTGGAAGAACGTTCCGTGGCGGGCAGTCTTGCCTACCTCCTCGATGTCACCGGTGCGGATGCACTTCTGGACGCTCGTGGCACGGCTGTAGGGCGGCTCTTCGCGGGCGGTCAGGTAGGGAATGAACGGCACCATTCCGGCCACAGTGAAGAGAAGTGACGGGTCGCTGGAAACGAGCGACGCGGAGGGAACGGCGGTGTGGCCCTTGCTGACAAAAAAGTCCACCCAGCGCTTGGTGATCTCCTGCGACTTCATTAGCTGATTACTTACCCTTCTCAATTCACTGCACACGATGTGCGCGGTACCGGCTGGTGCCGTTCCGCAGCTTTCCATTCTGCCCTGTTGAGGGCCTGGGAGCGAACCGCTCCGCTACCGTCCGCCTGCTACGGCGTCGTCAATTCCAAGCGCTGCGCGGAGATCCTCTTCCCGCTGGTGCATGCCGGACCGCACTGCGTCGGCGAAGTCGAACAGCCCGTCAGCCATCCGGCCAACCGCACGGTTCAAACCTTCGGGGCCCAGGTTTGCCTGTGCCTCGGTGATCTTACGGAAGGCGATGACGCCGATTGCGACGCCAATGCCCATCCAAACAATTCTCTTCATCGGTTTATGGTCTCCCGTTGATTCAGCGGCTGCGACGGCCGGAGGAAGGGGTCCGGCGTGCGGCGAAAGCCGAGCGGACTCCGTAGCTGAAAGCAGCCACCTTGATCAGCGGCGACCCAACCGTGGCGGCCACCAGCGAGGACAGCGCGGAGATGTTGGCTGACGCGTCCGAGACGTTGGAGGCGATGCCATCGACCTTCTTCAGCTGCTGGTTGGTGGTAGTGACCGTGGCAGTCACTTCGTCCATCAAAGGCGTGGCGCCGTCGCTGATGGAACGGATGGAGGTGCGGACCTCATCGAAAACGCCGCCCAACTTCAGAATGGGCACAGCCAACAGCAGAACCAGGAGCGCGAAGACTCCTGCTGCGATGAGGCCGGCAATGTCGCCACCAGACATAGAACACTTCTCCTAGGATCGTTGCGCTGCCTTGCACCAGCCGCATCGCGGCTTTGGCCAAGGCCTCCCCCAGTACCTTACCTATAGTGGCCCGGTACCTTATAGACAAAGAAGCCCGCGGCGGTTGCCACGGGCTTCTTTGTCTGTGCTGCTTGAATTTAGCGAGCGTAGAATTCGACGACGAGCTGCTCTTCGCAGATCACGGGGACCTCAGAGCGCTTCGGGCGACGAACCAGGCGTGCCTGCAGGGCGTCGATCTTGACGTCCAGGTATGCGGGCACGTTGTTCAGGACGTGTGCACCGGCAGCGGCGACCTGGAACGGTGCCATGACCTCGGAGCGGCTGTGAACGTGGATGAGCTGGCCTTCGCCAACGCGGAAGGACGGGCGGTCCACGCGGACGCCGTCAACCATGATGTGGCGGTGCACGACGAGCTGGCGTGCCTGTGCGATGGTGCGGGCAAAGCCTGCACGGAGCACGAGGGCGTCCAGACGCATTTCGAGCAGCTCGACCAGGTTTTCACCGGTCAGGCCCTTGGTGCGGCGTGCTTCTTCGAAGGCACGGGTCATCTGGGCTTCGCGGATGCCGTACTGGGCGCGCAGACGCTGCTTTTCGCGCAGACGTACGGCGTAGTCGGAGTCCTGCTTCTTGCGGGCACGGCCGTGCTCACCGGGGCCGTACGGGCGGCGCTCCATGTACTTGGCGGCCTTGGGGGTCAGAGCAATGCCGAGTGCACGCGAAAGGCGTGCGGTACGGCGAGCACGAGTGTTGTTAGCCACTTGTGTCCTTCCAATTACTGCGGTGTATCAGTGTTACTGGCCTCCATCAGGGAGAGCATCGGCCAACCGCTGCCTCTTGCTACTGGCCCGGGCGCGCAGCACCGTTGAAGAAATCTTCAAGGGATTTGGCGTCGGGTCATGCCAGACAAGGATCAATCCTACCACGGGCGTTGGAACCGCCCTGCCTCCGCTACTCGCCGCGGACGATCTTCCGGAGCCGCTCCAACCTGGCCGCAATATCCCGCTCCGCGCCGTTGTTGGTGGGCTGGTAGTAGTCCTTGCCGACGAGGTCGTCCGGCGGGTACTGCTGGGTGGCTATCCCGTGCGGCTCATCGTGGGCGTATTTGTAGCTGGTGCCGTGGCCCAGTTGCTTGGCACCGGGATAGTGGGCATCCCGCAAATGCATCGGAATGCCGCCGCCATAGCCTGCACGCACATCCGCCACCGCTTTGTTCAAGCCCATGTAGGCCGCGTTGGATTTAGGCGCCGTTGCAAGGTGCACCACGGCCTCGGCCAGCACAATGCGGCCCTCAGGCATGCCGATCAACTGCACTGCCTGCGCCGCTGCCACGGCGGTCTGCAATGCGGTGGGGTCGGCCATGCCGATGTCCTCGGCGGCGGAGATCACGATCCGTCGGGCCACGAAGCGCGGGTCCTCCCCGGCTTCGAGCATCCGGGCCAGATAGTGCAGTGCCGCATCCACATCCGAGCCGCGGATGGACTTGATGAACGCGCTGGCGACGTCATAGTGCTGGTCCCCCGCGCGGTCATAGCGCACCGCCGCAGCGTCCAAGGCCCGTTCCGTGTGGCGGAGTTCCACCAGCACCGCGGCGTCCGGCGCTTCGCCTTCGACGGCGGCCGGGTCGTCGACGGCGGTTGAGTCACCGAAAGCGACCCCGGCAGCGGCTTCCAATGCCGTCAACGCACGCCGGGCGTCGCCTCCGGACAGCCGCACGAGATGATCCAGCGCTTCCGGGCTGAGCTCAACGCGGCCCGCGAGTCCGCGGGCGTCGGACACTGCCCTCTGCAGCAGTCCCGAGATGTCATCGTCAGTCAGCGGCTTCAGCGTCAGCAGCAGCGAACGCGACAACAGGGGCGAGACCACCGAGAAGGACGGGTTTTCCGTGGTTGCTGCCACCAGCACGACCCAGCGGTTCTCAACCCCCGGCAGGAGGGCATCCTGTTGGGCCTTGTTGAAGCGGTGGATCTCGTCCAGGAACAGGACGGTGGTCTTCTTGTACAGGTCACGGGCCGTCAGGGCCTCGTCCATGACCCGGCGTACGTCTTTGACGCCGGCGGTGATCGCAGACAACTCAACAAACTTCCGGCCGGGACCGCGGGCGATCACATGCGCCAGGGTGGTCTTTCCTGTTCCAGGCGGCCCCCAAAGGATCACCGAGCTGGGGCCGGCCGGACCGGCAGCCTCCGCGCCGGCCGCCAGTTGCCGGAGCGGGGAACCATGCCCGAGCAGGTGCTGCTGTCCCACAACGTCGTCCAAGGTCCGTGGCCGCATCCGCACTGCCAGCGGACTGCGTTGGGACGCCATCCAGTTGGCGTCCGAGGGTCCCCCTGCGGCAGGCTGCTCCTCCGACTCGTCGTCGTCCACTGCGCCGGCACCAAAGAGATCTTCCACATGGATAGGCTACTCATAGTTCCAGCAAAGGAGACATCGACGTGCACCGCCCAGCATCAGCCCCGCAACGCAGGGGCGGCAGCAGGACCGCCTTAGTGCCCGGGGAAAGGCTGCAAGGGTGGGTGGCCCGGTTCGCCTCAAGCCACGGCCCGGTTGAGGAAGACCTGGACGACGGCGGCTTGCTGCTGCGGGCGGCCGACGGAAGTGAGGCCCTGCTGCGACCGCCGTGGCCGGCTGACGGCAGGCCGGGGCGCGGGGCGACAGAGCTGGACCGGCTCGCCTCGCTCGCCACCCAGGAGCGCGGTCTCGGGCTGCTGCTGGTCCGGAGGGGTGGCTACGCCCTGGCTGCTGCCAGCGGTTCCACCATCTTGGCCTCGAAAAGCGGTTCGCGCTTTATCGACGCCAAAACCACGGCGGAACACGCCGCACGGATCTTCTCCGGCCACAGGATTGAGTACATCGTTCCCGGCGGTGACCGGACCTTGGTGGACCAGGTCCTCGCCCACGCATCCCTCAAGGCAGTTGCCGCCCGGACAAGGCTCGCCTTCCTGGATGTCCAGGAACCGAAGTCAGCCGTCCTGCCAAAAGCTGCAGCTGACGCCTGCTCCGTCCGGATTACGGTGTCGGATGCACCTGTTCAGCAACCGCCTCAGCAGCCGCCGGGCGCTCGTTTCAGCGGCGCCTGACGATAAAGATAGCCACCCTGGTCAGTAAAACCCGCCTGCAAGTAGAGGTCCCGGGCTCCTAGATTGGCCGCAGTAACCAGCAGCCAGAATCCTTCGAGTCGCCGTTGGCTTCCGGCGCGCAACAACGCATCCAGAATCCTTGTAGCGTATCCACGCCTGCGGTGCGCCGGCGATGTCGCCATGCTGTAGATACCGCCCCAGCCGTCCACCAAGGCGAGACGCCCGACGGCGGCGGGAACGCCGTCGTCGTCCCTCAGCAGGGCGTAGATCGAGGGGCACGCGGCAAGAATTCTGTGGGCGACGGACAGCTCTGCCTCGCCGCCGCGGCCATCCACCGACCACCACAGGTCCAACCATTCCCGGGTGGGATGGTCGTTGAGTTCCACGGCAGGCCCGGGGGCAGCCGCGGATGTCCCGGCAGCGTCCCTGACCATGATCCGGGTTTCTGACTGCCGGGTGAAGCGCTGCTCGTCCAGGACGGTATTGAGGGCTTCGCTGCGGGGATCGTTGAAGACCTGGAAGATCAGGGGAAGCCGCCGGTCCCGGTACCAGCGCGCGGCGGCCTGGACCGACCGGCTGATGCCGTCGTGTCCGGTCTGGTCGGACACCCTGGGCCACACTGAGTTTGCCCGTTGCGTCACTCCCTCCGAAGCGCGCAGCACCCACTCCCCCGTCTCCTCCCGGTCAAGGGCGGGCCAGGCCTTATCCATGAGGTCTTCAAGGAGTGCTTGCTCCATCATCTGCGGCACCTCTCAATTGCGGGAAATTATGTGGCACGAACACCAAAAGGCCCCCCACCATGGTGGAGAGCCTTTTGGCCAGGACTTTACTCGGACGCGGTTGCCGGCTTGACCGCAGGTTTGGCCTCCGGCTTGAAGTCGACGCCTGCTTCCTTGCGCTGCTGCGCCGTGATCGGAGCAGGTGCAGCAGTCAGCGGGTCATAGCCGTTGCCCGACTTCGGGAAGGCGATGACGTCGCGGATGGACTCCACACCGGCGAGCAACGCGACGACGCGGTCCCAGCCGAGCGCCATTCCGCCGTGGGGAGGTGCGCCGTACTTGAAGCCCTCCAGGAGGAAGCCGAACTTCGTCTCAGCGTCTTCCTTGTCCAGGCCCATGAGCTGGAACACCCGTTCCTGCACGGCCCGGTCGTGGATACGGATGGAACCGCCGCCGATTTCGTTGCCGTTGCAGACGATGTCGTAGGCGTAGGACAGGGCCGACTCCGGGTCCTTGTCGAACGTGTCCAGGAATTCGGGCTTGGGCGAGGTGAAGGCGTGGTGCACTGCTGTCCACTGGCCACCGCCAACTGCCACGTCACCGGAAGCGACGGCAGCGGCGGCCGGCTCGAACATCGGGGCGTCCACGATCCATACGAAAGCCCAGTCGTTGGGATCGATGAGGCCGGTACGGTGACCGATCTCAACGCGCGCGGCACCGAGCAGTGCCCGGGCGGCAGACTTCTCGCCGGCTGCGAAGAAGATGCAGTCTCCCGGTTTCGCACCAACAGCGTCCGCCAGGCCTGCACGCTCGGTCTCGGTGAGGTTCTTGGCGACCGGACCGGCCAGTTCGCCGTCTTCCTTGTAAAGCACGTAGGCCAAGCCCTTGTGACCGCGCTGCTTGGCAAATTCCTGCCAGCCGTCCAGGGTACGGCGTGGCTGGGAAGCGCCGCCCGGCATCACGACAGCACCAACGTAAGGGGCCTTGAAGACGCCGAAGTTGGTGTCCTTGAAGAAGTCGGTCAGTTCAGTCAGCTCAACACCGAAACGCAGGTCCGGCTTGTCGGAGCCGTACTTGGCCATGGCATCCAGGTACGTCATGCGGCGGATCGGCGTAGGGATTTCGACGTCGATCAGCTGCCACAGTGCTTTGACGATTGCCTCGCCGAGTTCAATGACGTCGTCCTGGTCCACGAAGCTGGCTTCGATGTCCAGCTGGGTGAACTCCGGCTGGCGGTCTGCGCGGAAGTCCTCATCGCGGTAACAGCGGGCGATTTGGTAGTACTTCTCGAAGCCACCCACCTGGAGAAGCTGCTTGAAAAGCTGCGGCGACTGCGGGAGGGCGTACCAGGAACCCGGGGCCAAGCGGGCCGGAACAACGAAGTCACGGGCGCCTTCCGGCGTCGAACGCGTCAGCGTGGGCGTTTCGATCTCGACGTAACCACGCTGGTGGAGGAGCTCACGCGCTACGCGGTTGGCTTCCGAACGGAGGCGCATGTTGCGTGCGGGGCCGGGGCGGCGGAGGTCGAGGTAGCGGTGCTTGAGACGTGCTTCCTCGCCAACCTCAACGTGCTCGTCGATCTGGAACGGAAGGGGCTCGGAAGTGTTGAGGATAACCACGTTGTCGGCGATGACCTCAATTTCACCCGTCGCCAGGGCAGGGTTTTCGTTGCCTTCGGGACGCTTGTTGACCGTGCCCGTCACCTGGAGGACGTACTCGTTCCGGAGGCCGTGGAAGACCTCCTCCTCACGGACAACCACCTGGGCAACGCCGGACGCGTCGCGCAGGTCAACGAATGCAACGCCACCGTGATCACGGCGCCGGCCCACCCAGCCGGCAAGGGTAACGGTTTGTCCAATGTGCTCGGAACGAAGTGATCCGAGGTCATGTGTGCGCAGCACAGCATTCCTTTCAGCATGAAATTTAGAAGGACCGCTGCAAAGGCGGTCCCGTCCGAGTTTACCCGCCCCGGCCGCGGCTCCCGCCAAGGGCGGGAGAAGCTATGGTCGGATCAGGCCGTGGTCACCCGGACATGGAGGTCTTCCTCCGGAGGAGTCCAGGTCGTGGGATCGGCATCAACCTGCTCGCCGGAACGGATGTCCTTGACCTGATGTTTTCCGTCGTCATCGGTGAACCAGACGAAGGGGATGCCGCGCCGATCGGCGAACTTGATCTGCTTGCCGAACTTCTCGGCCTTGGCTGCGACCTCGGTAGCGATGCCGCGGCCACGCAACTGGGCCGCGATGTCCTGGGCCGCAGACCAGCTGTCGTCGCTATTCAAAGCAACCAGCACTGCAGTCGGCACAGCGCGTGAGGCCGTGGCAAGTTCCTGGCTGAGGATGCGGGACACCAGGCGCGTCACGCCGATCGAAAGCCCGACGCCGGGGAACTTGCGGTTGCCCTTGCTCGCCAGGGCATCGTATCGGCCGCCGGAACAGATCGAACCGAGCTGCTCGTGTCCCACAAGGACGGTCTCGACGACGGTGCCGGTGTAGTAATCCAGGCCGCGGGCAATGCTCAGGTCAGCGACCACCTTGCCCGGGGCACGCTGAACGGCTGCTTCGATGACCTGTTGAAGCTCGCTCAGGCCTTCTTCGAGGAGGTCATCCTTCACCCCGAGTGCGCGGACCTGTTCGACGAACGAGGTGTCCTCGGTGCGGATCGTGGCGAGTTGCAGGGCCAGGGCCGCCTGCTCATCAGTGGCGCCGAGCTCAGACTTGAGCAAACCGGCTACCTTGTCGGCACCGATCTTTTCCAGTTTGTCTATGCTGCGCAGCACGCCGGCGGTGTCCGTCAGGCCAATGCCGCGATAGAAACCCTCGGCCAGCTTCCTGTTGTTGATCCGCAGCCGGAAGTCCGGAATGGGAAGGGCGCTCAGGGCCTCAGCGATGACCAGCGCAATCTCAACGTCATAGCGGAACGGCAGTTCGCCGTCGCCTACCACATCGATATCAGCCTGGGTGAACTCGCGGGCCCTGCCTTCCTGGGGGCGTTCACCGCGCCACACTTTCTGGATCTGGTAGCGGCGGAACGGGAAAGCCAGATACCCGGCGTTTTCCACGACATAGCGCGCAAACGGAACGGTCAGATCGAAGTGCAGTGCAAGCGCGTTGGGGTCGGACTTATCGGAACTGCCCTGCTTCGCAGCCTCGCCCTCATCATCCTGGAGACGGCTCAGGCCATAGACCTCTTTATCGATCTCGCCCTTGCGGAGCAACTGGCCGACCGTTTCGACCGCGCGTGTCTCAATGGAAGAGAAACCATGCAACTCGAATGTCTTCCGGAGCGTATCCAGCACATGGAGTTCCACCAACCGTTCCTGGGGAAGCCACTCGGGGAATCCGGACAGGGAGGCGGTACGTGCCATGGTGGAATTGTCTCCTCGAAGAAAGCTGACCCTGGCCTCGGCGCCATGCTTTAAACGCCCGTTCGGCGTTTAGAGGGCGGGCGTCCAGCCGGTCATGCATAAACTATGTGCGGCAGCCAGTTTATGCTTTCCGCGCGTGCACATCTAATGCAGCATGCCGGGTTCCTGTCGGCAGCCATCCGAAGCGGACACAATCAGGAGGACTCTTGGCAACAAGGTCGCGGGATGACCGCGAAGCGAAACGTCGCATCAGGCAAATGGAAGCCAAGCGCGCCCTGCGGCAGGAACAGGGAAAGCGCCGCAAACGCGACAACATCATTGCCATCGGCGCCGGTGCTGCCTCCGTGGTCCTTGCCGTGGTGCTCCAGCTGACCGTCTTCAGCTCCAACCCCACGGAAGACGAGTTCGCTGCCGCAGAGGCGGGCCTGAATTCGCCGTCGGCATCCCCAGCAGCGTCCAACGGTGCCGACATTCCCAGCCCGGATACAGCAGCCGGCAAAACGTTCACGGGCGAGCTTGCCTTGAACAGCGGCGTCGTGGGAGTCGAATTGAACGGTACATCGGCACCGCAGGCGGCTGCTGTCATGAAGTCGCTCGCTGATGCCGGTTACTACACAGGGGCCAACTGCCACCGGCTGACCACTTCCGAGACCTTTGGCCTCCTGCAGTGCGGCGCTAAATCAGAGGACGGCGCAGACGACCCCAACTATCGCTGGGGTCCACTCGAAAACACGCCGGCAGACAACAAGTACCCTGCCGGAACCATCGCCGTCGCCCGTACGGGCAACAATGCCTACGGCAACGGGCACCAGTTCTTCATTGTCTACAAGGACACCACCATCCCGGCCGACACGGCTGGCGGATACACCGTTGTTGGCAAGGTCACCAGCGGGTTGGACGTCGTGACGAAGATCGCCGCTGCCGGCCTCAAAGCCGGCGGAAACAGCAGCGACGGCGCCCCTGTGGCACCTGTCACGATAGACTCGTTTTCTCTGAAGTAACCAGCCCCGGGCCCAGGCCCGGGGTGCATTGCCTTAGCAGTCCCTCCAAGCGAAAGACTTTTAGCGGTGACAGACAGTCAGAAATCCGACGAAACAGCAGCAGTGGCCAACGATGAAGCGGTCGAGGTGATCGAAGCCACGGATGCCGGCGCTTCCCCCGAAGCATCCCCCGCTTCGGCTCCCAATGAACCCGCGGCACCCCGCCCCGCGCCGTCGGCAGCGCCGTCGCCCGCGGCTTTTGCGGCACGCCCCAAGGCACCCGCTGCTGTTGTTCCTGCCGCACCCGCAGTATCTGCCGCGTCGCTGGCAGAAGCAGCAAAGTGGGGACGGGCAGAAGGCGACGGCCACGTCTTCCTCACGCTCGATGGTGAGGAAATCGCCGTCGGACAGTACCCGGGAGTCAGCCCTGACGAAGCCCTGGGCTATTTCGCCCGGAAGTTCGACGACGTCATCGCCCAGGTAGTCCTCCTGGAGCACCGGGTGGAGTCCAAGGCGCCGGCAACAGACATGCAGAAGACGGTCACGCACCTGCGCGAGCAATTGGCCGAGCGCAACATGGTGGGCGATATCCGTTCCGCCGAGGCCCGCCTGGATGCCCTGTCAACGCAGATCGTGGAATTGGAGAAGTCTGAGAAGGCTGCCCACGAGGCCGTTCGGGCCAGTGAGCTTGCCGCGCGGGAGGCCATCGTGGCCGAGGCGGAGACCATTGCCGGTCAGGATCCTGCGCAGATCCAATGGAAGACCTCCAGCGCGCGGATGAACGAGCTGTTCGAATCCTGGAAGTCCGCACAGAAGAGCGGCGTCCGGCTCGGCCGCAGCAACGAGGACGCACTTTGGAAGCGCTTCCGCTCGGCCCGCACCGTTTTCGACCGCCACCGCCGCGCCTACTTCTCCCAGCTGGACAGCAACAATTCTGCTGCCAAGTCCGCCAAAGAGGCCCTGATCGCAGAGGCCGAGGCTCTTTCCTCGTCCACTGACTGGGGCTACGCCGCGGGTGAATACCGCAGGCTGATGGACCAGTGGAAGGCCACCCCGCGCGCCAGCCGCAAGGATGACGACGCCCTGTGGGGCCGCTTCCGTGCCGCCCAGGATGTCTTCTTCAGCAATCGCCAGGCCGCCAATGACCAGATTGACCAGGAATACACAGCGAATCTGGCCGTCAAGGAACAACTCGTGGTCGAGGCCCAGGGCTTGCTGCCCATCAAGGACCTCAACGCCGCCAAGAAGGCCCTCCAGTCCATCCGTGATCGCTGGGAAGATGCCGGCAAGGTCCCGCGTGCTGACATGGGCCGGATCGAGGCAGGCCTTCGCAAGGTGGAGGATGCTGTCCGTGAAGCCGAGGAAGAGAAGTGGCGCCGGAGCAACCCGGAAACCAAGGCACGCACGAACAGTGCCCTGACGCAGCTCGAAGCAGCCATCGCGGGCCTCAAGGACGACCTTGACAAGGCTGAAAAGGCCGGCGACCAGCGACGCATCAAGGCTGCTCGTGAAGCTTTGGAAGCACGCCAGGCCTGGCTCGACCAGATCCAGCGTTCGGCCAGCGACCTCGCATAATTCCTTCTGACGCTGTTGCAGGCTCCGATCCGGTTATCCACATAGCCGGATCGGAGCCTGTACTCGTAGGGGGCCCCACGAAATGATCGGTGGATGGTCCCCGCTCTCACATCCCCGCAATTGCTGGACCCGGTTATTCCGGAGCTCTATGCCCCTGGCCGCATCTTCACGTGGAATGAACTGCAGGGCATGGCGTTCGACGGCATCCTGATGCCCCTCTACGGCAAGAACTATTCCTCCCCTGGTGTGGCCATCACCCACCGGCTGCGCGCCCGCGCAGCCGCACTGAGCGTGCCTGAACGTATCCGCACCAAAGTTGTGGCCGGCAGGCTCACTGCCGCCTGGATCTATGGCTGTGCCAAACCGCCGGAGAAGTTGTCCCTGCTTGTGGATGCCAAGCACCGCATTTCCAGCCTTCGCGGCACCCTGCCCTGCAGCCTCCATGAAGTACGGCTGGGGCAGATGGATGTCGTCAGTCTCGGCGGGATGCTGGTGAGCACCCCGCTGCGTACCGCGGCGGACATTGCGCTCCACGTCGAGTCTGAACGTGCCCTGCCGGTGCTGCGTCGGTTCCTGGACAGACAGGAACTGGGCGTACGGCTAAGACTTCTTGTCCTGGCAGTCGAGGCAGCTCCCCGGGTCCCCCACAAGAAGCGCGCCCTGGCCACCCTGGCACAGTTGATGCCGGCAAATGCTATCGGCTAGCAGCAAACCGCTAGCTCCGGCGGCGGTTACCCGTGGTGCGGTAGACGTCGAAAACACCGTCAATGCGGCGCACAGCATTCAACACGTGGTGAAGGTACTTGGGATCACCCATCTCGAAGGCAAACTTCGAGATCGCCACCCTGTCGCTGGACGTGTGGACCGATGCAGCAAGGATGTTGACGTGGTTCTCCGAGAGGATCCGCGTCACATCCGAAAGGAGCGATTTGCGGTCCAGTGCTTCGACCTGGATCTCCACCAGGAACACGCTGGACTGCGTAGGTGCCCATTCGACGTCGACGATCCTGTCAGGCTGGTCACGCAGCCCCGAGACATTGGTGCAGTCTGTCCGGTGCACGGAGACACCGGAACCGCGCGTCACGAAGCCAAGGATGGGATCCGGAGGCACAGGTGTGCAGCACCGGGCCAGCTTGACCCATACGTCGCCCACGCCCCTGACGATGACGCCAGAGTCCGAGAATTTGGACTTCGCTACCTGGGTGGGGATGCTGACTTCGTCAAGATCCTCATCCGGAGTCTCATGGCCGCCCAACTGCTCCATGAGCTTTTCCATGACTGACTGGGCCGAGGTATGACCGTCACCAACGCCCGCATACAGTCCGGAGATGTCGACGTAGTGGAAATCCTCGGCGACGGAAGACAAAGCATCATGGGTCATGAGCCTTTGCAGGGGAAGGTTCTGCTTCCGCATGGCGCGGGTGAGCATGTCCTTGCCCCGGTCGATCGCTTCTTCGCGACGCTCCTTGGTGAACCACTGCCTGATCTTGTTGCGGGCACGCGCGGATTTGACGAAGTGCTGCCAATCCTGGCTCGGCCCGGCACCTTCGGCCTTGGAGGTGAAGATCTCCACCCAGTCGCCATGGTTCAATTCACTGTTCAGCGGCACCAGTTTACCGTTGACCCGTGCACCGATAGTGCGGTGTCCCACTTCCGTGTGGACGGCGTAAGCAAAGTCCACAGGGGTTGAACCCGCTGGCAGCGCCATGACTTCGCCCTTGGGTGTGAATACGAAGACTTCGCGGGCGTTGATCTCGTAACGCAGGGAATCCAGGAACTCACCCGGATCGGAGGTCTCCTGCTGCCAGTCCACCAGGGAACGAAGCCAGCCCATGTCGCCGTCGCGCGGGCTGCCCGGGCCCTGTGCCGTCCGGTTGGGCTGGTCCTTGTACTTCCAGTGGGCGGCCACGCCATACTCTGCGCGGCGATGCATCTCGTGCGTGCGGATCTGGATCTCAACAGGCTTGCCGCCCGGACCGATCACCGTGGTGTGCAGAGATTGGTACATGTTGAACTTCGGCATCGCGATGTAGTCCTTGAACCTGCCTGGCAGCGGGTTCCAGCGCGAATGCAGGGTGCCAAGGGCCGCGTAACAGTCGCGGACGGAGTCCACCAGCACCCGGACGCCCATGAGGTCGTTGATGTCGTCGAAATCCTTATCCCTGACGATCATCTTCTGGTAGATGGAGTAGTAGTGCTTGGGACGGCCCGTGATGGTCGCTTTGATCCTGGCAGTCCGCAGATCGTCGGCGATCTGGTTCCGGATGACGCTCAGGCTCTTCTCGCGCTCCGGCGTGCGGTCCCCCACCATCCGGACGATTTCCTCGTACACCTTGGGGTAGAGGGCTGCGAACGACAGGTCCTCAAGCTCCCACTTGATGGTGTTCATGCCCAGGCGATGAGCCAGCGGGGCAAAGATCTCCAGCGTTTCACGTGCCTTGCGGGAGGAAGACTCGGCTGAAACGAAGCGCCAAGTGCGTGCGTTGTGCAGGCGGTCGGCCAGCTTGATCATGAGGACCCGAATGTCCTTGGCCATGGCCACGACCATTTTGCGGACGGTCTCAGACTGGGCTGCCTCGCCAAAGCTGACCTTGTCCAACTTGGTAACGCCGTCCACCAGCATGGCAACCTCAGGGCCAAAATCCCGTGTCAGGTCCGCCAGGGTGTATGGAGTGTCCTCCACGGTGTCATGGAGGAGGGCAGCGGCCAACGTGGTGCCTGTCATGCCAAGTTCAGCCAGGATGGTCGCCACGGCCACGGGGTGGGTGATGTAAGGATCACCGCTCTTGCGCTTCTGTCCCTGGTGGCTGCGCTCGGCGACTGCGAACGCCCGTTGGATCAGGTCAAAATCTTCTTTGGGGTTGTTGGCCCTGACGGTCCGCAACAGCGGCTCGAGGATCGGAGAGTACGGAGCTACGCCCCGCCCGGTCAGGCGCGCGAGGCGCGAACGCGTGCGTTCCCGCCGGCCCGGAAACGTGGGACGGGCTCCCGGCATGTCCACCGGCACTGCGCCGGAGGCCCGGGCGGGCACGCCCGTTACAGGGACCGCCACAGCTTTGCGGTCGTCTTCCCCGCCCGCCGGTGGTGCCGACGTCGCACGTTCTTCCACAGAAGTACCCCTCACAACCGATTTAATTCTCCCAGTCTATTCCCGGAAGCGAATGCTTCTGCAACTGGACAGCACATGACGATCGGGCCGGCAAGTCAAAGAGCCGGCCACCGCACTGTGGCGGTGACCGGCTCCCTTGGACAAATACAGCTCCGTTGCCGCCTAAACGGTGGCTTCGGCGCGTCGGTGGGCTACCTTCTTGGCCTGCTTGACGAGCTCGGGCTCGCCCTGGCGCAGCCAGGCGTAGAGCGGGGCCGCGATGAAGATCGTTGCCGCGGTGCCAATGAGGATACCCACAAACAAGGCCAGCGACAGGTCGCGCAGGGTGCCCGCGCCCAGGAGTCCTGCCCCAATGAAGAGGATTGCGGCCACCGGAAGGACAGCCACCATCATGGTGTTGATGGATCGGACCAGGGTTTGGTTGACGGCCAGGTTGACCTCTTCGCCGAAGGTACGGCGGGTGGACGTTGTGATGTCCGACGTGTTTTCGCGGATCTTGTCGAAGACCACGACGGTGTCGTAGAGCGAGTAGCTCAGGACGGTGAGGAAGCCGATAATCGCCGACGGCGTCACTTCGAAATCGCTCAGGGCGTAGACGCCCGCAGTGGTGAACATCGTGACGAGCATGCCGACGAGGGCCGACAAGGACATCTTCCAGGTCCTGAAATACAGGGCCATGAGGACCGCGGCCAAACCGACGAAGACCACCAGGCCGATGAGGGCCTGACGGGTCACATCCTGGCCCCAGGTCGGTCCGACGAAGTTGGAGGTGACTTCGTTCTCCGTCACACCATAGGCGCTTGTGAGCCCGTCCTTGATGCGGTTGGTCTCGTCATCGGTCAGCTGGTCCGTCTGGATGCGCATGGTGTTGCCGGCCACGTTTGCGACACGCGGAATGGCATCAGGCACGACCTCGTGGACTGCCCGCTCCCCCAGCGCTGCGTCTGTGGTGCTCACGTTTGAAACCGTGAACTCCGAACCGCCGCGGAATTCGATACCGAGGTTGAAGCCACCCTTGACCACCGGGATCAGGATGGACAACGCCACGGCGACGGCCGCGATGATGAACCAGATCTTCTTTGAATTGACAAAGTTGTAGGAACGTTTGCCCGTGTAGAGCTCATGGCCGAAGGTTGCGAAGCTCGTAGTCATTACTTCTCCTCCTTGCTGCCGTTGGAAGAACCAGTCAGTTGGCCCTTCGCGGCAAGCCGCCGTTCGGCGATGGTCATGCGTCGTTCCGCTTCAGCGGCCGCCCCGGCGTTGCGGGGGCGGACCGGCGTCGGCTTGTCATCCGGGGTCCGGAGACGTCCGGCCCCCCGGTACAGCGGTATCGCACCCAGGCGGTCGGGCGACAGTCCGGAGAACCGGTGTCCTTCGCCGAAGAACTTGGTACGGGCCAGGACCTGCAGCATCGGGTGCGTGAACATGAACACAACAAGGAGGTCGGCAAGGGCCGTCAGGCCCAAGGTAAAGGCAAAGCCACGGACGTTTCCGACAGCCACGAAGTACAGGACCAGCGCGGCCAGAAGGTTGACGGCTTTGGAAGCCAGGACCGTGCGCTTGGCGCGCTTCCAGCCGTTCTCGACGGCGGACACCAGTCCGCGCCCGTCGCGCAGTTCGTCACGGATACGTTCGAAGTAGACGATGAACGAGTCGGCGGTCTGACCGATAGCCACAATCAGACCTGCGACACCTGCCAGGGACAACCTGTAGTTCTCGGTCCAGCCGAGGATTGCGATGGCAAGGTACGTCAGCAACCCGGCCACTACCAGGGAAGCGATGGTAACGAGTCCCAAAGCCCGGTACTGGAAGAGGGAGTAGACAACCACCAGCAGCAAGCCGATCATGCCGGCAAGCAAGCCAAGACGGAGCTGGTCCCCGCCAAGGGTGGCCGAGATTTGCTCCTGGGACTGGATCTCGAAACTGATCGGGAGGGCACCGTAGCGCAGCTGGTCGGACAGGGCCTTGGCACTGGCTTGGGTGAAGTTGCCGGTGATCTGCGGCTTTCCGTCGGTGATGACGGCAAGGGCACGCGGTGCTGAAATCACTTTGTCATCGAGGACAATGGCGAACTGGGACTTCGGGTCTTCCGTGCCTTGCGCCTGTGCGGCCACGTAGAACTGGTTGAGCCGTTCGGTGACTGCCTTGAACTTCGCAGTGGCGTCACCGTTGAAGACGATATTCACACCCCAGGAGTTGGTCACCGAACCCTGTGCACCCTGAACCTGGGAGAAGGTGGAATCGCTGATGTCCTGGCCCTTGACCTCTACCGGGCCAAGAATGTACTTGACGGCGGGAGTCTTGTCCGTGGCAGGCTCACAGGCCACCAGCGGCTTGGCTGGATCGGAGCGGTCGCGCTTCTCCGTGGAGGGATTGACGCAGTCCAGCGCTTCGAATTCCTTGACGACATCGCCCGTGACCCAGTTGTTGTCGCTGGCGTTGGCCGGCTCTGCGGTCGGCTTGGGCAGCTTGTCATCCGGTGTCCGCTGTTCTGCGGGAACGGCGGCGGGGTCACCAGCGGCGATAACGGGGCGGAAGTTCATGTCCGCGGATGCCTGGATGAGGTCCCGGGTCTCCTTTGAGGGAGTGCCCGGCAGGCTGACCACCACATTGCGGCCGGACTGCGTGCTGATCTCGGCCTCGGCGACGCCGGAACCGTCAACACGCTGGCGGATGATCGCCACAGCCTGGTTCAGCTGCTCCTCATTGATGTCGCTTGCACCCTCCACCCGGGGTGCCAGGATCATCTGGGTTCCACCTTCGAGGTCCAATGCGAGCTTGGGCGCCCAGCTCGCATGGCCGGTCATCACCCCGCCAGCCAGGACAGCGGTGAGTACAACGAAAATTGCTCCAAGCCAGGTCAGCACCCTGCGGGCTGAGTTTTTGGGGCCGGTCCGTGCCATTATCGATCTTCCTGTTATCGCCGGACAGCCGCCGGCGGACGCTGGTAAGCGTCTGCCGGCGGCTCTCCGCTGCCGTAGAAGTTTCCTTGCGCGGTGATGCCGCGACTGACGGTGCTAGTTGTCCTTCTTGTCCTCTTTGTTGAGGCGCGCGATGGTCTCTTCCGGAGTCTCGACTGCCGAAGGGGTTTCAGTACCCGCAACGGTCAAGGAAGAAGCGTCATCGGGAACCACCGGGGCTTCCTCAGGAGCAGCCTCAACCACCTTGGTGACAGCCTGGCGGTGGACTGTGGCCTGGTTGCCCGGCGAAAGCTCGATAACGACCTTGTTTTCCGCTTCGTCGATGGACACGATCCGGCCGAAAAGGCCGAAGCTGGTCATGACGTCGACGCCCGGAGCGAACTTGGACTGCATCTCAGCCTGCTGCTGCTGGGTCTTCTTGTTGCGGCGGAACATCATGAAGACAAAAAGTCCAAGCATGACGAACAGCAATATGGTCATTGGATCCACAGGGAAGTTCCGTTCTGTACTTACGTTTTGGTCCACGGCAACGTCCCTGGCAGATCCGCGAGGCTGGCGCATGGATCAAGGACTCGAACGTGCCGAGCGTCATACCAGTCTAGAGGGAAAAGCTGAACACAGCGTGTTAACCGGCTGTATCGATGCTTTCGGCGTGGTTTTCGTCCTCGTCAAAGAGCGCAAGCGTCTCTTGTCCGAACACGCCGGTCGGTACCGCGTACCCCAGGTGGGTCCAGGCCGAAGCCATGGCGATCCGGCCCCGCGGCGTCCGCCCCAGCAGCCCTTCGCGCACCAGGAACGGCTCCGCCACTGTCTCGACAGTCTCCGGTTCTTCACCAACAGCGATCGCCAAGGTGGACAGTCCCACGGGGCCGCCGTTGAACTTGGTGATCAGGGCTTCCAGGACGGAACGGTCCAAGCGGTCAAGGCCGCGCTGGTCCACCTCATACATATCCAATGCAGCGGACGCTGACCGGGCGTCGATCTGATCAATACCGTGGACCAAAGCCCAGTCGCGGACCCGGCGAAGCAGCCGGTTGGCGATACGCGGTGTACCGCGTGACCTGCCTGCTATTTCCGTGAACCCGGCCGAATTGACCTTGAGGTCCAGCAAACCGGCCGACCGGCGGAGGACAAGCTCAAGTTCAGCCACGGAATAGAACTCGAGGTGCCCGGTGAAACCGAAACGGTCCCTCAACGGGCCGGGGAGAAGCCCGGCCCGCGTGGTGGCACCCACCAGGGTGAAGGGCGGCAGCTCCAGAGGGATGGCGGTAGCGCCGGCACCCTTTCCGACCACGATGTCCACACGAAAATCCTCCATGGCCATGTAGAGCATTTCTTCTGCCGGCCTGGACATACGGTGGATTTCGTCAAGGAACAGCACCTCGCCCTCCGACAATGAGGAAAGGATGGCCGCCAGGTCACCTGCATGCTGAATGGCCGGACCGCTGCTGATACGCAGCGGCGCGTTCATTTCCGCCGCGATGATCATGGCCAAGGTGGTCTTGCCCAGGCCCGGTGGACCGGACATGAGCACGTGATCGGCACTGCGTCCACGCATTTTGGACGCCTCGAGTACCAAGGCAAGTTGTTTGCGGACCCGGTGCTGGCCCACGAAGTCATGCAGGTTCTTCGGACGGAGCGCGGCCTCAATGACCCGCTCTTCCGGCTCCTCTCCCCCGCTGACCAGTGACTGCTCAGCCACGGGAACCTACGCGGTTACCGGCGCGTGCGCCGTCCTGGCCAAGCCAACGCAGGGTGGCCCGGAGGATCTGCGCGACGTTGCCGGCCTCCACGAGTTCGGGCGAATCAGCCATGGCTTTGTCGATGCTTCCGGTGGCGTCCTTCTCCGACCATCCCAGGCTGGTCATCGCAGCAACAACCTGCGGCTTCCACTCAGCCTTGATGGCGGTTTCCGGAGCAGCACCACTTCCGGTACCGTGCGGGACCAGCTTCCCGGCAAGTTCAAGGACAATCCTGCCCGCAACCTTGGGTCCGATGCCCGGCACCTTGGTGAAGGCCTTGCTGTCGCCGGTATGCGCCGCGACGCGGATGGCTTCGGGCTCGTGCACCGCCAGAACAGCGAGGGCCAAACGCGGGCCGACCCCGCTGACACTAAGCAGGACATCGAAAACTTCGCGTTCGTCGTCGTCCGCGAAGCCGAACAACGTGAGGGAGTCTTCCCGGACGATCATGGAGGTAAAAAGTTTGGCTTCAGTGCCCACGTGGAGGTGGCTCAAGGTCTGTGGTGTGGCGTAGACGCTCATGCCGGCACCGTTGAGGTCAATGACGGCGGTGGACAAACCAACATGGGCAACGGTTCCACGAAGAAAACTGATCAAGACCCGGCTCCTGAGTTATTGCGGCGTTATTACGGCTAAAGCGGACTATCCGAACATATCTACGAATACCCTAGCAAGCGCAGCCGGCAATCACCGCTTGCGGCGCGCTTTCGCTTCGGCGTCTGCCCATGCTTTTTGCGCCGGCGTCAGGGATCCGGTGCCGGACGCAGCACCCATTCCGTTGCCTGCACGCCAGGCATGCGTCAAAGCCAACGCGAGTGCGTCCGCGGCGTCTGCCGGCTTGGGCGGGGCGTCCAGGCGCAGGATCTTGGTCACCAGCTTGGTCACTGCGTCCTTGTTGGCTGTACCGCTGCCGGTCACCGCGGCTTTTACTTCCGACGGGGTGTGCAACGCCACAGGGATGCCGCGGCGGGCCGCGGCGGCAATGACGACCCCGGAGGCCTGCGCAACGCCCATGACAGTGCTGACGTTCATCTGGGAGAAAACCCGTTCGACGGCGACGACGTCCGGCTTGTGCAGGTCAAGCCACTCATCGATGGCGTGGGCTATGACCAGCAGGCGCTTGTCCAGCGTTAGTTCAGCGGACGTACCCACCACTCCGACGGCGACCATGGTGGCCCGCCGGTTCCGCTCGATGTCTACTACACCGATGCCGCAACGGGTAAGGCCCGGATCGACTCCCAATACGCGAAGAGTCAAGTCCGGGCCTTCCTGTTTGTCATCAAAATCGGGTGCTGCCACGCCTACTCGGCGTCGAGGGCAGCCTGCACTTCCTCGCTGAAGTCCGCGTTGCTGTAGACGTTCTGGACATCGTCCAGGTCCTCGAGCGCGTCGACGAGCTTCATGAACTTCTTGGCACCATCGACGTCCAGCTCCACCTGCATGGAGGGAACGAACTCTGCTTCGTCGGTTTCGTAGTCGATCCCGGCTTCCTTGAGGGCATCACGGATGGCCTGGAGGTCCGAGGGTTCGGAATGGATCTCCCAGTTGTCCCCGCTGTCCTTGACCTCCTCCGCACCGGCGTCCAGGACGGCCATCAGGATGTCGTCTTCGCTGAGACCGTTCTTCGGCAAAACCACCACGCCCTTGCGGGCGAACAAGTAGCTGACGGATCCCGGGTCTGCGATGGTCCCGCCGTTGCGCGAGATGGCCAGGCGCACCTCGGAGGCCGCACGGTTCTTGTTGTCGGTAAGGCACTCGATCAACAAGGCCGAGCCCTGCGGTCCGCGGGCTTCGTACATGATCTCGGTGTAGTCGACGACCTCGCCGGTGAGGCCGGCGCCACGCTTGATGGCGCGGTCGATGTTGTCGTTGGGCACCGACGTCTTCTTGGCCTTGGTCACGGCGAGTTCCAGGCCCGGGTTGCCGGCCAGGTCCGGTCCACCCATGCGGGCAGCAACTTCGATGTTCTTGATCAGTTTTGCGAACGACTTTGCACGCCTGCTGTCAATGATGGCTTTTTTGTGCTTGGTGGTCGCCCATTTGGAGTGGCCTGACATGCTTTACGCTTCTCCTCTGATCATTCGAATAAAGAGTTCATGCACACGCTTCTCCCCTGTCACTTCCGGGTGGAAGGAGGTGGCCAGCAAATGGCCGGAGCGCACTGCAACAATTCTAGCCACTCCATGCAAAGCGGCGGTGTGGCCGGCACGGTCAGGATCGACCTGTGCCAGGACGTCTACTCCAGGACCTACCCGCTCAACCCAAGGTCCGCGGATGAACACGGCATGGACAGGGTCCACTCCGTCCTCGTCGGCGCTGAACTCCAGTCCCTTGAAATCGAGGTCCGTTTCGAAGGATTCCCGTTGCCGTCCGAAAGCGTTGCGGCGAACGGTGATATCCAGGCCGCCAAACGTCTGTTGCGGGTTTCCCTGCAAGTCGGTGGCAGGGTCTGCGATCTCTTCGGCCAGCAGAATCATGCCCGCGCAGGACCCGTAGACCGGAAGGCCGTCGGCTATACGCTTTTGGATGGGATCACGGAGTTCAAAGATCCGGGACAGTTTGTCGATGGTGGTGGATTCGCCACCGGGGATGATCAGGCCGTCGATCCCGTCCAGCTCGGCAGGCCGGCGGATACCCACGCCTACAGCTCCAGCGGACTCGACGGCATGAATGTGCTCACGGAAATCGCCCTGGAGTGCCAGGACGCCGATCCGGAGGCCTGTACCCACGCGTGACGAAGCGTCGGAAAGGGGGTTGGTCATTGGACCATCATAGTGCTCCCGCCCGCACGGCCGGCTTCGGTCAGTGCTCTGCGACCTGAGGCGACCCGGGTTCCATGCCGCGTCTGGGATATATTACAGAGCATGCTTTCCTTCAGCGTTCCCCTCGGCAAGCTGGTCCGCACTCTGTCCCGGCTGCGGGGCGGCGGGTCGGCGTTTCCCGGGCTTGTGGTCGAGAAGATCGACCCCCGGTTCATGCAGCGAACGCTGGCGTCACTGCCGCACGGTGTCGCTGTTGTCAGCGGCACCAATGGCAAGACCACAACTACCAAGATGGTGGTGGAACTCCTCGAAAGCCAGGGCCTGAAGGTCTTCACGAACCGTTCGGGCAGCAACTTCACCCGCGGAGTAGCTGCGTCCCTGCTCGGAGAGGTCGATTGGCGGGGACGGCTTGACGCCGATATCGCCATTCTTGAACTCGACGAAGCACATGCCGTCCACTTCGTTAACAAGGTTCCTCCCCGTTACAGCCTGCTGCTGAATGTCCTCAGGGATCAGCTGGACCGGTTCGGCGAGATCGACAAAACGGCCCGGCTCCTGGAGCACATTGCATCCAAGACCACCGACACCGTCGTCCTGAACCGGGAAGACCCCCGCGTTGCGCGGATAGCCAACATCGTCAACAGCCTCGATGCCGTTCATCACCCCGAGGTGCGGTACTTCGGTCTGGACGAGTCACTCCGCAGCACCTTCCCGAACGACGACGAAATGCGGACAGGCAGTGGACCCTCACCGTCCGGCACGTCCGTGGCCGCAGCGTCCGGTGAGGAAGTCGACTTGCCGGATGCCGACGTCGTGCTTCGCCGGGTAGGTGCCCAGGACGCAGACTTTGAGTTCGACGGCAAGACCGTGACCACAACCATGAAGCTGCGCGGCGTTTACAACATCTTCAACGCTGCCGCGGCGTTGTCGCTGACCCGCGCAGTTCTGGGAACCGGCCCCATTGACACCCCAAAGCTCGTCAAAGCCCTTGGCGACGTCGCCCCGGCATTCGGACGCGGTGAAAGCCTCACGGTGGATGGCCAACCGCTCGAACTCGTGCTGGTAAAGAATCCCAGCGGTTTCCGGCTCGGCCTGAAGTCGTTCCCGGCCGGCGGCTACGCAACCATGATCGCGATCAACGACAACTATGCCGACGGCAGGGACATGTCGTGGCTGTGGGACGTGGAGTTCGAGTCCCTGCGCGAAGGCGGAGTAGAGGTCCTTACGGGGGTCAGGGCCTACGACATGGCCCTCCGGCTGCAGTACGACGACGTGCCCTTCGGCGCCGTGGAGCCGGATATAACAGCAGCACTTCGGACCTTTATCGACGGCTCCCGCGGCAAGCCCAAGCGCATTTTCTGCACGTACACATCAATGCTGGCCATCCGCCGCGAACTCGCCAAAATCACCATAGTTGAGGTGGTCTCATGACCTCGGAAACCCAGCCCACCGCCCATTCACCGGAGGAGCGTGCCCAGTCCACCAAGGGCACTATCCGCGTCCTCCAGCTGTACCCGCGCGAAATGAACATCTACGGCGACTGGGGCAACGCCCTGGTGCTGAAGCAACGGATCAAGTGGCATGGCTACACGCCGGAGCTGCTGGAGTACAACGTGGGAGATGATTTCCCGGACGACGTCGACATCATTGTGGGCGGCGGCGGGCAGGACAGCGGCCAACTTGTCATCCAGGACGACCTTCAGGCGCGCGCGGAGCAGTTGAGGGAGCTGGCCGACAACGGCGCCCCAATGTTGGTGATCTGCGGCCTTTACCAGCTCTTTGGAAAGTTCTTCAAGACCAGCACCGGACCCACTATCCCCGGGATCGGGATCCTGGATGTCGAAACCCAGGGTACGGATGAACGCCTCATCGGCAACGTGATCATGAAGTCCGCCGAGTTCGGCGACATCATGGGCTACGAGAACCACAGCGGTCAGACCACCTTGGGTCCTGGCGTACAACCTCTGGGGACAGTGACCAAAGGTGCGGGCAACAACAGCAAGGACGGCCATGAGGGCGCCAGGTACAACAACGTTGTGGCCAGCTACCTGCACGGTTCATTGCTGCCAAAGAACCCGGCCATCGCCGACTTCCTGATCCGCACCGCTGCGGAGCGCAAGTTCGGCGCTTTCGTGCCGGGATCGCCCGACGACGACTACGCCCGCCTCGCGCGGGAACACGCCGCCCGCCGTCCCCGCTAGGGGCTATCTCTCCTTGGTGATCAGCAGTTCATGTGCGCCTGCACTGGCTGCGCCCATGGATTCGACAACGGTTTGGGTCCTCTGGTGGGTTTCGGCGTCGGCCGCGGGTGTGGCACACACGCCTTGCGGGGCATCGCTGGCCACTGAACACCAACGGTAGGGGTCCCGGACAATCACCGAGGGCGCCCACGCGAGGTCGGAGGCAGTCCAGGTGCCTGCAGCGTTTTGGCTGAACTGTGCCCTGACCAGCAGCCCTTCGTTGTTGACCACGTACCACGGTGACAATTCCGTGATGCCGTTGCCTAGCCCGTACACGATCCAGGTGCCTTTGTAGTTCTCGATGGGCAGCACGGAGTGGGTGTGATGCCCGTAGATCATGGTGAACTGCCCGCTGTCCACGAGTGCATGCGCCACATCCTGCTGTTGGGCATTGGGTTCGCTCGCGTATTCGTCACCCGCGTGCATGACTCCCAGGACAATGTCAGCACCGAGGGCCCTGGCTTGGGTTGCCTTGGCAATCATGGTTGCAGGATCGAGTTCGTCCACGAGCCAGGGGTATTCCGGAATCTGTCCGTTGTGGCCATAGGTTCCGATGATGACCGCGACCTTGGCCGCGTCGGTCTGGAGCATCAGGATTTCCTTGGAGGCAGCCTCCGTCCGGTAGGAACCGGTGTGCTTCAGCCCTGCGGCATCGAGGGCATCAAGGGTCCTGAGCAGACCCTCAGTGCCGCGGTCAATGGTGTGGTTGCTCGCGGTGGTGCAGGCTTGGTAGCCAATGTCCTTCGATGCGGTGACAATCTGCGGCGGTACATTGAACGACGGGTAGGCCGAGAAAGGCCCTTCGGGCGTGGCCACCGGAGTCTCCTGGTGGCAGATGGCGAGGTCGCTGCTGTTGACGTAGCGCCGCTGTCCTTCGAGGAGCGGGACGAAGGTGTAGCCGGGCAAGCCAGCGGCGGCGGCGTCTGCCCTTGCCTGCTGCCATAACTGGGTGTGGACCAGCATGTCGCCCGTCACGGTGATGGAGGTACAGCGGAGTTCAGGGCAGGCAGGTCCCTTGCCTGGAGTTGGATTCGGAGCGGGAGTACGTGTGGGCATAGGCGACTCCGCCGCGGGAGACGTTGCTGCGGTGCTCCGGTCCGGATCTGTGTTCTCGGCTACGATGCCGCAGGCGCCAAGGGTCATCGCAAGGGCGACCACTATGGCAGGCGCTGCCGATCGGCGAAGCCGGATCCATCTCGTCGCAGATGTGAGATTCCCCATGATTTTCATCCTACGGCGAAGTCGCGCGGAACCAGGCGTGCCGCTCTTGAGGACACGATTCTTACGTGAAAGAGTCACTTCATGACCAATCCCCTGCTTGACCCCAGCCCCCTGCCGTACGGACTGCCGCCCTTCGCGCACATCTCTGCGGCCCACTATGCCGAGGCAGTGGAGGCCGGGCTGGCAGCTCACCTGGAGGAGATAGACGCGATCACCGGCAATGCGGACCCTGCCACCTTCCTGAACACAGCGGTGGCAATGGAGCGCTCCGGCCTTCTCCTGAACAGGGCAGCAGCGGCCTTCTTCACCCTTGTCTCAGCGGATGCGGGCGATGACATCAAGGCGCTTGAAACTGAACTTTCCCCCAGGTTTTCGGCCCACCAGGACGCCGTGTACATGAACCGCGGCCTCTACGAACGCTTCTCTGCCATCGACGTCGACGGCCTCGATGCTGAGTCCGTCCGGCTGGTGCAGGAATACCTCAAGGAGTTCCGCCAGTCCGGCATCCAGCTCGATGACGCCGGACAGGACCGGCTCCGTACAGTCAACGCCGAACTCTCCCGGCTGGGCACTGAATTCGGCCAGCGGACCAAGGAAGCGATGAAAGCCTCCGCCCTGCTTCTCGACAACCCGGCCGACCTTGCCGGCCTGCCGGAAGAGGACGTCGCAGGCGCCGCTGAAGCTGCGAAGGCCGCCGGTCACGACGGCAAGTACCTCCTCACCTTGATCCAACCCAGCAACCAGCCCGCTCTCGCGTCCCTCGAAAACCGGACCATCCGCCGTCGTTTGTTTGAAGCGTCCCTGTCGCGCGGCACTGATGGCGGACCACTGGACGTGCGGGAAATTGTGACGGCGACCGTGCGGTTGCGTGCGGAAAAGGCAGCCCTGCTCGGCTTCGCCAACTTTGCCGAACTCGTGGTGGACCAACAGACCGCGCCGGACTTCAGCGATGTCCAGGCCATGCTGCGCCGGTTGGCACCCGCAGCCGTCCGCAACGCACAAGCCGAGGCCGACGCCCTGGCCGGAACCGCGGGACATCACCTCGAGCCGTGGGACTGGGCCTACTATTCAGCCCGGGTCCGGAAGGAAAAATTCCAGGTGGACGAGCAGGCGATCCGCCCCTACTTCGCCCTGGAAAGCGTGCTGAACGACGGCGTCTTCCACGCTGCGACCCAGTTGTATGGCATTACGTTCCATGAACGCGAAGACCTCGAGGGATACCATCCCGACGTGCGCGTATGGGAAGTCCGCGACGAAGACGGGACTGGCCTTGGCCTATTCCTTGGCGACTACTACACCAGGGAGAGCAAACGTGGCGGGGCGTGGATGAACTCCCTCGTTGAACAATCCAGCCTCCTGGGTACGGCGCCCCGTGGTGATCAACAACCTCAACATCACCAAGCCCGCTCCAGGCGAGCCCACGCTGTTGTCCCTGGATGAGGTCCGGACAGTGTTCCACGAATTCGGCCATGCACTGCACGGCCTGTTCTCCAGTGTTACGTACCCGCGCTTCTCCGGGACATCCGTGCCCCGGGACTTTGTGGAATACCCGTCGCAGGTCAACGAAATGTGGATCATGTGGCCCGAGGTCCTGGCCAACTACGCCCGGCACCACAGCAGCGGGGAAGCGCTCCCCCAAGTCATCGTGGATAAGCTCAATGACTCATTGTTGTGGGGCGAAGGCTTCGCGACGACAGAATACCTGGGCGCCGCCTTGCTTGACCTTTCCTGGCATGTGCTTTCCCAAGCCGACGTACCCGGGGATGTCCTGGCGTTCGAAGCCAAGGCACTTGCCGAGGCATCCATTGCCCACCCTTTGATCCCGCCGCGTTACCGCAGCGGCTATTTCCAGCACATCTTCGCCGGAGCGGGCTACGCAGCCGGGTACTACTCGTACATCTGGAGTGAGGTCCTCGATGCGGACACGGTGGAATGGTTCAAGGAAAACGGCGGGTTGACCCGCGCCAACGGTGACCGGTTCAGGTCCGAACTGCTCGCCCGGGGCAACAGCCGTGACCCTCTGGAGTCATTCCGCTTGTTCCGCGGACGCGACGCCGAACTGGCACCACTCCTGAAGCGCCGCGGCCTCGACTAGGAACGACGGCGGCCGACCACCCTTGGGGGGTGGCCGGCCGCCGCCGTACGGTTAGCTGTTACCAGCCGCGTTCTGCGAGGCGGTGGGGCTGCGGGATTTCGTCGACGTTGATGCCGACCATCGCTTCGCCCAGGCCGCGGGAGACCTTGGCGATGACATCGGGGTCATCGTAGAACGTGGTGGCCTTGACGACGGCGGCGGCACGCTCTGCGGGGTTGCCGGACTTGAAGATACCGGAACCGACGAACACGCCATCGGCGCCGAGCTGCATCATCATCGCAGCATCAGCCGGAGTCGCGATGCCACCGGCAGTGAACAACACCACCGGAAGCTTGCCCGTGGCGGCGATTTCCTTGACCAGCTCGTACGGGGCCTGGAGCTCCTTGGCCGCAACATAGAGCTCGTCCTCGGGCAGGGCGGCGAGCTTGGCGATCTCGGCACGGATCTTGCGCATGTGACCGGTGGCGTTGGAAACATCGCCGGTACCGGCTTCGCCCTTGGACCGGATCATCGCCGCGCCCTCGTTGATGCGGCGCAAAGCCTCGCCGAGGTTGGTGGCACCACAGACGAACGGAACAGTGAAGTTCCACTTGTCGATGTGGTTGATGTAGTCCGCCGGGGTCAGGACCTCGGACTCATCGATGTAGTCAACACCGAGGGACTGCAGGACCTGGGCTTCGACGAAGTGGCCGATACGGGCCTTGGCCATCACCGGGATGGACACGGCAGCGATGATCTGATCGATCATGTCCGGATCGGACATGCGGGACACGCCACCCTGGGCGCGGATATCAGCCGGGACACGCTCAAGCGCCATCACGGCGACCGCACCGGCATCCTCGGCGATGCGGGCCTGCTCGACGTTAACGACGTCCATGATGACGCCGCCCTTGAGCATCTCAGCCATGCCCCGCTTAACGCGGCTGCTGCCCGTGACGCTGTTCGCGGACGAACCGGCTTCGTTGCTTACATCTGGTGTAGACACAAAAACCCCTATGGGTAGATAAACGACCTTCTTGCCGGAGGCACGCGCAGCACACGACCGCGTTCAGCGCACACCGGGTTTCAGGTCAAGGTGACCAAGTACTAGTAATAGTAGTCGCACGTTGCATGGCGGCAGTACATTCATTACCGCCTTGCAGGGCAACAAACAGGGGTGTGGTAGGACACCTGCACAATCGGCGGGAGCCGACTCTGGTCAGATGCCAGTTCCCTCGGCCTCTGCCATGGCCTGCTTGCGGACCGTAGCCATTCTTTGGACTACCGTGACAACGCTGGCCAGTGCCAGCAGGACCAGGGTTGCAAACAGCACCACGCGTGGAAGTCCCAAGCCCGTGAGTCCGGTAATCAGCAGGACCGAGGCCAGCCGTTCAGCCCGTTCCGCGATTCCTACGCTCGCCTTGTAGCCGAGCGATTCCGCTTTGGCCCTGGCATAGGACACAACCATGCCCAGGACCAGGCAGACGACGGCGGCCGTCCCGATTGCGGTGTCCTTGCCTCCGGTGAAGAACCAGATGGTGAGGCCCGCGAAGATGGCGCCGTCGGCCAGGCGGTCCAACGTGGAATCAAGGAAGTTTCCCCAACCGCCGCTTCTGCCTTGCAGCCGGGCCATGATGCCGTCCACGACGTCCGAGAAAGCGAAGAACGCAACCACCACAGAACCCCACCACAAGTGGCCCAAGGGGTAGAGGATGAGTCCGCCCAGGATGACGCCGGCGGTGCCCGCAATAGTGACCGCGTCAGGTGACACGCCGATCCTCAGGAGCCAGCGCGCCAAAGGGGTAAAGAGTGAAGTGAAGAAGCCGCGCGCATGCCTATTGAGCATTCGACTCCCCCGGCCAGGCTTCGGCCACTAGTTTGCGGACCTCGTCCAAGGTCTGCGTGATGGCTTTGGTCTGGGCGATGATGGGAAAGAAATTGCCGTCCCCGCCCCAGCGCGGAACTACGTGCTGGTGAAGATGGGCAGCGATGCCCGCCCCGCCGGTAACACCTTGGTTCATGCCCAGGTTGAAACCGCTGGGATTCGAAACCTTCCGGAGCACACGCATGGCGGTCTGGGTAAGATCAGCGAACTCCGCTGTCTCTTCCACCGTAATATCCGTGTAGTCGGGGACGTGGCGGTAGGGGCAGATCAGCAGGTGGCCCGGGTTGTACGGGAACAGGTTGAGCACGACATAGCAGGTCTTTCCCCGGTGGACGATGAGCGATTCCTCGTCAGAGCGGGTCGGTCCTACACAGAACGGGCAGTCATCCTTGTTCTTGAATTGATCCTGCCCGCCCTTGATGTAGGCCATGCGGTGGGGAGTCCACAGGCGCTGAAACGCATCCGGAACGCCTGCGAGTCCGAAATCATCGGTTACGTCTGCGTCGCCCGGAAGGTCAGCTGCCGCGCCTGTGTTCTCCTGCACCGTCACTTTTCCGTTCCGTCAGCTCTCGCGGTTCTTTACGGCGTCGACTATCCTGCGGACCGCTTCTTCCACGGGAACGCCGTTATCCTGGCTGCCGTCCCTGAACCGGAATGACACGGCGCCCGCTTCGGCATCCTCACCGCCGGCAATCAATACAAAGGGAATCTTGTCCTTGCTGGCTGTACGGATCTTCTTCGGGAAGCGATCCGAGGAAATGTCCACCTCGGCACGGATGCCTGCAGCCTTGAGCTGCCCGACGACGTCAAACATGTAGTCGTTGAATGCCTCGGCCACGGGAATGCCAACTACCTGGACCGGAGCAAGCCAGGCCGGGAAGGCCCCGGCATAGTGTTCGGTGAGCACACCCATGAAGCGTTCAACAGAACCGAAGAGCGCCCGGTGGATCATGACGGGACGCTGGCGCGTTCCGTCGGCCGCCTGGTATTCCAGTTCGAAGCGTTCGGGAAGATTGAAGTCCAGCTGGATGGTGGACATTTGCCAGGTCCGGCCCAGCGCGTCCTTCGCCTGAACCGAAATCTTCGGGCCGTAGAACGCGGCTCCACCCGGATCCGGCACGAGTTCCAGCCCGGAGGCGGCTGCAACCTCGGAAAGAGTACGGGTGGCTTCTTCCCAGGCGGCGTCGTCACCAACGAACTTCTCTTCGTTCTTGGTGGACAGTTCCAGGTAGAAATCGTCCAGGCCGTAGTCCTTGAGCAGGCCGAGGACGAAGTTCAGCGTGGTAGTGAGCTCGTCCTTCATCTGCTCGCGGGTGCAGTAGATGTGGGCATCGTCCTGTGTCATGCCGCGAACACGTGTCAGTCCATGCACAACGCCGGACTTCTCGTACCGGTACACCGAACCGAACTCGAACAGGCGCAACGGAAGTTCACGGTATGACCGGCCGCGAGAGCGGAAGATCAGGTTGTGCATGGGGCAGTTCATCGGCTTCAGGTAGTAGTCCTGGGCCGGCTTGCGCACCGTGCCGTCCTCGTTGAATTCGGCGTCCACCTGCATGGCGGGGAACATGCCGTCCTTGTACCAGTCCAGGTGGCCTGAGACCTCGTACAGGTGACCCTTGGTGATGTGGGGTGTGTAGACAAATTCGTAGCCGGCGTCCACGTGGCGTTGGCGGGAGTAGTCCTCCATCGCCTTGCGGATGATCCCGCCCTTGGGGTGGAACACCGGGAGGCCTGAGCCCAGTTCATCCGGGAAGGAGAACAGATCCAACTCGACACCGAGCTTGCGGTGGTCGCGGCGCTCAGCTTCGGCGATGCGCTCCTGGTAGGCCTTCAGCGCTTCCTTGGTAGGCCACGCGGTTCCGTAGATACGCTGCAATTGCTGGTTGTTCTGGTTGCCCAGCCAGTAGGCGGCCGAAGAACGCGTCAGCGCAAAAGCGTTGGCGATGATCTTGGTGTTCGGAAGGTGCGGACCGCGGCACAGATCGCACCAAACGCTTTCGCCGCTCTTCCTGTCCACGTTGTCGTAGATGGTGATGTCACCGGCGCCGACTTCGACGTTGACGCCTTCAGCGGCGTCGGAGGCGTCGTTCTTCTTGCCGAGCAGTTCGAGCTTGTAGGGTTCGCCGGCCATGGCTTCGCGCGCTTCGTCTTCGGTGACCACGCGGCGGACGAACTTCTGGTTCTGGTTGATGATCTTCTGCATCATCTTTTCCAGTTGGCGCAGGTCTTCCGGAGTGAAGGGCTCGGAGACATCGAAATCGAAATAGAAGCCGTCAGTGATGTACGGGCCGATGCCAAGCTTGGCATCAGGGCGCAGTTGCTGCACGGCCTGGGCCATGACGTGCGCGGTGGAGTGACGGAGGACGTTGAGGCCATCGGGAGATTCGATGGTGACACCTTCGACGTCGGCGTCGGCGGGGAGGACCTGGTCGAGGTCCTTGAGTTCGCCGTTGACACGGGCTACAACGACGTCGCGGCGCTCGAAGAAGAGTTCCGCGCCGGTAGTCCCTTCCGTCACCTTTGTCTCTTCGCCATCGACGATGAGGGTGATCTGTTGGGCATCTGACACGGGTGTCTCCTATTCATAGTTAAGGCTTCATAGCTTGTGGCGTACGGGGACCACAGCCAGCCACCGTCAATCGTATCCGCTCCGGCGAGGGCGGCCAAAGCAGCACGCCGGGCCGGGATTCAGGGTGTTCAGCTTCCCAGCCCGGTAATGGCAAGGTTCCGTGAAATGCCGTGGAGGGGGCCGGGAATCGTGTATTCGTCCGTCGGCACTTCACCGCCGCGGATGATTTCCGGATAAGGAAGCGATTCGGGCCGGCCAAGGTCCCAGGCCTTGCTCGCGCTCAGGCTGATTCCCCTGGGACCTGTCCTCCTGGTGGTTCCCCGGATCAGCAGCAAGCGAGTGCCGAACAGCAACGGTCCCGATTCTTCCTGGGCTTCGTGGAAGAAAACCGAATCCACACATCCAGTGCCGTCATCGATACTGATGAAGACCACCCGCCGCCCACCGCGCATGGGAGGGGTTTGGGTGGCAACGCGCACCCCGGCCACCAAGACCTCCGTTCCGTTGCGCAAGCCAAGGAGTTGGTCGGCCGTCGTCACTCCCAATTTCGCCAGGAGGGGCCGGTGGCTTTCCATCAAGTGTTCGCTGACATCCACGGCCATGAGGTCAAGCTCTGCCCTGACATTTTCAATCATTGTGGTGGGAGGAAGTTCCGGGGCGAGGTTCTTCAGCTCGACATCCCCCAGTCCAAACGACAACTGCCCTTCGATGACACCGTTCGGTTTTTTTGAGGGATTGTTCTGCATGGCTTGGAGATGCTGGACAAGGTCAGCACGGTTCGCCTTTCCACCGGAGTCTTTGTGCAGGGCATCGAAGGCGCCGAGTTGGGCCAGTCTTTTGATGTTTGGCTTGCTCACCCTGGCCCGGGTCCTCAGATCGGCCAAAGAATCGAAGGGCTGCCCGGCAACGATCCTCTTCAGCTCAGCCTTTGAGAGCCCGTAAATACCCGACAGGCTCAACCGGATGCCGAGTTTGCCATGGTCAGGGCCTTCCACGATTTTCTCAACCCTGTACTCAGCCTGGCTCCGGTTGATGTCCAGCGGCAGGATGGGAATACCGAGCCTGCGGGCTTCAGCCACCAATAGCCGCTTGGGGTACATCCCGGGATCATGCTCCCACAGGCCCGCCAGGAAGGCTTCGGGGTGATGGGCTTTCAGCCAGGCCGACTGGTAGGTAGGAACAGCAAAGGCAGCCCCGTGTGCCTTGCAGAACCCAAAGCTGCCAAAGGCCTTGAGCGTGCCCCAGACCTTGTCCACCACTTCAGGGGTGTAGTTCCTGATCGCTTCCCTACGGAAGTACTTCTCCACCTCGGGTTCACGGACTTCATCACCGAGTGCCCGCCGGAATTCATCAGCCCTTGCCAGTCCGCACCCGGTCATGACATCGAAGGTCTTCAGGATCTGCTCATGGAACACCGTCACACCATGGGTTTCTTCCAAAACTGGTTTGAGGTCCTGATGCGGGTACACCTCAGGTGCAAAACCGTGCCTGTGCTCCAGGAAGGGACGCACCATATCCGACTTCATGGGCCCGGGCCGGAACAAAGAAATATCAATGATGAGGTCGTTGAATTCACGCGGGGCCATCTTCCCGATGAGTTCCCGTTGACCCGGCGACTCGATCTGGAAACACCCCAGTGTGTGGGTGCTCCGGATCAGTTCAAACGTTGGCTCGTCGTCGAAAGGAACGGCGTTGAGCTCAATCCTCCCGTCCTCGTCAATGAAGTCCGGCCCTGAGCCTTCCGGTCCTGCCGGGTGCCTTCCAGCAGCAACCACTTCGGCTTTGGAAGGATGCAGCCGGATTACCTCCCTTACGGCGAAGGCCATTGCGCTTTGCATCCGTACACCCAGGACATCCAGTTTGAGCATGCCCATGGGATCCATGTCGTGTTTGTCGAACTGGCTCATGGGCAAGCCAAGGCCGCTGGGCTGGACAGGGGTCCGGTCAAGGAGGGTGGCATCTCCCAGGATGACGCCGCAAGGGTGCATGGAAATGTGCCGGGGCAGCCGGTCCAGCCTTTCGGTCAGGTCCACCAGGAGGTCGAGTTGCTGGTTCTCCTCCATTCCTCCGCGTTCCACCCGGCCGGCAAAGTCACGAAGCTCAGGCTTTTCCACCAGCGCTTCGCGGAATTTCCTTGCGGAGAATCTCCAGAGCTGCTTGGCGATATCGCTGACTTCGCCCTCATCCATCCCCAACGCCATACCGGCATCCCTGACAGCACCACGCGCCCTGTACCCGTTCTGCATGCTCATGAGGGTCACCCGTTCAGACCCGAACCGATCAAAAATCTTCCGGTACACGTTGTGGCGTTCCGCGCTCTCGACGTCGATGTCAATGTCAGGAAGTGTTGACCGGCGTCCGGACAGAAACCGTTCAAAAATGAGGTCGTGGCGGATGGGATCAACCTGGCTGATGTCGATCAGGTAATTGACCAGGCTGGAGGCCCCTGAGCCACGTGCGGCAACCCTGACGCCCATGTCCAGGATCATCTTGGAAACCTCTGCCACGGTAAGGAAGTAGGACCCGAAGCCGAGCCTGCCGATGATCCCGAGTTCGTGCTCCAACCGCGAGCGCACCCGGTTCTCCGCTTCCGTGCTGAGGCCGGGGAAACGTCTGGTGATTCCTGCTTCGCAGCGTTGGGTCAGTTCCACCATGGGGTGGTTGTCGATGCCAATGATGGAGGCCTCGGGCACGACGGGTTGTTTCCATCCCATGTCCGGAACGGGGTCAATCCGGCATTTGTCGGCGAGCGCTTCAGTGTTGGTGAGCAGTTTGTTCAAGTCTGCTTGCCCAAGGCCTGCTGCGTTCATGATTTCTTTGCCGAGCTGGAGCATGTGGTGGCGGTTTTTCAGCCAGCCTTGCCCGGTGGGTTGGAGCATGGGTGCGGCGGAGAGTTCGGGGAGGGATTTCAGGGTGCGTGCTGAGTCCAGGACGTCGGCGGTTGCTGCCCCGTCCTGGGCGCAATAGCGCACGGCGTTGCTGAGGATGGCCGGGACGTTGTATTCGAGGGCGAGTTTGAGCATGCGGACGGCATGGGCTGTGCTGAGGGATTCGCCCGGTGCGCTGAGGTGGGATACGGTTTCGGCGACGATGGTGCCTGGTGGCATGGCGTCGATCCATTGTTTGAAGAGGGTTCTGGGCCTCAGGTATTTTCGTCCGCCCATGGCCCTTCCGACATCGGAGTCCGGTCCGATCATGACCGTGAGGACGGGCTTGAGGGTTGTGGGGTCCAGGGTCCTGGAGGCAAGCTCTCCCCTGGTTACTGCTACGGGGACTGCTCCTCCGGCTTTTCCCGAGGTGCGTGCGTGGGCATCCGATACCAAGCGGCACAGTGCCCGGTATCCGGCACCGTTGTTATGGCCGTGGGCCAGTACGACGACGCGTCCCGCGACCTGGGTGCGGTGGTCGCCGTCGTCGTCGAAGACTGCCAGGTCAACGCCGACGATGGGGTCGATGCCTGCGTCCATGCAGGCTTTGAGGTGTTTGACGGTGCCATAGAGGCCGTCCCTGTCTGTGCAGGCGAGCGCTGTTGCTCCGTCGGCTGCGGCTGTTTGGGCTAGTTCGTCGGGCCAGGAGACGCCGTAGTGCGCGCTGAAGGCGGTTGAGACGTGCAGGTGGGTAAAGCTCAAGGTTCACGCTGCTTCGTCTGGTTCAACGGATCGGGCCGGGGCGGCGTCGTGGATGCGGAGCAGTCTCCACCGGCCGCTGCCGAGGTGCCGAACCAGGTCCAGTGTGATGGCTTGGCCGCTCTGTTGTGGTTGAAGCTGGACGCGCCAGATCTCGTGGTCGACCAGGCCTGCGCCGGCGCCGATGGGTGCACGGTTTTCTTCGACCCACCATTGGCGGCGTTCGAACCAACGGACAGGCTCGTTGGTGACGGTGTACTGCGTCCCTTTCCATTGAACTTCCTGTGGCTGGCCTGTTTCCGTGCAGATCACTCCGACGGACTCGCTGAACAGCCCCATTTCACACCTCGTTACGCCGGTCCGGTTTGATTCGAAAGTATGTTCGAATAATTCCAGTTTACGCCGACGTACGGGCAAAACCTACTTCGAAGATCCGGCCTGTGCAGAAGCCTTGGAGACACGCTTTCCAACCCGCCTCAGCAGGCCATCACGCCACGGTTGCATTCCTTGCGCCAGCGCGACGCTTCCCATAAGGGCCGAGGCGAGCCTTAACTGCTGGGTGCGGAGGACGCGCTTCCTGCCATAGGCGGCGAGCGCGGAATCCAGGGGTTGTTCGTTGAGCAGGTCCCCTAACGTCACGGCATCGATGAGCGCTTCGCAGGCGCCCCTGCCCAGGTTTGGTGTCATGGCGTGGGCAGCATCCCCCACCAACACCACGTTGCCCCGGGAGTAGCGGGCCAATGGCGGGGTTGTCCAGATGCGCTGGGCCAGGGAGGTTTCCGGTGACGCCTGGGCAAGAACAGCCTTTACGGCCTCCGAGTATCCGGCATAGCGGCGCCGGGTAACGTCCAGGGCTTCGAAGACATCCACCTTGTCCGGTCCAAGATCCGACCGGTAGGAGGCATACCAGTTGGTTCCGCCTGCCGCTGGTGCCAGGCCGAAGATCTCTCCCCTGCCCCAGTACTCGCCGACATCACCGGCCTGGGGCGTGCTTGGGACCACTCCCCTGACGGCCAGGTACGGGGTTGGCCTGGCGGCGCTCCGTTGGCCCCAATGGCTTCGCCGGACCACACTGTTGACCCCGTCCGCACCCACGGTCAGCCACGCTCCACCCGGAACACTGTCAACCCTGCCCACCACGCGGCTTACCGATGACGGCACCGCCGTGTTCAACAGCCTCAGCAGCTCGGGCCGGGATATGCCCACCAGCCCTCCCCCTTCCATGGACAGCACCGCTTCTCCCCGGGGGCTGCGCAGGGCTCCGGCTGTAATGACGGATCCCCGGCTCCGCACAGGACCGAGGATTCCGATTTTCGACAAGGCATCCTGGGCTCCGGGCCACATGGCCAGTGTTGTCCCCACGGTTGGCAGCTGGGGCCTTTGTTCGTACACCGTGACGTCGAACGCGCCCGGGTCCAGTCGTGCTGCGAGCGCCAGGCCGGCAATGCCCCCACCGATGATGTTCACCTTTTTCATGCCCACACTGTACTACTACATTTGTAGTAACAACAGGGAGTGAAGCTAGACTTTGGCCATGGCCGACCGACGAACCCAGCTAGCCGACGCCGCGCTCGCCGTCGTCGCCGAGCAGGGCCTCAAAGGACTGACCCACCGTGCCGTCGACGCCCGGGCCGGCGTCGCCCTCGGAACCACGTCGAACTACTTCCGCAACCGCGCCGCCCTGGTGGGTGCCGCCGTCGACCGCGTTGAAGAACTGGACAGCCTCCTGCTGCAAGGTGACCACAGGGAGCTTCCGACGACGACGGCGGCCTTGGCGGAGCAGCTCGCCGCTGCGGTCATGGGACTCACCGATACGAACGCCCCGCTCACCAGGGCGCGATTCGTCTTCGCCCTCGACCAGCCCGAAACAGTGGCCGCCGGTCATGAGCGGCTGGTCTCCGCTTTGGCGCAGCTGCTCGAACGCCTGGGATTATCCGATCCCCGGGCCCGCGCCGAAGCGGTATCCGATTACAGCGACGGCCTGGCCTTGCACCTGCTCACCGCACGCAAGGGCAAAGGCGTCGACAAGGCAAGTGTCGCCAAAAACATCCACCTGCTCCTGGAAGGGTGAGCGGCCCTGGATGACCCGGAGGGGTGGACGGCAGCCGGTCCGCAGAGCAGGATTGTGGCATGAGCACCAATGACGCACTCCTGAAGCAGGTCAACATCTCCGCCGCGGACGACCACCTCGTGGCCCGATTCGAAATTGACGGCAACATACCAGGCTCCGGCGCTTACGTCGTGGGCCTTGTTGCTGCCAGCGAAGACTACTCCTCACAGCGCCGACTCGGCATCGAGTTCATGAACGGCGAAGCGATTTCGTTCTATTCCTTCAACCACTCGCTCAGCGCGGAGGAAAACTACGACATCAAAGGCGTGGAGCATTCCGGCAACGTCATCACCGGGAACTTCCCCATGTCCGCCATCCACGGACTCAGCAAAGGCCACGTCATGACCGCCTTCAGCGAAGCTGACGGCCGGGAATTCCAGTCCGGCGTACCGGTGAACGAAGCACTCTGACTCTCAGAAGAGTCCTTCCACCGGTTCGATAAGTTCCGGTGAGTTGTTGCGGACATTTCCGACGGCGGTCCCCACCGGGTCCAGCGTCCAGTCAGCAGCAGCATCGTGCGCCCTCGAACGGACCATGTCCACCAGCCCTGCGGCGTCCTTCTCCCGCGGATCCAGCCATGCCTCCATTGTCTCTGTGCTCATCGGCAACGGAACACGGTCATGGAGCGCAGTAAGTTCGTCGAACACGGAGGCGCTGCGCCGTGTTCGGGCCGAGTCCGCCGTCGGAGTGTCTGCGGTGAGGATGGACATCGACAGCAGCCAGCGGCCCGGATCGTCCGCCGGTGCCGCCTGGTCCCGCCACCACTCATACAAACCGGCAAACACCAGACCGTGCGCGTCGCCCGGATGAACATAATAGGGCTGCTTGTTCTTTCCCTCGCCCTTCTTCCACTCGTAGTAGCCGTCAGCCGGCACCGCACACCGGCGGGCCACAGCAGCCTTCTTGAAGGAAGGCTTTTCCAGAAGGGTCTCGCTGCGGGCATTGATGAGCCGCGCCCCGCCCTTGGGATCCTTTGCCCAGGAAGGCACCAGCCCCCACTTGGCTACATGGAGCTGCCTCTTGACGTTGTCATCGACCAACCGCTCCAAAACGATCGGAACCGCGTCCGTCGGGGCAACATTCCAGGACTTCTCCAGGGCGATCTCGTTCTCAAGTTCGGCATCAAAATCGGCGAGCAGGTCTCCCACCGCACGGGCCATTACGTAACGTCCACACATGGCAACAGTCTGCCCTTTCCCGGGAAAACGCACCAGCGCGGGCGTGTGAGGCAACCCGTCTTCGTCGCCGGACGGGAATTATTCGGCACCGGGTTACCGTTGTTACGAACGAACCACTCCGTGCAAACGACAAATACTGAGGAGAGCTCTGTGGATTTCACTCCCGACTCCGGCACCATCACCATGTTCTCGACCACCTGGTGCGGCTACTGCAACCGCTTGAAGAAGCAGCTGGACGCCAAGGGCATCGGCTACACCGAGATCAACATCGAAGAAGTAGATGGCACGGCCGAACTCGTCGAGCAGCTCAACGGAGGCAACCGCACGGTACCCACCGTCCTCTTCCCGGACGGAACTGCCGCGACCAACCCCTCGGCGTCCGAGGTGGAAAGCCGCCTCGCCGCCTAGGTCCATCCGCATACAGCCGCTGGGCCCGCTCGGAACAATCCGCACACTGTCTGCCACCTGTGATAGACAGAATGGGAATCCGTAGCGGGCCCTGCTGCATTAACCGGGCCCGCCCTCCGCGAGCCCGAAGGGAACCACTCCAATGGTCCACGCAGTCAAAGGCGTCGTCGTCCGATCCAAAGGCGCACCCGCAACCCTCGAAACCATCCTTGTGCCCGAACCCGGCCCCGGCGAAGCCCTGGTGGACATCCTCACCAGCGGCGTCTGCCACACCGATCTGCACTACAAGCTCGGCGGCATCAGCGACGACTTCCCCTTCCTGCTGGGCCACGAAGCAACCGGCGTGGTCAGCGCGGTCGGCCCTGACGTCACGGAAGTAGCCCCCGGCGACCGCGTTGTCCTGAACTGGCGTGCCGTCTGCGGCAACTGCCGAGCCTGCAAACGCGGTCAGGCCCAGTACTGTTTCAACACCCACAACGCCACCCAGAAGATGACCCTCGAAGACGGCACCGAACTCTCCCCGGCGCTGGGCATCGGAGCCTTCATCGAAAAGACCTTGGTCGCCGCGGGCCAGTGCACCAAAGTAGACCCCGACGCTGACGCTGCCGCCGTTGGACTGCTCGGCTGCGGTGTCATGGCAGGGCTCGGCGCAGCCCTGAACACCGGCGGAGTCAAACGCGGCGACTCAGTCGCCGTCATCGGTTGCGGTGGCGTGGGTGTCGCAGCCATCGCCGGCGCTGCGCTCGCCGGCGCCACCACCATCATCGCCGTGGACATCGACGCCAAGAAGCTCGAACGCGCCAAGGACCTGGGCGCCACGCATACCGTTGATTCCTCCGCAGGGGACCCCGTCGAGGAAATCCGTGCTCTCACCGGCGGCTTCGGCGCAGATGTGGTGATCGACGCCGTCGGACGTCCCGAAACCTACAAGCAGGCCTTCTACGCACGCGACCTGGCCGGTACCGTCGTCCTTGTCGGCGTTCCCACGCCGGAGATGACCCTCGAACTGCCCTTGCTGGACGTTTTCGGCCGCGGCGGGTCCCTCAAATCCTCCTGGTACGGCGACTGCCTGCCGTCCCGCGATTTCCCCATGCTGGTGGACCTCTACAAACAAGGCAAGCTGGACCTGGATGCCTTCGTCACCGAACGCATCACCATCGACCAGGTGGAAGAGGCCTTCGACAAAATGCACCACGGCGCCGTCCTGCGATCGGTGGTTGAACTGTGAGCACCGATAACCTCAGCATCAGCAACGTCGTCACTTCCGGAACCTTCTCCCTGGACGGCGGCACCTGGGACGTGGACAACAACGTCTGGATCATCGGCGACGACTCCGAATGCATCGTCATAGACCCCGCCCACAACCCTGCCGCGATCTTGGACGCCGTGAACGGCCGCACGGTCACAGCAATCCTGCTCACGCACGGACACGACGACCACATCAGCTCGGCAGGCGAATTCCGCGAACTGGTCAAAGCACCCATCCACCTGCACCAGGACGACTGGATGCTGTGGGAAACGGTGTTCCCCGGGCAGAACCCTGACGCGGCCATCACGGACGGCCAGGAGTTCACTGTGGCCGGTGCGCAGCTCACGGCAATCCACACGCCCGGTCATTCACCCGGCTCGGTGTCCTTCCACCTGCCCAGCGAAGGCACGCTCTTCAGCGGAGACACCCTTTTCCAGGGCGGACCAGGTGCAACAGGGCGTTCCTACAGCGACTTCCCCACCATCATCGAGTCCATCAGGACCAAACTCCTGACACTGCCCGAAGAGACCGTTGTCCGTACGGGCCATGGCGACACCACCACCATCGGCGCGGAGAAACCGCACCTGGATGAATGGATAGCTCGCGGCCACTGACCCTGCGCCTCAACCCTCCTTGCCGGCCGCCCCCTCGAACTCCGGGGCGGCGGCCGGCTCAAGGCGAATAATCACCGACTTCGAAGCAGGTGTGTTGCTTTCGTCTGCTGTCGAGTCCAGCGGGACGAGAACGTTCGCTTCGGGGTAGTACGCAGCCGCGCAGCCCCTGGCGGTCGGGTACGCAACCACCCGCAGTTGACGCAGAACCCGGTCCACGCCGTCGTCGGCCTCGCTGTGAACGTCCACGTAGGAACCGTCCTCATGACCCAACTCCCCAAGGTCCTGGGGATTGACGAACAGAACCATGCGCCCCTTCCTGATACCCCTGTAGCGGTCGTTCAACGAATACATCGTGGTGTTGAACTGGTCATGGGACCGGATGGTCTGCAGAATCAGCCGCCCTTTCGGCAGCTCGATGGTCTCCAGATCATTGACCGTGAACATGGCCTTTCCGGAGGGGGTCGGGAACGTCCGGCTGTCCCTGGGTCCGTGCGGCAAAACAAAGCCATCTTTCTGGCGAATACGATCATTGAAGCCGTCAAAACCTGGCACAACGTGCGCGATATGGTCGCGGATGGCGTCGTAGTCGGACCGCAAACCCGACCAATCAACCGGCACCTTGCCGCCAAGGACCGCTTCAGCCAAACGGGTAACAATGGCGACCTCGGACATCACGCCGGCAGCGATCGGCTCCAACGTACCGGCGGAGCTGTGCACCGCGCAGACCGTGTCCTCCACAGTGACGAACTGCGCAACCCCACCCTGCCGGTCTATCTCCGTGCGTCCCAAAGCGGGCAGGATCAGCGCCTGCTCACCAACCACCACATGTGACCGGTTCAGCTTGGTGGAGATCTGCACGGACAAGCGCGTCCGCCTGACGGCTTCCTCCGCCACTGCGGTGTCCGAAATCGCGTGGACGAGGTTGCCACCGAGCGCCACCAACACTTTGATCCTGCCGTCCCGCATACCGCGGATGCTGTCCACTGCGTCAACGCCGGGATTCCGGGGCGGATCGAAGCCGAACTCATCCCGCAGGGCGGCAAGGAACCGTGGTGGCATCTTTTCCCAAATGCCCATGGTCCGGTCGCCTTGGACATTGCTGTGGCCCCTGATGGGAGACGGACCGGCCCCCGGCTTGCCGATGTTACCGCGCAGCAGCAGGAGGTTAATGATCTCCTTGATGGTGGACACGGCCTTCTTATGCTGGGTCAGCCCCATGGCCCAGGTGATGATGACTTTTCCGGCGTGGAGGTAGCTTTCAGCGAGTTCATCGATTTCGTCGCTGCTCAGCCCTGTCGCGGCAAGGACTTCGCTTTCGCCCAGTGTTGCCAGGTGCGCGGCAAAACCCACGAAACCCTGGCATTGGGTATCGATGAAGGCCCTGTCCAGTACTGTCCCGGGCGCCGCGCTTTCAGCATCAAGGACCCGCTTGGATACTGCTTGCAATAACGCCATGTCGCCGGCCAAGCGGATCTGCAGGAACTGGTCCGCCAGGTCCGTGCCCTTTCCAACCAGGCCCCGGGGACGCTGGGGGTTCCGGAAATTGATCAGGCCCGCTTCCGGCAGGGGATTCACGGCCACGATCTTCGCGCCCGCCTGTTTGGCCTCTTCCAACGCGGTCAGCATCCGTGGATGGCAGGTGCCCGGGTTCTGTCCCATGATGATGATCAAGTCCGATGCCGCGAAGTCCTTGTACGTAATCGCTGATTTGCCTACACCGATCGTCTCGCCCATGGCAACGCCAGTGGACTCGTGGCACATATTGGAGCAGTCGGGAAGGTTGTTCGTCCCGAATGCCCGTACGAACAGTTGGTAGAGGAAGGCGGCCTCGTTGCTGGTCCGCCCGCTCGTATAGAACGTAGCCTGGTCCGGCGACTCAAGGGCGTTCAACTCCTGTGCGATGATTCCGAACGCCTCGTCCCAGCCAATGGGCACATACCGGTCCGCGCCTGCAGCTTTGTACACCGGTTCCACCAGACGGCCCTGCTGGCCGAGCCAATACTCCGGCCGGTGCGCCAAAGAAGCCAAGGTATTTTCCGCCCAGAAAGCGGCAGGGATCCTGAGCGGCTCCGCCTCCCAGCCGATGGCTTTGGCGCCATTCTCACAAAATTCAGCGCGTTTGCGTTCGGGTGGATCGGGCCACGCACAGCTCATGCAGTCAAAGCCGTCTTTTTGGTTGACAGCCCGGAGTGTCTTCCAGGCCCTCACCGGCCCCAGGGACGACATGGCGTGCGGCAGTGTCTCAGTCAAGCTCGGCAAACCACCAGCGGACCGTTTGGGTGTACCGACGCTGAGTTCCGCGTCGGAATCCTCTATGGGATGCTGTTTCCGGCCCATCGCTACACCGCGATTCGCGTGATTGGGTAACTGATCACCCCAGCCTAAACCCGGCGTGCAACAGGCTCAACGAAGCTGAGGCGGTCAACCCGCAAGACTGCGGAAGTCGCCGTCGACCACGTCCGCATAACCGCGGTAAGCCTCGACGACGGCGGCCTCCACGGTGGTGACATCCAGATGCGGCACCAGATCATTGGCAGCGCCGGCAGTTGCCGGGTCCCACTCCAGGCCGAGTGCGCCGTAACTGGCTGTGAGCACGTCCCGGATGGGCCCGGAGTTTTCCACCACGATCACCGAACTGAACAACCAGCCGCCGGAGACCACCCGCTGGGCGGTGCCGATGAGCTTGATCCGGTGGGCGGGAAAATCAGGGTCCTCGCCGTGCACGCTGAACTCACCCGGGCAGTACTCCCCCGGGATCTCGCCGACGGCGGCATGGACGCCAACGCTGCGAAGGGCACTGGCCAGCAGCTCCCCGAACTCCGCGAAGCGCGCCTTTGCACGGACAATGGCGTCCGGATGCGGCTCGATGTGGTCTATCACCAGGCTGCCTTGGTGATACGCGGCAGCACGGCCGCCGGCCTTGCGTATGAGTGGTTCGAAACCCAGCTCCCGGCAGGCTGTTTCCGCAGCGGCGAATCCCGGCAGGTTGGCGTCCCGCTGGCCGAACGCGACCGTGGGTTCGGGACGGTACAAGCGAAGGGAAGGGCCCAGCTGGCCACCGCGGGCACGCTTCAACAGTTCCAGGGCAAAATCGAGGTCGCCGGCAGCTCCGAGGGATTCCTGTTGCCGGTAAACCGTGAGCTGCTTGCGGGTTTCGGCGGCTGCCTGCATCAGCTTTTCCTCAGCGTCAGGATCTGCTCGGCCCTGCCGAAGGGCCCGTGGACGTCATGAAGGACCGTGGAGGTCAACCCGATTCCATCGGCGCCAAACGAGACCTTGTTGTCCAGGCCCAGCCATTCGCCGGAGGGCGAGCGATACATGTGGATCTGCAGGTCAACGTTCGGGAAGATGTAGCTGTCTTCGCCCGGCGGAACACGTGCCGCAATACCGTTGGCAGTATCCACGAGGCCCATCAGCCTGGCCAGGTCCGTGCTGTCCGCCTGGTCCGTCAGCGGATGGGACGTCCGGATCCAGACCTTTCCCGAACCGGGTCGGTGCCCCTCGGCAAGACGCATCTCCAGGGACCGGATATACCCGCCTGGCCAAACACTGGCACCATCCCAGGGCTTGCATTCGTCCGGAGCAGGCAGGGGTTCGTCCTCCACCGCCGCAACCGCGCTGGTATCGCTGGTGATCATCCGCCAGGCCGCAGCCCGAATGGCCACGCGACCGGCTGCTGAAAGTTCAGCCTGAATCAGTTCGATGGTCTTTCCCGGCCTCAGCGTCGAGGTGGTGACCTGAAACTCGCCACCGGGGATGAGGCCCAGGATTTCATAGCTGATCCGGGCAAGACGGACATCGTCCCTGGGCTCATGCCGAACCAGGGCATCGGCGAGGATGCCCGAGGCCGGTGCCATGTGTTGTTCGTGCGGATTCCAGGCGCCTTGGGCGTGGATCGTCGAGCGGAAACGGCCATCACCCAATGATTCGTAGTAGAAATCACCGTCCGCCAGTTCCGGTAATGCAGTAGTCAATCCGAGCCTTTCGCCGATCCAGCAGTAGAACTCAGACCACTGTATCCGCTGATTTGCGTGCCGCCCGACGCCTGCGGATCACAACTACCCAGACAACCGCGGCAGCCACCACAACCAAGCCGATGGCCGCTCCAAGCGGCGATGTTGCGGCGACAGCCAGCCATGCCTCAAGCGCTGCGAGCCCAATGGTCGCATAGAGGAAAGCCCAGATCACCGATCCCGCTATGGCGGCCGGCAAGTAACGCCTCAGCGGCATGCGTGCCACTCCGGCGGCCAGGTTGATGGCCGTCTGCAGGCCGATGGTCAGGAAAGAAAGCACGACGGCGTAGGGTCCCCATCGCTGTATGAGGGCTTGGGCGCGGGCCGCTTTGGGCCGCTCCAGCGATGCACCGAAACGGGTATGGGAAAAGCCGGCAACCGCCCCACGACCAATCCAGTACGTGACATTGACACGGATCATGACGATGGCGAACAGCGCTGCCAAGGCGACGCCGAAGGGCAAACTCATGATCTGGTCCACTCGACTTAGGCTACCCTAAGCCCCGGCGCTTTGAAGATTCGCCCACAGCAACGGCAGTAACGGAACCCTAGGATGGATCCATGGATCTCCATGAGGCCGCCCAGGAGCTGTACGCCGTGCTGCCTCGCGACTTCACCTCCGCACGAACGTCGTTGGTGCGCGCGACCAAAGAAGACGGTAACAAGGAACTCGCACAAGAGATTGGCCGCCTGCCCAAGCCGGCCGCCGGCGCCTGGGCCATCAACATGCTGGCGGCCCACAGGCCGGAGGTGATTGACGGCGTCGTGCGTTTCGGCGCCTCCCTGCGCGCCGCCCAGGAAGAATCGGATGCCGCGGCGTTCCGCGAGCTCAGCCAGCAGCGGCAGGGGCAATTGACGTCCGCCGTCCACGCCGCAAAGGATCTTGCCGATGAATTGGGCGCGCCGCTGAGCGCGGCCGCGGCATCGGACGTGGAACAAACACTCAGGGCAGCCATGGCCGACGCCGGAGCCGCGCGGGCCGTAGGCACGGGGAGACTGGTGCGGGGGTTGAGCGGAAGTGGCTTCGAGTCCGTAGACCTGACGGACGCCGTCGCAGCGGCCTCTGCGGAGGACATCGCTGGCTCCGGCAGCGCGGCGGGGCCCGAAGCAGGGCCGGCCGCGGAGCCAGTCCGGAAGAAAGCAGCTGCTGCCAAGGAAGCGGCAAACAAGGAAAGGGAGCCGAAGGAACAAGCACCCAAGGAACAAGCAACCAAGGAACAAGCAACTTCCCTGGCCGATCGCCGCGCGGCAAAACGTCAGGCTGCCTTGAAGCAGGCCCAGGACGAATTCCAGGCCGCCGACAGGGAGGCACAGGACGCCGAGAAGAAGGCTTCCGCGGCGTGGGAGGCCGTCAACGAGCTGGCTCGCCGGCGCTCGGACGTCGAGGCGGAAATTGCCGAGGTGAAGAAACGCCTGGCGTCGCTGGAAGCCGACCTCATTGGCCTTGCGCGTGATGCGGACTCCGCGGAGTCCGGCAAGAAGCTCGCAGTCAGGACGGCAACCCAACTCCGACGCAGCGCAGACCAGGCCCAGCGCCGCGTCGACCGGCTTGGCTAGCCCTTCGTCTTCTTGCCCACCGTCTTGTCCAGGTCATGGGTTGCCGGCCCCTCAAGATATGTCCCTTCGGGCGTGAACCTTGAACCGTGAAGCGGGCAGTCCCATGATTTCTCGGCGTCGTTCCAGGTCAGCAGGCCGCCCAAGTGGGCACAGCTGGCGGAGACCATGCAGACCTTGCCGTCCACGGTGGAAACCGCGGCGGGTTCGCCTTTGTACAACCCAACGACGCCGGTCCCTTCGGGTGGATGCGTCTCGTCTGTAATTTCGGGGTTCTTTCTGACTTTCGCCTTATCTTCGATCATTCGTTTCGCGGTACTGGCGTTGAGCCTCACGGCTTGAAGGGCCCCTTGGGGTGACGTCACCCGGTGATGGATGGTGGTGGCCCAGTCGGACTGACCGCCCAGAATGTCAGAGGTGATGGACAATGCAGCGGCGACGCCGTTGCTCATCCCCCACTTGTTGTAGCCGGTGCCGAAAAAGATCCTTCCGCGTCCACGGGGCAGCTTGCCGAAGAACGGCATGAGGTTGGTTGCCTGATAATCCTGTGCCGACCACCTGTGGGTGACCTCGGCGCCGGGGTAGTGCTGGTTAGCCCATCCCAGCAGGTCATCGAGATGCGACTGCGGCGACATCGCGCGGCCCGCGGTGTGGCCGTACCCGCCTACCAGGAGCAACTCGCCGTCAGGAGCGGGATAGGTACGCTGGGACCGGGTGGGCGCGTCGATGGACAGGTACATCCCTTGGGGTATGTGGCCTGGCATGCGAAGGGCGGCCGCGTAGGAACGGTTGGGTTCCAGCTTGGCGAAGTACAGGCCGCGGTCAAGGATGGGCGTTCCCGTGGCCACCACAACAGTGTCGGCCGTAAACGTGCCCCGGCTGGTGGAAACCCCAAGGGGCAGTTCTGAGCCCACATTCCGGACCTGCACGCCTTCGACGATCAGGCCACCGTGTTCCCGGATATCACTGGCGAGGGTCTCCAGGACATCCATGGGATGGATCTGGGCCTGGTCTTCCAGCTCCAGCGCCTCCACGACCGGGAACGGCAATCCGGGATCGCGGCTGAAATGGACATCCAAACCCGCGTCCCTCGAAACGGCAGCTTCCTTCCGGAGCCGCTGGCCGCCGTCGTCCGTGGTGGCGAAGGTGACCGCGGTCCGCCGCTGGAAGGGGACGCCCTGCTGCTCCATGTACTGGGTGAGCCACGCCTGCCCCGTCTTGTTGGCTTCGACATAGGCCCGGACCACTTTGAGCGGATATTGGCCGCGCAGGGCCGACAACGCCCCACCTTGCAGGAGGCTCACTTTGCCCGTGGTGTTGCCGGTGGTCACCGCCCCCAAGGTGCGCGCCTCGAAGACCACCACGCGCTGACCGGAACGGGACAACAACAATGCCGCCACCATGCCCGTCAACCCGGCACCCACAACTATCGTGTCAAAGTGCTTTTCTTCGGGGACGGCATCGGATGTGAAGCGGGACTCCCTGTCCAACCACAGCGATTTCATGGATCGACCTGCCTCTCGATTCCGCTGGTACGCGGTAGGGAAACGCTAGGCCGGTCTCTGATGCTTATCAAGGGGTGGCAGCACCTGAGGCCAATGCCGCTGCTCGCCGAAGCTCAGGGTCGGGATCTTCAGCCCAACGCTCCAGCACGCGTTCAGCGCGTTCCCTTGCCCGGCCTTCCAGCCGTGCCAGCAGCGGACCCACCACATCAGTGGCAAGCGGGTTCACCAGCTCCCTGGTGCCGGACTGCCTGATAAAGCCTTCGATCCGGGTGAGGTCTGTGTTAATGAGGACACCGACTTTGCTCTGCAGCAACACCACCGCGGCCAGACGGCGCTCAAAGACCGGCTGTTCCCACAATTCAGAGCTGAGCGCCGTGATCTCGTCATGCCCGAGGTTCTTGTAACGCTTCAGCGCATCCCGGATTGTCCCGCGAACAGCCCCCACGGAGGCGCCATACACTTTCAAGGCTTCGCCGAGACGCGCACTGGCCTCTTCTGCCCGCTCCCACGTCGATTCCATCTGCAGTGTGTAGTCCACGAATTCGCCAGCTTCACTCACCCGTCTATTTTGTCAGTGCCCGGTCTTAGCGTGATGACACCAGCAATCGACAGGAGCAACATGCCGTCCAAAGAGCTCGCAACCGAGGCCTCGTTTCCAGGCGTGCCGGCTGCGTCCTCCATGCCCGATTGGTACCCCACGCTGCTCAACACCGTGGCCCGGGAAATCCGGGTGGGCAGGACCCGCGCCCAGGCCGCTGCCAACTCGGAGTTGCTGAACTCGTACTGGAGCATCGGACGCCAGCTCGCCGAGCGTGAATCCGAGCAAGGCTGGGGAGCAAAGGTGGTCACCCGCTTGTCCGCCGACATCCGCACCAGATTCCCTGAAGCCAAGGGCTTCTCCCCCAGGAACCTGCGCTACATGAAGAGCTTCGCCCAGGCATGGCCCGACTTTCCAATGTTGCAAGCGCCGCTTGCAACATTGCCCTGGTACCACCAGATCGCCCTGCTCGAAAAGCTCGACGACGCCGCAACGCGGCTTTGGTACGCAGCGGCGGCTGCCCGGCATGGCTGGTCGCGCAACGTGCTGACGCACCAGATCTCCACCCGCCTGCACGAGCGGTCAGGGCAAGCGATCACCAACTTCAAGGCCACCATGGTCCCCGCGGACTCGGACCTCGCCCAGCAGGCAACCAAGGACCCCTATGTCTTTGACTTCCTATCCATGACTGACCGTCACACCGAACGGGACCTGGAGCTGCAGTTGGTGAAGCACGTGGAGAAATTCCTTTTGGAACTGGGCCAGGGTTTTGCTTTTGTGGGCGAGCAGGTCCGTCTGGAGATTGCCGGTGACGAGTTCTTCGCCGACTTGCTGTTCTACCACCTGAAACTGCGCTGCTACATGGTGATCGAGCTGAAGGCCGTGAAGTTCGAGCCCGGCTTCCTCGGCCAGTTGGGTATGTACATGGCAGCGGTGGATGACCTCATGGCGCACCCTGACGACAAACCCACGATCGGGTTGCTGTTGTGCAAGGAGAAGAACAGCGTCGTGGCCGAGTACGCCTTACGCGGCTTCAGCGCACCTGTGGGCATCGCGGAGTGGCGGACTTCCCTGGCCGACTCGTTGCCCGAGGAGGTGGTTGCGAGCCTGCCCAGCATTGAGGCCTTGGAAGCCGAGCTGGCAAGTGAGGCTGCCCGGCTACGGGGTTAGCCCGTCGGCTAATAATGTCGGTGCCTCCTGTCAAAGTAGGAACATGGGACGAAAGCCGGAGAGACCAGTGGGTGCAGGAGTCAGCGCCGCGCTGATGCCGGTTCCGTCTGACCGGGAGTTCCCCGCCGTTCCAGGCTCAGCCACTCCCAGCTCGATAAGCAGGGATCTGATCAACCAACTGCGGGTACTGGAAGACATGAAGTCGGCCATCTCGGGACTTCAGGCCAAAATCACTGTGGCCTTCGACCTTGCCCAACGCGCTGAGCAGGCTGAGGCCGGAGTCCCGGCTTCCGAGCGTGGCAAGGGTGTAGGCGCGCAAGTGGCGCTCGCCCGGCGGGAATCCCCAAACCGTGGCTCCCGACTCCTTGGCTTGGCCCGGGCATTGGTCACGGAGATGCCACACACCATGGCCGCCGTGGATGCGGGACTGTTGAATGAGTGGAGAGCCACCCTACTCGTCAAGGAGACCGCCTGCTTGTCCGTTGAGGATCGGGCGGCCGTGGATGAAGAGCTCGCGCCGGATACCGGAACCTTCGAAGGCGCCGGCGACAAGGCCATCATTGCCGCTGCTAAAGCCGCAGCCTATCGCCGTGATCCGCGTTCGGTAACCCAGCGGGCTGCACGTGCCGCGAATGAGAGGACCGTGAGTCTGCGGCCGGCACCTGACACGATGACCATCCTGACCGCCCTGCTTCCGGTAGCCCAAGGCGTCGCAGCCTACGCGGCACTCACGCGGGCCGCCGACTCAGCCCGGTCCCGTCCTGGTGGTGAGCAACGCGGCCGGGGCCAAGTTATGGCCGACACCCTGGTTGAGCGGATCACCGGTTCATCCGCCGGCTATTCCGGGATTGACCTGCAGCTGGTGATGACAGACCGCACCCTCCTGGCCAACGACTCCGAACCGGCGCGGCTGACCGGCTATGGGGTTGTCCCCGCCCAGTGGGCCAGAGACCTTGTATCCACAACGAAGACCCTCGGCGATCCCCACAGTGATTTCCATGTTTGGCTTCGCCGCCTCTACACAGCCCCCGGCACCGGGGAGCTCATCGCCGAGGACTCGAGGTCCCGCTTCTTTCCGCAGGGAATGCGCCGCTTCATAGAGGTTCGTGACAACCTGTGCCGGACACCGTACTGCGACGCGCCCATTCGGCACATCGACCACATAGTCCCCTGGCGTCGTGGCGGATCCACCTCGTTGGACAACGGCGCCGGACTTTGCGAGGCCTGCAACCACACTAAAGAAAACCCGGGTTGGAGCAGCAAAACAGAGCCGGGCCGGAACGACACCGACTCCGTCCATACCTTGGAAGTCCGGACGCCCACCGGGCATAGCTACCGTTCCCAGGCCCCTCCCTTGCCGGGCCACCTGCGATGTCCCACTACAGCAACATCAAACTGAATTTGCAGAATGGCCCTGCCTGCGGAAGCGTGCCTTTTTACTGGCCTGGGAACATGGCTGCAAATGTCGGCGGGCCCAGGACAACGAGCCAGGTTCCCCCGGCCACCAGGACCATTCCGATCGCAACCAGCAAACCGGAAAGAAGTTGGTTTCTCCGTTTTCCAATTACTTGTACAACTTCGCCCCTTACCCTGGAATGTGCTGTGTTCGCTTGGTCCTGCCGACGGTAGTACCTTTTCCGATGCCCCAGTAACTGCCAGAGAGTTCGGCGCACCGCCACATCGAGAATCAGCCCCCGCCCGCCAGCAGACGTGCGACACATCCACAGCCCAAGGTATAGGGGCAACGTAGTAAGCGTCAGGTAAAAGCCACAGAACCGAAAGAGGCCGCCAAAGGCGTCCAACGCCGTGGTTCCCCAGCGCCCAGCCGCTGCCAATTCCGAACCTGCAGCCAAAAAAGCAGATGCAAACAGGACCCAGAACAGCGCCCCCAGGGCGATGTTGCCAGTCAATGACCACCATTTCCTCAGGTACCAGAGTTCACATAGCTTACTGAGCTGATACAGAGCCAATACGGCGATGATGATTGACGCTATTAGCGCAGGTACGATGGCGCGGCCACCCAACCAAAATGCCGCCAAGATCCCATTTAGCGCCGGGCAAACAACGAACAGCAGGATCAGTTGGGTGTAGGGTCGAGCCACCGAATAGCGACTCTTCGGATAGCTGCGCAGGAGCACCTGCTTGTCGCGAATCTGTTCTCGTATGAATTCCTGCGACTGCTCATTCAGCAATTGGGCATGTTCCACCGCATCACTGGCGAATAAAATGATCAGCGAGCCAAATATACCGGATCCTGCGGCCCTAAGACCGTCTACATGGATCTGGATTGGCGAACCGCTGACATCGAAAGACTGCACAAGGGCAACTATCATCATGCTCGATCCGGCAAGCATGATGACCCAGCACATCCACCCCAGGAAGTCCACCTGGCCCGGATTACTGCGTTTATGCGCAATCTTTAGTGACCGCGCCTGAACCTGAACTGCGACGACGAGAGTCGCCAACAGAGCGAACCCTGACAAAACAGAAGGGCCCGGGACATACCTTAGGTTCGTTGCTTGCAGGGGGTTGGAGTCCGAGGAAACGACCCAACCCGCAAGTAAAAGAAACGCACTCGCTATTAAGGGCGGCAGAGCTCTTTTTAGAACGCGTTCCCGATATTCTTCCACGGTGTCCGGTACCAAATTCAGCGCGACGGGACTTCCCAGATCCAGCATTAAGTGTGACCTTTGCGATTCGTCGGAGGCCGACGACCGGGCAGCAACTGAGCCCACTCCAGGAATTAGGAGGCGACGTCGTCGGCTTTCGTCTTGCTCGCCGCCATATAGGTAGTGACGCAAGTAAGAGAAAGGTGACGGAACCTTAGCCAAGCACGGCCAGAACGCATTCTTGTTCCGGATGGTGGAGGGCTGGCCATCGCCAGCCGCTGGCTACTCCCCTACAGGGAAAGCCACTCCTTCACCCACCACACGGAGGCAAAGTTCCGTGCCCGGCCTGGTGATCGACGCGTTCCAGTGCCGGATGGTAATGATCTCGCCACCGCCCGGGTAGCGATGGCTTTGGCCCTGCCCGGCCCCATCCAGGGCCGTGTAAGCGCCCAGCTTGATTCGCACCGTTGTTTCGGGGCCGAAGTAGTCGGTATCGACCACAACGCCACGGATCGGGCCATCCGGGGCAATCCGGATTTGTTCCGGGCGCAGCATGAGCTGGACCTTCCCCTGGGCCGGTGGTCGCCGGACGGCAATGCCACCGAGGGAACACGTCGCCAGGGAGCCCTCCATCCAAGCGTCGAGAATGACTGCTTCGCCCAGGAATTCTGCCGTGGCCCGGTCTGCCGGACGGGTGTACACCACGAAGGGGTTGCCAATCTGGGCCAGCCGCCCGCCACGCATGATGGCCACTTGGTCGGCGAAGGACAAGGCCTCGGCCTGATCGTGGGTGACCAGGATGGTGGTCACCCCTGCGGCGTTGAGAACTTTCGCCACGGCACGGCGGGTGGCCACCCTCAGGCCTGCGTCGAGGGCCGAGAAGGGCTCGTCCAGGAGCATCAGTTCCGGTTCGCGTGCCAGCGCACGGGCCAAGGCGACGCGTTGCTGCTGCCCGCCGGAGAGCTGATGCGGACGTCGCTTTGCCATGGCGGGGTCCAAGGAGACCATGTCCAACAGTTCTTCCACACGGGCCCGCACAGCCCGGCGGCCGCCGTCGAGCTTGCCGGCATCCAAACCGAAGGCGACGTTCTGTCCAACGGTCAAGTGCGGGAACAGTGCACCGTCCTGGGCAACGTACCCGACGTGGCGTTTATGCGCCGGGACCTTGACTCCTTCTCCTGCCACGGGAAGGCCGTTCAAGCTGATGGAACCGGTGTTCGGATGTTCGAAGCCCGCGATGAGCCGAAGCAACGTGGTTTTACCGGAGCCGGACGGGCCAACGATGGCGGTGGTCCCGCCGCGGGCGACCGAGAGGTTCACTCCTTTAAGGACAGCCTGGGAACCGAAATTCTTGGTGACCTCGGAAATGTCCAGGTGTGAGTTCGTGGTCGGGGCCACGGAGGGTGCCACCCGGGGCGACGGAAGTCGGGAAGGGGCTTGTTCTGTCACTGTCCGGCTACTTTCTTGGACTGTTGGAAAAGCAGGTACGTCATGGGAGCCGAGAGCAGGATCATCAGCAAGGCATAGGGAGCTGCCCCGGTGTAGTCGATCTCGCTGCTTTTGCTCCAGAATTCCGTGGCCAGGGTCCGTGTACCGTTGGGCGCCAGGAGCAGCGTGGCCGTCAGTTCATTGACAATGGCCAGGAATACCAGGGCCGCTCCCCCGGCAGCGGCCGGGGCCGTGAGCCGCAGCGTCACCTTGAAGAACGACACCAAGGGGGCCTTGCCCAGGGATTGCGCAGCTTCGTCGAGTTCCTTGGGAGCCTGCGCGAGGCCGGAGCGCAGGTTGACCAACGCCCGGGGAAGGAACAGCAACACGTAGGCCGCAACGAGGACTCCTGCCGTCTGGTAGACACCTGGCACCACCCGGATGCTGACGGTCACAAAGGCCAGGCCAACGACAATTCCCGGAAGGGAACTGGTGACGTAGTTGGAGAGTTCGAGCAGCTTGCTGAACCAGCTGGGGTGCCGGACAGCCAGATAAGCCATGGGGAAGGCAACCACAGTGGTCACAGCCGCTCCAACAGCCCCGTACAGGAGGGTCTGAAGAAGTGCCGGAAGGAATTCCTCCGCCTCCCAGACCTCGGCGCCTCCTGCCATCACCCACTTCAGGACAAACCAGAGCGGCAAACCGAATGCCAGCGCAGTGAGCGCCAAGAGGCTCAGTTGGGCCGGCAGCTGGTAACCACCCAGCGGCAGCTGCGTGGTCTTGCCTTGGGCACCCGATCCGATGCGTGCATAGCGCGCCGTCCCGCGGCTCTTCACTTCAGCAAGGAGCAGGAACAGGCAGAGCACCACCAGGACGCTGGCCAGCATGTTGCCGGCGGCACCGTTGAACGTCGACTGGAACTGGACCATGATCGCCGTCGTGAAGGTGTCGAAGCGGATCATGGCGAAGGCGCCGTACTCGGCCAGGAGGTGCAGTCCAACGAGCAGGGCCCCGCCCGTCATGGCAATGCGGAGCTGGGGCACGACCACCCGGAAGAACACTGCCCACGGACCCAGCCCAAGGGAGGCGGCGGATTGCTCGATCGCCGGGTCCAGGCGGCCAAGCGTGGCAGCGGCGGGTATGTACACCAGCGGGAAGTAGGAAAGGGTCGCTATCAGCACCCCGGACCACAGCCCCTCAAGGGACGGCACGGCCGAAACCCAGGCGTAGCTGTTGACGAATGCAGGGATAGCCAACGGGGCAGCCAATGCAACGGCCCACCAGCGGCGCCCCCGGAGCGTTGTCCGCTCCACCAGCCACGCACCACCGACCCCCAGCAGCAAGCACAGCGGGATGGTGATGACGGTCAGCAGGATCGTGTTGAGCAGCAGCTCACCCACGCGCGGGCGGACGATGAGCTGGACGGCGGTGTCCCAGCCGGTCGCGACGGTCATGTAGACGACGTAGCCCAGCGGAAGAAGCGAAAACAGGGCTATCAGCACTGCCAGGATGGACACGGTGGAAACGCCGAAAGGCGGGCGAGGGCGTTTGCCCTTGCCCGCCGTCGTCGTGCTTTCCGTTCCTTGTGGTCGGGAAGCCGGGAGGTCGGTGATCACAGAACTAGAGGAGCCCTGCCTTGGTCATCAGCTCGGTGACCTTGGCGGAGTTCAGCTTGGCCGGGTCCACGGTGGGAGCCTGCAGGTCCTTGATCGGGACGAGCTTGGCGTTGGCATCCACCTGAGAGGCGATGGCGTATTCGAAGGACGTGCCGTTCTTCAGGACTTCCTGGCCTTGCTTGCCGGTGATGAACTTCAGGAATGCCTGGGCAGCGGCCGCGTTCTTGGCGGACTTGAGGACGCCGCCACCGGAGACGGAAAGGAAAGCTCCCGGGTCCTGGTTCTTGAAGAAGTACGGGGTGACGTTCTTTGAGTTTTCGCCGGTCTTGGCTTGGTCGCCGTAGTAGTAATAGTGGTAGATCAGCGCGGCGTCGACTTCACCGGCGTTGACTGCCTTCATGGCCGTGCTGTTGCCCTTGTAGGCCTTGAAGTTTTCCTTCATGCCCTTGAGCCATTCCTCGGTTGCAGCTTCGCCCTTGAGCTCAAGCAGCGCGGCAACAATAGCCTGGAAGTCGGCGCCGGACGGCGACGCTGCCCACTTGCCCTTCCACTCCGGCTTGGCCAAATCGAGCATCGACTTGGGCAGCTGGTCGTCGCTGATCTTGTTCTTGTCGTACACCAGGACGGTGGAGCGGGCAGCGATGCCGGTCCATTTGCCGGTGGACGGACGGAATTCAGCGGGGACCTGGTCAAGGGTTGCCTTGTCCACGTCGGCGAAAAGCCCTGCGTTCTCTACCTGCGCCATTGCCGGAGAGTTCTCAGTCAGGAAGACGTCAGCCGGGGAAGCCTGGCCTTCCTGGACGATCTGGTTGGACAATTCCGTGTCCGAGCCCTGTCGGATGGTGACCTTAACGCCGGTCTCCTTGGTGAAGGCATCCACCCATTCCTTGGTCAGGGTGTCGTGCTGGGCGTTGTACACGGTGATTTCACCGGAGACTGTGCCTCCGGAGGCGGAACCGGAAGAAGCGGGGGCACTGCCGGCGTTGGAGCCGCAGGCGCTGAGGCCAAGTGCTGCGGTTGCCGCGAGGGCGATTCCGGCCAGCGCTTTCTTGGGGATGTTCATGGGGGGACTTCTTTCTGCGAACAAAAACTCTTGGGGGACCTTCGTCCGTGCAGGCCTGAGTGTTGGGAAGGCGCGCTTCTGTAAGAGTAGGTAAGGCTTGCCTACCTGCAAAGCCGGATGGCCTAAAAGTGATCAGTATCACCATAATTACGCAAGTCTTACATGACCTAATACTTCAAACGCTTGGCGGTCACCGGGCCGCTCAGAGCACAAAAAAAACTCGGGACCAGCCGCTTCCGCAGCTGATCCCGAGCAGATTTCCGATCACTTGGACGAACTAGAACTCCCAGTCCTCATCTTCCGTGTTGACGGCCTTGCCGATCACGTAGGAGGAGCCCGAGCCGGAGAAGAAGTCGTGGTTCTCGTCAGCGTTCGGGGACAGGGCCGACAGAATGGCCGGGTTCACGTCGGTGACCGAAGCCGGGAACATGGCCTCGTAGCCAAGGTTCATGAGGGCCTTGTTGGCGTTGTAGTGCAGGAACTTCTTGACGTCCTCGGCCAGGCCGACACCGTCGTAGAGGTCGTGGGTGTACTGGACTTCGTTCTCGTACAGCTCAAAGAGCAGTTCGAAGGTGTAGTCCTTGATTTCCTGCTTGCGGGCCTCGGAAACCTTCTCCAAGCCCTTCTGGAACTTGTAGCCGATGTAGTAACCGTGCACGGCCTCGTCGCGGATGATGAGGCGGATGAGGTCGGCCGTGTTCGTCAGCTTGGCGCGTGAAGACCAGTACATCGGGAGGTAGAAGCCCGAGTAGAACAGGAAGCTCTCCAGCAGGGTGGAGGCCACCTTGCGCTTCAGGGGATCGTCGCCCTGGTAGTAATCCATGACGATCTGCGCCTTCTTCTGCAGGTTCTCGTTTTCGAGCGACCAGCGGAAAGCGTCGTCAATCTCCTTGGTGGAGCACAGGGTGGAGAAGATGGACGAGTAGGACTTCGCGTGCACGGATTCCATGAAAGCGATGTTGGTGTACACGGCTTCTTCATGAGGAGTGATCGCATCCGGGATTAGCGAGACAGCGCCCACCGTGCCCTGGATGGTGTCCAGCAGGGTGAGGCCGGTGAAAACACGCATGGTGAGCTGCTGCTCATCCGGCGTGAGCGTGTGCCACGACTGGACGTCGTTGGACAACGGCACCTTCTCCGGAAGCCAGAAGTTGTTGACCAGTCGGTTCCAGACTTCCACGTCCTTGTCGTCCTGGATCTTGTTCCAGTTGATGGCCTCGACGTGTGTCAGCAGCTTGACCTTTTCGGTCATTTCATCCCCTTTTAGCGTTGGGTTCTTAAGGTAAGCGTACGACGGCGGGTGGTGACCCGCCGTCGTATTCTTCAGTTATGAGCGTGGTTGACTACAGCATGCAGCTGACGCAACCCTCAACCTCGGTCCCTTCCAGCGCGAGCTGGCGGAGACGGATGTAGTAGAGCGTCTTGATGCCCTTGCGCCATGCGTAGATCTGAGCCTTGTTGATGTCACGCGTGGTGGCGGTGTCCTTGAAGAACAGCGTCAGGGACAAACCCTGGTCCACGTGCTGCGTGGCAGCGGCGTAGGTGTCGATGATCTTCTCGTAGCCGATTTCATAGGCATCCTGGTAGTACTCCAGGTTGTCGTTGGTCAGGTACGGAGCCGGGTAGTAGACGCGGCCGATCTTGCCTTCCTTGCGGATTTCGATCTTGGCGGCCACCGGGTGGATCGACGAGGTGGAGTTGTTGATGTAGCTGATGGAACCGGTAGGCGGAACGGCCTGGAGGTTCTGGTTGTAGATACCGTGCTCCATGACGGATGCCTTCAGCTCGCGCCAGTCATCCTGGGTGGGGATGTGGTGGCCGGCGAAGAGCTCGCGGACACGCTCCGTTGCCGGAACCCATTCCTGCTCGGTGTACTTGTCGAAGAACTCGCCGCTTGCGTAGGTGGACTTCTCGAAACCGCCGAACTTCTGGCCGGTCTCGATGGCCAGGCGGTTGGACGCGCGCAGGGCGTGGAACAGCACCGTGTAGAAGTAGATGTTGGTGAAGTCCAGGCCCTCTTCGGAACCGTAGTGGACGTGCTCACGGGCAAGGTAGCCGTGGAGGTTCATCTGGCCGAGGCCAATCGCGTGGCTCTGGGCGTTGCCCTGGGCGATCGAAGGCACCGAGTTGATGTACGACATGTCCGACACAGCGCTGAGGGCGCGGATGGACGTCTCGATGGAAAGACCGAAGTCCGGCGAATCCATGGTCTTGGCAATGTTCATCGAGCCCAGGTTGCAGGAGATGTCCTTGCCCACGGTCTCGTAGCTGAGGTCCTCGGCGTAGATGGACGGCGAGGAGACCTGCAGGATCTCCGAGCACAGGTTGCTCATGGTGATCTTGCCGTTGATCGGGTTGGCCCGGTTCACGGTGTCCTCGAACATGATGTACGGGTAGCCGGACTCGAACTGGATCTCCGCGAGGGTCTGGAAGAACTCGCGGGCGCTGATCTTGGTCTTCTTGATCCGGGAATCGTCGACCATCTCGTAGTACTTCTCGGTTACCGAGATGTCGGAGAACGGAACACCGTAAACCTTCTCGACGTCGTACGGCGAGAAGAGGTACATGTCCTCGTTCTTCTTTGCGAGCTCGAACGTGATATCCGGAACGACGACGCCCAAGGAGAGCGTCTTGATGCGGATCTTCTCGTCAGCGTTCTCGCGCTTGGTGTCCAGGAAGCGGTGGATGTCCGGGTGGTGCGCGTGCAGGTACACGGCGCCTGCACCCTGGCGGGCACCGAGCTGGTTGGCGTAGGAGAAGCTGTCTTCGAGGAGCTTCATGACGGGGATGACACCGGAGGACTGGTTTTCGATCTGCTTGATCGGGGCACCATGCTCACGGATGTTGGTGAGCGAGAGTGCTACACCGCCACCACGCTTGGACAGCTGAAGGGCGGAGTTGATGGCGCGGGCGATCGACTCCATGTTGTCTTCGATGCGGAGCAGGAAGCAGGAGACGAGCTCGCCACGCTGGGCCTTGCCGGCGTTCAGGAACGTCGGGGTAGCAGGCTGGAAGCGGCCGTCGATGATTTCGTCGACGAGGCGGTTGGCCAGCTCTTCATTGCCGCGGGCAAGGTGCAGGGCAACCATGCAGACACGGTCCTCGTAGCGCTCCAGGAAACGCTTGCCGTCAAAAGTCTTCAGCGTGTAGGACGTGTAGAACTTGAACGCGCCAAGGAAGGTCTCGAAGCGGAACTTCTTCTTGTATGCGCGGTTGAAGAGCTCGCGGATGAAGTTCATCGTGTACTGGTCGAGGGTCTCGCGCTCGTAGTACTGGTTCTTGACCAGGTAGTCGAGCTTCTCTTCGAGATCGTGGAAGAACACGGTGTTGTTGTTCACGTGCTGCAGGAAGTACTGGTGCGCAGCTTCGCGGTCGGCTTCGAACTGGATCTCACCGTTCGGACCATACAGATTGAGCATGGCGTTGAGCTCGTGATAGCCCAGACCCTTATAGGCCTCAGGCAGCGGCTTCTTGGCCGTGTCCACAGCGCCCCCGGTTACTTCTGTTTCTGCGACAGTTGTGTCCAAAACTTTTCCAGCCCTTCGTTGACCCGTTGGACGTCTTCCGGCGTCCCCATGAGTTCAAATTTGTAAAGATGCGGCACTTTGCATTTCACGGAGATGATGTCTCCGGCTGCGCAGTAGTTGTCCGCGAAATTGGTGTTCCCTGCTCCGATAACACCGCGGATCAGTTCCCTGTTCCGGGGATCGTTCAGAAACCTGATGACCTGCTTCGGTACGGAACCTTCACCGTTGGTACCTCCATACGTCGGAAGTACCAGGACGAAGGGCTCCAGTGCCTGAAGCGGAGCGTCCTGGGCATAAAGCGGGATGCGGGCTGCGTCCCTGCCCAGTTTTTGGACGAATCGTTTGGTGTTCTCTGAGGTTGAGGAAAAGTAGATGAGGTGACTCCTCGTGGTGACAGCTTCCACAGCTCTGCGTGCGGTAGCCGCGGCCAGCGGTGCCATGGGAGTCACCTCAACTACATAGGAATTCTTGGTGTGGCGTGGTGGCGAAGTTTGAATGGAAACTTAGGCCACGGAGGAAACGGCCTGGGCCAGTTCCTCGATCTTGTCCGGGCGGAATCCGGACCAGTGGTCCTGCTCGGTTACGACAACCGGGGCCTGCATGTAACCCAGTGCCTTGAGGCGTTCAAGGGCCTCGGCGTCCTGGGAGATATCGACACTCTGGTAGGCGATGCCCTTCTTGTCGAGTGCCCGGTAGGTTGCGTTGCACTGAACACAGGCCGGCTTCGTGTAAACCGTTACGGTCATGATCCCTGTCCCCTAAGTTGAAGTCTGATTCTCTTCGTATCTGGCGGGCTCAACCGGAACTAACTACTGAATCCGATACCGGCCCGCAGGCTGCCGTGACAGCCAACACGCTCTTATTTAGTCTTGTGCTGGTTTCCCGCTCAATCCGTAAATCGATACTACATGTAGTGCAAGCGCCTCGCCGGAACCCCAAGATGATGTATTACAAGTATGTCATTCAATCCACCGCTCGTCCACAGGGCAAGGGGTTCAAAATGTCCGCAATTCCGCCAAACTGAGAGATGTCATCCACACCCTGTGGACTACTTAGCCACATTTAATCTTCAGCGTGTCGCCCCCGTCCGGCGTGTCGTGACACTTTGAAAATGTGGCGTGGCGAACAGCTAAAATCTGCTGATGGTCAACCTTCTCCACCTCCGGACGCTGATGGAGGTAACCCGGCTGGGTTCCTTCGCAGCCGCCGCCGCCCAACTGGGCTACACAGCCTCGGCAGTCTCCCAACAGATGGCCGCGCTGGAACGCGATACCGGCGTCGAGCTCTTCCAGCGCTCAGCACGAAGCGTGGTGCCGACGGAAGCCGCAGTGACCATGACGCGGCACGCCTCGAAGGTGCTGACAGACGTGGAAGCCCTCATGGCTGCAGCGTCCCGGACCAACGACTCCCCCGCCCAGGAACTGCGCCTGGGCATCTTCCCCAGCCTGGCAACCTATGTCTTGCCGGACATCCTCAGGAATGAAAGATGGAACGGGCTGGGCATCGAACTCAAAGTGTCCGTAGCCGAACCGGCGCAAACCATCCAGGGACTCCGGAGCGGTGGCGAGCTCGACGTGGCCCTCGTGTACCAGGTGGGACAGTCCGGTTTGGCGTGGCCGCATTCGCTCGAGCGGCAGTGGATCGGCGACGACGACTTCCGCGTGGTCCTGCCGGCCTCCTGGAAAATCCGCGAGGATGCAGAGATCGAAGCCGCCCACCTCTCCGACATGCCGTGGATCGTCCACCACCCCGGCACCAGCGACGCATTGGTCATTGAGCGCCTGTTCGCCAGCTGCAACCTGCATCCCCGGGTGGTGGCCTACAGCGACGACTTCCACGCGAGCCTTGAAATGACCGCGGCGGGGCTTGGTGCCTCGCTGGTACCGGAACTGGCACTGCGGAACCGGCCGGCAGGCGTCGTGGTTCTTGATGTTCCGGACATCCGGCTGGCACGAAACGTCTTCGCCTTGTTGATCAACGAAAAGCGGACTGCCCAGGTCCAACTCTTCACCCAGCTACTGGCTGATACCCTCCGTGGCACGGCGGGCAAGAGCGGTCTCCACCCCCTGAAAACCACTCCTGTCAAGGGTCCGCAACGGCGCACGTGAAATATCCCCAAGTGCTGGAACGCACTGGATGTAGGGGTTAGATTGATCACATGGGCAAGGTAGCGAGCAAACATTTTGGGGAGATAGAGCTCAATCACGGGCGCGACCATTGCTTCGTCGCCAGACATGAGCTCGGCGGCAACCAGCTGGAACTGGACCTGAATGTCACCGCGCATGACCACTTCGACGAGGCGGCCCTGCGCAAGGTGGACTACCGTTTGCGTTTCCTGCCCGAACTGGTGGACCAGGTCCGAGAGATGATCGCCGACGAACTTGACCAGGACGGTACCAATCCCCAGCAGTTCCTGCATTTCCACTGTTCCCAGCTCAAGGAAGAACAGCTCGAGTCAGTCTTTGGTGTCCGGGAAAAGGACCAGCTCACCAACGATGTCTTCCTTAAAGCCCTCAAGCTCGGCCATGTAGCCATCTATCCTGGACAGCCCGAGCGCTATTTCGTCCTCGATTTCACCCTCGGCTCGCATTTCACGGACGAACTGCTGGTGGCCGCCGCGGACGAAGACGGCGTGGTGGATGACGAGATTTTGTGGGAGTAGCACGAGGCGTTTGACGCCCGACGGCGGGTAGGAGCCGATGGCAGTTTAACGACACCGGTCCTGCGGATGGTGAATCCTCGACGCCGGATCGGTCACCAGGGCTTCTCCACACTGGTACTGTCGTCGGGTCCGCGCAGATACTCGTCACGCTCCTGGCCCTCTCCCCGCTCGAGTTGGGCCTTCCGGGCACTCTCTTCGAGCTGCTGGAGTTGCTTGTCCTGCGGCGGCGTGGACGATTGCGGCGTGGACTGTTGCGGAGCGTTGTCCTTCGACTCGTCGCCTCGGTCCTTCTGTCCGTTAAGCCGGTCCTTGGCTGCCGCAAGGGCGTCCCCCTCCCCCGCCGCATTCGCAGGTCCGGGCTGCTGGCATTGGGCGGGCGCTGCGTCGATCACCGCCAAGGCTTCGCGGACAAGCCTGTCCTTGGCCTGCGGATCAGGTGCCGATTCCGCAAGCTTCTCCACACTCAGCACGAGGTTCACGCGGATCCTGCACTCGTCCACTCCGCCGCCGGCCCTCAACGCAGCCTCGAAGTCCGCCCGTGCAGCAGCAAAGTCGCCGGCCAGGACCTTTGCATCTCCGGCAGCGAACGGGGCCTTATGGGATTCAAGCACGTTGGCCACCCCAAGCCACGATGCCGCCTGCGCCACCCCGCCCTGCTTTCCTGCCGTGAAGGAGCTTTCCGCCGCGCCACCCAATATGCCCACGCTCAGGAGTTTCGCAGCGGCTGCGAGCGCCAGGAGGGCAACAGGAACCGACCAGAGCGCGAGGCGACGGTTTCGGCGTCGTGGATTCATGGCGGTCATCAGCTTTGCTCTTTCGACTGCGGACTCCTGGCCGCCCGAAGCGCGACCAGGTGCCTGAATGGTTCCGGGAGGGCCAGGACGAAAGCCGCCAGTGCGAGCAGCCAGTAGAGTTCGATCCTGCCCGGCACATCCGCGTCACCCGCGGAGACAGCTCCGGGCTGCGCTTTTTCGAGCATGTCGGATACGGGTCCGGTGCCGGTCCGGTGGGTGTAGGGGACATTGAGTTGACCTGCGATGGTGCGCAGCTGCGTTTCGTCGATTGTCGAGATCGCGTCCTGGCCTCCGCCGGAGCTTCGATCCTTCACGTAGGTGGGGGCGCTCTTTGAGGAGTCCTTCATGCGCCCTCCGGCGGCAGTCCCGTATCCAAGGACTGCTCCCCCGGCCACGTTGGCTCCATCCATGGGCGACGGAGCCGTATTACTGGTGTTCTCGCCGTCGCCTGCATAGAAGACCAGGGCTGGCCGCCCCGGGTGCTGTTCCTGCGCGGCGGCGAGCCTTTCCTTGAGGAGTTGACCGGCTCCGCTCACGCTGCTGCCCTTGGCGTAGCGGGGATTCTGGGGCTGGAGCGTAGCCATGCTGCTTTGCAGTGCACTGGCATCCTGGGACAACGGCATGCGGACGGTGGCTTTGTCATCGAAGGTGATCAGGGAGAATTTGGCTCCGGCGAGCTCCTCTGCGATCGCCATGACGTCCTGCCGGACTCCCGCCAGCCGGGTGCCGGTTCCGTTGTAGTCTTCGGCTGCCATGCTGGTGCTGCTGTCCACGACAAAGAAGACGTCCAGGTCCGCGGACGTGGTGTTGGCCTGCCCGCCGGCCCAGCCCGGCCGCAGGGCGGCAAGCAGGAGGAGCACGACGACGACGCACCGGATCACCGCCTGGCGCACGGCGCGCCGTGACCGGCTTTGCACCGGGCTGCCGCCGTTGTCCCTGATAAGGGGGAAGGCCGTCCAGACAGTGAACGCGATGGCGCCCAGGCCGAGGGCTGCGAGGACAGGCCAGGGCAGGATCGGGGCCAAGGTCAGGGCGTTGTTCATCATCGATCGAGCCTCCTTCCCAGTACCAGCATTCCCAGCCCGGCCAACAGCGCGACGCCCAGGGGCCAGGCGGGTGCATCGGCAACAACGGAGCGCGGGGCCGACAAGTAGGCGGTGGCCTCGGTCTCCTGGACCTGCCGGACGATACGCGGTACGGCATCTGGGCTATCCAGGGTGGAATAGGTGCCGCCTGTCGCCTCCGCGGTCGCCTTGAGTTGCGCACCAGGTTGTCCGGAATCATCCCCGTAGTCCATGTCGCTGGGATTGAGGGCGTGAACCTTCACGTTCTTGCCGGCGGCCAAGGCGCCCGCTTCGGACAGGGAGAAGATCGACGCACCGGAAACAAAGTTATCGGTGGCTAGCACCACGGACCGCGAGCGCTTGGTGTCCTCCGCGGTGACGCCATTGCCGGCTGTGTCCGGGAAGCTCTGGACACAGGAGGCGAGTCCATCACCGATGAGTGATGAGCCTTCCCCGTTCCAGGTGCCGTCGAAGAACGAGCCCGCACCGTCCGCCAAGGCTTTTTCGGCTTGGGTGAGCTGCTCCTCGGCATAGTCGTAATCATCGGTGAGGGGAAACAGCTGGACACTGCTGCTGTCGAAGATGACCATGCCGATCCTCTCCCCGTCGAACTCCTTGGCGAGGTCCTTGAACACAGCTGCCAAGGCCGCATCGGTGCTGGTCATTGATCCGGAGACATCCAGACACAGGACGATGTCCCTGTTGCGGATCTCCGGTTGTTCGGTGGAGCGCTGGGCCGGGCGGGCGGCAGTGATCGCCGCTGCTGCCAGGAACAGGCCTGCCAGCAGTGCGGCGAGGACCAGCCGGACCCGGTAGCGGCGGAGGGCATGCTGGTATTCGGGCAGGCCGGTGAGCCGGTCGCCATGGGCAATAGCCCGGGTCAGCACTGGCCGCCGGCGCCGGAGGTACAGCAGGGTACTGACCGCCACCGCTGCGGCTGCCAGCGGCAGGATCCACCAGTAGGTCAGTTCCATGCCTGAACCACCTGGCGGGCAATATCGGCAGAGTGGCTTACTGATTGAACCGGCAGGGCCGAAAATTCACTGGGATAGATTTCCGCGATCCCGTCGGCCAGGCCATGCAAGCCCTGACGGCGCAGCTCAGCCAGGGTCATTGAGGTGACGGGCAGTGCTGTGGCAGCTCCCGCGAACTCCCTCACGAGGAAGCTGAGCCTCTGGTGGGCGTCGCGCACCGGCACCCGCCCGGCGTCGGCATCCCTTGCGGTTGCCTCTATCGCGTCCAGGCAGGATGACCGCAGTGCTTCCAGGTCCGGTTGTCCACCCGTCTGCCCGGCGGGCCCGGGTGCCCGTCGTGGCCGGAAAAGCCATCCGTACCATCCTGCGACCAGCACAAGGAGGAGGATCCCCAGCCACATCCACTGGGCCTGGTATTGAAATGGTGCGTAGAACGTGGTTTCAGCCGGCACCCTGACCCCTTTTCGGCCCGCCCCGGGAAGCGAGTGCTCCCTGGCGGTGCTTTTCCAGGAGGGCGAAGACCGTCGTGACGACGTCATCGCTGCCGGCAGTTTGTTGTTCGGCGATACCCAAGCGGCGGAAAAGGTCCCTGCGCTGGTCCGCACGCTGGGTCATCGCCCGCTTGTAAGCGGCCCGTACTGCCCGGTCTGCGGCAAGCGGGAGCGGTATGCCGGAGCCGGTACCGATGTCCATGCTGTCCTCTTGACCAGGTGCGTCCGGCCCTGGTGCGAGGTCGGCGTCGCGGACAGTGAGCCAAAGAAGTTCATGCCGTGCCCGTAGCCTGCGCATCAGGTCCGCGGTACGGGCATCAGGCAGAACCTCGTCGGCAACAACCACCACCAGCATCCGTCCTTTGATGAACCGCAGGACGTAGTCCAACTGCTCTGCTATGTCACTGGGACGGGCGTCCGGACTGATGCTTGAGTCGATCTCCCGCAGCAGCCTCTCCAGATGTTCCTCGCCGCTTTTGGGAGGCCTGTACCGGGAGCCGCCCGCATTTCCGTGCACGAGGCCTACGTCGTCGCCGTGACGGCAGGCGAGGTACCCAATGACTCCCGCCGCATGAACAGCGATGTCCTTTTTGTTTTCCCCGGAAAGAGCTTCTGCTGCCATGTTCCTGCCGGTGTCCACCAGCAACAGCACTGAGTGGCGTCGAATGGCCACGTAGCGCTTGACGAGGGGCGAGCCATGCCGTGCTGTGGCTTTCCAGTCAATGTCCCTGACTTCGTCGCCGGGGACGTAGGTGCGCAGCTCATCGAAATCCAGGCTTCGGCCTTTGAAAACCGAACCGTACTCGCCGTCGAGCAGGGTGAGGGTCCTGCGGTGGGCGAAGATGAACATCTTCGACTTAACGCGTCTGATGAGGCTGGGCACCTGCCGCCCCGTTACGGCGTCTGGACGGACGCCAGGACGGCATCGATGACGGTCTCCACGGCAACGCCCTCCACGACGGCGTCGAAGCCGAGGATGATGCGGTGGCGCAGGACGCGGTGGGCGAGGTTCTTCACGTCCTCGGGGATGACGTGGTCGCGTCCATTGAGCAGGGCCAAGGCCCGTGCCGCCTGGCTGAAGGCGATACTGGCCCGTGGGCTGGCCCCGAACTCCACGAGGTTGGCAAGGTGGGGTTCCAGGTACTGTGACGCGTTGCGGGTGACATAGGCCAGACCAACGATGTACCGGACGATGGCCGGGTCGATGTAAACGCGGCGGACGAGTTCCTGGACCTGAACCACCGCATCGAGGGACGCGGCCGCCGGCGGTTTCTGCCCGGCACTGAACACGCCGGCGTCGATCCGGCGGATGACCTCGGCTTCTTCGGCAGGGCTGGGATAGTCCAGGACATCCTTGAGCATGAACCTGTCCATCTGCGCTTCGGGAAGGCGGTAGGTGCCCTCCTGCTCAATCGGGTTTTGCGTAGCGAGCACCAGGAACGGCTGCGGCAGCGGATAGGATTCCCCGCCGATCGAGGTCTGCCGTTCCTGCATGGCCTCGAGCATGGCACTTTGGGTTTTCGCGCTGGATCGGTTGATCTCATCCAGCAGGACGATGTTGGCGTGGACCGGCCCCAGCTGCGTGACGAAGGTGCCCTTGGCGGCGTCGAAAATCTGGGTTCCCGCGATGTCGCTGGGAAGCAGGTCCGGGGTGCACTGGATCCGGCGGAAGTCGGCACTGACCGATTCCGCGATGGCCTGGGCTGCCGTGGTCTTGGCCAGTCCGGGAACGCTCTCCAACAGCACATGCCCGCCGGTGAGCAAGCCGATCACCAAGGTCTCCCGCAGCCGGGTTTGGCCCACTACCTTGTTTTCGAAGCTCCGGACTATGCTGCCCACTAGTTGCTGGGCGCGTGCCATGTCCGGTGCATCGATTCCGGCCGTGGCTGTGGTCTGGTGCACTGGGGTCCCCTCGCTGGCGTTATGAGTCGTGCCGCAAGCGGTGGGCTTTGTCTTTCCGCCTGCATCGGCCACTCTATCCAAACGGCCCCCGGTCGAGGCCGCAATGGGTACCCCTCCCCATGGGGGCGCCGGAGGTCTATCCTTTTGCCATGCATCAGCTACCAGCCGCCTATCAGAATTATCTGGCATCGCAGGACCAGCACGTCATCGATGCCGTACGTCCCGTTCTCCTCCAGTCAGCAGCCGACCAGCGGCACGGTGTCCGCATCACCTTCAACCGGGGACCTACTGGGCACCAGGCTCACGTGGACGAGTCAATTCCCTTCGGCGAGATCATCGAAGACATCGACTGAACCGTCGCAGTTACCCGCGGGTCAGCCCTTCATGGCCCCGGACATCGCAAACGAGTTCCCCATGCCCCGTGATACCACCGCGTAAAGAACCAACACCGGGACGGAATAGAGGATGGAGAACGCAGCCAGCTGGCCGTAGGCGATGGCGCCATGCTGGCCGAAGAAGCTGAAGATGGACACGGCCGCCGGTTGCTTTCCCGTGGACAGCAGCAGGATGAAGGGGACGAAGAAGTTCCCCCACGCCTGGATGAACACAAAGATGAACACCACTCCAAGCCCCTGTCCCATGAGTGGCAGAACGATGGTCCGTAACGTCGTCAGGTTCGATGCCCCGTCCATCCACGCCGCCTCTTCCAATTCCAGGGGAACCGAGTCCATGAAGTTCTTGGCCATCCAGATCGCCATGGGCAACGTGGTGGTGGCCATGAAGAAGATGGTCGCAGCCATGGAGTCCAGGAGCTGCAATTGAACGAACAAGCCGTAGACCGGGACCATGATGGCGGTCACTGGCAGTGAAGTGCCGAACAGCACCGTGTACATGAAGGGCTTGTTGAACCGGGACTGGTATCTGGACAGCGGGTAGGCGGCCAAGACGGCTGCAAGTACGTTCACCAGGGCAGTACCGGCCGATAAGACGAAGCTGTTGAGCAGCGGACGGCCCAAGAGCTCCGGTGTCAGGACGGCGCTGAAGTTAATCATCGACGGCGCCGATGGCACCTTGGTCTGGTACCCCGCTTGAGGGTCGACGGCGGCCAGCACCAGCCACAGCAGCGGCGCCGCAAAGCACAGGCCAATCACCAGCAAAGCGACGTCGGCACCAAGCCTGGCCCTGGAGCCCTTCATGCGCGCCGCTCCCGCAGCAGCCACACGTACACCGCACCAAAGACCATTCCCAGCAGGATGAGGACCGATGCTACCGCTGTGCCATAACCGATGTCCCCGAACTTGAATGCTTCCTGGTAGGCGAGAACAGGCAAGGTTGTGCTGGCGTTGGCGGGTCCCCCCGCTGTCATTACCCAGATGAGGGTAAACACGGCCAGTGTCTGCAGGGTGATCAACATCAGATTGGTGGCGATGCTGTTCCTGATCAGCGGAAGGGTGATGAACGTGAGCCGCTGCCACCCCCGGGCACCATCCATGAGCGCGGCCTCGGAGACATCCCGGGGAACATTCCCCAGCGCTGCACGGTACACGAGCATGGAGAAGGCCGTACCGCGCCAGGTGTTGGCCAGGATGATGGCCACCAGCGGGAACGAATACAGCCAATCCAAGCCGTGGGTTCCCAGTGCAGCCAGTATCTGGTTCAAAGTGCCGTCGCGGTTGAAGTACGCGTATGCCGCGAACGCAGCCACGATTTCAGGGAGAACCCAGGCAGCCACCACGGCTGTGCCCACCCAGTCCGACACGGTTTTGCGTGAGCGTGTCATGAGCAGGGCGATCAGCAGGCCGAGGAGATTCTGGCCCAGCACGGCCGAAGCAGCAACGAAAACGACGGTGAGCCACGTAGCCATGGGAAAGGCGTCGTCGGTAAACATCCGGACGTAGTTCTCCGCGCCCACCCATTGCGGCTCCCTTGCCGCTTTTCCGGTCAGGGCCGCGTCCGTGAAGGAGGCGTAGAACGACCAGGCCACGGGAGCGAGCAGGAAAACCAGGAGGAGCAGAATGGCCGGGGCTACTGGCAGGAGCCGCGAGAGGCGGCGAATCTTCATCGCTGCAGGACCTTGTCCTCACCTACCAGTTTGCGGACAGTGGCATCGTACTCCGCGGCGGCCTCCTGGGGGCTCTGCCTGCCTGTGATGACCGATTCCGTGGCGACCTGGACAGCGGTGGAAATCCGCGGATAGTCAGCAGTTGCCGGCCTGTAGCGCGTCACGTCCACCAAGGCGGACACGTCCTTGACGAAAGGATTCGCTGCAAGATAACCCGCCTCAGCGGCCACGTCCGTTCGAACGGCGATCTGCGAGTTATTGATGTCGTACGCCAAGGCGTTTTTCTTGTTCAGCGCGGTGGCGAGGAACTGGAAGGAAAGATCGGGGCTCTTGGTCCCAGCACCCACAGCCAAGGTCCAACCTCCCGACATGCTGACGCTGCCTGGTTCCTGGCCCTTCTGGGTGGGGAAGGCGGCCACAGCCATGTCCTGTTCATAGCCGGCCCACTCGTATGCGCCGCCTTTTTTCCAGAACGACGGCGCGTAGGAACCTTCCACGGTGGCCGCCAGTTTGCCCTGCGGGAACCACTCTCCGAAGACTTTCTTCCAGACATTGGCATCCAGTGCTTCCGCAGGACTGACGGCGAGTTTCTCGTCATAGAGGGTCTTCAGGAACGCCAGGGAGTCAGTGAAACCCTGGGAACCGACCACCCACTTCCTTTGGTCCTCGTCGTAGAGGGTGCTGCCGGTCCCGTAGAGGAGCTCATAGAAGCTCTGCATCACTGTGCCTTCGCCCGTACCCTTGCCGGCGTACATGGTGAAGGGAATCACTGTGGAATCGGCGGCTTTGACCTTCCGGGCCATCGCCAGAATGTCGTCCCAGCTTTCCGGTTGCCACGGAACAGCAATCCCGGCCTTCTGCAGCACGGCTTTGTTGTACCAGATCGCACGCGTATCCGTGCCCAGCGGCACTGCGTAGATTCCCCCGTCGTCTGCACGGCCGGCCGCCTTCGCGGCTTCGCTGAATTTCGCCCAGTCTTCCCATTTCCCAAGGTAACTGTCCAACTTGAGCAAGTAGCCGGCGTCGACGTCGGAGCGTACTTTGAACGTGTCTTCGTAGAAGACATCCGGTGCTGTGTCCGGGGACCGCTGCGCCAAGGCGAGTTTCGTCCCGTAGTCGTCATCGTTGGCCTGGATGGGCTGGAGGTCAACCGTCACGCCGGAATTGGCCGCCTCGAATTCCTTCTTGGCATCCTGCATCACGGCATCGAGCGCTGTGAAGGCATCGGTTTTTTGGTACACGATCTTCAGGGTCGTTTTCCCGGCTGCGTCCGGCGTGGACGAACACGACGTCACCCCGGCAAGAATGGCAGCTACGGCAATTGCGGCCACTATCTTCATGGATCGCATGGTCTTCACTGGGCGCATGGTGCTCCAATCAGTCAAACGTGCGCTGCTGGGTCAGCCCTCCAGCAGAAGCCGTTGGGCGCGGGGGGCAAGCATGTGCTCCAGGACCAGGCAAGCAGCACCGATGGCACCAACGTCTTCGCCTACGCCGGTCCCCACGACTTCGAGCCCGTGGATCATGCGGGCGGCGTTGTTTTTGTCCAGGAGGCTGGGAACGCGATCCAGGAAATAAGGTGACATGCGGCCCCAGAACGGTCCCCCGAAGACCACACGCTCCACGTCCAGGGTGTTGGTCACCACGGAGACCGCCCGCGCCACGAGCGTTGCCGACTTATCCAAAATCGCTATGGCGCGTTCATCACCGGCGTCGGCCTTGTCGCACAACTCCGCGTAACGTTCCTGCACTTCAGGACCGTCCGCCCCGTGGCGGTTCCCGTCCAGGACGCCTGCCGCTTCGGCTTCGGCCACCAACACCTGCGGAATACAGGATGACTTGACGCAACCCTGAAGCCCGCAATCACATTGCGGCCCTCCCGGGTCAACCACGATGTGGCCTATTTCGCCGGCGTTGCCGGAGGTCCCGCGCACTACCTCATCGTTGAGGACGATGCCGCAACCGATGCCGGTTCCCATGTACATGAAAACGAAGCTTCCCGCGCCGCTCGCGCCGCCGGCCCAGGTCTCGGCCACCGCCGCACTGGTGACGTCCTTGTCCACCAGCGTTTCCAGGCCCGTGGCATCTGCCAGTGCCTCCCGGATCCGCACCCTGTTCCAACGCGTCAGCAGTGGCGGCTCCACCACGGAACCTTCGTCGAGGTCGATCGGACCCGGAACTGCAACACCCAGCCCGGCAATCTTTGACGCGTCGACACCCGACTCCTCGATGAGTGACTGGATCTGTTCGGCGATGCTGGTGATCACCCCTGCGGGGTCGCCACCGGGAGTGGCCATCCGGGAGTGCTTGACGACATCGCCCAGCAGGTCCAGTACGACGAAAGTGATGACTGCAGGGTCCAGGTGCACTCCCACGGCGTACATTCCCGCAGGGTTGAGGCGGAGGATAGTGCGCGGCTTTCCCGGACCGGACCCTTCTTTGCCTGCCTCGACGATGAGCTGCTGGTCAAGGAGTCGTCGGGAGATATTCGAAATCGTTTGCGGCGACAGCCCCACGATCTGCGCCAGTTCCACACGGCTGAGTCCGCCCGAAGACCGCCGGATCGCCTCCAGAATGACGGTCAGGTTGAAGTCCCCCATGCGGGGTAGGTTGGTTCCGCGCCTCGGTGTCGGCTGCCGGATCTCAGTCACTGATGCCCCTAGTCATTCGGAAAATCTTCGTCGAATTTGGTCTCTGTGTGCATCGTACGACACCACTGCTCCCACGGATACGAGCACACGCTGGCTCGGAAGTCAGGGGTTGGTAACGATGACACTGCATTGTATGCGAGCACAGTTCATTGACACGTCACGAACAGCCCTCAAGGCTTCCTGCTGCGCGTCACCGTGAACTTTGGATTCCGGCCTTCTTCCACGGTGGGACCGATCAGCCGTTCAAGCGTCGGCCGGTAGCGCAGGTGACTGTTGTACACCGTCCACAACTCCCCGCCCGGCGCCAGGACACGGGCGGCTGCTTCAAACATCCGCATCGCGGCACCGGCATGCACGCTGGCGCCCAAGTGGAAGGGAGGATTCAGCAAGATGAGATCGGCGCTGGCCGGTGGGAGCGACGACATGGCGTCGTCGTGGAGTACGGTGATCCGCTCCCCCAGTCCGTTTGCCATAGCGGTGCCCCTTGCCGAGGCAGCGGCCGCGGCAGATTGGTCGGTGGCGATAACCCGTGCTTTCTTTTGCCGCGAGGCAACCATGGTGGCGAGGATACCCGTCCCGCACCCCAGGTCCACCACACACCGCGCCTGGGGCATGCGGTCAAGGAATGTCAGCAGATAGCGCGTCCCAATATCAAGGCGTGCCCCCGCAAAGACTGCACCTTGGGCACTGACGGTGATTCCCAGTTCGGGCAAGGGCTCAACCACAGGAAAGGGCGGGGCAGCATTGACCGGCCTGGCGTCCCGCGCCACCAGGACCCGGGACTTTTGGCGGGCCAACTGTGGCTGGACGGAGCCAAAATACTTTTCCAGCACACTGTTCATGCCGATTGTCATGTGCTTTACGCGACCACCGGCGAGCAAAACAGCACCCGGGGCAGCAAACCGTGCAACGGCGTCGGCGATCTCCTCCAACTCCGCCAGGGCTTTAGGCAACTGCAGCAGCACCAGCTCCGCATCCTCAAGCAGTTCCCTGCCGAGCTCCAGCGGGCTGAATTTCCCCTCGGCACCGGTCCCCTGCGCATTGCGCCTTAGGGCCAGCCTCCCGGAGAAAAGGTCCTGGTGGACGCGGACATGTTCGACGCCGAGCCCCGCCAAAGCGCCGAGGGTCAACGCACCGTACCGGTCGCCGATGACGGCAATCCTGGTATCGGGAGAGCTGAATTCGACGGCGGTTTCCAAGAGCAGCTTGTCCGTGGCGTCGTAGGCCTGCAAGTTGTCGGCCTCTACGTCCGGCAACCTGCTCAATGAGTCAAAGAGCGCCCCAAGATCCAATACCGCCACTAGGAGGTTCCCGCTTTCTTTGCTTCAATAACCGGCCGCTGCCGGCGTCTCGACTTTATGGGTGCTTCGGAGGAAGCTTAAGCTGGCACTACGCAAACACCTGTCCTCCTCCGCGCGGTGAGAAGACCCCGAAGGTGGCCGGCATTCGTCACGGCGACCCCAGGAGCCAGGCGCCGGGACCACCCGTCACTGGGCTCCCCTTTCCCTTGCGAGAAGCCATGAGTGTCAATGTTGTCACGAACCTGGACGCAAAGTCCCACAACTCTCCCGACGAAACCCGGCGTGCGGACAAAACCGTAGTGGACCTGGTCACTGTGGGAGATTACACCATCGCCCGTATGACGTTTGAACCAGGCTGGACGTGGGCAGACTGCATCAAGCCTGCCGCTGGCACCGATTCGTGCCAGTTAAGCCACGTCGGGTTCTGCGTTTCCGGTTCCTTGGAAGTCGAAACAAACGACGGCGGCAAGATCAGCATTTCCCCGGGATCCTCCTACTCCATACCTCCTGGACACAACGCCCGGGTGGTAGGTGATCAGCCATTCCAGGGCATCGAGTTCGTCAGCGGAGCCGAATTTGCCGAAGCCCTCAAGTAGGCGTCCGGGCTGGAGCTGCGGTTCAGACCGAAAGCAAAAGACCCCGCTCGATTGAGCGGGGTCTTTCTACCGGAGTGGAGCTGAGGGGACTCGAACCCCTGACCCCCTGCATGCCATGCAGGTGCGCTACCAGCTGCGCCACAGCCCCGGATTTGCTGACTTCATCAGGAAGTATTTCTCTTCCCGTCGAAGCAACTCGTCAATACTAACCACAATCCCAGCGGAAGAGAAATCGCCGGAAGGTGAGGTGCATCACGCCGGGCGCCCGTCCTTCGGGAGACCCGCACGACCGAGGTGCGTGGAACGAACCACTGCACCTCCCCCCAAAAACGGGCCGTGCCGAGTCTCCCAAAATGACGTGCTCCAAGGAGTCTAGGATCCCCGCGCCGGAAAACAAAACCGTCCAGTCGGTTTCCCTGCCATTCCGCACTTGCGCGGTGATAGCGTTGTGAAATCCCGACGGCGGCTACTTCCGCCGCCAGCCCACCATGAGAGGTCCTCACAACGGATGCAGCAACGCGCGCAGGAAACCCGGCTGGCCGTCATTGAAGGGGCGGCATCGGTCTTCGCCGGGATCGGTTATGCGAAGGCGAGCCTGGCTGACATCATCGCGCACGCCGAGGTGACAAAGGGGGCACTGTACTTTCACTTCACGTCCAAGCGGGACCTGGCGCTTGCAGTGATCGAAGAACAACATTCCAAGGTCCTGGCAGCAGGTTCTGACATCCTGGGCACCAGCGCACCTGCATTGGACAAGATCATCGCGCTCTGCAGGATGTTTGGCCGGCAACTCCTGGACGAACCGATCGTCCGGGCCGGTATACGCCTTACCTTTGAAGCTTCAGCGTTCGAGGCAGATGTGTCCAGGCCTTACGAGGACTGGATCGCCACGGTAGAGGGCCTTTTGGGGCAGGCCAAGGTTGAGGGCGCGGTCCGCGCGGACCTGGATGCCGCCGCCTTCGGTCGGTACCTGGTGGCCTCCTTCACCGGCGTCCAATTGGTTTCCGACGTACTGACCGGACGCGACGACGTGCTGCAGCGCATAGAGCAAATGTGGGAATTCATGCTGCCGGCCCTGTCTCCCGTCCGACCGGGCTCACCGGACTAGCCCGGCACCGGGCGGGTCTTTCAGCCCACCCCAGGGTCGGCAGCTTCGTGCCGGGAATCCGGACACGAAAAAGGCCCCGCCTCCCTCACCGGATGATCCAGGAAGAGAAGCGGAGCCTCATAGGGTGGAGCTGAGGGGACTCGAACCCCTGACCCCCTGCATGCCATGCAGGTGCGCTACCAGCTGCGCCACAGCCCCATATTCTTGCTGCTTCACGCTTGGCTTTGGAAGCCATCCGCGCCGAAGCAACTCAAATATCTTAGAACAGCATTTCCGATAATTCCAAATCGGGCATATTCGCTTGCCGCAGCGTCCTAGGCCTCGGAATCCTCCGAGGTTGCAGCCTTGGCGGAAGCGTCATCACCGAGTTCAAGATCTACCACGGGGCAGTCCTTCCAGAGGCGCTCCAATGCATAGAAGACGCGGTCTTCCGCGTGCTGGACGTGGATGACAATGTCGGCGTAATCCAGGAGGACCCAGCGGCCTTCGGAGCGGCCTTCGCGGCGCACGGGCCGAAGGTCCTGCTTCAGCAGTTCCTCTTCGATCCCGTCCACGATTGCGTTGACCTGGCGCTCCGTGGGAGCTGATGCGATCAGGAAGACGTCGGTCAGCGCCAAACGCTCGCTGACATCCAGCGCGACGATGTCTTCTGCGAGCTTGTCCGCCGCGGCACGGGCAGCGTGACGGGCGAGGGTGATGGATTGTTCATGTGCAGACAAGGGAACTCCTAGTTATGGCGCGTGGCCGGGAAAGGGCGTGAGCCGTTGGGGCGGAACTATCCGCTGGTAATCATGATGATGCCGACGATCAGGGCAACCAGGCCCAGTGCCAGGACGCCGTATTGCAGCAAGCGGCTCCGTTGGGCCCTGGCCAGGCCGGCAGTACTGGCATCCAGCGGATCCAGTCCATAGGCGGTACTGGCAGACACAGGAGGCCGCTGTGTTTCTTCGCTTGTTTCGGCCGTGGAGGTGGCCTTATTCCTGGATGACCGGGCAACCGCCTCGGCGCGGGCAAGAACCCCCGCACGCCCACGCGGAGCACGTTCCTTCGCCGGTGCCTGTCCGGGATCAAGCTTGGGGCCGGACGAGGTGACCAACGGGACAAAGGTAGTGCTGGGACGCTTCATCACCGGGCGTTCGACGCCGGGAACCTTGACGAACTCCAAAGGAGTCACCATGGCGAGGTTGTTCGCCGTCGAAGGACCGGCCGATGTAGAGGGCTCCTTACCCTGCCCGGGATGGTTCAGCCCGGGCTGGTTCTGGCCAGGCCCGCTCTGCCCGGGTTGGTTCCGTTCGGCCTGATTCTGCTCTGCCAGCTTTTGCTTGGCAGCAGCGCGCTTGTTCAGCACCGCGGCGCGTTCGGCCAGGGCGATCTGCTGGGCCAGGACCTCGGGATCAACAGCAAGCGGATCCTGCTCGGCAATATGTTCGAGCTTGGAAGTCTGGTTTTGGACCTGCGCGGCAATCAGTTCGCGTACAGCAAGGGCCTGTTCCACGGACATCTCTGATTCGGCCGCTGGTACACCGCCAGACCCGGTGGGTGCCGGTGTTTTCGACTGAGGGGATTCTTGTGGCTCATCCCGCGTCGGCGGCTTTTCCCCGTCTTTGTCCGCAGCCTTCGGCTTGGCGCCGGGCATGGGAACAACCGGGTTCATGGACGTGGCGACTTCTGCCTGAAGCTGCTGAAGCCGAAGCTGGCGCCGGGTGGGCGGACCGCCACCTGAGAGTTGCTCTTCCTTATCGGCGAGCTCCTTGATGGTGCGCAGTGCGGCGCGGTCACGCGCCCGGATCTGGGACGAGCGTTCCTGGGCCGCAGCACCCACCGCATCCACAGGCGCATCCGCCGCGCGACGGTTGCGCCCATTGGAGCGCTCTGCACCGTCAGCAGGCTCTGTCTCCTGCAGGGCCGTTGGCTCCGCCTGGACTTCCGGGTTCTGTTCCCGGGCACGGCGAAGCTCACGCCTGCTGCGGATGGGTCGCTGTTCCTGGCTGCTCATTTTACAAACTCATTCAGTACGTGCTTGGTCGTCTGATCCGGATAGTGCCGGCGACAGTTCTCCTGGTACAGCGTCAGGTGCATACAGTCCATACTTTGCGATGTACTGCACCACACCGTCAGGGACCAGGTACCACACCGGGTTGCCTGCACCCACGCGGATACGGCAATCCGTGGAGGATATGGCCATGGCCGGGACTTCGAGCAAGCTTACGTCGTCAGTCCGGCCGAGGTCGTTCAGCTCGTGTCCGGGGCGGGTCACCCCCACAAAGTGGGCCAAGGACCAGAGCTCGTCCACGTCTTTCCAGGACAGGATCTGGGCCAGGGCATCCGCGCCGGTGATGAAGAAGAGGTCTGCGTCGGGGCGCTGGGCCCGAAGATCCCGAAGGGTATCGATGGTGAAAGTCGGGCCGGGCCGGTCCACGTCAACGCGGCTGACAGTAAACCGTGGGTTCGATGCCGTCGCGATGACGGTCATCAGGTACCTGTGTTCGGGTTCACTGACCAGCTTGTGCGACTTCTGCCACGGTTGACCGGTGGGCACGAAAACAACTTCGTCGAGGTCGAACTTGGCTGCGACTTCGCTTGCAGCCACAAGGTGGCCGTGATGGATGGGGTCAAAGGTTCCACCCATCACGCCCAGCCGAAGCCTGCGCTCCGACTCCCCGCGAGGTGTTGCGGCAATAATGTTAGTGGCCCTGGCCGTGGGTGTGCTTGTTCGGGTGCTGGCGGTGCGGGTCAGCGTGCTCCTCCACTGCCTCGTGGCGGTTACCCAGGTTGGTGTAGGACAGGGTTACGAACATGAGAACCAGCAGCAGGGCAAACATCGAGACGCCGAAGACCCACGGCTCGGCCCACAGCGGGGCGAGTTCCTCGTGGCCGCCTTCTGTCTCGGCGGCAATGGACGTGGCGATCTGCTGAAACAGCATCTTCTCCCCTAGTTGGTTCTCAAAGGATTTCGACGGCGGGACTCCCCGCCGTTCCGGACTTCTGTTCTATGTTACCGCGTTGCTAGCTGCGGACTTGGCCTTCACCCTGCACGATCCACTTTGTAGTGGTCAGTTCGGTGAGGCCCATGGGACCTCGGGCGTGGAGCTTCTGGGTGGAGATACCAACCTCGGCACCAAGCCCAAGCTCACCGCCGTCGGTGAACCGTGTTGAAGCGTTGACAATCACAGCCGCCGAGTCAATCTCGGCGATGAACCTCTCCGCGTTGGCGAGGTTGTTCGTCAGGATGGCTTCTGTGTGCCCGGTGGTCCACTTGCGGATGTGCTTCACCGCGTCATCCAGGCTGTCCACCATGGCCACAGCCAGGTCGAGGTCCATGTACTCAGTGGCCCAGTCGTCGTCGTCCGCGGGAACAGTCTCAACTGCGCTGCCCAGGGCAGCCGCGATCCTGTCATCGACGTGAAGTGTCACGCCTGCCTTGCGCAGTGCGGCCGCTACTGCGGGCAGGGCCGTCGACCCTGAATGCACCAGGAGTGTCTCCACGGTATTGCAGACACTCGGACGTTGGGTCTTGGCATTGAGGAGGATCTCCACGGCCATCTCTTCACCCGCCGACTCATCAATGAAGATGTGGACATTGCCCTCACCTGTTTCGATAACCGGCACCGAGGAGTTGGTCACGACAGTCTGGATAAGCTCGCGTCCGCCCCGGGGAATGAGCACGTCCACCCGCCCGCGGGCACGCATCAGGACATTGGCACCTTCGCGGCCATACTGGTCAACTGTCTGCACGGCATCAGCAGGAAGTCCCACCGAGTCCAAGGCGTCGCGCAGGATCCGGACCAAGGCCTCGTTGGTGTTCGCGGCAGCGGAACCGCCGCGGAGGATCACGGCGTTGCCACTCTTGAGGGCGAGGCCGGCAATATCCACAGTGACGTTGGGGCGCGCTTCGTAGATGGCGGCAACAACACCCATCGGCACATTGACCTGGCGCAGGCGCAGACCGTTAGGCAGTGTCTGCCCACGGACCACGTTGCCCACGGGGTCCGGCAAGCCGGCCAGATTCTCCAATGCCGCCACCAGGCCGTCGATGCGCTCCGGAGTAAGGGTGAGCCGGTCCAGGAGAGCTGCAGACGTGCCGTTGGCGCGGCCTACGGCAACATCCTTGGCATTGGCTTCAAGGACATGCTTCCGGTTCTCAAGCAAAGCTGCCCCGATTGCACGAAGCGCACGGTCTTTCCACGCACGGTTGGCCTGTCCCAGGCGGCGTGCTGCCTTCCGGGAACGATCGGCAATGGCGTGGACAGCGGCTTCGAGTTCCTCCGGAGTCAATGGAACGCGTCCTGCCGCAGGGTTCTCCGGCGCGGTGCCGGCAGTGCCGGTAGCGTCGGAAATCACAGGGGCGTCAGGGGTCAGCGCTTCAGTCATGCACCCAGTTTAGATGAGCGCGGCCCGCGCAGAAGCACCAGATCGTCAACATGAACAACTTCGCGGTCATAGCCCCGTCCCAGCGACTGACCAAGCTCCTGGGTAGTGCGGCCCAGCATGCGGGGAAGTTCCTCCGACGAGTAGTTCACCAAGCCACGGGCCACGATGCTTCCGTCCAATGCCACCATCTCCACCGGATCACCGGCTTCGAATTCGCCCCCGACCTCCGAGATGCCGGCGGGAAGCAATGAGCGGTGCCTGTCGCGCACAGCCTTGACGGCGCCGTCGTCGAGCACCAAACGTCCCTGCACCGTCGCCAGGTGCGCGAGCCACAAGAGGCGGACGGGTTTGCGGTTGCCGTTCACGGCGAACCAGGTTCCCACGTCCTCCCCCGCCAGTGCTGCTGCGGCATTGGCCGTGGAAGTGACCAAAGCATGGATCCCGGAACTTGCGGCAATCGACGCGGCCTCGACCTTGGTCATCATGCCGCCCGTTCCCACACCGGCCTTGCCGGCCTTGCCGATGGTGACGTCCTCCAGGTCCTGGGGTCCGCGCACCAGCGGGATGCGCCGGGCGCCTTGGGACGGCGGACCGTCATAAACGGCGTCGACGTCGGACAGCAGCACCAGCGCATCGGCGCGGACCAAGTGCGCCACCAAGGCAGCCAAGCGGTCGTTGTCGCCAAAACGGATTTCATGGGTTGCCACGGTGTCGTTCTCATTGACCACCGGCACCACGCCAAGATTCAGCAGCCGGTCCAAGGCCCGGAAGGCATTGGTGTGCTGGGTCCGGCGCATGAGGTCGTCGGCGGTCAGCAGGACCTGGCTCACAGTTACCCCGTGTGCATTGAACGCCTGCGTGTAGCGGGCCATCAGGAGACCCTGGCCAACACTTGCTGCCGCCTGCTGGGTGGCAAGATCCTTGGGCCGCTTTGCCAGGCCCAACGGTGCCAGCCCGGCCGCAATGGCGCCCGAAGAAACGAGGATAATCTCGGTTCCGGCGTTTCGCTTTCCGGCGAGTGCGTTGACGAGTTGTGTCAGGGACTTCTCGGAGATGCCACCCTTGATGCTGGTCAGGGAGGATGAACCCACCTTGACCACAATCCGTTTGGCGGTGGCTATCCCCTGGCGCTCCAGTCCGGCAGCGTCCTCGGAAACGTCAATGGTCCTAGTCGTCATCACCGGAATCCAGGGTGCTTTCCCTCACCGTCTGGGCGCGGCGCCCGCTGACGGACTCTGTCCAGATGCCCGCCTTGCGCTCGGCTTCGAGTTCGGCGCGCGCAGCAGCCTTGGCCTCGCGGCGCTCGATCTGCTCTTCGCGCTTCTGCGAACGCGTGGGACGGTCACCGATGTCAGCAACACGGATATCGGTGCCTCGCGGAGTGGCCAAAAGTTCGGCACCGGCCATCATGGTGGGCTCCCAGTCGAAGACGACGCCGTCATCCTCGCCAATGACGACGGTATCGCCGGGCTTGGCGCCAACCTTGAACAGTTCCGTCTCAACACCAAGCTTGGCGAGGCGGTCTGCAAGGTAGCCGATGGCTTCCTCGTTCGTGAAGTCGGTCTGCTTGACCCAGCGCACGGGCTTTTCGCCCAGTACGCGGAACAGCGGCTCGAGGTTCTTCTCTTCACGACGGATCTTGAAACCGGACTCGTTGACGGCGCGCGGGCGAAGGACCGGCGGAGCCACCTTGGGGGGTGCAGCCTGGACGGCGTCGCGCGCAGCCTTGACGATTTCTGCCATGGCAAAGCCGAGCTGGCGCAAGCCTTCGTGGCTGGTTGCCGACACTTCGAAGACACGGTAGCCCCGCGCCTCCAGGTCCGGACGTACGAACTCGGCCATATCCTTGCCGTCGGGGAGGTCGACCTTGTTCAGGACTACCAGCTTGGGGCGCTCGTTCAACGGGACAACTTCACCGTCAACGCCGGCGTAGCTCATATCGACGGCGTACTTCTCCAGTTCGGCCTCAATGATGGCGAGGTCGGAGAGCGGATCGCGGTCCGATTCCAGGGTTCCGCAGTCAAGCACGTGGACCAGGGCAGCACAGCGCTCCACGTGGCGGAGGAAGTTATGACCAAGGCCCTTGCCCTCGCTGGCGCCTTCGATGAGGCCCGGAACGTCGGCAATGGTGAAGCGGACGTCTCCTGCCTGGACCACGCCCAGGTTGGGGATGAGGGTGGTGAACGGGTAGTCGGCGATCTTCGGCCGGGCAGCGGACATGGCAGCAATCAAGCTGGACTTGCCCGCGGAGGGGAAGCCGACCAAGGCAATATCGGCAATGGACTTCAGTTCCAGGACGATGTCACTGGATTCGCCTTCGATGCCGAGGAGCGCAAAGCCCGGGGCGCGTCGCTTTTGCGAAGAAAGGGAAGCGTTGCCGAGGCCACCCTGGCCGCCAGCGGCCGCAATGTATTCAGTACCTTCGCCCACCAGGTCTGCCAGGACTTCGCCGTCCTTGGTCTTGACCACGGTGCCGTCAGGGACCGGAAGAATCAGGGTCTCGCCGTTCTTGCCTCCACGCCAGTCGCCCATGCCGGGGCCACCATTGGTGGCGTGCCTGTGGGGTGCGTGGTGGTAGTCAAGCAAGGTGGTGGTCTGCGCTGACACGCGGAGGATGACGTCGCCGCCGTTGCCGCCGTTGCCGCCGTCGGGACCGCCGAGCGGCTTGAACTTTTCCCGCTTAACGGAGACACAGCCGTGGCCGCCGGTTCCGCCGGATACGTGCAGGACTACCCGGTCTACAAAGCTCGCCACGTGGATCTCCTCTATTGCTGTTGCCAGCGCTGTTGCAAAAACCAGCGCGCCTGAGGGCGCCCTAGTCGATTGTAATGCGGTTAAAAGAACGGTGGAGCGGGCCGCTTGGCCCGCTCCACCGGTTCAGAACTTGTTGTTACTCTGCAGCTGCAGCAGCAACGATGTTCACTACGCGACGGCCGCGGCGAGTACCAAACTCAACCGCACCGGCCTGCAGGGCGAACAGGGTGTCGTCGCCACCGCGACCGACGCCTGCACCCGGGTGGAAGTGGGTGCCGCGCTGGCGAACGATGATTTCGCCGGCGGAGACTACCTGACCACCGAAGCGCTTGACGCCCAGGTACTGTGCGTTGGAGTCACGACCGTTGCGAGTGGAACTCGCGCCTTTTTTGTGTGCCATGTGAAATGCCTGCCTCTAAATTTCTGGGGAAACTGAAAAACCTGAACAGCGGGTAACGAAAGTTACGCGATGCTGGTGATCTTGATCTTGGTCAGTTCCTGACGGTGACCCTGACGCTTCCGGTAGCCGGTCTTGTTCTTGAACTTCTGGATGACGATCTTCGGACCACGGAGGTCTTCGAGGATCTCAGCAGTAACCTTGACGTTGGCCAGTTCCGCTGCTGCGGAGGTGACCTTGTCGCCGTCAACCAGGAGCAAGGCGGGCAGCTCAAGTGTGCTACCGGCTCCACCGGGGACGCGGTTAAGCGTTACGTAGTCTCCAACGGAAACTTTTTCTTGGCGGCCGCCTGCGCGGACAATCGCGTACACCACTTGGGTACTCACTTCTCTCGACGTTTATAACTAAATTTGCGTGCGGAACCTGTCACCGGAATCAGGCTTGGTTCGCGCTGTGCCTCAACGCCGTGGACTTCTGTTCGAAGTCCGCGAGTCATCCCATGAACAATTCCAAGGGGCATAACCCAAGTGTTGGCGTAAGCACCGAAGATCAAGATTACGCTAGTTTGACCCTCAGCTGCAAATGAGGCCGGGACCGGAGGCTACCCCGTGACTTGCATCACGAGGTGTAACGGACTCTCCCGGCACCGTGCCCATACAGCCTACAGGGTTTGGCGGCGATTAACGTGATCACGCCCGCGACGCGCGGAACAAGCCATGCTTTTCATCCCGATTCAGTCCCGGTTCAGTCCCGGTTCAGTCCCGATTCAACAGGCCGGGCCACCCTGGGCGTAGAGCCGCGGAGCATCAAAGAACGCCGTCTCGTAGCGGCAGGACTGCCTGAAAGCCTCAAGCATCTCCGCACGTTCACGCCCGGAAGCGGCAACGGCCGCCGCGTCTGTGAAGTTGATCGCCATCCTTGTGGCGGAGGCAAAGTCCTCGTCGGCGTAGGTCCGCAGCCAGTCCGCGTAGGGATGCCCGCCGGAGGCCCCGGCATCGACGAACGCGGCGTGGAGCTTTTGACCCACTTCCGCATACAACCAGTAGCAGGGCAGGATCGCCGCGAGGACCACCGCATAGCTGCCTGATGCCGTCGTTGCCAGCAGATGGTCCACATAGGCTTTGGTGACCGGTCCGGTGACGCCCGAAGCCTCACGGGAGCTCAACCAGTTCCTGTGCAGTTCCGATTCAACTTCCAGGCACTGCCGTGAGCTCTTGGCCCAGAACAGCTGTTCTTCCTCGGTGGGCGCCAACGCGCCTGCACGGGCAAGGACCCTGGAATAGCCATTGAGATAGATGGCGTCCTGCGCAAGGTAGTAGCTGAATGCCGGCTCCGGCAAATGCCCCGACTGCAGTTCCTGGATGAAGTTGAGGCCGTGGATTTTTTCAAGCTCCGGGATGGCTTCCTTCCACAAAGTGGCGGCAAATCCGCCAGGCTGGAGGACGCGGTGGTGGTGGAAGTGGTCCACAGGCCCGTTGCCCTGGCCCACTTCCAGCTCCCCTGCGCTCCTCAGGGCCTGGAGCAGCCACGGTTTCGCTTCGCGCAGTGAGGCCTCCCAGTCGCCCGTGCGCGCCTGGACGGTAGCCAAGGCGGACGACAACGAGCATCCAGTGCCATGGCTGTTCCGGGTCTCAATCCTTGGACCTGCCACTTCGATGACGTCCTGCCGCAACAGCCCGCTGGTGTTGATCAAGGCATCGGGGCATTCCGAGCCGGCCAGATGACCGCCCTTGACCAAGACCGTGTTTCCGCACTCAGCTGCCAGTCGCTTGCCCTGCTCCAATGCCGATGCCCAATCAGCAGCCTCGGTTTCCCCCAGCAATATGGCAAGCTCGGGCAGGTTCGGCGTGATCAGGTCCGCCAATGGAAGCAGGGAACGAAGGGCTTCCCCTGCGGAGTCGGTCAGCAGGCGGTCACCGCTGGTGGCCACCATCACGGGATCAAGAACCACGACGGCGGGGCGCACCGATTCGAGCCAACTGCGCACTTCATCAATAACAGCCGCGTCGCCGAGCATCCCGATCTTCACGGCGTCGATGACGATATCGGTACTGACGGCGTCCAGTTGCTGGCGCAGGAACTCCACGGGTGGTACGTGCACACCGCTGACACCCAGGGTGTTCTGGGCCGTCAAAGCCGTAATGGCAGCCATGCCATATCCACCGTGGGCGGCGATGCTCTTCAAATCAGCCTGGATTCCGGCTCCTCCGGACGGATCGGAGCCCGCGATGCTCAGTACCCGGGGGGTTCGTCTGCGGTCCTCCGCCAGCGGATAAACAGCGGAAGATGACAATGCGGCCATGAGGACATCCCTTCGCCGGTGCTAACCGGACAGGTTCAACGGGTTTGGATCTCAGCCTGGCCCATCGCCTGGCACCCCGTGTCAGTCCCCCAGCCTAGCGCACCGGCAGACAGCAAAAGGCCCCGCAATTGCCGCTGGTAGCGGAACTGCGGGGCCTTGGTGCGGTCACAAACGGTTAGAGTTCGGAGGCCGGTACGCCGACGCCCAGGATGATGGGTTCGTCCGGGGCCGCTTTCCTGACCGGCTCCGCAGGCGCCTTGGACTCGTGCGCCGATCCCTTCGCGGCCGTAGCGGTCACGTCGTGGTGCTCAACACTGGTCTCGTTGGCCGCGCCTTGGGCCCTGCTTGCACTGCGGTTCCGGCGGCTACGACGACCCCGCGATGCTGAGGGGGCTTCGTCGGCGGCCGGAGCCGGAGCTTCAGTCGTCGGGGTGTTCGCAGCCTTCGGGGCTTCGACAGCTTCCTTGGCTTTCTGGTCCTCAGGCGACGGTGCCGCGCCAAGGTGCGAGAAAGCTTCGGCCAGACGGTCCAGGCTCATGGCCGGCCGGGCTGCCTGCGGCTCATCGTGGTGTTCAACGAAAGGCAAGGCAACCTCTTCGCCGCCAAAACGCAGCACTGGAGTGGCCCGGCCTTCGCGGACAGCGGCGTCGTGTGCCGCGGCTTCCTGGGCCGTCGGGGCAGCGGAGACTGAACCGGCGTCGGGACCATGCTCCCCGGCCGCCCGGGTTTGCTCCTCTGCCTTGTGGAGCTCGTCATCGTGAAGGTGGGCGGCATGCGCGGCCGCTGCAATCGTCGCCAGTGCAGCCCGGGTTGCTTCGGCCTTTGCCTGACGGGCAGGGTCCTGGGCTTCCGGGTGTGCTGCCGGTGCCGCAACAGGGGCGGACGGCGTCGAATGGACCTGGGCCGGCGCTTCGACCGTTCCCTGGGCGCCGCCCTTGCCGCGCCGACGCTTGCGCTCGGTGCGGGCTGTGGACTGCTGTGCTTCGGTGTGCGGACGGTGCTGCTCGGCTGCCACGGTGTTGGCGCGGCGGTGCTCCACGGGCTCGTCATGCGTCACGACACCGCGGCCTGCGCAGTGCTCGCACTGCTCACCGAAGACTTCAAGGAGACCGGTGCCCATGCGCTTGCGGGTCATCTGGACAAGGCCCAGTGACGTTACTTCAGCAACCTGGTGCTTGGTACGGTCGCGGCCCAGGCACTCCACCATGCGGCGGAGAACGAGGTCGCGGTTGGATTCCAGGACCATGTCGATGAAGTCGATGACGATGATGCCGCCGATGTCACGCAGGCGAAGCTGGCGAACGACTTCCTCGGCAGCTTCAAGGTTGTTCTTGGTAACTGTCTCTTCCAGGTTTCCACCACTGCCGGTGAACTTACCTGTGTTGACGTCCACCACCGTCATGGCTTCGGTGCGGTCAATGACCAGCGAGCCACCGGATGGCAGGAAGACCTTGCGTTCCAGGGCCTTGTGGATCTGCTCGTCGATGCGCCAGGCAGCGAAGATGTCTTGATCCTTGGTCCATTTTTCAAGGCGGCCAACGAGGTCGGGGGCAACATAGGTTACATAGGCCTCGATGGTGTCCCAGGCGTCGTCACCGGAGACGATCAGCTTGGAGAAGTCCTCGTTGAAGACGTCACGGACAACCTTGATGGTGAGGTCCGGTTCGCCGTAAAGCAGTTCCGGTGCCAGCACCTTGGTGGAGGAAGCTTGCCCTTCGATACCTTCCCACTGCGCGCGCAGACGGTTGATGTCGTGGGTCAGTTCTTCTTCCGAGGCACCTTCAGCGGCCGTACGGACGATGACTCCGGCGTTTTCCGGCAGGCGGTCCTTCAGGATCCGCTTGAGGCGGTTGCGTTCGACGTCGGGCAGCTTGCGGGAGATGCCGGTCATGGATCCACCCGGCACGTACACGAGGTAGCGGCCCGGAAGTGAGATCTGGCTTGTGAGGCGGGCACCCTTGTGACCCACCGGATCCTTGGTCACCTGGACCAGGACGGAGTCGCCGGACTTCAGCGCATTCTCGATACGGCGCGGCTGGCCCTCCAGGTTCACTGCATCCCAGTTGACTTCACCGGCGTACAGCACCGCGTTGCGCCCGCGTCCGATATCAACGAATGCAGCTTCCATGGATGGCAGGACGTTCTGGACCTTGCCGAGATAGACGTTGCCGATCAGGGAGTCCTGCTGGGTCTTGGACACGAAGTGCTCGGCCAGGACGCCATCTTCAAGGACTGCGATCTGGATTCTGTCGTCGCGCTGGCGGACGATCATTTGCCGGTCCACGGATTCGCGGCGTGCCAGGAACTCGGCTTCGGTAATCACCTGGCGGCGACGTCCGGTCTCGCGGGACTCGCGGCGACGCTGCTTCTTGGCCTCGAGCCGGGTGGAGCCCTTGACGCTTGCGACCCGGTTGGATGGAGCCGTTTCCGTGATGGGCCGGGGGGCGCGAACGCGGGTTACCGTGTTGGGCGGGTCGTCATCCGAGCCGCCCGTCAGTTCAAGGTCCTGGTCTCCACGACGCCGACGACGACGGCGACGCGACGTGACGCCTTCCTCGAGGGCTTCAGCTGCGGGAGTTTCTTCGTCGCCGGAGTCATTGCCGTCTTCGGTGTCGTTCTCGTCGCGTTCAGTGCCACGGCGCCCGCGGCGGCCACGGCTCCGGCGACGGCGACGACTGCCACCCTCGTCCAGCTCACCGTCTGCGGCTGCTTCAGCCTCGTCTTCCGGCTCGTCGTCCGTCTCTTCCACGGCCGCAACGCGCGGGACAGTGGTGAGGTCAGGGGCCTGGAAGATCATCGACGTGATGGAAACCGGCTCCATGAACAGCGAGGTGGCAGCGGCAGGAGCAGCTTCCTCGGCCGGAGCCTCTTCCTCAGCGGCAGGTTCTTCCGGCTGGGTGCCGGCCTCCGGCGTCGTGGTTTCTTCATCAACTTCAGCAACTGCGGGCGTCTCTATTGCCTCCACCTTGGGCTTGGCAGCACGACGACGGCGGACCGGCTTTTCGGGGGCAGCTTCAGGGACGGCTTCGGGCTGGGTTTCGGCAGCAGGCTCCTGGCCTGCGGGGGTTTCATCGCCGAGGCCGGGCAAGGGCTCGGTTGGCTCAACCTTCTTGCGGGACCGGGTGCGGCGTACGGGCTTGGCGTCAGCCTCGGGAGTTTCCGCAACTGCGGGCGTCCCAGTGACAGGGGCCTCAGTTGCCTCTACCTCAGCAACTGCCTTGGGCGCAGCCTTGCGCCGGGTCCGGGTGGTTTTCTTGGGCGCTTCCGCAGTTTCCGCGGGAGCTGCCTCATCATTAACGGCTACAACCTGGTCATTATCCATATGTGGCAACACTCCTGCCCCAGCGACACCGCCACATCCGGCGCCCAGAGGGGCAAATATTGTCAAAACCCGCAGGCGTTGACAGAAGTCGGTAGTATGCCTTCCGGTTCGCACCATCATTGGGGTGCGGCAGCCCTGGAAGGCCGGCGGCTTAGTTCTGAAACCCGTTGTTCTGCTGCCACAACCAGGTGCCGTCCATTGTTATGGCGGGCCTACCGAGGATCGACGTGATCCGGGCATGCCCAGCTCATACTGGCGGTCTTGGGAACAAGTCACCGGACCGGAATCCGAATGTGGGTCGGCTTCCAGCCATGTTCATTCTCTCACACCCGCGCGACATCGCCCGTTAGGACGCTGTGTCGTCCGGATCGGCACTAGCTGGGCGCAGCCCACAGCCAGCGGCGTTAGAATCCTCCCAAGAACCCTTCCCGGCCCGCCGGGGCACAACGTCGAAAAGGATCCGATCCGCGATGCCGAGCACCGCCAGGGAAAACCTGGCCATCAATACCTCCACCACTGCGGGAGAGTCGTCCGCTCAACAGGAGAAGTTGCCGAGGACTGTCCGCGACAAGCCCTTCGCCTGGCTCCTCCTGGTCACCGGCGTCATCGGTTGGCTGGCGTCCGGGGCGTTGGTCCTGGAGAAACTGGAAGTCCTCAAGGACCCCAACCATGTAACGGTCTGCGATGTGAACCCGTGGATTTCCTGCGGCGCCGTGATGCAAACACCACAGAGCTCCGTGTTCGGATTCCCCAACATGTTCATCGGCATTGTGGCCTTTGCCGTCATCATCACCACGGCCATGGGCCTTCTCGCCGGCGCCAGGTTCTCGCGCGGCTACTGGCTTGGACTGCAGGCGGGCGTGACCCTCGGTTTCGTGTTCGTTGTCTGGCTGTGGTCCCAGGCCCTGTACGTCATCAATGTACTGTGCCCGTTCTGCATGGTGGTGTGGGCCGTCATGATCCCCCTCTTTGTCTGGGTGACCATCCGGAACATCTCCCACTGCGTCATCAAGGCACCGCCGGGCTTGACCAAGTTGCTGGGCGATTCCGGGTGGATCATAGTGGCCCTGCTGTATGTCGCGGTCATCGCCACGATCTTCTTCGCCTTCATCCACGTTTTCGCCGGGACGTCCGGCTACTAAACCCCTCCGCGGGGTGACAGCTAAGGCCAATGTTCGACTCGAACATTGGCCTTAGCTGTCAGGTCGGTGCGGCGTGGTTAGCCGGCGAACCAGATCTTGATCTCGCGCTCGGCCGATTCAACGGAGTCGGAGCCGTGGACGAGGTTCTGCTGGACCGCCAGGCCCCAGTCGCGGCCGAAGTCGCCACGGATGGTGCCCGGAGCCGCCGTCGTCGGATCCGTCGTTCCGGCCAGTGAGCGGAAGCCTTCGATGACGCGGTGGCCCTCGAAGACGGCAGCGATGACCGGTCCGCTCAGCATGAACTCAACCAGCGGCTCGTAGAAGGGCTTGCCCACGTGTTCCTCGTAGTGCTGCTCCAGCAGCTCACGGGTGGCGTTGACCTTCTTCAGTTCGGCCAGGGTGTAGCCCTTGGCCTCGATGCGGGCGAGGATGCTCCCGCCCAGGTTGCGGGCGACGCCGTCGGGCTTGACCAGGACGAGGGTCCGTTCAATGCTCACAGTTGCTCCAATGTGATGTGTTCAGTATCTTACGTTCGGTGGTTTTCCCAGCCAGTTTACGGGGTTTGCGGGCCGGCTTCTTCACCGTGGGCAGCGTCCCATTCCGCCTGTTCACGGTCGCGCTGGGCCACCTCACGGTCGATCCTCATGCCGGCACGGATCCCGTACCACCAGCAGATGGCAAAGAGGACGCCGACAATGAACATCATGGGCTCGGCCAATCCCGTCAGGATCAGCACTACCTGCAGCACCCATCCCAGTCCGATGCCCCACGGCCTGGACAGCACGGCACAGGCAAGGACCAGCACCACGCTCAGGGCAATTCCGACGCCCAGGATGATGCCCGGATCGACTTCGCCGCGCTTCAGGCCGAACACAGCCAAGGTGCCGAAGAAAGCCACGAAGGCTTCGAGCAGCAGCACCGTGGACGCAAACATCACTTTGGTGGACCGGCGCTTCTTCGGCATGCCGGGACGCCATTCGCGCTGCGCTTTGGTCATTTTCGCCATGCTAGGCACTCGCCTTTCCCAGCAGGATCCGGGCCTCGGCCACCACCGTGATGGAACCCGTCACCAGGACACCGCCCGCCAGGTCATCGTTGGATTCGGCACGCTCGACAGCCCACTCAATGGCGTCGTCGAGCTTCTCGGCGATATGCACGTTGTCCTCGCCAAAGCCAAGATCGATGGCGAGTTCAGCCAGTTCCGCTGCCGGAACGGCGCGCGCCGAGTTGGACTGCGTGAAACAGAACTCCTCGGCGAGTCCGCCGAGGGATTCCTTGAGGGTCTTCAGGATTTCCTCCGCGTCCTTCTCGCGCAGGACCCCAACCACCACCACCAGTTTGCTGAAGGTGAATGCCTCCTGGATTGCTTCTGCCGTGACACGAATGCCGTCCGGGTTGTGGGCTGCGTCAACCACTACCGTGGGTGCGGTCCTCACGACTTCCAACCGGCCGGGAGATGTCACGGTGCCGAATGCTTCCTTCAGCACCTCGGCGTCCAGTTCCTTCTCTCCCCCGCCGAAGAATGCCTCAAGGGCGGCCACGGCAACAGCGGCGTTCTCGGCCTGGTGGGCACCGTGCAACGGCAGCAGAAGATCCTCGTAGCGCCCGGCGAGTCCCTGGATGGTCAGGACCTGGCCACCCACGGCCACACTGCGGGACTCGACGCCGAACTCGACGCCCTCGAAGCGGAAAGGCACGTCCACTTCACGGGCCTTTTCCAGCAGGACCTGGGCCGCGTCCACCGGCTGGGCCGCACTTACCAGGAAGCCCCCGGCTTTGATGATTCCGGCCTTCTCGTAGGCAATGTCCTCGGTAGTGTCGCCCAGGAGGTCCGTGTGGTCCAGCGAGATCGGCGTGATGACCGAGACCTGGCCGTCTCCAACGTTGGTGGCATCGGTGATGCCTCCCAAGCCGACTTCAATCACTGCGACATCCACCGGCTGGTCCGCGAACACCGCGAAGCCAAGAATGGTCAGGCATTCGAAGTACGTCAGGCGCGGCTGGTTCTCCGCAACGAGCTCGTTGTCAACGATTTCCAGGTACGGGCGGATCTCATCCCAGATGCGTACGAACGTCGCGTCCGGTACCGGCTCGCCATCAATACTGATGCGCTCAGTGACCTTTGACAGGTGCGGGCTGGTGTAGCGGCCCGTGCTGAGTCCGTGGGCGCGCAAACCGGCTTCGATCATGCGGGCAGTGGAAGTCTTGCCGTTGGTGCCCGTGATGTGGATGATCGGGAAAGCCTTGTTCGGCTCCCCCAGCACGTCCATGGCACGGAAAAGCGGCGCAAGGCGCGGTTCCATCTTGTTTTCCGGCGCCCTGCCAAGGAGTTCGGCGTAGACGCTCTCAACGGAAAATTCGTCAGTCATGGTTCAGGCCCCTGCCTTTGCAACGGTAACCTGCGGTTCATCGACGCTGGCCGGAAGAACCTCCAGTTCCAGGGTGAGTGTTTCGGTCTTCACCAATTCAGCGTTGGCTTCCAGCGCGTCCACGACATCCTGGGCAGCTGACACAGTGGTCCGGATGCGGTCACTGACGTTGAACCCGGCATCCTTGCGTGCCTGCTGGATGGCGCGGACCATGTCGCGGGCCAGTCCTTCGGCGGCCAGCTCGGGAGTCACTTCGGTGTTCAGGACCACGAATCCGCCGCCCGGCAGCACCGCAACCGATGCTGAACCGCCGTCGGCCGACTCCGAAACCACGGTTTCCAGCGTGTATTCCTGCGGCTCAAGTTCCAAGCCACCGGCCACAACGACGCCGTCGTTGACCGACCAATCGCCCGACTTGGAGCCCTTGATGGCCTGCTGGACATTCTTGCCGAGCCGCGGGCCGGCGGCCCGGGCGTTGACCACGAGCTTCTGCTCGATGCCGAACTCCTCGGGCGAGGCCGTGGCGGCATCCAGTAGCCGCACCGACCGCAGGTTCAGTTCATCAGCGACGACGGCGGCAAATCCTTCCAGCGCGTCCGCGCCGGGTGCCACGACAGTCAGCTCCTGCAAGGGCAGGCGGACACGCAGGTTCGCTGCCTTGCGGAGGCTGGAACCGGTCGAGCAGATCTGCTGCACGCGGTCCATGGACTCGACCAGGCCGGGGTTGGACGGGAACAGCGAAGCCTCAGGCCAGTCGGCCAGGTGCACGGAACGGCCACCGGTCAGGCCGCGCCAGATCTCTTCGGTCACCAGCGGCAGCAACGATGCCGACACGCGGCACACAGCTTCGAGGGCGGTGTACAACGCATCGAAGGCGTCGACGTTCTCGTCAAAGAAGCGCTGGCGGCTGCGCCTGACATACCAGTTGGTGAGCATGTCCAGGTAGCTGCGCAGCTCGTCGCAGGCACCGGAGATGTCGTAGCTGTCCAGGCTGGCGGTGACCTTGCGGACCAGGTCACCCGTGTTCGCCATCAGGTACTGGTCAAGGGTGTCGGCGTAACCGTCATAACGCAGCTTGGCCTCGTATCCCTCCCCTCCGTTGGCGGCATTGGTGTACAGCGTGAAGAAGCTGTACACATTCCACAGCGGCAGGATGACCTGGCGGACGCCGTCGCGGATGCCCTGTTCGGTGACGATCAGGTTCCCGCCACGGAGGATGGGGCTGGACATGAGGAACCAGCGCATGGCGTCAGAACCGTCGCGGTCCAGGACTTCGGAGACGTCCGGGTAATTGCGCAGGCTCTTGGACATCTTCTGTCCGTCGGAGCCCAGGACGATGCCGTGGCTGATGACATTGCGGAACGCCGGGCGGTCGAACAGGGCCGTGGACAGGATGTGGAGCATGTAGAACCAGCCACGCGTCTGGCCGATGTACTCCACGATGAAGTCGGCGGGGTTGTGGGTGTCGAACCATTCCTGGTTTTGGAACGGATAGTGCACCTGCCCGTACGGCATTGAACCGGAGTCGAACCAGACATCCAACACGTCTTCGACGCGGCGCATGGTGGACTTGCCCGTGGGATCGTCCGGGTTGGGACGGGTCAGTTCATCGATGAAGGGCCTGTGCAGGTCCACCTGTCCTTCGTTGTTGACAGGCAGGCGGCCGAAGTCGGCTTCGAGGTCGGCCAGCGAACCGTAAACGTCGGTGCGCGGGTACTCGGGGTCGTCCGACTGCCACACCGGGATGGGTGAGCCCCAGTAACGGTTGCGGCTGATGGACCAGTCGCGGGCGTTGTCCAGCCACTTACCGAACTGGCCGTCCTTGACGTTGCCCGGGATCCAGTTGATCTCCTGGTTCAGCTCGGACATGCGGTCCTTGAACTTGGTGACCTCGACGTACCAGGAGGAGACCGCGCGGTAGATCAGCGGGTTACGGCAGCGCCAGCAGTGCGGGTAGCTGTGTTCGTAACTGGCTTGGCGGACGAGGCGGCCGTCGGCGCGCAGAACCTGCGTGATGGGCTTGTTGGCATCGAAGACCTGCAGGCCGACGATGGATGCCAGCTCGCCATGGGCGAACAGCGGCAGGAACTTGGCCCCCTCGTCCACGGACAGGACCACCGGGATGCCGGCCTCTTCACAGACCTTCTGGTCATCTTCACCGTAGGCAGGAGCCTGGTGGACAATGCCCGTGCCGTCGGTGGTGGTCACGTAATCGGCCACCAGGAAACGCCAGGCGTTCTGCGTCCCATACTTCTCAGCATCGGCAAAGTCGTTCCACAGAGGCTGGTACTCGAGGCCTTCCAGCTCGGCACCGCTGTGGGTGGACACCACCGCGGCAGTCGCGGCAGCGGCGTCGTCGTATCCCAGGTCCTTGGCGTACGAACCCAGAAGGTCTGCTGCCAGCAGGAAGCTGCCCGTCACCGGAGCTTCCGCGGAAGCCGCCTTCACGCCGTTGGGTCCAGCTGGCAGGACGGCGTAGGAGATCTCCGGCCCTACGGCGAGCGCCAGGTTGGTGGGCAACGTCCAGGGTGTGGTGGTCCAGGCGAGCGCCTGGACGCCGTCGAGCTCCTTGGAGAGTTCGGAGGCACCGGCCTTGATGGGGAAGGTGACTGTGACGGTCTGGTCCTGGCGGTTCTTGTAGACGTCGTCGTCCATGCGGAGTTCGTGATTGGACAGCGGCGTCTCGTCCTTCCAGCAGTACGGGAGCACGCGGTAGCCGTTGTAGGTCAGGCCTTTTTCATGCAGCTGCTTGAAGGCCCAGAGGACCGACTCCATGTACTCGACGTTGAGCGTCTTGTAGTCGTTCTCGAAGTCCACCCAGCGGGCCTGGCGGGTGACGTAGGCCTTCCATTCGTTGGCGTACTTCATGACGGAGGCACGGCAGGCGTCGTTGAACTTGTCGATGCCCATGGCTTCGATCTGGGTTTTGTCGGTCATTCCCAGTTGCTTCATGGCTTCGAGTTCAGCCGGCAGGCCGTGCGTGTCCCAACCGAAGCGGCGCTCCACGCGCTTGCCGCGCTGGGTCTGGTAGCGGCCGACGAGGTCCTTGGCGTAGCCGGTCAGCAGGTGGCCGTAGTGCGGCAGTCCGTTGGCGAAGGGAGGGCCGTCGTAGAAGACGAACTCGTTGCTGCCGTCCGTGCCCGCATCCCGTTGGTCGATGCTGGCTTGGAAGGTGCCGTCTTCATCCCAGTATTTGAGGATGCGCTCTTCGATTTCCGGGAACTTCACGGAAGCGGACACGCCATGCGTGCCGGACGAAGACGCTGAGGCCTTGGGGTAGTGGGTCATCTCATATCCTGTGATAGCTGGTTGACTGTCAGGATGCGAGGACGGCTTCTGTGCTGCCTGTCGGCTGCGCAGGTACCGCGGTACCACCTCACTTACCGGAACGTGATGTTCCGGCCTCTCATTACTGCTGTGACGGGCTTACCCGCCCGGTTCTACTGGGCACTGTTTGCCGTTGAGGGCATTCGGTGCTTTTCTTCCGGAAGCTCACCGGTGATGGCCGGGTCAATGCTGGTCCATACAGTCTAGCGGCAGCCGGGGCTCCTGCTCCACTCGCAGAGTCATCCCTGGGGAGGACGGTCCCGGGCGGGAGTGCTGCATAGACTCGGGTCCATGTCCAACCCCGCTCCTGCCGTCCCGGCTGCCAGCAAAGCACATCGTCGGCCTTCCCTTGCATGGACCGTATTCGCACTTCTCTTCGTGGTGCCAACGGCAGGCATCTCACTGTTCCGCGCGATTCCTGTCGAGTGGCCCCTGCCCGTGGTCCAGCTGTTGTCTTTCACTCCATGGCTTGTCATCCCGGCTGCCGTGGCACTGCTCTTCGCCGTGGTGGGGCGGCGGATCTGGGTCATCATCACGACGACGGCCCTGCTGGCGGTCCAGCTGTTCTGGCTTTTTCCGCTGGACGCCGGGAAGCCCATGGAACTGCCCGCGGGAACGGTCACAGTTCCGGTGAAGGTCATGAGCCTGAACACCGAGTATGGCGAGGCCGATGCATCGACCATTGTGCAGTTGGTCCGTGAGAACGGCATCCAGATCCTGGCGTTGCAGGAACATACCCAGGGTTTGGAGGACCGCCTCCGCGCGGAAGGCTTGGAGGCGATCCTTCAACACCGTGTCAGCGAGCCCAGCGACGACGCGTCGGGCGGCGCCGTCTACTCCGTGTTCCCGCTTGAACCCGATGGTCTCCTGCCGGATACCCCGTTCCGCATGGCCGTCACGAGGGTCCTCGTGTCGGACCAGGCCTCCGGTGCCAGGTCGGCTTTGAACCTGACTAACGTCCATGCGCTGCCCCCGGTGGACGAAAGGATCGAACAATGGCGGAGCGATCTTGGGAAGATCGGCCGTCAGGCCTCGACTCCGGGAAACCATCTGCTGATGGGCGACTTCAATTCCTCCTACGACCACCCGGAGTTCCGGGCGATGCTGGATACCGGAAGGGACGGAGCGAAGCTGGTGGACGTGGGAACGGCAGCGGCGGGGCGGTTATCCCCCACCTGGCCCATGGAAGGGCCGCAGCTCCCGGGAACGGTGTTGGACCATGTGGTCACATCACCACGGATCGGCAGCAGCGGCTACCTGGTTCGCAAAGTTCCCGGTTCGGACCACGCAGCTGTGCTCGCCACGTTGGAGGTCCGTGCGGGCTAGTCCTGCTTGCGGACCAGTTTGTGGTTGGCTGCCTGGGCCACCGGACGAACCACGATTTGGTCCAGGTTGATGTGGTGCGGCAGTGAGACTGCGTATTTGACGACGTCCGCAACGTCGTCGGCTGTCAGGGGCTTCTCCACGCCGGCGTAGACCTTGGCTGCCGCCTCCTTGTCTCCAAGCCTGTTCAGTGCGAATTCCTCTGTGTACACCAGGCCGGGAGCCACTTCGATGACCCGGACGTTATTGCCCACCTCTTCAAGGCGGAGCGCATTGGTCATGGCGTGCTGGGCGAACTTCGCCGCGTTGTACCCTCCGCCGCCTTCATAGGCGGACAGCCCGGCCGTCGAGGTGAGATTGAGGACCGTTCCTTCGCCGTTTTCGCGCAGCATCGGCAGGAAGGCGCGGGTGATTTTCATGGTGCCCAGGACGTTCACCTGGTACATCCACTCCCAATCTTCGGTATCGGCATTCGCAATGGTGTCAGCGCCCCGCGCACCGCCGGCGATATTGATGAGCGTGTCAGCACCCCCGGCTTTCGTGACAGCCGCAAGCAAGGCGGCGACGTCGTCGTCGTCGGTGATGTCTGCCGGGAACGGCACGGCGCCGGTTTCGGCACCCAGGGCACCAAGCCTGTCAGCCCTGCGCGCTACGGCGAAGACCTTCCATCCCGTGGCGGCCAGGGCCCTCACGGTGGCCTCGCCGATGCCGGTGCTGGCTCCGGTTACCACGGCCGTCTTGTTCTGTCCTGCGGGGATATTGTGCGCTGCCAAAGTCATGGCACTACCCTATCGGGGGTGCAAGGTTCCGGGGCGGCGGGTTGTAACGCCAGGCCATGAAACAATTGGTCCATGGCTGAATCAACGCAGGGTACAGACACGCCCGCCACCGCCCCCATTAACGTTCCCGACAAGCCGGCCCTTGAAGGCCTTGAGGCTGCCTTGACGCAGCGCTGGCTTGAAGAGGGAACCTACAAGTTCAATCCGGACACCACCCGGGAGCAGGTCTACTCGATCGACACTCCCCCGCCGACGGCTTCAGGCTCGCTCCACGTGGGCCACATGTTCTCCTTCACCCAGACCGACGTCCAGGCCCGTTACATGCGGATGACGGGCAAAAACGTCTTCTACCCCATGGGCTGGGATGACAACGGGCTGCCGACGGAGCGCCGCGTCCAGAACTACTACGGTGTGCGCTGCGATCCCGCAATCCCTTACAAGGCGGACTACACTCCCCCGGCACAGCCGGCCAAGAACCAGCGCGATTTCGACGTCGTTTCGCGCCAGAACTTCATCGAACTGTGCGAGGAACTCGCCGTTGAGGACGAGAAGGTCTTCGAGAACCTGTTCCAGACCCTCGGCTTGTCCGTGGACTGGGACCTGACCTACCGCACCATTGACGACACCTCCCGTGCGGTCTCCCAGCGCGCCTTCCTGGCCAACCTGGCTGCGGGCGACGCCTACATGGCCGAGGCACCCACCCTGTGGGACGTGACCTTCCGTACTGCTGTGGCGCAGGCCGAGCTCGAGGACCGCGAAGTCGCCGGCGCCTACTACCGCTACCCGTTCTTCACCGAAGACGGCGAAAAGATCTTCATCGAGACCACCCGTCCGGAACTGCTGGCTGCCTGCGCCGCGTTGGTGGCCAACCCCAACGACGAGCGGTACCAGCCGCTCTTCGGCAAGACCGTGAAGTCCCCGCTCTTCGACGTGGAACTTGAGGTCAAGGCCCACCCGCTCGCCAAGGCGGACAAGGGTTCCGGCATCGCCATGGTGTGTACGTTCGGTGACCTGACCGACGTCACCTGGTGGCGCGAACTCCAGCTGCCCACACGCGCCATCATGGGCCGCGACGGCCGCATCATCGCCGACACCCCGGAATGGATCACTACCGAAGCCGGCAAGGAAGCGTATGCCGCGATCGCGGGCAAGACGGCCTTCTCCGCCAAGGAAGCCGTAGTAGAACTGCTCAAGGCAGCAGACCTGCTCGATGGCGAACCGAAGAAGATCACCCACCCGGTGAACTTCTTCGAAAAGGGCGACAAGCCACTCGAAGTTGTCACCTCCCGCCAGTGGTACATCCGCAACGGTGGCCGCGACGAGGAACGCCGTGAGCGCCTGATCGCACGCGGCCAGGAAATCAACTTCCACCCGTCCTTCATGCGCTCCCGCTACGAAAACTGGATCGCCGGCCTGAACGGCGACTGGCTCGTATCGCGCCAGCGCTTCTTCGGTGTGCCCATCCCCGTCTGGTACCCGTTGGACGCGCAAGGCAACCCGGACTACGACCACCCGATCCTGCCCTCGGACGACATGCTCCCCGTGGATCCGGCAGCCGACGCCGCACCCGGTTTCGACGAGTCGCAGCGCGACCAGGCCAACGGCTTTACCGGCGATGCGGACGTCCTGGACACCTGGGCAACGTCATCGCTGACACCGCAGATCGTGGGCGGCTGGAGCCGTGACGAGGAACTGTTCTCCAAGGTCTACCCCTTCGACCTGCGCCCCCAGGGCCACGACATCATCCGTACCTGGCTGTTCTCCTCGGCAGTGCGTGCTGACGCCCTGCAGAAGAGCGCACCGTGGAAGCACGCAGCGATCTCCGGCTGGATCCTGGATCCGGACCGGAAGAAGATGTCCAAGTCCAAGGGCAACGTCGTTGTCCCCACGGACGTGCTGAACGAGTACGGTTCGGATGCTGTGCGTTACTGGGCCGCTTCGGCAAAGCTCGGCGCCGACACGGCATACGAGATTGCCCAGATGAAGATTGGTCGCCGTCTGGCCATCAAGCTGCTGAACGCCTCCAAGTTTGTGCTGAACCTCGGGGCCACCGAGAACTCTGTGGTGACCACCGATCTCGCGGTGCTGACGAACCCCCTGGACCGTGCGCTGCTGGCGCAGCTGTCCGACGTCGTCGCGCAGTCCACCAAGGCGTTCGACAACTACGACTACGCCCGGGCGCTCCAGATCACGGAATCGTTCTTCTGGCAGTTCACGGACGACTACGTCGAACTGATCAAGGACCGCGCCTACGGGGCGGCCGGCGAGTCCGAGCAGGCTTCCGTACTGGCCGCGCTGGCAACGGCCCTGGACTCACTGCTTCGTCTCTTCGCCCCCTTCCTGCCCTTCGCCACCGAAGAAGTGTGGGGTTGGTGGCGGACAGGTTCGGTCCACCGCGCCGAATGGCCCGCCGCCCTGGAAATCACCGACGGCGACACCACCATGCTGGGCACGGTCGGGATCGCTTTGAGCGGCATCCGCAAGGCAAAGTCCGAGGCCAAGGTCAAGCAGCGCACTGAGGTTCTCTCAGCATCCATTACAGCTTCGGAGATTCTGGTCTCGCAGCTGAAGGCGGGTCTGGGCGACTTGAAGGCGGCCGCTAACGCGCAGGAAATCACGCTGCAGTCCGGCGAAGGTGAACTGACAGTCAGCGACGTTGTCCTGGCACCTGCCGAGGAGACTCCAGCCTCTTAAGGCCAAGGTGAGCCCGGCAGTATCCGGGCAAAGGGGAAGCCCCATCAGCGTTTTGCCGTTGGTGGGGCTTCGACTTTTCGGCTGTCTGGTGACGACTTGACAGTCTGGCGGAATCCTTGGAATTTCAGGTCTTCCTACCTCGTCACTGGTAGCTTGCTTCCAACTGTGCCAAAGGCTGCGTTGGTTGCATATCACTGAATCTTTGGTTTCCGTGTCCCTCTTCTTTCGAAGTGGGTAAGAACCATTGTTGTACCGCAAATGACAACACGCAAGGGCTCCGGGATAACTACAATCCTGTAGTTATCCTGCCGATCCGGAACCACCTGTGGCAAAGTAATGTCCATGCCGGAACTGCCCGAAGTGCACGGCCTGTGCATGTACCTGGACACCCAACTCCACGGAGCCACGCTGACTGAGGTCCGCATCAACTCCTTCTCGGCACTCAAGACCGCCGACCCGCCCTACACCGCCCTCGAAGGCAGGACAGTCCAGGGGGTTCAACGGATCGGAAAGTTCGTTTGCGTTGACCTGGACGGACTCATTTTCGTGTTCCACCTGGCCAAGGCGGGCTGGGTCCGCTACACGGAGCACCCGTCTTCGGCAGGGTTGCGGATGGGCAAGAGCAACATTTCGGCAAGGTTGCTGTTCCACCGCGCCAGCGACGACGCCCACATCGGAATGGACCTCACCGAAGCCGGGACGAAGAAAAGCCTGGCCATCTATGTGGTCAGGGACCCACAGGAAGTTCCAGGCATCGCAACACTCGGTCCCGAGCCGCTGAGCCCGGACTTCGATGAGGCTGCATTCGCCGCGATTCTGAAGTCCAGTCCACAGCAGATCAAAGGTCTGTTGCGCAGCCAAAGTGTCATAGCCGGAATCGGCAACGCCTACAGTGACGAGATCCTCCACGCCGCCAGGATCTCCCCTTTCGCCATAGCGAAGTCGCTGGACCAAGAGACCGTGGCGCGGCTGTATCAGTCACTGCAGGAGGTCCTGGTCGGCGCCGTCAACGCGGCAGCTGGGAAGCCATCCAGCGAACTCAAGGACACCAAGCGCAGCAACTTCCGCGTACACGCCCGGACGGGCCTGCCGTGTCCTGTGTGCGGAGAAACAGTAAGGGAGGTGTCCTTCGCGGACACCTCCCTCCAATACTGCCCCCACTGCCAGACCAACGGTAAGATCCTGGCCGACCGCCGGACCTCACGATTCCTCAAGTAGCCCGGCCGTGTCCTCTGGAGGGCAACAAGCGGCTAGTTGAATTCAGGGCTTTCGGTGCGGCTGCGCTTCAACTCGAAGAAGTGCGGGTAGCCGGCCAGGGTCACGGTTGCATCCCAGATCTTCCCGGCTTCCTCACCACGCGGAATGCGGGTGAGTACGGGGCCGAAGAACGCAGTGCAGTTGACAGCGACCACGGGGGTTCCGACGTCCTGCCCTACCAACGAGATTCCGGACTCGTGGCTGGCCCGCAGCTTGGAATCGTATTCATCGGAAGTGGCAAAACGTGCCAGGTCCGCGGGAAGCCCGGTGTCGGCCAGGGCTTTCTGGATCACGGATGCGCGGTCCTTATTGCCCTCATGGTGGATCTGCTCCCCCATGGCGTCGTAGAGGGGCTTGACGTAGCTGCTGCCATGAAGCTCCTGCGCAGCAATGATCACGCGGACCGGTCCCCAGCTGTCGTCCATCATGGCCCTGTAGTCGGCAGGTAGATCGCGGCCTTCGTTCAGGACGGAAAGGCTCATTACGTGCCATTCGGTCTCGATACCGCGCACCTGTTCGACTTCCCCGATCCAGCGCGACGTAATCCACGCGAACGGGCAGACCGGGTCGAACCAGAAATCTGCCTTGTTGACGGTGTTGTCGGACGCGGTCACTTCAGACACAAGCTGTTCGGACACAGGGGAACTCCTCGGAAGAGTGGAAACGTGGCTTTTTCAAGGCGGCTCGCAACCAAGCCGCTCCTTTTTGCCAACGGCAGTTTAGGCAGACTTATTCCGCCGCTTTGCCACCACGTCATGGGCGATCATGGTGGGCTGGGCTTTCTTGGATACTGCATCCGCTGTGATGACCACCGTCGCGATGTCGTCCCGGCTGGGCAGATCGAACATGACCGGGAGAAGCACTTCTTCCATGATGGCCCGCAAACCACGGGCGCCGGTGCCCCGTTCGAGTGCCTGGTCCGCTATGGCATCCAGGGCGTCCTGGTCGAACTGCAACTCCACGCCGTCCAGCTGGAACATCTTCTGGTATTGCTTCACGAGCGCGTTTTTGGGCGTGGAAAGGATCTGGATCAGCGCCGGACGATCAAGGCTCGACACGGTGGTGATGACAGGCAACCGGCCAATGAATTCCGGAATCAGTCCAAACTTCAGCAAGTCCTCGGGCATGACTTCCCCGTAGGTGTCCACGTTGTCCCTGGCTTCGTTCAGTGGTGCACCGAAGCCAATGCCCTTCCGGCCGGACCGGGAGCCGATAATGTCCTCCAGGCCGGCAAAGGCGCCCGCCACAATGAAGAGAACATTGGTTGTGTCGATCTGGATGAACTCCTGATGCGGGTGCTTTCGGCCACCCTGGGGAGGTACAGAGGCCACAGTGCCTTCCAGGATTTTCAGGAGGGCCTGCTGCACACCCTCACCGGACACATCCCGGGTGATCGAAGGGTTCTCGCTCTTTCGCGAGATCTTGTCGATCTCGTCGATGTAAATAATGCCCTGCTCGGCCTTCTTGACGTCGTAGTCGGCGGCCTGGATGAGCTTGAGCAGGATGTTTTCAACGTCCTCGCCGACGTAGCCTGCTTCGGTCAAGGCCGTGGCGTCTGCGACAGCGAACGGGACGTTCAGCCGGCGGGCCAGGGTTTGGGCCAAATAGGTTTTACCGCAGCCGGTGGGACCGATCAGCAGAATGTTGGATTTGGCGATCTCCACATCCTCGTGATGGGGCCCTTCGCCCAAACTGCCGGTCTTGGGTGCATGCCCGGCCTGGATGCGCTTGTAGTGGTTGTACACCGCTACCGCGAGCGACCGTTTGGCGGGTTCCTGGCCGATGACATATTCCTGCAGGAAATCAAAGATTTCGCGGGGCTTGGGCAACTCGAAGCTTCCGAGATCGGAGACCTCGGCCAGTTCCTCTTCGATGATTTCGTTGCACAGCTCGATGCATTCGTCGCAGATGTACACACCGGGCCCGGCAATCAGCTTCCGCACCTGCTTCTGGCTCTTTCCGCAGAAAGAACACTTCAGCAGATCCGTGCTCTCACCAATCCGAGCCATGTGGGAATCCCTTCGTTGCATGCGGGTGATGCGGCGCCGCGCCGTACTCAAGTGTGCGGCCAAGCCGCGGTTGGCACCACCGTGACACCATCCACTCTAGGTCACAATGGGCTGCTTGCGTGGAAACAGAACGCCGGTGCGGTCCATATTTCGCGAACCGCACCGGCGTCGTATTCCGTGTGCTACCGGGCGATTGCCTGCGGCTTGATCTTCCTGGAGTCAAGAACCTGGTCGATCAGGCCGTAGTTCATGGCTTCGGCCGCCGTCAGGATCTTGTCACGCTCGATGTCGTTATTGACCTGCTCGGAGGTGCGGCCCGAGTGGTGGGCCAGCGTGTCTTCAAGCCAGGTCCTCATGCGCATGACCTCCGCAGCCTGGATCTCGAGGTCCGAGGCCTGGCCGCCCTGGCCGCCGGAGAGGGCAGGCTGGTGGATCAGGACCCGGGCGTTCGGCAATGCAAGACGCTTGCCGGGAGTTCCGGCCGCGAGCAGGACCGCGGCGGCGCTGGCTGCCTGGCCCAGGCAGACCGTCTGGATCTCCGGACGGATGTACTGCATGGTGTCGTAGATGGCCGTCATGGCCGTGAAGGAGCCGCCCGGCGAGTTGATGTACAAGGTGATATCGCGGTCCGGATCCGTCGACTCAAGGACCAGCAGTTGGGCCATGATGTCGTCGGCAGATGCGTCGTCAACCTGCACGCCGAGGAAGATGATGCGGTCCTCGAACAGCTTGGTGTACGGATCCTGGCGCTTGAAGCCGTAGGGCGTGCGCTCTTCGAACTGGGGCAGGACGTAGCGGCTGGACGGGAGGTTACCGGCAGACCATCCGAAGTTGTAGTTCATGTTCTTACTCCTGGGGTTTCAGTGGTTCTTTGGTGCCGGATTAGTTTTCGGAGTTCGACTGGTTGGCCGTACCGCCGCCACCGGCCACAGAACCGGCGTGCGCCGAGATCTTGTCGAAGAAGCCGTATTCCAATGCCTCTGCGGCCGTAAACCACTTGTCGCGGTCGTTGTCCTTGAGGATGGTCTCCACGGTCTGTCCGGTCTGCTCGGCCGTAAGCTCCGCCATGACCTTCTTCATGTGCAGGATCAGTTCCGCCTGGATCTTGATGTCCGAGGCCGTTCCGCCGATGCCGCCGGAAGGCTGGTGCATCAGGATGCGGGCGTTGGGGGTTGCGTAACGCTTGCCCTTGGTTCCGGAGGAAAGGAGGAACTGGCCCATGGAAGCTGCCAGGCCGGTGGCCACGGTGACAACATCGTTAGGAATGAACTGCATGGTGTCGTAGATGGCCATACCGGCCGTCACGGAACCACCCGGCGAGTTGATGTACAGGTAGATGTCCTTCTCCGGGTCTTCGGCCGAGAGAAGGAGGAGCTGGGAGCAAATGGCGTTGGCGTTCTCGTCACGCACTTCAGAGCCGAGCCAGATAATGCGCTCTTTCAGCAGGCGGTTGTAGATGTAGTTGTCCTGGGCTGCGGGATCGACAGTTGCCATCCGGGGAGCCTCTGATTGCTGTGACATAAGTACTTACCTCTCGCTGGTGCCAGTGACCTCACTGAACTTCACTACTTGGACACTAACCGTTTTCCGGGGTGATTTGTTCGCCGGAATCGCGCTGTTCGCTGACGGCGCACGTTTGCCTTCAGCGCCACTGTTCGGCCTTAAAGAAAACCGACCCCGGATCAACTGATCCGGGGTCGGCCTATGTCGCGAATTAGAACTTCACTGCTGCGGGGTCGTCGCTGGCAGGAGCGTCTGCTTCTTCCGAAGCTTCAACAGCTGCAGCTTCTTCGGCTGCGGCTTCTCCGGCGGGGCGGACGAAGTCCGTCAGGTCAACCTTGTTGCCCTCGGTGTCGACTACCTCGGCCTGGCCCAGTACAACGGCCAGGGCCTTGCGGCGGCGAACCTCGGAAACCATCATGGGAACCTGGCCGCTCTGATCAATGATCTGGGCGAACTGGTTGGGGTCCATGCCGTACTGGCTTGCCGTGGTGACGATGTAGTCGATCAGCTCGTTCTGGCTGACTTCAACTTCTTCCTTGTCGGCAATGGCGTCGAGGATGATTTCGTTCTGGAAGGCGCGCTCGGTGTTGGCCTTGACCTCGGCGCGGTGCTCCTCGGTGTCGTGGTCACCTTCGCCGTGGGCGTTCTCCGGGTTGAAGTGGGCCTCGATCTGCTCTTCGACTACAGAGTCCGGAACCGGAACCTCAACGAGCTCAACGAGCTTGTCCAAGACCTTGTCGCGGGCCTCGACGCCCTGCTCCACAACCTTGGAGTCGGCTGCCTGCTTGGCGAGGTCCTCGCGGAGCTCTGCAAGGGTGTCGAACTCGGAAGCGAGCTGGGCAAAGTCGTCGTCGGCCTCGGGAAGCTCGCGCTCCTTGACGGCCTTGACAACGACCTTCACCTGGGCAGCTTCGCCGGCGTGGTCGCCGCCAACGAGCGTGGTGTCGAAGATGGCTTCTTCGTCGGCGGACAGACCGGTAACGGCTTCGTCCAGGCCTTCGAGCATGGTGCCGGCGCCTACCTGGTAGGACAGGCCCGCAGCGGAATCGATCTCTTCGCCGTCAATGGTGGCGGTGATGTCGATGGTGAGGAAGTCATCGTTCTTGGCAGGGCGCTCAACGGTCTTCAGCGTGCCGAAGCGGCCGCGCAGTTCGTCGAGGGACTTGTCAACGTCGGCGTCGGAGGACTCAGCAGCAGCAACCTCAACCTTGATGCCGGCGTAGTCCGGCAGTTCGATCTCGGGGCGGACATCGATCTCCACCTGGAACTTGAGCTCGCCGTCGGTTGCGGACGGATCCGGAACCTCGGTGATTTCAACCTCAGGACGGCTCAGCGGGCGGACGCCGGTTTCCTGGACTGCAGCCTGGTACCAGCCGTTGAGGCCATCGTTGATGGCCGTCTCCAGGACGTAGCCTCGGCCGACACGCTGGTCGATGAGCTTGGAGGGAACTTTGCCCTTGCGGAATCCGGGAACCTGGATCTGCGAAGCAACGGTCTTGTACGCGGCATCGATGCTCGGCTTCAGTTCCTCAAAGGGAACCTCAACGTTGAGCTTGACCCGCGTTGCGGTGAGGTTCTCGACAGCGCTCTTCACAGTCTAAGTACTCCTGATTTTGTGGGTATGGGGTTCTGTCGTGTCCCGGAATCGGACACAAAACACAGAGTCGGGGTGACAGGATTTGAACCTGCGACTTCCTGCTCCCAAAGCAGGCGCTCTAGCCAAGCTGAGCTACACCCCGAACGCACAGGACAGTCTACGGGCAAGCGGGCCGGGAATGCACATTTGACACCGCCGCCGGAATTAGGTTTAGTTGTACCCGGCTTCAACAGCCACCGGGAAGTTGTCCTCGAGCAGGATATTCCTCCTGGGGACGTAGCTTAATGGTAAAGCCTCAGTCTTCCAAACTGATTACGCGGGTTCGATTCCCGTCGTCCCCTCCAGGCAAAGCGCCCCCGATCCACGGATCGGGGGCGCTTTTTTCTGTTCAGAGTCGTTTCTGTTCCGGATCGTTTCTGTTCCGGATCGCTTCTGTTCCGGATCGTTTCTGTGCAGCTTTGTTTCTGTCCGGATCCGGCAGAAACCTAGACCTGGCAGCCGGGGCACCAATAGAGTTTGCGGGCACCGATTTCCGTCACACCCACCAGCGTCCCGCAAGCGCGGCAGGGCATTCCCTCGCGCTTATAGACAAAGTGGGCATCGGCGTCGGGCGCCAAGACGCCGCCGCCGGTCCAGAGTGACGGGGGTGTCGTAACAATCCGGCCATCGCGGACGCCATCGGACATGGTTGCCACTGTGTCGTCCCACAGCCGGCCTGCGGTCTCGACATCAACACCTGTTCCGGGCGTCCATGGGTCCACCGCCTGCCGGAACAGCACTTCGGCGCGGTAGATGTTTCCCACCCCGGCCAACACGGACTGGTCCATCAGCAGCAGTGCTACAGCGGTCTTGCGCCGGCGCAGGCGCGCGATGAACTCCTCGCGGTCCCCGGGCCGGTTTTGGAGGGGGTCGGGCCCCAGGCGGTCCAGCACGGCTTCCGCCTCGGCAGCAGTGATCGCCGCGCATGTGGTGGCACCACGAAGATCAGCCCAGCCGTGTTTTGAGACAAGCCTGACGCGGACGGCACCCACGGGCTCCGGCGGACCGGCGTAGTCACCACCGTCCGCGCCTGAACCGCTCTCCCGCTCACCGATGCGGCGCGGAGCTCCAATGCTTGAGGAACCAGTGAATGTGCTGTCTCCGCCAAAACTCCAGGCTCCGTACAGGCCAAGGTGCACGTGGAGGAACAGGCCGTGGTCGAAGCGGAGGAAGAACTGCTTCCCGTGGGCCGTTGCTTCCTCCAAGGTGTGTCCCGTCAACAGGCTTGCGCCGGCCACGAAACGTCCTTGGGGACTGGAGACTTCCAGGCGCTGCCCGCCAAAAACATCCTGGAATTGGCGGGCCAGCCGATGGACCGAATGTCCTTCCGGCACTACTGGACGATTTCGCCGGTGGTTTCGTACACGGCGATCTTGCCGATGCGGCGGACATGGCGCTCGTCGTTGCTGAACGGTTCCTGCAGGAAGGCTTCAATAAGCTCCGTGGCCTCTTCCACAGTGTGCTGGCGGCCGCCGACGGCCACGACGTTGGCGTCGTTGTGTTCCCGGGCCAGTTTTGCGGTGGAGAGGTTCCAGGCCAAGGCTGCGCGGACACCCTTCACTTTGTTGGCGGCAATCTGCTCACCATTTCCCGAACCACCCAGGACAATGCCAAGCGCGTGAACCCCGGCCTCCTGGTCAGCGACGACCGCAAGGGCGGCGTTGATGCAGAACGACGGGTAGTCATCCAGTGCGTCGTATTCCTTGGGCCCGTGATCCACTACTTCGTAGCCCTTCGCAGTGAGGTGGTTGACCAAGTGGGCGCTCAGTTCCATTCCAGCGTGGTCCGTAGCGATGTGGACGCGGGGTGTAGTCACGGGAAGTCCATTCTTATCTGGCGCGCCGGTTCGGCACTGGGCAGCGGCACAGCACATGCCGGGGCGCGGCGTTGAGGGATGCGCTACCTAGGTTACCGCTACCGCGGTTGTTGGGCCTGCCCGTCATCGTGGGCCCGACGGGCAGCCCTGTTGAGAATTCCGGCAAGTTTGTCGGCTGAGGCACGCGTACCTGCGCTTAAAGCGACGCGGCCACCGTTAAGTTTCTTTACCACCACGGCCGGGCCGCTTCCCACCAGCATGGCGGTGGCGTCGTCATGGTGCCGCCAGCCCCAGCCGCCGTAGTCGGCGGCTTTGACCTCCGCGGCAGCAGCCGCAGCGATCTCGACGGCGGGAACGGTCAGGACCCGTACGATGCCTCCTGCGAAGACCTGCAGGCCTCCCCTGTCCGCCCGCACCCTGGCAAACAGGAAACAGGCACCAACCAGCGCCGCCGCGGCCACGAGGGCGCCGAGCCATGGCACTGCGACCGCAATCAAAGCAGCAGGGAACACTGCCGAAACGATGATCATGACGAACACCGAACTGCGGGCGTGGACCCACATCCTGAGGCTGTCGTGGGCCAGCTCCGGATCCGCCAGGAGGCGCAGCTCTTTCTGGAGGGCCACGTCATCTTCCCGCGTCCACCGGGGGTCCGGTTTGAAAGCGAACATCATGACGACTCCAAGGGCCAACGCGGCTCCACTGCCCATAGCCAGCACGATCGGGTCGACATGGGACTCGCGGGCGTCGGCAGCCCCGCTTTGGCCCACCAGGCCGGCCGCCAGGACCGTGGTGATGAACAGGCTGACCATCAGGCCGATACCCATCATGACGCGCCGCATGATCACGGGCCGGGAAATCGGGACAGCCTGCAGGAACACTGCCCAACCGCACAAAGTGATGAGCGCCGCGCCGACTGCCACATAGGCGCCGAACGGCGCGAAGGACGTGCCGCCGTCGGCACTCCACATGACCGCCACGGGGTTGGGGAGATCATTGCGGAGCATTTGGGCGCACACCACGAAGCCGGTGGCAAGCAGCAGAGGAAAGGCCACCGCGAACCTTAAGGCGCGGACGTCGAGGTTTTCCCGGATCGATCCCATATTCCAACGCTACTCCGTGGGAGCGACACTGTGGTGTCCACTCCTTGCCTTCCGTCGTGGGAGTGAAAGAATAACTTCATACCAGCGGCCGGCGGACCGGCCGGTCATCCCGATCTCCGGAGGCACTACTTTGCCAGGCCTGAACCTCACGCGCGATGAAGCCGCGAACCGCGCCGAACTGCTCACTGTCGACTCCTACGACGTCACCTTGGACCTGACCCGCGGCCCGGAGGTTTTCGGCTCCACCACCGTGGTCAGGTTTTCTGCCGAGGCGGGATCCTCGACGTTCATCGATGCCATCACGCACGCCGTCCACAGCGTGACGTTGAACGGCACTGACCTGGACCCAGCGGAGGTCTCCGACGGCGTCCGCATCCAGCTGCCGGGGCTTGCTGCTGAGAATGAACTGACGATCGTGGCAGATGCGCCCTACATGAACACCGGCGAGGGCCTCCACCGCTTCGTGGACCCCGTGGATGGGGAAGCGTACCTCTACACGCAGTTCGAGGTTCCGGATTCCCGGCGCATGTTCGCCGTCTTTGAGCAGCCCGATCTGAAAGCGACTTTCACGTTCACGGTCACGGCGCCGTCGCACTGGGACGTTGTTTCCAACTCCCCCACTCCTGTTCCCGTCGAGGCTCCTGCCGCGGAAGATGGCAGCGCGCGCTCCGTATGGAAATTCGCGCCGACCCCCCGGCTCTCCTCCTACGTCACTGCCTTGATCGCAGGGCCTTACCAGTCGGTCCGTTCAGAGGTCACCAGCTCCGACGGCCGGGTCATTCCCTTGGGAGTGTTCGCCCGCAAATCCCTGATGCAGTACCTCGACGCCGACAACATCTTTGAACTGACCCGCCAGGGTTTCGAGTTCTTCGAAGCCCAGTTCGGCTGCCCCTATCCGTTCGAGAAGTACGATCAGTTGTTTGTGCCGGAATTCAACGCCGGCGCCATGGAAAACGCCGGTGCCGTCACCATCCTCGAAGGCTACGTCTTCCGCGGGAAGGTCACCGGCGCGCAGATCGAACGGCGCGCCATCACGGTCCTGCACGAACTGGCCCACATGTGGTTCGGTGACCTGGTGACCATGCGCTGGTGGAACGACCTCTGGCTCAACGAGTCCTTCGCCGAATACATGTCACACCTCGCGGCCGTGGAGAACACCGAATTCGACCGGGCCTGGACCACGTTCGCTTCGGTGGAGAAGTCCTGGGCCTACAAGCAGGACCAGCTGCCCACCACGCACCCGATCTTCGCCGAGATCAACAACCTCGAAGACGTCGAGGTCAACTTTGACGGCATCACCTACGCCAAGGGAGCATCTGTACTTCGCCAGCTGGTGGCCTGGGTAGGCCCGGAACAGTTCATGGCCGGTGTCCGGACCTACTTCGCCAAGCACGCCTGGAAAAACACCGAGCTCGCAGACCTCATGGTGGAACTGGAAGCCGCTTCGGGCCGTGACCTCGACCAATGGGGCAAGCTCTGGCTCGAAACGGCAGGCGTGAACACCCTCGCACCCGAGGTAACCGTCGATGCTGAAGGCACCATCACTGCCTTCTCAATCCAGCAGACCGCCATCGATGAGCAACCCACCCTGCGTCCGCACCGCCTCGCCGTCGGCTTCTACACGCTCTCCGGCGAAGGCAAGCTGGAACGCACCCATCGCGAAGAACTCGACGTCGACGGCCCCAGGACCGACGTGCCCTCACTGGTGGGCAAAGCTCGCCCGGACCTGATCCTGCTCAACGACGACGACCTCGCCTATGCAAAGGTGCGCCTGGACCAGCACTCCCTCGCCACAGCCAAGGAACACCTGAAGGACTTCGCAGCCAGCCTGCCCCGCACCCTGGTGTGGGGCTCAGCCTGGGATGCAGCCCGCGACGGTGAGACCCCGGCCCGCGGCTATGTGGACCTGATCCTGGCCAACATTGCCCACGAGACCGACTCTTCGGTCATCCTGGTCCAGCTCCGCCAGCTCGCCACCACCCTGACCTACTACGTCGCCGCAGAACATAAAGCCGCGACCACCATCGCAGCAGCGGACAGGCTCTGGGAACTTGCTTCGAGCGTGGAAGCCGGCTCCGACGCCCAGCTGCAATTCGCCAAGTCCTACGCCCAGTTGGCACGCAGCGAGGCACAACTGGACCGTCTCCAAGCCCTCCTGGACGGGATCGAAACCTTGGAAGGGCTCACCGTGGACCAGGACATGCGCTGGGAGCTCCTGACCGCGCTGGTGGCTGGCGGACGCCAAGGCCAGGAACGCATCGACGAAGAACTCGCCCGCGACAACACCTCCAACGGCCAGAACGCTGCCGCGCAGGCCAAGGCAGCCATTCCCACCCCGGAAGCCAAGGCAGCGGCGTGGGAGTCGATCGTGGTCAAGGGAGAACTTTCCAACGCACTTCAGTCGTCAGCGGTGGCAGGCTTCATGCGCGTCCCGGACACTTCCCTGCTGGAACCCTACGCGGAGAAGTACTTCCAGGCCGTGCCCGGGATCGTCAAGGAACGCACCCACGCACTGGCCCAGCAGATCGTGGTGGGGCTTTACCCGGCCCAGCTCACCACGCAGGCTACGGTGGACCGCACCGACGCGTTCCTGGCCGGACTCCCCGAAGAAAACGCAGCCCTGCGCCGCATGATGCTGGAAAACCGTGACGGAGTGGCCCGCGCCCTTCGCGCCAGGGCGGCCGACGTCTAGGACCAGCCCGCGGGGTCCATGCGGACAGTCGGTTGTGCCTGACTAGACTGTCCGCATGGGCCTGAACGAACACCACTACGCGCTGACTGTCCGCTGGACCGGGAACCTCGGAGAGGGCACAGCGGGATACCGCTCATATTCACGGGACCACGACGTCGAGATCAGCGGACTTCCCACACTCAAGGGGTCGGCCGATCCCACGTTTCATGGCGACCGGACGCGCTACAACCCGGAGCAACTGCTGCTTGCTGCGCTCTCGCAGTGCCACATGCTGTCCTTCCTGCACGTGGCCGTCAAGCACGGAGTGGTGGTTACCGGCTATGAGGACAACGCCGAAGGGCTCATGAAACTCAACCGTGACGGCAGCGGGCAATTCGAGAATGTGACGCTCCGGCCCCATGTCACCATCGTGGATGCCGCGCACGCTGCTTTGATGCCGCAGCTTCACCATGAGGCCAACCAGGTCTGCTTCATTGCGCGAAGCGTCAACTTCCCGGTCCTCCATGAACCGATCACGACGGCGGCCGCGGCCTAACGCTGCAGCTCCCGCCAGAGCGCCACGAGCCTTTGTTCGGTCCTGCGGCCAAGGCCTGCTTTTCGCTCTCTGTCCAGTCCCCGCATCCGCTCGTCGTCAAGCGTGGCGGCCAGGGTTTCCTGCCATGGGCGCAATGTCATTCCCGCCTCCCGTGCAGCACGGTTGGAGCGGGCTTGGAAGCCATCGTGCCCCGGGGGAAGCCACAAGGGCAGTGAGTCCGGTCCCGCCCAGTAGTCCACGCCCTGCTCAACGAGCCAGTGCTCGGAGGGACGGATAACATCACTCTCTTCGGCCCCGGCAATCCGTTGGGATTCGGTGATGTAGTCACCGAAGCGAACAACATCGCCCAAGGCGTTGTACGTTCCCGTCAGCCCGCCTTCGGCCGAACGCAGGATCCAGATTGCGAGATCCCGGACGTCAATGATCTGGGTTGCGGCGGTGGGAATGTCCGGAACCAACACCGTGTCACTGTCCGCAGCGAATCTGGCCGGCCAGTAGCCATATCTGTCCGTACCGTCCCCTGGGCCGCCGATGAGTCCGGACCGGACGATGTGCGCCTTCTCCCCCACCAGGCCCAGTGTCAGGTGCTCGATGGCTGATTTGGACTCGCCATAGCTTTCCGGGCCGGCCGCGTGCCCCTCCGGCAGCGGCTCCAGCAGGGCCGCGCTTTCATCTGCGCCAGGTACTGAGTGGTCCGCATACACCGAACAGCTGGAGACGAACGTCCAGTGCTCCGCGACAGGTCCCAGCACCTCCAAGGCCTCGCGTGCCTGGACCGGATCCCTGGAAACGTCCACCACCGCGTCCCAGCTGTCTGCCACCTCCGCATAGGCCGCGGCACCCAAGGTGCGCTCCCCCCGCACCCACGTGGCGCCGTCGGGCGGGTTCGATGAAGTACCCCGGGCAAAACAGGTGATGTCATGACCGGCGGCAACTGCCTGCCGGGCGATTTCTGCTGACAGGAAGGCGGTGCCGCCCAGGACCAGGATGCGCATACCGTCACGCTACGGCGCTAGGGTTAAACGTGGACAGAGTGTTCCGCGCCCGGCGAACACGGGCCGACCACAAGGAGTTATTCCACTTTGACCTTTATCCCCCTTGCGGAAGCCATCAACATCGAACCCGAAAAGATCGACCTCGTTTCGATCCTCATTACCGTAGGCATCGGCCTGCTGGTGTGGATCGTGGCGCGCTTCATCATCCTGCGCATCACGCGGCGCGTATCTGCCGGCAGTTCCTTCTTCAAGAAGCCGCATTTCAAATGGGTCCAGCCCGCCATCCGCGCCCTGGACCATGAGCGGCGTTCCCAGCGCGCCGAAACCATCGGCTCGCTGCTCACCAGCCTGGTAAGCGTCGTGGTGGTGGTGATCGTCATCATCTACGTCCTCAAGTTCATGAATGTGGACGTCGCGCCCCTGCTGACCAGCGTGGGGATCCTGGGTGTCGCCATCGGCTTCGGCGCCCAACAGCTCATCCGCGACTTCCTCGCCGGCATCTTCATCACCATCGAGGACCAGTACGGGATCGGCGACGTGATCGTCACCAGCGAAGTGGTTGGTACCGTTGAGTCGGTTGGACTGAGGATCACCCGCGTCCGCGCGGAAGACGGAGCCATCTGGTACCTGCGGAACGGTGAGATCCTGAGGGTCGGAAACCGTTCCCAAGGGGACTACGTGCCGCTGGAGTCACCCGACAACAGCGACGAACCAGGCGCCTCAGCAGCGCCCGTCACAGCTGGCGCATCGCGCGTCACCAAAGCCGAGGAGAAGTCCAATGAGTAACACTGCAGGCGGGGAGCCCCAGCCGGCGCAGGCGGGTCCCCGACGCCAGCTGATGCAAAACGACCCTTTCAGCCAGCCTGCGTACACGGACAGTTTCTATGCCGCCGTCGGCGGGCATGAAACGTTCGTGAAGCTCATCGACGTGTTCTACGACGGTGTGGCGACTGATCCGCTCCTGCGCCCCATGTACCCGGAAGAGGATCTTGGGCCGGCGAAGCGCCGCTTCCTGATGTTTCTCGAACAGTACTGGGGTGGGCCCACCACCTACGGCGAGGAGCGCGGCCACCCGCGTCTTCGCATGCGCCACATGCCCTTCCAAGTGACGCCCGAAGCCAAGGACCGTTGGCTGTTCCACATGCGGACGGCCGTGGACGCTCTGGACCTGTCGCCCCTTCATGAGGGAACCCTGTGGGACTACATGGAACGGGCCGCACTGACCATGGTCAACAGCCCTTCGGCAGCTCCCCGGAACTAGCCCGGAAAACCGAGGCCGAGCCCCGCGCCTGTGCGTACCAGCACATGGCCGCGGGGTCCGCTGAGCCGGTACCACCGACCATTCCTGAAGACCTGCTGCGCACCATCGCCCAGGAATCCAAGGGCGAAGGCCGCAAACGCGGACCCGGCAGGGAGGCCCCCGCCGTCGGGAAGCTCACGGCCCCAGACAGCAGCCCTTGCAGTATTGACCACCGCAGCACCGGCTGCGGTCGGAATGACGCCGGCCACCTCCGCGATGCCTGCTTCCGCGGCTGACATGAGGTCGGCGTCGGACAATGTCCCCAGCGCCTCCCAGCCGCTGCGTGGCGCACCAACTCCGGCCCATGACTCCGAAACGGTCGACGGCGGGATGGGAAGTTCCACATCATCGGCACCGGAGCGGGCCAAACGGTCCATGACGGACGCGAGCGTTACGGTGACATCCGCGTGAGCCGGTTCAGCCAGCGCCATTGTCCTCAAGCCAAGGATCGTCGGCGTGGATTCACCCAGGATGCGCGGCCGCAGGACGCATACATAGGCAGCGAGGACGTTGCCTGCCGCCTGGAGGCGGATGGCGCCGTCGTCGATGCTTTTTGCCCGGGTGGCGAAGGTCCGCAAATCGGCGAGGTCGCGGGGATCGGCGAAGCGGAAGGACTGGGTCAAGACGTCTGTCACATGATCGACTCTACCGGCATGTCCCCGGTTGAGAGGGGTCGGGGTGGCGTCTAAAGTCGAACCATGACTGAGACGAACACTGGCCTCCAGGTGGAAGCACCCGCAGAAGACCCCATGGAAGTGCTTATCGGCCTGCTGGACCTCGGTGACTTCGACGGAGCCCGGACCAATGAGGACATCTTTCTTGGTCCGTCCCAAAAGCAGCCCCGGCACCGTGTTTTTGGGGGCCAGGTGCTGGCGCAGTCGATGATGGCCGGCATGCGCACCGTGGAGCCGGACAGGGTGGCGCACTCCATGCACGGCTACTTCCTGCGTCCCGGGGATGCCAACAAGCCCATCACCTTCGGCGTTGAACGGCTGCGTGATGGCCGTTCCTTCTCCGCCCGCCGCGTGCACGCCTACCAGGACGGCGTCCCGATCCTTTCGATGATCGCCTCGTTCCAGGTGGAGGACAACGGCCTGGACCATCAGGCAACCATGCCCGAAGGCATCCCGGATCCGGAAACCCTCCCAAGCACGGCCGAGCTCTTGTCCCACTTCGACCACCCGCTGGCCCGGCACATGTCCTCCGAGCGGCCCTTCGACGTCCGCCACATCGACCCCGCGCTTTACGTATCCCCGCCAAGCGAGCATGTGGCCACCAATGCGGTGTGGATGAAGACCATGGGTCCGCTCCCTGACGACCCCAAACTGCACATCGCAGCCCTGGCCTACGCCAGCGACTACACACTGTTGGAGCCCATCCTCCGCAAACACGGTCTGTCCTGGATGACGCCGGGCATGAGCGTAGCCAGCCTGGACCACGCCATGTGGTGGCACCGGCCGGTCAAGGTGGACGAATGGATGCTTTACGTGCAGGAGTCCCCCAGCGCCCAGGGTGCCCGGGGTTTGGCCACGGGCAGGATCTTCAACCGCGACGGCGTGCATGTTGCCACCGTGGCGCAGGAGGGTATGGTGCGGATTCCATAGCGTTCGGACGCTCACGCAGTTCGGAATCACACGCAGGAAGGCCGGTCCCGTGGGACCGGCCTTCCTGTGTTCTGTACTGCCAGCTGTTCTGTACTGCCAGCGGCGGTGGTTAGTCGCGGGTCAGGCGGCGGTGCGTCACGCGGTGCGGCTTGGCGGCATCCGGGCCCAGGCGCTCCACCTTGTTCTCCTCGTAAGAGTCGAAGTTGCCCTCGAACCAGTACCACTTGGACGGGTTCTCATCGTCACCTTCGTAGGCGAGGATGTGCGTTGCCACCCTGTCCAGGAACCAGCGGTCGTGCGAGACCACCACGGCGCAGCCCGGGAATTCGAGAAGCGCGTTCTCCAGGCTGCTGAGGGTTTCGACGTCGAGGTCGTTAGTGGGTTCGTCAAGGAGCAGGAGGTTGCCACCCTGCTTGAGCGTGAGTGCCAGATTGAGGCGGTTGCGCTCACCACCGGAGAGGACACCGGCCTTCTTCTGCTGGTCCGGGCCCTTGAAACCAAACGCCGAAACGTAGGCGCGTGAGGGCATTTCCACCTGGCCGACCTGGATGAAGTCGTGGCCTTCGGAGACTACTTCCCACAGTGACTTGTTGGGATCGATGCCGCCACGGGACTGGTCAACGTAGGAGATCTTCACGGACTCGCCGATCTTGAGCTCACCGCCGTCCAGGGGTTCCATGCCGACGATCGTCTTGAAGAGCGTGGACTTGCCCACACCGTTGGGCCCGATCACGCCGACGATGCCGTTGCGCGGAAGGGAGAAGGAGAGGTCTTCGATCAGGACACGGTCGTCGAAGCCCTTCTTCAGGTCCTTGGCCTCGATGACCAAAGAGCCCAGGCGCGGTCCCGGCGGAATCTGGATCTCTTCGAAGTCCAGCTTGCGGGTCCGCTCCGCTTCTGCGGCCATTTCCTCGTAACGTGCAAGACGGGCCTTGGACTTGGTCTGGCGGCCCTTGGCGTTGGAGCGCACCCACTCAAGTTCTTCGCTAAGACGCTTGGAGAGCTTCGCGTCCTTCTTGCCCTGGACCTCGAGGCGGGCCTTTTTCTTCTCCAGGTAGGTGGAGTAGTTGCCCTCGTAGGGGTAAAGGTGGCCACGGTCCACTTCCGCGATCCATTCAGCCACGTGGTCCAGGAAGTACCGGTCGTGGGTGACGGCAAGTACTGCGCCGGGGTACTGGGAAAGGTGCTGCTCCAACCACAGCACACTCTCGGCGTCCAGGTGGTTAGTGGGCTCGTCAAGGAGCAGGAGGTCCGGCTTCTGCAACAGGAGCTTGCACAGTGCTACGCGGCGGCGCTCACCACCGGAAAGGACGGTGACGTCGGCGTCTGCAGGCGGGCAACGCAAGGCGTCCATGGCCTGCTCAAGCTGGGAGTCGATATCCCAGGCGTCTGCAGCGTCAATGGCTTCCTGGAGCTTGCCCATTTCATCAAGCAGCGTGTCGTAGTCCGCGTCCGGGTTGGCCATCTCTTCCGAGATTTCGTTGAAGCGCTGGATCTTGCCGTAGATCTCGCCAACGCCTTCCTGGACGTTGCCCAGGACGGTCTTCTCCTCGTTCAGCGGCGGTTCCTGCAGGAGGATGCCCACGGTGTAACCGGGGCTCAGGCGGGCCTCGCCGTTGGAAGGGGTGTCCAAACCGGCCATGATCTTCAGGATGGTGGACTTGCCAGCACCGTTCGGGCCCACGACGCCTATCTTCGCGCCAGGGTAGAACGACATGCTGACGTCGTCCAGAATAAGTTTGTCGCCAACGGCCTTGCGTGCCTTGGTCATCGTGTAAATGAATTCCGCCATGCCCTTAAATCTAATGGGTAGGCGTACATAACTCACATTCGCTGCCTGAGGCCGGGCTAGCGGGCGTCTCCTACGAAGCATTTTCCGGTTGAGAGCACGGGCAACACCGTGACCACAACGCCGCCATCGCGTATCTGCCCCATAACGCAGGATTTCCCGGCCAGGGTGGCCGCTTCCATGGCGTCAACGTCAAGGCCGGTGGGTGTGCGGCTGACTGATACCTCGATATTCTCCTGGGTAATTCCTGCAGATACCAATGCGGCACGCAGCGCCTCCCTGTCCGGTTTGGGATTCCCGGCCACAAGGTTCTTAAGCGTGGACTCGACGGTTGATGTCGTTGCAGCCACAGCTGGATCCGCAGTGTTGGAAGGGGCCTCCGCGGCGCTGGCGGACGCGCTGGCTCCAGGGCTGACGGGCGAGCTTGCGCCACTGCTGGCGCCCGGAGCGGTGGACCCCACCGGGGTGGTTGGAGGCCCGGGTGTGGCCGTGCAGCCTGTAACCAGGACAAGAGCGGCGACCAGCATTGACCACCCCGCCAGACGGACCTTGGTGGTGGACGCCGGCGCCGGCCCGCGATACTTCGAAGTGCTTCCCCTGCTTATCACCTAGTCATTGTGCCATTCACAGGCGACCTCGACGGGCGTACCGTGTGCACCGGAAGGGTTCCCGACGGCGGGACGCGGAAATGGAGTGCACATTATGAGCGGACAAGCTTCAGAGGCCGTTGCGTCTGCCACGATCGACGCGCCGCTTGAAAAGGTGTGGGACGCCTTGACTGATCCGGCCCTTATCAGGCAGTACTTCCTGGGGACCAACGTCACTACGTCCTGGCGCGTGGGCGAGCCGATTACCTACGAAGGCGAGTACAACGGCAAGACCTACGAAGACAAAGGAACCATCCTGGTCTTCGACCCTCCTGTCAGGCTCAAGACTACGCACTTCAGTCCCGCCTCCGGACTTGCCGATATACCGGAAAACCACCACACCGTTGAGTACCTCCTGGCGGGAACACCGGATGGAACCACCGTGACCATCACCCAGGGGAACAACTCAAGCGAAGAAGAAGTGGCGTCTTCCACCGCCACCTGGCAACTGGTGCTGGGAAACCTCAAGGAGTTCCTGGAGTCCACCCCCTGAAAAAGGAGTCCACCCCCTGAAAAAACACCCTCCCTGGAAAGTATCCAAGGAGGGTGAATGGTGCCCCAGGAGGGAATCGAACCCCCGACCGGCGGATTAGAAGGCCGCTGCTCTATCCCCTGAGCTACTGGGGCGCACTGGCTCGATGACCACCCGGGCCGCTCGCGCCACAAAGAGTTTACATGCGATCGCTGGGTCACCCGCCATCTCCACGCTGGCTGCCTCCATTCCTCAACAACGGGCCTGGACCCGAAGTTATTCACATAGCGCAGGACCGCACTCCCATCCGGAACGTCGCTGGACAAGGCTATAGATGCCGGACAGGCACTTCCCTACATCGTGAAGGACCACCAATGAATGACATGATCACCGTCAGGGGCTTTGTGGCCTCGGACGTGAAAAGTTCCACGACTACCCGTGGTACCGCTACTGCGTCGTTCCGCCTCGGAACCACTGAGCGCCGATACGACCGCGCGAGCAACACCTGGGTGGACGGCAACACCAACTGGTACACAGTGCAGTCGTTCCGTTACCTTGCCGGCCACGTGGGCTGCAGCATCAAGAAAGGCCAGCGGGTCTTGGTCGTCGGGAAGCTGCGGCTACGGCAATGGGAGCACGAGGGCCGCGTCTACCATGTGGCCGAGATCGATGCCGAATCTGTTGGCCACGACCTCATGTGGGGCTCTGCCAACTTCACCCGGATGAACGGAGCCTCGGCACCTGTAGATTCGGGTCCCTCCGTGGATGACTCCGGCAATCCCGCGAATCGCAGCGACTGGGAGGGCGAAGACGAGGAGCAGTCTCCCCCGGAGGAAGAAACTGTACCCGCAGGGCTTGACGGTACAGGTGGCGACAGTTCCCTGTTGGTCAACACAACAACCGGCGAACTGGTGGGTGCCGGCGCTTGAAATGTCCGCCCGGCATCCGGCCGTCCAGGCGGATGCCGGCCAAGTGCTCCGGACAAGGGCGGGCCCCGACTGTGCCGGTACCGGTCGTGGTGGTACTGGTTGTACTGGACCTGCGGGGTTGGTACCAAAGGTTCGCCCTTGCCGCCGCCAACGACCCTAAAGTTGGGGCATGTCCACTACTGAACTCGTTGAGTCCATTCGCTTAAAGCTGCGTTCCGAGGCCGACCCGGAGCGCGCACGTGGCGCACAGGCGTACATGAAGTCAGAAATGCCCTCATACGGCGTCACAGTGCCTGGGGTGCGCAGAATCGTAAAAGCGGCTGCCAAGGCATTCCCACCGACGTCACCGGAAGAATTGCGCAGTGCTGCCCTGACACTGTGGCGGGAGGCAGAGGCACGTGAGGAGCGCTACGCGGCCATTGACCTCACCGGTTTGCGGATGGTCAAGGAAGATCTGCTCATGCTGCCCGTGTACGAAGAAATCATCCGGACGGGTGCCTGGTGGGACCTCGTTGATGGCGTATCGCACCGGATCTGCGCCCTGCTGTTGGCCCATCGGGACACCATGACCCCGGTGCTGCTTCGGTGGGCCGAAGACGGAGACATGTGGATCCGCAGAGCAGCCATCACTTCCCAGCTCGGTGCGAAATCCGCTACTGACCGGGTCCTGCTGGCACAAGCCATCACGGCAAACCTGGCGGACAAAGAATTCTTCGTTCGCAAGGCCATCGGCTGGGCACTACGGGAGTTCAGCAAGACCGATGCGGACTGGGTCCGTGGATTCGTGCAGGAGAACGCGCAAGCCCTGAGCCCCTTGTCAGCCAGGGAGGCCACTAGGCTGCTCAAATGATGGGGCGCAGCCCCGGCTCGTCACGCTTGCGGAACAGGCTCTTGGTCTTCGGGTCAACAAAGATCAGGTAGACGGCAAAGAGGAGCGCAATAATGGCCGCCGCATTCCTGGCCAGCGTGAGCGCCAGGCCCAGGTCTTCGCTTTGCAGGTAGGGGAAGACGTCCAATTGGTCGGAGATGGCGTAGACCATGAAGAACGACACGATAAAGTAGACGGCCTTGACCTGCCAGTCGTTGCGGATACCCGTAACGGCAAAGAGCGGTATCAACCACACCACGTACCAGGACTGGATCATGGGTGCCAGGATAACGATGGCTGCAAACGCCAGCGTGAGGCGACGCATCAAGCGGTCGTAGTCGCCGCGGAAGATCTGCCAGGCGACGGCTCCAACCATCAGGACCTTGCCGGCGTCGTAAACCCATTTCGCCATGCCCCAACCGTCCAGGCCGAAGACATTGAAAATCGAGGCCACAACCAAGCCGATCAGCCCCACTGGGGCGTACCAGATCCAGATGCTGCCAGGAGCGGAAAGACCGTTGATCCAGCCGAATCCGAAACCGTTGACCAGGCTCAGGGCGTACAGCAGCCCGAAGCTGATGCCCGCCGTCAGGAACCAGTACAGGAATTTCCGCGGCCAGGAGGCGCCCTTGCCGGCCCACAAGAGTCCAATAAACGGCAGGAAAACAATGGTTATCGGTTTGACCGAAATCGAGAGCGTGACCAGCACGATGCCAAGAATCACACGACGCGTAGCGCAGTAGTAGAGACCTGCCAGCGCGAGACCGATCATCAGGGCGTCGTTGTGGACGCTGGCAATGAAGTTGGTCAGGAAGAGCGGATTCGCCGCTGTCAGCCACAGTGCCCGATGCGGATTAACACCGTGGAGTTCAGCCAGCTTAGGTACGTAGATGATGCAGAGCACGATGCCCACCAAAGCCACCATCCGGAAAAGCATGATGCTGGCTTCGGGCTGGACATTGGTCACCCACACCACGAACTGTTCGATCCACAAGAACAGCTGCCCATAAGGGACCGGCGCTTCCGTCCACATCTTGTCGGCACCCAGTTGGAAATAATTAGGGAGGGCCGAGATCCCGTTCTTGTACGGATTCATGCCTTCCACCATCAGACGCCCCTGGCCGATGTAGGCGTACACGTCCCTGCTGAAAAGCGGAACCGTGAACATCATGGGCAGTCCCCACGCCACAACGGCCTGGAGCGTGGCCTTGCGCGCTTCCAGCCCCCACACCCGGACCCGTTGGCCCAGACGCAGCCAGGCCCGGACCAGCAGCATTCCACCAATGGCGAGCAGAACGATGGAGAGAGCAACGCCCGCGCCTTCGGTACGCATCCAAATAAAAAGCGGCAGCCGCCTGAGTTCGGATACCGGAGCCAGCCAACCAACGCCCAAGGAACCGAACACCATGAACATCGAGCCGATGAACCCGGCAATCAGCGGCGAACGTGCGTTATCTACCTCGCTGGCTGCAGCATCCGCCGTCGGCGCTGCTGTCCCTGCCTTCTGGGCGGCGGGTACGGGCACCGTCATGTAGTCGTCATCCAATCGTTCGCCCGGTAAATTCGGGACAAAAGTTCTGCGTCTTCGGGGCTTCCACAGCAGGAAGAAACGACACTGCTGCGCTCAAAAATCGTACCATCGGAGCACTTGGAACCGGCTGAAGGATAGGCTAGGCGCGTGCCTATTACTAATGAACGCATCGTCTGGATCGACTGCGAAATGACCGGCCTGGACCTCAAGAACGACGCCCTGATCGAGGTTGCCGCCCTGGTGACGGATTCCGAGCTCAACATCCTTGGCGACGGCGTGGACGTCGTGATCAAGCCGGATGATGCCGCACTGGAACAAATGAATGACTTTGTGCGGGACATGCATACCCGCTCCAAGCTCCTTGATGAGCTCCCGCACGGAAAGACCATGGCTGAGGCCGAAGCCCAGGTTCTGGAGTACATCGAGAAGTGGGTCCCGGATCCCCGCAAGGCCCCCTTGGGTGGAAACTCCGTGGGAACGGACCGGATGTTCCTGGCCCGGGACATGCCGAACATTGTTGAGCACCTCCACTACCGAGTTATTGATGTCAGCACCATCAAGGAACTCTCCCGGCGTTGGTTCCCGCGCGCCTACTTCCAGTCGCCCGCAAAACACGGTGGGCACCGCGCGTTGGGTGACATCAAGGACTCCATCGACGAACTCCGCTACTACCGCGAGGCAGTGTTCGTCGCCGCTCCGGGGCCCGATACCGCAACGGCGCAGCGCATTTCCAAGGACATCATGGCCAGCGCCGAAACCCTGGGATCCAGCAATCCGGTGTGATCTGCGCCATTTTTGAAGGTTTTTTCGCCAAAACCGGCAAAAGTGGACTTTGCACCCCAAAACAGCAGGTAAGCTATTTGTCGTTGCCTTCGAGGAAAGCCGGTCCAACGGACTAGCCCGAAAAGGTACATGGTGGGCTTAGCTCAGTTGGCAGAGCGCCTGGTTGTGGTCCAGGAGGTCGCGGGTTCAACCCCCGTAGCTCACCCCACCGAGATTGGCTGCAGAGCCGGTTTCCACAAAGGCCGCACCGGTAACCCGGTGCGGCCTTTGTTTTTAACCCGATCCGGTACGCCCCGGACCATAGCGATCACTAAGGAAGAACTGACATGACCGTCCTGCCAGTCACTATCTGGGGCGAACCTGTTTTGCACCGCCGGGCCAGCGAAGTCGAAATTTTCGACGACGAACTGCGCACCCTGATCGCTGACATGTTCGAGACGAACGATGCCGCCAACGGTGTGGGTCTCGCCGCCCCTCAGATCGGCGTTGGCAAACGCATTTTCGTCTACAAGTACGAGAACGACGACGACGTCCCGCCCCAAGGCGTCGTAGTGAACCCGGTCCTGACGCTTTCCAAAGTTTCCGGTGCCCTTCCGGATCCTGACGAGGACGTTGAAGGCTGCTTGTCCTTCCCTGGCGAGTACTACCCTTTGCAACGTGCTGATTGGACCCGGGTCCAGGGTTTTGATGGCGACGGCAACCCCGTGGAATTTGAAGCGACCGGTTGGTTCGCCCGGATTCTTCAACATGAATACGATCACTTGGACGGCAAGCTCTACGTCAACCGCCTGGTGGACCGCTATGCCAGGAAAGCGATGAAGCAGGCCAAGAAGAACGGTTGGGGCAAGCCCGGCCTGACCTGGATGCCCGGCGTCGATCCCGATCCCTTCGGACACTAGGGCCGTGGACACCAGCACGCACGCCGAGCTGTTCAAACTCCTGGACATCAGCGCCGAGGACGCTCCGGAGTGCGCCCGTCTGTTGGCCACTCCCCCGGCCGCGGACGTCGTCCGCGCGTTGGACGCCTTGCAGGGCAGGCTGGGAACTTTTCCGCTGCACAGCATCACGGCAGAGGGTGCATCGGAAGCGACCTGGATAGAAGCACTGCTTCGCTTCGCCCCGTCGGTCCACGACTATCATGCCGGCCTGGGAATCGGCGTGGACGTCTCCGCTGCGTCCCTGGCAGACGTCGGACTGCAAATGCGGATCAACCGCCGGGTCCATGGGCGTTTTGGGCTCGACACCTGGTCCTGGCTGACGCTGCACATGGCCGGCAATCTTTTCAGGCTCGGCAGGCTGCAGTTCCATCTGGTGCCCGATGAGGGTTACGCCTCGGGCTGGGTGCTGGGTGTGCATATCCCCGAAGACGGCGGGCTCTCCCCCGCTTTGGTGGACGAGAGTTTCGCAGAGGCCCGGGATTTCTTCGCACGCCACTTTCCTGACAAGCCGGTGGCAGTGGCCACCTGTGACTCGTGGATGCTCGATCCCTATCTGGCAAAGCAGCTGCCAGAGAGCAACATCGCCTCATTTGCCCGCCGCTTTACCGTGGACCGCTGCACGGACGCAGCCACGGATGCCGTGTACTTCACCTTCCGGCAGCGTGGCATGCACGACCTGGAGAAGCTCCCGCGGGAAACGTCACTTCAGCGCGTAGTTCTGGAGAGAATCGACGACGGCGGCACTTGGCAACTCGGGCATGGTCACCTGGCGTTGTAGATCGTCTGCTGATCCGGGCAGGAAGATAGAACGCTCTTCATGGCGTCTTTCTCCGCTTGGGTGACCCACAACCGGTAGGCCGTCTTCACCGAGATCTGCCGGGCAACGTAGTGGCAGCGGAAGTTCTTGTTGGCCGGCAGCCACGTCGCGGCGTCGCCGGCCCCTTTCTTGACGTTTGCCGGACCATCCGCCGCAATCAAATTCAGCGGGTCGTTGGCGAGGGTCTGCCTCTGCTGGATGGTCAGCTGCTGGGCGCCTTTTTGCCACGCGTCGGCCAGCGCCACCACATGGTCAATTTGCACGGCGGAGCTGGTGTCCTGGCCCCTAGTGAAGGATATTTGCCTTCCCGTGTAGGGTTCGTTCAACGTTCCGGAGGCCACCTTGCAGGAGGAGCCGTCCATGAACTTGACTGCACTCAGGTCGCGCCGGAGGATGTCGTTGCGGGTATCGCAACCGTTCCGGTCCGCATCGGCCCACGCCTGTCCAAAGGCGGCCCTGTCATAGTCCGTTTTCGGCGCCCGCCCTTTGACCGGCAACTGGTCCAGGGCCTCGGAGGCCTTTTCGGGCATGACCGCCGCCGCGCCGCGCACAGGCTTCATCCATTCGGGGTTGTAAACCGGGGCTTCGCTGGGGCCGGACTGCGGAGGTTGAGCTGCTTCAAACTGGCCCACGGTGAAGAACCAGGACAGCCCGGCGACAATGGTAGCGGCAGCCAGTGCCAGAACCGCCCACGCTTGACGGGAACGGCGGCGGGCGCGTTTATAGGCGGACCAGGTGATGCTCAAGGGACTCCATCCAACGGGGCAGGCAGTGTCTTACGAGCGTAGGACACGGCCCCGACAGTCAGAGTCGGTATCCACAATGTGTAGGAGAAGTCACACTACACAGAGGGTGAAGGAGCCGGTTATTGCTCGCGCGTCACGCGTTGGAGGTCCTCGGCGGCAAGAGCCAGCAGGCCCCGCAGTTGTTCCACGCGCTCGTCGGTGACGTCCCCGGCAGCATTGGCCGCAACAGCTTGGTCCAGAAGCTTCTGGGCTTGCTTATGGTTGGCCTTGGCGACGTCCAGGGCGTGCTCCAGCGTGGTCTCATGTTCCATCGTTGATTCGTTTTCCATGAGACCCATTCTGGTCAGGTTTCCCGGCCGTTTCCAGTGACCCGGCCGGGAAACCCGTGTTAACTGCTGCGGACCTAGGCGCCGGCTGTTTCGAGTACGGCAATGGGAGCGATGACATCCCGGGCCGGGAACGACGGCGGGTTCACGCCGGCCATTTCTTCCATCACACGGACAACCTGGCAGGAGTAGCCGAACTCGTTGTCGTACCAGACGTACAGCACGAGGTTCTTGTCGTTGGAGATCGTGGCGAGGCCATCGACGATGCCGGCCCGACGGGAGCCGACGAAGTCCGTCGAGACTACATCGGGAGAATCGATGTAATCGATCTGCTTGCGGAGATCGGAATGCAGCGACATTTCACGCAGGAAGTCGTTGACCTCGTCGCGCGTGGTGCCCTTCTCCAGGTTGAGGTTCAGGATGGCCATGGAGACGTCCGGGGTGGGTACACGGATGGCGTTGCCTGTCAGCTTTCCCTGCAGTTCGGGAAGGGCCTTGGCCACTGCCTTGGCGGCACCGGTCTCCGTGATCACCATATTCAGCGCAGCGGAGCGTCCGCGGCGGTCACCCTTGTGGAAGTTGTCGATCAGGTTCTGGTCGTTGGTAAACGAGTGGACAGTCTCGACGTGGCCGTGAATGATGCCGAACTTGTCGTTGATGGCCTTCAGCACCGGAGTGATGGCGTTCGTGGTGCAGGATGCGGCGGTGACGATCTTGTCGTCGTCACTGATGTCGCGGTGGTTGATGCCGTGAACAATATTCTTGAGGTCACCCTTGCCCGGCGCCGTCAGCAGGACGCGGGCAACGCCCTTGCTCTGCAGGTGCTGGGAGAGGCCATCGGCGTCGCGCCAGCGTCCGGTGTTGTCGACCACCAGGGCGTCCTTGATTCCGTACTCGGTGTAATCAACAGTTGCGGGGTTGTCCGAGTAGATGACCTGTACCTGGACGCCGTTGGCGGTGATGGTGTTGGCTTCCTCATCCACGCGGATGGTGCCTTCGAAGGAACCGTGAACGGAGTCGCGACGCAGCAGGCTCGCGCGCTTCACGAGGTCGTTGTCGGCGCCCTTGCGGACCACGACGGCGCGCAAGCGCAGGCCGTGGCCGCCACCGGCCTTTTCGATCAGGATGCGGGCCAGCAGACGGCCGATACGCCCGAAACCGTAAAGAACGACGTCGGTGCTGGTGCGGTCGTCAGCGCCGCGCTTGCCAACGATCTCGGCGAGCTCGGAGCGCAAGTACTCGTCCAGGGAGGCGCCATTGCCTTCTGCCCGGTACTTTTCCGTCAAACGTGCAATATCAATGGCTGCTGCGCCGAGCTCCAGCTCGGAAAGGGCGTTCAGCAGGGGTGCCGTCTCCTCGAGCAGGAGCTCGTGGTTGCTCATCCGGCGTGCAAAGCGGTGGGCCTTGAGGATGTTCATGGTGGACTTGTTGATCAAGCTCCGGCCGTGGATGCTGGTGACCACGTTGTTTTCCCGGTACAACCGGCCGATCACCGGAATCATGGCCTCGGCGAGAGCCTCCCGGCCCATCCACTTATCAAGACAAGAATCTGACGTCTGGCTCACAGAACTACCTTCCTTGGGTCAACCACATACGTCCTCGTATGCGGATGGCGGCGGCCGCCCGGAGTAGTCCTGCGGCACATGCGCCGGCGGGCTTCGGTCCACCCACAGCGCCTTGAACGAGAGCAAAGAAAATCCGCCGGCTGCGAACGCAGTCCCGGCGGCAGAACATCTACGTTCAGTAACCATTCTAGGCGGGAAGGTCGGGGCATGGTCGTCCCGGAGGCGTGAAATCACTCACACGCCCGTCATTCAGGGAGTCATAAATGGATGGGTTGACCGATACGCCGGGTTCTGTCATCCCCTTCCGTTACCGGAAAGGGAGAGGCGGCCATCCATCTACGAACGCCGTTGCCGACGCCCTCCAGCAGCCTACCCGGACACTCGGGCGAGCAGCCCTCGAACGTGTCCTGTCTGGCCTTGCTCCGGGTGGGGTTTACCTAGCCTCCCCGGTCACCCAGGGAGCTGGTGGTCTCTTACACCACCGTTTCACCCTTACCTGCTGCCCGGTGCAATACCGGGACGCAGGCGGTCTGTTCTCTGTGGCACTGGCCTGCGGGTTACCCCGAGTGGGCGTTACCCACCACCCTGCTCTGTGGAGCCCGGACGTTCCTCGAGCCACTTTCGTGACGCGCGGCCGCCTGGTCAACCCATCCGCCGTACAGTCTACCGGCGTCCAGGACGGCCCAAGTCACCGGTAATATCGACTGGTGCTGATTCTCCTGCCGCCCTCAGAAGGCAAAACCCCCGCCCTCAAAGGACCTGCCATCGAATGGGAGTCGCTGAGCTTCCCGGAACTGAACCCGTACCGGGCCAAGGTCCTTGAAGCTCTGGGGACAGTGAGCGCGCACGAGGACGCCCTGGCGTTACTGGGCGTCGGCGCCTCGCTGCGGGACGACGTCGAACGTAATACCCGGCTGCACGCCGAACCGGCGGCTCCCGCGCACCAGGTCTACTCAGGGGTCCTGTACGACGCCCTCGGCTTCAAGAGCATGACGCCGGCCCAGCGCCGCAAGGCGACGGAGTCCATCCTGGTTGTTTCCGCTTTGTGGGGAGCCATTGGCTTTGGTGACCACGTGCCCGCCTACCGTCTGTCGATGGGAACCGCACTGCCCGACGTCGGACGCCTCGCCTCCTATTGGAAGCCGCAGCTGAACGCCGCCCTCGCCCAGCGGGTCGACGGCGAACTGCTGGTGGACTGCCGCTCCAGCACCTACGCCGCAGCGTGGGCTCCCCCGGTCGCACAGACGGTGAACGTCAATGTGTTCAACGAGGCGAACGGCAAGCGCACCGTGGTGAGCCACTTCGCCAAGCACACCAGGGGTGAGTTGGCACGGCATCTGCTGACCAGGCGCGGCAAGGCTCCGGAAACTCCGGATCAGCTCCTGAAGGCCGCCAGCGAAATCCGGACCGCCGAACTGGTTGAGGGCACCGCCCGGAAGCCACACGCCCTGAACATCATTCTGTCCAACTAAGGCCGTGCCCGGGTCAGGTCAGTTCCACTCCGCTGAACGGACCAGGATGACGCCGGAGTCCGGGCAGAAAACGATGTCGTCCTCCGCTGCGGCTTTGACCTCGGCAAGGTCACCTGGGCTGAGCATCATCCCCGAGCCTTCGGACTTTCCGTGGAACAGCCGGGCAGCACCGACTCCACGCTTGGCGATGGTCTTCTCGTACACCGCGAGCATCCCCGGGTCCAGCGCCTCGGCGAACACAGCCCGTTGCCCGCGAACCACTGTCTCCTCGGCCGCGATCTCCGCGATCGCTTCGTCCAGTTCAGAGCGGATGCTGCCGAACGAACCCTGGATGTCGTCAACAATGGCTTGCTGGGCAGCCTGGCGTTCACGCAGGGTGTCCAGGCGCTCCAGGATCTCAAGCTCAACGTCTTCGAGGTCCGAACGGCGCTTGTTCAGCGAGGCGATGTCGTTCTGCAGCGCCACCAGGTCCTTGGACAACCCGGTTCCGCTGTTCAGCCGGGTTTCATCGCGCTCGATGCGGGACGCAACCTGTTCGACGTCGGCTTCCGCGCGGCGCAGTTCGGCTTCGGCGTCATGGACAGCGATTTTGGCCGCCCCGAGTTCACCGTTGGCCACACTGAGGGCGTCCGTCAGGTCAGTGATGCGGGGATCGTTTTCCAGCACCTTCCGGCGGCCGGCCAACGACTTGAGCTTGGCATCCAGCCCCTGCAGTTCAAGCAATTTCAATTGTTCTGCCGGTGCTGCTTTCGCCACGCTTACCTCCGCTTGTCGCCGCCGGTCCTGGAGATCAGGTCCGGCCCTTTCCTAGACTCTAGTCGCCGCCGGGAGTCAGTATGAAGTCCCAAGGGTCACTGTTGGTACTGCTGACGCGGATATCGACGTCGTAGCCCTGGTCAGCGAGCACGTTGCCCAACGCTTCTGCGGCGGCTGGAAGCCACAGCCATTCACTCGCAAAGTGCGATACGTCAATCAGGTACGGCCGCCCGTTGGTGGCCCCCTCACGCGCTTCGGAAGCCGGATGATGCCGCATGTCCGCTGTGACGTACACATCGGCATGGTTGGCCCGGACGGCGTCGAACAAACTGTCCCCGGCGCCGCCGCAGACGGCAACACGCCGCACCAGGCCGTCTTTGTCGCCGGCAACCCGGACCCCGCCCGCCACGGCGGGCAGCATTTCAAAGACACGGGCCGCAAAGTCGCCCAGGGTTTCAAGCTCCGGAAGATCGCCCACCCTGCCGATTCCTTCTTCCGGCAATCCGTTGGATGCCTGGGTCAGGGGCGCCACGTTCTCCAGCCCGAAGGCATCTGCCAGGACGTCCGACACTCCGCCAACGGCTGAGTCACCATTCGTGTGCACGGTTAGCAGGCCGGTGCCCGCTTCAATCAATCGGTGGACAGCGAGGCCCTTGGCCGACGTTGCGGCAACGGAGTTCACCCCTTTGAGCAACAGGGGGTGATGGGTAATAAGGAGCCCGGCACCCCATTCGATGGCTTCCTCGATAACGGCCAGGGTGGGATCCACGGCAAAGAGGACTTTGGTCACCGGGGCCGTGGGTCGCCCGACAACCAGGCCGACTTCGTCCCAATCCTCGGCGAGGGACTCGGGCCAGAGTTCTTCAACAGCCAACAACACCTGGCCGAGGGTAGGTTCGCCGCTGGCCCCAACTGTTTCTTCGTGTTCTGTTTCGTCATCTTCGACGGAATCCGCATCAGAAATGCCAGTGTTCACTGCTTCCATATCCCTATTCTTCACTACCGGGCCGGTTCAGGCAGTCCCGGTCACTTGTGCAGCTGCCCGGTGCCGTAATTCTCCCGTAAGGTGAAGCGGGAATCATCAGGCCATCCCAACCATTGAAGAGAACATGAAAACTTTCGTACTTGGCGGCGGCTGCTTCTGGTGCCTGGATGCCGTTTACCAGAAAACCCGCGGGGTCAGCTCGGTTGTCTCCGGCTACACCGGCGGCCACGTCCGCAATCCCGATTACTACGAAGTGTGCTCCGGGACCACTGGTCACGCGGAGGTGGTTGCGGTGACATTCGATGAAACTGTTGTTCCGGAAGAAGTCATCCTGGACATGTTCTTCGCCCTGCACGACCCCACCACCCTGAACCGGCAGGGCTACGACGTCGGGACCCAGTACCGGTCCTCGATGTTCTACACCACCACCGAGGAGAAGGTCTTGTTCGAGGAAGCCATCGAACGCGCCCAGGCCTTGTGGTCCGACCCGATTGTGACTGAAGTGGTGCCGCTCCCGGACTTCTACGAGGCCGAGGAAGTCCACCAGAATTACTATGCAAAGTTTCCGTACCAGGGATACTGCCAGGTGATCATTAACCCCAAGCTGGCAAAGGCCAGGAAATATTACTCTGCATGGCTTACTGCTTAGCAGGGTTTCGATCCGGCTGGTTAGGCTGACCTCAGCAATCCCTCTTCAGAGATAGGCGTAAATTTTCATGGCAAGGATCTACGACGACGTTACTCAGCTGGTCGGCCGCACCCCGCTGGTTCGATTGAACCGGCTCACCGAGGGCCTTGACGCCCAGGTTGCCGTCAAGCTTGAGTTCTACAACCCCGCCAACAGCGTCAAGGACCGCATTGGTGTAGCCATCATTGACGCCGCCGAAAAGTCCGGTGCCTTGAAGCCGGGCGGAACGATCGTCGAGGGTACCTCAGGCAACACGGGCATTGCCCTCGCACTCGTGGGCGCGGCACGCGGCTACAAGGTCATCCTGACCATGCCCGAAACCATGTCCACCGAACGCCGTGTCATGCTGCGCGCTTACGGTGCCGAAATTGTCCTGACCCCGGGTTCCGAAGGCATGCGTGGGGCCGTCGAGAAGGCCCAGGAGATCGTCGCCAACACGGAGAACTCCATCTGGGCCCAGCAGTTCGCCAACGAGGCCAACCCGGCGATCCACCGCGCCACCACGGCCGAGGAAGTCTGGAACGACACCGACGGCGAAGTTGACATCTTCGTAGCAGGCGTGGGAACCGGTGGCACCATCACCGGCGTGGGCCAGGTCCTCAAGGAACGCAAGCCCGGAGTCCAGATTGTTGCCGTCGAACCCAAGGATTCGGCCATCCTCAACGGTGGCGCTCCCGGTCCCCACAAGATCCAGGGAATCGGCGCCAACTTCGTGCCCGAGATCCTGGACACCAACGTCTACGACGAAGTCCTTGACGCCACCCTTGAGGACTCCGTGCGGGTTGCCCGGGACCTCGGTGCCCGCGAGGGCATCCTCGGCGGCATCTCCTCCGGTGCCATCGTGTGGGCCGCGCTCGAACTCGCAAAGCGTCCGGAGAATGCCGGCAAGCTGATCGTGGCCGTCGTCTGTGACTTCGGGGAGCGTTACATCTCCACCGTGCTGTTCGATGACATCCGCGGCTAACACAACGCCTGCACACCTTCATTTCCTGTAGAAAGGTCTTTGTGAGCTTCTTCGCAAGACTTAAGGAAGACCTCGACGCCGCCCGGTCCCACGACCCGGCGGCGCGAGGTTCTTTTGAGAACTTTTTCGCATACTCCGGATTGCATGCCATCTGGGCGCACCGCCTGACCCACAAGCTCTGGCAAAACCCGGCGCTCCGTTTTCCGGCGCGCCTGATTTCGCAGCTCGCGAGGTTCCTGACGGGCATCGAGATCCACCCCGGGGCCACGATTGGCCGCAGGTTCTTTATCGACCACGGCATGGGCGTCGTCATCGGTGAGACATCGGAAATCGGCGATGACGTGATGATCTACCACGGTGTCACGCTCGGCGGCCGCTCCCTGGCCAAGGTCAAGCGCCACCCCACCATCGGTGACAGGGTGACCATTGGTGCCGGCGCGAAAGTACTGGGCCCCATCACCATCGGAGCAGACAGTGCTGTTGGTGCGAATGCCGTAGTAGTGAAGGACGCTCCACCGGAGTCGATCATCACTGGAATTCCGGCGACCTGGCGGCACCGGGACGCCAGGTCCGAGACGAAGCCTGCCGTGGATCCGGCCGAGTACTACATCGAATACCGCATCTAGCCGGCCAGTCCTTTGTAGAAGTTCAGGAATACGGCGTCGAACGCCCTGTCCGGAAGAATCCTTCGCATTGCCAGAACGCTCCAGGCCCCCCGCCCTACCGGGTAGCGGGTCCTGGGGCGTTTCGCCTTTGCTGCCCGGACGATGGCTTTTGCCACCACCGTTGCCGGAGTGGAAAGCACGTGGCCGTCACCCGAGGTGGATGCAAGCGCTGCGGCAACAATATGCGCTTGATCGGCGTACGGGCCATCGCCTGACGTGGCCAGCAGCCCCTCGCCGGCGATGGTGCCCCATTCGGTGTCGGTCCCTGACGGTTCGATGATGACGACGTCGATGCCGTGCGGCTTCAGTTCCAGGCGCAGCGAGTCGCTCATTCCCTCCACGGCAAACTTGGTGCCGTGGTACCAAGCGCCCAGGGGCTCGTAGATCTTTCCCCCGATGGATGTGACATTGATGATCCTGCCTTTCCCTGCCGCCCGCATCTGCGGAAGAACCAGCTGGGTCATCCTTGCAAGGCCCAGGACATTGACGTCGAATTGCCGCCTCCCCTCGGCCAGGGGGACCTCTTCAAGGGAGCCGTAGGAACCATAGCCTGCGTTGTTGACCAGCACGTCCACGCGTCCGTGGGCGGCTTCCACTTGCGCCACCGCTGACATCATCGATTCCTCGGAGGTCACGTCGAGCGACAGTACGGTTATCCCGTGGTCCTTCAGGGGCTCCATCATGTCGACGCGACGCGCACCTGCGTAGACAGTGAAGCCCGCCCCTGCCAGGGCTAGGGCCGTCGCGAATCCGATACCCGTGGAGGCGCCTGTAACAAGTGCGATGCTGGCTGGCATTGTCTGTCCTTTGCTGGTGGCCCAGCACCTGAACGGGAGCTCCGTTACGGCAAAGGCCGGCTCCTTCCAGCGTAATAGGAAGGAACCGGCCTTTGCGCGGTGGTGTTAGTGACCCACGTGGCTATTAGTGGGTGTCGACAGCCGAGATCTCGGACTTGTCTTCGCCCCACAGGGTGTGGAACGTGCCCTCGGTGTCTACTCGGCCGTAGGTGTGTGCACCGAAGAGGTCGCGCTGTCCCTGGATCAGGGCGGCGGCGACCCGCTTGCGGCGGAGGCCGTCGTAGTAAGCCAGGGAGGAGGAGAACACCGGTACCGGAATGCCCAGCTGCACGGCCGTGGCCACAACGCGGCGCCAGGCCGGGAGTGCCTCTGCGATGGCCTTCGTGAAGGCCGGTGCAAACAGCAGGTTGGCGGGCTTCTCATCGGCAGCGTAGGCCTTGGTGATGTCCTTGAGCAGCTCTGCACGGATGATGCAGCCTGCACGCCACAGGGAAGCGATCTCGTCCAGCTTGAGGTCCCAGCCGTATTCCTTGGCTGCGGAGGTCAGCATGTCCAGGCCCTGTGCGTAGGACACGAGCTTGGAGGCGTAGAGTGCCTGGCGGACGTCCTCGACGAACGTCTCCGGGATTTCCACGGAAGCCTCTTCACCGGCGAGCAGCTCCTGGCCGAGCTTGCGCTGCTCGGTCTGGGAAGACAGCGCGCGGGCAAACACGGACTCTGCAATGCCGGAGACCGGTGAGCCGAGTTCAAGGGCGGAGATGACCGTCCAGCGGCCGGTGCCCTTCTGGCCTGCAGCGTCAACGACGACATCAACGAACGGCTTGCCGGTCTTGGCATCGACGTGGCCGAGAACCTCAGCGGAGATTTCGATCAGGAACGAGGACAGATCGCCCTTGTTCCACTCAGCGAAGATCTTGGACTGTTCGGCGGGCTCAATGCCTGCACCGGAGCGGAGAAGGTCGAATGCTTCGCCGATGACCTGCATGTCGGCGTATTCGATGCCGTTGTGGACCATCTTGACGAAGTGTCCGGCGCCATCGGTGCCGATCCAAGCACAGCAGGGTTCGCCGTCGACCTTGGCGGAAATCTTTTCCAGGAGCGGGCCGAGCGCGTCGTAGGACTCACGGGAGCCGCCGGGCATGATGGAGGGGCCGTTCAGCGCGCCTTCTTCACCACCGGAAACACCGACGCCGACGAAGTGAAGGTCCTTCTTGGCCAGCGCTGCTTCGCGGCGGCGGGTGTCCTCGTAGTGCGAGTTGCCGGCGTCGATGATGATGTCGCCGGCCTCGAGCAGCGGTTCCAGCTGCTCGATGACGTTGTCGACGGGGGCACCTGCCTTGACCATGATGAGGACGCGGCGGGGCTTTTCGAGAGAGTTGACGAGTTCCTGCAGCGTTTCCGTGCGGATGAAGTCGCCTTCCGTGCCGTGCTTTTCCAGCAGGGCGTCAGTCTTTTCCACGGAGCGGTTGTGGAGAGCCACGGTGAAGCCGTTGCGTGCGAGGTTGCGGGCCAGGTTGGCGCCCATCACCGCAAGGCCGGTGACACCGATGTGTGCTGACATCAAAACTCCAATTCGTTCGTGTGCAAACAGTCCCGACGTAGCCATGGGGGCACGCGGGAAGCGATTTCAAAACCAGGGGCTGTAATAAACCATACGTATATAAACCTTGGGCGGGAAAGCGGCGCCCACGTTGTGGAAGCTGCCGCGTCATAAACAGTCTATGATGCGCGGCGGCTGCTGAGGCGGCACGGAATGCGTTCCCGGCACGGATACCGGCATCCCCGGTCGCCCCGCGCCACTATGCTTACCTCTATGTCAACCAGCCTTCACCACCGCGCCGTTGAGCATTTGGGGACCCGGATTGTGGGTGGCGCCCTTCCCACGGGACACGTGATGTTGGCTGAGCATTTGGAAGACGAACTCAACGTCTCCCGTTCCGTGGTGCGTGAAGCCGTGCGTGTCCTCCAATCACTCGGGCTTGTGGAAACGATCAAGCGGGTCGGCATCCGTGTCCTTCCTGCCCACCGCTGGAATCCCTTCGATCCCCTGGTCATCCGGTGGCGTCTCGCGGGCGAAGGCCGCGGCGCGCAGTTGCGGTCGTTGGCCGAGCTGCGCTCCGCCGTCGAGCCCGTAGCCGCCGAACTCGCCGCCGGCAACGCACCCGAGAGCCTGCGGCAGGAACTGGTGGGCATTTCCCTCGCCATGAAGGAAGCGGGAGACGCCGGGGATATGGCAAGATTCCTTGACCTCGACATCCGCTTCCACGCCCTGGTGTTGTCCGGATCGGGCAACGAGATGTTCGCCAACCTCATTGGCCAGGTCACCGAAACCCTCACGGGCCGGACCGTCCACGGCCTCATGCCCGAGCATCCCCAGAAGGAAGCCCTCCAATGGCACATGGACGTGGCCCACGCCATCGACGCCGGCGACGGTGCGGTGGCCCGCGACGCCGCTGCCAGGATCATGCGCCAGACGATCGCGGAGCTGGCACCCAGCTGGGACGACCAGCCCCGCGTCTTCGTCCCTGTCTCGAAGAACTAACTGCTCCGGAAGTTCAGCAAAACCTTGCCGGACTCGGCCGAATTCTTCGCCACTTCGAAAGCCTCCAGGCCGTGGGCGAGATCGAATTCGTGAGTCACAACGGGGTCGGCAAACAGGGATCCGTCAGCCAGGGCCGCGATGACGTCGTCGATCTCGTCGTTGAAGCGGAATGAGCCCAGGAGCTCCAGCTCGCGGGTTATGGCGAGGGAAATGAACACCGGTTGGGGTCCCGACGGCAAAAGACCCACCATCACCACCTTGCCGCCACGGGTGGCACCCTTGATGGCCGAGGCCAATCCGTAGTGGCTCCCTGAGGATTCAATGACGACGTCGGCGTCCACCGCCGCGATGGCGTCCGCGTCATCACCCTTGAGGACGGCGTCGGCACCGACAGACCGGGCGATCTCCAACGGCTTGTCATGCATGTCGACGGCGACAATCCGGGCAGCGCCGGCGCGCTTCAGCACGGCCACCGCCAGGGCTCCGATCGGACCGCTGCCGATCACGAGTGCCGTTTTTCCCCGAACGTCGCCGGCGCGGGAGACCGCGTGCCAAGCGACGCTGGCCGGTTCCACAAGCGCCGCCGTGCGAAGGTCCAGATTTTCCGGCAAGGGACGGAGCATCCTGGCGGGCAGATTGGCGTAGCGGCTGAAGGCGCCGTCGGTGTGCGGATAGCGTGCCGCACTTCCAAGGTAGGTGCACCCCGGCGAGAGATTTGGCCGGTCCTCGGGGTACCGGACGTCGCCAGGTGCCGGGGTGGCAGGGTGGACAGCCACAGGCGTGCCCGCTGCAGGACCCGTACCATCGGCTGCCTGTTGGAGGACAACACCAACGATCTCGTGGCCGAGGACCATCGGTTCTTTGAGAATGGACTCGCCCGCGGCGCCGTGCAGCCAGTAATGGAGGTCCGAACCACAGATCCCGCCATAGGCAATCTCCACGATGGACTCGTTGGGTTGCGGTGCTGCCAGGGGGATGTCCTCGATGCGAAGATCGCCTTTGCCATGGGCTACGACTGCCGGACCGGATGCAGGGAGGATGATGCTCATCAGACCACCACCGTCATTCCGCCGTCGACGAAAATCGTCTGGCCGTTCACGAAGTTCGATGCCTGCGATGCGAGCCATACCGTGGGGCCGGCAAGGTCCGCAGTGGTTCCCCACCTGTTGGCCGGGGTGCGGCCCAGGATCCAGGAGTTGAAGTCGGCGTCATCGACCAGGTTCTGCGTCATTTCGGTGTGGATGTAGCCTGGGGCGATTCCGTTGATCTGCAAGCCGGATGCGGCCCACTCGGCGGTCATGGCCCGGGTGAGGTTGCGCAAGCCGCCCTTCGCGGCGACGTACGGCGCGATCGTGGGACGGGCCAGGTCCGTCTGGACAGAACAGATGTTGATGATTTTGCCTTGGCCCCTGGGGATCATGTGCCGGGCGGCTTCCCGACCTACAAGGAAAGCGCTGGTGAGGTCCGTGGTGATGACCCGGTCCCAGTCCTTGACATCAAGGTCCAGCATGGGCACCCGGTGCTGGATGCCGGCGTTGTTCACCAGGATGTCCAGAGGCCCAACGTTTTGCTCCACCCAGGCGACGCCTTCAGCGGCAGAGTCGGCGTCCGTCACGTCGAAGGCCCGGCTGTGGACTCTCCCTTCCGGATACTCTGCGGCCATCGCCAGGTGTGATGCTTCAAGCCGTTCAGTGTTGATGCCGTTCAGCACAACCGTGGCGCCGGCATCGGCGAGGCCGCGGGCAAGGGCGTTGCCTATCCCCCGGCTTGAACCAGTGACCAAGGCAACCCGCCCGGTCAGATCGAAAAGTGCACTCATGGTTTGTTCGTCATTCCTTCTTCAGTTGCGACGGTTCAGTTGCTGTTGGACGTGATGGGGACAGGCGTCCGGCCCAGGTTTGCGATGGCCTGCCGGACGACGGCGAGGTCCCGGTCGCCGAGCCCTTGGCGTTTGAGTTCGGCGTACAGGTCATGTGCCGCCGAAGCGATCGGCGTGGCGGAGCCGGCTGCCGCAGCGCTGGCGAGCACGAACCCGAGGTCTTTGTGCATGAATTTTGCCGGTCCAGTTGGCGTGTAGTCCTTGGCTGCCAAGCGCGGACCGACGTTGTCCAGCACCCGGCTTCCCGCCAGTCCTCCGGACAGCACCTCGAAAAGAGCCCCTACATCCATCCCGGAGCGTTCGGCGAGTTCCGCAGCTTCGGCGAGGGCCGCCGTCGTGGTTCCGACAATCAGTTGGTTGCACGCCTTGGCGAGCGACCCCGACCCCAGGGGTCCCATCCGACGCACGGTGGTGCCCATGGCCTGGAAAAGCGGCCCAAGCTGCTCGAAGGTTCCTTCATCGGCCCCCACCATGATGGCAAGGGTTCCGCTTTGTGCACCGGCAGTTCCGCCGCTCACCGGCGCGTCCACTACGGCGGCGTTGCCGCCGCTTGCTTGGTGCACCAGTTCGCCGAACCGCTGGACACCCGTTGGGGAGACACTGCTCATGACGACGACGGCGGTCCCCGGGCGCGGCGCCGAACTCCCCCAGGATTCGAGCAGCTCCGCTGCCGCTTCTTCGATGAACGGAAGGTCGGGAAGCATGAAGATGATGGCGTCCTCGTCACGCAACGCGGCCACGCTGGCGGCCCGGTTGATGCCGGGGAGAGCTTCGAACGCGGCGTCGGAGCGGTTCCAGGCGGTGACGTTCCATCCGGCGCCGGCCAGGTTGGAGGCCATCGGCGCGCCCATCAGACCCAGCCCGACAAAACCCACGCGTTTGGTGGTCATGGCAGGTAACACCTCACTTCGTCGTGGTCATTTACGTAAATTCTGTTCAATATCCTAGCCGCCATTCAGTATGATGAACACTATGACGACTGATGAACTTACCATCGCCATCGCTGTACCGCTCGAAGCTGAGCACGTAGAGCAGATCCGCGCTGTAGATCCCTCCGTAACAGTTCTCTACGAACCGGAGCTGCTTCCTCCGGAACGGTTCCCGGCAGACCACGCGGGCGACCCCGCGTTCAAAAGGTCGCCGGAACAGGAAGAACGCTATTGGGCCATGCTGAACCGCGCCCAGGTCCTCTATGGCTTCCCCAACGAAAGTCCCGCCGGCCTTGCGCGCATCGCAAAAAGCAACCCGCACCTGCAGTGGATCCACGCCATGGCAGCCGGTGCCGGTGGAGCGGTCAAGGCCTCAGGCCTGGACACCGAAACGCTCCGGAAGTTCCATGTCACCACCTCTGCCGGCGTCCACGCCCTGCCGCTGGCGGAATTCTCGGCATTCGGTATCCTCAACGGCTTCAAGCGCAGCGCCGAGATGGCACAGGACCAGGCCGCCAGGTTCTGGCCGGAACTGCGGACGCCCACCAAGCTGGCCAACGGTTCCAAGGTTGTCATCGCGGGCCTCGGTGAAATCGGCATGGAAACGGCCCGCATCGCGCGCGCCCTGGGCATGAGGGTCAGCGGAACCAAACGCAACGTCGAAGCCATCGAGGGAATCGACGAAGTCACCAACAACGACGGCTTGGCCGGCCTCCTCGCCGACGCCGACGCCGTGGTCAACACGCTGCCCGGCACGCCGTACACGGAAAAGCTGTTCAACAAGGACATCTTCTCTGCCATGAGGCCAGGAACAGTTTTCGTCAACGTGGGGCGCGGCACGGTAGTGGACGAGGACGCCTTGCTCGCGGCACTGGACAACGGACAGGTTGGATACGCATGCCTGGACGTGTTTGCAGTGGAGCCCTTGCCTCAGGACAGCCCTTTGTGGAACCACCCCAAGGTCCTGGTGTCGCCGCACACCTCGGCATTGAGCGCGGCGGAAAACAGGCTCATCGCCGAACGATTCCGCAACAACCTGCGCATCTTCCTGGACGGTGGCGAACTCCCCCACCTGGTGGACCCGGTCCACTTCTACTAAACCGGACTACCAACCTGTGGCGCTGAGCCACCTCTCGGACAATGCATCGGCCATGCTCCTGGTGTATGTGCTCGAGAGGTGGTTGTCGTCCAGGTACACGTAGACGTTGCCAATGATCCCCGGACAGCTGGCACCATCACAGATCAGGTCGGTCATATCCAGGATGGACAGGCCGGTGAAGTTTCCTTCCAGCTGATCCAGCGGATTGTCGGCGGCCAGCACAGAGGACAGGGCGGGACGGCAACGGGGATCGTCGACGCCCGAAGCCATGGCGCATTCGCTGGGGCTGAAGGAGAACCGTGGGTTGTCCCGCATGGCGATGACCTCCACACCTTGATCGGTGATCTCCCCCAACAGTTCATCAAGTCCCCATGTAAGGTCCTCATCCGGAGAATCCGGGACAGCCGCGGTCCCGACAAGGAAAACAGCATCCGGGCGGTAGCGCCGAATGTGTTCGCGGACATTCCGGTTGAAGGCATTGCATTCGTCGCCAACCTCGTCCGTCTGAGTCATGAATGGACAGGCTCCAAACGTAATGGCCTGCACCCGCCAGTTGCGCTCTTTCGCCATGGGGCCGATGGCGCCGAGCCACTGCAGGGAATGTGACTGCCCCACAACGAAGATGGTCTTGGCGGCATCCGCGCCGACGTCGTTCTGCTGGCACTCCGCGAACAGGACCGGGTCCTGGGGACGCAGCTCCCCGGTACAGGGGCCGTCAAGCTTGCCCCAGTCCGCCGGAAGCTGCTCAGGCGTCGGGAGCGTCCTGGCGTCCTTGCCCACCCGGTTGACATAGCCTGGCAGCAACGCCCTTGCGCCCGGGTTGTCATCCATGTCCTGGCCGGCAATGGCGTTCTTCTCTTGCTGCTGCTGGAACCCGAACACCGTCATCGGCGTCGCTCCCACAGCAAGGCAAAGCAATACCGCTACGGCCAGACGGCGACGCTTTGCCTCCGGCCAGCGCCATGACCGCAGCGGCTGCTCCACGAACCTGGTGGTGAGGTAGGCCAGCAGCAACGAAACACCCACGATCGCCGCGCCCGTCAGTGCGTCCGCGTGGTCTTCGCCGATCCACACAAGGGTGATGACCAACAGCGGCCAGTGCCACAGGTACAGGGCATACGAGGTAGACCCGAGCCCCACCAGCAACCTGGAGGAAAGAATACGGTCCACCCCGAAACGGCTTCCCGTCTGTCCTGCCACGATGACAGCCACAGCCGCGAGGGTGGGCCACAGCGCCACGAAGCCCGGGAACGCCGAGCGGACCTGGAGGAGCACACCGCAACTGAGCATCGCAGCAACTCCCACCCAACCCAGTACGGTACCCAGGCCACGCCCTGGGCGCAGGAAGGGAAGCAGCAGCGCAACCAGGGTGCCCAGCGCAAACTCCCACAGCCGGGCAAGAGTGTCGAAGTAGGCCAGTTCCTGGTGGGCGCTGGTGAAGTAGATCGAGTAGCTCAGCGACGCGACGAAGATCAGCCCGAAGATTCCCAGCAACATTGACCGGTATCGCAAGCCGAACCTCCGGCACACCAACGCCGTAGTGACGAAGATCGCCGGCCAGAGGATGAAGACCTGCCCCTGGATGGACAACGACCAGAAGTGTTGCATGGGGCTCGCCAGGCTGTGGTCAGCGGCGTAGTAATTGACCACCTGCTTTTGCAGCAGCCAGTTCTGTACGTAGAACAGGGAAGCCCAGGCCTGGTTGACGATCTCAGTCCACCTCGTCCGGGGGACGATAACGAACGTTGCTGCCAATGTACCCGTCAGCACTACGACGACGGCGGGAAGCAGCCGCCAGAACAGGTGCAGCCAGTGCCGGACCAGCGACACCGGCCGGGACTCCTCATACCGACTGACGAACTGGAGGGTCATCAGGAAAGCCGAAATCAGCAGGAAGACGTCCACGCCTCCCGAAACCCTGCCGAACCAGATGTGATACGACACCACCATGAGCACGGCCAGTGAACGGAGCCCCTGGATCTCGGGCCGAAATCTGGTGCCTCTGGAGCCCCGGATTTGGCCGGGGCTTTCCGGCGATGCCACGCCCTTGGTTGCCGTCATGGACACGCTCCTCTATCGCTGCACCAATTCTGCACCGCGGTCCGCGAAATTCCAGCACTCCGGGGTTGGACGCCGCAAAGAAAACAGGACGGCGTCCCTCCTGTGGAGGGACGCCGTCCTGAGGCGTGTTGTAGCAGCGGTTTCGGCGACTACTTGGCGTCTTCCGTGCTGACGAGGTCGCGGCCTGCCGTCTCGGGGGTGAAGAAGGTGGTCACGAAGGAGATGAGCGCGAGGACCAAGGAGTAGATGGCGAGCACCAGCCAGGAGTGGTTGGTGGCGGCCAGCATCAGCGCTCCGAGCAGCGGCGCAAGGCCACCGGCGAGGACCGCTGAAATTTCACGGCTCATGGCCACACCGGTGAACCGGTACTGCGATCCGAACAGTTCAGGCAGCAGGGGGCACTGCGGACCAAGCATCGACTGGACGCCGATGGCGATTCCCACGGCCATGACTACCCATACCAAGGTGACGTTGCCCAGTGTGACCAGGTAGAAGGCGGGTACGGCAATGATCGCCTGGAACAACGCGCCGTAGCGGTAAACCGGAACACGACCGTACCTGTCGGACAACGCACCGAAGGTCACCACCATGACTGCTGCGAATCCAGCGGCGATCAACAGACCGACAGGACCGATGGAGTTGTTGCCCGCGAAGACTCCCGCGGGCATGCTCATGAACGAGACAAGCAGGGCAGAGTAGATTGACGAGTTCCCGTTTTCGCCCATACGGAGGCCAATGCCGATCAACACGTTCTTCTTGGAGTGCTTCCACAAAGCGCCAATGGGGTTCTTGACTACGTTCTTGTGCTTTTCGAGTTCCTGGAAGGCAGGAGTTTCCTTGAGCTTGAGCCGGATGAAGATGGCAATCACGATCAGGATGAAGCTGGCGAGGAACGGTACCCGCCACAACCAGCCCTGCAGGACCGACTTGTCCGCCAGGGTGATCAGCGCGAACGTGCCGGCGCCAAGCAGGGTACCGAGCTGAATGCCGACGAACGGCAGGGAAGCGAAGAAACCACGACGACGACGCGGCGCGACTTCGGAAATCAGCGTGGTTGCGCCGGCCTGCTCGGCGCCGGCACCGAGCCCCTGAATGATACGCAGGGTCACGAGCAGCACCGCACCCAGCATCCCGGCCTGCTCAAAGGTCGGCAGGAGGCCAATGGCGAAGCTTGCCGTGCCCATCAAGGCAATCGTCAGGATCAGGACCATCTTGCGGCCGAACCGGTCACCGATGTAGCCGAAGATCAAGCCGCCGAAGGGACGGGCAGCAAATCCGACTCCATACGTGGCAAAGGAGGCGATCAATGCCCCGTCCGGACCGAGCGGCGAGAAGAACAGTGGCCCGAAGATCAGCGCCGAAGCGAGGCCGTAGATGTAGAAATCGTAGTATTCCAGGGCGGAGCCCACGGAACTGGCCAGCGTCGCCCGCCGGAGCTGCTCCGGTTCAACGACGGCCTCGTCAGCTTCCGCCGCGAAGTTTGTCTTAGTACGAGTTGTCACAAGCACTCCCTCAAAATCACCCCGGGCCCCCGTTGGCCCAGTGAGATAGTGATGGCATCACCGCCAAGATCACTATGATGAACAGAGTACAGCTTGCTGAACGCAATGCCAAGGTTAAAATCAGATTTATGAAAATCAGCCCATGGGGTTGCCCAGCGAACGCGCCAACTCCTTGAGCTCTTTCACCATGAGAGCTCCCTGCTCTTCCGAATATGTGGCCTTCAATGCGGTCACCGAGAGACCAAGGCTGGGCCCATGCGCGCCATGGGTGGGTACAGGAACGGCCAGGCAAACGACACCTACCGTGGACTCCTCATCCTCGAAAGCAAAGCCTTGTTGGCGGATCGTGGTGACCTGGGCCTTGAGTTCCTCGGCCGTCCGGAGTGAGTTGGCAGTCATTGTGGGCAATTCCATACCGTCCGGGAACATGGCCTCGATGTCGTGGTCATGCAGCTGTGCCAGCAACGCCTTGCCCACACTGCACAGCGAGACCGGCATCTTGTCACCGATATTGGACGTCAACCGCACGGCGGGATGCCCTTCGTAACGCGCCAGGTAGATGACGTGGTCGCCGTCGAGCATCGCAATGCGGACCGTTTCGCCGGAGAGCGTTGGAGCCTGCTCGCAGTACTTGTAGAACTCCTGCACTTCGTCGAGGCGGCTGAGGTACGCAGCTCCGAGTTCCACCAGCTTCCGCCCGAGCGCAAAATCTGCGCCCTGCCTGGTGATGAGGCGCGCTTCCTCGAGCGCCAGCAGCAGGTTCGATGTTGATGACTTCGGTATGCCCAGCTCGCGGGACAAATCGCTGAGGGTCAAGCGGCCGGAAGGGGAATCAGCAAGGGCTTCCAGGACGGCGGCGGCGCGCGTGACGGCGGGGGCCGGCGACGAAGCGCCCAACCCTTCGGAGCGGGTGGTGCGGGAATCGGCCATGATTCTCCTTCGTCATTGCAACTCAGTGTTCAATCTGCTGAACAATACCCATCATAGTGGCAAGCAGGTGTCGCTGACCTGTCCGGCTTTCCAAACCCAAAAGTTGGCTGTATATTCATTTTCGAGCTCTCCACCGCGGCATCCCCCAATAGTCGCGGTGGAGAGCTCATCCATTTCCTGCCTTCTGCTGATTGCCGGCTCAAGCTCCCTATGCTGCCGCGGCGTCCTCACCCCGAAGGCACCAGCCCCCTCCTGATCCATCGCGCACCAGTTGCCATGTGGTGAGAGCGGAACGGGCGTTGTTCCCCAAGCGCACCTGGACCTGCAGGACCTCAACATCCACGCGGCCGGTTCCGCGCGGCATCCGCTTCGATACCTCCCACCAGGCAACCCTTTCGAACCATCGGACGGGCTCCACCGCGATCTTCCACTCCCGGCCTCCTCTCACGACGGCGGCCGGCTCGCCTTGGGCGGTTGTGCGGATGTAAACGTGCTCCATGGAGTCAACCGTAGGAGGAGGCTACGACAATGAGAGGTCGCTACCGGCGGAAGGAAGCACTGACGGCAGATGACCGGACTCCAAGTGACGGCGTCGAGGGGACAAGGCGCAGGGAGGATAAAGGCGCTGAGGGGACAAAGGCTCCGGGCATGAAACAACAAAGTGAATTGAGTACGAAAAAGCCCCGCCCTCTCGAACCTTGCGGCCGTGAGTGACGGGGCTTCCTGGTGGGTCCTACCGGGATCGAACCGATGACATCCACGGTGTAAACGTGGCGCTCTACCAGCTGAGCTAAAGACCCATATTGCGGTTTCAGCAGCCTCTGACTTCCTCAGCGCTTCAACCAACGAACAATGACTCTACATGATCAACTGCCGGAAACACCAATCGAGTCTGGAACGGCCGGAAGATCAGGCAAAGCCCGCGCAAGGTAGTCCAATGCACCGCTGACGCCCAGCTCAAGTTTCACTGAAGCAAGTTCGTCCCCGCGGGTGATCCCCCTGTTGATGATGACCACAGGCTTGCCAGCTTTTGACGCATGGCGGACGAACCTCAGGCCACTCTGCACCGTCAGCGACGAGCCTGCAACCAACAGAGCTTCCGCGTCATCAACCATGCCGTAGGCACGGGCTACGCGGTCCTTGGGGACGTTCTCCCCGAAGTACACGAAATCAGGCTTCAGGATTCCGCCGCAGATCGGGCACACCGCCATGACAAACGACGTGATGAGTTCGGGGTCATCCACCGTGGCATCGGCGTCCGGCGCCATCTCCACCAGGCCGGACTCCACAGCAGCTTCAACGAAGCCTGGGTTGATCTCTTCCAGGATGGCCGCGATCAGCTGCCTGCTGAAGGTGTGTCCGTGGGAAAGACAGATCACCTGGTCGAAGCGCCCGTGCAGATCCACCACGTTGACGCTTCCGGCATCCTCGTGGAGCCTGTCCACGTTCTGGGTGATGAGCCCCGTCAGGAGGCCTCGCCGTTCCATCAGCGCGACGGCGGCATGGCCGGCATTGGGGTCGGCGTGCCGGAGGTGGGACCAGCCGATGTGGTTGCGGGCCCAGTAACGCCTCCTGTTCGCCTCGCTCCCAATGAACTCCTGGTAGGTCATGGGGTTTCGTGGCGCAGAACCCGGTCCCCGGTAATCCGGTATCCCGGAGTCGGTACTCAATCCGGCTCCCGTGAGGACAGCCAGGCGCTGGCCCTGCAGGACGCGCACCGCAGGATCCAGGGCTTCCAGCTCCGAGGGTTCAAGCTGCACTGCGGCCGCAGGTGCCATGCTGGCGAACCCCGTCATCCCCACGCCTGGCCCCCGGTTGCTCATGGCTGTTGTTCCACCAAGGCCGATAGGGCCCTCCGGTACTCGTTGAAGTCCCTCGCCTGGCCCCGCGGATTGACCACGACGTAACGGATAACGCCCGCCGCATCGATGATGAAGGTTCCCCGCAGGGCCATTCCGCTGGCTTCATCGAAGACTCCGTAATCCCGGGCAACAGCTCCATGCGGCCAGAAGTCCGCCAGGAGATCGAACTCGAAGCCCTCATGTTCGGCGTAGGCCCGTTGAGCGAATTTGCTGTCGACGGAAATTGCCAGCACTGTTGCATCAGCGTCGTTGAACTGCGCAATGTTGTCACGGATCTCACACAACTCGCCGGTGCAGATGCCTGAGAAGGCAAAAGGGAAAAAGACAACGACGACGTTTCGGCCGCGATAGTCCGACAACCGGACAGGCTCACCGTATTGGTTCAGAAGTTCGAAATCAGGTGCAGGCTCACCTGTACGGGGGCCCTGGACCGCAGCAGGTGCCTGCTGGACTTCCGTCATTTGTTCTTCTTGGGCACCAGCCGTGTGGCGCTCCAGTCTTTGGATACCCCGGCGGAGGTAGTCAGGTGAAGTCCCGAAGTAGGGGCTGCGTCCTGGATATCGGCCGGAGACACGTAGTTATCCCTTCCTGACTTGGGCGTCAGTACCCAGACAACTCCGCCTTCCTTCAGCGTAGTGAGCGAATCCATGAGCCCGTCAACGAGGTCACCGTCGCCGTCGCGCCACCAGAAGATGACCGCATCAACGACGTCATGATCGTCTTCATCGAGCAATTCCGAGCCGGTGACATCTTCAATATCATCACGCAAGTCGAAGTCGACGTCATCGTCGTAGCCGCGCTCCTGAATCAGATCCCCATCTTTGAAACCCATTCGTTCCGCCACATTTACCGATGTGGCGGCGTCGGCCTCGCTCACGTTTCCTCCTTTTGAAGTGACTTCCATTACTAACAGCCAACACCCTTTGGGCGCCTGCTTCAAGCCATTCTCCCTGCACCGGGGCACATTCCGCACCACCTGGGGTGTTTCGGGCCCGTGGCACATGCGTGCTTTACGTCACGGAAGCCGTTCAGATGTGACATACAACGCCCTGCGGGGGCTGCGGCTACGCATAGCAGCGCCGCGAAAGCTAGAGTGGCCATGAGCGCTCTGGCTGCAGGGCGATCGCCCCGCAGAATTCTACTGGGCAGCCAAGCGCTCACAAGACCTGCCCGGCGCATCCGACCGGGCTGTTGAAACCGAGATGTCGCACACGACGCGTTCACGACGGGCAGTCACCCTGCCAGACCTGAGGCGCCGATGCATGCGCCTAAAGGAAGGTTGGACGTGGCTGCAGGAGAAGAGACCTCACACATCCTCAGCGGGTTGACTGCCCAGCTGCCTGATCGTGATCCGGAAGAGACCGCGGAGTGGATTGAGTCCCTTGATGCGTTGATCGCTGAGC